>Ga0233425_10000010_pt1 | contig 557075 bp, 505 predicted proteins | sample Watercolumn_Towu_2_FD_181712 | JGI IMG/M metagenome (GOLD analysis project Ga0233425, IMG submission 181712) | Freshwater microbial communities from Lake Towuti, South Sulawesi, Indonesia - Watercolumn_Towuti2014_140_MG | ecosystem: Environmental > Aquatic > Freshwater > Lake | place...
TGGCCGCCTGAGGCGGCCAGACGCCTTCGCGCCGAAGAAATCGGTCGCTTCTACCAGCCGGTTCGCCTGATCAGGCCGGGGCCGATGACCGTCCGGCTGGCGAACACGAGTTTTTCAACGGAATAGGTCGAAACCAGACGCCGGCTTCCCAGTAGGTCGCAGCTACGGCGTCCTCTATCGGCCAGCGTCGGACATGAGACCACAAGCACTAATCCGGCGTAGGCGCCGTGTCGTTACAGTCGACCTCGCGGGCCGTCGGAAGCGAGAAAAGGTCAGGGCCGCTTCGGCTCTGGCCTAGTCCCGCTTCAGTGCGAGCACTTCGGCCGCGGCCAAGAGATACCCGGCGATGAGCCGGTTCGCCCAGGAGCGCGGCCGCCGGCCTTCGAAGAATGCGCAATGGCTCCCGCGTGGGGTGCGGACCAGAAGTGCATCGGGAACAGTACGCACCGCATCAACATGGTCGCGGACGTTGTCCACCACGCATACCGGGTCGTCGTCGGCGTTGAGCACCAATAGCGGCGTTGCCACATCCGCAAACACGTTCGCGGGATTTGACCGGGTGAGGTACTCATCGTAATCCGAGCATCCGGTAAGCGGATACAGGCGACGGTGGAATTGCGCGAGATCGCGTGCTGCCAGGCAATCGGCATAGCCGTCCAGATGGGATAGTGCTCGTTCGTGGCGAGCCAGAAAGTGGCGCTTGAGGCGACTGGTCATCAACCAGCTGTAGAACGGCTGCACCCGATCCCAAGCCACGCCAATGTCGTATCCCGGGCAATACGCCACACCTGCTCGGATCCGTGAGCTCTAAGCGGCCGAGCAGAACGCCGCGCTGGCCGGCCGATAGGACAGGCCTTCGCGCTACCAGATCTCGCCGAAATCCAGCCCCGCCCGATCCGCCAACACCACCAGGGCCAGGCCCTTGTCGGACGCGAGCACGTTCCGCACGGCGATCCCGCCGATCTCGCCCCGCGGCTCGATGAGCCTCACGGGTTCCGCGCAGCTCGCCAGCGGGGCCTGGAAACTCCACACGCCGAGCGCGGCGTATCCGAGCGCGGGGGTGCCCGTTCATGCCTGGTCGGTCGTGTCCGGCGCCAGCAGCACGTGCGTGAGCAGGGCACGGTCGAGGCGTGCCATGTCCTCGGCCGAGCCGTAGGCCGCCCCGTACGACGCGAGATTGAACGCCGGCTCCGGCGCGCCTCCGGCCGTCCTGCCACCGAGGAGGCGCGGGTGGTTCCCGTCGTCGGTCCAGAGGCCGAAGTGTTCCAGCCCGGCCGGTCCGGCGACCCGGGCACGCGCCAGGTCGGCAAAGCGCTGGCGCCTGCGGTACCCTCCAGTGGGGATTTTGAGTTCGCACGGCGTCTGGATCCGGCCGGGTCCGGCGTCGCCGTGGTCAACGCGCCCGGCATCCATGGCGGGGCGCTCGGTCAATAGGGAGGTTGGTCGTGAAGCATGTGCTGCAGGCAATCGCCGTCGTACTCGTGGGCTGCGGGCTGTCCGGCTGCGTCACCGGGCTTAAGGGTGCGCCGAAAACGCCGTTCGAAAGCAGGGTCGTCGAGGTCGGCTTCAATCAGAAGACGGAGTTCAACAATCTCGTCGAAGCGAAAAGCGATCTGGATCGAAATGCCGCGATCAGCAAGATGCTCGGCATCATCGACGTGCGCTACAACGAGTTCCGGCACAACGTCGTGGCCAATCGCAAGCACCTAGGCGCGGCAACCGGCGTGCTGGAGCTGGGCTCGACGATCGCGGGCGGACTCACCGACAGCCTCCGGATCAAGGATCGCTATCTGGCATTCAGCGCCCTGCTCCAAGGCGGCGAAGCCGTCTACGACCAGAACTACCTCTTCGAGCAAACCCTGTCCGCCTTGACAATTCAGATGGACGCCAGCCGAAAGGCACGGCTGGCCGAGATCCGGGCACGCATGGCGCGCAACATCACCGAGTACCCCGGGATCGCTGCCTTGTCTGACGTCATGGACTACTACCAGGCCGGCACCTTGGTGGGAGCTGTCACCAGCATCCAGCAGCGAGCCGCTGATCAAAAAACGTCGGCGGATGACCAGCTGTCGGCGCCGCTTTCCGCGGTGTTCCCTTCTGCCGACGCCGTGGTGAAGTCGCGGCTTCAGCGCATGGTCGACCAACTCACGCCTGCGCGCGAAGCCGAATTGATCGCATTCATGCGCACCCATGAGGTGGCCATTGAGGGCGCCACAGCGACGCCCGCGATCTTGCTGACCGAGTTGCAAGACCTCCAGCGAAAGCGGTACGCCGGCGAACTGGACAAGTTCGTCGAGGCGCTGAGGGTCAAGGGATTCACAGTTCCCTGAGCTGGACAACGCTGCCATGGAGAGGACGATGCGAGTCATCACTGCAGCCTGCATATCCGCGCTGCTCGCGGGATGCGTTACGTCGGCCCCCGTGCGGCACTCGCCGCCGACGGCGCCGAGGCCGCCCAAGGACGGTCACCCCATCGAGGTCGTGACCGAAGCCGAGAACCACTTCTACTACCTGTCGTGCGACACCCGCTACTACTACCAACAGGCGCAGGACTACCGGACTGGGATCTTCGGAACCGAAGGACCGGACGGGGAACCCGATGATGGTGGCCTGGGGGAGTCGTCGACGACGACGTATCTCTACGCCCTGATGGCATCCAATGCCTACGAATGGGAGGAAGCGCAATGGCACATCCCCGGATGGACGCGCAAAGACCGCTACGAGCATCGAAGCGGCCTCACCTACGACGTCTACGTCCGGGACGGTGCGGTTCCGACTGAAATGGTTGTCGCGTTTCGCGGCACCAATTTCACGCATGTCGAGGACTGGCGAGTAAACCTCGCCCTCCCCTTCGTGCAACCGACTCAGGCCCGCGAGGCGCATCGCGCGATCTCGCGCTTGCGCCAGGAGAACCCAGGCGCGCGAATCACTGTGACCGGCCACTCGCTGGGCGGTGGACTCGCCTTCAACATGTCACTGCGACATGAGGGCGTGGATGCCTACGCCTTCAATTCGTCACCTCGCGGCTTCTTCAGGGTGCCATTTCCCAATAATAAAAACACCCGGGTCCACACCTTCGAGTTCGGCGAGATCTTGCAGCCCTTCAGCCGCGGCTGGCTCCGACTCCGCATGCCTTACCACCAGGCATGGAGCTACAACTACATGAACTTCCGGCACCCGCTCGCCAAGTACTTCAAGGAGCACAGCATGTACCTCCTCAGTCGAGGCCTGTTGCTGTCCGCGGTAAGCAACGGAAGCGAGCACGCGCGACAGGTGTTCACGACGAACATTCCTGAGGCCGATGCGGTCAAAGCCGACCCCGCTTGGTGCGAGCCGATCTACCGGGGGGCGCCACGCAAGCAGTAATCAGCGCACGAGCTAGGCGCTGCGTGCGCGCGGGGTCGCGAGACCGAGCGATTACCTGGTCAGTCGACAAGCGCGCCGACGGCGAGAGCGCCGAGCGAGACTATGAGTAGCAGGCTGTAGAAGTTCAGAATGTGCCAGCGCGATCGGTTCAGCAGGATGCGAAAGACGCGCTTGACCGAGGGATACTCGAGCTTGCGGCCGAATCCGTGGCGGTACCCGGCCAGTACTGCCTCGGCAGCCGGATCGGTCAGATAGGCGTCGATACGCTCGGACAGCTCGGTCGTGTGCTTGATCGCCGAGTCTTGAAAGGACTTATAGATCAGCTCCAGATACAGGAAAGCCGGGAGCAATGCGAGGTTGACGAGGACGATCGCGTCCTTGTCCTTAGAGATGGCGAACGCGATGACCGCCGACGAGGTTACGAGTGCCCAGTTCCTGACCTTGAAGATGTGGTCGTCACACTTGTTGATGAAGCCCAGCGTGTCGGCGTAGTCGCTTCGTATGGCGTCGATGGGCAGCATGGCGACGTGGGAGCAGGGAATTCCCGCAACGATCGCACAAACCGCACCCGCATTCTGCTGGAGCATGTCTCGGCGACCGCGGCGCGTACAAACCCGCTGCCTGGGGCGCGTCGCGCGCCCACTTCGACCGGTAGGGACGTTGCGATTCGTTGGAGGCTAGGTAGCCTCTACTTCTTCGCGCTTGCGCCGCTCACGTACACGCGCCTCCCATTCCTCCGGAGCGCATTCGCGACAGATGGAATGGACATCGTGGCCATGGGTCGCCCGGAACAGCTTGTCGAACGATCTGATCAGGCCCCGCTGATCCGACTCGATGTTGATCGCGGCGAATGCCGGCGCGAACTCCTTGATGAACATCATGAGGCTTGGGAAATCCGGTACGAAGACCTCGAAGCACTGGTTCCCGAAAGGCGAGACGTTCGCATAGAACGTCGCCCCGTCGCGCGACTCATAGAGTTCGACCGACGACCAAGCCTCCTTGCCGATCACGAGAGGCGTGGGTCGATAGCCGATGCGATCCAGGTAAGCTCGGAAGTCTTCGGGCTCCGGCCATTCGGGGAGTTCGTTGCCGTCGATCCATTGACCGCGCGAGTAGGTGTATCGGGACATGCAAGCTCCTGCTGGAGGAACGTCAGTTGGGTGCTTCGACGTCAGCGACCGAGGCGCCTAGGTCGCGACTGGTGATTCGCCCCACGCGCTTTCGCTTCTTGCCACCATGTGCACCGCTCATCAGTGGGACGACCGGCACCGGTAGCGAGGCGCGCTTGAGAGTGTCGTAGACGTGGGCACGCCAGAACGGCCACGCTTGGTGGACGCAGTTGCGCTCCAGAAACTTGAAAAAGTCACTTTCCTCAGGAGCCTGCAGAACCTCATAGTCGACAGCGAAACATGCCTCAAGCGTATAGAGAACCTGCTCCTTCCTTTCCTGCGCGCCTTCGGCATTGTCCTGCGCGTCTTCAGCATCTCTATCGCCAGCGCCCGCGGCGTGCACCGCGCGGATACCAAACGAAACTAGAACCCGCAGCAAAGCCTTCGCGTCCTCCTCGCCCTCCATCACAACGTTGAGCAGTCGCGGCTCAACGTCATGCCGGGTCTGGACGGAACATTTACCCAGGTGGACGGCTGTCTCGTAGTCGGCATCGCGGCTGAGTGACGTCGTCCAGAGCGCGATGTCTTGCAGCGCGAAGAACTGCGTTGGGTCAAACACCAGCTTGTTAGCCGCCATGGGCGAGAACTCCCCCGACCGTATGCCACCTGGCGGGCTGTCTGGGTGCCGCCTGCTGCCTTCGAAGTTCGCTTCTATGCAGTGGATGATCCGCCTGCGCAACGTCGAACAGGCGACTCATCTCCCTCGATACCGCACCAGCTACGTTCGGCTCGTGGACCACGATATTCGTGATCGTGACCCAATCGTCTTCTGCGCCGAATGGAATTCCCGCTTCCTCTGACAGTATGGCTCGCGCCTCGGGGATGCGGTCGCTCAGCCTGATCAGAAGATCCATCGCCTTGCTTTGACAGACTTCCCCACGCTCGTACTTGGAGAAGGCGTTCGCGCCGCCCCCTAAAAGCTTTGAAGCCGCCTGCTGGGTTATTCGCCAACGCCGGCGCCATGCACTGATTTCGGCCGAGACGAGCAAGCCGTCGTGACGACGCCGGGCATCCGCCCAAAGAAGCTCGTTATGTCGACTTTGCTCGATGGTCTCAAGTTCCTCGCCGCAGACATCACACGCCGAGGCGCGCAGGCCCTCGACCAGCAACACCGCGTCACCGTAGGGGTACTGTTCGCTTCGAGTAAATGCATGCAGACGACCTGTCTCGCATGCAGGGCACATTTCAGTCATCAATTGGTCGCTGCGGGTGAAAGGATGTGCAGTGCACTTGGTCCACGACGCTCGGGCTGACGCGCCGAACCTTTACGTAGAGCGTGACAGCGCCGCCGGGACGGCGGACCGTGGTGACGTAAGCGTCGTACTCGACTTGGATGCCACGCTGGTCATAGCGATGACTTTTGTCGTATTCACCTTCCGACAGATAGGAGATGCACTCGCATGCCTCCTCCCGAGTAAAGCCCGCCTTGCGAAGGTCATTCGCGGCGCTCAGGGAAAAGGTGACCTTGCCCGCCTTGGCGAAGTCACAGATATCCCTGAGCGGGTAGAGTGGGCCCGGAATTTCCAAAAATCAACCACGGTGGTTAGTTGACGTCGAATGGGCTCAACTATACGTGAACTTCCGGGACGGTGGTCAAATGCGTTCACGAATGTGAAACACGGCGGGCCGCCCGTCTTCACGACCTCCCCTAAGGCCGTCCAAGCACATGAAGCCGAGCCTCAAGCTCGCGGTCATATCGGTTGCGAAAAAAGGTTGGCCGCCCCAGAGCCGAAGATTCGAGGCCTCCCCCGCCCTCCGGCCGGGGACCGCCTATCCAACGCGGTCAGTCGGGCGCTCCACCGCTGACCGGCGAGTTCCTATGCGGGGACATCCGGATCCGAAGGGTCAGTCGCCTCGCCCCCACTATCGGATTCCGGTGGCCCGATGGTGAACTGGAGCTGGGACAGACCGACCCGGACTTTGGTCAGTTCGAGCTTATAGAAGGTATTGCGACCATGCTCGGTAAACAGCTGTTGAAGGACCGGGGTGAACTTGGCATGCGACGTTTGGCGCGTCTGCAGGTTGTAGTCGGCCAACGCACCGCACATGAGGTCCGGAATACGAACTAGGGCATCGTAGAACATCGAGCCGGTGGCTTCGGGAGAGCCAAAGGCCAATTTCCCAGGTCCGTCTCCATCCTGGTCGAAGCACAGGACGTGATGCAGCGCGAAGGCCAGATCGAAGGCCATCGCCGAGCCGTCCCCGCTGCTGAGGAACGTCAGCATGCTGTCGCGATCTGAGAACCACGTGACCACCTCATCCTTTCGCGCACTCAACGTCGACGCGAGGTAGGCAGCGATAGTCGAGACGATCTCAATATCGCGCAGAAGCTTCAGATTCGGGTTCTTGGACGCGACTTCCTGCTCGAAGCGGGCCATGCGACGAAGGGTTCCAGATGTGAACCCGCGTCCTTCCGGGGTCGTCTTATCCCAGATGTCGAGCTGTCTGCGCAGCGCAGCGATCTTGCGCTGGAAATAGACTCGCTCGTTAGCGTCCAAGCGCCTATCTCGATTCAATACAAAGCAGATGTTGAAGATGGGCAGGCGCTTCAAGGCATCAATGAACTGAGGCCTGACGGTACGAAGCGATTTGATGTCCCCGCCCGACAACTCCTGCAGCGCTCCGAATAGGACATCGACATCGATGACATGCGGCATGATCGCGAAGCACGCACAGTCATTGGGCTTTTTCGCGTCGCCAAAGCAGTAGTCGGACGCGAGATACCACTTTTTAGCCGGCGCAAACTCCCGCACGAAGCGCTGGTAGGCATCATTGCGCTCGAGGGCCGGGGCAAGCCACTGAAGAAAGCTGGGCGCTACGACGCCGGTAACGGGGTCACTGACCATCGGCTTAAAATTTTTCATGGTCTTCCTCAGAGATTTGCAGAGGCTTGAACACGCGCGCTACTGTGGTGATCGGCCGCCGCGCCGCGGCTGCTCGAGCCGACGATTCAGGGCCTCGTGGGGCGGCTGCTGGCTCGAACGGCCCGGTTCTGCGCGGCACGATCGTCGCCGTCATCGCCGCACCAGGGATGGATTGACGACCGCCAGCATCACCGGGGCGCGGTGGCATCCACCATCCGCTGGCCGCCCCGGAACTCGGGGTGATCCGCCAACATCCTGCGAACGAGTGCGAACTCGTCTGTCGGCGAGACGATATAACGTTCGGCCCTAATCACCTGCAGCGAGTTCAGGTTCATCACGTGCCGAGACTCGTAATCGAGCGCGCCTCCAGATTCGAGGGCGTCCGCAATCGCGAGCATCCGATCGGGGTCCCTGACGGCATCGAGTAGGTGGCGTGGAGCCATCCGGATCGTCCTCGCCGACTCGTCGAACCGTCGTGCCACCGAGGGGCACCACATACCGAGCGCCCGAGTGCTCGACAGTGGCATGTAGATCTCGATCCCGGGTACGGCCAAGCCAAGGTTGCCGTAGGGCCCCCTGTCCACGTGATTCTGCAGCGCGATCGGATTGTCGCCGATCCAGAAGGGGTGGGCCGGCGTCGTGCGCGCAACGAACCAGACCTTGCTCAGAAAATGTGGCCCGTACTGCCCGGGAGCCTTGAGCAGCATGCGTGCATTGTCGACCTTGACCTGATTCTCGGACGGCACCTGGATGATCGCCCCTGCTTGGGAACCCGGCTCGGCCTCGAGCTTCATCGACTCGAACCTTCTTAGAAGCAGCTGCGGGAATTCGGCCCATTGGGCGCGAAAGGCCCGGGTCCGGAGGAACTGGACAGCCAAGAACGCCGCCAGCGTTTCTCGCATCTGGGAGCTCAGGCCGGCCGTCGAGTCGCGTGCCAGGATGTCCTCGATCGCCGGCTTGGCCTGCGATTCCAGCCGCGCCAGGTCCGCTTCAAGCGAGTAGTCCACGCCCTCGAACGCGAAGTCGTAGAACCGGCTTTCGCTGGCGATGTTCTTGGCGTTCGTGCAGAAAGGCCGGCCGAGCTGCTTGTCAAAGACCCAGACCTGGTCTTTCTTGCCGGTGCCGAAGTTGCGCAACAGGAACTTGGGGACGTAGTGCTGGATCTTCGGGTCGGTCATGAAGGCGTGCGCATTCGATCGGGCCAAGCGCTTATGTACCAAGCTCGAAGGCCCGGATTCCGGGATGCCTGAAGTGGCGGCGCAGCCTGCGTCAGTGCCGGTCGAGACGCGGCCGTTGGAAGGCCGCAGTGCCAGTCCGTCGTCACAAATGGGGCGCGAGAACGCACGAGCTTTCCCGGACGCCGCGCGGCTTGCCCTCAACGGCGCGCGCGTACGATCCAAGGCGCTTCTGCAGTAGCGCCAGAGCCTTGGGGTGCAAGGCGTAAGGACCCTCCCTCCCGCGCGAGGCCGCCATCCTGGCACCTTCGGGAACATCCAAAGGACTGCAGCCGCGACGCCAACCGGGTGCGGGCCGCCTACGGCGCAGTTCGGGTCCTGCCGATTCCACAAACGCGAGCGTCTCCGCGGGAGCGACAAGGTCACGGCGCGATAGCACAGTGCATCGTGCTGTACCGTCGGGCCTTGGCGGGAGGTTGATCACGACCTCGTCGTCGGCCACGGTGCCCCGCCGCAGCTGGGCCGCCTGTGCGACCAGTGCCGGGAAGTCGAGCGCGTCCATCGCGAGGAACCACCCTCCCGCGCTCAGGTGGTCCAGGAGCTGCTTTCGCATGAAGGCCAAGACCCAATGCGCGGTCGTACGGCCCGTTGGGCGCGTCGCCAGCAATGCAAGCGCGGCGACGAGCATCCGGCTGTGCTCGAGCGCTTCGTTGAGGTAGTCACGCCTGACCGACGCGGAACTCGGTGCAACGCGCGATTCTTCCTGCGCCTTCTCGAGCGCCACGAAGGCCTGCCCCCAGAGCTGGGCTACCGCATCCCAAGTTCCGGTCGCGGCAAGCCGCGCGAGGGGGCGCTCGTAAAAGCCAAACCCCAGAGGATCGACGGACGCCAGATGAAAAAGATCCGGCTGCGGCACGACCTCATGGATGGGACGGGCGGTATGGCGCTGACCGTCGACGACCTCAAAGACCGGGCAACACACGACCTCGAGGATTCCGGGATGGCGTGCAAACCATCGCTCCAGCGTGTCCAGATGCGCTGTGAACTCGCCTGACCAGTTCCGACGAAAGCTGTCACTGGTGCGCGGCCCACTCCGACCACGGCGTGCCTGGGCCGGACTGTAGACCGCGGCCACCGCCGTCGGCGCGTCCAAGCCCTCGGCTTCCATGACCCATCCGGCCATGGCGATCGTCCGCAGCACCGAGCCCGCCGTACGCCGCGGGCCCGAGTGAACACGTAAAAAACGCTCCGGCTTGATGCCGTTGCCTGCCATAGCCCGGCTCCAGAAGCCGTTTTGCGCAGTTTCGACGCCGATCCTCGCACAGCGCGCCACTGAGCGACAGGGCGTAAACCCAGGCGGCGCAAGGCTTTCCGTCGCCCCGTGCGTCGGGCTCAAGTGCACGGGGCAGACGGTTTTGGAAGGCGGTGGGGTACACCTCCGGTCCCTCACGGGAGTGCCCGATGGACGATCTGGAAGACCGCTTGCTCGATTCGATCGTCAAGCGATACGGCTATCTCGTCGGAAGCGCCGGCCTGCGGGCGGCCTTGGGGTTTTCGAGCCAAGGGGCGCTTCGACATGCGATCACGCAAGGCACGCTCCCCGTTCCCGTCTTTACGGTCGAGGGTCGCAAAGGACCCTTTGCGAAGGCGCATGACCTCGCCCGATGGCTCAGCGCCCAACCCGATGTCGACCGACTCATCGCCGGTCCGCGCGCGAGCACTGGCCCTGCGACATCCGAGGGCGCACCCGCACACGTCGATGGTTGCAAGGACGCCGTCTAGCGATCAGCCCTCGATCTGCCGTTTGCAGACGGCGTCGAGCCCACCACTCAGCAGGGAGGATCAGTCCGGACCGAACGCCGGACAAAAAAATACCCCCGGTTGCAGCCGAGGGGTATTCGGGCACTCAGAAAGCGCCAGCAGCTTCAGGGTGCCCTACCCCAGTCCGAAACACAAGCATCCGGACGATCCGGACAAAGGACACCCAATGAACTCATTTGACGACCAGGCGCTCGACGAGGGCCTGATGGACGAGCTCGACCTCCCGCTGGGCTTCTACACGCCCCGCGAGCCCCCGCGTGGTGGCCCGACGGCGGTGGCGGTGCCCGAGGACGACGACCGGGATGGTACCCACCACGTCAACATCCTCGATATCCAGGGCCGGGCGTACCTTCTGGACTGCCGGATCGACCCGGTGTCGCGCGTCGTCCTGCAGTACTCGCTGCGCCGGGCCCCCAAGCGCCGCGGCTTGCGCCTGATCGCGTAGCCGGCTCCGCCCCGCCTACTCCAGCACGTCGAACGCCACATGCCAGCCGGCATGTGGCCACCGCGTCCCGCTGTGCGCGATCGATGCATCGCGCGCAGTGTGCGACCGCCCCTTATCGGACCTCTTCCATGACCCTGCACCCCGTCCATTCGCACGATTCGCCGTGCGATCCCGACTCCCCGTCGTTCGTGAAGGCCTCTACGGCCATGCGGGAGCCCGATCCCGCGCAGCTCGACCTCCCGCTCACCTTCACGCGCCTGCATCGCAGGCGACTGCGCCGGCGCCGCGGCAAGCCGCGCCTGCAGCGCTACACGATGGGCATGCGGCTGCCCGACGGCCGGCACCGCAAGGTCGTCGTCGTGCAGTGCCCGATGACGCGCAAGGTTCTGAGCTGCGACATCGACCTCGAGCCCGCCAGTTAGTCCACGGCGTTCGCCCTTCTGGTCACGCCGGTCCGCCGGCGCGACATCCAGTCCGTCGGCACGGCCGACCCATCGCGTGCGCGCATGTAATCCATGCGCGCGCCAGGAATCCCTCATGACTGCAGGTCTGGCGTCTACCGCCGCGGCCCTCGGGCAGCCTTCGCCCGAAGCGCCGCACATCCTCCCGTTTCGGCCTCGTCCCCTCACCCGTGGCGAGCGCAGCAGCCGCGTTGTGCACGTCTTCCCATCGCCGCGCAACGACCGCGTCGTGCACATCGCAGATACCGCGCAAGCCGCTTTCGCGCTCAAGCTCGAACTTGATTTCACCTGCCTGGGCTATGTGGAGCGCCCGTGCCGGCTCCAGATCGATCCGCGGTACTGCGTGGATATCTCGTTCTGGTCGCGCCACCGCAACGGGGAGGCGCGCTTTCACCTGATCCTCGCTGACAAGGCCAAGGTGCGCACCACGGCGGGCGTCCGCGCGGTGAGCGACCACACCGCACTTCTTGATGCGGCCGCCCGCGACGGCTACCAGCTCCATATCACCACCGAGGCCCAGCTGCGCGCCGAGATGTCGACGCTGCAGATGGCCTTCGAGTTGCTGCCGTGGGTCAACTGGCATGCCAGGCTGGCGACCCGCTCCGTCGTCCGGGCGCAGGTGCTCGCCCGGCTCAAGGTCACCGAGCGGCTCGCACTCTCGAGCCTCATCGAAGCCGCCGACGCGCCTCACTCGCACGTCCGCGCGGTCGTCGCGGCCATGATCTTCGACGGCACCCTCGCGCCCGTGGACTACGTCCCCGGCTCCGCGGACATGATCGTAGAGGTGCGCCGTGCGTGATCCTCAGCCCGTCTTCGAACCTGCCGTGCTCGAAACCTGGGTGATGCCGCACACCTGCGACATCGCCGCGGACAACCGAACGAGCTTCCACAACCGGCGTGCGGCGCTGCTGGCCTATCTCACCGGCGCGATGTGCCTGACTCATGCTGCCCGCGAGAACCGGGTGTGCCCCAAGCGTCTGAAGGAGATGGCCCGGCGCGCCCCGCTTCTGGCGCCGGACGGAATGGCGTACGGCTTTCGCGTGTGCGTGCCGTGGGGCGCCTATCACGCACCCCCGCCGGCCCGGGGCAACGGCGAGCCGGTACAGATGCCTGCCCGCGGAGGTCCGCGTGCGATGACCCAGCTGCTCGCGGCGCAGCCCACGATCGCCGAGTGGATCGACGGATTTTCCACCCCCTTGCCTCCGGGGCGCCCGCCGCGTGCATTCAATGCCCTCCACGGGAAGGTGGTCGCTGAGCTGCGGCGCCAGGATCACCATGACCGCTACCCGCTCAACCAGAAGGACAGGGGGCGGGAGGCGCTGTTGCGGTACCTGCGCCGCAGGCGGGTGGTGACCCAGCCCATCGGTGACCTGGACCCGACCTCGGTGCAGGCCAGCACGCTGGAGGAGATCTTCCTGGGCGTGCCGTTCTCCCGCACGGAAATCGACGGCCACCGCATCGACATCGAGGCCAAGATGGCCGTGCCGGTGCCCGAGGGCGGGTCCGCGATTCGCGACATCACCACGCTGTGGCTGATCGTGGAGGTCGAGACGCGCTCGCGCGCCATCGTCAGCTGGACGCTTCGCGTGGGGCGCGCCTACAACAACCTGGACCTCGCCGACTGCATCGCGCGCGGGCTTCGCCGGTGGCCGCGGCGCGAGCTCATCATCGAGGACATGGTCTATGCGCCGGGGGCCGGCATGCCGTCGGCCGCCGTCCTCCAGCGGCTGGGTTGGCGCACGCGTTCGACGGCGCTCGACAATGCGATGTCCCACGCGTCGCTGGACTTCGAGCAGGCTTACTGCCGCGCGCATGGGGGCATGCTCATCTTCGGTCGCGCCCACGAGCCCCGCTCGCGTCCGATCGTCGAGCAGTTGCTCTCCCGCCTCGAGCGGGGTGCGCTGCGCAAGATCCCCGGCGGCTTCGAACCGGCCACACGCCTGGGCGAGAACCGGATTCGCATCAGCAACTTCTCGCCCAATGATCATCCGATCCAGATCGACGCCTTCCTCGAGCTGCTCGAGGTGATCATCTGCAACTACAACGCGACCCCGCATCCGGCCCTAGGCAATCTCTCGCCCCTGCAGTTCCTGCAGATGGAGGCGCCGCGCGCGTTCGACTTCACGCCCGACAGCGGCGAGGACGACGCCCGCGACATGGGTCACGTGCTCGTCCCGCTGAAGGTCCACGGCAACCGCAAGACGGGCGTGATGCCGCACGTGAACTACATGTACGTGCGCTATCGCAGTCCGGAGCTGGACGGGTGCTGGGAGCTGGTCGGCAAGATCGTCTACGCGCGGGTCTGTCGTCATGACCTCCGCACTCTCGTCCTCCTGCGCTCGTCCACGCGCCCGATCGGTGTCGTGCGTGCGGCTGCGCCCTGGAACCGCACTCCGCACGACGTGACCACGCGCGCGCTGATCATGCAGTGGACCAAGTTGCGCGAAGGCTTCTCGATCGCGGGCGTGGACTGCGCCATCAAGGCCTATGTCGGGTTCCTCGAGTCGCGCGCCCATGAGTCCCCACAGGCCGTCAACGAGCTCGGCCGCATGCACCACGTCGCCGATGCGCGCCGCAACGAGCCCGCCGCCGACCCTGCGCCGACGCCGAACGCCGCCGCAGCCCCGATCAAGCTGCCCTACACCGGCTGGGTAAGCCTGGACGACGAGGTCGACTGCTAGTCCGCATCGGGAACGGCCCGCGCAGTCCGCGGGGCTGCGCGGGAACGCTTGCGCATCGTCGGCCCGCCTGGACCGCGTCGCACTCATTCCGCTCTTTACAAGGAACCCCATGAACAAGATCGACCACCCGATCTATATCGAGCACGGCTTCCAGATCTACACTCGTCCGACCGAGTACCTGGCCAACTTCATCCGCGCCAACATCGCCGAGGGCCACCACGGCTGTTCGGCCCACGGCGGCGGGGGCCTGGGCAAGACGTCCTCCCTGATCTTCCTCACCGAAAACGTTTCCCGCTGGCTGGTGGACGAGGTCAAGCGCCCCATCGGGGTTGCCGCGCGGATGACCATGCCGGCCGGCATCCGCCGCAGCGACCGCGCCTTTTGGGTCGCGGTCAACCAGCGCCTGAAGCTTCCGTCCAATGCCCGCCTCGATCCGGGCACGGCGATCGAACGGCTGGTCGGCTACATGTCCGACCGTTGCGGGCAGGCCAAGCAGCGCCGCATGGTCCTCTTCATCGACAACGCCCAGCGCATCACCGATGCCGAGTTCCACTACCTCGAGGATCTCGACACCCGCATGTCCGAGGAGGGCTTGAGCCTGTTCCTCGTCCTGATGCGCCAGAGCGACGCGCAGGGCATCGACATCGGCGACGACTGGCGCGAGCGACCGTCGCACACGGTCCGCCGCTGGTTCATGGACACCACCGCGTTCCGCCCCCTCGTGGGCATTGCGGAGGTCACTCATGCGCTGGCGCGCTACGATCGGTCGGCGTTCTGGCCGACCCCGGACATGCCGTTCTCGCGCTTCTTTGCCAAGGAGGCCTTCGACGCCGGTTGGACCCTCGCCTCGGAGGCGGCCAAGATCGATGCGGCGGTCAAGCAGCTGCGCAAGCACGCCAAGCTCCCGCCCAGCAACGAGTGGCCCATGGCGACGTTTTCGTTGTGCGTGCGCAACCTGCTCGAGATCGCCTCCCGGGAGAAGCCGTTCCAGGGCTTTTCGGAGGATCAGATCCTGCGCGCTCTCAACGCCAGCGGCTATGTGCGCCTGGAGTGCGTGCGCGCGAAGGTGGCCATGCCCGCGAGCCTGCAGCGCGTCGAGGCGCCGCTGATGCTGGACGCCGCCTGATGCGGTGGGCGGACGTGATCGAAGGAGCGCCGGCGTTGCCGGCGCTCCCCGGGGGAACCGTGGCGCCCTTCCCTTACCTTTCCGGGTATGGGCTGATGCTCCGGGTCACGCGGCTCGGCGCGATGGCACGGGAGGATCTGACCCAGATGGGCCTGCGCGACGCAGCCTCCCGCGACGTGCTTGCCGAGACCCAGCAGATGCGCGCGTCCGCGCGGGCGCTTCTGACGGCGACCCGCCTCGGCGGCACGCGGATCGCGGACTACTGGCGCCCTGAGGTCTGGATGCCGGCCCATCTGGACGAGGCTTGGCGGCGCGCGAAGCGCCCTGTGCGGCAGTGCCCGAGCTGCGCCCGGTACGGCTATCACTGCGCGGCCTTCCAGGTGGCTGCAATCAGCCACTGCCCCTGGCACGGGGACCGCCTGGAAAACGCGTGTGCCAAGTGCGGATCCCCGCACTCCCCTGGCTTCGACCGTCGGGGCCGGCTGGGTACGTGCGCCTGCCGGCACGACGCCTTCAAGCTCGGGGTCGCCGGGGCGGGCATGTGGGACTTCCCGACCCACGCGGCGGATGCCTGGCTGACGCAGTACCTGGATTGGACGGCCGCCGCGCGCCAAAACCGATGGCTCGTCCTGCCGCCCGCATTGGAGGCGCAGGAGCAGGCGATCGAAGCCCTGGTCCCGCCGCCACGTATTCTCCAGACGCCGAAGGCGGCCGCGCCCGTGACGGAGATCTGCGGAGAAGGCAAAGACCCTCGGCCGCAGCATTTCCACGGCTGGTGCCTGCTCGGCGGAGAGAGGCCATTGACGTACCTGCCCCTGCCGGCCCCCCTCCAGCCCGAGCTGTCCGAGGCCACGCTGGCCGTGGCGACACAGCTTTCGCCGACAGTCCCGATTCCGCTGGAGCTCTGCTACTCCCACGGCTTCGAGGAAGCACGGACGATCGAGGACAACGTGGTGAACCGCGCGGATTGCTTCATTGCTCCCGTCCACCGGGCGGCGGGCGGCGGCGTATGGCTGAACCTGTCTGCAGTCGACCCGGGCATTCCCGAGTTCTGTGGTCGGCTGCTGGCCTCAGTTACGCAGCGGCTCAACGGCAATGCCCAGCCCCTCCCGACGGGGCGGTGCTCGCCGCATCTTGAGCAGTCGTTTGAACTGGACGGCGTTCGGGGCCGTCGACACCTCGACCAAGCGCTGTGCGCACTGATCGTGCCGGCGTACCGGCAGGGGCTGGAGGCGCTGCTGCGCACCATGGCCAAAGTGGAGTGGCCGCCTGACCAGCCGTGGCTGGTGCCGGCGGTCGAGCTTCGGGCGACGTCGGGATCGCTGGAGGCGGTCAGGCTCGTCTGGGTGCCGATCAAGGCCCCGCGAGTACGCCGGGTCGTCGAGGTTCCGCTTCCGACCGCGAGCCGGCCCGTCGGCAAGCGGGGACGCAGGTTCCGCGGGAAGGCAGCCCGACGGCCGCCGAAGGCTGAAACCGCGACACGGCGCGGGGCCCGCTGACCGAGGGCGCCTTTTCACAAGGTTCCCCGACTATCGGGCAGTTGTCCCCGCTTCGCTCACAGCGGGGCAGCCTTTCACAGGCTATGCGTCACGACAGGCCGCCGCGTCGGAAGAGCAAAACACTTAGAAATCAATGGCGTGTCGACTCGGGTGGTTTGATTCCGTCAGACACCACGGTCGTACGCTCGCGTAGCAGCTCCGCCGGCGCGTAACCGACCGTCGCCTCGCACGTCGGCTACGTGACACGCGCACGACAGCCGCGAACCGCTACGCCATCGCCGCCAGCATGCGTCAGTGCCCCTGAAACGAAAAAGGCCGCCGGTTTCCCGACGGCCTTGAATTCGGTGCGGATCGATCAGACCGCGGCGTCCTTGAGCTTCTTCAGCGGGCGCGCCTTGAGCTTGACCGAGGCCGGCTTCGCCGCGAACCACTGCTCTTCCTTGGTGAACGGGTTGATGCCCTTGCGCTTCGGCTTGGCCGGCACGTCCACCTTGGTGACCTTGAGCATGCCGGGGAACGTAAAGGTGCCGCAGCCCTTCTTGTGCAGCGAACCGTGGGCGGCTTCCTCGAGGGCGCCCAGCACGGCGCGCACGTCGCGCGGCGCGAGCTCGGTACGCTCGGAGATGTAGTTCACGAGGCCACTCTTGCCCAGGGGCTCGGTGACCGGCTTGATCTTGGAGCCAGCACTCGCGGTTTTCTTCGTCGCCATGGTTTGCGATTTCCGGGTGGAAGGAGTGCGCTTTATCGCGCCACTTTCGTCCGGACGCAAGCGGTTTTTCGCAAAAAACCGCGGGAAACCGGTACGCCGCCCGTCCGTCGGCGCTCCGAAGCGCCCCTGGGATCGGTCCGGCCGCTGTCGTCGATCCTTCGCCATGCCTTCATTGCCTGGTTCGCAGACTCGCGACCCTCCCCATCTGCCTGCTCGAGGACGTCGCCATGAAGGCCATCAACATGATCACCTGGATCCTCCTGATCGTCGGTGGAATCAACTGGGGCCTCGTCGGTCTTTTCCAGTTCGACCTGGTCGCGGCACTGTTTGGTGGGCAGGACGCGCCGCTCGCCCGCGTGGTCTACACGCTCGTCGGGCTCTCGGCCATCTGGCAGTTGCTGCCGATGGCACGGGCCGCGAAGGTCGGCCAGACACGCGCCGAAGCCGGTCGCTGAGTCGCGACACCGTTCGTCGACGGGTCGGACCGATCCGGCCCGTCATGCGCGCCCGCGCTACCGGCAGGCGTCGTACACGTCGCGCTGCAACGCGCTGAGGAGCTCGTAGGTGCGCGCGAGACCGACGCGTCGCTCGATCGCATCGCGGCGCTCCTTGGCTTCGCGGCAGGGATCCGATGCCGGGACGGTTCGCGATGCCCGCCGAGCCGCGGTTCGCGCTCGACGTCGGGATCCCGACGGGCGCGACGCACCGGGAGTGGATGGAAGGACGGCGGGATCCGGCGGCGTGGTCCAGGCTCGCAGCAGCCGCTGCCCGGTGTCGCAGGCCTCGTCCTGATAGACCACGCCGCCGTCGTGCCGTAGACAAGCGTGGATCCGAGTCGCCGCGAGAGCGGGGGCGGCGACCGCCAGCGCGATCGCGATCGCGATCGCCACGATTGTTCGAGATGCAGCCATCCGGAGCCTCCTCCTGAGCCCGCATCGTGGACGCCAAGGGTGCCGCGGTGCATCAGGTGGTGCCCCGCCTCCCCGTAGGACTTCGTGACTTCTGGTTCGAAGCGACCGGCCTCATCATAGGCGGCCTGCCACGGAGCCCACATGCAGCCCACTGCCCTCCCCGATCTGGACACGGCCCGCCTCGCGGTCGTCGGCCTCGGCTATGTCGGACTTCCGCTGGCGGCCGCGTTCGGCGCGCAGCGGGAGACCCTGGGTTTCGACATCGATCCCGAGCGCATCGCGGAGCTGCGGGGTGGCGTGGACCGCACGGGCGAGATGGACGCGGCCTCGTTGCAGGTGTCGCACCTTCGCTTCGAGAACGATCCTGCATCGCTGGCCGACTGCGAGGTCTTCGTCGTTACCGTTCCGACGCCGGTCGATGCGTTCAAGCGTCCCGACTTCACGCCGCTCGAGGCTGCGAGCGCCACGGTGGGGCGGGCATTGCGCCGGGGCGGCGTCGTGGTCTTCGAGTCGACGGTCTATCCGGGCGCGACCGAAGAACTCTGCGTGCCGATCATCGAACGCGAGTCCGGCCTCGTCTACCGCCGCGATTTCCACGTGGGCTACAGCCCCGAGCGGATCAATCCGGGCGATCGCGGGAACCGCCTGCCCGACATCGTGAAAGTCACCTCGGGATCGTCGCCGGACGCGGCGGCCTTCGTGGATGCGCTCTACCGGTCGATCGTCCCGGCCGGGACCCACCGGGCGTCGAGCATCCGCGTCGCGGAGGCCGCGAAGGTGATCGAGAACATCCAGCGCGACGTCAATATCGCGCTGATGAACGAGCTGGCGCTCATCCTGGACAAGCTCGGCATCGACACCGTCGAGGTGCTCGAAGCCGCGGGCACCAAATGGAACTTCCTGCCGTTCCGGCCGGGGCTGGTCGGCGGCCACTGCATCGGCATCGACCCCTACTACCTCGCCCACAAGGCGCAGGAGGTCGGTTACCACGCGGAGCTGATCTCCGCGAGCCGCCGCATCAACGACGGCATGGGGGTGCATGTGGCGCATCGGGTGCTCAAGCTAGCGGCCGCGCGTGGCGTGGCGCATCCGCGCGTGCTCGTGCTCGGCCTCGCGTTCAAGGAGAACTGCGGGGACCTGCGCAATACGCGTGTCGTCGACATCGTCGCGGAGATGCGGGCGTTCGGCGCCGAGGTCGACGTGCACGACCCGCGTGTGGACACGCGGGAGGCGCACCGCGAGTACGGGTACGCCCTGCTCGATTCACCACCCCGCGACCACTACGACGCGATCGTGCTCGCGGTGCCGCATCGCGAGTTCCTGGACGCCGGGCTAGCGGCGCTGCGCGCGTACGGCCGCGAGCGTGCGGTGATCTACGACGTCAAGGGCGCCCTGCCCCGCGACGCCGTCGACGGCAGGCTCTGAGATGCGTGTCCTCGTGACCGGCGCCGCGGGATTCATCGGGGCGCATCTGGCACGCCGCCTCGTCGAGCGCGGCGACGACGTGCTCGGCTACGACGACGTCAATCCGTACTACGACCCGAAGCTCAAGCGGGATCGCCTCGCGCAGGTGGTACCCGCGGATGGGTTCGAGTTCCTCGAGGCCCGCCTCGAGGATCGCGATGCGCTGGAGCGCGCATTCGCCTCGTTCCGGCCGCAGCGCGTGGTCAACCTCGCCGCGCAGGCGGGCGTCCGGTACTCACTGGAGAATCCGCGCGCCTACGTCGACAGCAATGTCGTCGGCTTCCTCAACGTGCTCGAAGCCTGCCGCGCCGGGACCGTCGAACACCTCGTCTACGCCTCGTCGAGTTCCGTCTACGGCGCCAATCGCACCCTGCCCTTCTCGGTCAGCCACGCCGTCGACCATCCGGTGAGCCTGTACGCGGCGACGAAGAAGGCCAACGAGCTGATGGCGCACACGTACAGCCATCTGTACGGCCTGCCGACCACCGGCCTGCGCTTCTTCACCGTGTACGGGCCATGGGGCCGTCCGGACATGTCGCCGTTCCTGTTCGCGAAGCGCATCGTCGACGGCCGTCCGATCGACGTCTTCAACCACGGCCGGCACAGCCGCGACTTCACCTATGTCGACGACATCGTCGAGGGCGTGGTGCGCGCGCTGGACCGGCCGCCCGCACCTCGCGACGAACCGGCGCTGCTGCAGTCTCCTGCCACGTCGACCGCCCCGTATCGCGTGTACAACATCGGAAGCCACCAGCCGGTCGAGCTGCTGCGCTTCATCGAGCTTCTGGAGGACGGCTTCGGGCGCCGGGTCGAGCACCGGCTGCTGCCGATGCAGCCCGGCGACGTGCCGGACACCTATGCGGATGTCGAGGCGTTGCGCCGCGATACGGGCTATGCCCCCTCGACGTCGATCGAAGACGGCGTGGCGCGGTTCGTGGAGTGGTATCGGTCGTACTACGCGGTGTGAACCGAGATGCGGGCGCGGGCGCTCGGCCTGCGTACCATCGACACCTCGTCCCGCCTAGTCCGGTTCCCCGCGGGCCTGCGCGCGCAGGCGTCGCAGCTGCGCGAGTTTCTCGCCCAGCTTGATCTCCATTCCCCGCTCGACCGGCCGGTAGTAGACCCGCTCGCCCATCGCATCGGGAAAGGCGGTCTGGTCGAGGGCCACGCCGCCTTCCACGTCGTGGTCGTAGCGGTAGCCCGTTCCGTAGCCGATCGACTTCATCAGCTTCGTCGGCGCATTGCGCAGGTGCAGGGGCACCTCCTGCGTGCCGTACTCGCGCACGTCCGAGCGCGCCTCGCCCCAGGCGATGTACCCGGCATTGGACTTCGCCGTGGTCGCGAGGTAGACGACCACCTGCGCGAGCGCCAGATCGCCTTCGGGGCTGCCGAGCCGGTCGTACGTCTCCCACGCGTCGATCGCCATCGCGAGCGCACGCGGGTCCGCGAGCCCGATGTCCTCCACGGCCATCCGCGTGATGCGGCGCGCGAGGTAGTGCGGATCGGCCCCGCCGTCGAGCATGCGCGCCAGCCAGTACAGGGCGGCATCCGGATTGGAGCTGCGCACCGATTTATGCAGCGCCGAAATCTGGTCGTAGAACTGCTCGCCGCCCTTGTCGAAGCGCCGAGTGCGGTCGGCGAGCACCTGGACGAGGGTCGCCTCGGTGATCCGGCCGCCCTCCCCCGTCGCGAGCTCCGCGGCGATCTCCAGGAGGGTCAGCGCGCGGCGCACGTCGCCGTCGGCGGCCTGCGCGATCTGCGACAGCAGCACGTCGTCCACCTCCACCGCCTGCTCGCCGAGCCCGCGTTCCGTGTCCTCCAGCGCACGACGAAGAGCGGCGACGATGTCCTCGGGGGACACGGCCTCCATCACGTGTACCCGGCAGCGCGACAGCAAAGCGGAGTTGAGTTCGAACGACGGGTTCTCGGTCGTCGCTCCGACGAAGACGATGGTGCCGCGCTCGATCGCGGGCAGGAACGCATCCTGCTGTGCCTTGTTGAACCGGTGGACCTCGTCGACGAACAGCACCGTCCGTCGCCCCCCGGCGAAACGCTCGGCGGCCTCCGCCAGCACCTGTCGCACCTCGGGCAGCCCCGACAGGACGGCGGAGATCGCGCGGAACTCCGCGTCGGCGTAGCGCGCCAGCAGCAGCGCCAGGGTGGTCTTGCCGCAGCCCGGCGGGCCCCACAGCACCATCGAGTGGACGCGCCCGGACTCCACCGCCCGCCGCAGCGCGGAGCCCGGGGCAAGCAGCCGACGCTGCCCCACCATCTCGTCGAGCACGCGTGGCCGCATCCGCTCGGCGAGCGGCTTCAGGGCATCGGGAGCGTCGTCGCCGGCAGGCGGCGGAGGGGGACGTCGGGGCACGTGCGCGCGTCGAACGGAACTGCGCGCACCTTACCAGCGAGGCATCAGAGACTCGCGACGGCCCCGTCGAGGGCGCCGGCGTCACCGGCTCCGAGCTCGTAGCTCACGCGCAGCCAGCGTCCCGTATGACGGTCGTACAGCGCGTCCACACGTGCGTCCACGGTGCCTTCCGGGCCGAAGTCCGCGAGTCCCGTACCCGTGACGTGCGCATAGCGCGCATCGCCCCCGGCCACCAGCGTCCTGCCCTGCGTCCATGTGACGGGCTGCCCGGCGAATTCGGCCGCGAGCGCCTCGCCGACGCGGGTCCCGAGCCCCGCGGCCAGGCGCGCATCGGCGGCCGCAGGGGCTACGGCCGCCGATGCGATCGCCAGTCGGGGGTGCGAGACCTCAGCCGTCTCCGTGTCGTAGAGCGCGTCGAATCCGAAGGTGATCCACTGCGGCTCGCCGTCGATGCGGAGACGGCCCGTGCCGCGCACCTGCCGGTCGCGTGGGCTCAGCGGTGCGAGGTCCACGTCGTCGAGCTGGACCGTCACGTCGTCCGTGTCGAACTGCCCGCTGATACTGCCGATCAGCGCGGCCGCCACCGCGTCGTCGACGATGCGGGTCGCTTCGGCTCGCGCATCGGCCGTACGAACCGGGTTCGCGACGACTCGCGCATGGGAGGCACGACCGTCGGCGATCATCGTGCCGGCGGCGAGGCTCACGGCCGTCGCGAGCGAGAGGAGGATGGGTCGGTACATGGCGGTTCCCCGGAACGCCGCGGTGATGCGACTACCGGCCCACTCTCGATTCCACCCTGTGCACGCCGGGTGATATCAGCGGCGGCGGAAGTCCTTGATTTCCAAACGGTTAAGCGACCTTCCCGCCGTCGTGCACGAAAAAGGGGCGGTCGCCCGCCCCTTAGCTCCACGCGTTCGCTGACCTCAGCCGCCGATCACGTCGACGCCCTTCGGCGGCGTGTACCGGAATGTGGTCGCCGGCAGGCTCGGATTGCGCTTCCAGCCGCTGAAGGCGATGTCGGTGCGCTGGCCGAGCTGGTCGACGACCTGCATCCGCGCCAGCCCCCCGTTGGCGAAGCCAAGCCGGGCACTGCGGAAGCCGGCGGCCGCGGCGTCGCCTTTCGGCGTGAGCGCGAGCCACTGCAGCCCGTTGGCGGTACCGGCATCCTTGACGACGAACTGGGCGTCCAGGCGGCTCGGATCGACCAGGGCCGCGAGCGGGCTGTTGCGCTCTTCCGCACCCTGCGGACGCTTGGTCACCTGCTTGAGGTCGGGCTCGTAGATCCACACCGTCTTGCCGTCGGCGACGACCAGCTGCGGGTACGGCGCGGCGTATTCCCACCGGAACAGCCGCGGGGCCGCCAGCGCGATACGGCCGGTGGACTTCTCCTTCAGGCGGCCCTTCGCGTCGAAGACCTGCTGGGTGAAGCGGCCATCGAGGCCCTTGAGCCCCTTCGTGAAGGCATTGAGCTCGTCGCGGGCGCCTGCCGAGGCGGCTCCCGACACGAAAAGCAGGCCGGCGGCGGCAAGTGCGGTGATCGATCGCATGGTCGTCTCCCGAAAGTTCTGCGCGGAGTCTGCCGCGGCGAAGATGAACAGGGTGAGAGCCCGCCCGGCCGCCCTGGCGCGGCTTCAGGCGCGCGCCAGCTCAGTGCTTCGGCGGCGGGGGCGCGAGCACGCTGCGGTCGCCGTTGTGCTCGGGCGGGCTGACCACGCCGGCTGCCTCCATCGCTTCGATCAGGCGGGCCGCGCGGTTGTAGCCGATCTTCAGCCGGCGCTGGACGCCGGAAATCGACGCGCGGCGGGTCTCCGTCACGATCTTCACCGCTTCGTCGTAGAGCGGATCGGATTCGTCGCCGCCCCCGCCGCCGCTCTCGGGCAGGCCCGTGGGGCCGACGACCACGCCGTCGCCCATCGTCTGCACTTCCTCGAGCACGCCTTCGATGTAGTCCGGCCCGCCACCGATCTGCTTGAGGTGCTCCACCACGCGATGCACTTCCTCGTCCGACACGAAGGCACCGTGAACGCGTTCGGGCATCGCGGTGCCCGGCGGCAGGTAGAGCATGTCGCCATGGCCGAGCAACGTTTCCGCTCCGGACTGGTCGAGGATGGTGCGCGAGTCGATCTTCGAAGAGACCTGGAAGGCGATGCGGGTCGGGATGTTGGCCTTGATCAGGCCCGTGATGACGTCCACCGACGGACGCTGCGTGGCCAGGATCAGGTGGATGCCGGCCGCACGCGCCTTCTGCGCCAGGCGGGCGATCAGCTCCTCCACCTTCTTGCCGACGATCATCATCATGTCGGCGAACTCGTCGATGAAGACGACGATGTAGGGCAGCGGCTCGAGCTCGCGCGGCACCTCGCCCGCCTCGGCATTGGGCCGGAACAGCGGGTCCATCAACGGCTGGCCGGCGTTGATCGCGTCCGTCACCTTCTTGTTGAACCCCGACAGGTTCCGGACGCCGACAGCGCTCATCAGCTTGTACCGGCGCTCCATCTCCGCCACGCACCAGCGCAGGCCGTTGGCGGCCTCCTTCATGTCGGTCACGACGGGCGCCAGCAGGTGCGGGATGCCCTGGTAGACCGAGAGCTCCAGCATCTTCGGATCGATCATCAGCATCCGCACGTCCTTGGCGGAGGCCTTGTAGAGCAGCGACAGGACCATGGCGTTGACCGCCACCGACTTGCCCGAGCCGGTGGTGCCCGCGACCAGCAGGTGCGGCATGCGAGCCAGGTCGGCCACGGTGGGCCGCCCGGCGATGTCCTTGCCGAGCGCCAGCGTGAGCGGGCTCGCCGACTTGTCGTACTCCTTCGAGCGGAGCAGCTCGGAGAGGTAGATCATCTCCCGGTTGACGTTGGGGATTTCCAGGCCGATCACGGACTTGCCCGGAATGACATCCACCACGCGCACGGACTTCACTGAAAGTCCGCGCGCTATGTCCTTGTCCAGGCTGGAAATCTGGCTGACCTTGATACCCGGGGCCGGCTCGATCTCGAAGCGCGTGATCACCGGACCCGGGTAGGCGCCCACCACGTGGGCGTCGATCCGGAAGTCCTTCAGCTTGAACTCGATCTGGCGCGAGAGCGTCTCGAGCGTCTCCGGGTCGTAGCCCTTGGGCTGCGGCTTCGGATCGTCCAGCAACGCGAGGGGCGGAATGCCCGAGCCGTCGGGCACGTGGAACAGCGGGATCTGCTGCTCGCGCTTGGCGCGCTCGCTCTTCTCCACGACCGGCGCCGGCGGCGGCTCGATCTTCACCGGCTCGCGCTTCTCGCGCTTGGCCGTCTCCACCTTGCGGACCTGCTCGCGCTCCTCGCGCAGCGCGCGGACCTCGCGTCGCACCTCCACCTCACGGGCGCCGTGCCGGAACAGCTTCGAGAACAGCGGGCCGGTCGCCAGCACCCATTGGCCGAGGCGATCCATCACCGACAGCCATGACAGCCCGGTGGCGAGCGTCACCGCAGTGAGCAGCAGGGCCAGCAGGAACAGGTTGCCACCGAGTCGCCCGAACCCGCGCGCGAGCGACTTTCCGACCAGTTCGCCGAAGATGCCGCCTGCACGGGTGAGATCGTCCCCGCCGACGTGCAGGCGCAGATGCAGCAGGCCGCACATCGCCACGAAGAAGGCGACCAGGCCGATCAGGCGCAGTGCCGGGCCCAGGTCGGACTGCTCGCCCTCCCCGTCCTTCCAGAACAGGGCGAACCACGCGACGGCGGCGAGGATGACGGGGAGCAGATAGGCCGACCAGCCGAAGAGGTTGAGCAGAACGTCCGCGATCTTCGCGCCGACGACGCCTCCCACGTTGCGCAGGGGCGCGGTCACGTCCCCGACGCTGAAGACACCCGGGTCCTGCGGCGAGTAGGTCGCCAGGCAGGCGACGAGGTACAGCAGCGCGGGCGCGATGAAGATCAGCGCGATGTCGCGCGTCATCCGCTGGCGGCGGGGCGACGGCGGCGCGCGCTCGGCCGGACGGGCCGCGCTCGCGGCCTTCTTGCGGGTAGCGGCGGAAGCCTGCGCCACGTGAGAGTTCGCCTCAGCTGATGCGTCTTAGTTGTTGAATATACGTGAAAACCGGCGCTGCATACGGCCAGCGCCGGTCTCGAACGGCCGCGAAGCGCGACCGGTACCGCGGATTGTCCCGACCGCCGGTCTCAGGCGATCAGAGCGCCATGCCCTGCAGCGCCGGATGGACGATCTGGCCGCCCTCGACGTTGATGCCGCGGATCAGCGCCGGGTTGTCGCGCCAGCTGCCGGCGGCGAGCTTGTTGACCCACGGCAGGATCGCCGCACAGATCGCCTGCGACGAGGTCTGCGGCACGGCGCCGGGCATGTTGGTCACGCAGAAGTGGGTCACGCCCTCCTCCACGTAGGTCGGTTCCTTCCACGTGGTCGGGCGTGAGGTCTCGAAGCAGCCGCCCTGGTCGATCGCGATGTCGACGACGACGGAGCCGTCCTCCATGTCCTGAAGCATCTCGCGCGTCATTACGTGCGGGGCCTTGGCGCCGGTGATGAGCACCGCGCCGATCACGAGATCCGCCGAGGCGACTTCGCGCGCCACCACGTCGTGGTACGGGTACAGCGCCGTCACGTTGTTGCCGAGGCGCATCATCTCTTCCTGGCGGTCGGTGCGCATCTCGAAGACGGTCACGTTCGCCCCCGCCGCCGCCGCGAGCGCGGCGGACGCGCCGCCCGCCTTGCCGGCGCCGAACACGACGACCTTGCCGCGCTCGGTCGCCGCGAGGCCGCCCAGCAGCTTGCCCTTGCCGCCCATGGGCTGGTGCAGCAGGTGCGTGCCGACCTGCACGCCGATCTTGCCGGCGATGACCGACATCGGCGCCAGCAGCGGCAGGTCGCCGTTGGGCAGCTCGACCGTCTCGAACGCGACGCCGGTCAGTCCGATGTCGAGCAGCTGCTTCGTCAGCACCGGCTCGGCGGCGAGGTGCAGGTAGCAGAACAGCAGGTGGTCGCGGCGCAGGTGCTGCAGGTCGCCGGCGATCGGCTCCTTCACCTTCACGATCATCTCGCCCTTCTCGTAGAGGGCGGCGGCGTCCGGGGCGATGTTCACGCCGAGGCGGGTGTACTCCTCGTCCTTGAAGCCGCTCTTGAGGCCCGCGCCCTGCTCGAGCCACACCTCGTGGCCACGCTTGACGAGGTCGCCGGCCGCGGCCGGAACGAGCGCGACGCGCCCTTCGAGGGTCTTGGTTTCCTTGGGTACACCGATACGCATTGCGGTCTCCGTGCGCCGTCGCGACGCCGGAGCGGCGCGGAGCGCGGTCTGCGGGGGTGGGAGCGCGGCGGCGGAACGCTCTTTCGCCGATCGCGCCTTGTGCTGCCGTCAGCGGGTCGCCAAGCTATGGCGATCCCTGTCGTGCCTCGCGGCGGCGGAATGATGCGGGACCTGCCGCGTCGTTCCACCTGCCGAAATGCACGCATCACATAGCGCGGCATTATATCCATGACCCTTTCGAAGCACTCGCGCGTGATCATCCTCGGCTCGGGCCCCGCCGGCTGGACGGCGGCCGTCTACGCCGCCCGCGCGAACCTCAAGCCGCTGGTGATCACCGGCCTGCAGATGGGCGGCCAGCTGATGACGACCACCGAGGTCGACAACTGGCCCGGCGACCCGCACGGCCTGATGGGCCCGGACCTGATGGCCCGCATGCAGGCGCATGCGGAGCGCTTCAGCACCGAGGTGGTCTTCGACCACATCCACACCGCCGACCTCTCGCAGCGGCCGTTCCGACTGCGTGGCGACAGCGGCGAATACACCTGCGACGCGCTGATCATCGCGACGGGCGCGACGGCGAAGTACCTGGGGCTGCCGTCCGAGGAGGCCTACAAGGGGCGCGGCGTCTCCGCCTGCGCGACCTGCGACGGCTTCTTCTACAAGGACCAGGACGTGGCGGTCGTGGGCGGCGGCAACACCGCCGTCGAGGAAGCGCTCTATCTCTCGAACATCGCCCGCAAGGTCTATCTCGTGCACCGCCGCGACACGCTGCGCGCCGAGAAGATCATGCAGGACAAGCTCTTCGCAAAGATCCAGGCCGGGAAGATCGAGCCCGTCTGGCACCACGTGGTCGACGAGGTGCTCGGCAACGAGGCGGGGGTCACGGGTCTGCGCGTGCGTTCCGTGCAGGACGAATCGACCCGCGAGATCCCCGTCCACGGCTTCTTCGTCGCGATCGGCCACACCCCGAACACCACCCTGTTCGAAGGGCAGCTGGCGATGCGCAACGGCTACATCACGGTCAAGACCGGCCTGGAGGGCGATGCCACGCTGACGTCGATCGCGGGCGTGTTCGCGGCCGGCGACGTGGCGGACCAGGTCTACCGCCAGGCGATCACCTCCGCCGGCTCGGGCTGCATGGCCGCGCTCGACGCGGAGCGGTTCCTCGACAAGGCCTGAAGTCCCCGATGGCGCTCGAGGTCCGCTGGCTCGACGGGCTCGCGGGCATCCGGCCCGAGGACTGGGATGCGCTCGCCGGCGACCACCCCTTCGTCCGGCACGCCTTTCTCGCCGGACTCGAGGCGACGGGCAGCCTCCAGCCGCGGCTCGGCTGGACGCCTAGACACCTGACGCTGTGGGATCGGAGCGCCCTCGTCGGCGCGGCACCCTGCTACGTCAAGACGAATTCGCATGGCGAGTTCGTCTTCGACCATGCATGGGCGCACGCCTATGCCCGCTACGGCCTCGACTACTTCCCGAAGCTGCTCTGCGCGGTGCCCTACTCGCCCGTCACCGGACCCCGGCTGCTCGCGCGCGACGGGTCCACGCGCGCGGCGCTGGTGCGCGCGTTGCGCGATGCGGCGGACGACGGCTTCTCGTCCGCCCACGCGAACTTCCTCACCGCGCCCGACGACGAGGCGTTCGGCGACGGATGGCTCACCCGGTGCGACGTGCAGTACCACTGGGCGCGGCGTCCCGGGTGGTCCGACTTCGACGCCTTCCTGTCGTCGATGGACCACCGGCATCGCAAGAACATCCGGCAGGAGCGCGCCAAGGTGCGGCGCGCCGGGATCGACGTCCGCGTCGTCCACGGCGACGAGGCTTCGCCGTCGGAACTCGCGGCGATGCACCGCTTCTACCTCGGCACGTTCGCGGAGTACGGCAACCGGCCGGCGCTGACCCTGACATTCCTGGAGCACCTCGCCTCGACGATGCCGCGCCACCTGGTCCTCGTGCTGGCCGAGCGCGAGGGTCGACCGATCGCCGGCGCACTCTGCCTGCGAAGCGAAGACACGCTCTACGGGCGCTACTGGGGCGCGACCGAGCAGCATCCCGGCCTGCACTTCGAGGTCTGCTATTACCAGGGCATCGAGTACTGCCTGCGCGAGGGCCTCCACCACTTCGAGCCCGGCGCGCAGGGCGAGCACAAGCTCGCGCGTGGCTTCCTGCCGGTGCTGACACGCAGCCGCCACCACATCGTCGAGCCCGCCTTCCGCGACGCGCTCGCCGGCTGGTGCGCCGATGAGCGGGAGGCCATCGCCGCCTATGCGCGGGGCCTCGCCGGGAGCTCCCCGTTCAAGGCCGACCCCCCGTGAGCGGCCTGCGGCTACCCTGGCTCGGCGCTGCCCCCGATGCGCCCTTCCCGCCGGCGGAGACGGCACTGCGGGTGCCGGACGGACTGCTCGCCGTCGGCGGCGATCTCTCGCCGCTCCGCCTGCTCAATGCCTACCGGAACGGCATCTTCCCCTGGTTCTCGCACGGCGAACCGCCCCTCTGGTGGTGCCCGGATCCGCGCACCGTCTTCCGCACGGACCGCGTGGCCCGCGCCCGACGCTTCCGTCGCAGCCTCCGTGGCTCGACCTGGACGCTGCGCGCCGACACCGCGTTCGAATCCGTCGTGCGGACGTGCGCAGCGATCCCGCGGCGCGGCCAGGCGGGGACCTGGATCACCGACGACATGATCGCCGCCTACGTCGAGCTCCATCGCGGCGGCCATGCGCATTCGGTCGAGGTCTACGAGGGCGACGCACTGGTCGGCGGCATCTATGGCGTGGCGATCGGGCGGATGTTCTTCGGCGAGAGCATGTTCAGCGCGCGGCCCGACGGGTCGAAGGTGGCCCTCGCCGGCCTCGCCAGGCAGCTGGCGCTCTGGGGCTGGCCGCTCATCGATGCGCAGGTCGAGAATCCGCATCTGCTGTCGTTGGGGGCCGAGTCCTGGCCGCGGCGGGACTTCCTCGGCGCCGTCGCCGAACTCGTGCGCGCCGCCGAGCCTCAGGGTCCCTGGACCACGCGGTTCGGCGTCCAGCCGGCGGCCGCCCTCGCGTATTCCTGAACCCGACCGGCTGCGAAGCGGCCGGTTTTGCGTGCCTTCCGCGTGGCGTGGCACAATCCACGGCTTGATCGGCCCGGCCGGGCCGCGCCACCACACAGGAACCCATGGCAAAAGACGACGTGATCGAATTCGAGGGCACGGTGTCGGAAACCCTTCCGAACACCATGTTTCGCGTTCGCCTCGAAAACGGCCACGAGATCATCGCCCACATCTCGGGTCGCATGCGGAAGAACTACATCCGCATCCTGACGGGCGACAAGGTCAAGGTGGAAATGACCCCCTACGACCTCACCAAGGGACGCATCACCTACCGCATGAAGTGAGCGGTCGGTAGAAGCGGAAAGAGAAGGGCGGCCCTCGGGCCGCCCTTTTCGTTCATCGGTCCGGCGCGACGGTCAGTTCTCGACCGTCGCCGGGAGGAGCTTCTCCGGCTCGGCGGTGGAATTGACCACCAGCTTGCCGTCCTGGACGTCGATCGTGACGCGTCCGCCGTTCATGAGCTTGCCGAAGAGCAACTCGTCCGCGAGCGGGCGCTTGATGTTGTCCTGGATGATCCGGGCCATGGGGCGCGCGCCCATCTGCGGATCGAACCCGTTCTGCGCCAGCCAGTCGCGTGCTTCCGGCGTGGTGGACAGGGAGACGTTCTTCTCGTGCAGCTGGGCCTCCAGCTCGATGAGGAACTTGTCGACCACGCGAAGGATGTGGTCCATCCCGAGCGCCTGGAACTGCACGATCGCGTCCAGCCTGTTGCGGAACTCCGGCGAGAAGCTTCGGCGGATGACCTCCATCGCGTCCGAGGCATGGTCCTGCTTGGTGAAGCCGATCGAGCGGCGCGAGGCCTGCGAGGCACCTGCGTTCGTCGTCATCACCAGGATCACGTTGCGGAAGTTCGCCTCGCGCCCGTTGGTGTCCGTCAGCATCCCGCGGTCCATGACCTGCAGCAGGATGTTGAAGATGTCCGGATGGGCCTTCTCGATCTCGTCGAGCAGCAGCACGCAGTGCGGCGTCTTGACGATCTTTTCCGTCAGCAGGCCGCCCTGGTCGAAGCCGACGTAGCCCGGGGGGGCGCCGATCAAGCGGCTCACCGAGTGGGCCTCCATGTACTCCGACATGTCGAAGCGCACCAGCTCGATGCCCAGCTGCATCGCGAGCTGCTTGGTCACCTCGGTCTTGCCCACGCCCGTCGGACCGGCGAACAGGAAGTTCGCGATCGGCTTGTCCGGATTGCCAAGCCCCGAGCGCGCGAGCTTGATCGCGGAGGTCAGCGAGTCGACGGCCGGATCCTGTCCGAAGATCACCATCTTCAGGTTGCGCTCGAGGTTCTTGAGCACGTCCTTGTCGGTCGCGGTGACCTGCTTGGCCGGGATGCGCGCCATCTTGGCGACGATGCGCTCGACCTCCTCGACGTCGATGACCGCCTTGCGCTCGGCCTCGGGCAGCAGGCGCTGGCGGGCGCCGGCCTCGTCGATCACGTCGATCGCCTTGTCCGGCAGCAGGCGGTCTCCGATGTGCTTGACCGAGAGGTCCACGGCCGCCTGGATCGCGTCGTCTGCGTAGGAGACGTTGTGGTGCGCCTCGTACTTGGGCTTGAGGCCCTTGAGGATCTCCACCGCCTCGCTCACGGTCGGCTCGACGATGTCGATCTTCTGGAAGCGGCGGGCCAGCGCGCGGTCCTTCTCGAAGATGCCGCGGTATTCCTGGAACGTGGTCGAGCCGATGCAGCGCAGCTCGCCCGACGAGAGGGCCGGCTTGATCAGGTTGGACGCGTCCATCGTGCCGCCCGATGCCGAGCCGGCACCGATGATGGTGTGGATCTCGTCGATGAACAGCACCGCGCCGGGGATCTTGCGCAGCTGCGTCAGCACCGACTTCAGGCGCTTCTCGAAATCACCGCGGTACTTCGTCCCCGCCACGAGCGCGCCAAGGTCGAGCGCGTAGATCGTGGCGTCGTGCAGCACCTCGGGGACGTCGCCGTCGACGATGCGCTTGGCTAGGCCCTCGGCGATCGCGGTCTTGCCCACGCCCGCCTCGCCCACGTAGAGCGGGTTGTTCTTGCGGCGGCGGCAGAGGACCTGGATGGTGCGCTCGACCTCGTCGGCGCGACCGACCAGTGGATCGATCCGGCCCTCGCGTGCCTGCTGGTTGAGATTGGTCGCGAACTCGGTCAGGGCATCGGCCTTGCCCTCGCCCTCGCCCGACTCGCCACCGGATCCCTCCCCGCCCTCGCGCCCCTGCTCCTCCCCGCCCTGCTTGGAGATGCCGTGGGACAGGAAGTTGACGACGTCCAGCCGGGCGATGTCCTGCTGGTTGAGGAAATAGACGGCGTGCGAGTCCTTTTCGCCGAAGATCGCCACCAGCACGTTCGCGCCGGTGACTTCCTTCTTGCCCGAGGACTGCACGTGGTAGACCGCACGTTGCAGCACGCGCTGGAAGCCCAGCGTCGGCTGGGTGTCCCGGTCGGTATCGTCCGGCAGCACGGCGACCGAGGTGGCGATCGCCTCCTCGAGCTCGCGGCGCAGGCGCGGCATGTCCGCATCGCACGCGCGGAGCACGCTCTCGGCGGACGGGTTCTCGAGCAATGACAGAAGCAGGTGCTCGACTGTCATGAACTCGTGGCGGGCCTCGCGGGCGCGCTTGTAGCACTGCCCGATGCTGTATTCGAGATCCTTGCTAAACATGGTTGGAGCCTCCGAAGCGTCTACGGCTCTAGATGGGGTCCGCCCGACCGCTTTAAACGGCTTTTAGGCCTTCTCCATCGTGCACAGCAAGGGATGCTGATTGAGCCTTGAATATTCGTTCACTTGCGACACTTTCGATTCGGCAATCTCGCGCGTGAAAACACCGCATACGCCACGCCCCCTCGTATGAACGTGGAGCATCACCTGCGTGGCTTTTTCGACATTCATCGCAAAAAACCGCGTCAGAACGTCGACGACGAAATCCATCGGCGTGTAGTCGTCGTTCAGCAACAGGACGGAGTACATGGGGGGCGGCGCGACTTCGGGCTTGCCCGGGTCGACCGCCAGGCCGTGGTGGTGTTCGTGGATCGGCTTCGGCATCGGCTCAGTATACGGTCGATACCTATACGTCCCCGGCGTATCCCTGGATGAGACATGGTCCGTTCCAGTGGTGCGACGAGGGATAATGGCAGCCGCCTCCACCCGGACCTCACAGTGACCGCCGATCCGCGCTTCTGGCAGCCCGACGTGACCGTCGCCTCCGTCGTCATCGACGCCGGGCGCCTGCTGATGGTCGAGGAGCGGGTCGCCGGCCGTCTCGTGCTCAACCAGCCCGCCGGCCACCTCGAGCCCGACGAGCCCCTGATCGAGGCCGCGGTGCGGGAGACGCTCGAGGAGACCGGCTGGGACGTGCGCCCCGTCGCCTTCATCGGCGCCTACCAGTGGAAGGCGCCGTCGGTCAGCGGCGGCGGCGCCGAGCGCCAGTACATGCGCTTCGCCTTCCTTGCCGAGCCGCTTTCGTTCGACCGGACGCGTGTCCTCGACGACGGCATCGTGCGCGCGTTCTGGATGACGCCCGCGGAGCTCACGGCGGAGGCCGAACGCCATCGGAGCCCGCTCGTGGCGCGGGTCGTCCGCGACGCCTTGGCCGGGCAGCGCCATCCACTGCATCTGGTCCGGAGCCTGCTGTGAGCGCCCGCACGATCGTGGGGGTCTCCGGGGGCGTCGATTCGTCCGTGGCCGCCCTGCTCCTCCGCGACGCCGGGGAGCCCGTCGCCGGGCTCTTCATGCGCAACTGGGCCGACGACGGCTCCGGGGACTGCCGCGCGGAGGATGACCGCCGCGATGCGGTCGCCGTCTGCGGCCGGCTGGGCCTGCCAATCCACTTCCGGGACTTCAGCGCCGAATACTGGAGCGGGGTGTTCGAGCACTTCCTCTCGGAATACGCGGCCGGGCGGACTCCGAACCCCGATGTCCTGTGCAACCGGGAGGTGAAGTTCAAGCACTTCCTCGACGCGGCCCGGGGTCTGGGCGCCGAGCGGATCGCCACCGGGCACTACGCCCGGGTCGAATCCGCCGGCGGCCGCTGGCGACTTCTGCGCGCGCGCGACCGCTCGAAGGACCAGAGCTACTTCCTGCACCAGCTCGGCCAGCCGCAGCTCGCGGCCACCCTGTTCCCACTCGGCGACCTCGAAAAGACGGAGGTCCGCCGGCTCGCGGCGGACGCGGCCCTGCCGACGGCGACGAAGAAGGATTCAACCGGCATCTGCTTCATCGGCGAGCGCGACTTCCGCGAGTTCCTCGGCCGCTACCTGCCGGCGCAGGAGGGCGAGATCCGGACACCGGACGGCGGACGCGTGGGCCGCCACCCGGGGGTCTTCTACTACACCCTCGGCCAACGCGAAGGGCTCGCGATCGGTGGGGTCCGCGGACGCGAAGCGGCGCCGTGGTACGTCGTCGGCAAGGACGTGGCGGGCAACGTGCTGTACGTCGAGCAGGGCATCGACAACCCCTGGCTGATGTCCACCCGGCTCTGGACCGAGACCGCCCACTGGATCGCGAGCGTGCCCCCGCGCAGCACCTTCGTCTGTACCGCGCAGACGCGATACCGGCAGAATGACGAGCCCTGCACGGTGCGGCTACTCGACGGCGGTGGCGTCGAAGTGACCTTCGACAGGCCCCAGCGCGCGGTAACGCCCGGGCAGTCGCTGGTGCTCTACGACGGCGACGAATGCCTCGGCGGCGCCGTCATCGCCCGCACCGACGCCCCGCTGGAAGTCCGCCTCGCAGAGCTCGCCGCATGACGCGCACCTCGTCCGACATCGCCTCGACCATCGGCTCCGTGGAGCCCATCTACGATCGCGTTCTCGCCGTCGCCGGCATGCTGCAGGCGCTCGCGCAGGTCCGCCGGGTCGCCGATACCGGCGAGGCCAACGAACGCGTGCTGGAGACGTGCATCGAATCGCTGTTCCGTTTCGACGCGCCCACCACCGCCGCCGTCTACGGCGGCATCGAGAACGTGCGACCGGGCCTGCTGCTGCTTCGCGACTATCTGGGCGGCCGCCTGGACGACGACGTGGTGCCCAAGCTCGGCATGTCGGTGCTGCAGCTCGAGCGGCGCTTCGTCCGGGACGACGCGATGATCGAACGCGTCCGGCGTGGTCTGGAAGGACAGCTCGCAGTCGCCGAACGCGACGGCCCGACGCATCCCGACGTGCTGCTCGCACTCGGCAACCTCTACGCGCAGACCCTCAGCCTGGTCCGGCCCCGCGTCCTCGTGCAGGGCAACCCGCACTACCTGGGGCAGGCGACCGTGGTCGCGGAGGTGCGCGCGCTGCTGCTGGCGGCGGTCCGCTCCGCGGTGCTGTGGCGCCAGCGCGGCGGAACGCTCTGGGACTTCGCCTTCCAGCGGCGCGCGATGGCCGCGGCCGTCGACGCCCACCTCGGCTGAGCGTCCGCTGGGCTGCCGCTTTGCGGCATAATTAGGCGGTTTTCCCGCGGCGATCCCATCGCGGCCGCTCCGTACGGACCGGCCCGCCGCCGCGTCCCGTCCGCCTCACGGAGCCCTCATGGCCGACTCCTTCTCGACCCGCGCGCAGCTCGCCGTCAACGGCAAGTCGTACACCTACTTCAGCCTGCCGACGCTAGGCCAGCGCTTCAACCTCGCGCACCTGCCCTACTCCATGAAGATCCTGCTGGAGAACCTGCTCCGGCACGAGGACGGCGTGACCGTGCTGCCCGAGCACATCGAGGCGGTGGCGAAGTGGGATCCGCAGGCCGAGCCGGACACCGAGATCGCCTTCATGCCTGCGCGCGTGGTGCTGCAGGACTTCACCGGCGTGCCGTGCGTGGTCGACCTCGCCGCGATGCGCGATGCGGTGACCAGGCTCGGCGGCTCGCCGAAGCAGATCAATCCGCTGATCCCGTCCGAGCTGGTGATCGACCACTCGGTGCAGGTCGACGTCTTCGGCCGACCGGACGCCGCCGACCTCAACGGCCAGATCGAGTTCCAGCGCAACATGGAGCGGTACAGCTTCCTGCGCTGGGGCCAGAAGGCGTTCGACAACTTCAAGGTCGTCCCGCCGAACACGGGCATCGTGCACCAGGTGAACCTGGAGAACCTGGCGCGCGTGGTGGTCGAGCGTGACGTCGACGGCGTGCTGCAGGCGTTCCCGGACACCGTCTTCGGCACCGACTCGCACACCACAATGATCAACGGCATCGGCGTGCTGGGCTGGGGCGTCGGCGGCATCGAGGCCGAGGCCGCGATGCTGGGCCAGCCGTCTTCGATGCTGATTCCGCAGGTCGTCGGCTTCAAGCTCAAGGGCGCGCTGCCGGAAGGCACCACCGCGACCGACCTCGTGCTCACCGTCACCCAGATGCTCCGCGCGCTGGGCGTGGTCGGCAAGTTCGTCGAGTTCTTCGGTCCGGGCCTGCAGCACCTGCCGCTGGCCGACCGCGCGACGATCGCCAACATGGCGCCCGAGTACGGTGCGACCTGCGGCATCTTCCCGATCGACGCCGAGGCGCTGAACTACCTGCGCCTGTCGGGCCGTCCGGAGGAGACGATCGCGCTCGTCGAGGCGTATGCGAAAGCGCAGGGCATGTGGCACGACGCCTCGACGCCGGAGGCCTCCTACTCCGCCGTGCTCGAGCTCGACCTCGCCGACGTCAAGCCGTCGCTCGCCGGCCCGAAGCGTCCGCAGGACCGCGTGCTGCTCGAGCAGGTCAAGCACAACTACCAGCAGAACCTCCCGGCGCTCACGAAGAACCGCAAGGTCAAGAGCCTCGACGCGGCGGACGTCTCGCACCAGGACACGGTGCATGCGCCGCACTCGGTGGTGCAGATGCTCGGCCAGGACGTGCCGCTCAGGGACGGCGCCGTCGTCATCGCGGCGATCACGTCCTGCACCAACACGTCGAACCCGGCGGTGATGCTCGGCGCCGGCCTGCTGGCGCGCAACGCCGTCGCCAAGGGCCTGAAGGCCGCGCCGTGGGTGAAGACCTCGCTCGGCCCCGGCTCGCTGGTCGTCACCGACTACCTGCGCAAGGCCGGCGTGCTCGGCGACCTCGAGCAGCTCGGCTTCCACGTCGTCGGCTACGGCTGCACCACGTGCATCGGCAACTCCGGCCCGCTGCCGGAGGAAGTCTCGCGCGGCATCGCGGAGAACGACCTCGTGGTGACCTCGGTGCTCTCCGGCAACCGCAACTTCGAGGGCCGCGTGCACCCCGAAGTGAAGATGAACTACCTGGCCTCGCCGCCGCTGGTGGTCGCCTATGCGCTCGCCGGCACGGTCGACATCGACCTGACCACCGAGCCGCTCGGCACGGGTTCGGACGGTGAGCCGGTGTACCTGCGCGACATCTGGCCGAGCAACAAGGAAATCGGCGACACCATCGCCGCGACGATCGGTCCGGACCTGTTCAACCAGGCCTATGCCGATGTCTTCAAGGGCGACTCGCGCTGGAACCAGATCGCCTCACCGGAGGGCGAGTCGTTCGCGTGGGATGAGGCCTCGACCTACATCAAGAACCCGCCGTACTTCGACGGCATGACGATGGACGTCGGCTCGATCGCGGACATCGGCGGCGCGCGCATCGTCGGCCTGTTCGGCGACTCGATCACGACCGACCACATCTCGCCGGCCGGCAACATCAAGAAGGACTCGCCCGCGGGCCGCTACCTGATGGAGCGCGGCGTGCAGCCGGCCGACTTCAACAGCTACGGCAGCCGCCGCGGCAACGACGACGTCATGGTGCGCGGCACCTTCGCCAACATCCGCATCAAGAACCTGATGCTGGGCGGCGAGGAAGGCGGCAATACGCTGTACTTCGCGAAGGACGGCGGCGCGCAGCCGGAGAAGCTCGCGATCTACGACGCGGCGATGAAGTACCGCGCCGATGGCGTGCCGCTGGTGGTCTTCGCGGGCAAGGAGTACGGCACCGGCTCCTCGCGCGACTGGGCGGCCAAGGGCACGAACCTGCTGGGCATCAGGGCCGTCGTCGCCGAGAGCTTCGAGCGCATCCACCGCTCGAACCTGGTCGGCATGGGCGTGCTTCCTCTGCAGTTCCTCAACGGCGAGAACGCGCAGACTCACGGCCTCGATGGCTCGGAGACGATCTCGATCGAGGGCCTGCAGGACGGCGCGAGCAAGACAGCCACGGTCGTGGCGCGTCGTGCCGACGGCAGCGAGAAGCGCTTCGAGGTCGCCGTGCTGCTGCTGACGCCCAAGGAAGTCGAGTACTTCCGCCACGGCGGCATCCTGCACTACGTGCTGCGCCAGCTCGCCGCGCGCAAGGCCGCCTGACGGCCAGCCGCTGTCGACACGGTCTGCGGAGGGCGCCTCGGGCGCCCTTCGCTTTTTGTGCAACGCGTCACCCGCCTGGCGTCGCGTTTCGCCTTGATCGCCGCGGCGACGCCATGCTCCAATCCGGGCATACCGTACGGCGCCGCATACGGCGGGCCGACAGTCGCGATGAAAGGGGAGATCGCATGATGCAGGAACGTCCTTGGCTGGCCAGCTACCCGGCCGGGGTGCCGGCGGAGATCGACGTGGACGAGTATCCGTCGATCGTCGCGGTGCTGCAGAACGCCATCGACAAGTACCGTGACCGCCCGGCGTTCTCGAACCTCGGCCGCACGATCACCTACGGCGACGTCGATCGCCTCAGCGCCCAGTTCGCGGCTTATCTGCTCGGCGAGCTCAAGCTCAAGCGCGGCGACCGCGTCGCGATCATGATGCCGAACTGCCTGCAGTACCCGATCGCGACGTTCGGCATCCTGCGCGCGGGCCTGACGGTGGTGAACACGAATCCGATGTACACGCCGCGCGAGCTGCGCCACCAGCTCGTCGATTCGGGCGCCTCCGCGATCCTCGTGCTCGACAACTTCGGCCATACCGTCCAGCAGGTGCTCAAGGACACCGAGGTCAAGACGGTCATCACCACGGGCCTCGGCGACTGCCTGCCGTTCCCGAAGCGCTCCATCGTCAACTTCGTGCTGAAGTACGTGAAGAAGATGGTGCCGGAGTACGACATTCCCGGCGCCGTGCGGTTCAACGACGTGCTCGCGCGCGGCTCGCAGCTCGCCTTCAACCCCGTGGAGATCGGCCCGGAGGACCTGGCCTTCCTGCAGTACACGGGTGGTACCACCGGCGTGGCGAAGGGCGCGATGCTCACGCACCGCAACCTGGTGGCGAACATGCAGCAGGCGTCCGCATGGATCGGTACCAACGTACGCTACGGCGAGGAGACGATCATCACCGCGCTCCCGCTGTACCACATCTTCGCGTTGACGGCGAACGGACTCGTCTTCATGAAGTTCGGCGGGCTCAACCACATGATCACGAATCCGCGCGACATGCCCGCATTCGTGAAGGAACTCCGCAGGACCAGGTTCTCGGCCATTACCGGCGTCAACACGCTGTTCAACGGCCTGCTCAACACGCCCGGCTTCGACCGGATCGACTTTTCCGGCCTGCATCTGACGCTCGGCGGCGGCATGGCCGTCCAGCGCGCGGTCGCGGACCGCTGGAAGCAGGCCACGGGCTGCACGCTGGTCGAGGCCTATGGCCTGACCGAGACCTCGCCGGCGGCCTGCATCAATCCGATGGACCTCGCGGAATACAACGGCTCGATTGGCCTCCCGATCCCGTCGACCGATGCCTGCGTCAAGGACGAGGACGGCAACACGCTGCCCGTCGGAGAGATCGGCGAGCTGTGCATCAAGGGCCCGCAGGTGATGCGGGGCTACTGGCGTCGGCCCGATGAGACCGACAAGGTCATCGACCGCGACGGCTGGCTGCACACGGGCGATATGGCGCGGATGGACGAGAAGGGCTTCTTCTACATCGTCGACCGCAAGAAGGACATGATCCTCGTCTCGGGCTTCAACGTGTATCCCAACGAGATCGAGGACGTGATCGCGATGATGCCGGGGGTGCTCGAAGTCGCCGCGGTCGGCGTGCCGGACGAGAAGTCCGGGGAGGCGGTGAAGGTGGTGATCGTGCGCAAGGACCCCGCCCTCACCGCGGACCAGGTCCTCGCCCATGCCCGAGCCAACCTCACGGGCTACAAGCTCCCGCGCTTCGTCGAGTTCCGCAACGAGTTGCCCAAGACGAACGTGGGCAAGATCCTGCGACGCGAGCTGCGCGAGCCCACGCCGGCTTGACCGCGAGGCACCCGTCGCGCCGCGCGACGGGAACACGGCGGCACCGACCCGACAGGCCCCGCATCGCGGGGCCTGTCTTTTGCATACGCGGCCGGGGTGTAGGATCGCCCGGTGGGCACCATCCGACCGCCCGCGCCCACCAGCTCCCGCGGACGGTCCACTTCCGAGGACCCGCAACATGAGCATCATCGAGTCGCTGCATCGTGCACGCGTCTATCCCACCGTTCGCGTCGACGCGGACGCGTCAGGCGCGAGCCACTGGCTGTACATGCATGCCGACCACACCCACGGCGTGCGCCCCTGCTTCCGCCCCGAACTCATGCACGACATGTGGGCGATGCTCTCCACGGTGGCGATGCCCGCCCCACTCTCGCGCGGCACGCTGCGGCACGTGGTGCTCGCCTCCGACGCCCCCGGCGCCTTCAACCTCGGCGGCGACCTCGCCCTCTTCTCGCAACTGATCCGAGCCGGCGACCGCGACGGCCTCCTCGACTACGCGACCAAGTGCATCGACGGCGTGCACCTGCTGCACGACGGCCTCGGCGGCGATGTCCGGACCATCGCGCTCGTGCAGGGCGACGCACTGGGCGGTGGAATGGAGCTCGCGCTCGCCTGCCAAGTCATCGTGGCCGAGGAAGGCGCCGAGCTGGGCCTGCCGGAAGTGCTGTTCGGTCTGTTCCCGGGCATGGGCGCCTACTCGTTCCTGAGCCGGCGCGTGGCGCCGCAGCTGGCCGAGCGGATGATCCTCGAAGGCCGCATCCTGTCGGCCGAGGAACTGCACCGCCTAGGCGTGGTGGACATCCTCGCGCCGAAGGGCGAAGGCGAGCGCGTCGTCCGCGAGCTGATCCAGCAGGAGCAGCGCGCGCCACATGCACACGTCGCGTTCAACCGGGTCCGTCGCGCCTCCAATCCGGTGACCCGTGACGAGCTGATGGCGATCACGGAGGTCTGGGTGGACGCCGCGCTGGCACTCGGGGAGCGGTCGCTGCGGACGATGGAGCGGATCGTTCGGGCTCAGGTCCGACGCGCCGCCGGCTGAGCCGGGGTCAATCGCTCCGGCGACCGATCCCGTCGCGCCCGCCGTCGCCCGACAGGCGCGCGTCGAGGATCTCGCGGCCCTGCGCCAGGCGCTCCCGCAGCGCCTCGACGCGCCCGCGCCATTCGCCGGAGAGCTGCCAGTCGGGCATGCGCATCATCTCGCCGGAGAGCGACGAGAGTCGGACGAGTCCCACATTGCCGGCCACGCCCTTCACGGCGTGCGCGTGCTCGCGAAGCGCGGTCCAGTCGGAGCTGGCGGCCGCGCGCGCGATGTCCGCGATGCCGCGCTCGGCGTCGCCGAGGCACTGGCCGACGAACTCCCGCTCGAACGCCTCGCCCATGCCGAGCGAGGCCAGTTCATCGAGGACGGCCGGGTCGAAGGCCCCCTGGGTGGGCGGCGCATCGGCGGCCGGCGCCGTGCGCAGCCCGCGCGAAGCGCGCCCGTCCTGCTCGGCGATCTGCGCGAGCGTGTCGAGCAGGCGCGACGTCGAGACCGGCTTGGCCAGGAAGCCCCACGCACCGGCGTCCTGACAGGCCTGGATCGCAGCCGGCGTCACGTCGGCACTCAGGATGACCACAGGGGTGCGTCGCACGCCTCCGGCTTCCATCATCCGCAACTGGCGGAGCATGTCGACCCCGCTCATGCCGGGCATGTGCAGGTCGGTGATCACCGCATCGAAACCGGACTCGGCGAGCAGGTCGAGTACCTCCTCCGCGCCATCGACGCAGGTCGCGCGATGGCCCGCCTTCTGCAGCAGGCGCTGCAGGACCATGCGATTGGCCGCGTGGTCGTCCGCCACCAGCACGCTGAGCGGGCGGACCCGCGCACGGTGGCGGAGGAACGGGTTGGCGAACTCGATGACGTTCTCGGCGCGCGGGGCCTCCGCGGCGGGCACGGGGGCTTCCGCGGCCGCCCGCGCCGTCGCCGGCGCGACCGACTGGAACGGCAGCTGCACCCAGAACCGCGAGCCGATGCCCTCGCGGCTCTCGAAGCCGATGGAACCGCCCATCGCCTCGGTGAGGCCCTTGGCGATCGTCGTCCCGAGCCCCGTGCCACCGTGGCGGCGCGCCAGGCCCGTGTCCGCCTGCTCAAACGCGTCGAAGAGGCGCTGCCGTGCGGCCGCCGGGATGCCGATGCCCGTATCGGTGACTGTGAAGCGCAGGCACGTGCGGTGCTCGTCGTGGAGCACCTGCTCGATATCGAGCGTGACCGAGCCCGCATCCGTGAACTTGACGGCATTGCCCAGCAGGTTGATCAGCACCTGGCGTACGTGGCCGGCGTCGCCGCGGACACTCTCAGGCACGTCGTCGCCGACTCGCACGACGTAATCGAGGGCCTTGGCGCGGGCCAGCGGCTCGAGGATGAGTCCGACGCTCTCCACCAGCGTCCGGACGTTGAATTCCGCCGTGTGCAGCTTCAGCTTGCCGGCTTCGATCGCCGAGATGTCGAGGACGTCCTCGACCAGACCCATCAGCGTGCGCGTCGACGCCTGGATGGTGTCGACGCATTCGCGCTGCTCCGGGTCCAGCCGCGTCGAGGCGAGGACCTCCGCCATGCCGGCGAGCCCGTTGAGCGGGGTCCTGAACTCGTGGCTCATGTTGGCCAGGAACCGGCTCTTCGCCTCGTTCGCGCGGCGCGCCTCCTCCGTCGCGCGGGTCAGCGCGCGCAGTAGGCCGGTCAGGTACATCGGGATCGCGAAGAGACCGATCAGCAGGCCGACACCGAGCGGAAGGTTGCCCCGCCAGTACGCGGACTGCCACAGGACGATGCCGAAGGCCGTCATCGCCGCCGCGACTGCACCCGCGAGGTAGCGGCTGCCGAAGCGCAGGCCGTTGCCCACGGTCACCCACATGATCAGCACGTAGACCCAGGCGATCGGCTCGCCCATCCGCACCATCGCGGCGCACATCAGGCCGTAGTCCGCGACCATGCCGAGCAGGCGCCGGGGATGGCTTCGGCCCGGGGAGATCAGCAGCCACGCCAGGATCACGCTGCCGATCACGAACCCGACGGCGACCATCGCCATCACGTCGTCCCAGGCCCGCGACTGTCGACCACCGCCCGACACGAGGTAGACGAGGACGACAGCGAGGGCGCCCATGCGCACGGCCGCCTGGCCGTGCTCGCTGTCCGGCCGGGCGCGCAACCGCGCGCGCAGCCAGTCGAGCGCCCTGGTCACGCCCTGCCCCCCGGCGGCGGAAGCGGGCTCGCGGCGCAGATCTCCTCCAGGCGGCGGCGACTCGTCAGCAGGGCCTGTACGCACTGCGGGTCGAACAGACGCCCGCGCTGCGCATACACGTGGGCAAGCGCCGCGTCGATCTCCCATGCATGCTTGTACGGCTGCTCCGAGATCAGGGCATCGAACACGTCGGCCACGGCGACGATGCGTGCCTCGATCGGTATCTCGGCGCCCTTCAGTCCGTCGGGATAGCCGCTGCCGTCGAACCGCTCGTGGTGATGGAGGGCGACGCGGGCGGCGAGGTCGAGGAACGCACTGCCGCTGCCCGACAGCAGGTCGTGGCCGATCCGCGGATGGCCACGCACGAGTACGCGTTCCTCCTCCGAAAGGGGGCCCGCCTTCTGCAGCACGGCATCCGGCAAGGCGATCTTGCCGAGGTCGTGGAGCGGCGTCGCCTGCTCCAGCAGGCGAGCCTCGTCCTCGAACATGCCAACGCCTCGGGCGATCAGACCGACGATCGCCGACATTCGCTGGAGATCGGCGTGCGTGCCACCGTCGCGGTACTGCACCGCCCGCGCCAGCCGGGTGAGCGTCTCGCGCTCGCGCGCCTCGATCTGCTGCATCGTCGCCTGCAGCCGGTGCTCGAGCGACATCGCCCGCTGCTTGACCGTCTCGGACTGCTGCCGCAACTGCAGCAGGTTCCGGCAGCGCGCGCGCAGCTCGCGGGGACGCACGGGCTTCACGAGGAAATCGATGACCCCGGCGTCGAGCGCGGCCTGCCGCACCGGCTCGTCGCCGACGACCGTGACCAGGATGATCGGGATGTCGCGGTGGCGCGGCAGCCGCCGGAACCGTCGCGCGAACTCGAGGCCGTCGATGCCCGGCATGCGGTAGTCGAGCAGCAGCAGGTCCGGATCGTTCGACGAGCACCAGTCGAGCGCCGCCTGTGGCTCGCCGAAGTCGTGCACATCGAGTTCGGACCCGATGTCCTCGATGATGTGGCGCAGCATGGTGCGTGCGCTGGTCTGGTCATCGACGATGACGACGTTCATTCGACCTTCCGTTGGCGAGCGCCCCGACGGCGGACGGGGCGAGGATAACCCGGTCGCGCCGTGGGCGTCCGACCGTCTTCTCCCGGTTATCGGCGGCGTCCCTGCCGTACTTGAGCGCATGGCTCAGCCCGTGTTTTCGGGCCGCATGTAGGGGAACAGGAGCACGTCACGGATCGACGCACGGTCGGTCAGCAGCATGACCAGGCGATCGATGCCGATGCCGAGCCCACCGGTGGGGGGCATGCCGACCTCGAGCGCGCGGATGTAGTCCGCGTCGAAGTGCATCGCCTCGTCGTCGCCGCCCTCCTTCGCCTCGACCTGCGCGAGGAACCGCGCCGCCTGGTCCTCCGGATCGTTGAGCTCGGAGAAGCCGTTGGCCAGCTCCTTGCCGCCGACGAACAGCTCGAAGCGATCCGTCAGCTCCGGGTCGGCGTCGTTCGCCCGCGCCAGCGGGCTCACCTCGACCGGATGGTCGGTGATGAAGGTCGGCTGGACCAGCGTGTGCTCGACCGTCTTCTCGAAGACCTCGAGCAGCAGCTTGCCCCAGCCGTACGACGGCTTGACCGCGATGCCGAGCCGCGCACAGTGGGCGCGCATCGTCGCCGCGTCGCGCAGTTCGTCGCGGCCGATCTCCGGGTTGTGCTCGAGCACCGCCTCGGTCATCGACCATCGGCGGAAACGCGGACCCAGGTCGATCGCCTGGCCTTCCCACTGGAGCTGCGTGGTTCCGAGCACGTCCTGCGCGGCATGTCGGATCACGTCCTCGGTGAGGTCCATGATCTCCGTGTACGTGGCATAGGCCTCGTACAGCTCGAGCATCGTGAACTCGGGGTTGTGCCGGGTCGACACGCCCTCGTTGCGGAAATTGCGGTTGATCTCGTACACGCGCTCGAGCCCGCCGACGACGAGGCGCTTGAGGTAGAGCTCGGGCGCCACGCGCAGGTAAAGCTGCAGATCGAGTGCGTTGTGATGCGTCACGAAGGGCTTCGCCGTCGCGCCGCCGGGGATGTAATGCATCATCGGCGTCTCGACCTCGAGGAATCGCCGCGCATCGAGCCAGGCGCGCATCGCCCGGATGATCTTGGAGCGCTTGACGAAGACGTCGCGCGACTCGGGCGTCACGATCAGGTCGACGTAGCGCTGGCGGTAGCGCTGCTCGATGTCGGCCATGCCGTGGAACTTGTCCGGCAGTGGCCGCAGCGCCTTCGTCAGCAGGCGCAGCGACGACGCGCGGACCGAGAGCTCGCCGGTGCGCGTGCGGGTCAGTTCGCCTTCCACCGCGACGATGTCGCCGAGGTCGAGGTTCTTGAAGACGTCGAAGGCATCGCCGAGCAGGTCCTTCTTGAGCCACAGCTGGATGCGGCCGGACTCGTCCTGGATCTGCGCGAAGCCCGCCTTGCCCATGTCCCGCTTCAGCAGCACACGGCCACCGAGCGCCACGTGGCGCGGGGCGGCGTCGAGGGCCTCGGCCGGCCACCGGCCCGCGTCGGCGAACTCGCCCTGCAGGTCGCCGGCATAGTCGATGCGCTTGAAGTCGTTCGGGAAGGCGACGCCCTGCCCGCGCAGCCCGGCGAGTTTCGCGCGGCGCTCGGCGATCAGGAAGTTCTCGTCGGCGGGCGGCGTGGCGGCGGTGGGTTCGGACATGGGCTTCGGTCGGGTGGACTTCGGGAGCCGGCCCATGCCGGCGCCGGAACGGGGCCGCGCACGGGGCGCGGCCGCGGGGTCAGACGGCGTCGGCGCGTTTCGAGCCGGCCTCGAGGCCGGCCTTCAGGCTCGCCTCGACGAACTCGTCGAGGTCGCCGTCGAGCACCTTCTGCGTGTCGGAACGCTCGATGCCGGTGCGCAGGTCCTTGATTCGGCTCTGGTCGAGCACGTAGTTGCGGATCTGGCTGCCCCAGCCGATGTCGGACTTGGTCGCCTCCACCGCGTCGCGCTCGGCGTTGCGCTTCTGGATCTCGAGTTCGTACAGCTTCGCGGCCAGCATCTTCATCGCGTTGTCGCGGTTCTGGTGCTGGCTGCGCCCGGTCTGGCAGGCGACGACGATTCCGGTCGGCACATGCGTGATGCGCACCGCCGACTCGGTCTTGTTGACGTGCTGGCCGCCCGCGCCGGACGAGCGGTAGACGTCCGTCTTGAGGTCCGCCGGGTTGATCTCGATATCGATGTCGTCGTCGATCTCGGGCGAGACGAACACCGAGGTGAAGCTCGTGTGCCGGCGATTGTCGGAATCGAACGGCGACTTGCGGACCAGGCGGTGCACGCCCGTCTCGGTCTTGAGCCAGCCGTAGGCGAAGTCGCCTTCCACGCGCAGCGTGGCGGACTTGATCCCCGCGACGTCGCCCCCGCTCGCCTCCATCAGCTCGGTCTTCCAGCCGCGGGATTCGCACCAGCGCAGGTACATGCGCAGAAGGATCTCGGCCCAGTCCTGCGCCTCGGTGCCGCCGGCACCCGCCTGGATGTCGACGAACGCGTTCGCGCTGTCCATCTTGCCGGAGAACATGCGCTGGAACTCGAGCTTCTCGACGTCCTTGGAGTAGCGCTCGACGTCGTCGACCACCGCCTTCGCGGTGTCCTCGTCGTCCTCCATCTCGGCGAGCTCGAGCAGCTCGTCGGCCCCGACGAGGCCGTCGGTGAGGCCGCGGATGCCGTTGACGACCTTGTCGAGCGATGAGCGTTCGCGGCCGAGGGCCTGGGCGCGGTCCGGGTCGTTCCAGACGTCGGGGCTTTCCAGCTCCCGGTTTACTTCCTCAAGACGTTCGACCTTCTGGTCGAAGTCAAAGATACCCCCTGAGCGAATCCAGCCGGCCCCGGAGGTCGGCGATTCGCTGGCGGACGGGATTGAGCTCGATCATGTCCGGCGGTTGCTGAAAGTTGGCCGCGCATTGTAGGCCGGCGCGCACCCGCCGTCACCGCGCGCGGCTAGGCCGGCTCGCGATGCGTCACGACCAGCTGGATGGCGTCGCCACCCCGGTAGTCGTCCGGCTCCAGCCGGTACGCGATGCGAACGCGATCACCGGGGGCCTCGAGCTCGGCCCCGCCGAACTGGATCGCGTTGAGCCGCGCGGTTCCGAGCCCGAGTTCGAGCTTGAGGTGCCGCTGGCCGACGATGCGCGTCCCCAGCACGCGGAATTCGCCATCGAACTGCGGCTCGGGAAAGGCCTGCCCCCACGGGCCACCGTCGCGCAGGGCCTCGGCGCAGGCGCGCGAGAGCTCGTGCGGTGCGAGCTCGCCGTCGCTGTGGATCTCGGCCTGGAGCAGTTCGGGTGTCAGGTGACCGACCGCGACGTCGTGTAACGCCGCACGGAATGCATCGACCTGATCCACCCGCAGGCTCAGCCCGGCCGCCATCGCATGGCCACCGAAGCGCTCGACCAGCCCGGGGCGTGCGGCAGCCAGCGACGCGAGTGCGTCGCGCACGTGGAAGCCGGGGATCGAACGCGCCGAGCCTCTGAGCAGGTTCGAACCGGGCGCCGCGGGCGCGAAGGCGACGACCGGGCGGTGCAGGCGCTCCTTGATCTTGGACGCGACCAGGCCGATCACGCCCGGATGCCATTCGGGGTCGAACAGGCAGACGGTCGGCGGCAGGGCACCCCCGGGGAGCTCGATGCGCGCGAGGGCGCGCTCGGCCTCGTCGACCATCTGCTGCTGCACCGCGCGGCGTTCGCCGTTGATCTCGTTGAGCATCCGCGCGATCTCTCGCGCGCGCTCCATGTCGTCGCTCAGCAGGCACTCGATGCCGAGCGACATGTCCTCCAGCCGGCCGGCCGCGTTGATGCGCGGGCCGACGGCATAGCCGACATCGGCCGTCGTCAGCCGCGCTTCCTCGCGCTGGGAGACCTCGATCAATGCACGCAGGCCCGCGCAGCCATGGCCCTGCCGAAGGCGCCGCATCCCGGCCGCCACCAGAGCGCGGTTGTTGGCATCCAGCGGCACCAGGTCGGCCACGGTGCCGACCGCGACGAGGTCGAGCAGTGCCGAGAGGTCGGGCTCCGCGCCGCCGAACGCGGCCGCGTCGCGGAGGCGACGCCGCAACGCGAGCAGCACGTAGAAGATCACGCCGACGCCCGCGAGCGCCTTGCTGGCGAACCGGTCGCCCCGCACGTTCGGGTCGACGATCGCGTCGGCCGGTGGGAGCGACTCGCCGGGAAGGTGGTGGTCGGTGACGAGCACGCGCCAGCCCCGCGATTTCGCGGCCACCACGCCCGCATGGCAGGCGATGCCGTGGTCGACGGTCACGATGAGGTCCGGCCCCATCGGCGCGAGCTCGTCGACCATCGCGGGCGTCAGCCCGTACCCGTGCACCATGCGATTGGGGACCGCATACGACACGCGGCGGGCACCGAGCATTCGCAGGCCGCGCACGCCGACCGCGCAGGCCGTCGCGCCATCGCAGTCGAAGTCGCCGACCACGACGATGTGCGCATCGCCGGCGATCGCCTCGGCGAGCAGGCGCGTGGCCTCGTCGAGCCCACCCATCGTGTCCGGCGGCTCGAGGTGGGCGAGACGGGGACGCGCGTGCTCCAGGCACGTGGCGCCGCGGATCGCGTACACGCGCGCGAGCACCGGGTGCAGGGAAGCGGCCCAGTCGCCGGGAGCCACCGCCGGGCGGCGGACGAGTCGGGCGGTGATGCGGCTCACGGGGTACGCCTCACTGCGCGTCGCGCTCGATCAGGGCGCGCAGTGGACGCCGCCAGAATCTCAGCGACTGCGATCGACGCATCGCGAAGCGGCTGCCGTCGTCGAAGGCGAGGTCCAGCGATGCGAGTACGCCACGCCGGAGGTCGGCGGCGGCGGGCTCGAGCCATTCCGCGCAAAGCGCGTCGAGCCGGCGGCTGCGTCGCAGATCGTACGCGGCTGCACCCTCGCCCGGACCCGGCCACCGCGCGGGAACCGGCCCGTGCCGGGCGCCGGCGATCGCAGCGAACGCTGCGACGACCTCGTCGTCGCTCGCGATGTCGCCGAGGGGCGTGCGGACGTGGTCGGGCAGCCGCCCTGCCCCCCAGAACCACACGGAATTGATCGGCGCCAGGCCCGAGGCCGCGCGCTCGGCATTGAGCGGATGCTGGTGCAGCGTCACCTGCGCGTCGCTCAGCAACGCGCGCCAGCGACGGCCCACGTCGCCGGGCGGCAGGTGGTCGAACAGGTCGGCACCGAGCGCGTCGTCCGGGTCGGCGAACCGCGGCAGCGGCGCGCCGGGATCGACGCGCAGGTACCAGCGCGACGGCGACGTCGCCTCGATGGGCATGCCGAAGTCCCCGAACACGGGGCGCAGCGCCCGCAGCAGGGACTCCGCGGATGCCTCGTCCAGCCCCAGCACGCCGCCGATCGCGAGCAGCCGCGCGCCGTTGATGTCCGGTCTCACGTACGCGGGATCGGCACGCACCCACTGCGCTCCCGAGGCGTCGCCGCGCTCGACCTGCCGCGTCACCGCGGCTGCGGGCCATCCGCGGGGAAGGACCTCGAACAGCGATGCCGGTCCCGGCGGTCCGGCATACCCGTCCGCGCGGCCGAGCGCCTTGCCAAGCGCTGGCGGCAGCGCCTCGCCGGCGAAGCGCGCGCGAGGGGGCAACAGCAGCGTGGCGGACGGCATGTCAGCCCAGGTAGCGCACCGAGACGATCTCGTACTCGCGCGTGCCGCCGGGCGCCTCGATGGTGATCGCATCCCCCTCGTTCTTGCCGATGAGCGCGCGCGCCACCGGCGAGGAGATCGCGATCAGCCCCTGCTTGATGTCGGCTTCCAGGTCCCCGACGATCTGGTAGGTCTTCTGCTCGTCGGTGTCGACGTCGGCCAGCTCGACGGTCGCGCCGAACACCACGCGGCTGCCGGCGTTGAGCTTGGTGACGTCGATGACCTCGGCGTGCGAGAGCTCGCCCTCGAGCTGCTTGATGCGGCCCTCGATGAAGCCCTGCTGTTCGCGGGCGGCGGCGTACTCGGCGTTCTCCTTCAGGTCCCCGTGCGCGCGGGCCTCGGCGATCGCGTTGATCACCGCCGGGCGCTGCACCGACTTGAGGTTCTCGAGTTCAGCGCGCAGCTTCTGCGCGCCCTTCGCCGTGATGGGAGCTCTCATGGAATGTCCTTGCGATGCCGGCGACGCGCCGGCCCGTGGGTCAGCGGCGATTGTGCCGCGTCGGATGGCGGAAATGCGCGACCGGCCGCACGTGGCGGCCGGTCGGCAGGATGCGGCGCGTCAGGCGGCGCCGAGGCTGGCGTGCAGTTCCTGCAGCGACCAGACGGGGCCGGTACCGCGATATGGCAGCGACTGCAGCAGGGCGCGCGCGCCGGCGATCGTCGTCGAATAGGTGACGCGGTGCTGCAGCGCCTCGCGACGGATCGAGAACGAGTCCGAGATGGCCTGGCGCCCTTCCGTCGTGTTGACGATGTAGACGATCTCGCCGTTCTTGATGAGGTCGACGATGTGCGGTCGGCCCTCGATCACCTTGTTGACGACCTCGCACTCGATCCCGGCCTGGCGCAGCACGTCCGCCGTGCCGCGCGTCGCCACGATGCTGTAGCCCCGGGCGACGAGGTCATGGGCCACGGCGAGCACCCGCTTCTTGTCCGGGTCTCGCACCGAGATGAACACCTTGCCGCTCGACGCCAGCTGGCGGATGCCGCCGGCCTCGTGCGCGCGCGCCATCGCGGCGCCGAAACTGCGGCCCACGCCCATCACCTCGCCGGTGGAGCGCATCTCCGGCCCGAGGATCGGGTCGACGCCCTGGAACTTGGCGAACGGGAAGATCGCCTCCTTCACCGAGAAGTAGTCCGGCACGATCTCCCTCGTCGCGCCCTGCTCCGCCAGCGTCTTGCCGGCCATGCAGCGCGCGGCGATCTTCGCCAGCGGCAGGCCGATCGCCTTCGAGACGAACGGGACGGTGCGCGAGGCCCGCGGATTCACCTCGAGCAGGAAGATCGTGTCGGAGCCGTCGGCCTCCTGCTGGATCGCGAACTGCGTGTTCATCAGGCCCACCACCTTCAGCGCGCGCGCCAGCGCCACCACCTGCTCGCGCAGGCGCCGCTGCGTGTCCGCCGACAGCGAATACGGCGGCAGCGAGCAGGACGAGTCGCCCGAGTGCACGCCGGCCTCCTCGATGTGCTCCATCACGCCACCGATCAGCACGTTGCCCTCGCGGTCCGCGATGATGTCCACGTCCACCTCGACCGCATGGTCGAGGAAGCGGTCGAGCAGCACGGGCGAGTCATTGGAGACCTTGACCGCATCGCGCATGTAGCGCGCGAGGTCCGACTCGGCGTGCACCACCTCCATGGCGCGGCCGCCGAGCACGTAGCTCGGACGGACGACGAGCGGATAGCCGATCTCGCGAGCGAGCAGCAGGGCCTCTTCCGGCGTGCGGGCGGTGCGGTTCGGCGGCTGCTTGAGGCCGATCTGGTCCACGAGCTTCTGGAACCGCTCGCGATCCTCCGCGAGGTCGATGCTGTCGGGCGAGGTGCCGATGATCGGCACGCCATTGGCTTCCAGCGCCTGTGCGAGCTTGAGCGGCGTCTGCCCGCCGTACTGCACGATCACGCCGGCCGGCTTCTCGACCTCCACGATCTCCAGCACGTCCTCGAGCGTCACCGGCTCGAAGTAGAGGCGGTCGGAGGTGTCGTAGTCGGTCGAGACGGTCTCGGGATTGCAGTTGACCATGATGGTCTCGAAGCCGTCCTCGCGCATGGCGAGGGCGGCGTGGACGCAGCAGTAGTCGAACTCGATCCCCTGTCCGATGCGGTTCGGGCCGCCGCCGAGCACCATGATCTTGCGACGGTCGCTCGGATTCGACTCGCACTCGTCCTCGTACGTCGAGTACATGTAGGCCGTCGGAGTGGCGAACTCGCCGGCGCAGGAGTCCACGCGCTTGTAGACCGGTCGCACACCGAGTGCGCGGCGCAGCGCGCGCACGGCGGCCTCGTCGGTACCGGTGACCTGCGCGATGCGGGCATCGGAGAAGCCCATGCGCTTGAGCGCACGCATGCGGCGCGCGTCGAGCGACGCCAGGCCGGCCGCGGCGAGGTCCTTCTCGGCGGCCACGATCTCCTCGATCTGGTCGAGAAACCAGCGGTCGACATGGGAGAGCGCGTGGACGTCCTCCACCGACATGCCCGCGCGGAACGCGTCGCCGATGTGGAACATGCGCTCCGGCCCCGGCTCCTTGAGCTCGCGGCGCAGCTTGGCCAGGTCCTCGTCGCTCGACAGGTCGAGGCCCGTCGGGTCGAGGCCCACCTTGCCGGTCTCGAGGCCGCGAAGCGCCTTCTGCATCGACTCCTGGAAGGTGCGGCCCATCGCCATCACCTCGCCGACCGACTTCATCTGCGTGGTGAGGCGTGCATCGGCCTGCGGGAACTTCTCGAAGGCGAAGCGCGGGATCTTGGTGACGACATAGTCGATCGACGGCTCGAACGAAGCCGGCGTCTGCCCGCCGGTGATGTCGTTCTTGAGCTCGTCGAGGGTGTAGCCGACGGCGAGCTTGGCCGCGACCTTCGCGATCGGGAAGCCGGTGGCCTTGGACGCGAGTGCCGAGGAGCGCGAGACGCGCGGATTCATCTCGATGACGACCACGCGGCCGTTCTGCGCGTTCACGCCGAACTGCACGTTCGAGCCGCCGGTGTCCACGCCGATCTTGCGCAGCACGGCGATCGAGGCATCGCGCAGGCGCTGGTATTCCTTGTCGGTGAGCGTCTGCGCCGGCGCGACCGTGATCGAGTCGCCGGTGTGCACGCCCATCGCGTCGAAGTTCTCGATGGAGCAGACGATGATGCAGTTGTCCGCCCCATCGCGGACGACCTCCATCTCGAATTCCTTCCAGCCCAGCACGGACTCCTCGACGAGGATCTCGTGCACGGGCGAGAGCTCGAGGCCGCGCTTGGCGATCTCCTCGAACTCCTCCTTGTTGTAGGCGATGCCGCCGCCGGTGCCGCCCAGGGTGAACGAGGGGCGGATGATGGTCGGGAAGCCGACGGTCGCCTGGATCTCGACGGCCTGCTCGAACGACTTCGCGACGGCGGCCTTCGGGCATTCGAGGCCGATCTCGGCCATCGCCACGCGGAACAGCTCGCGGTCCTCCGCCATGCGGATGGCCTCGCGCGAGGCGCCGATGAGCTCGACCCCGTACTTTTCGAGCACGCCGTTGTCGGCCAGGTCCAGTGCGCAGTTGAGCGCGGTCTGGCCGCCCATCGTCGGCAGCAGCGCGTCGGGCTTCTCCTTGGCGATGATCTTCTCGACCGTCTGCCACGTGATGGGCTCGATGTAGACCGCATCCGCCATGTTGGGGTCGGTCATGATCGTCGCCGGGTTGCTGTTCACCAGCACGACGCGATAGCCCTCGTCGCGCAGCGCCTTGCAGGCCTGCGCGCCGGAGTAGTCGAATTCGCAGGCTTGGCCGATGACGATCGGGCCGGCGCCGATGATCAGGACGGTTTGGATGTCGGTGCGCTTGGGCATCGTGTCCTCAGTAGAGTCGTTCCTGCCACCGCACGCGCGGCAGCCAGGTGATTCGGTTCGGATCGGTGCCGCGTTCGGTGCCTTCCCGCACCGCTTCGCGTACCGACGCCTGCATCTCGGTCCAGCTGCCGGCGGTCGCGCCGATGCGCGCCCCGACCCGGTTGTTGTGCGCATCCATCGCGCGCGAGTCGTTGCCCTCGCCGCCCCGCTCCATCACCGCCGTCACCCAGTCCACGCATCGAGGCGAGAGGGTGTAGGCGACGATCGCGCTCGCCAGGGCATGGCGGTACGCGTCGGCGGGTCCGTGCCGCCCACCGGGCAGGTCCGCCCGGAAGAACTGCGTGTACGTGGTGCCGATGACGAACGCCGGATACAGCCCGGCGAGCGTCGCCGCGACGGCGAGGCGGCGCCAGCGACGGCGCCCGATGCGACCGTCGACGGCACCGGCCGGCTTCAACGCGCGGCCTCCATCGCCGCGGTGAAGCGGTCGAACAGCGGCGCCACGTCGTGCGGCCCCGGGCTCGCTTCCGGGTGTCCCTGGAAGCTGTAGGCGGGCGCATCGGTGAGCGCGATGCCCTGGTTCGAGCCGTCGAAGAGCGAACGGTGCGTCACCCGCACGTTCGCCGGGAGCGTCGCCTCGTCTACCGCGAAGCCGTGGTTCTGACTGGTAATGAGGACGCGGCCGCTGTCGAGGTCCTGCACCGGATGGTTCGCGCCGTGATGGCCGAACTTCATCTTCAGCGTGCGCGCGCCGGCGGCGAGGCCGAGGATCTGATGGCCGAGGCAGATGCCGTACACCGGCAGCTTGCGGTCGATGAACTCGCGCGTGGCGTCGATCGCGTAGACGCAGGGCTCCGGATCACCCGGGCCGTTGGAGAGCACGACACCGTCCGGCTTCATCGCGAGCACGTCCGCCGCGGGGGTCTGCGCGGGCACGACGGTAACGCGGCAGCCGCGCGAAGCGAGCATGCGCAGGATGTTGAGCTTCACACCGAAGTCGTAGCAGACGACGTGGAAGCGCGAGTCGCCCTGGGCGAACGCATCACCGTCGAGATCGAGCTCGGTCTCGCGCCACTCGTACGGGGCACGCGTGCAGACCTCCTTGGCGAGGTCCATGCCCTTGAGCCCCGGGAACTTGCGTGCCGCTTCGAGGGCGCGGTCGACGTCGATCTCGCCCGCCATCAGCGCGCCGTTCTGCGCACCGCGGTCGCGCAGGATGCGCGTGAGCTTGCGGGTGTCGATGTCGGAGATCGCCACCATGCCGCGCGCGGCGAGCCACTCGGGCAGTGACAGCTGCGAGCGCCAGTTGCTCGGCCGCTTGGGCACGTGGCGCACGATCAGGCCCGACGGCCAGACGGTCTTGGCCTCGTCGTCCTTGTCGGTGGTGCCCGTATTGCCGATATGCGGATAGGTCAGCGTGACGAGCTGGCGCGCATACGACGGGTCGGTCACCACTTCCTGGTAGCCGGTCATCGCCGTGTTGAACACGACTTCGCCGACCGACAGGCCGGGTGCGCCGACCGATACGCCCTCGAAGATCGTTCCGTCTTCGAGCGCGAGGATTGCGGGTTGGGTCACGGGGGTCGCCTTCGCTGCGGAGGGAGGCCGAGCCCTGCGGACGCCGGAATCGCGGCTGCAGAAAATCGCGGACGCGGTGCTGGACCGGTCCGACGATGGGCTTCAGGCGAGCGGGAATTCTAGACGCGCGGGAGCCTCCGCGCCAGCGGCCGTCGCATCGCGATGGGTGATCCGGTCAGCCGAGGAGGTCGGCGACCGCGTAGCGTCCGGGGGGCCGGCCGACGATCCGGCGGGCGACGTGGAGGGCGCCACGCGCGAAGACGTCGCGGTTGGTGGCGCGGTGGACGAGCTCGATGCGCTCACCGGCGGTCGCGAACTGCACCGTGTGCTCCCCGACGATGTCCCCTGCGCGTAGCGACGCATAGCGCGGCGATGCGCCCGCGGCCTGCGCCCGTTCACCGAGCGTCAGTGCCGTCCCCGATGGCGCGTCCTTCTTGTGGACGTGGTGGGACTCGACGATGTCGCAGTCCCAGCCGTCGAGCAGCCGTGCCGCGCGCTCCACCAGGTCGGCGAGCACGGCCACGCCGAGGCTGAAGTTCGACGCCCAGACGATGGGGATCGCCGTGGCGGCGCTGTCGAGCGCACGGCGCTGCGCATCCGTCAGTCCGGTGGTGCCGGAGACGAGCGGAACCCGACGTTCCAGGCACAGCGCGAGGACGGCGTCGAACGCCTCCGGCAGGCTGAAGTCGATGGCCACGTCGAACGCGGGTGCTGCCCGCATCTCCGCCGGATGGATGACCGAGGCCAGACCCTCGATCGGGCGCCTCGCGACGGCGGCGGCGATCCCGATTCCCGTTTCGGGGGCGAGTCGGAGCAGCGCGGAGCCCATGCGGCCGCTTGCGCCGTGGACGAGAAGTGCGGGAGATCCTGTCATCACGACAGGCTATGCGAGCCCTTGCGCGCCGGCAATGCGGAGGACGGCGCCGCGCTCAGCCGATCGCGCCGTCGGCTTCGGCGAGCGACCAGCGACGCTTGCCGGACGCCTTCGCGCGATACATCGCGGCATCCGCGCGGTCGAGCAGTGCGTCGAGGTCGGCGCCCACCGACGAATCATCCACGAGGCCGACACTGATGCCGATGGACTCGCACGTGCCACCGACGTCGAACGGCCGGGCCACGACCTCCACGAGGCGCTCCCCGAAGCGCGCGGCCGTCTCCCGCGCGCGCGGCTGCACGACGACGAACTCGTCGCCGCCGATGCGCGCGACCAGCCCCTCGGGCGTGAGCGCCGCAGTGAGCCGCCGGGCGATCTCGCGCAGCACCGTATCGCCCGCGCCGTGCCCGTAGCGGTCGTTCACGACCTTGAAGTCGTCGACGTCGACCACGGCGACCAGCGCACCGTTCCGCCAGTGCCGCGATTCACCGAAACGGTCGCGCAGGTAGAGGCGGTTCGGCAGCCCGGTCAGCGCGTCGTGCATCGCCTGCCAGCGCAGCTGGCGCGCCATGGCCCGGGTGTCGATCGCCCCGGCGAGCATCTGCGCGAGCAGCCGGAGCCCGACCACATAGGACTCGCTCCACTCGACGTGCCGCCGCACCGCATCGAAGCCGATGAAGCCGCGCAGCGCGCCTGCCGACCACAGCGGCACGATCAGGATCGAACGGATGCCCTCGCGCTCGAACTCGGCGCGCTCGTTGGAGGCGTCCGCTGGGAGATCGTCCAGGTGCGCATAACCGAATACCGCGTCACGCCGCAGCTGCGCGAGGAGCGACGGAAAGGTGCCCAGCGGGATGTCCTGCAGGTTGTGCGCCTCGCGGGAGATGCCCGGAGCCGTCCACTCGTGCGTGTTGCTCTGCGTGCCGGCGTCGTCGTCGATGCGGAAGACATAGGCACGGTCGATGTCGAAGAAGCGGCCGACCTCGCCGAGTACCCGTTCGATCTCGTCGTCGAGCTGCGGATCGCCGGCACGCATCAGCGCGGCGGAGCTGCGGGTGAGCAGGCGTTCGAAATCGAGGGCGCGTTCGAGGCATCCGCGCACGGCCTCCTCGGCCCGTGCATCGCGCAGCACCACGAGGCGCGCGTCGCCGTCGGCCGCTGGGCCGATCGAAACGTCGAGGGGAAGCAGGCCGTCGCACGTCGCGATGACCACCGCATGGACGCCGGGGGCGGGCATGGGGCCCAGCTGCGCGCAGATCAGCGACCAGCCGGCCGCGGCATCGGGGAGCAGCGCGCGCGCCGCGTCGTTGCAGCCGTCGACATGGCCGCCACGTACCGCGAGCGCCGGGACGGGAATCGCCTCGACCCACTGCCGCATGTCAGCTCGACCGTCCATGGCCCCCTACCGTCGGTCAGAGGGGTGAGGATGCCAGACGGCCGCCACGCCGGGGATGGCCCCTTCGCGACGGCCGCCGAACGGGCGTGCCGAGGCTACGAGCGGTGTCCGGATCGGTGCTCAGCCGGTCATGCGATCCCAGAAGCCCTTCACGCCATCGAGGAACGTCGAGGAACGCGGGGAGTGGCGGCGCGCACCTTCGCCGGTGAACGTCGCCTCGAACTGCTCCAGCAGCTCGCGCTGCTCGGCCGTCAGGTTCACCGGGGTCTCGACCACGACGCGGCAATACAGGTCGCCTTCGCTGCGGCTGCGTACCGAGCGGACGCCCTTGCCACGCAGGCGGAACATCCTGCCGGTCTGCGTTTCCGCGGGGATGCGCAACTCGACGTCGCCCCCCAGGGTGGGCACGCGGATCGTGTCGCCCAGCGCCGCCTGGGAGATCCGGATCGGGACCTCGCAGTGCAGATCGTCGCCGTCGCGCTGGAAGATCTCGTGCTCGCGCACGCGAATGTCGACGTAGAGATCGCCCGGAGGCGCGCCAGCCGGGCCGGCCTCGCCCTCGCCCGCGAGGCGGATGCGGTCGCCGTTGTCGACGCCCGCGGGGATCTTGACCTGCAGGGTCTTGGTGCGCTCGATGCGGCCGTGGCCCTGGCATTCCCCGCACGGGCTGGCGATGGTCTTGCCGCGACCGCCGCAGTGCGGGCATGCCTGCTGCATCGAGAAGATGCCGCGCTGGAACCGGACCTGGCCACGTCCCTGGCAGGTGCCGCACGTCTCGAGCTTGCCGTCGGACGAGCCGCTGCCGTCGCAGGCCTCGCACTCGTCGAGCGTCGGCACTTCGATCTGCTTCTCGACCCCGCCCACGGCCTCCTCGAGGGAGATCTCCATGACGTAGCCGATGTCCGCGCCGCGGCGCGGGCCGCGCGCCCCGCCGGCCGCGCCGCCGAAGATGTTGCCGAAGATGTCGCCGAAAATGTCGCCCATGTCGGCGTAGCCGGGGCCGCCCCCGCCGCCACCGCCCATGCCGTGCTCGAACGCCGCGTGGCCGTGCGAGTCGTACATCCGGCGCTTGCGCGCGTCGGACAGCGTCTCGTAGGCCTCCTTGGCCTCCTTGAACGACTCCTCGGCCGCCTTGTCCCCGGGATTGCGGTCCGGGTGGAACTTCATCGCGCAGCGGCGATACGCCTTCTTGAGGTCGTCCTCGCTCGCATCGCGGGCGACGCCCAGGACCTCGTAGTAATCGCGCTTGCTCATCGGCGTTCTTCGTCGTGCTGCGTCTGCGTGCCGGCGGCGGACTCACGCGCGGCGGGATCCCCAAGGAAGACGGGAGCCGGCATGCGGCTCCCGTCCGGTACAGCTTACTTGGACTGGTCGTCCTTCACTTCGGTGAATTCGGCATCGACGACATCGTCGTTGCGCGACGCACCGCCCGGATTCGCACCCGGCTGGCCCTGCTCGTCGCCACCGCCCTGCCCCGCCGACGCGACGGCCAGCAGCGACTGCGCGGCTTCCTCGAGCGCGCGGCTCTTCGCCTCGATCTGACCCTTGTCGTCGCCCTTCATCGCGGTCTCGAGATCGGCGATCGCGGACTCCGCCCGGCCGATCGCGTCGCCCGGCACCTTCTCGCCGTGCTCCTTGATCGCGCCGCGGGTCATGTGGATCAGGCCGTCGGCGTGGTTGCGGGCCTGGACCAGCTCCTGGAACTTCTTGTCCTCCTCGCGGTTGGCCTCGGCGTCCTCGACCATCCGCTTGATCTCATCCTCGGACAGGCCCGAGCCGGCCTTGATCTCGACCTTCTGCTCCTTGCCGGTCTTCTTGTCCTTGGCGGTGACGTGCACGATGCCGTTGGCGTCGATGTCGAACGAGACCTCGACCTGCGGCATGCCGCGCGGCGCCGGCTCGATGCCGGTGAGGTCGAAGCGGGCCAGCGACTTGTTGTAGCGGGCCTGCTCGCGCTCGCCCTGCAGCACGTGCACGGTGACCGCGGACTGGTTGTCCTCGGCGGTCGAGAAGGTCTGCGAGGCCTTGGTCGGGATCGTGGTGTTCTTCTCGATGATCTTGGTGAACACGCCGCCCAGCGTCTCGATGCCCAGGCTCAGCGGGGTCACGTCGAGCAGCAGCACGTCCTTGACGTCGCCCTTGAGCACGCCGCCCTGCACCGCGGCGCCGATGGCGACGGCCTCGTCCGGGTTGACGTCCTTGCGGGGCTCCTTGCCGAAGAACTCGGCCACCGCCGCCTGCACGCGCGGCATGCGCGTCTGGCCGCCGACGAGGATGACCTCGGTGATGTCGGAGGCGCGCAGGCCGGCGTCATTCAGGGCGACGCGGCACGGCTCGATCGTCTTCTTGACCAGGTCCTCGACCAGCGCCTCGAGCTTGGCGCGCGTCAGCTTGATGTTGAGGTGCTTCGGGCCCGAGGCATCCGCCGTCACGTACGGCAGGTTCACTTCGGTCTGCTGCGCGCTCGAGAGCTCGATCTTCGCGCGCTCGGCAGCATCCTTCAGGCGCTGCAGGGCGAGCGGGTCCTTGCGCAGGTCGATGCCCTGGTCCTTCTGGAATTCCTCGACGAGGTAGTCGATGACGCGCTTGTCGAAGTCCTCGCCGCCGAGGAACGTGTCGCCGTTGGTGGCGAGCACCTCGAACTGCTTCTCGCCGTCGACTTCCGCGATCTCGATGATCGAGACGTCGAACGTGCCGCCGCCGAGGTCGTACACGGCGATCTTGCGGTCGCCGCCCGACTTGTCGAGGCCGTAGGCCAGCGCCGCCGCGGTCGGCTCGTTGATGATGCGCTTGACGTCCAGGCCCGCGATGCGGCCGGCGTCCTTCGTCGCCTGGCGCTGCGAGTCGTTGAAGTAGGCCGGCACGGTGATCACGGCTTCCGTGACCGTCTCGCCGAGGTAGGCCTCGGCCGTCTTCTTCATCTTGGCCAGCACCTCGGCCGAGATCTGCTGCGGCGCCATCTTCCGGCCGTCCGCGCTCTCGACCCACGCGTCGCCGTTCTCGTGCTGCGTGATCTTGTAGGGCACCAGGCCGATGTCCTTCTGGACTTCCGCGTCGGTGAACTTGCGTCCGATCAGGCGCTTCACCGCGTAGAAGGTGTTCTTCGGATTGGTGACCGCCTGGCGCTTGGCGGGCGCGCCCGCGAGGACTTCGCCGTCCTTCGTGTAGGCGATGATCGACGGCGTGGTGCGGTCGCCCTCCGCGTTCTCGATCACTTTCGCCTTGCCGCCTTCCATGACCGCGACGCACGAATTGGTCGTGCCGAGGTCGATGCCGATGATCTTGCCCATGGTGTACTCCTGCTAAGACTGGATGCGTGGGGCGCGCTGCGCCGATAAGCCGTATCTATGGATGAGTCGCGCCGGTTCAAGCGCGACGGAAGCGTCAGCCGCCTTGGGCGACCACCACGAGGGCCGGGCGCAGCAGCCGTTCGTTCAGCAGCCAGCCCTTCTGGTACACCTGCACCACCTGGCCGTCGGCCTGCCCGTCGGCCGGCGGGACCATGCTCATCGCTTGGTGCCGCTCGGGGTCGAAGGCCTGCCCGGCCGGGTCGACGGCCGTGAGGCCGTTGTCCGACGCGACCTTCAGCAGCTGGCGCAGCGTCAGCTCCATGCCATCGCGGAGCGGACCGGCCGCTTCGCCCGCCTGCGCGAGGCCGGCCTCGAGGCTGTCGATCACCGGAAGCAGGTCGCCGAGCAGCCGTTCGTTGGCGAACCGGCGTGCATTCTCGACGTCGCGCGCGACGCGGCGGCGCTGGTTCTGGAGGTCGGCGCGCTCGCGCAGCGAGTCCTCGCGGAGCCTCGCGAGCTCTTCCTGCGCCGCGTCCAGCTGCGCCTGCAGCGGCGTGCAACAGTCGTTGATGGTCGCCTGCCCGGTCGCGACGGTCTCGTCGCCCGACGTGGGGGTGGATTGTGGATTCATCGCGGCCCTTTCCTTCGCGCGGGTGCGCGCCGGGACGCTGGGTGGGGGCCGTGGCCCGGCGTTTCAAGCGTCAGGCGGGGCGATCCCCGCCCAGAGCATCGCCGAGCACGTCGGCGGCCGCCTGCACCACAGGGATCACGCGGTCGTAATCCATCCGCGTCGGGCCGATGACGCCCAGGACGCCGAGCACCTGCCCGCCCGCCCTGTACGGTGCGGTGACGAGCGAGACGCCGTCCAGCGGCGCCAGCCCGGTCTCCTCGCCGATGAAGATACGGACGCCCGGCGCGCGGGCCGTGCGCTCGAGAAGCTGGAGGATCTCGCGCTTGCGTGAGAAGGCATCGAACAGCTCGCGCAGGCGTTCGACGTCCGCCAGCTCCTGCACACCCATGAGGCGGGTCTGGCCCGCGACCAGCATGTCGTCGTCCGCCGGGGCCAACGCCTGCTCGGCGATCTCGATGGAGCGGCCCATCAGCGCATGGAGCTCGTCCTGCGCGGTCCGCATCTCGTGGAGGAGGATGGCCCGGATCTCCGCCAGCGGCCGCCCGGCAAACGTGGAATTGAGGTAGTTCGCAACGCGCTCCAGTTCGCCGGCATCGAACGGACGGCGCACCGGAATGATGCGGTTCTGCACGTCGCCGTCGGCGAAGACCAGGATCGCCAGCACACGCTCGCCGTCGATCGGCACGAAATCGATCCGGCGGAACACGAACTGCTCGCGCCGCGGCACGGACACGACGCCGACGAAGTGCGTCATCGCCGAGAGCATCTCCGATGCGCTGCCCAGCAGGGCCTGGGTCCCGGACCGCAGCGGCAGCTCGTCGCGGATGCGCGCGAGTTCGCCGTCGGGCAGCGGCCTGAGCTGCAGCAGCGAATCGACGAACAGGCGGTAGCCCTGCGCCGTCGGGACCCGTCCGGCGGACGTATGCGGCGCGCTGAGCAGACCGGCCTCCTCGAGGTCCGCGAGGATGTTGCGGATCGTCGCGGGGCTGACGTCGAGCCCCGCGTGGCGCGCCAGGGTCTGCGACCCGACCGGCTCGCCGCTTCGAATGTAGCGCGCGATCAGCGCGCGCAGCAGCTGCCGCGCACGCGGGTCCTGGCTGGGGTCGAGGGGGCGGCGGCTCATGGCGGCGGTATACGGTGCGGCACCGGGGCGTGCAAGCCGCGTGGTCATGCGCCGTCGGCTGCCGTTCTATCCGGCGAGACGGGCGGCAGGCACAATTTCCGGATGCTCACCCACCTCACGCTCAAGCAGTTCGCCGTCGTCAATGCCGCGGAGCTCGAGTTCGGCCCCGGTCTCACCGTGATCTCCGGCGAGACCGGCGCTGGCAAGTCGCTGCTGGTGGACGCGCTGGGCCTGCTCTCGGGCCAGCGTGCCGACAGCGGGATGGTCCGGCATGGCGCCGAGCGGGCCGAGCTCTCGGCCGATTTCGACCTCGCCGACGCCGCGCTGGCGCGCGCGTGGCTGCGCGAGAACGAGCTCGACGACGAACAGGCCGGCGACGCCTGCCAGATCCGCCGCGTCATCCGCGCGGACGGCGGCTCGCGCGCCTGGATCAACGGCCGGCCGGCCACCATCGCCCAGGTGACCGAGCTCGCCGGCCACCTCGTGGAGATCCACGGCCAGCACGAGCACCAGGCCCTGCTCTCGCGCGGCAGCCAGCTCGAGCTGCTCGACGCGTTTGGTCGCACGGAAGCCGCCTGCGGAGACGTGGCCGCGGCGGCATCCCGCTGGAGCGAGCTGCTGCGCGAGCGCGAGCGCCTGTCGGGCCAGGGCGACGTGTCCGACCGCATCAAGTGGCTCCAGCACCAGCTGGAGGAGCTCGAGCGGGAGGACCTGGAACCGGAAAGCCTCGAGCGCCTGCAGGCCGACCATCGCCGCTTCGGGCATGCGACCGCGCTGATCGCCTCCTGCGACACGGCCTTCGCGCGCCTGGGTGGCGATGAGGGCCCGTCCATCTCACGGGTGCTCGGGCAGGTGCGGGGCGAACTCGCGCGCGCCAGTGAGCACGAGCCGCGCCTGGCGGAGGTCGACGGCATGCTCGACCTGGCCACGATCCAGGTCGATGAAGCCATCGCGGCCCTCGACCGCATCCGCAGCGACCTCGACATCGATCCCGACACCTTCGAGCGTCTCGAACGACGTCTCGGCCGTGTGCATGAGCTCGGCCGAAAGCACCGCGTCCCGCCGGAGCGGCTGGCCGAACGGTGCGATGCCATGCGAGCCGAGGTCGACGCCCTGCGGGGCGCCGACGAACGGCTCGCGCGGCTCGATGGCGAGATCGCGACGGCCCGCGACGCCTGGCGCGCGGCAGCCGCGCGCCTGAGCGGTGCCCGTCAGGCCGCGGCGCGCGAGCTGTCCACGTCCACCACCGCGCTGATGTCGGAACTCGGCATGGGCGGTGGGGTGTTCGACGTCGCGTTCGAGCCGAATGCGGGCGACCGTCCCGACCCGCTGGGTGCGGAGCGCGTCGAATTCATGGTCAGCGCGAACCCGGGGCAACCGGTCCGCGCGCTGCGCAAGGTCGCGTCCGGAGGCGAACTCGCACGCATCTCCCTCGCGATCGAGGTGGCGTCGCTCGGGCTCGACGCCGTGCCGACGATGATTTTCGACGAGGTCGACACCGGCATCGGCGGCGCGGTGGCGCATATCGTCGGGCAGAAGCTGCGCGCGCTCGGCGACCGGCGCCAGGTGCTGTGCGTGACGCACCTGCCGCAGGTGGCCGCGCAGGGGCATTCGCACTACCGGGTGATGAAGTCGGCCACCCAGGGCATCACGCAGAGCGAGGTGCGCCCGCTCGCACCGAAGGAGCGCGAGGAGGAACTGGCGCGAATGCTGGGCGGCGTGGAGCTCACCCGCGAGGCGCGCGCGGCCGCGAAGCGGCTCCTGCAGGACGTCGTCTAGCCACCCCGACGGCGTCCAGGCAGGTTGGCGCGCTAGAGCGCGTCGTCCGGAGGATCGACGGCGGACCAGCGCCGTGCCACCGGGTCCCAGCGGTAGTCGTCGAACGCGTCGCAGTCCTGGCAGTGCACGACCCGCACGTGGCCCGGACGATCACTGTCGAGCATCGCGTAGGCGGCCGGGGTGGCGATCGCCTGCAGCGCGAGCACCCGTGGCGTGCCCGCTCCGGGAACGACCAGCAGCATCGCGGTTCCCGTCGGTCCGGCGCATTCCCGGTATGCCACGAGCTCCACGCGTGTCGCGCGTCCGTCGACATGCGGGCCGGGCACCGAGTAGCGGGCCGCGTCGGGGCCCCACGGATCCCGGCCGTCCGCCCGCTCGTAGGCGTCGAAATCCGCGGGCGTCAGGACGTCGGCCACGCACCAGGCGGGATTCACCGCGCGCACGGGAACGCCGTCCAGCGAGGTCGCGCGCGGCTCGAACCGCGCGCGCAGCCACCAGGCATGGTTCGCCGGTTCCGGCACCACCGTGACCAACGGCCGCGTCGCACACGCGCTTGCCAGCAGCGCGACGAGCACGGGGCCGGCGAACCGGAGCGTCATCGCGAGGGGCGGCCCGCGCCGCGTCAGCGGCGCTTCTTGCGCACGTACAGCACGAGCGAATGGGCCTCGATCTCGTAGCCGTGCTCGGCCGCGATGCGCTGCTGGAGCGCCTCGATCTCCGCGCTCTCGAACTCGATCACCTTGCCGGTGTCCACATCGACCATGTGGTCATGGTGCTCGCCGCGGTCGAGCTCGTAGACCGCCTGCCCCGACTCGAAATGATGCTTGAGGACGAGTCCCGCCGCCTCGAACTGCGTGAGGACCCGGTAGACCGTTGCCAGGCCGATGTCCTCGCCCTGCTCCAGCAGGAGGCGGTAGATGTCCTCGGCGGTCATGTGCCTGGACTGGGCGCTTTCCAGCACGGCGAGGATTCGCAGCCTCGGATGGGTCACCTTGAGGCCGGCATTGCGGAGGTCTTGCGATTCCATCGGGTCTCCGGGACGGGGGCCGGCGGCACCAGAACCGCGCCTGACGCGCGCGTTCGCGCCGGCGGTGCGACGCGGGCGGCAGTGTATCATCCGGCCGTCCACGGCCCTCGCCGTGCGGAGTGTCCAGACCCCATGCGCATGCTGCTTCCCGTCATCGCCGCCGCCCTTCTCACCACCGCCTGTGGCGTCGTCTATCGCCAGCCGATCTACCAGGGCGTGCTGCTCGAGAAGTCGGCCGTCGACCAGCTGCAGGCGGGCATGGACAAGCAGCAGGTGGTGCTCCTTCTGGGCACGCCATCGATCGCGGATCCGTACCACCAGGATCGCTGGGACTACACCACCACCCAGCGCACCGGCCGCACGGGGCGTACCGAGGTCAAGAACCTCGTCCTGCACTTCCAGGGCGACCAGCTCGTGAAGTGGGAAGGTGACTACTTCCCCGAGCAGGACGAAGCCCTCGCGCAGGACACCGTCCGCCAGTTCGGCCCGAACCTGGCCAAGGAAAAGAAGAAGCGCCGCGGCGGCTAAGCCCCGCGCGTGCCCGCGCGCCGCCGGCGCGCGTCCTTCGGGTCCGCCACGAGCGGCCTGAGCAGTTCGACCCGATCGCCATCGCGCAGCACCGTATCCGCGGTGACGCGCTGTCCATGGATCGCATAGGCGACGGCCTCGTCGTCACCGGCCCAGCCCGCCTGCTCCACCGCGTCGTGCAGGCATGCGCCGTCCGCCAGCTGCAGCCGCACGCTTTCGAACCGGCGCGGCCACGCGCGGATGACCTCCACGCCGATCATCTCAGCCCCGGTCGGCGGCGCGGACGAAGTCGTCGACCATGCGGTCGGCGAGCGCTTGGAAGCCGAGCGCGAACGCCGGGGCGAGCAGGCGCGAGGCCGGCTCGAAGTCGAGCGTGAGGGTCACGCGGCAGGCGGACTCGTCGAGGGCGTGGAACTCCCATCGACCCGTCAGCCGCTTGAACGGCCCGTCGACCAGCCGCAGGTCGATGTGGTGCGGCGGCGCCATGCGGTTCTCGGTGACGAACCACGTCGACAGCCCGGCGGCGCGCAGATCGAGCCGCGCGACGATGCGATCGACCTCCTCCTCGATCACGTGCGCCCCCTGGCACCAGTCGAAGCGCGCGGGATAGCCGCGCACGTCGTTGACCAGCGCGAACATGCGCGCGGCGGAATGCCCGACCAGGGCGGTACGGCGGATCGTGGGCATCGGGGGCGCCTTCTCGCCGCGCGGTCCCGCGATCGGGGACAATGGCGCGATGAGCAAGAATTCGAAGGGAAAGCCGGGCAAGGATAAGTCAAAGGCGGCCGGCGGCACGATCGCGCTGAACAAGCGCGCGCGCCACGAGTACCACCTCGAGCAGCGGACCGAGGCGGGCCTGGCGCTGCAGGGCTGGGAGCTCAAGGCCATCCGCGCGGGGCGCGCCAATATCGGCGAGGCCTATGCCGTGGTGCGCAACGGCGAGATGTACCTCTTCAACGCGCAGATCACGCCCCTCATCTCGGCCTCCACCCACGTGATCCCGGAGGAGCGTCGCACGCGCAAGCTGCTGATGCACCGCCACGAGATCGACAGCCTGATCGGCCGCATGCAGCGCGATGGCTACACGGTGGTGCCCACCGCGCTGTACTGGAAGGGCAACAAGGTCAAGGCCGAGGTGGCGCTCGCCAAGGGCAAGAAGGAGCACGACAAGCGCGATACCGCGAAGGATCGCGACTGGCAGCGCGAGAAGCAGCGCGTGATGCGCCGCCACAACCGCGACGCCTGATCAGCCCTCGGCCGGTCCCGGCAGGGTGAAGTAGAAGGTGGCACCCTCCCCCACCCGGCCCTCGGCGCGGATCGTGCCCCCGTGCCGTTCGACGATGCGGTGCACGGTGGCGAGGCCGATGCCGTGGCCGGCGAAGTGCTCCTCGTTGTGGAGCCGCTGGAACGGCCGGAACAGCTTGTCGACGTATTCCTGCGCGAAGCCGGCACCGTTGTCGCGGACGTAGAACTCGCCAGAATCGGCCCGGCCGAACTCGATGCGCGCATCGTCACGCTGCTGGGTGAACTTCCAGGCGTTGCCCAGCAGGTTCGCGAGCAGGCCGCGCAGAAGCGTGGCATCGCCGTTGACCGACAGGGCCGGTTCGATCGACACCGTCACCCGGCGCGTCGGATCGCCGCCCTGCAGCTCCTCGATCGCCTCCTGGGCGATCTGGCTCAGGTCGACCGGCTCCACCTTCAGCGGACTGCGGGTCAGGCGCGACAGCTGCAGCATGGAGTCGATGAGCTCGCCCATGCGCGCGGCCGCGCGCCGCACGCGACCGAGGTAACCGCGACCGGCGTCGTCGAGCCGATCGCCGTAGCGCTCGGCCAGGATGCGCGAGAAGCCGTCGATCGCGCGCAGCGGCGCGCGCAGGTCGTGCGAGACGCTGTAGGCGAAGCTCTCGAGCTCCTGGTTGGCGCGCATCAGCTCGCGCGTGCGGAGCGCGACGCGTGCCTCGAGCGTGCGGTTGAGCGCGTGCACACGCGCCTCCGCGAGCATCCGCTCGGTGACGTCCTCCATCTGCGCGAGCCCGGTGATGTCCTGACCCACGTTCCCCGGCACCGGCGAATAGGTCACGTGCACGTGCCGAACGGAGCCGTCCTCGCGCTGCACCCGGCGCATGCCGCGCCAGATGCCCCCGGCGTCGACCTCCTGGCGCGGAATCGACTCGACGTCGTCGAACAGGGATTCCAGCACGCCGCCCGGCAGGCCATCCGCCGAGCGCCCGACGATGCGCGCGAACGCGGGATTGGCCTGGACGATGCGGCCGGCGCTGTCGAGCAGCACCTTGCCGATCGCGGAGTACTCCATCGCGCCGCGGAAGCGCGCCTCGCTCCTCCGGTAGTCCTCGGTGAGCTCGGCCGCGATGCGCCGCGCCTCGGTGCCCGTGCGCGCGAGCGCGAACGCGACGCCATAGAGCAGCAGGGCGACGACGAGGCCCAGCACGAGGATCCCGCGCAATGCCGCGAGATCCGGCGCCGCTTCCGCGAGGGGCGGCGAGAGGTAGGTCAACCGCCAGCGCCGGCCATAGGCCTCCAGCGTGCGCTCCTCGACGAACGCGGGCGCGTCGCTGCGGAGCCCGCCATCGAAAAGCTCGCGCGGCGCGGCGCCGGTCACGTCGTGGATGCGAAGCCCGGCACGGCGCAGGCGCGTGCCTACGACGTTCTCCACGTAGTCGCGCGTCCGGAACGGGACATAGATCCAGCCCTGCGCGGACGCGAGGCGCGCCGCGTCGGTCGCGGGGTAGTCGCCGGACCGGTAGATCGGCAGATAGAGCAGCATGCTCGATCGGGGGATGCCGCCGTCCTGCATGAGCTGCACCTCGCCGGTGAGGTGCGGGCGGCCCGTCTGGAGGGCGGCCTGCATCGCGGCGCGGCGCGTCGGCTCGGCGAACATGTCGAAGCCGATGACGGCGACGTTCTCCGGACGGCGTGGCTCGAGATAGAGGATCGGGCCGTAGTACGCCCGACGCCCGCGGGGGCGCACGTTGAGCAGCCCGTACCCGGATTCTCGCCATTCGAGTTGCAGCGGAGGCAGGTCGCTGGCGGCGACGTAGCCGGCGAACCCGAGCCCGAGGACGGCCGGGAACCGCTGCTCCAGCTGCAGCCCTTCGACGTAGGCCTGCCACTGGCGCGGTGTCGGACGGGCGACCGACGCGAAGAGCGACACGCCGCCGCGCGTGACCAGCTCGTACTGGTCCAGCCGTTGCCGCAGGGCCTGGGTGGTCTCGTCGGCGAGGGCGGCGAACTCGACGCGCGCCGACCCGATCTCGCGCTCCCGCGCGCTGCTCCACGTCGTGAGGACGAGCACCACGGAGGCGACGAGCACGATGAAGGCGAAGACATGGCTGCCGCGCGGGCCGAGCCGCGACGACCAGCCGCGCGTCCGGGGAGCGTCGGTCGGCATGGAGCGCAGCATACCCGCCACCGGCGGAGCACCGTGCGAGGCCAGGGGCTGTGCCAAGAAAAAGGCCCAGCGCGAACGCTGGGCCCGTGATTGGTGGAGGTGGGCGGAGTCGAACCGCCGTCCGAAGGCACTCCATCCCCGGCACTACATGCTTAGCTCACCGTTGGATCTCGCCCCGGAACAGCACGGTGCGCAAAGCGCATCCCGGAGCCAGCCTGCGAACTCTTAGCCGACGGCGGGCAGGCGGCCCCCGGCGGCGATTCCGTGATAATGACCCTACGCTGCGAGCACGGACACAAGCAGTTTCGGGGCTTACGCCTTAAGCGGCGAGAGCGTAGTTGTCGTCGTTGGCAACTATGAGTTTGCGACTGGATTTACGAGGACAGTCACCCCCTCGGCATGCGCCAGGCGATTTCGCGACCCCCGTCGAAGCCAGTGCACCCCCGGGGACAGCTCTCGCTGACGGGTCCAGTATAGGCCCACCGGCGCACGCCTCAAGCGCGGCGTGTCCGCGGGCTCGCCCCCTGTTCAGGCCGCGGCCGCCGGATCCAGGCGGCCGTGCCGGCGGCACAGACGACCAGGCCGTCGCGCGTGCCCGCATCCACGTGGCAACCGCCGGTGAACTCCGAGAATGCCGGCAGCACCGTGGTCCGGGGCTGCAGCCAGAAGACCGGGAAACGCCGCGGGCCGAGCTCGCGGATCGCGACGCACGGATGCAGGTGCCCGCCCAGCACGTGCAGCCCAGGCACCTCGCAGGGCTCGTGCCGCAGTGCGAACGGCCCGACGTCGTGCGCATCACCTAGCAGCTCCACGCCCAAGCCGGCACCGGCGAGGGCCCGATCGTGGTTGCCGGTGAGCGCGGCGAAGGCGACCTCGGGATGCGCGGTGCGCCACGCATGCCACGTATCGCGCCATGCGCTCTCGTGCACGGCGCCGTGCACGACGTCGCCCAGGATCCACACGGACGTGGCGCCCGTCAGCGCGATCGCTCGGCCGAGGCGTTCGAGATCCCCCGCGGTGCCCCCGCTGGGCAAGCCGATGCCCGCGCGCCGGAAGACGTCGCCCTTGCCGAGGTGGAGGTCAGACAGGAACAGGCGCGACTCGCGCGGCCAGTACAGCGCGCGGTCGGCGAGCAGCCAGACCGCCTCGCCGGCGATTTCGGCGACGACGTAACGCCCGTCGGCCTCATCGCGCATGGCGACGCTCCAGCTGGGCGGCGGCGCGTTGCACCCGGGTCTTCCAGTCCTCGGTGCTGAGCTGGCCGCGCAGGCCCTCGGCCCATAGCGGGAAGGACAGCGGCGTCAGGCCCCGCGGGCGCAGCAGCAGCACGCGTCGCCGGGCGCATTCGTCCAGCACCCGCTGCAGGCGCTGCACCTCGAGCTGCCCGGCGAAGACCTCGCGCTCGGCCAGTTCGAGCAGCATGTGGTGCGGGTCGTAGCGCTGCAGCACATCGAAGAGCAGGCCGCTCGATGCCTGCAGCTGGCGCATGCTCTTCTGGGGCCGTCCGGGCACCGTGGGCGGCAGCAGGCCCGCGATGCGGGCGATCTCGCGGAACTGCCGTCGCGCGAGCTCACCGAGGTTGAGGCTCTCGCGCAGGTCCTCGAAGAGGCGATCCGGCGACATCAGCGCCTCGAGCATCGCCTCGTCCACGGGCGACTCGTTGGCCGGCCGCAGGACGAAGCCGTAGTCGTTCGCCGCATAGCCGAACGTATTCGGCGCCAGGCGGCCCCAGCGCAGCGAGACCAGCGCTGCGAGGCCCTCGTTCGCGAGGCGACCGGCGAACGGGAAGACGAACAGCTGCGGGCCCTCGCGCGTGACGGTGTGCTCGACGAGCAGGCGCCCGGTGCGCGGCAGCGAGGACAGCCGCGACTGCAGTGCCAGCAGCCCGGCGACGGCGCGCATTTCAGGCGCGTCCACGGGCCGGGTGAGCAGGCGCTCCACGCGGGCGGCGAGCTCCATCGACAGCGGCTGGCGGATGCCCGTCCACTGCGGCACCAGCCCTTCGCCCGCCGGCGCGCGCTTCACCAGCGCCGTCATCGCTTCCATGCGCACCAGCTGCAGCATGCGGCCGGAAAACAGGAAGCGGTCGCCGGGCGTGAGGCGTGCGATGAATCCCTCCTCCACCGCGCCCAGCGTCCCGCCGTGCACGAGCTTCACCGCGACGCTGCCTTCGCTGGCGATGGTGCCGATCGACAGGCGATGCCGCGTGGCGACGCGGCGGTCCTCGACGACGTACCACCCTCGCGCATCGCGCACCACGCGATGGAAGTCGGGATAGTGCTCGAGCGCACGCCCGCCCTGCACGATGAAGTCGAGCACCGACTGCCATGCCTCGTCGGCCAGCCCGGCGAAGGCGTGCGTGCCGCGAACCTCGGCGAGCAGCACGTCGCCGTCGAAGCCGCCGCCGAGCGCGAGGGTGACGCAGTGCTGCGCGAGCACGTCCAAGCTCATGCGCGGCGGCCGGCGCGCTTCGACCTCCCCGGCCCCGATCGCCTCCCGCACCGCGGAGAATTCGACGAGCTCCAGCATGTGCGTGGGGATGCACACGACGTGGCCGGATTCGCCGGGGCGGTGCTTGGCACGCCCGGCGCGCTGCAGCAGGCGCGCGGTGCCCTTCGGACTCCCGAGCTGGAACACCTGGTCGACCGCGGGGAAGTCGACCCCGAGGTCGAGGCTCGAGGTGGCGACCACGCAGCGCAGCCGTCCATCGCGCAGGCCGGCTTCGACGTCGGCGCGCAGCTGCGGATCGAGCGAGCCGTGGTGCAGCGCGAGGGTCGACGGGTCCTCCGGCCACACGGCCTGCAGCGCCTGATGCCAGAGCTCGGCATAGGCGCGCGTGTTGGTGAAGAGCAGGCTGGTGCGGGCCCGGGCGATGCGATCGGCCACGCGCGACAGCTGGGCGAGGCCGAGGTGGCCGGCCCACGGGAAGCGCTCACCTTCGGCGGGAACCAGCGTCTCGAGCGTCATCGCACGCGGCGTCGCGCCCGACACGACCTCCGACCCGGGGGCATGCGGCAGAAGGACGTCACGCGCCTCGTCGAGGTTGCCGAGCGTCGCCGACAACCCCCAGATGCGCAGACGCGGCGCCAACGCGCGCAGTCGCGCGAGGCACAGCTGCAGCAGCACGCCACGCTTGGTGCCCAGAAGCTCGTGCCATTCGTCGACCACGACGCAGCGCAGCATGCGCAGGCGGTCGGCGGTGTCCGGATACGACAACAGCAGCGCCAGCGATTCGGGCGTGGTGACGAGCGCATCGAGACACCCGTCCCGCGCGAGGCGCTTGTCGCGCGCGGATGCGTCGCCGGTACGCAGGCCGATCCGCCAGTCCAGGCCCAGTCCCTCGACCGGTTCGCGAAGCGCGCGCAGCGTATCGGCGGCGAGCGCGCGCAGCGGGGTGATCCAGAGCACTTGCAGGTCGCGCTCGTCCGCGGCGCCGCTGCCCTGCACGGCCGTCGATGGACGGGACACGGTGGCGCGCGAAGGTCGCGCGCGGGGTCGGGACCGTGCGTCCTCCCCGCCCTCGCCTCCCGCGGCCCGTCGCGCGCTCGATGGCGACGCCGTGCCGTCCCTCTGCGTTTCGGCGCGTGGACGGCCGCGCGAAGGCGACGTCGTCACCTCGCCCCCGCGACCGGACCCGGGCTGGCGCGCTCCCGCATCGGAAGACCGGAGCGCCTCGAGGAGCGGGCCGCCGATGGCCGCGAGCGTCTTGCCGCTCCCGGTGGGCGTATGCAGGAGCCCGGACTCGCCGCGCAGATAGCGACGCCAGACGTCCTCCTGGAACGCGGCAGGCCGCCAGCCGCGCCGTGCGAACCAGTCGGCGAGCGCCGCCTCGGGCTCCCGCGGGCGCACCCTTCCCCGGTTCGCGTCGACGGCGGACGCGTCCCCCACCACGCCTTCGAGCGCGCAGAACGCATCGCCGCTTGCGGACGACGCCTCCCGCCTCTCGCGCTCGCGCGCGGCGCGCGCGTCGGCGGCATCGCGGCGTCGTTGCGCCGCCAGACGCCGCGACCGCTCGCGCCGGATGGATTCCACCGTCTGCCGCGGGGCATCCGGGCGCGGGCCTTCGGGGTAGGCCGCATACGGGTCGTCACCGTCCGGGATCAGCGTGCCGCGCAGCAGGAAGCCGCTCATCGCGCGAGCGCCCGCAGCGTGTCGAGCCTGTCCGCATCGCGCGGACCCTTGTCGTGACGCCAGCGCAGGATGCGGGGAAACCGCACCGCGATCCCCGACTTGTGGCGCGTCGAGCGATTGACCGCCTCGAAGCCGATCTCGAAGACGTGCGCGGGCTCGACCGAACGCACCGGCCCGAAGCGTTCGAGGGTGTGGGCACGGATCCAGCGATCGAGCTGGAGGATCTCGCGGTCGTCGAGCCCCGAGTACGCCTTGGCGACCGGCACCAGCGTGTCGCCGTCCCACAGCGCGAACGTGTAGTCCGTGAACAGCGTGCTACGCCTGCCGCTGCCCGACTGCGCGTAGATCAGCACCGCGTCCACGTTCAGCGGGTCGATCTTCCACTTCCACCAGTCGCCGCGGCGGCGGCCGACCTGGTAGGTCGAGGCGCGGCGCTTGAGCATCAGGCCTTCGACGCCCCGCTCCCGCGCGGCCTCGCGCAGCGTCGCAGCCTCCGCCCAGTCCGCGGGCTCCACCAGCGGTGATGGGACGATGCGCGGATCGTTGTTCTCGCCCAGCAGCTCGTCGAGCAGCGCGCGACGCTCCCCGAGCGGCACCTCGCGCAGATCCCGCCCTTCGAGTTCGAGCAGGTCATACGCCAGCACGCAGACCGGCGTGTCGGCGAGCGTCTTCGGGCCCGGCTTGCGCCGCTGGATGCGCGTCTGCAGCGCGGTGAACGGCATGGGCTGCTCATCGCCGGGTCGCCAGGCCATGAGCTCGCCGTCGATCACGCAGTCGCGCGGGAGCGCGGCCGCGGCCGCCTCGATCTCCGGAAAGCGCCCGTCGAGGCGCTCCTCGCCGCGCGACCAGAGCGCGATCTCCGCGCCACGACGGATCAGCTGCAGGCGAATTCCGTCCCACTTCCATTCCAGCACCCAATCCTCGACCGGACCGAGCGACTCGGCCTCCGCCTCGAGCGGCGATGCGAGGAAGAACGGATAGGGCTGCTCGCGATCGCCGGGAAGCTCTTCGGGATTCAACAGGTCGCGCAGGAAACCGGGCGTCGGCGTCCAGTCGCCCAGCATCCGCTGCGCGATGCGCGCGATGTCGATGCCGGACATGTCGGCGAGCGCCTGCTGCACGAGCCGCTGCGAGACGCCCACGCGCAGCGCGCCGGTGAGCAGTTTGTTGAAGACCAGCCGCTCGTCGGCGCACAGCGTGCGCCACGCCTCGGCCACCGTCGTCCGCCGCAGCTCCGGATCGCGGCCGGCGATCGGCAGCAGGCGTCGCTCGACCCATTCGTGGAGCGGCACATCGGCATGGCGGCGCGCGGGCTCGTCGATGAGCAGCGTGATGGTCTCGGCGAGATCCCCCACGTGCGCATGGCACTCGTCGACCAGCCAGTCGGCCGTGCCGGTCTCCTGGGAGAGCCACTCGCGGAGCTCGCGCGTATTCGCGATCTTCGCCAGCTTGCCCCCCGACAGCAGCCAGAGCGCCCACACCGCGTCCTCGGGCGGGGCATCGCGGAAATAGGCGACCAGTGCGGCCCGCTTGTCGAGCGTGGCGGTGCTGCGGTCGAGCTCGCGGTAGAGCGCGGCGAATCGCTTCATTCGGCCTCCCCCGCATAGTCGGTGGCGAAGGCCTCAGCCGCGATGCCGTCCTCGAGGAGTGCGCGGATGATGGCGTCGGTATTGCCGTGCGTGGCGATGACACGGCGTGCGCCGGTCTCGCGGATGGTCCGCATCAGGTCGGGCCAGTCCGCATGGTCGGACACGACGAAGCCACGGTCGTAGTTGCGGCGGCGGCGGTTGCCCCTCACCCGCATCCAGCCCGAGGCGAACCCGGTCTGCGCACGCCTGAACCGCCGCATCCATGGACTGCCCGCCGCTGAAGGGGGCGCGATGATCAGTTCACCCGCGAAGTCTGCGCCCTTGGCGGTGTCCGACACCGGACGCGTCTCGAGCATCGGCACGCCGGCCCCGCGGTAGACCTCGACGCCCGCCGCGACAGCTCCATGCAGGAACGCCGGGCGATCGGTCCAGGCCGCGAGCTCCGCGAGGATGCGCTGCGCCTTGCCGAGCGCGTAACAGAGCAGGACCGCGGCCTCGCCCCGTGTCTCGCAGTGGTCGCGCCATTCGACGATCTCGCGTGCGACGTCGGCGGTATCCGGCCACCGATAGATCGGCAGCCCGAACGTGGCCTCGGTGATGAAGGTGTCGCACTCGACGACCTCGAACGGGTCGCAGCTCGGATCGTGCTGGCGCTTGTAGTCGCCGGACGCGACCCACACCTGCCCGTCGGCCTCGATGCGCACCTGTGCCGAGCCGAGCACGTGCCCCGCGGAATGGAAGGACACGCGCGCGCCGCCGATCTCGAACGGCTGCCCGTAGTCGTAGGCGTGGTAGCGCTGCTCGCCCAGGCGCCATCGCAGGATCGGCAGGCTGCGCGTCGCGGCGTAGTAGTCGATCGAGCCGACCCGCGCATGGTCGCCGTGCCCGTGGGTGATCACCGCCCGCTCGACCGGCCGCCACGGGTCGATGTAGAAGTCGCCCTGCGGGCAGTAGAGCCCTTCGCGGCGGAGTACGACGAGGTCGGAGCTCATGCGGGGACCGTAGGCAGGCGGCCGTCATCGCACCGAAAAGGCCGGCGCGGCGGCATGACACTAGGTTGACGTCGTCTCAACCACTGTGACGGGCTATGGAATGGATCCGTGAACTCGAGGCCGTGGGCGCCGCGGCCTACGCGATGCTGCTCGGCGGCGTGATCGGCTACGAGCGCGAGCTCAAGAACCGCCCGGCAGGCTTCCGCACCCACATGCTCGTCGCGGGGGCCGCCGCGCTGCTCATGGCGATGAGCCACCTCGCCCTGCAGGACCCACCCCCGGCCGATTCGCGGATCGACTTGACGGCCGATCCCCTGCGCCTGGTCGAAGCGGTGATCAGTGGCGTGGCCTTCATCGGCGCCGGCACGATCTTCGCCCGTCGGGAGGGTCAGCACATCGCCGGCATCACCACCGCCGCGTCGCTGCTGATGGTGTCCGTGGTCGGCCTGATCACCGGTGTCGGGCATTTCCTGCTCGCCACGGCCGCGACGATCCTCACCCTGCTCGTGCTGACGGTGCTGAACTTCGTCGAGCGGCGGCTGGGGATCCGCGAAAAGGGCTATGAGGACGTGCATGCCGACGGTACGGGCGAGGACGCCGGTGCGATGCGGCGCGTCGTGAAGCGCCGCCCGAGCGACTGAGCGGACCGCGGCGCCCCGCACCTGCCTGGCAGGCGCCGTCGTCCGGCTCACAGGATCGCGCCGACCCGCCCGCCTCCCTTGTACCCGCAAAAAAACGGGGCGCCGTAGCGCCCCGTTCTTTCCTTCCGTCGCGCTCCGATCAGGAGCCGGCGCGCAGCGGCACCAGGGTGATCTCCACGCGGCGGTTGCGCGCGCGGCCTTCCTCGGTGTCGTTGCTGGCGATCGGGCGCGTCTCGCCCGCGGCCACGATCTCCATGCGCTGCTGGCTCACGCCGCGGCCGGAGAGGTAGCCGGCCACCGTGTTCGCGCGACGACGCGAGAGGTCGTAGTTGTAGGCATCGGAGCCGACGCTGTCCGTGTGGCCCGCGACCTCGATGATCGTCTGGTTGTACTCGTTGAGCGTGCTGGCCAGGCGGTCGAGCACCGGGCGGAACTGCGGCTGCAGGTCGGCGCGGTTGAAGCCGAACGTGATGTTGTCCGGCATGTTGAGCGTGATGTTGTCGCCCTGGCGCACGACGTCCACGCCCGAGCCGGCGAGGCTGTCGCGCAGCGCACGCTCCTGGCGGTCCTGGTAGTTGCCGATCGCGCCGCCGGCGAGGCCGCCGACGCCTGCACCGACCAGCGCGCGCTGACGGCGCTCGACGGCATCGTCGCCGCTCAGGAGGCCGGCCACGGCACCCACGGCGGCGCCGATGATCGCGCCACGACGGGTGCGGTCGTTGGTGTCCGGATTGGTGGTGTAACGGTTCGGATCGGTGGCACAGCCCGCCAGCATCGTCGCGGCGATGGCCGAGGCCAGTGCGATCTTCATCTGCGTCTTCATAGGTCAACCCTCGCTTCTAAGGCGCGGCCAACCTAGCCACGGTTTTGTGGGCGACGGGTGAGGAGCGCGCGGCGACATTCAGCTTTCGTCGAGGCGTCCTTAAGCCTGCGTCAAGCCGGCGCCCCGTCTCGTCCCGCATCGCCTGTCGCGGCGCGCATCGCGCGGTACGCATCGAGTGCGCCCTCGCGTCCTGCCTGGAGGTCGACCATCGGACGGTCCGGATAATCGCGCGTCGTTTTGTGCAATGCAGCGACATCCCGCCACGGTGCGTGCCTCAGTGCGACCGGCAGCCCCGCGAGTTCCGGCACCCAGCGGGCGACGTACTCGCCACGGGGATCGAAGCGTTCGGCCTGAGAGACCGGATTGAAGATGCGGAAATACGGCGCGGCGTCGGCACCGGTCCCGGCCACCCATTGCCACCCCATGACGTTGTTCGCGAGGTCGGCGTCGACCAGCGTGTCGGCGAACCACGACGCGCCCAGGCGCCAGTGCATGCGCATGTGCTTGCACAACCAGCTCGCGACGATCATGCGCACGCGGTTGTGCATCCACCCGGTGGCCCACAGCTCCCGCATGCCGGCATCCACGATGGGAACCCCGGTTCGCCCGTGCCGCCAGCGGTCGAGCTTGCCGCGGTCCTCGCGTGCCCACGGGAACGCGTCGAACTTCGCGTCGAGGTTGTGCTGGGCGGTATGCGGGAAGTGATGCAGCAGGTGCACCGCGAACTCGCGCCAGACGAGCTGGCGCAGGTACGTGTCGAGATGCTCGTCCGGCACCGCGCCACGGTGGGATTCCACTTCGGCGGCGACACGCCATGGCGCGATCTCGCCGAAATGGAGATGGGGCGAGAGGCGCGACGTGCCGGTCCTGTCGGGCCGGTCGCGCCCGTTCGCGTAGTCGTGCAGCGCGCCCTCGACGAAGGCCTCGAGCGCCGCCTGCGCCCCCGCTTCGCCGGGCATCCAGTCGTTCCAGAATCCGGCGTCCCAACCCGTGCCGGGGACGAGCCTCAGCTGGTCCAGCAGCACGCCGTCGGGCGCGGCGTGGGCGCCACGCAGGCGTTCGGGCGCAGGCACCGGCGCTTCAAGGCGCCAACGCACGCGCGCCGCGCGCCAGAACGGGGTGTAGACCCGATACGGTCCGCCCTTCCCCGTCCTCAGTTCCCATGGCTCGAAGAGCAGCGATCCGTTGCAGCTCTCCGCCTGCAGGCCCTGCTCCCGCAAGCCGCGCTTGACCCGCGAATCGCGCGCTTCCACATCCGGCTCGTAGCGGCGGTTCCAGAAGACCGCCTGCGCTCCGGTGGAAGCCGCGAGCGCGGACAGCACCGGCAAGGCATGGCCCACGAACAGGCGCAGCCGACTGCCGCGGGCGCGCAGGTCCCCATCCAGCGCGGCGAGCGAGCGAGCGCGCCACGCGTTCGACGCCGCGCCCGCCCGCGCATGGCCCTCCCCGTCCGGGTCATGCACGTACACCGGAAGCACCTCGAAGCCGGTGTCGAGCGCGGCTTGCAGGGCCGGATTGTCGGAGAGGCGCAGGTCGTTGCGGAACCAGACGATCGCGACGCCCATGCGTCCCTCAGCGCTCGTAGAAGCGCACGCGGCGCGTGATCGAGCAGGTCAGCTCGTAGCCGATCGTGCCGGCGCCGCTGGCGATCGTCTCCACCGGCAGCTCTGGCCCCCACAGCAGCACGGGATCGCCCACGCGCGCGCCGGGCACGCCACGGAGGTCGACGGTCATCAGGTCCATCGACACGCGCCCGATCACCTGGGTGCGCTGGCCTCCCACGAGCACGGGCGTGCCCGCTGGCGCCGCGCGCGGATAGCCGTCGCCATACCCGATCGCGGCGACGCCCACGTCCATGTCTTCCGGACATTCCCACGTGCCGGCATAGCCGATGCGGCCACCCTTCGCGACGCGGTTGACCGCGATGAGGCGCGTGGAGAGCGTCATCGCGGGACGCAGGCCGAACTCGGCCCCGACGCGGCCCTCCACGACCGAGATCCCGTAGAGCGCGCCCCCAGGGCGTACCCAGTCGTCGTGCGCTTCCGGCCAGCCGAGCACCGCCGCGGAATTGGCGAGCGAACGCGCGCCGCCGAGCCCCTCGGTCACCGCACGGAACACGTCGATCTGCGCGCGGGTCTGCGCGCCCTGCGACGGGCTGTCGGCGAACTCGTCCGAGCTCGCGAAATGGTTCATCAGGACGATGTCCCCGACGGCACCGCCGCGCATCGCCAACAGCCGCGCATGCGCCTCGCGATAGGCCCCTGGCGCGAAGCCCAGGCGGTGCATGCCGCTGTCGAGCTTGAGCCAGCAATCGATCGGTTCGCCGGGCGGGGCCTGATCGAGCATGTCGAGCTGGCTGGCGTGGTGCACCACCGTCCACACGCCGAGGCCGCGCATGCGCTCGATGTCGGCGGGTTCGTCGAAGCCCGACAGGAGCAGGATCGGCTGCGAGATGCCTGCCGCGCGAAGGCGTTCGGCGTCGGACAGCGCGGCCACGCCGAACGCATCCGCGCCGGCGAGCGCGCGGGCGACGCGCTCCAGCCCGTGCCCGTAGCCGTCCGCCTTCACGACGGCCATGACGCGGCTGCGCGGCGCGCGCGCGCGGACCTGTCCGAGGTTGTGACGCAGCGCGTCGACGTGGATGGTCGCGGAGGTGGGTCGGGCCATCGCGACAGTCTAGCGACGGGCACGGCGGCGGTCAGCGAGCCGACTCAGTGCACCTGTTCATAGGGGTAGCGGTCGCGCACCCGGTCGCTGAAGAAGGCGCCCTGCGAGTCGGCGCCGAGCAGGCGCTCCACCTCGTGGCGCGGAACACCGAAGTACTGGTAGACCCGGCCGTTGGTGAACTCGACCTCGAGCACGCGGCGCGCCGCGTCGTAACCGACACTGCTCAGGGCCTGGGATTCGAGCGGGATGCGTTCCATCCCCGCAGGCTAGGTCCCCGCCGTCGCACGGACGGTGAATCGACCGGGCCCGCCCCGCCCGGTTCAGCGCCGGGTCGGGCACCGGCGGCCGGCTACTCGAACGAGCCGACCGAATCGTGCGAGAGGTTGTCGAAGCGGGTGTACTCGCCGAAGAACTTGAGCTTGAACGAGCCCGTCGGGCCGCTTCGCTGCTTGCCGATGATCACCTCGGCCAGTCCCTTGTCCGGCGAGTTTTCCTTGTTGTAGTAGTCGTCGCGGTAGATGAAGACGATCATGTCGGCGTCCTGCTCGATCGCGCCGGACTCGCGCAGGTCCGCCATGACGGGGCGCTTGTCGGTCCGCGTCTCCAGCGAGCGGTTGAGCTGCGACAGCGCGATCACCGGCACCGAGAGCTCCTTCGCCAGGCCCTTGAGCGAGCGCGAGATCTCCGAGATCTCGGTCGCGCGGTTCTCGTTGTTGCCCGGCACGCTCATCAGCTGCAGGTAGTCGATCACGATCAGCCCGAGGCCGTGCTCGCGCTTGAGCCGGCGGCACTTCGACGAGAGCTTCGCCGGCGACATGCCCGGCTCGTCGTCGATGAAGATCTTCGCCTCGCGCAGCTGGCGGATCGCGCCCGTGACGCGGCTCCAGTCCTCGTCCTCGAGCTGGCCGGTGCGAAGGCGCTGCGCATTGACGCGGCCCACCGACGAGATCAGGCGCATCGCGAGCTGCGCGGCGCTCATTTCCATCGAGAAGACGGCGACCGGCAACCGGCTCTTGAACGCCGCGTACTCGGCGAGGTTCAGCGCGAGCGTCGTCTTGCCCATCGCCGGGCGCGCCGCGAGGATGATGAGGTCGGTCTTCTGCAGGCCGGCCGTCATCTCGTCGAACTCGGTGTAGCCGGTCGGCAGGCCGGTCACGCCGCTGCCGTTCGCGTAGCGGGTCTGCAGCTCGTCGAAGGCCTCCGACAGCGCCTTGGTGACCGGCGTGAAGTCGCTGCGCCCGGAGCGGTTCGCCTGCGAGATCGCGAGCACCTCGCGCTCGGCCTCCTCCAGCACCTCGGCGCTCTCGCGGCCGTCGGGCTGGAAGCCGTTGTTGACGATCTCCGTACCGACCTCGATCAGCTGCCGCAGGATCGCCTTGTCGCGCACGATCTCCGCATACGCGGCGATGTTGGCGGCCGACGGGGTCGTGCTGGCGAGCTCGACGAGGTAGGCGCCGCCGCCGACCAGTTCGGACTGCCCGGTCGACTCGAACCACTCACCCAGCGTCACCGCGTCGAACGGCTTGTTCTTCTCGGCGAGCTCGCGGATCGCGCGGAAGATCATCTGGTGATCGCGACGGTAGAAATCCGAGTCGCCGAGCTGGTCGGCGACGCGGTCGTAGGCGTCCGGCGCGAGCATCAGGCCGCCGAGCACGGCCTGCTCCGCCTCGACCGACTGCGGCGGCACGCGGAGCTGGTCGATGCGCTGGTCGGCGCGTGTCTCGAATCGCTTCTCGGTACGGAAGCCGGCGCGTGCGCTCATCGGAACTGCTGCCTCGGGGCCGGATGGGGCCATGGGAAATCTCCTCGGCATCCTAGCCAGCGGGACACCGCGTCCGTTGCAGATAAGTCTGTGGACAAGTCGGGATAAGTCGACCGTCTTGTCGCACGGCGCCGTCTCGCGCGTTGCGATGCGCGACATCACGGTCGGCTGCAGGTGCGTCGCAAGGAATGCGACGTGGGCCCCGAAAAGCAGAAAGGCGCCCGAAGGCGCCTTTCTGCGTGGATCTAGGCGGCGGGATCAGGCCTGTTCGCCGACCACGACCACCTTCACGGTCTGCTCGACGTCCGCGTGCATGCGCACGACGACCTCGTACTCGCCGGTGCGACGGAACGGGCCTTCGCCCATCACGACTTCCGACTTGTCGACCTTGTGGCCGAGCTTGGTCAGCTGCTCGGCGATGTCGCGCGGCGTGACCGAGCCGAACAGCTTGCCTTCCGGCGACGCGTTGGCATTGATCGTGACCTCGACGCCCTCGAGCTCGGCGCGGCGCTTCTCGGCGCCATCGAGCTGCGCCTTGGCCTTGGCCTCGAACTCGGCGCGGCGCGCCTCGAAGTCGGCGAGGTTGGCGGCCGTGGCCGGAACGGCCTTGCCCTGGGGCACGAGGAAGTTGCGGCCGTACCCCGGCTTGACGGTGACCTTGTCGCCGAGCTTGCCGAGGTTGGTGACGTTCTGCAGAAGAATGAGCTGCATGGTGATGCTCCGTATTCGTTAGTGCCGCCCGGCGCTCACCGGGGACACAGCGGATCGCTGTCCGAATGGATGACCTAACCGGATTCCGCGGAAGTCCCGACGTCGATGCGCGGGACTTCGCGCAGGATTCGCGGTTACGCGTTGTGGTTGTCGGTGTACGGGATCAGCGCCAGATACCGGGCGCGCTTGACCGCCGTGGCCAGCTGGCGCTGGTACTTCGACTTGGTCCCGGTGACGCGGCTCGGGACGATCTTGCCGGTCTCGGTGAGGTACTGACGCAGCGTGTTGAGATCCTTGTAATCGATCTCCTTCACGCCCTCGGCCGTGAACTTGCAGAACTTGCGGCGACGGAAGAACTTGGACATGGGTCGTATTCCTTAGGCGGCTTCGGCGTTGTCGGAGGCTTCGGCGGCGGGAGCGGCATCGCCCTCGTCGTCGCGGCGGCGGCGCTCGCCGCGGTCGCCCTTGTCGCCCTTCTCGTCCTTGAACTTCATGATCAGGGACTGCTCGGTCTCCGGGCCGTCGCGCTTGATCACGAGGTGGCGCAGGACCGCGTCGTTGAAGCGGAAGCTGTCGACCAGCTCGTTCATCGTGGCCTGCGAGGCCTCGATGTTGAGCATGACGTAGTGGGCCTTCACCAGGTTCTGGATCGGGTACGCCAGCTGACGGCGGCCCCAGTCCTCCAGGCGGTGGACCTTGCCCTCGGCGCCTTCGATCAGGGCGCGGTAGCGCTCGATCATGGCCGGGACCTGCTCGCTCTGGTCCGGATGGACCAGGAACACGACTTCGTAATGACGCATTTTCGTTTCCTTGTGGATGGCGGCGCGTTCGCGCCCGTCAGCCCCCCGCATCGTTCCCGCGGTGGAGCAAGGTCACCGCGACCTGAGGGCCGCGGAGCCGGAAAGTATGGCAGCTCAATGGGTTACGTGCAAACGGCGTGAAGCCGGCTCTGGAGCGGCACCGATCTGGCGACGTTCGCCCGCGGGCAGTGGCCGGCATTTCCCATGGGCCCGGCGCCGACCCCTCGGCCCCTCGACGGCCGCGCGCGGCCACGGCTGACGCAAGCCGGTGCGGCCACGGGCGCTGCCAAAAGGACACCGAAGTACGTCGGTCGCCCGCCCGGTGCCCGCCGGACACACGAGCGGGTGGCGCGGCCGGGCTCCCGCCCCTCGGGCCGATCAACCCGGCGGCTGCGCCTTTTTCTGCGCGATCCACGCATCGATGTGGGTCTCGAGGACCGACAGCGGCACTGCGCCCGTCACGAGCACGGCATCGTTGAAGTCCCGGAGGTCGAAGCGCGGCCCGAGGGCCGTGGACGCCCGCTCGCGCAGCTCGGAGATCTTGAGCTGGCCGATCTTGTAGGCCAACGCCTGGCCCGGCCACGAGATGTACCGGTCGATCTCGTTGACGATGTCCTGCTTCGTCTTTGGCGCATTGTCCATGAAGTACTGGATCGCCCGGTCGCGGCTCCAGCCCTTGCTGTGCATCCCCGTGTCGACCACGAGCCGCACCGCACGCCACATGTCGTAGGCCAGCTGCCCCATCCGGTCGTACGGATCGTCATAGAGCCCCATGTCGTAGCCGAGCCGCTCGGCGTACAGGCCCCAGCCCTCCCCGTAGGCCGTGAAGTAACCGACGCGGCGGAACTTGGGCACCTCGGGCAGCTCCATCGCACGGGCGATCTGGAAATGGTGGCCCGGCACGGCCTCGTGGAGGGAGAGGGCCATCATCTCCCACGTGGGCCGGACCTCCGGCTTGTAGAGGTTCACGTAGTAGAAGCCGGCGCGGCTGCCGTCGAGTGCGGGGCGCTGGTAGTAGGCGGTCGTCGTGTCGGGCGCCACGGCATCGGGAATCGGACGCACGCCGTACGGCATGCGCGGGATCATGCGGGAGACCTTCACCAGCTCGGGGTCGATCCGCTTCGAGATCGCCTGGTAGGCCTCGAGCAGCTCGGCCGGCGTCTTCTTGAAGTACTTCGGGTCGGTACGCAGGTGGTCGAAGAACTGCGCGAGCGTGCCGGAGAAGCCGACCTCGGCCCTGACCTTCTCCATCTCCGCACGGATGCGCGCCACTTCCCTCAGCCCGATCGCGTGGATCTCGTCGGCGGTGAGCGAGGTCGTGGTGAAGGTACTGGCGAGGAAGTCGTAGTAGGCGCGGCCGTCCGGGAGGTCCGCCGCCGCGATCGTCTCGCGCGTCCGGGGCAGGTAGTCGTTCGAGAAGAACGTCGCGAAACTGCGATACGCAGGCACGACGCGCCTGCGGATCACCTCCGCCGCGCGGGTGCGCAGCCGCGCCCGATCGGCTTCGGAGACGCTTTCGGGAAACTTCTGGAACGGCAGGTAGAAGCGGCTCTTCGTGGGGTCGTCGACCACCTGCGCCGCGATCTGCGCCGGGACCCGCTGCATCAGCACCCGGGGCGGCGTATTGCCCGCCTCGAGCCCTTCACGCATGAGCGCGACGTTCTGCTCGATCAGCGCCGGCAGGGCGTCCAGCCGCGCGATCCAGTCCTCGTAATCCTTCACCGTCGTGAAGCGGAGCACTTCCACCATCTCGTCCGCGGTCTGCACGCCGCCGCGCTGGCTCAGCGGGCGCTGCCACTCGCGGAAGCGCTGCCGCGCGACGCCACGCTCGACGTCCCAGAGGAAGACGTCATAGTTGAGCCTGTCCGCCTCCGACAACTGCGACCGGTCGATGGCCCGCAGCCGCGCCAGCACCGCGCGGTCCGCGGCGGCGCGCCGCTCGATCGCCGCGAGCGAGTAATCAGTCCAGCGATCGTTGAAGCGCAGGTCGCCGTTGGACGAGGCGTCCTCGGGGAACTCGCGCAGCCCGCGCTCCCATTCCTCGTCGAAGAGCGCATGCAGCGCGCGGGAGGCCTGGCTCGCAGGCGCCGCGGGCGCGCCGGCGGACTGGGCGGAGGCGGGGACGGCGGTGATCGCGGCGGTCAGCGCGACGGCCAGCAGGACGGGACGCAGCATGCGGGGCACTCCGGCGGTGGACGCCCGGAGTCTAGCGCCGCTCGCGGGCGGCGCCGGCTGCCGTCAGTCCCGGTCTTCGGTCGTGAAGCTCTCGCCGCAGCCGCATTCCGCGCGGACGTTCGGATTGCGGAAGACGAACTGCTCGCCGAGCTTCTGCTTGACGAGGTCGATCTCCGTGCCGTCGACGATCGGCAGGCTGTCGGCGTCCACGTAGATGCGCACGTCGTCCTGCAGGAAGACCCGGTCGCCCTGGCCCGAATCCTTCGCGAGATCCGCCACGTACTGCCAGCCGGAACAGCCGGTCCGCTTGACCCCGAAGCGCAGGCCGAGCGCATCGGGCGTCTCCGCGAGGTAGCGGCGGACGCGTTCGAGCGCGGACGGGGCGAGCGAGACGGCCATGGGAACTCCGGAAAACGCTGGGGAGCGCAGTGGAAAGTATAGGCGCCGGCCTGCGCGGCACCGGCAACAGCACGTAAACTCTGCGTCCCCACATCGGGCCCGCGGGCCGGAGTTTCAAGCCATGGCGAAGGTCGACGCATGACGGTCATCAGCGTTCAGCAGGCGCTGGCGGGCAAGGTGCCGCTCGGTGGCGAAGTCACCGTGCGCGGCTGGGTCCGGACCCGGCGCGATTCCAAGGCCGGCCTGAGCTTCGTGAACGTCAGCGACGGCTCGTGCTTCGCGCCGATCCAGGTCGTCGCCCCGGCGGACCTCCCGAACTACGAGAGCGAGGTCAAGCACCTGACCACCGGCTGCTCGGTCGTGGCGACCGGCACCCTGGTGGCCTCGCAGGGCCAGGGGCAGTCCTTCGAGATCCAGGCTTCCGCCATCCAGGTCGTCGGCTGGGTCGAGGACCCGCTGACCTACCCGATGCAGCCCAAGCAGCACACGCTCGAGTACCTGCGGGAGTACGCACACCTGCGCCCGCGCACCAACCTGTTCGGCGCGGTGACGCGCATCCGCCACACGCTCGCGAACGCGGTGCACCGGTTCTTCCACGAGCGCGGCTACTTCTGGATCAACACCCCGATCGTGACCACGTCCGACGCCGAGGGCGCCGGGCAGATGTTCCGCGTCTCCACGCTCGACCTCGCCAACCTGCCCCGCGACGGCAAGGGCGGCATCGATTTCTCGCGCGACTTCTTCGGCAAGGAAGCGTTCCTGACCGTCTCCGGCCAGCTCAACGTCGAGGCCTACTGCCTGGCGATGAGCAAGGTCTACACGTTCGGCCCGACGTTCCGCGCCGAGAACTCGCACACCACGCGCCACCTCGCCGAGTTCTGGATGATCGAGCCGGAGATCGCCTTCGCGGATCTCGCCGAGGACGCGTCGGTCGCCGAGGACTTCCTCAAGTACCTGTTCCGCGCGGTGCTCGACGAGCGCGCCGACGACATGGCCTTCATCGCCGAGCGCGTGCAGAAGGACGCGATCACGCGCCTCGAAGCGTTCATCAATGCCCCGTTCGAGCGGATCGAGTACTCGGACGCGATCGCGCTGCTGCAGAAGTCGGGCGAGAAGTTCGACTTCCCCGTCGAATGGGGCCTCGACCTGCAGACCGAGCACGAGCGCTGGCTCACCGAGCAGCATGTCGGCCGCCCTGTCGTGGTCATGAACTATCCCGAGCACATCAAGGCGTTCTACATGCGCCTCAACGACGACGGGAAGACCGTCGCCGCGATGGACGTGCTCGCGCCGGGCATCGGCGAGATCATCGGCGGCAGCCAGCGCGAGGAGCGGCTGGACGTGCTCGACAGGCGCATGGCCCAGTTCGGGCTCGATGCCGAGCACTACGGCTGGTACCGCGATTTCCGCCGCTATGGCACGGTTCCGCACGCCGGCTTCGGGCTGGGCTTCGAGCGGCTGGTGGTCTACGTCTGCGGCCTGTCCAACATCCGCGACGCGATCCCCTACCCGCGCGCCCCGGGCCAGGCGGAGTTCTGATGGTCCTGTTCTTCGCCCTGTGCTTCGTGGGCGTCGCCATCGGTGGCGCGACGGCGCTGGCGATCTTCTGGCCGCTCGCGCTGGTGCATATCCGCGATCGGCACCCGGAGGTCGCCGCCTCCCTCGGCCGCGGCGCGTGGTATCGGCCGTCCGCGCTTGGCTGGCTGCTTCGGGGCGACTACCGCGCCACGGGCGACCGTAACCTGAGCGGCCTCGCGACGCCGGCCCGCGTGTCCCTTCTCACGCTGATCGGCGGCCTCGTCGCCGCCTGGCTGCTGTGGCTGGTCTCCTGGTGGACGGGCGCATGAGCGACATCCGCGACGAATGGTGGCTGGCGACGGCCGGAAACACGCTCATCTGGGCACGCCTGCGCGTGCTCGAGGCGGGGACCGCCGAGGTCTTCGACTGCGACGGGGCCACCCTGCCCTACGACAGCGAGGACAGCGCGCGCGCGGCGTTGATGGACGCCGAGTTCGTGGCGTTCGACGGCCTCGATGACGAGGACGCGGCAGCTCGCGGCATCGACCTCGCGACGCTCGCACCGCCGCAGGGCCGCGACCCGGACGCGCTGCGTGCGCGCATGATCCAGCGGCTCGCGCCGAGGCAGTGAGCCTCTACGCGCCCCGCGCCTTCGCCTCGCGCGATCTGGCGCAGCTCGACGCGCTGGCCGACCGGTACGACTTCGCTTCGCTGGTGACCGTGGCCGACGGCGCACCGATGGTGAGCCACGTCCCGGTCCTGTACCAGCGCGAGGGTGAGCGCATCGAGGTGACGGGGCACCTCGCGCGGCCGAATCCGCAGTCGCGCCACGCCGGCGATGCGCTCGTGATGCTCCACGGGCCGCATGCCTACGTCTCGCCGGGCTGGTATCCCGACAAGGCGGAGCAGGCGCGCGTTCCGACATGGAACTACGTCGTTGCGCATCTCGGCGGGCGGCTGGAACTCTTCGACGACGAGGGCGCGCTCGCGACGCACGTCGCGGCCCTAGCCGAGCGCCACGAGGCACGCGCTGGCGGCGACTGGCGCTTCGACTTCGATGCACCCCGTGAGCGCGCGCAGCTGCGCGGCATCGTGGGCTTCCGGCTGCGCGTCGAGCGCGTGGACCTGAAGCTCAAGCTCAACCAGAACCATCCGATGGCCAACCGCCACGCCGTCGCGACCCGCCTCGACGCGGGCGACGCGATGTCCCGCGAGGTCGCCCGGCTGATGTACGCCACTCTGGAGATGTGACGATGGACCTCGACCTGACCGGCCGCCACGCGCTCGTCTGCGGAGGCTCCGAAGGCATCGGGCGCGCCGCCGCGCACGAACTGGCGCTCCTCGGCGCCGACGTGACCGTGCTGTCCCGCCGTGCCGACGCGCTGCGGGAGGTCGCGGACGCGTTGCCCGCCCGCGGCGCGCAGGCGCACGGCCTGCTCGCCTGCGACATCGGCGACCTTGCGTCGCTCGACGCGCGGGTGCGCGCGCTCGCCGCGGGAAGGCCCGTGCACATCCTGGTCAACAACACCGGCGGCCCGCCGGGCGGGCCGGCCCACACCGCGGAGCTCGATGCGTACCGTGACGCGTTCGCCCGCCACGTGCTCGCGGGCCAGACGCTCGTGGCAGCTGTGCTCGATGGCATGCGCGCGGCCGCATGGGGGCGGGTGGTCAACGTCGTGTCGACCTCCGTGCGCGAACCGATCCCGAACCTCGGCGTCTCCAACACCGTGCGCGGCGCGGTGGCGAGTTGGGCCAAGACGCTTTCGCGCGAACTCGCGCCGCACGGCATCACCGTGAACAACGTGCTTCCGGGCTACACGAAGACGGCCCGCCTCGCGCAGATCCTCGCGGACCGCTCGCGCGTCGGCGGAGTGACCGAGGCCGAGGTCGCCGAAGCGATGCAGCGCACGGTGCCCGCGGGCCGTTTCGCCGAGGCGCACGAGGTGGCCGCCGCGATCGCGTTCCTCTGCGCGCCGGCGGCGAACTACATCAACGGCGTGAGCCTCGCGGTCGACGGCGGCCGGATGCAGTCGATATGAATGCGCTGCTGCGCATCGCGTTGTCGTCGCTGCCGCTGTTCGCGTCGATCGTCCTCGGCTGGGACCAGCTGAACCAGGGGTTCGGCCAGGGTGCCCCCTACGTCGGCGCGAGCCTCTACGGCCTGCTGCTCGGCTCGATGGTCATCGTGATGGGCGGCCTGCCCGGCCTGCTGCTGGGCGGCGGCGCGTCGATGCTGCTCGCCGCGGCGCTCCGACTGCGGCCCCCGGCGGCCGTCGGCGTTGTGGCGGATCGCTGGCTCACCTTCGCCGGCCCCGCGGTCTACATCGCCGTCGCCTGGGCCGCCTGGGCATTCATGTGGCATGTCGACCGTCCGGTTGCCACGCGCGACGCGCCCTTCGGACCCTCCTATTTCTGGACCGTCGGGCTGGTGGGCGCCCCGCTCGCGATGGCTTTCGGAGCCTATGCGATGCATCGGGTGACCCGGCTCGTACGCCCCACGCCGGAAGCGCGCCTGTCGTCTCCGGCGCTTTACTGACCCCGGCTACCATCGTCCCATGCGACTGCATCACGTCATCGATGGCCGTACGGCCGAGGGTGTCGCCGGCCGCTGGCTCGACGTGCACGAGCCGGCGAGCGGGCGCGTGCTCGGGCAGGTCGCCGCCGGGGGTAGCGCCGACGTCGAAGCCGCCGTGCACGCGGCCCGCCGGGCGGCGCCGGCCTGGGCCGCGCTGCGGCCGTCCGAGCGCGCGCGCTGGCTGGAACGCCTGGCCGACCTGATCGAGCAGCGGGTCGACGCATTCGCCGCCGCGGAGTCCCGCGATGCGGGCAAGCCCATCCGTCTCGCCCGCACGATCGAGATTCCGCGCGCGATCTCCAACCTGCGGTTCTTCGCCCATGCCGCGACGCAGTTCGCGAGCGAATCGCATCACGGGGAAGCCGGCCTCAACTACACGCTGCGTTCGCCGCTGGGCGTGGTGGCGGCGATCTCGCCCTGGAACCTGCCGCTCTACCTGCTGACGTGGAAGATCGCGCCGGCGCTGGCGGCCGGCAACACCGTCGTCGCCAAGCCTTCCGAGGTGACGCCATGGACGGCCACGCTGCTGGGCGAGCTCGCGGTCGAGGCCGGCCTGCCGCCGGGCGTGCTCAACATCGTCCACGGCACGGGCCCCGGGGCCGGCGAGCCGCTGGTCGTCCATCCGGACGTCCGCGCCGTGACGTTCACCGGCAGCACCGGGGTCGGCCGACGGATCGCGACGCTCGCCGCCCCGTTGCTGCGGAAGGTCTCGCTCGAGCTGGGCGGCAAGAACGCGACGCTCGTGTTCGCCGATGGCCCGTGGCGCGAGCAGATCGACCTGATCGTCCGCTCCGCCTTCCAGAACTCCGGCCAGATCTGCCTCTGCGGCTCGCGGATACTCGTCGAGCAGCGTGTTTTCGCCGAGTTCCGAGACGCGTTCGTCGAGCGCGCGACTGCGCTCCGCGTGGGCGACCCCGTGGACGAGGACACCGATCTCGGTCCCCTCGTTTCACAGGCGCACTTCGACAAGGTGACGGCGGCGATCGCGCGTGCGCGCGACGAAGGCGGGCACGTCCTGTGCGGAGGCACCCCGCTCGATCGCCCGGGCTGGTTCGTGCCGCCCACGGTGATCGAGGGCCTCGGACCCGACTGCGCGACCAATCGCGAGGAGATCTTCGGCCCCGTCGCGACGCTGCAGCCGTTCGACGACGAGGCCCAGGCGCTGGCGCTCGCCAACTGCGGCGACTACGGCCTCGCCGCCTCGGTGTGGACACGCGACGTGGGTCGCGCGCACCGACTCGCCCACGGACTGCGGACCGGGATGGTCTGGATCAATACCTGGATGCAACGCGACCTGCGTACGCCGTTCGGTGGCGTGGGCGCGTCGGGCCTCGGCCGGGAGGGCGGCCTTGAGGCCATGCGCTTCTTCACCGAGCCCAAGAACATCGGACTTTGCCTGGAAAACTGCCCATGACCCGCACCGTCGACGATCTCCTGGCCCGTAACCGCGACTGGGCCGAGCGGGTCTGCCGCGAGGATCCCGACTTCTTCGCGCGCCTCTCGGGACAGCAGGCCCCCGAATACCTGTGGATCGGCTGCTCGGACTCCCGGGTGCCGGCGAACCAGATCATCGGGATGGCCCCGGGCGAGGTGTTCGTCCATCGCAACATCGCGAACGTGGTCGTCCACACCGACCTGAACTGCCTGTCGGTCCTGCAGTTCGCCGTGGACGTCCTGCAGGTCAAGCACGTGCTCGTCGTCGGCCACTACGGCTGCGGTGGCGTGCACGCCGCGCTGACACAGCGGCGACTCGGCCTCGTCGACAATTGGATCCGGCATGTCACCGACGTGGCGGAGAAGCATGGCGCCTGCCTGCAGGCGCTGGGCGACGAGCGCGCGCAGCACGACCGGCTTTGCGAGCTCAACGTGCTGCAGCAGGTGGTCAACGTCTGCCAGACGTCCATCCTGCGCGACGCCTGGGCCCGTGGCCAGGACGTCACCGTCCACGGCTGGGTCTACCGGCTGGAGGATGGACTGGTCCGCGACCTCGGCCTCCACGTCGACGGATCCGACGCGGTGACGGAACGCTACGAGCGCGCACTGGCGCTCATCGACAACCCGGAGCGAACGCAATGAGCGACAGCATCATCATCGAGGACAAGGCGCCTACCCCCGTCGGGCTCTATCCGCATGCGCGCCGGGTCGGCAACCTGCTCTTCCTCTCCGGCATCGGCCCGCGCGATCCGGACACGAACGCCGTCAGCGGCGACGTGCACGACATCGACGGCAACCTCGTCAGCTACAACGTGGAAGCGCAATGCCGCGCGGTCTTCCGCAACGTGCGCGCCGTGCTCGAGGCGGCTGGCGCGACGTGGGACGACCTGGTGGACGTGACCGTCTACCTCACCGACCTGCCGCGCGACTTCCGCATCTACAACGAGATCTGGGCGGAGTACTTCCCCGATGCCGCGCGGGCTCCCTGCCGCACGACGGTCGGCGTGAGCTGGCTGCCCACCCCGATCTCGGTCGAGATGAAGTGCATCGCGGTGCTGAAGCCGTGAGCCTGCCCGGCCCCATCGACCTGCAACGCTGGGTGGACGAGCATCGCGAGCTGCTCAAGCCGCCGGTCGGCAACAAATGCATCGTCGATGGGGACTACATCGTGATGATCGTCGGCGGGCCGAATGCACGCACCGACTACCACTACGAGGAAGGGCCGGAATTCTTCTACCAGCTCGAGGGCGAGATGGTGCTGCGCATCCAGGAGGGCGGTGCGGTGCGGGACATCCCCATCCGGGCGGGCGAGATGTTCTACCTGCCCCCCCGCGTGCCGCACAGCCCGCAGCGCAGCGCAGGCGGCGTCGGTCTGGTCATCGAGCGCCGACGCCTTCCACACGAGGACGACGCCCTCATGTGGTTCTGCGAGCGCTGCAATGCGCAGGTCTACGCGGAGTTCTTCCACCTCGTCGACATCGAGCAGGACTTCTTCCGCGTCTTCGAACGCTTCTACAGGGACGACGCGCTGCGCACGTGCAAGGCCTGCGGACACCTGAACCCGCGCCCGAGCCGCTACGAGCTCCAGGCCGACTCGGAAGCCGACATCACCTGAGGCGTCAGCGCAGTGCCGCTACCGTCGGCCTCGCGTCGGGCGCCTGCAGCACGAGCGGCTGGTAACCCGTGGTGAGCGCGCTGCGCAGCTCCGCGAGCGCACCGTCGGCGCGCGCGGGATTGAAGAGCGCCGGAAACTCCAGCCGCGCCTGGGAGCCCCACCACGCGCGGAAGGTGCCCGGGCCGACGGCGTACGGATCGGGAAAGGCGCGCTGCAGGTCGGCACGCAGGCGGAAGACGAGCCGCTCCGCTTCGCCGATCGGCTGCGTGTCCGCGTAGTTCGCGAGCGCCCACGGCCGCCGGGGACCGTCGGTTCGCGTCGCTTCGCGATAGCGCGCGGCGAGGCGCGTCACCGCGTCCTGGCCATCGCCGAACGGCCGCGGCACGTCCACCTGGCTGAAATGGAAGAAGCGGACCGGCTCTCCGTTCGCCAGCAGTACCGCGCCGTGCTCGGTCACGCGCCGCGTGCTGAGGTTCCATGGCGCGACGTTCAGACCCGGGGACCGCAGGACCTCGACGCGGTCGAAGAACGCGGGCACCAGGTCGATCCAGCGCTGGTCGGTGAACACGCCGTTCGGGATGTCCGCCCGGCAGTAGCGGTACGTACGCTGCGCCCACCAGTCCGCCATGCGCGGCCCGTCGCCGCGTCGCGCCACCGCGATGAATCCGAGGTTGTAGACGCCATGCTGCAGCGTGCAGATCTCGTTGGCGATGATGTCATCGTCGGCGACGTCGGGCGCCGTCTGATGCGGCGTGAGCAGGACGTCCGCACGCCGGAGCGCCTCCGTCACGTCGTCGAGCGGCGCGAGCACCAGCACGTCGGGGTCCAGATAGATCACCGCGTCGTACTCCGCCAGGAGCTTGCGCAGGAGGAACGGCTTGATCGCCGTGGCGAGCTCCATCAGGTCGTGGCAGAACGCCCATGCGCGCCAGCCCGGAATGCCGAGGTCCGGGAGATCGTGGATCGCGAAGCGCTCGGGCGCCGCGCCGCCGGGCGCGTCGGCCCGCGCCCAGTGCATCGACCAGTCGGGGTGGAACCGTGCCACGGACTCGAACAGCGCACGCACCTTCGGCAGGTAGTTGTCGGCCGCACTGGTGAAGACGGCGAGCCTCATCCGGTACGCCTCCCGCGACGGGCGTACGTCAGCACGGCGCGCATGGGTGCGGTCAGGCGCCACGCCGTGGATTGGAGGATGGCCTGCCTCGACGCGAGCGCCTCGGCGAGCATGCGGCGCAGTTCCTGCTCGGTGTGCCGAAGATCGGCGATGGCCTGGTCCCGCTCGAGGAGGGCGTCGCGGTGCGCGCGCACTTCCCACTCGAACTCGCGCGCGGGGCACTGGGCGAGCCAGCGCGACCGGACCCGATCACGCTGCGCCCCATGGTCGACCGGCGCCGCGGCGCTCGTCAGCCCGGACGTCCCGAGCGCGGCACGGTAGACCGCGCTGACGCCGGGCACGCGCAGCATCCGCGTGGCCTTGCAGGCCTGCAGCCAGAAGTCCCAGTCCTCGTAGGCGTCGAGTTCCGTGTCGAAGCGGCAGGCTTCGAGGAGACGGCGGCGGAACAGGACGGCGTGGATCGGAAGCCGGTTCCAGAACAGCTGGCGCGCGAAATTGACGTCCTCGTCGTACACGTCGATCACGCCCTCTGCCCCGTCCACGCGCACGCCGGCATGCACGGCGTCGACGCCCGGGGACGCCACCAGCGCATCGACGAGACGGGCGACGTGGTCGGGCAGGAAGAGATCGTCTTCGTCCAGGAGGATCAGGGCATCCCCCCGCGCCGCATCGATGCCGGTCGCGGCCGCCGCGCCGCGTCCGAGGTCGGATCCTCCTCCGACCGTCCGCACCGCGTAAGGACCGCAGGCGGACGGGAGCCGCAGCCCCGCGCGGGCGGCGACCAGCACGACTTCGATGTTGGGATAGGTCTGCAGCGCGATCGAGGCCAAGGCCTCCTGGAGTTCGGGGCGGCCGACCGTGCGCACCACGACGCTCACGAGGGGACGATCGTCCGGGGCCACCGCGATACCGGCCGCGCGCTGGCGATCGAACTCGCATCGATAGGCGGCCAGCACGTCGGCGCGGAGCTCGGCCGATTCCCAGATTCGGAAGGCCTCGGCGGCGACCACGTTCCGCGGCAGGGTATAGGTCCGGAAGCGATTGAGCGCGTCGACGTGCTCGTCGTAGCGCTGCTCGGCGAGCTGCGACTCGAAACACGCCATCGCACGGCGCTTGACGTCCACCCACGGCGTGATGTCGAGCAAGGTGTTCGGCGCGAGCGGCGCACCGACTTCGTATTGGACGAGGCGGCGATCGCCGCCCGCACGCCGCACCGCCTCGATGGCGGCCATCGCCATCGCGCGGTGGTCCGGATGGAACTCGTGCAGCGAGGGCGCGTACACGGTGTCGGCGTCGCCCAAGGCCGCGACGATTCGCGTGACCAGGCCTTCACCGTACTCCAGCCCGCGGTCCGGCAGGCCCCAGCATTCCGGTGTGCCATAGCCGAGCAGTTGCGCGGCGCGACAGGCCTCGCGATGTCGCTGGCTCGAGTACGCCGATGCCGAGTCGCCATCGTGGCCGCGCGCGCCGTCGGTCGCGATCACGACCCTCACCGGTACCCCTGCGGCGGCGTGGGCGGCCAGTGCGCCGCCGCAGCCGATCACCTCGTCGTCCGCATGCGGCGCCAGGACCAGGACGGATCGTCCGGGCATGCAGGCCAGCGCCTCGTGGGGCATGACACGGGTTTCCATCAGTCGCGAAGCTCCGGGGCTCGATGCCGGTACAGGACGGCGTACGAATCTTCACCAGCGTCCGCGCCCGTGACGTGAACGAGTGACGCTCGGGTCAGATGACGCTCGAGCACGTCCATCGTGGTTTCGGCGCCGCCCCACATGCCCCATCGCGCGACGACCTCGTCCCGCGCCGAGCCCAAAAGGAACACGCCGCCCGGGGCGAGGCGCTCGACGAGGGTCTCGATCGCGCGCTCCAGCTCCTCGCGGCCGGGCAGGAAGTACAGCACTTCCGCGGCGACGATCGCATCGAAGCGCCGCGGCGCGAGCTGGCCGGCGCCCACGTCGGCGACCTCCCACGTCAGCCCGGCGACCGACCCGACACGCGCGGCCGCGCGATCGAGCGCCTCCGGCATGCGGTCCACCAGGTGCACCCGCCGGCTCAGTGCGGCCAGGTGCACGGTGAACGCCCCTGCGGCGCAGCCGACCTCGAGCGCGTCCCCGAACGGGGCGAACGGCTCGAGGAGATCGCGCATCACCGCATAGCGCTTGGCCTCGAACGGATTCCGGTCGAGGTTCCAGGGGTCGGCCGCGCTCATCTGCTCGCGGAGATGACGATCGACATCCAATTTCGCCATGTTGACGTCCGCCATGCGATCCGGAGGGCTGCCGGGGTCGGGTATCGTAGACCCACCGCACGCGCCCGGATGCCGGATGCTGAAGATCGACACCCACGCCCATTACCTGCCGCGCGACTGGCCCGACCTCGCGCGCAAGTACGGCGACGTACGGTTCCCCGTCATCCACCACACGGACGACGGCCGTCACCGCATCTACAAGGACGGCAAGTTCTTCCGCGAGATATTCAGCAAGACGTGGGATCCACAGGAGCGCATCGACGACTACGCCCGCTTCGGCGTGCAGGTGCAGGTGATCAGCACGGTGCCCGTGATGTTCAGCTACTGGGCCAGGCCCCAGCACGCACTCGAACTGCACCAGGCGCTCAACGACCACATGGCGCAGGCGGTGCGCGACTTCCCTCGCCACTACGCCGGCATCGGCACGGTGCCGCTGCAGTCGCCGCGCCTGGCGGTGCAGGAGCTGGAGCGCTGCATGGACCAGCTCGGCCTGCAGGGCGTGCAGATCGGCTCGCACATCGGCGACTGGAACCTCGACGCGCCGGAGCTCTTCGAGTTCTTCCAGGCGGCGAGCGAGCTGGGCGCCGCGATCCTCGTGCACCCCTGGGACATGATGGGCACGGAGTCGATGCCCAAGTACTGGCTGCCGTGGCTGGTGGGCATGCCTGCCGAGCAGTCGCGCGCGGCCTGCTGCCTGATCTTCGGCGGCGTGCTCGAGCGCCTGCCGAAGCTGCGCATCTGCCTCGCGCATGGCGGCGGCTCGTTCCCCTACACCATCGGTCGCATCGAGCACGGCTTCAACATGCGGCCGGACCTCGTCGCGACCGACAACCCGCGCAATCCGCGCGACTACATCTCGCGCCTGTACTTCGACTCCTGGGTCGCCGATCCGCGCGCGCTGCAGTACCTGCTTGATACCTGCGGCAGCTCGCGCGTGATGCTCGGCACCGACTACCCCTTTCCGCTCGGCGAGCAGGAGCCCGGCGCGGGCATCGCCGCGCTCGACCTCTCCGACGACGAGCGCGCCCGTCTCTATCACGGCACCGCGCTCGAATGGCTCGGCCTGCCGCTGTCGCGATTTGCCTGAGAACCCGATGACCGATCTGTACTCCGACGCACACGCCTCGGCGCTCGATGCCGCCGATCCGCTGCAGGGCCTCCGTGCCGAGTTCCTGATCCCCAGGCATGACGGCGAGCCGATGGCCTACTTCGTGGGCAACTCGCTCGGCCTGCAGCCGCGCGGGGCACGCGCGCACGTGGAGACCGTCCTGCGCAAGTGGGAGGAGGAGGCCGTCGAAGGGCACTTCACCGGCGAGGCGCAGTGGATGACCTACCACGAGCTCGTCCGCGAGCCGCTGGCGCGCCTGGTGGGTGCCAGGCCCGTCGAGGTGGTGGCCATGAACACGCTGACCGCCAACCTGCACCTGCTCATGGCGAGTTTCTACCGGCCGACCCGGGAGCGCCCCGCGCTTCTGATCGAGGCCGGCGCATTCCCGTCGGACCGCCACGCGGCCGAGTCCCAGGTGCGCTTCCACGGATTCAATCCCGCCGAGGACCTGATCGAGGTCGAGCCCGACGGACCGGGCGGTCTGTTTTCCATGGACGCGATCGCCTCCGCCATCGAGCGCCATCGTGACCGCCTCGCGCTCGTGCTGTGGCCGGGCGTGCAGTACCGCACCGGTCAGGCGTTCGACCTGAAGGCGATCGCGGGGCTCGCCCACGACGCGGGCGCGCGCTGCGGCTTCGACCTGGCGCACGCGGTCGGGAACCTCGACGTGCAGCTGCACGACAGCGGCGCCGACTTCGCCGCCTGGTGCCACTACAAGTACGTGAACTCGGGTCCCGGCGCGGTCGCCGGCGCCTTCGTGCACGAGCGCCACGCCGCCGCCGACCTGCCCCGCTTCGCGGGCTGGTGGGGGCACGATCCCGCCAGCCGCTTCCGCATGGGTCCGGAATTCCACGCGGCACCGGGTGCGGACGGATGGCAGCTGAGCAATCCACCGATCCTCGCGATGGCGCCGTTGCGCGCGTCGCTCGAGCTGTTCGACCGGGCCGGACTTCCGGCGTTGCGCGCGAAGTCGCGCTCGCTCACCGGGTATCTAGAGGCGCTGATCGATGCGCGGCTGTCCGGCGTGCTGGAGATCGTCACACCGCGCGATCCCGCGCAGCGCGGATGCCAGCTGTCGCTGCGCGTCCATGGCGGCCGCGACCGGGGCCGCGCGCTGTTCGAGCACCTCGCCGCGCGGGGCGTGCTCGGCGACTGGCGCGAGCCGGACGTCATCCGGATCTCGCCCGCGCCGCTCTACAACAGCCACGCCGACGTGCTCCGGTTCGCACGCACCGTGGAGACGTGGATCGCGTGAAGCCGCGATTCGGCTACCTGAAGGCGCAGCGGTGCCGATGCGGCATCGCTTCGTCCAGACTGTCGCCACCCTGACGCCTGAGGGCCCCGTGACCGCTACCACTGCGCGCTCCATCACGATCATCGGCGCCGGCCTCGCCGGCGCGCTGCTCGCCACGCTGCTGGCCCGGCGCGGCTGGCAGGTCGACGTGTACGAGAAGCGCGGCGATCCCCGCGTGCAAGGGTATGCCGGCGGGCGATCGATCAACCTCGCGCTCGCCGAACGCGGGCGCCACGCCCTCCGTCTCGCCGGGGCCGACGACGCCGTCATGTCGCAGGCCGTGATGATGCGCGGGCGCATGGTGCACTTCGCCGACGGCCGCACCGACCTCCAGCGCTACGGCCGCGACGACGACGAGGTCATCTGGTCGGTGCATCGGGGCGAGCTCAATGTGATCCTGCTCGACATCGCCGAAGCCGCCGGCGCGCGCATCCGGTTCCATCGCGCCCTCGCCGACGTCGACTTCGACGCTCGGGTGGCGACCTTCCGTGACGATCGCGACGGAGCGCTGCACGCGCACCGGTTCGCCAGCCTCGTCGGCGCCGACGGCGCGGGATCGGCCCTGCGCCATGCGATGTCGACGCGCGTGGACCTCGGCGAGCGCACCGAGCCGCTCGGCCATTCGTACAAGGAGCTCGAGATCCCGCCGGCCGACGACGGCGGGTTCCGCATCGAGCCCAACGCCCTGCACATCTGGCCGCGCGGGCGCTACATGTGCATCGCGCTCCCGAACGACGAGCGGACCTTCACCGTCACCCTCTTCCTGCCGAACGAGGGAGAACCCAGTTTCGCGAGCATCCGCACCGGCGCCGACGCCCGCGCGTTGTTCGCCCGCGACTTCGCCGACGCGCTTCCCCTGATTCCGCGGCTCGAGCACGACTTCGAGAACAATCCCGCGGGCCTGCTCGCCACGCTCTACCTCGACCGCTGGCACGCGGACGGCGCGGCGGTGCTGCTCGGCGACGCCGCGCACGCGATGGTGCCGTTCCACGGCCAGGGTATGAACTGCGCATTCGAGGACTGCGTGGCGCTCGCGGAGCACCTCGAGCGGACCCCCGACCGCGAATCGGCGTTCGCCGCATTCCAGGCCGAGCGCCTGCCCAACGCTCGCGCGATCCAGCGGATGGCACTCGAGAACTACCTCGAGATGCGTGACCGCGTGGACGACGACGACTACCTGCTGCAGCGCGCGCTCGAGCGCGTGCTCGCCGAGCGCCACCCGGGACGCTACGTGCCGCGGTACTCGATGGTGACCTTCATGCGGGTGCCCTACGCCGTCGCCTTCGAGCGCGGCCAGGTGCAACGCGCACTCTTGGCCGAACTCACCGCCGGCCACGGGTCCCTCGATACGCTCGACTGGGCGCACGTCGACCGCCGCATCGTGGACACGCTGCCGACCCTCGACGAGGCGGCCGCATGACCGACAGCTTCTTCTTCTACGACCTCGAGACCTTCGGCGCCTGCCCGCGCCGCAGCCGGATCGCCCAGTTCGCGGCGATCCGCACCGATACGGCGCTCCAGCCGATCGACGACCCCGTCTGCTTCTTCGTCAAGCCCGCCGACGATCTGCTGCCGTCGCCCGGCGCCAGCATGGTCACCGGCATCACGCCGCAGCACGCCTGCGACCACGGGGTCAACGAGGCCGAGGCCTTCGCGCGGATCCACGAGCAGATGATGCGCCCGGGTACCTGCACCGCCGGCTACAACTCGATTCGCTTCGACGACGAGTTCGTGCGCTACGGCCTGTTCCGCAACTTCTACGATCCCTACGAGCGCGAATGGCGCGGCGGCAACTGCCGCTGGGACCTGCTCGACGTCATGCGCTTGGCGCATGCGCTCCGTCCCGACGGGATCGAATGGGTCTATCGCGAGGACGGCACCCCCACCTTCACGCTGGAAGGCCTGGCGAAGGCGAACGGCGTACGCGACGGCGACGCCCACGAGGCGTTGTCGGACGTACGCGCGCTGATCGGTCTCGGCCGCCGGCTCAGGGAGGCGCAGCCCCGGCTCTGGGACTACTGCCTGCGCCTGCGCGACAAGCGGTTCGCCGGCAGCCTGCTCGACGTCGCGCACATGACGCCGGTGCTGCACGTCTCGCAGCGCTTCCCCGCGAGCCGCCTGTGCGCGGCGCCCGTGGCGCCCTTGGCGATGCACCCCCGCATCGGCAACCGGGTGGTGGTCGTCGACCTCATGCAGGATCCCACGCGCCTGATCCGCGAGGACGCCGACGCCATCGCGGACACGCTGTACGTCCCGCAGGACCAGCTGCCCGCGGGCGTGGAGCGCATCGCACTCAAGGAGATCCACCTCAACCGCTGCCCTGCACTGGTGCAGTGGGACCACCTTCGCGAGGCCGACCTCGCGCGGCTACGCATCGATCCGTCCGTGGTGGAGGCGAACCTCGCCCGCCTGCGCGCCGCCGGTCCGCAGCTCGCCGAGAAGATCCGTCGCATCTATGCCCGCGCGGTGGACCGTGCACCGTCCGACTGCGACGCGAGCCTGTACGACGGCTTCCTCCCCGACGAGGATCGCGAGCGCTTCCCGCGCGTGCGCTCCAGCCCGCCGGCGGCACTGGCGGGTGCCGACTTCGGCTTCCGCGACGAGCGCCTGCCCGAGCTGCTGTTCCGCTATCGCGCGCGCAACTGGCGCGGCAGCCTCGCCGGCCACGAGAGCGAACGCTGGAACGGGTATCGCCGCGAGCGGCTCGCCGGCACGGAGCGTTCGGAGAATTCGTTCGACAGCTATTTCGCCGAGCTGGACGCGCTTCGGGCCGACCGCGGCGAGGACGCGCGGGTGCGCAGCCTCCTCGACGCGCTCCAGGACTGGGGCCGTGCCCTGCGCGCCGAGCTGGCCTGACGTCCGCGCCCCGCTCACGGGGCACCGGTAAGCTCGCGGCGACATTCCGCCGAGGCCACCATGAAGAAGCTGATCGCGCTCGTCGCGCTCGTCCTGCTCGCCGCGCTCGCGCTCGCGGGCTATGTCGCCGCCGGCCCCTTCCTCACCCTCCGGTCGATCCGGGACACCGTGCAGCAGGGCGACATGCGCGGCCTGGAGCGACACGTCGACTTTCCGCTGGTGCGCTCGAGCGTGCGCGCGCAGCTGGAGGACTACGTCGCCCGGCGCATGGCCGATCCGGAACTGCCGTCGGAGTACCGGGCGATCGGCGAGCAGATCACCAGTGGCATCACGGGCGGGATCGTCGACACGCTGGTCACGCCCGCGGGCATCGGCGCGGTGCTGCAGGGCCGCTCGATCGTGCGCCGGGTCATGGGCCTGCCGCCCGAGCGCACCGCGAACGGCGCGCCACGCCCGGGCGCCACGCTCGACCCGCTCGCCGGCGCGAGCTACCGCTACGAGTCGGCGTCGCGCTTCATCGCCACCGTGCAGAACGCCGACGGCGCGCCGGTGGTCTTCGTCTTCAGCCGCGACGGCCTGCGCTGGAAGCTCACCGACGTACGCCTGCCGATCGACGCGCTGATCGGCGGCCTGACGCGGTGATCAGCGGCCCGCGCGGTTGGCGACGCCGTGCGGCACGTGGCCGGCGGCCACGTGGTCGCGCGCCGACACGATGTTGTGCTCCGAGTCGTCGAAGAAGATGTCGGCGCCGAAGGCCTCGAGGAACGGCCCCTTGGCGCGTCCGCCGAGGAACAGGGCCTCGTCCAGGCGGATGCCCCATTCACGCAGAGTGCGGATGACCCGCTCGTGGGCGGGCACCGACCGGGCCGTCACCAGCGCGGTGCGGATCGGCGCCGCCTCGCCCGTCGGGAAGGCCTCCTGCAGCCGGTGCAGCGCGTCGAGGAACCCGCGGAACGGGCCGCCGGAGAGCGGCTCGCCGGCGCGCGTGCGTTCGTGCTCCGCGAATGCCGCGAGACCCCCTTCGCGGGAGACACGCTCGCCTTCGTCGTCGAAGATCACCGCGTCGCCGTCGAAGGCGATCCGCAGCTGGTCGGGGTTGCCGAGCGAGGCCGCCGGCGAACGCGATGCCGACGGCAGCAGCATCGCCGCGGCGACGCCCGCCTGCAGCGCCGACCGCACATCCTCGCCATGGGCCGACAGGAACAGGTCGGCACCGAACGGCCGTACGTACGGATACGGCGGCGCCCCGTTGCTGAAGGCGGCGCGCCGGATCGACAGCCCATGGTGCTCGATCGAGTTGAAGATGCGCAGCCCGGTGTCCGCCGAATTGCGCGAGATGAGGATCACCTCGACGTGCGGTGCTTCGGGCGGTGCGTCCTGGTTGAGCTTGAGCAGCTTGCGCACGAGCGGGAACGCGATGCCCGGGGCGAGCACGTCGTTCTCGCGGGTGCGCTGGTAGTCCGCATAGGCCTCGAGGCCTTCGCGCTCGAACAGGCCATGCCCTTCCTCGAGGTCGAACAGCGTCCTCGAGGAGATGGCGACGATCAGCGGATTGGCATCACGGTCGGGCATGCGGCCATTGTGCACCGCGCGCAAGGTCGCGACGCCGGTCGGACGCGATCCCGCCGATCAGGTCGCGCGTCCGTGCGTGCGCCCGTCCTCGCTCGGGCGGTCGAGCGCGCCATGCGGATCGCGCGAGGCGGGCTCGTCGCGCTGCTGGCGGCCGGCCTGCATGGCCGAGAAGCGGTCGCCGAGGCTCGGTGCCACCTTGGCCGTCAGGGTGTTCATCTTCGACATCGCGCCGACCTTGACGTCGCGCCCCCCTTCGACGGCGGCCTCCAGGATCGCCTCCGCGACCTGCTCCGGCGGGATCATCGGCGTGGGGAGCTTCGGCTCCTCGGCCATGTAGTTGCGCGCATGCTCGGGGTACGGGGTATCGACGGCGGTCGGCTGGATGAGGACGATCTCGACGGGGGCCTCGTCCACGTGCTCGATCTCCACGCGCAGCGCATCGGTAAACCCCTTCACCGCATGCTTGCTCGCGCTGTACATCCCCTGCAGCGGAATCACCGCGTCGGAGACCTCGCTACCGACGTTGATGAGCGCGCCGCCCTGCCGGCGCAGGTACGGCAACGCCACGAGCGAGCCGTAGACCGTGCCCCAGAAGTTCGTCTCGAAGAGCCGGCGGTTGTCCTCGTCGCTGACCTCGTCCAGGCGGCCGTAGATCGAGACACCCGCGTTGTTGACCCATGTGTCGATGCGCCCGAAGCGCTCGACTGCCAGCCGGGCCACATCCTCCAGGGCGTCGCGGTCCGCGACGTCAGCCGCGACGACCACGGCCTGCCCGCCCTCGCGCTCGATGCCCTCGCGGATCTCGCGCAGCGTCTCGTCGCTGCGTGCCACGAGCACCACCTTCGCACCGCGCTCGGCGGCCATGAGCGCGGTGGTGAGGCCGATGCCGCTGCTGGCACCGGTGATGACGAGGACCTGCTGCTCGAGGGGCCTGAGGCTGGGCTTCATCGGGATGCTCCGCGGGACGATCCCGCGATCCTCGCGCCGCGCGCGTTACCCCGCCGTCCCCGTCGCGTCAGCCGCTGGTGAACTGCTCCGCGAGCATGCGCTCCTCGAGGTTGTGCTCGGGGTCGAACAGGAGGGTGACAGTGCGGTCACGCGACTCGCGGATGACGACCTCGACCACGTCGCGCACCTCGTGCGAGTCCGCGGTCGCGCTCACCGGCCGCTTGTAGGGATCGAGCACGGTGAAGCGCACCTCGGTGTCCGCCTTGAGCACGGCCCCGCGCCACCGACGCGGGCGGAAGGCGGCGATGGGGGTGAGTGCGACGACGTTCGAACCCAGCGGCAGGATCGGCCCGTGCGCCGAGAAGTTGTAGGCGGTGCTGCCGGCCGGCGTCGCCAGCATCACGCCGTCGCAGATCAGCTCGTCGAGGCGCGTCTGGCCGTTGAGGTCGATGCGCACGTGCGCCGCCTGGCGCGTCTGCCGGAGCAGCGACACCTCGTTGTAGGCGAGCGATCCGACGCTCGCGCCGGACTCGGTCTGCACCACCATCTCGAGGGGCCGCAGCACGGCCGGTTCCGCGGCGTGCAGGCGCTCGACCAGGGCATCGCCATGGTGCTGGTTCATCAGGAAGCCCAGTGTCCCGAGCTTCATTCCGTACACGGGCTTTCCAAGGGCGCCGTGGCGGTGGAGCGTCTGCAGCATGAAACCGTCGCCGCCCAAGGCGATGAGCACGTCGGCCTCCGCCGGGGCATGGTCCCCGTGGCGCTTGGCGAGCTCGTCGCGCAGGCCCTGCGCATCGGACGAAGGCGCGGCGAGGAAGGCCAGCCGCGGGTGGGAGGTCAACACCGTTTCGGTCGCCATCGGCGGAGCATACCGTCGCCTCCCGAAAAAGACATGGCGGCCGAAGCCGCCATGTCCCCGTGCTGCGGGCGCTTCAGGCGGTCGCGGCGAGTTGCGCCAGGCGGCGTACCGCGACCGAGACGGTCGGGTAGTCGAGCGCCTTCTGGCTCACCAGCTCGGCGAGCATCGCCAGCGTGAAGCGCAGGCTCGAGTCGTCGCGCGAGAGCCACGCGGCGACCTTCGCCTCGGCCGGCTTGCGGCCGCCCTCGGCCAGGATCTGCCCGACGAGCGCGCGCTGCTGCGTGCCCAGTTCGTCGCGCAACGAACCACGGGCGAGCGCCTGCCAGCGGCTCTCGACCGGCAGTGCCTCGATCTGGTCGTACAGCCACTCGAGGTGCAGCGCACCGCTGAGGGCGAAGTGCGCGCGTGTCACCTCAGCCACCGCGAGACGGCGGGCCTGGGCGATCTCCACGATGTCGGCGGCCGAGTCCAGCAGCGGCAGGGCGGCGAGTTCGCCGGCCAGCGCGGCCGGGATGCCCTTGCCGCGCCAGTCGGCCACGCGGCGGTCGAACACGGACCGCTGGTCCCGGGTCATCGCGTCGAGGAGCGCCTCGCGCACCGCGCGGATGCCGTCCCCATAGCGGGCGACCGCCGCCGCGATGTCCGGGATCTGCCCCGGGCGCGACAGCAGCCAGCGCGTTAGCGCACGCATCAGCTGCCAGATCGCGAGCAGCGCATCGACCTGCGACGGTTCCGGCACCTTACCGTCGAGCGCGTCGATCTGTGACCACAGCTCGCGCGCCGCCAGCGCTTCGCGGGCGATCGTGTAGGCCTTGGCGATCTCGGCCGGCGTCCGCCCGGTGTCCTCCTGCATGCGCAGCACGAAGGTCGCGCCCATGCGGTTCACCATCGAGTTGGTGACCGCCGTCGCGATGATCTCGCGCTTCAGGCGATGCCCTTCCATCTGCTTCGCATACTTGGCCTGCAGCGGCTGCGGGAAGTAGCGCACCAGCTCCTTGGAGAGGTACGGATCCTCCGGCACGTCGGAGTTCACCAGCTGCGGGAAGAGCACGAGCTTGCTGTAGGACAGCAGCACCGACAGCTCGGGCCGGGTCAGGCCCTGGCCACGCGCCTTCCGGTCCGCGAATTCGGCGTCGCTCGGGAGGAACTCGATCTGGCGATCCAGCAGGCCCTGCGCCTCGAGCGTGCGGATGAAGTGCTGCTTCGAGCCCAGGCGCGCGACGCTCATGCGCTCCATCACCGAGATGGCCTGGTTCTGGCGATAGTTGTCGGTGAGGACCAGCTCGGCGACCTCGTCGGTCATCGACGCGAGCAGCCTGTTGCGCTCGTCGAAGCTCAGCTTCTTCTGCTGCACCACCGCGTTCAGCAGGATCTTGATGTTCACCTCGTGGTCCGAGGTGTCCACGCCCGCCGAGTTGTCGATGAAGTCGGTGTTGAGCAGCACGCCGTGCTGGGCCGCCTCGATGCGTCCCAGCTGCGTGAGCCCCAGGTTGCCGCCCTCGCCGATCACCTTGCAGCGCAGGTCCCGGCCGTCGACGCGCAGCGCGTTGTTGGCGCGATCACCGACGTCGGCATGCGTCTCGCGGCTGGCCTTCACGTAGGTGCCGATGCCGCCGTTCCAGAGGAGGTCGACCGGCGCCCGGAGGATCGCGCTCATCAGCTCGGCCGGGCTCATCGATTGAACGCTCGCCTCGATGCCGAGCGCCTGCTTCACCTGCGGGCTCAGCGGGATGGACTTCGCGGTGCGCGGATACACGCCGCCGCCGGCGCTGATCAGCCTGGCGTCGTAGTCCTCCCAGCTCGAGCGCGGCAGCTTGAACATGCGCGCGCGCTCCTTGAAGGAGACGGCGGCGTCCGGCGTGGGGTCGAGGAAGATGTGGCGGTGGTCGAACGCGGCGACCAGCAGGATGTGCTTGGACAGCAGCATGCCGTTGCCGAAGACGTCGCCCGACATGTCACCGATGCCCACGCAGGTGAAGTCCTGCTTCTGGCTGTCGCGACCCATCGCGCGGAAGTGGCGCTTGACCGACTCCCAGCCGCCGCGCGCGGTGATGCCCATGCCCTTGTGGTCGTAGCCGACCGAACCACCGGATGCGAACGCGTCGTCCAGCCAGAAGCCGTGCTCGCGCGCGATGCCGTTGGCGATGTCGGAGAACGTCGCCGTGCCCTTGTCGGCGGCCACGACGAGGTAGGGATCGTCCTGGTCGTGGCGTACCACGTCGGCCGGCGGAACGATCTTGCCGTCGACGATGTTGTCGGTGATGTCGAGCAGACCGTTGATGAACATCTTGTAGCAGGCGATGCCTTCGGCCTGCACGGCATCACGGTCGCCGCCCGCCGGCGGGCGCTTCACGAAGAAGCCGCCCTTGGATCCGACCGGAACGATGACCGTGTTCTTCACCATCTGCGCCTTCACGAGGCCCAGGACCTCCGTGCGGAAGTCCTCGCGGCGGTCGGACCAGCGCAGCCCGCCGCGCGCCACCGGCCCGAATCGCAGGTGCACGCCTTCCACGCGAGGACCGTAGACGAAGATCTCCCGGTAGGGCTTGGGCTTCGGCAGGTCCGGCACCTTGGCCGAGTCGAACTTGTAGCTGACGTAGCCGGTGCCGGCGCCGCCGCGCTCGCCCTGGTAGTAGCTCGTCCGCAGCGTCGCCTCGATCACGCCCATGAAGCTGCGCAGGATGCGATCCTCGTCGAGGCTCGACACGCGGTCCATCAAGCCGAGGAGCGCGTCGCGCGCGGCCTGCGCCTGCGCGTCGCGCTTGCCGGTGCGCGCGTCGATCACCGCCCGCACGGCGCCCAGCGTCGCCTCGTCGCCGGCGAGGCGACGCAGCTGGACCTCGAACTTCTCCATCCCGGCCTTGATCTCGGCCTTGCTCTCGCGGCCGGTCGTCGGATCGAAGCGGGCTTCGAACAGCTCGACGAGCAGACGCGCCAGCAGCGGATAGCGCGTGAGCGTCTGCTCCATGTAGGCCTGGGAGAACGTCACGCCGACCTGCAGCAGGTACTTGCAGTACGCGCGCAGCATCGCGACCTGGCGCCACGAGAGGCCCGCAGCCAGGATCAGGCGGTTGAAACCGTCGTTCTCGGCGTCGCCGCGCCAGATGGCGGCGAAGGCGTCCTCGAAGTCCTGGTCGATGTCGCCGACTTCCAGCGGGCGCGGATACTCGACCTCGAAGTCCTGGATGAAGAAGACGCGTCCCGCCGCCTCGATCCGGTACGGATGCTCGGAGATCACCCGCAGTCCCATGTTCTCCATCATCGGCAGGGCATCCGACAGCGGGATGTCGTCGCCGACGCGGTAGAACTTGAAGCGCAGGCCCCCCTCGCCCTGGTGGCTGCGGTACAGGCTCAGACGCAGGTCGCCGTCGCCCTGCAGCGCGGCGAGGTGCTCGACGTCATCGGCCGCGATGCCCGCCGAGACGTTCTCGATGTAGCCGGCCGGCAGCGCGCGGCCATAGGCATTGGCCATGGCGAGGCCCTGCTCCTCGCCATGGCGCGCGATGAGCTGCTCGCGCAGGTCGTCGGCCCAGTTCCGCACGATCTCCGCGAGCTTCGCCTCGATCGCCGCCACGTCCATGTCGGCGACGATGCCGGAATGGCCGTCAGCCGCCTTCGGGCGGATCATCATGTGGAGCTGCGCGAGCGGGGATTCGCCGAGCATCACCGACGAGTCGACGGCATCGGCATTGAGCGCGTCCTTCAGCATCGCTTCGATTCTGAGGCGCACTTCCGTGTTGAAGCGGTCACGCGGGATGTAGACGAGTGCCGAGTAGAAGCGCCCGTAGCGGTCGCGGCGCATGAAGATGCGGCTGCGCACGCGCTCCTGCAGGCCCAGGATGCCGAGGCTGGTCTGCAGCAGCTCCTCCTCGCCCGCCTGGAACAGCTCCTCGCGCGGCAACGTCTCCAGGATGTGCTTGAGCGCCTTGCCGCTGTGGCCTTCGGGCGCGAGGCCGGACTGCTGCATCACGTACTCGTAGCGCTGGCGCACGAGCGGGATGTCCCACGGGCGGCGGTTGTAGGCGCTCGACGTGAACAGGCCGAGAAAGCGCTCCTCGCGCACCGGCTTGCCGGCCTTGTCGAAGCTCAGGATGCCGATGTAGTCCATGTAGCCGCGCCGGTGCACCGTGGCACGCGCGTTGGTCTTCGTGAGGATCAGCGGGTCGACGCTGCCCCGCTCCGATTCGGAATGGGCGCCGAGCGACGCCAGCGGCCGCGGGCCGCCGCGCTCCTCGCCACTGAGCAGACCGAGGCCAGTGCCCGAGACGGCCTTGAGCACGTCCTGCCGCCCCTGCTTGCCGACCTCGTATTCGCGGTAGCCGAGGAACGTGAAGTGGTTGTCCGCGGCCCAGCGAAGGAACTCCTGCGCCTCCGCGCGCGCCGCCCCGTCGACGGGGAGCGACCGGGACTCGAGCTCTCCGGCGATCTCGATCATGCGGGCACGCATGCGCGGCCAGTCCGCAACGATCAGCCGCACGTCGCCGAGCACGCGGCGAATCGCCTCCTCGATCTCGCGCATCTCCTCGGCGCTCTGGCGATCGATCTCGAGGTGCATGAACGATTCGGCGTTCCCCTCGCCGATGCCGGTGAGGCGCCCGGCCTTGTCGCGCGAAACGCGCACGACCGGATGCCCCAGCACGTGCACCGAGATCCCGCGCTCGGCCAGCGCGAGCGTGACCGAGTCGACCAGGAACGGCATGTCGTCATTCGCGAGCTGCAGCACGGTGTGACTCGACTGCCAGCCATGCGTCTTCACCGACGGATTGAACAGCCGCACCAGCGCGGTGCCCGGCTTGCGCGTGCGCACGAAGTCGAGGAAACCCTCCGCGAGCGCGGCCCATTCCTGCGCGGCATGCTGCGGGAACTCGTCGGCGCTCATGCGCTTGTAGAACGCGCGTGCGAACGCTTCGCCCTGCGCCTGCTGCGTCTTGGGCAGCTGCGCGGCGAGCGCCTTGACGATCTGTTCGACGCCTGGGCCGTCGGCGCGCTGCGCGGCCTTGCGGGGGGCGGATGCGGTGCGTTTGCTGGTCATTCGGATCGCTCCATGCTCCGGCCTGCTGCGGCGCAGGCCGTTCTGCGGATCGTGGATACGGAAAAGCCGGCGGACCGCGCCTCGTCCGACGGGGCGGAGCCCATCGGGAAGCGCGGCGTCGCCGGCAGGTGCGTCATCGCGGGCTCAGCGCAGGCCCGTCTCGTTGCGGGCGATCACGAGGCGCTGGATCTCGCTCGTGCCCTCGTAGATCTCGGTGATCTTGGCGTCGCGGAAGTAGCGCTCGATCGGCATCTCCTTCGAATAGCCCATGCCACCGTGGATCTGCAGCGCCTGGTGGGTGATCCACATCGCGGCCTCCGACGCGGTGAGCTTGGCGACCGCGGCCTCGGTCGAGAAGCGCGGGCCGCCCTGGTCGAACTGGGCCTTGCCCCAGGCCGCGCGCAGCGTGAGCAGCGTGGCGGCGTCGAGCTTGCACTTCATGTCCGCGATCTTGGCCTGCGTCATCTGGAACGTGCCGATCGGCGCACCAAAGGCCTTCCGCTCCCTGACGTACTCGAGCGTGGCCTCGTAGGCCGCCCGGGCGATGCCGATGGCCTGCGAGGCGATGCCGATGCGGCCGGCGTCCAGCACGCTCATCGCGATCTTGAAGCCCTCGCCTTCCTGGCCGAGCACCTCGTTCGCCTGCACGACGTAGTCGTTGAACTCGATCTCGCACGTGGCCGAGGCGCGGATGCCGAGCTTGGGCTCGGTCTTGCCGCGCCCGAAACCGTCGCGCGCGGTGTCGATCATGAAGGCGGTGATGCCACGAGCGCCCTTCTCGGGATCGGTCATGGCGAACAGCACGATGTACTTGGCGACGGGGCCCGAGGTGATCCAGCTCTTCTTGCCGTTCACGACGTAGGTGCCGTCGGCCTGCTTCGTCGCCTTGCAACGCATCGCAGTTGCATCGGAGCCCGACTGCGGCTCCGTCAGGGCGAACGCGCCGATCTCGCGCCCCTCGGCGATGGCACGCACGTAGAGCTGCTTCTGCTCCTCCGTGCCGTACTTCAGGATGCCGTTGCAGAACAGCGAGTTGTTGACCGACATGATCGTGGAGTGCGCGGCGTCCGCCGCGGCGACCTCGATCATCGCCAGCACGTAGCTGATCGGGTCCATGCCGGCGCCGCCGTACTCGGCCGGCACCTCGATGCCCATCAGGCCGTTCTCGCCGAGGGTGCGCATGTTCTCGAGCGGGAATTCGCCGCTGCGGTCGAAGTGCTCCGCGCTCGGCGCGATCTTCTCCTGCGCGATGCGGCGCGCCACGTCCTGGATCATCAACTGCTCTTCGGTGAAGCGGAATTCCACGTCGGCACCTCGAATTGGGGCGGATGACTGCAAAGCCTGCGAATTGTACCGGCTCGCGAACGGCCACCGCCCGACGGCTTGACCCCCGGGGCCGCGGCGCGGACACTTATCGCTCTATCGCGATACGTTGATAAAGGCGGAACGGATGGATCTGGAAAGCTGGTCCGGCCAGCTCAAGGTGTTCGCGGACGCCACCCGCGTGCGCCTCCTCGCCCTGCTCGAGCGCGAGGAGCTCACCGTGGCCGAACTCTCGTCGATCACGCGCCTCGCCCAGCCGCGTGTCTCGACCCACCTCGCCCGCCTGAAGGAGGCGGGCCTGGTGCGCGACCGCCGGGCGGGCGTCTCGGCCTACTACCGGTTCGACGAGGACGCGCTCGACGGCCCCCAACGGGCGCTCTGGCGGATGCTGCGGGACGGCTCCGACGATCCGCTGCTGCGGCAGGACGCCGAGCGGGTCGCCGAGGTGCTGGCCTCGCGCGCGGCCGAGCAGAACTGGGCCGACACGGTGGCCGGGGACATGGAGCGCCACTACTCCCCAGGCCGCACCTGGGAGGCGCTCGCCCGGTCGGCCCTGCCACTGATGGAGGCGGGCGACGTGCTCGACATCGCCTCCGGCGACGGCGTGCTCGCCGAGCTCATCGCCCCGCATGCCCGTCGCTACGTCTGCCTCGACGCCAGCAGCAAGGTGGTGATGGCGGCGTCCGAACGCCTGCGCCGGCTCGGCAACGTCGAGGTCCACGAGGGCGACATGCATGCCCTTCCGTTCGACGACGCGCACTTCGACCTCGTGGTGCTGATGCACGCGCTGACGTACGCCGACGAGCCCGCGAGGGCGGTCGCGGAGGCCGCGCGCGTGCTCCGCCCGGGCGGTCGGCTGCTGCTGACGAGCCTCGCGAAGCACGAGCACCGTGCCGCCGTGGAGGCCTACGGCCACGTCAACCTCGGCTTCGCCGACAAGGACCTCCAGCGCTTCGTCACGAAGGCGGGCCTCGAGGTGCTGAGCAGCGGCATGGTGACGCGGGAGCGGCGTCCGCCGCATTTCGAGGTCATTTCCGTCATCGCACGGCGGCCCGAGGCCGCGCGCCGCGCGGCGCCCAGGGCCCCCCGCTGATGCGCCTGCCCTGGCTCGATCCCTCGCGGGCGGAGACCCTGCTCGACCTGCTCGCCCGCCGCATCCTCGTGATCGACGGCGCGATGGGCACGATGATCCAGCAGCATGCGCTGACCGAGGCGGACTACCGCGGTGAGCGCTTCGCGGGGGGATTCGACGCGGGGCACGCACCGGCCGGGCACGCGCACGGCCCGGCCTGCGGCTGCGCGCACGACCAGCGCGGCAACAACGACCTCCTCAGCCTCACGCGGCCTGAGCTGATCGCGGGCATCCACCGCGACTACCTGGCGGCCGGCGCCGATCTGGTGGAGACGAACACCTTCAATTCGACCGCGATCTCGCTGGCCGACTACGGGCTCTCGCACGTGGCGCGCGAGCTGAACGAGGCGGGTGCCCGCCTGGCCCGTGCGGCGTGCGATGCCGCCGAGGCGGCCGACGGCCGCCCGCGGTTCGCCATCGGCGTGCTGGGGCCCACGAACCGCACGGCGTCGCTGAGCCCCGACGTCAATCGCCCCGGCTACCGCGCGGTGACCTTCGACGAGCTGCGCGAGGCCTACCGCGAAGCCGCCGAGGGGCTGATCGATGGCAGGGCGGACGTCCTGATGGTCGAGACGATCTTCGACACGCTCAACGCGAAGGCGGCGTTGTTCGCGATCGAAGAAGCCTTCGATGCCCGCGGCGGCCGCCTGCCCGTCATGATCTCGGGCACGATCACCGACGCCTCCGGCCGCACGCTCTCGGGCCAGACGGCGGAGGCCTTCTGGTATTCGGTGCGCCATGCGCAGCCATTGGCGATCGGCCTCAACTGCGCCCTGGGCGCCCGGGACCTGCGCGCGCATGTCGACGTGCTCGCGCAGGTCGCCGACGCCCACGTCAGCACCCATCCGAACGCCGGCCTGCCCAACGCCTTCGGGGGCTACGACGAGACGCCGGAGGACATGGCTGCGGTGATCGCCGAGTTCGCCCGCGCCGGGCTGCTGAACCTGGTCGGCGGCTGCTGCGGCACGACCCCGGCGCACATCGCGGCCATCGCGCAGGCGGTGGACGGCGTACCCCCACGCGCGCTGCCCGCGCTGGAGGCCGCGGCATGAACCTGCTCGCCCGCCAGACCCGGCTGAGCGGCCTGGAACCGCTGCAGATCACCCCCGAGAGCAACTTCATCAACGTCGGCGAGCGCACCAACGTCACCGGCTCGGCGCAGTTCAAGAAGCTGATCCTCGAGGGCAGGCTCGACGAAGCCGTCGCGGTCGCGCGCCAGCAGGTCGAGAACGGCGCGCAGATCATCGACGTCAACATGGACGAGGGCCTGCTCGACTCCGAGAAGGCGATGGTGGAGTTCCTCAACCTCATCGCCGCCGAGCCCGACATCGCGCGCGTGCCGGTGATGGTCGACAGCTCGAAATGGAGCGTGATCGAGGCCGGCCTGAAGTGCCTGCAGGGCAAGGGCATCGTCAATTCGATCTCGATGAAGGAAGGCGAGGCCGAGTTCCTGCGGCAGGCGCGCCTGGTACGGCGGTACGGTGCGGCGGTCGTCGTGATGGCCTTCGACGAGCAGGGCCAGGCGGACACGGTCGAGCGCAAGGTCGAGATCTGCTCACGCGCCTACGGGCTCCTCACCCGCGAGATCGGCTTCCCGCCCGAGGACATCATCTTCGATCCCAACGTCTTCGCGATCGCCACCGGCATCGAGGAGCACGACGACTACGCGGTGGCCTTCATCGAGGCCACGCGCGAGCTCAAGCGCCGCTTCCCCTACAGCCACGTCTCGGGCGGCGTCTCGAACGTCTCGTTCTCGTTCCGCGGCAACGAGCCGGTGCGGCAGGCCATCCACGTGGTCTTCCTGTACCACGCGATCCGAGCCGGCATGGACATGGGCATCGTCAACGCGGGCGCCCTGCCCCTCTACGACGACCTCGACCCGGACCTGCGCGAGCGCGTGGAGGACGTCGTGCTCAACCGACGCAAGGACGCCACCGAGCGCCTCCTCGAGATCGCGGACCGCTACAAGGGGAAGAAGGGCGAGAAGAAGGTCGAGGACCTGCGCTGGCGCGAGAAACCGGTGCGCGAGCGACTCACGCACGCGCTGGTGCACGGAATCGACGCGTTCGTCGATACCGACGTCGAGGAAGCACGCGCGCAGTCCACGCGTCCGCTGGACGTAATCGAGGGCCCGCTGATGGACGGCATGAACGTAGTCGGCGACCTGTTCGGCGCCGGCAAGATGTTCCTGCCGCAGGTGGTCAAGTCGGCCCGGGTGATGAAGAAGGCGGTCGCCTACCTGCTGCCCTACATCGAGGCCGAGAAGCTGCGCACCGGCGACACCGGCCGCTCGAACGGAAAGATCGTGCTGGCCACGGTGAAGGGCGACGTCCACGACATCGGCAAGAACATCGTCGGCGTGGTGCTGGCGTGCAACAACTTCGAGGTGATCGACCTCGGGGTGATGGTTCCCGCCCAGGTGATCCTGGACCGCGCGAAGGCGGAGAACGCCGACCTCGTCGGCCTCTCGGGCCTGATCACGCCCTCGCTCGAGGAGATGAGCCACGTCGCCCGTGAGATGGAGCGCCAGGGCCTGCGCATGCCGCTGCTCATCGGCGGCGCCACGACGTCCCGGGCCCACACGGCGTTGAAGATCGACCCGCACTACCGGGCGCCGACCGTCTGGGTGAAGGACGCCTCCCGTGCGGTGGGCGTCGCGCAGTCGCTGATCTCGATGGAGCTACGCGAGCCGTTCGTGGCCGCGAACGAGGCGGACTACGCCGACATCCGCGAGCGCCACCGCAACCGCGGGGACGGCAAGCGCCTGGTGGGCCTGGAGAAGGCCCGAGCGCAACGCTTCGATGGCGGTTGGGCACACTACGTGCCGCCGGAGCCGAACGCGCCGGGGCTGCACGTCTTCGAGGATTACCCGCTCGCCGAACTGGTCGACACCATCGACTGGACGCCGTTCTTCAACACGTGGGAACTCGCCGGACGCTTCCCTGCGATCCTCGACGACGCGGTCGTCGGCGCACAGGCGCGCGAGCTCTACCGCGATGCGCGCGCGATGCTCGACCGGATCCTCGACGAACGCTGGATCTCCGCGCGGGCGGTGTTCGGGCTGTGGCCCGCGCAGGCCGTCGGCGACGACGTGCTCGTGCACGCCGGCGGCACCCCGACGACGCTGCACTTCCTGCGGCAGCAGGTCGACAAACCCGCCGACCGCCCGGACTTCTGCCTTGCGGACTTCATCGCGCCGCGCGGCAGCGGCCGCGAGGACTGGATCGGCGCGTTCGCGGTCACCGCGGGTCTCGGCATCGAGGCGCACGTGGCCCGCTTCGAGGCCGCGCACGACGACTACAACGCGATCCTGCTCAAGGCGCTCGCCGACCGCCTCGCCGAGGCGCTGGCCGAGCGCCTGCACCAGCGCGTGCGCCGGGAATTCTGGGGGTATGCCGCCGACGAAACCCTCGACAACGAGGCGTTGATCGCCGAGCGCTACGTGGGCATCCGGCCCGCGCCAGGCTATCCCGCGTGCCCCGACCACAGCGAGAAGGCGACGCTCTTCCGCCTGCTCGATGCCCCGCGCAATGCCGGGGTCGAGCTCACCGAGAGCTTCGCGATGTATCCCGCCGCCGCGGTGTCGGGCTACTACTTCAGCCACCCGCGCAGCCAGTACTTCGTCGTGGGCCGGGTCTCGAAGGAGCAGGTGGAGGACTATGCGCGCCGCAAGGGCGTGAGCCTCGCCCAGGCCGAGCGCTGGCTCGCGGCGAACCTGGACTACGACCCCGAGTGAGGCGGCGCACGGCGCCGCCCGGTGTCACCAGATCAGGTCGTCGGGCACTTGGTACAGCGGGTCGGCGTAGGGATCCTCGCCGGCCGGCGCGTCCGGATCCACCTTGAGCGCCACGGCCGGTGCGAAGATCGACTCGGCTTCGGCCAGCACCGCCGCGCTCACCAGCACGTAGCGTCCGTCGAGCTGCACGACGCCGAGTTCCCCGGCGTTGAGGGCGCGCAACTGGTCGGCGTTCACGTAGATGCGCTTGATCTTGCCGCCGTACGGGAAGTGGCGCGCGATGTCCGCGTCCTTGTCGTTCAGCGCCTTGTCCTTGAGGTATTCCGCGAGCTTCGCGCGCGCTTCGCGGCGCTTGCGCGCTTCCTCCTGCCGGGCCGCCTCGGCGGCGATGCGTTCTTCCTTCTCGCGCTGCGCGCGGATGGCATAGGCCTTGGCGAGGTCGATGTCCTCCTGCGACCGCCCCTTCGCGCGCGGCGCGACCCCGTGCGGCTTCTGCGGGCCGCGCGCGCCATCCTTGCGCTGCGCGCCGTGCGGCGGACGCCCCGGGCGCGCATCGCCCTTGCCGCCGGGCCGCGGCCCGGCCGGCCGATCGGGCTTCTTCGGCGCCGGCGCGGGCTTGAAGCCCAGGCCGAGCAGCTGGTCGCGGAGGCTGTCGCTCATGGAGTCGCTGGATGCATGTCAGTAATGGGGCGGCGGCGGTTCGGCGGCCGGGTCGCCGGTGATGTCGGAGGCGAGGCCCGCGCGCAGCTGGCGCAGCTCGTCGAGCGCGCGCTGCACCAGCAGCACCAGCCGCGCATTCTCCATGCGGACGTCGGCGAGCGCATCGCTCAGCTCGGAAATCGTGTGTTCCTGGAACGCGAGGCGCGTCTCCAGGTCGACGAGGCGCGGATCGTCGCCGCTCATGCGAGCACCGAACGACCGCGTCCGATGCCGTAGTACGCGATGTCCGCGGACTCGACCTCGTCGGGGTGGTAGATGTTGCGGCCGTCGAAGATCGCCGCGTCGCGCAACGTCGCCTTCAGGCGCGCGAAGTCCGGGCTCCGGAACTGCTTCCATTCGGTGACCACGACGAGCGCGTCCGCATCGGCGAGCGCCGCGTGCGCGCTGTCGCAGAGCACGAAGTCCTCGCGCTCGCCGAAGATGCGCATCGCCTCGGGACGCGCTTCCGGATCGAAGGCGCGCACGCGCGCCCCGGCCTCCCAAAGTTGCTGCAGCAGGCGGCGGCTCGAGGCCTCGCGCATGTCGTCGGTATTGGGCTTGAAGGCGAGGCCCCAGACGGCGAACTGCTTGCCGCGCAGCGCGTCGATGCCGCCGTAGTGGCGGACGATCAGGTCGAACAGGTGCCCCTTCTGCCGGTCGTTCACCCGCTCGACCGCCTGCAGCAGGATGGGCTCGCACCCCACCTGCTGCGCGGTACGCGCGAGGGCCTGCACGTCCTTCGGGAAGCACGAGCCACCGTAGCCCGCCCCCGGATAGATGAAATGCCAGCCGATGCGTGGATCCGAGCCGATGCCCTGTCGCACCTGCTCGATGTCGGCACCTACGCGCTCGGCGATCAGCGACATCTCGTTCATGAAGGAGATCTTCGTGGCGAGCATCGCGTTGGCCGCGTACTTGGTCAGCTCGGCCGAGCGCACGTCCATCACGACGATGCGCTCGTGGTTGCGGTTGAACGGTGCGTACAGGCGCTTGAGCCGCTCGACCGCGACAGGGCTCGAGGCGCCGATGACGATGCGGTCCGGCCGCATGAAATCGTTGACCGCGTCGCCTTCCTTGAGGAACTCGGGGTTCGACGCGACCTCGAACGCGATATCCGCTCCACGCGCGGCGAGTTCGTCCGCGATGGTCTCGCGGACGCGGTCCGCCGTGCCCACCGGGACGGTGGACTTGTCGACGACGATGCCCGTCCGCGCGAGATGGCGGCCGATCGTGCGCGCGACGGCCAGCACGTGGCTGAGGTCGGCGCTCCCGTCCTCGCCCGGCGGCGTGCCGACGGCGATGAACAGGATCTCGCCGTGGGCGATCGCCCCCGCGGCGTCCGTGGTGAAGCGCAGCCGCCCGGCCGCGTGGTTGGCGCGGACGAGCGGCGTGAGGCCGGGCTCGAAGATCGGGACTTCGCCCTTCTCCAGGCGCGCGATCTTCGCCGCGTCGACGTCCACGCAGACCACGTCGTGGCCCACGTCCGCGAGGCACGTGCCGGTGACCAGCCCGACGTAGCCGGTGCCGAAGATGGTGACGCGCATCGGTGCGGTCCGCCCGTCCGGAGCCGGAGGCTCCGGACGGGATCCGGATCAGCCGCCCGGGCCGGCCGGCGCGGCGCCCGGCTTCTCGATGCCGAGCAGTTCGACCTCGAAGGCCAGCGTCGCGTTCGGCCCGATCGGGCCGCCCGGCGTGCCGGCTTCGCCGTAGGCGAGGTTCGCCGGGATCCAGAAGCGGTACTTGCTGCCGACCGGCATCAGCTGGATGCCTTCGCGCCAGCCCGGCACGACCTGCTGCAGCGGGATCGTGGCCGGCTGGCCGCGATCGAGCGAACTGTCGAACTTGGTGCCGTCGAGCAGCGTGCCGGTGTAGTGCACGCGGACGAAGTCGGATTCCTTCGGCTTCGGCCCGGTGCCCGCGGCGATCACCTGGTACTGCAGGCCCGAGGCGGTGGACTGCACGCCCGGCTTCTTCGCATTCGCCGCGAGGAACTCCTGGCCCGCCTTGAGGTTCTTGCTCGCCGCCTGCATCTGCTCGGCGATGCGCTTGGCCTGGATCTTCTGCGCGAAGGCCTCGCGCACCTTGCCGGCCTGCTCCTCGGTCATCAGCGGCTTGCCGCCCTCGAGCGACGTGCGGAGCGCCTTCTCGAGCGTGTCGACGTCGACTTCGTCCTTGACCTGTTCGAGCGTCTTGCCGATGTCCATGCCGATCATGTAGCTGATCCGCTCCTTCTCGTCCTTCAGGCCGGGAATAGCGTTCGGATCGGCGGTCTTGGCATCGGCGGTGGCCTTGTCGGCAGCCGCGTCCTTGCCGGCGTCCTGGTTGCAGCCGGCGAGGAAGACGAGCGTGGCGGCGGCGAGCGTGGCGACCGCGTACGTGCGCGGCAGGTGCAGATTCATCGGGAAACTCCGTGGGGGATCGGGCGGGTCGCGGTCACTGCGCGACGGCGAGCAGTTCGACATCGAAGACGAGCGTGGCGTTCGGGCCGATCTGTCCGCCCGCGCCGCGCTCGCCGTAGCCGAGCTCGGAGGGTACCCAGAACCGGTACTTGCCGCCCACCGGCATCATCGACACGCCTTCCGTCCAGCCCGCGATCACCTGGTTGAGCATGAACTCCGCCGGCTGGCCGCGCTCGTAGGAGCTGTCGAACACCGTGCCGTCGAGCAGCGTGCCGTGGTAGTTCACGCGCACCTTGTCCGTCGGCTTCGGGCGCGGGCCCGCGCCCTGGCGGAGCACCATGTACTGGAGGCCCGACGGCGTCGTGAACACGCCCTTCTTCGCCTTGTTCTCGGCGAGGAATTTCGCGCCCTGCTCCTTGTTCGTCGTCGCGAGCGCTGCGGCGCGCGCTTCCATCTTCGCGCGCATCTCGCGCGAGAACTCCTCGCGGAGCGTGTTGCGCTCGGCCTCGGCGATCGCAGGCTCGGCACCCGCAAACGAGCCGCGGATCGCGCTCACCATGACCGCGAGATCCAGCTCGTCCTTGATGGGCGCGAGCGAGCGGCCGACGTCGGCACCGACAAGGAAGCCGACCTTCTCCTTCGATACCTGCGGCGCCGCGGCCGCTGCAGGCGCCTGCGCGTTGCGCGCCTGGATGCGTTCGATGACCGCCTTGCCGACCTGCTGTGCCTCGTCCGCCGCGATCAGCGGCTGGCCGCCGTCGAAGGCATTGCGCACCGCGCGCTCGAACGCGGCGACGTCCAGATCCGGCGCCACCGGCGCGATGGACTGCGCGACGTCGAAGCCCACCAGCCAGCTCACCTTCTGGCGCTTCGTCGCGAGTGCGGGCGCCGTGGCCTTGGCGGAGGCGGCCGGGCGTGCAGGCACGGTGGCCTGCGGCGCAGCGCCTGCAGCGAATACGGCGGCGGTGGCGAGGAGCACGGCGGCACCGCGCGCATACGTCTTCATGGAGCGACTCCTGGCAGCGCCGGGGCTGGCGCGAAGCCCCGTATTGTCACGGCGGGGCCTGAACCGGGCAATTGCGGGGGGACGGGGCGTCTATGACTTCAGTTGGGTCAGCGGGTGTTGACGGCCAGTATTTTGGTGTTATAGTTGCCTACAACACCGGTCTACCAACGAGGAGAGCTGCCATGACCCGCAAGCTCCGCAACAGCCTCAACGCCCTGCTGCTGACCGCCACGGTCTGCACGCTGGGCGCCGTGACCCTGGCGTCGCTGCCCCTGGGCTTCGACGCCGAGGCGGCTCCGATCGCCGCCGCTTCACCGACCGTCGGCCTGGACGCCTCCGAACCGGTCACCCGCCGCAAGGCGGGCAGGACCCACCGCATGCGCCCGTCCCTGGGCATGCCCTACTTCTCCTTCGTACCGCGGGGCTGAACCCATGGCCGCCATCCAATGGAGCGACGGCGCTCCGATCTACCGCCAGCTGAAGGACCGCGTCATCGCGATGATGCTCGATGGCCTCCTCAAGCCGGGCGATCCGCTTCCCTCCGTCCGGCAGGTCGCCGCGGAGTACCAACTCAACCCGATCACCGTCTCGCGCGCCTACCAGGAGCTCGCGGACGAGGCACTGGTCGAAAAACGCCGAGGACTGGGCATGTACGTCACCGAAGAAGCCGCCAGGAAGCTGCTGGTCAACGAACGCGAGCGTTTCCTCAAGGAAGAGTGGCCGCTGGTCATGGAGCGAATCGCACGCCTCGGCCTGAAGCTCGACGAGCTGATGGCACCCCGCCGGGAGGACATGCAATGAATGCCCAGGTCGCATCCTCCGCGCCTTCGGTGGTCCGCGCCCGCGGCCTCCGCAAGGCGTACAAGAACAAGCTCGCGCTGAACGACACCGGCCTCGAGATCCCGGCCGGGCGGATCGTCGGCCTGATCGGCCCGAACGGCGCCGGCAAGACCACCGCCCTCAAGGCGATGCTCGGCCTGATCCCGTTCGACGGCGAGATGTCCGTGCTCGGCCGCGACCCCCGCACCCAGCGCGACGAGCTGATGCAGGACGTCTGCTTCATCGCCGACGTGGCCGTGCTGCCGCGCTGGATCAAGGTGAAGGAAGCCATCGAGTTCGTCGCCGGCGTGCATCCGCGCTTCGACATGGCCCGCTGCGAGCGCTTCCTCGCGGGCACCCAGCTCACCCCGAACCTGCGCGTGCGCGAGATGTCCAAGGGCATGATCGTGCAGCTGCACCTGGCGCTGGTCATGGCGATCGACGCCAAGCTGCTGGTGCTCGACGAGCCCACGCTCGGCCTGGACATCCTCTACCGCAAGCAGTTCTACCAGCGCCTGCTGGAGGACTACTTCGACGAGGAGAAGACGATCATCGTCACGACTCACCAGGTCGAGGAGATCGAACACATCCTCACCGACGTGATCTTCATCCGCGACGGCAAGGTGGTGCTCGACGCGCAGATGGAATCGCTCGGCGAGCGCTACACCGAGGTGCTGGTGGATGCCGGACGCGTGGATGAGGCCCGTGCGCTCAAGCCGGTCGACGAGCGCGCCCTGCCCTTCGGCAAGACCGTGATGCTCTTCGACGGCGTCCCGCACGACCGCCTCGACCACCTCGGCGAGACCCGCACGCCCGGCCTGGCCGACCTGTTCGTGGCCACCATGAAGGGGACCTACGCATGAACGCGATGACCGATACCCTGCCGCAGCGGCGCGCCGTCGCCGCACCCCACGCCACCCACAAGTTCAAGCTGCTGCTCAGGCGCGAGTTCTGGGAGCACAAGGGCGGCTTCTTCTGGGCGCCCCTGATCGCCGGCGGCATCGCCCTGCTCTTCACGATCCTGGCCGCGATCGGCGGCACGATCGCCAAGCGCCGCGCGGGCAACGACTTCGAGATCGACGTCGAGGACCCGGACAAGATCGCCCGCGCGCTTGGCGGCGCCGGGGATGTCGCCCTGTTCGGCGGCATCGGCATCGCGCTCGCCGTGCTCGGCTTCGTGGTCTTCTTCTACTGCCTCGGCAGCCTGTACGACGACCGCAAGGACCGCAGCGTGCTGTTCTGGAAGTCGCTGCCGGTGTCGGATTCGGCGACGGTGGGCTCCAAGGTGGCGTGGGCGCTCGGCCTCGGGCCGGTACTGGCGGTCGGCATGGGCATCGCCTTCGGCCTGGCGTTCTGGATCGTCGCGGCGCTCACCACCACGGTGAACGGCGTGCCCGGTGCCAGCGGCGTGCTGATGCATTCCCACCCGTTCCGCGTCATCGGCAACGTGCTGGCAATGGTCCCGCTGTACGCGCTCTGGGCCCTCCCCGCGGTCGGCTGGCTGATGCTCTGCTCCGCCGCGGCGCGCTCGAAGCCCTTCCTGTGGGCGGTGATGATCCCGGTGCTCGGCTGCGCGCTGGTGAGCTTCGCGAACGTGGTGCTGAACTTCGGCTACGACGTCGGCCCGCTCTGGTACACCGTCGCCTACCGCGGCCTGCTGAGCGTCTTCCCCGCCACCTGGCTGCCGAAGGTCGACAGCGTCACCGCCGACCGTGTGCAGGGTCCCGAGGACATCGGCCTGCTCGTGAGCGCCGCCGACAACTGGGCGCTGGCCGGAACGGCCGACCTGTGGATCGGCGCCGCCGTGGGCATCGCGATGATCGTCCTGGCGACCCGCCTGCGCCGCTGGAGGGACGAGGGCTGAGGCCCTCGTCCCCCCTCAACCGGAGAGAACGCATGAACACCTTCCGCACTGCCGCCCTCGCCCTGGCCATCGTCGCCGCGCTCACGGCCTGCAATCGGGACAACGACACGGCCCGCGCCGCCGGTGACGGTACGTCCTCGATCGAGAGCAGCGTCGAGTCGAACATGACCGAGGCGATGGACCAGGCACGCCACGAGCTGACCAGCGAGAACATCTCGCTCGACGCCACGGGGCAGCCCAAGGCCGAGATCACGCCGAAGGGGGACCTGCTGATCGACGGCAAGGCCGTTCCGGTCACCGACGCGCAGCGGGCGCAGCTCCTGGCCTACCGCGGGCACCTGGTCGGCGTGGCATCGGCGGGCATGGACGTCGGCGTGCAGGGCGCGAAGCTCGCGACCCGTGCGATGGGCGAGGCGGTCCGCGGCATCTTCAGCGGCGAGCCGGACCAGATCGAGAAGCGCGTCGAAGCGCAGGCCGAGCCGATCCGCCAGGCTGCGCTGAAGCTCTGCGACCGGCTCCCGGCGCTCTTCGATGCGCAGCAGGCGCTCGCCGCCTCGCTGCCCGCCTTCGCGCCCTACGCGAAGATGGATCGCGACGACATCGACGACTGCCGCAAGGATGCGCTGGACGGCAAGCCCCAGCCGCCGGCCCCGCCCGCGGCGCCGTCGCCGCCGGCCGCGCCCAACCCGCCGCCGGAGGGCACGGGCGAGGCCAACGTGGGGGCGACGGCGAAGGACGTCATCGGCAAGCCCGAGCTCCCCGACCTGCCCGAACTCCCTGACGTCACCGGCTGACCGGCCGCGGCGACGGCGTCATCCGCCGCCGCCCATCCCTTCGCGGATCCCGCCCTGCGTGAGCGCGGCGGGATCCAGCAGACGCCGCAGCTCCGCCAGCGGCACCCCACTCCCCTCCGCTGCGACCTCGAGCACCGGCCGCCCTTCGCGGTACGCCTGCTTCGCGATCGCGGCGGCTTTTTCGTAGCCGATGATCGGATTGAGCGCGGTCACGAGGATCGGATTGCGATCGAGCGCTTCGCGCACGCGGTCCTCGCGGATCACCAGTCCGGCGATCGCCCGGTCGGCGAGCAGGCGCATCGCGTTGGTCAGCAGCCCGATCGAGTCGAGCAGGTCGTAGGCGATCAGCGGCAGCATCACGTTGAGCTGGAAGTTGCCGCTCTGCCCGGCCACGGTGACCGCCGTGTGGTGCCCCATCACCTGTGCGCAGACCATGGCCACGGCCTCCGGCACCACCGGATTGACCTTGCCCGGCATGATCGAGCTGCCCGGCTGCAGCGACGGGAGCTCGATCTCGCCCAGGCCCGCGAGCGGCCCGGAGTTCATCCAGCGCAGGTCGTTCGCGATCTTCATGAGCGCGACGGCGAGCGCATTGAGCTGCCCGGAGAGCTCGACGGCATCGTCCTGGGAGGCGATGCCCTCGAACAGGTCGCCGGCCGATTCGAACCGCACGCCCGCCCGCTTCGACAGCGCGCGCGCCACGCGCCCGGGGAAGCGCGGATCGGCGTTGATGCCCGTTCCGACGGCGGTGCCGCCGATGGGGAGGCGGCGCAGGCGGACGAGCGCATCCTCGATCCGCATGCGCGCCGATTCCAGTTGCGATGCCCACGCGCCGAACTCCTGCGCGAACGTCACCGGCATCGCGTCCATCAGGTGGGTGCGGCCGGTCTTGGTGACCTTCGCCAGCCCATTCGCGCGTTTCTCGATCGTGCCGCGCAGGTGCTTGAGCGCCGGCAGCAGGTCCCGCGCGCAGGCGACCGTGGCGGAGACCCGGATCGTCGTCGGGATGACGTCGTTGCTGCTCTGGCCGAGGTTGACGTGGTCGTTGGCATGCACCTTCCGACGCGTCGTCGACGCCAGCCGCGCGATCACCTCGTTGGCGTTCATGTTGCTCGAGGTGCCCGAGCCGGTCTGGAAGACGTCGATCGGGAAATGGGCGTCGAACTCGCCGTCCGCCACCCGCTGGGCGGCCTCGGCGACGGCGTTCGCGACGTCGGCGTCGAGCAGCTTCAGCCCGCCGTTGACCTCGGCGGCGGCGGCCTTGACCAGTGCCAGCGCCTCGATGAAGCCGCGCGGCATCGTGCGTCCGGAGATGGGGAAGTTCTCCACCGCTCGCTGCGTCTGCGCGCCCCAGAGGGCGTCGGCGGGCACCTGCAGCTCGCCCATGCTGTCGCGTTCGATGCGGGTGTCGGGTGCGTTCTTCGCCATGGTCGCCTCCGTGGGATCGGGGCGAGCCTACGCCGACGGCGATGAAGGCGTCGGGCCGCCGCGCCCCCGGGCTGTAAAATCGCGGCCCCACTCCCGCGCCGCCGCCCATGACCGCCTCCGTCGAGACCTCGCTCCTCGCCCTCTCCCCGCTCGACGGCCGCTACGCCGGCAAGGTGGACGCGCTGCGCCCGATCTTTTCGGAGTTCGGCCTGATCAAGGCGCGGGTCAAGGTGGAGGTCGAATGGCTGGTCGCGCTCGCCGCCGAGCCGGCGATCGTCGAGCTGCCGGCCTTCTCCGAGGCGGCCGTCGCCCGCCTGCGCGCCTTCGCGGACGGGCTGTCGGTGCAGGACGCCGCGCGCGTCAAGGAGATCGAGCGCACCACCAACCACGACGTCAAGGCGGTGGAATACCTGATCAAGGAGCGGCTGAAGGACGATGCCGAGCTCGCGCCCTCGCTCGAGTTCGTGCACTTCGCCTGCACCTCCGAGGACATCAACAACCTCAGCTATGCGCTGATGCTCCGCGAGGCGCGCGAGGACGTGCTGCTGCCGCGGCTCCGCGACGTCATCGCCCGGCTGCACGACATGGCGCATGCGCACGCCGACCTGCCGATGCTCTCGCGCACGCACGGCCAGACCGCGTCGCCGACGACGGTCGGCAAGGAGATCGCCAACGTGGTCGCCCGCCTGGAGCGCCAGCGCGAGGTGCTCGAGGCGCTGCCGATGCCCGGCAAGATCAATGGCGCCGTCGGCAACTACAACGCGCATCTCGCTGCGTATCCGGACGTCGACTGGCACGCCTTCGCCCGACGCTTCGTCACGTCGCTCGGCCTGCAGTGGCAGCCGTACACGACTCAGATCGAGCCCCATGATGGCGTGGCGGAGATCAGCGACTCGATGAAGCGCGTCGGTACGATCTGCATCGACCTCTGCCGCGACGTCTGGGGCTACATCTCGCTCGGCTACTTCAAGCAGGCCGTCAAGGCCGGCGAAGTGGGCAGCTCGACCATGCCGCACAAGGTCAACCCGATCGACTTCGAGAACGCGGAAGGCAATTTCGGCATCGCCAATGCGCTGTTCGAGCATTTCGCGGCGAAGCTGCCCATCAGCCGCTGGCAGCGCGACCTCACCGACTCCACGGTGCTGCGCGCCCTGGGCACGGCCTTCGGGCATTCGCTGATCGGCTTCGACGCGCTCATGCGCGGGCTGGGCAAGCTGAGCGCGAACCCCGAGCGCCTCGCCGCCGACCTCGACGCCGCATGGGAAGTGCTCGCGGAAGCCGTGCAGACGGTCATGCGCCGCTACGGCCTGCCGCAGCCCTACGAGCAGCTCAAGGCGCTCACGCGCGGCCATGGCATCAGCGAGCAGGCCATGCGCGACTTCATCGCGGGCCTCGACCTCCCGGCGGAGGCCAAGCAGCGCCTCGTCGACATGACCCCGTCGACCTACACCGGCCGCGCCGCGCAGCTCGCGCGAGAGGTCTGATGCGCGCGATCGCACTCGTCGCGCTGGCGGCGTGCCTCGCCGGCTGCAGCGCCACGCGGGATACCGCCCGGAGCGACGCCGTGGCGGCGGCATCGACCGGAACCGGAGCGGCCCCGGCGGTGGCGATGCCGTCCATCGCCCCCGGAGCCGGTGAGCCGGCATCGACGGCCGCCCCCATCGCCTGCGCCGACGACGCCGGCTGGAGCGACCCCGCGACGCCGCGGCGCATCCACGGCGACACCTACTTCGTCGGCACCTGCGGCATTACCGCGCTCCTCGTCACGTCCGACAGCGGCCATGTCCTGCTCGACGCCGGGACCGAGCGGGCCGCGCCGCAGGTGCTCGCGAACATCCGGGCGCTGGGCTTCAGGGCCGAGGACGTCGACTACATCGTCAACTCGCATGCGCACCACGACCACGCCGGCGGTATCGCGGCACTGCAGCGCGCCTCGGGCGCGACGGTGGCGGCGATGCCGGATGCGCTCCCGATCCTGCGCAGCGGCGGGAGCACCCCGGCCGATCCCCAGCACGGGGCGCTCGACCGGTTCCCCGGCGTCGCCGCCACGCGCGCCATCGCCGACCGCGGGGTACTGCGCCTCGGCCCGCTCGCCCTCACGGCGCATGCGACCCCGGGCCACATGCCGGGCGGCACGAGCTGGACGTGGCGCTCGTGCGAAGGCGCCCACTGCATCGACATCGCCTTCGTCGACAGCCTGACCGCCGTCTCGGCACCGGGCTACCGCTTCAGCGACGAACGCGCCCATCCGCACGTCCTGCCGGCGTTCCGCGCCACGTTCGAACGCGTGCGCGGCCTGCCCTGCGACCTGCTGCTGACGCCGCATCCGCAGGCGTCCACGCTATGGTCCCGGCTCGGTCCCGGCGCCACCCGGCCACTCGTCGAGCCTGGCGCGTGCCGGGCCTATGCCGACACCGCCGAACGCCGCCTCCAGACACGACTCGCCGAGGAACGCGCCGCCCGATGATCGAGATCGACGCCCGCAAGCGCCCCCCGCTCGGCATGACGCCTGCCCGCTTCCTGCGCGAGTACTGGCAGAAGAAGCCGCTGCTGATCCGCAATGCGTTTCCCGACTTCGTCACCCCGCTCGAGCCCGAGGACCTGGCGGGGCTGGCCTGCGAGGAGATGGCGCTGTCGCGGATCATCAGCCACGACCGCGCGAGCGATCGCTACACCCTGCGCACCGGCCCCTTCGCCGAGGACGAGTTCCCCGGCATGCCGCACCAGGACTGGACGCTGCTGGTGCAGGACGTCGACAAGTGGGACGCCGACATCGCCGCACTGCTCGCGCATTTCGACTTCCTGCCGCGCTGGCGCATCGACGACGTGATGGTCTCCTTCGCCGCCCCCGGTGGCTCGGTCGGTGCGCACGTCGACCAGTACGACGTCTTCCTGCTGCAGGCCAAGGGGAAGCGGCGCTGGCAGATCGATGCGTCCGAGAACCCGCCGCTCGGGTTCCGCGACGACGCGGACATCAAGCTGCTGCGCGAGTTCAGCCCCACGCACGACTGGGTGCTGGCGCCGGGCGACATGCTCTACCTCCCGCCGGGCGTGCCCCACCACGGCGTCGCCGAGGACGCGTGCCTGACGTTCTCGGTCGGCATGCGCGCGCCGTCCGCTGCGGAGCTGCTGGGCGACTTCGTCGACACGCTCGCGGCCGACGCCGACGAGTCCCTGCGCTATCGCGATCCGGACCTCGCGCCCGCGAAGGATCCGACCGAAATCGACGCGGGGGCGATGGGGCGCGTCGTCGAGGCGCTCAACATGCTGCGCATGAACGATCCCGACCGCGTCGCCGACTGGTTCGGGCGCTTCATCACGACGTATCGCAGCAGCGGGATCGTCGCCGCGCCCGACGCCGACCTAAGTCCCGGGGCCGTCTCGCGCACCCTCGACGATGGTGGGCGTCTGCTGCGCAATCCGTTCTCGCGCATGGCATGGAGCCGAACGGGGCGCGGCGCGCGCCTGTACGTGGCGGGTCGCTCGTTCGAGCTGTCGGTGGGCGACGCGCGCCGGATAGCCCATGCCGACACGATCGACCCGGCCGCATGGGCGGCACTGGGCGAAGCCGGGCGCGCCGTCGTCGCCGAGCTGGCGGCCGGGGGGCACTACCACCTGGACGATGGAGCGGAGGAATGAGCCGCTTCGACGTCGCCCTCGTCGACTACGCCGCGAGGCTCGACGCCCTGCGCGCGGTTCGCGACCCGGTCTTCGTCCAGGAGCAGCGCGTGCCGGTCGAGATCGAGCGTGATGCGCTCGATCCGGTCTGCACGCACGTGCTCGCGCACGATGCCGAGGGGCGGCCGATCGGCACCGGCCGCCTCGCACCCGACGGCAAGATCGGGCGCATGGCGGTGCTCCGGGACTGGCGCGGCCGGGGCGTCGGCGCGGCGATGCTCCGCGCGCTGGTCGACCACGCGAAGGTGCAGGGCCTGCACGAGGTCTATCTGCATGCCCAGGTGGACGCCGAGGCCTTCTACGCCGCCGACGGCTTCCTGCCGACGGGCGATCGCTTCGAGGAGGCGGGCATCCAGCACCAGGCGATGCACCGCCTGCTCGACCAGCCGGCACCCGTGGAGACCGCCGCGCAGGCCGCGGCCGCGGTCGTGGCCGTGCTCGCGTCGACCCGCCGGTCCGCGATGGTCTACACGCGCGACATGGACCCCGGACTCCTCGACCGACCGGCCGTGCTCACGGCGTTCCGGCGGCTCGCGGTACGCGGCGGCGAGATCCGCCTGCTGTTGCAGGACGTCGCGGCGCCCCAGCGCGCCCATGCACCCCTGATCGCGCTCGCGCAGCGCCTGCCCACCGCGTTCGCCGTTCGCGTGATCGACGAGCCAGTGGACCTCACCTACCCCTCGGCCTTCGCTGCCAGCGACACGGGCGGCTGGTATTTCCGGCCGCTCGGCCACCGGCTGGAAGGCGAGACGATGCTCGACGGCGCCGCCCGCATGCGCCAGTTGCGTACGGTCTTCGATGCGGCCTGGGAACGCGCGCGGCCGGCCACGGAACTGCGCGCCCTGGGCATTTGAGCCTGCCGCGCGCGCTCCGGCACCAGCAATGGCCGCCTAAGCCCCCGCTCCCGCTATAATTCGGCTTCTTTGGCGCCCCGACTCATCCGGGCCCGCGCGCGGTCCCGGCGCGGCGTCCGCGGCGCCCTTCGCCGCCTCCTTCCGGAATCCCGACCCTCATCGTGGACAGCCTTCTGAAGCAGTTTGCCCAGTCCTCCCAGCTCGGCGCCAACGCCGCCTTCGTCGAGGACCTGTACGAGCAGTACCTGATCGCTCCGGACAGCGTAGGGCCGAAATGGAAGGCGTACTTCGACGGGGTCAAGGGCGCGTCCGCCGCCGAGGTGCCGCACTCGGCCGTGATCGAGTCGATCGCCGAGGCCGGCCGCCAGGCCGCGCGGGGCGGCGGCACCGAGGCCGGTGACGAGCGCCAGCGCGCGGTCGGCAAGCTGATCATCGCGTACCGCTCGCGCGGCCACCTGGCCGCCGACCTCGACCCGCTGAAGCTCGAGAAGAAGCCGGAAGCACCCGACCTCGAGCTGGGCTTCCACGGCCTCACCGAGCGCGACCTGTCGGCGGAGTTCAGCACCGGCGGCGTCGCCGGCCGCGACCGGATGAAGCTCGGCGACCTCGTCGGGCTGCTGAAGTCGACGTACACCGGCACCATCGGCGCCGAGTTCATGCACATCGCCGAGGCCGAGCAGCGCCGCTGGCTGTACGAGCGCCTGGAGAAGGCCGGCGGCCGCTACGCCCGCAGCGCCGAGGACCGCCGCCGCGTGCTCGAGCGGCTCACCGCCGCCGACGGTCTCGAGCGCTACCTCGGCACCAAGTACGTCGGCCAGAAGCGCTTCTCGCTGGAAGGCGGCGACGCGCTGATCCCGCTGCTCGACGACATGATCCGCCGCGCCGGCACGCAGGGCGCGAAGGAGATCGTGATGGGCATGGCCCACCGCGGTCGCCTCAACGTGCTCGTCAACACGCTCGGCAAGCCGCCGCGCCACCTGTTCGACGAGTTCGAGGGCAAGTTCGAGCACATGCACACCGACCTCGCCCACCAGGGCGACGTCAAGTACCACATGGGCTTCTCCGCCGACGTCGCCACGCCCGGCGGCCCGGTGCACCTCGCGCTGGCGTTCAATCCGTCGCACCTCGAGATCGTCGACCCCGTGGTCGCCGGCAGCGTGCGCTCGCGCCAGACGCGCCGCGGCGACGACAGCCGCCGACAGGTCATCCCCGTGCTGATGCACGGCGACGCGGCCTTCGCCGGCCAGGGCGTGGTGATGGAGCTGTTCCAGATGTCGCAGGCCCGCGGCTTCGCGGTCGGCGGCACGGTACACATCGTCATCAACAACCAGGTGGGCTTCACAACCAGCGAGCGCCAGGACGCGCGTTCGACGCTCTACTGCACGGACGTCGCCAAGATGGTCGGCGCGCCCGTGCTGCACGTGAACGGCGACGACCCTGACGCCGTGCTGTTCTGCGGCGAGCTCGCGCTCGACTTCCGCAACACGTTCGGCAAGGACGTGGTGATCGACCTGATCTGCTACCGCCGCCACGGCCACAACGAGGCCGACGAGCCGGCGGCGACGCAGCCGCTGATGTACCAGGTGATCCGCAAGCACCCGACGCCGCGCGAGCTCTACGGCCGCCGCCTCGTCGCCGACGGCGCCATCGCCGAGGCCGACGTGCAGGCGATCGCCGATGCCTACCGCGCCAAGCTCGACGCGGGCGAGGTCACCGCCGAGGTGGTCGACGTGACGCCGGACGAGTTCACGCCGGACTGGTCGCGTTTCCTCACCGGCAAGCTCGCCGAGCCGGTCGACACCTCGTTCGACCGCACCAAGCTCGTCGAGCTCGCCACGCGCATCAACACGATCCCCGAGCGCATCAAGCTGCATGCGCGCGTCGCGAAGATCTACGACGACCGCCGCAAGATGACGGCCGGCGAGCTCGCCGGGGACTGGGGGTTCGCCGAGAACCTCGCCTACGCCACGCTGCTCGACCAGGGCTTCAAGCTCCGCCTGGTCGGCCAGGATTGCGGCCGCGGCACGTTCTTCCACCGCCACGCGATCCTGCACGAGCAGACCAGCGACGAGTACTACCTGCCGCTGCGCGAACTGGTCGGCAATCCGCACGACGTCGCGATCATCGACTCGCTGCTGAGCGAGGAAGCCGTCATGGCGTTCGAGTACGGCTACTCGACCGCCGATCCCATGACGCTCGACATCTGGGAAGGCCAGTTCGGCGACTTCGCCAACGGCGCACAGGTGGTGATCGACCAGTTCCTGTCGTCCGGCGAGGCCAAGTGGGGCCGCCTGTGCGGCCTGGCGCTGTTCCTGCCGCACGGCTACGAAGGCCAGGGCCCGGAGCACAGCTCCGCGCGCCTGGAGCGCTACCTGCAGTTGTGCGCGCTCGACAACATGATCGTCTGCACGCCGACGACCCCGGCGCAGGCCTACCACATGATCCGGCGCCAGATGCTGATGCCCACGCGCAAGCCGCTGGTCGTCATGACGCCGAAGTCGCTGCTGCGCCACAAGATGGCGGTCTCTTCGCTCGACGAGCTCGCCGGCGGCACGTTCCAGAAGCTCATCCCGGACGTCTACGCGGATCCGAAGAAGGCCAAGCGCGTCGTGCTCTGCGGCGGCAAGGTGTACTACGACCTGCTCGAGGACATGCAGAAGCGCGGCGCGAACGACGTGGCGCTCATCCGCATCGAGCAGCTCTATCCGTTCCCGCGCGCGGAGCTCAAGGCGGAGCTCGCGAAGTACGCGACCAAGGATGTCGTCTGGTGCCAGGAAGAGCCCATGAACCAGGGCGCCTGGTACCAGATCCGCCACCACCTGGTCTCCTGCCTCGGCGCCAAGCAGTCGCTGCACTACGCAGGCCGCATGCGCTCGCCCTCGCCCGCCGCCGGCCACTTCGCCGACCACGTGCGCGAGCAGAACCAGCTGATCGCCGACGCGCTCGTCAACCCGCTCAACGGCGAGGCCTGCGAGGAGTGATCCCCGCCGCCGCGCCCGCCCCCTTCGCCGCACCCAATTTCCTCAAGGACGCTTTCCGATGAGCACCGAAATCAAGGTCCCCGTGCTGCCCGAGTCGGTCTCCGACGCCACCATCGCCACCTGGCACAAGAAGCCGGGCGATGCGGTCAAGCGCGACGAGAACCTGGTCGACCTCGAAACCGACAAGGTCGTGCTCGAAGTGCCCTCGCCCGTCGATGGCGTGCTCCGCGAGATCCGCTTCGACACCGGCGCGACGGTCAACAGCGAGCAGGTGATCGCGATCGTCGAGGCCGGCGCCGCCGGCGCGGCCCCGGCATCCGCCAACGCCGCCGTGCCCACGACGACGATGGAGGCGCAGCCCGCGTCCACCGCCGGCGCCGTCGATCCGAAGGTCGCCACGGGTGCCGCGCCGACGCAGAACGCGCCAATCGCGACCTCGAACTCGACCGCCCAGCTGCCGCCGGGCGCGCGCTTCGCCGCCGAGACCTCGGGCGTGAATCCGGCCGACGTGCAGGGCACCGGCCGCCGCGGTGCGGTGACGAAGGAAGACATCGTCAACTACGCCCGCTCCGGCGGCGCCGGCACCGCACAGGGCCAGCGCCCGGAAGAGCGCGTGCCGATGACCCGCATGCGCGCCCGCATCGCCGAGCGCCTGATGCAGTCGAAGAACTCCATCGCGATGCTGACCTCCTTCAACGAGGTCAACCTCGGCAAGGTCATGGCGATGCGTAAGGAGCTCGGCGAGTCGTTCGAGAAGGCCAACGGCATCAAGCTCGGCTTCATGAGCTTCTTCGCCAAGGCCGCGGCGAACGCGCTGCAGCGCCATCCGATCATCAATGCCTCGGTCGACGGTAACGACATCATCTACCACGGGTACGCAGACATCTCGATCGCCGTGTCGACCGACAAGGGCCTGGTGACGCCGGTGCTGCGCAACGTCGAGCGCATGTCCTTCGCCGACATCGAGAAGGGCATCGGCGAGTACGCCAAGAAGGCGCGCGACGGCAAGCTCGGCCTCGAGGACCTGCAGGGCGGCACCTTCACGATCACCAATGGCGGCACGTTCGGCTCGCTGATGTCGACGCCGATCGTCAATCCGCCGCAGTCCGCGATCCTCGGCATGCATGCCATCAAGGAGCGTGCGATCGTCGAGAACGGCCAGGTCATTGCCGCGCCGATGATGTACATCGCGCTGAGCTACGACCACCGCATCATCGACGGCAAGGACGCGGTGCTGTTCCTCGTCGACATCAAGAACCAGCTCGAGAACCCGCACCGCATGCTGCTGGGCATGTAATGCCCGCTGGCCCCGCCTCGCGCGGGGCTTTTTGCGTCCAGCGAACAAGGATCAATTCAGATGAGCGAACAGCAGCAATTCGACGTCGTCGTCATCGGCGCCGGCCCGGCCGGCTACCACGCCGCCATCCGTGCCGCGCAACTCGGCCTGAAGACCGCCTGCATCGACGCGGCGCTCGGCAAGGACGGGAAGCCGGCCCTCGGCGGCACCTGCCTGCGTGTCGGCTGCATTCCGTCCAAGGCGATGCTCGACTCGTCGCGGCAGTTCTGGAACATGCACCACATCTTCGCCGACCACGGCATCGCCTTCGACAACGCGAAGATCGACGTCGCGACGATGGTGGGCCGCAAGGACAAGATCGTGAAGCAGTTCACCGGCGGCATCGCCTCGCTGTTCAAGGCGAACAAGGTCACGCCGTTCTACGGCTTCGGCCAGCTGCAGCCGGGCAACGTCGTGTCGGTGAAGCAGCACGACGGCACCACCGTCGAGCTCAAGGGCACGAACGTCATCATCGCGGCCGGCTCGGATTCGATCGAACTGCCGTTCGCGAAGTTCGGCGAGCACATCGTCGACAACGTCGGCGCGCTGGACTTCACCGAGGTGCCCAAGCGCCTCGGCGTGATCGGCGCAGGCGTGATCGGCCTCGAGCTCGGCAGCGTCTGGAACCGACTCGGTGCCGAGGTCACGATCCTCGAGGGCATGCCGACGTTCCTGTCGGCCGCGGACGGCGAGGCCAGCAAGGTCGCCGCGCGCGAGTTCAAGAAGCAGGGCCTCGACATCCGCCTGGGCTGCAAGGTCTCCAACACCGAGGTGCAGGCCGACGGCGTGCATGTCGCCTACACCGACGCGTCGGGCGCGGCGCAGGAACTGGTCGTCGACAAGCTGCTGGTGGCCGTGGGCCGCCGCGCGGCGACGCGTGGCCTGCTCGCGGAGGGCACCGGCGTGCAGCTCAACGAGCGCGGCCAGATCCAGGTCGACGAGCACTGCCACACCGGCGTCGACGGCGTCTGGGCGGTCGGCGACTGCGTCCGCGGCCCGATGCTCGCGCACAAGGGCTTCGAGGAGGGCATCGCCGTGGCGGAGCTGATCGCGGGCCTGCCGGGCCACGTCAACTTCGACACGATCCCGTGGGTCATCTACACCGAGCCGGAGATCGCTTGGGTGGGCAAGACCGAGGAACAGCTCAAGGCCGAGGGCGTTCCCTACAAGGCCGGCAGCTTCCCCTTCGCCGCGGTGGGCCGCGCGGTCGCCATGAGCGAGCCGGCCGGCTTCGTGAAGGTGCTCGCGCACGCGGAGACCGACACGGTGCTCGGCATGCACCTCGTCGGCGCGAACGTCTCCGAGCTCGTGCACGAGGGCGTGCTGACGATGGAGTTCAAGGGCTCAGCCGACGACCTGGCGCGCATCTGCCATGCGCACCCGTCGCTCTCCGAAGCCGTGCACGACGCTGCGATGGCCGTGCACAAGCGGGCGATCCACAAGGCGAACTGAGCCGTCGCCACATCGTCTTCCGCGACGCCAGGCGAAAGTCTGGCGTCGCGCGTTTCAGGAGGTCCGAATGATCAAGTCCGTCTGCGTCTATTGCGGTTCCAACTCCGGCGCACGCCCCGTCTATGCCGAGCGCGCCGCGGCGCTCGGGCGCCTGCTCGCGACGCAGGGGCTCACGGTCGTGTACGGCGGGGGCAACGTGGGGCTCATGGGCATCGTCGCCGATGCCGCGCTCGACGCTGGCGGTGAGGTCGTCGGGGTGATTCCCGAGCAGCTCGTGAACTGGGAGGTCGCGCATCGCGGCGTGACGAAGCTCGAGGTCGTCGCCGACATGCACACGCGCAAGGCGCGCATGTTCGACCTGGCCGATGCCTTCGTCGCCCTGCCCGGCGGCTTCGGCACGATGGACGAGATGTTCGAGATGCTCACGTGGCGACAGCTCGGCCTCGGGAAGAAGCCCTGCGCCTTCCTCGACGTCGAGGGCTTCTGGCAGCCGTTGATCGCGATGCTCGACCACATGGTCGCTGAGCGGTTCCTGCATCCGGCGCAGCGCGCCGACCTCTGGCACGGCGACGACGCCGTCGCCATGCTCGACTGGATGCGCGCCTATGAGCCAGCGCAGGCCGAGAAGTGGCTGGACGAGAAGCACCGCCGCGAGCTGCACCGCTGAGCGCCCCGGGCTACGCTCTAGCTGCCCCGAATACCGAGACGCCATGACGACCCTCGCCTCCTTCCGCGCCTTCCGCATCCACAACGACACGGCGGGCTACCGCAGCGGCATCGAATCGATCTCGATCGACGACCTCGCGCCGGGCGAAGTGGTCATCCGCAGCGAGTACTCGTCGATCAACTACAAGGACGCGCTCGCGGGCACCGGCGAGGGCAAGATCCTCCGGCGTTTCCCGCTCGTGGGCGGCATCGACGTCGCCGGTCGCGTGGTCGAGAGCCGTGACGCGCGCTTCCGGGAGGGCGACGCGGTGCTCGTCACGGGCTGCGGGCTGTCGGAGACGCGCGACGGCGGCTATTCGGAGTACGCGCGCCTCGAGGCCGACTGGGCGATTCCGCTCCCGCCCGGTCTGGATCTTCGAGAGTCGATGATCCTCGGCACCGCTGGGTTCACGGCCGCGCTCGCGCTGCACCGAATGCTCGAGAACGGGCAGTCGCCCGCACACGGCCCGCTCGCGGTCACGGGCGCGACCGGGGGCGTGGGCATGCTGGCGGTCGACATCTTCAGCCGCGCCGGTTTCGAGGTGCATGCCATCAGCGGCAAGCCCGCGCACGCGGACTTCCTGCGTGGCATCGGGGCGGCCGACGTCCTCGGCCGCGACGCGCTCGCGACGCGGCGGCCGATGGAGTCGGCGCGCTTCGGCGGGGGGCTCGACAACGTCGGTGGCGCGATGCTCGCGAGCCTGCTCGCGCAGACCGAGCCGTACGGCAACGTCGCGACCGCTGGCCTGGCGGCGAGCCCGGAGCTCGCCACGACGGTCATGCCGTTCATCATCCGAGGCGTGTCCCTGCTCGGCGTCGCCTCGGCGGGAACGGCGCGGCCGGTGCGCGAGCGCATCTGGGAGCGCCTGGCGTCGGACTGGAAGCCGGCGCACCTCGACCGCATCCGCACGCGGGAGGTCGGGCTCGACGAGCTCCCGGCGGTGTTCCCGATCATGCTGTCGGGAGGCTCCTTCGGTCGCACTTTGGTCCGGATCCAGTAGTGGACAGGCCGTGACGACCGCTAGAATCCGCCCAACTTCCGAGACCCCGCCATGGCCCGAATCCTGATCGTCGACGACTCGCCCTCCCAGCTGATGGGCATCCGCCGCCTCGTCGAGAAGCTCGGGCACGAAGCCCTCACCGCGGAGGACGGCGCCGCCGGCGTGGAAGCCGCCAAGCGGGAGCTTCCGGATCTGATCCTGATGGACGTGGTGATGCCGAACCTCAACGGCTTCCAGGCCACGCGTGCGATCACGCGCGAGCCGACGACCAAGCACATCCCGATCGTGCTGGTGACGACCAAGGACCAGGACACCGACAAGATGTGGGGCATGCGTCAGGGCGCGAAGGCCTACATCACCAAGCCGTTCAACGACGAGGAGCTGGCGGAGGTCATCGGCCAGCTGATGCCGGGCTGATGTCTAACGCGTGAGCCCGGGCGCGCCCGGGGCGCGCTGTCGGGTGGGCCGCCCACGCAGCGTCGCCGCGGCCGTCACTCCGCCGATCACCGCTTCCAGTCCCCCTGGAACGCGTCCCGCAGCGCTTCATAGGCTTCGATGTGCCGCACCGTCTGCGGCCGCGGGGCCGCCACCTCCAGCTCGATCAGCTGGTCGCCGGGGGTCGGGCCCGGCAGGCCGCGACCACGCAGCCGCAGCTTGCGACCGGCCTCGGAGTTCGGCGGAATCTTGAGCTCGACCGCACCGCCCAGCGTCGGCACGCTGACCGTGGCACCGAGTGCCGCTTCCCACGGCGCGACCTGCACGACGTGGATGACGTTGCGGCCGTCGACCTCGAACTGCGGATGGGCGGCGTACTCCACCTCCAGCAGCAGGTCGCCCCCCTGCCCGCCCTGACCGGAGAGGCGGATCACCTGGCCTTCGCGCACGCCCTTCGGGACGCGCACGTCCAGCGTCCGGCCACCCACGGAGATGCGCACGCTGGTGCCGGCGTAGACCGCCTCGAGCGGTACCGCGAGCTTGGCGCGCGTATCGCCCCGCGGAGCAGCGCGCGGACCCGCGCCCGGGCGGCCGGGGCCGCGGCGCGCCTGGCCGAACAGGCTCTCGAAGAAGTCGCTGAAGCCGCCGCCCGCGCCGCCGCCGGCGAAGATCTCGTCGAAATCGGGGCCACCGAAGCCCTCGAAGCCCTGCGGCCCCGGCTGCACGTCGTCGCCGGGCCGGTAGCCGCGCGCGCGCAGCTGGTCGTAGGCCTTGCGCTTGGCCGGATCACGAAGCGCCTCGTAGGCCTCGTTGACGGCCTTGAACCGCTCCTCGGCGTCGGACTCCTGGCTGACGTCGGGGTGGTACTTGCGCGCCAGACGGCGGTACGCGGTCTTGATCTCCGCGTCGCCCGCGGACGGTTCGACGCCGAGGATCTCGTAGTAGTCCTTGAACTGCATCGACGCTCCGACTGATCAAAGAAAACGGCCCACGAGCGTCGCTCGCAGGCCGTAGTGTAGTGAGGCGCAGCCTCGGCCCCCGTCGTGACGACGTGGCGGCGCTGCGCCACGCCGCCATGGCGGGTTACTGGCGGGTACCGGCGTCGCCTGCGGTGCCGTTGCCCACCTGGATGCGTCGGGGCGTGGTTTCCGGGCGCTTCGGGATGCTGATCTCGAGGACTCCATGACGGCCGTTCGCGGTGATCCCCTCGGCATCGGCGCTGTCGGGCAGCGCGAAGCGGCGATGGAACATGCCGTAGCGGCGCTCGATGCGCGAATACCGGTCCGTCTGCTGCGTGGCCTCGCTCTTGCGCTCGCCCTTGATCGACAGGATGCCCTTGTCCATCAGCACCTCGACCTCCTGCGGGTCGACGCCGGGCAGGTCGGCGAGGATGACGAAGCGCCCCGACTCCTCGCGGATGTCCACGCGCGGGGTCCACTGGCTGGTGACCACCGACGACTCGTCGCCGGTGCCCTCGTTGATGTTCAGGAAGCGCTCGAAGAGCTGCTTGAACTCGTCCTGGAGCGTCGACTGGCCCGGACGCTGCTGCGTGTAGTGCATCAGGTTCATGGTCTGTCCTCGTGTCTCTGGGAAGCGGCCGCTGCCGCGCTGCCCCGAAGCTAGTGGCGCGCGTCCGGGTTTCAAGGCCCCTGCCCGGGCCCTGCGGCGCGCCGTACACTGGGTTAAGACATCAGACAGGAGCTCCGATATGATCCAGCCCGGCGACCGCCTCCCCGAGGTCGTGGTCCAGCACATCACCGACAAGGGCATCGAGAAGGCCGACACCCACGCCCTGTTCGGCACGGGCCGCACCGTGATCTTCGCGGTGCCCGGCGCGTTCACGCCGACCTGCTCCGAACGCCACCTTCCCGGCTTCGTCGAGAAGTTCGAGGACTTCCGCGCCAAGGGCGTCCGCGTGGCCTGCATGGCGGTCAACGACCCGTTCGTGATGCAGGCCTGGCTGCGCAGCCAGGCGGTACCGGAAGGCCTGCAGATGGTCGCCGACGGTAATGCGGAGCTGACCCGCGAGCTGGGCCTGCAGTTCGACGCGAGCGCCTATGGGATGGGCATCCGCTCCAAGCGTTTCGCACTGATCGTCGAGGACGGCGTCGTCACCGACGTGCAGGTCGAGGCGCCGGGCGAGTTCCGCGTATCCACGGCGGAGAACATGCTGGCCCAGCTGGGCTGATGCCTGCAGCGGCCGCGGCCTCTCAGGCCGCGGTCCGCATGCCGAGCCAGTCGACGAAGTCGCCTGCCGGCACAGGGCGGCTGAAGTAGTAGCCCTGCGCGACGTCGCAGCCGAGGTCCTTCAGGCGTTCGAGCGTCCCCTCGTCCTCGACGCCCTCCGCGACGACCGTCAGCCCGAAGCGGTGCGCGAGGTCGACGATGAGGCGCGCGATGTCGGCGCTGGCCGGATCGTCCAGCAGCGACGCTACGAACGAGCGATCGATCTTGAGCTCGTCCGCCGGGATGTTCCGGAAGTAGGCCAGGCACGAGTAGCCGGTGCCGAAGTCGTCGATCGAGACGCGCACGCCCATGTCCCGAACCTGCTTGAGCACCGGGAACGCGCGACCCGCGTCCATCAACGAGCCTTCCGTGATCTCGAGCACGAGTTGCACGTGCTCGCCCGCCCACAGCTTGAGCGCATTCTCGACGAGCTCCGGCAGGTCCGGTTGGCTGGCGAGCATGCTCGGGATATTGACGGACACTTCGGTCGGGCCGCCCGGCGACGCCCACTGCCCCGCCTGACGCAGCGCGGTGTTGAGCGCCCAGATCGTCAACTTGCGGATCGTGCCGATGCGCTCGGCGACCGGGATGAAGACCCCGGGCGGCACTGCGCCGCGTGCGAGGCTGTTCCAGCGCATGAGGGCTTCCACGCCGACGACGCGCCCGTTGGCGAGCGCGATCTTCGGCTGGTAGTGCAGCGACATCTCGCCCCGCTCGATCGCGCCCCCGAGCTGCATCTCGAGGTCCCAGACGTCCGAGATGTCGAGGTCCGCCTCCGCATCGGGTGCGAAACCGACCGTCTCGCCGCCGCGCCGGGCGCGCAGCAACGCGGCCTCCGCGCGTCGAAGCAGATGGTCTGCATGTGTCGCATGCGCAGGGCACATGGCGATGCCGATCGTCACCGGCACGTTGAGCCGGACCGCCGAGGCCTGGAACACGGGTTCGAGCAGCCGCTGCAGCTTCTGCACCGCGAGCTCGACGTGGCCCCGGTTCATCATCCGCGTCAGCACGAGCGCGAACCGGTCGTCGCCGATCCGGGCGATGTAGTCCTGCGGACGCGCGACGCTGCGCAGGACGCCGGCGACGTGGCGCAGGACCTCGTCGCCGATGCCGTAACCGTGAACGCCGTTGACCTGCGCGAAGCCATTCACGTCCACCAGCACGAGCGCCATGGCCACGCGTTGCTCGCTCGCCGTCACCACCTGGCGGCCGAGCAACGGCATGAAGGCGCGCCGCGAGCGCAGCCCGGTGAGTTCGTCGTCGAGCGGCCCCATCAGTCGAGGAACAGCATCGAACGGTCGATCCCGTAGGCGCCATGCGGAAGGCTGCCGTGGATGCCGAGCGGCTCGCCGCGCGCGTCGACGAGCGTCGCCGACAGATCGAGGTTGCGGAATTCGGCCAGCGGCTGTTTGTCCACATCGAGCAGCAGCAGCACGCACGGCCTCAGGCGGCGCAAGGAATTGACCGCGGTCACAACGCCGACGCTGCCGTCCGTGAGCTCCACGAGGGACCCCGTCGGGTAGACGCCGCAGACGCGGATGAACTGTTCGACCAGCTCCGCCTGGAAGAGGCGATCCCTGGCCTCGTAGAGCTCCATGACCGCCTGGTGCGGCGAGCGCGCCGGCGCGTACGGGCGAGCGCTCGTCATCGCGTCGTAGCTGTCCACGATCCCTGCGATGCGCGCGGCCATCGGAATGGCGGTTCCGACCAGCCGGCGGGGGTACCCGCTGCCGTCGTGGCGTTCGTGGTGACTCGCTACCGCCGAGCGGACCATGTCCGAGAGTCCGGCGGTGGACGACACGATGCGTTCGCTCTCGGCGACGTGGCTGCGCACGTGCTGCAGCTCGTCGTCCGTGAGGTGGCCCGGCTTCTCGAGCACACGCTGGTTGAGCCTGACCTTGCCGACGTCGCACAGCAGCGCGGCCATCGACAGGTCGCGCAGCTCCGGACGCTCGAGGCCGAGGTGGCGTCCGAACGTCGCCGCCCATACCGAGCACGCCAACGCGTGCTGGTAGAGGTACTCGCCCTTCCGGCGCATCTCCATCACCCAGGCCATCGCGGAGGGATTGCGGGTGATGGAGTCGATCATCGTGTCGACGCCGGTCGCCAGCTTGGCGGCGTCGAGACGCCCGCCGTTCCGGACGTCCTGCATCACGTCCTGGATCCCGGACTGCAGGTCCTGGTGCGCCTCCTCGGCACGCCCGAGCTCTCCCCGGAGCGACGCCATGAGGTCGCGGACCCGGCTGCCCAGCGACGTCGGGGGCTGGGGCGCGGCCGGCGCGGGCGCGTCGGGCATCTCGCTGTCCAGCACCACGTAACGCACGTCGGGCGAAAGCCCGCGCAGCACGTCGACATGCACGTGCCGGCACAGGCGCTGGAGGCGCGCGACGTCCTCCGGCCCGCTCAGCAGGATGCCCTCCAGCGGGAACCCGGTTCCGAGCCACGCGCGGTCGAGGCGCGAGACGAACATCCCGGGCGTGAGCCCGGCGACGCTGATGCGGAACTCCTGGGCGAAGTCCCCGGCGGCCGGCGGGTTGGGTGTGCGGAGACTCATCGTCGATGCAGGTACGGAACGGGGCCAGCGGGGCGCATGGCGACGTGCAGACGCGCGCGCGGGCCGACGTACGCCCGGTCGGGCGGTGTGGAGGCGCGGTGCGTGGGACGGGCCATGGCCGGGTTAACGGCGGCGGCGGCGTCGCCTGAAGCCCTCCCGCTTCAGATAGTGAAACGCCGCCCTGCGGCGGCGTTCCGTTGGGTCGCGGATCAGCCCTCCGGGCTCTCCGGATCGGCGGGGTCGTGCCCGGCGACGATCAGCAGATGCTCGTCCACCGTCGGATCGCCCCCGTCGATGGGGACGACCGGACCGGTCAACATCTCGTCGTCCTCCTCCAGCGAGACGTCGACGCGCTCCAGGGCCTGCAGGCACTCGCCCTCGCCGAGACGGATCAGCGTCACGCCCTGCGTGTTGCGACCCACCTGCGAGATCTCGGCCGCGCGCGTGCGCACCAGGGTCCCGCGGTCGGAGATAAGCAGTACCTCGTGGTGGTCGGACAGCTGGATCGCGCCGACCAGGCAGCCGTTGCGGTCCGTGGTCTTCAGGGCGATGACGCCCTGGGTGCCACGGCCCTTGCGCGGGAATTCCTCGAGCGGCGTGCGCTTGCCGTAGCCGCGTTCGCTCGCGGTCAGGATGTCGCCTTCGCCGTCCACCACGATCAGGCTCACGACCTTCGCGCCTTCGCCGTCGCCGTCCTCACCGAGGCGCATGCCGCGCACGCCGGTCGCGTTGCGGCCCATCGGGCGCACCTCGGACTCGGAGAACCGCACCGCCTTGCCGTTGCTCGCGAACAGCATGATGTCGCGGGTGCCGTCGGTGAGCTCGGCATTCACGAGCGCGTCGCCGTCGTCGAGCGAGATCGCAATCTTGCCGCGCGCCAGGCGGAACGCGAACTCCGTGAGCGGCGTCTTCTTGACCGTGCCATTGCGGGTCGCGAAGAAGACGTACTGGCCTTCGGTGTACTCGCGCACCGGGACGACGGCCTGCACCTGCTCGCCGGCCTCCAGCGGGATCCAGTTGATGATCGGGCGCCCGCGCGATGTCGCGCCCGCCTCCGGCAACTGGTGCACGGGCAGCCAGAACACGCGACCCGTGCTCGTGAACGTCAGCAGCGTGTCGTGCGTGTTGACCAGCCAGAGGTGGTCGATGAAATCCTCGTCCTTCGTCTTCGCCGCATTGCGGCCGCGGCCGCCGCGCTTCTGCGCGCGGTAGGCCGCCACGGGCTGGCGCTTGGCATAGCCCGAATGCGACAGCGTCACCACGACGTCCTCCGGCGCGATGAGGTCGAGGATGTCGAGGTCTTCCTCGCTCTCGCGGATCTCGCTGCGGCGCGCGTCGCCGAACTCGCCCTTGAGGTCGAGGAGCTCGGTGCGGATTACCTCGCGCAGGCGCTCGGGGTTGACGAGGATCTCGATGAGGCCGCGGATCGTCTCCAGCAGCTCGCGGTACTCGTCGGTGAGCTTTTCCTGCTCGAGGCCCGTCAGGCGATGCAGGCGCATCTCGAGGATCTGCTGCGCCTGGACCTCGGTGAGCTGGTAGCGCTGCACCCCGTTCTCGTCGACCAGGCCCACACCCGCCGGGAGGTCGTCCGGACGCGACGCGTCCGCGCCCGCCGACGCCAGCAGTGCCTTGACGAGCCCGGGCTCCCAGATGCGGGCGAGCATCCGCTCGCGCGCTTCCACCGGGTTCGCCGACGTCTTGATCAGGTCGATCATCTCGTCGATGTTGGCGAGCGCGACCGTGAGGCCTTCGAGGATGTGCGCGCGGGCGCGGGCCTTGCGCAGGTCGAAGATCGTCCGGCGCGTCACCACTTCGCGGCGGTGGCGGACGAAGGCCTCGAGGATCTCCTTGAGGTTCAGCACGCGCGGGCGGCCGTCGATGAGCGCCACCATGTTGATGCCGAACACCGACTCCATCTGCGTCTGCTGATAGAGGTTGTTGAGCACCACGTCCGCAGACTCGCCGCGCTTGACCTCGATGTAGATGCGCATGCCGTCCTTGTCGGACTCGTCGCGCAGTTCGGAGATGCCTTCGAGTCGCTTCTCCTTCACCAGCTCGGCGATCTTCTCGATCAGCCGCGCCTTGTTCACCTGGTACGGGATCTCCGTGACGATGATCGCCTCGCGGCCGTTGTCCATCGTCTCGATGTCGGCGCGCGCGCGCATGCGCACGCGGCCGCGGCCCGTGCGGTAGGCCGCCACGATGCCGGCGGTTCCGTTGATGATGCCCGCGGTCGGGAAGTCGGGGCCGGGGATGTGCTGCATCAGGCCGTCGACGTCGATGTCGGCGTCGTCGATCAGCGCGATGGTCGCGTCGATCACCTCGCCGAGGTTGTGCGGCGGGATGTTCGTCGCCATGCCGACGGCGATGCCCGCCGAGCCGTTGACGAGCAGGTTCGGCACCCGCGTCGGCATGACGGTGGGCTCGAGTTCCTTCTCGTCGTAGTTCGGCTGGAAGTCGACGGTCTCCTTGTCGATGTCCGCCATCAGCTCGTGCGCGATGCGCGACATGCGCGCCTCGGTGTAGCGCATGGCCGCAGCCGAGTCGCCGTCGATCGAGCCGAAGTTGCCCTGCCCGTCCACCAGCATGTAGCGCAGCGAGAACGGCTGCGCCATGCGCACGAGCGTGTCGTACACGGCCGTGTCGCCGTGCGGGTGGTACTTGCCGATGACGTCGCCGACGATTCGCGCGGACTTGTAGTACGGCCGGTTGCTGTGCGCGCCCAGCTCGTGCATCGCGTAGAGCACGCGACGATGCACCGGCTTGAGGCCATCGCGAACGTCCGGGAGCGCGCGGCCCACGATGACGCTCATGGCGTAATCGAGGTAGCTGCGGCGCATCTCGTCTTCGAGGTTGACCGGGATGATTTCGCGGGCGAGTTCCGTCATCGGGTATCCGTCTTGGCGGTGGACACGGCCTTTCGATGCACCGTCCGCCACCGCTCGACAGGCCGGTCAGGAGGGCATCCGCAGGCAGGGTCCTGAAGAGGTGAAATGGTACCACGACAGGCGGCCGAAAGCACCCGGATTCCGGCGGAAAAACAAGGACTTACGAGCGCGGGGGCGAGTCTTCAGGCCGGCTTCGGAATGGCGTCTCGTCCCGTGCGACCCGTCGCCCGTCCCGCTCCGCGGATGACGCCGCGACCCGGGCCAGCCACCGATCCGGACGGCGGGTGTCGCAGGGGTTCGAGGAACGCCCCTACCTGCCGGAAAGCTCGGTCAGCCGAAGGCGGCGCGCATCGCCGCCTCGTCGGGTCGCTCGATCACGCCGCGCTCGGTCACGATGACGTCGATGAGCTCGTGTGGGGTCACGTCGAAGACCGGATTCCACGCCTCCACGAGCTCGGCCGCGGTGCGCACGCCGCCGAGCGAGAACAGCTCGGTCGGCTCCCGCTCCTCGATGTGGATGGCCTCGCCGTTCGGCGTCTCCAGGTCGACCGTCGAGGACGGCGCGGCGACCATGAACTTCACGCCGTGGTGGCGCGCGGCGATCGCGAGCTGGTACGTGCCGATCTTGTTGGCGGTATCGCCGTTCGCGCAGATGCGATCGGCGCCGACGACCACCCACTTCACCGCGCCGTGCTGCATCAGGTGGGCCGCGGCGGCGTCGGCGATCAACGTGGGCACGATGCCGTCCTGCTGCAACTCCCAGACGGTGAGCCGCGCGCCCTGCAGCCAGGGCCGCGTCTCGCCGGCATAGACCTTGTCGATGCGGCCCTGCGCCACGCCCGCGCGGATCACGCCGAGCGCGGTGCCGAAGCCCGCCGTCGCGAGCGATCCGGTATTGCAGTGCGTGAGCACATGGCTACCGGGCTCGATCAGCGCGGCACCGAGCGCGCCCATCCGCCGGTTGGCGGCGAGGTCTTCCGTCGCGATCGTCTCGGCCTCGCGCACGAGCGCGTCGCGCCAGTCGGCGCCCGCATCGAGCAGGACGCGACGCATGCGCGCTAGCGCCCAGGCCAGGTTGACGGCCGTGGGACGCGCCGCGTTGAGCCGTGCGAAGGCGGGTTCGAGCCGCTCGAGCGCGCCGTGGCCGTCCTCCGCCTCCACCGTGCGCGAAGCGAGCACCGCGCCCCAGGCGGCGGCGATGCCGATCGCCGGCGCGCCGCGCACCGTCAGGTTGGCGATGGCGTCGGCGACCGCCTCGTACGTGTCGCAGACGACGTAGGCGACGTCGAACGGCAGGCGGCGCTGGTCGAGCAGTTCGAGCGCGTCCCCCGTCCAGCGGATGGGACGGACGCGGTCGTAGCGGTCGAAATCGAAGTCGGGCGAGGTCATCGCCCGATTCTAGCGGTCGACCCTCACGACCGGATCAGTCGCGGTACCAGCCGCGCCCGGACTCGAACTCCGCACGGCAGCCCTGGTCCACCCAGACGCCACCACGCTCGCGGCCCCAGCTGCGCCCCTCGACGCACGGTGCGCGCGAGACCTGCCGGACGAGCCTCACGTCGCCGCGGCTGCTGCTCGGGCAGAAGCGCGAGCCGCCGTTGGTGGACTCGCAGAGGAAACGCTGCGCGCCCGGTACTCCGTCGCCATAGCCATAGCCGCCACGGGGATCCACGCGGAACTCCGCCCGGCACCCGCCGTTGACCCAGATGCCACGCCCCTCCGTGCCCCAGCTCTGTCCGCGCACGCATGCGCTGCGCGACAGCTGACGCACGAGCTCGACCCGCCCCCGGGGCGCATCGCACCGGTTCCAGCGGCCGTCGTCGGACTCGCAGCGGATGTACTGCGAGCCACCCGGGCCCGCGTAGCCGTCGTCGTAGCCGCGGCCACGGTCGTCCACGACGAACTCACCGCGACAACCGCCGGTCACCCAGATCGCGCGGCGCGTCGCGCCCCACGTCTCGCCCTCCACGCACGGGCTGCGCGACAGCTGCCTGACGAGGCGCGCGTCGCGCAAATAGCCGACCGGGCATTCGCGGCTGCGTCCATCATTGGATTCGCATCGCACCAGGCTGGACGGCCCGAACTGCGCCGATGCATGGGGCGACGCGGCGCCCGCCGCGGCGAGGATGACGAGGGTGGCGAGGGTTCGCATGGGTTCGCTCCTGTGACGCAGCGACTGTATCGCCGCGACATGAACGCAGGGCCTGCAAAACGCGGAGTGCCCGCGGGCGGGCCATGCTGCAGTTGCGATGGATTCAGGCGCTCACGCGCGCGCGAAGTCGAACGCCAGCACGTCCGCGATCCGCTGCGTCCCCAGCATGGCCATCAGCAGGCGGTCGACACCCAGCGCCACGCCGGCACATGCCGGAAATCCGGCGCCCAGCGCGGCGAGCAGCGCCTCGTCGAGCGGAACGCCGCCGACGCCGCGCTCCCGGCGGACCTGCGCATCACGCGCGAATCGCGCACGCTGCTCGTCCCCATCGGTGAGCTCGTGGTAACCGTTCGCGAGTTCCAGCGTGCCGAGGTACAGCTCGAACCGCTCTGCGACCGGCGGGTCGCCCGCGCGCACGCGCGCGAGTGCGCACTGCGTCGCCGGATAGTCGTGGACGATGGTGATGGCATCCGCCGGAAGCCCCGGTTGGATGCGGTGGGTCATCAGGAGGTCGAGCCAGTCGTCACGCGTGAGGCCTTCCGGGTCGATCCGGATGTCGCCGAGCGCGTCCATGAGGCGTCCGACGCCGTCACGGTGCGCATCGACGCCCACGACGTCCTGGAAGAGCGCAGCGTACGTCGTCTCGTGCACGCACGCGGTGCGCCCGACCAGCCCGAGGCATCCCACCACGAGCGCGGCGACCTCGCGGGCCAGCGCGACGTGGTCGATGCCGAGGCGGTACCACTCGAGCATCGTGAACTCGGGGTTGTGCCGGCCGCCCGCCTCGCCATCGCGGAATACGCGGCCGAGTTCGTAGCAGTCGCCCACGCCCGAGGCGAGCAGGCGCTTGAGCGGGAATTCCGGCGACGTGCGAAGCCAGCGCGTGCGCGGTGCGCCGTCCGTGCGGCCGCCGAAGTCGACGCTGAACGAAGCGATGTTCGGATCGGTGTTGCCCGCGCGCGACATCACCGGCGTCTCGACCTCGAGGACATCGCGCTCGGCGAAGAAGGCGCGGATGTACGCATTGACGCGCGCGCGCAGCCTCAGTGCCTCGTGCGACGCCGAGGGCCGCCACGCCGCCGGCGCCGTGCCGCCGCTCACCGGATCACCGCGAGCGCCGGCATGCGCCCGCCGGGACAGTGCGCGCCGCCGCGACGGACAGCCCGGTCAACCGCCATTCGCATCCAGGTACGCCATCAGGCGCGCCTCGTCCCAGATGTCGATGCCCAGCTGGAGCGCCTTCTCGAGCTTGGAGCCGGCGGATTCGCCAGCGACCACGAACCCGGTCTTCTTGGACACGCTGCCCGCGACCTTCGCGCCGAGGGCCTCGAGCCGTTCCCCCGCCTGCTCGCGCGTCATCGAGGACAGCGAGCCTGTGAGCACGACGGTCAGGCCGTCGAGTGGCCGCGATGCGTCGCCAGCGCCTTGCGGAATCCGCCCCAGGAGGTCGCGTTGCGCCGCCAGCGAGGCACGGAGCAGCGCCGCATGCACGTCGGCGCTGCGCCAGTCCGCAAAGGCTGCGGCGACCGCTGCCGGTACGCCGGCCTGCTCGAGGTCCGAAGGGTCCACGGCCACCAGCGACTCGCCCGTGGCGCAGGCCGAGGCGATCTGTTCCGCGCGGATACGCGTGACCTTCGGGATCTCGAGGTCGACGAGCAGCGTCGGGACATCCAGCCCGTCCCGCGCGCGGGGCGATGGCGCTCCCGGTTCGGCCGGGGCGACGCCGCGCTCCAGCAGCACGTCGATCACCCGCTGGTTGCCGGGCTGATCGAAGAAATGGCCGAGTGCACGCGCGACCTCGCCGCCGACGTCCGGGACGCGCTTGAACAGCGGCCACGGTATGCGGCGGATGGACTCCAGCGAGCCGAACCAGCCCGCGAGCGCCTTCGCCGTGCTCTCGCCGACGTGCTCGATCCCGAGGGCGAACAGGAACCGCTCGAGCGTTGTCGCACGGCTGCGGTCGATCGCCGCGAGCAGGTTCTCGGCCCACCGGGTGGCGACCTTCCCCTTCCCTTTCGCTGCAGGCGCCTCGCCGAGCGCCTCCGCCTCGCGCGCATCCGCGCGGCGCTTCATCGCGACGAGGTCGTCAAGCGTCAGCGCGTACAGATCACCCAGCTCGCGCACGAAGCCGAGGTCGCACAGGTCCTCGATCAGGCGATCGCCCAGGCCTTCGATGTCCATCGCACGGCGCGAGGCGAAGTGGCGCACGGCTTCCTTGCGTTGCGCCGGGCAGGCGAGTTCGCCCGAGCAGCGCCAGACCGCCTGGCCTTCCTCGCGGATGATTTCCGAGCCGCACACCGGGCACGCCGTGGGCATCGCCCATGGCACCGTGCCTGCCGGTCGACGCTCCTCGACCACCCGCACGATTTCGGGGATCACGTCGCCTGCGCGGCGCACGATCACCGTGTCGCCGATGCGCACGTCCAGGCGTGCGATCTGGTCGGCGTTGTGGAGGGTGGCATTGGTGACCACCACGCCCGCGACCTGGACCGGCTGCAGCCGCGCGACGGGCGTGGCCGCGCCCGTGCGGCCGATCTGGATGTCGATCGCCTCCAGCACCGTCGACTGTTCCTGCGCGGGGAACTTGTGTGCGAGCGCCCAGCGGGGTGCCCGGGAGACGAAGCCCATCTCGCGCTGCGCGGCATAATCGTCGAGCTTGTAAACGACCCCGTCGATGTCGAACGGCAGCGAAGCCCGGCGTGCGCCGACCGCGCGGTAGTAGCCGAGCAGGCCATCCAGGCCGCGGACCACGGCGTTCTCGCTGCTGACCGGGAAGCCCCACTCGCGCAGGCGTTCCAGCGTGGCCGAATGCGAGGACGGCAGTGCGCCGCCTTCCACCGCGCCGACGGCATAGGCGTAGAACGCCAGCGGCCGCTGCGCGGTCACGCGCGGATCGAGTTGCCGGAGCGAGCCCGCCGCGCCGTTGCGCGGATTCGCGAGCGGGCGCGCGCCCTCGGCCAGCGCGCGCTCGTTGTAGGCATTGAACGCGGCCACCGGCATGAAGACCTCGCCCCGCACCTCGAGGAGCGCGGGCCAGCCGGAACCGAGCAGCTGCAGCGGGATGCTGCGGATCGTGCGCACGTTCGCGGTCACGTCCTCGCCCGTCGCACCGTCGCCACGCGTCGCGGCGACCACGAGGCGTCCGCCCTCGTAGCGCAGGCTCAGCGCGAGGCCGTCGAGCTTGGGCTCCACCGAGAACGCGGGTTCGCTCACGTCGAGCGCCTGCTCGATGCGGCGCACGAAATCGGCGACTTCCCCGTCGCTGAACGCATTCGACAGCGAAAGCATCGGCACCGCGTGCCGCACGGGTGCGAATGCCGACGACGGCGTCGCCCCGACGCGCTGCGTCGGCGAGGTCTCGCTCGCCAGCTCCGGATGCGCCGCTTCCAGCGCCTCGAGCTCCCGCATCAGCGCGTCGTACTCGGCGTCGGAGATCGCCGGGTCGTCGAGCACGTAGTAGCGGTGGTTGGCCTCGTGGACGAGGCGCCGCAACTCTTCCACGCGGCGTGCGGGGTCGGCCATGCGTCAGCGGTCGGTCGAGCGGGTGGCGAGCCAGTCGTGGATCGTCTGCGGCACGTCGCGCTGCGCCCGCCCCGACACGTAGATGCCGATGTGCCCGCCGCGGAACGAGTATTCCGTGTAGTCCTTCGTGCCGACCAGCGCGCCCAGCGGGCGCGACGCGGACGGCGGGACGAGGTGGTCCTGGGTCGCGTAGATGTTCAGCACCGGCATGTTGACGGCGCCCAGGTCGACTGCGCGGTCGCCGATGCGCACGGTGCCGTTGACCAGTCCATTGTCCTGGTAGAACTGCCGGATGAACTCGCGGAATGCTTCGCCGGCGAGGTCGGGCGAGTCGAAGATCCACGTCTCCATGCGCAGGAAGTCCTCGAGCGCGCGCTTGTCGTCGAGGATGTCGACGAGGCCGACGTACTTCTGCACCAGCAGGCGCCACGGCTTGAGCGTCAGGTAGCACCAGTTCATGACGTCGGCGGGCACGTTGCCGAGCGTGTCGACCATCAGGTCGACGTCGAGCTGGCGCGCCCAGCCGGCGAGCATGTTGTCCTCGGTGTGGAAGTCGACCGGCGTCACCATGGTGACGAGGTTGCGTACCTTCGTCGGGTTCAGCGCGGTGTAGCACAGCGAGAACGCACCGCCCTGGCAGATGCCGAGCAGGTTGACCGCGTCCACCCCGTGTCGCGCGCGCAGGGCGTCGACCGCACCGCCGAGGAAGCGCTGTACGTAGTCCTCGAGTGTGAGGTAACGATCGGAGCGGTCGGTGTAGCCCCAGTCGATGATGTAGACGTCCTGCCCGCGCTCGAGCAGGCCACGGACGATCGACTTGTCGCTCTGCAGGTCGACCATGTACGGGCGGTTGACCAGCGCGTAACAGATCAGCAACGGGGTCTTCTGCGTGGGCTGCGCGCTCTCGCTGCGGAAGCGGTACAGCGCGACCTTACCGTCACGCCAGACCTCCTCGCGCTGGCTCGCGCCGATGTCCACGCGGTCGAGCGCGCGCAGCGTTTCGATGCCGGCCTGCAACTTGGCCTGGGTCTGCAACGCTTCGCGCGTGAGCGCCTCCAGGCCGACCTGGATCGGCGACGTGGTTCCGTCCATCAGCGCTTCCTCGCGGGCTTGGCGGGCTTGGCGGGCTTGGCGGGCTTGCCGGCGCGCGCCGGCGCGGGCTCCGGCGCGACATCGTCGGCGCGCTCGGGGGCATTCGCCACCGGCGCGCCCGAGCCTTCGCCGCTACGCTCGAGCCGGTCGAGACGATCGCGCAGCCGGCGCAACTCGCGCTCCATGTTGGCGGCCTTCCTGTGCGCGGCATCGATCTCCGAGCGGCCGGGGATGCCCCACTGCGCGCAGGCGAGTTCGATCTCCTTCTGCATCGCCGCGCGCACGCGCATCTGCGCATTGACGTACTCCCCGAAGGCGCGCTGGAAGCGCTCCCCCAGCGCCACGTCGGCGTAGGCGTCCTCCGCGGCGTCGATCCAGAGGTCGAACAGGGCACGCGAGGAGTCGAGCGGCCTGCCCTCGCTGGTGCGTTGCGCGAGCAGCGACTCGAACCGGGTGAAGGCGTCCTGCCCCGCTTCGGCGACGATCGCCTGGAACGCCTGCGCGGCCTGCTGGAACTCGGCCGTGGCACGGGCGAACGCCTGAATCCGCTCCTGGTGCTCACGCGTGTAGCCGAAGGCGGGCATGTCGAACGGGCCGCGTGCGCCTGCCGAGCCGAAGAACGGCATCGGCATGAAGGCGGCGCCCGCGATGCCGGACGCGAACGGGTTCTCCCCCAGCATGGAGCGCCACGCGCGCGCGATGTCCGCGGGCACGGCCTCGCGGCCGGCGAACTGCGCCGCGAGCTGCTGGATCTGGCTCAACCACTGGCTGCTCAGCGACGCGGGATCGGACGTGGCCGCCGGTGGCGCCGGGCGCCACCAGGCGAACGGATCCGGGGCCGCCGGGCGAGGCGCCGGGGGCGCCATCGGGCCGAGCCATTGGCGGGCCAGGCGTTCCCAGTCGCCTGGATCGAACGGGGGAAATCCGAAGCCCGTGGCTCCGAAAGGCGCTGTCGACATGGGGTCCTCCGGCAGGACGTCGATGATACCAACGCCTGCAGGCACGCCCCGTCAGGGCTTGGGGATCCGCAGCGTCTTGCTGATCATCAGCGAGCCCGACAGCGCGAACAGCAGCACCAGCGGATGCAGCTCCCACGGGCCGAGCTGCAGCTCCCCGAGCCAGATGGCCTCGCCGATGCGGCCGGTGAGCGCGGCCGCCGCGAGGACCAGCACGAGGACCAGGCTCGTCGGGATCGGCGTGCCCTCGAAGTACGGCACCTTGTCGCTGTCACCGGCCAGCTGCTCGGCGGTCACGTTGTAGCGCGCGAGGCGGCTCACGCCGCAGCCGACGAAGTAGCTCAGCACGATCCAGTCCCAGCCCCCCTGCAGGCCGCAGGCATAGGCCAGCGCCGCGGGCGCGACGCCGAACGAGATGACGTCCGCGAGCGAGTCGAGCTCACGCCCCAGCGTCGAGGCCGATTTGCGCCAGCGCGCCACGCGCCCGTCGAGGGCGTCGAAGACGAAGGCCAGCGGGATCAGCGCCATGCCGACCAGGAGGTCGCGGACCACCCCGTCCTGCAGGAAGCGCATCGCCGCGAACACCGCGCCCGTGCCGCAGAAGGCGTTGGCGAGCGTGAACCAGTCCGCGAGATGGAAGTCGCGGATCATCGAGAAATGGCGCTTCATGGCGCGGCGGTCCTCCGGGTGGCCCGCCGAGCCTGCCAAGGAAACTGTGAAGCAGGCAACAGTCCTCGCATAAACCCCCGCCGCTGCACGACCTGGCGTGCACGCCGCGTGATGGGTGACGCTTTTTGACACCTGACGAAACGCGACCATGCCGGCCACTGGAGGGGGATCCAGAGGACGGACATGAAGCATTCCATGCATGCGGCGCGTGGTGCACGCGCCCTCCCGCGGGGGGTCTGGTGGACCCGCCATCGCCCGGTCCAGGCCGGGGCCACGCTCGCCCAACGCTACGGCGACGGCCGACGCATCGTCACCCAGCCGTTCCAGCGGACGGCATCCGACGGCGTCGAGCAGGACGTCGGCGGGGCCAGCCGCGTGTCGACGGCCGACATCCTGACCCTCGCCCCGCCTCCCTTCGCGGTGCGCATGCTGCGCAACCTGAGCTTCGGGCCCACTCCGGGGACGATCGCCGAGTTCAATGCGCTGGGCTCGACCGACGTCCAGCGGCTCGCGAACTGGGTCGACTGGCAACTCGACTGGCGCGCCATCGACGACAGCGCGCTCGACGCCCGCATCGCGGCGCAGGACTTCACCACCCTCGCCAAGAGCGTCCCGCAGCTGTGGGCCGACCACGTCGTGCCGAACCCGGACTGGCTCGTGCGCCTGCGCCCGGCGTTCGAGATCCAGCGCCTGCAGTGGGTGCGCGCGATGTATTCGAAGCGCCAGCTGCGCGAGATGGTCGTCGCCTTCTGGCACAACCACTTCAACGTGCATGGTACGCACTGGTCGGCGGGCCCGACGTTCGTCCACTACGACCGCGACGTCATCCGGCCGAACGCGCTCGGCAACTTCCGCACCATGCTGGAGGCGGTGGCGTCGAGCCCGTCGATGCTCTACTACCTCAACAACAATTCGAACCGGAAGCAGGGGCCGAACGAGAACTACGCGCGCGAGCTCATGGAGCTGCACACGCTCGGCGCCATCAACTACTTCGGCTTCACCGATCCCGCCAACGTCCCGAAGGACCCGTCCGACCCGACATTGCCGGCGGGCTACACCGATATCGACGTGTACGAGGTCGCCCGCGCCTTCACCGGCTGGACGGTGCGTGACGGCCACTGGCAGTACCCGGCCGAGAACGACGGCACCTTCGTGTATCGCCACGACTGGCACGACACGGCCGCCAAGGTCGTCCTGGGCGTCCCGATGGCGGCGAACCAGGCCGCGATGAAGGACGCGCGCGACGTGCTGGACCGTCTCGCCAGCCATCCGGGCACCGCACGCTTCGTCTGCACGAAGCTCATCCGCCGGTTCGTGACCGACACGCCGCCGGCGTCGCTGGTCGCCAGTGCCGCGCAGGTGTTCCGCCAGAACTGGCAGGCGCCGAACCAGATCGAGCTCGTGCTGCGGCACATCCTGAACTCGACCGCGATGTACAACGCCTGGGGGCAGAAGGCGCGCCGCCCGTTCGATTCGATCGTCGCGGCGATGCGCGCGGCGGGATCGGACTGGACGCTCAAGATGGGCGTCGACGGCGACAAGTCGAGCCATTTCGTCTGGCTCGCGGGCCTGACCGGGCACACGCCGTTCAACTGGGCTCCGCCCAACGGCTTCCCCGATGTCGCCGGCGCCTGGTCGGGATCGGGCGCGATCGCCATGACCTGGAAACTGCTGAACTGGCTCACGGAGACGACCGACAACAGCGTCCCGCTGATGCCGATCCTACAGCTCAGCCGCACGAACGTGCCGTCGTGGACGGCGAACGCACTCGTGGACTACTGGTGCACGCGCCTACTCGGCTACCTGCCGACCGCGGACCGGCGCGCGACCCTGGCGAAGTTCATGGCGCAGAACGGCGATCCCGCCACGTACGTCATCACCGACACCGACACGTGGGCCGCCAGCGACCTCAAGCGCCACTACAACCATCAGCGGCTGCGCAGCATGGTCTCGCTGATCCTGCTCTCGCCCGAATTCATGAGCCGGTGACGCCCATGCACACGCCACGCATCTCCCGTCGCAACTTCCTCAAGGGCTGCTGCGCCGCGGCCGCCACCGGCGCCGTCGGACCGAAGCTGATCTTCGGCCCCGAGGCGCATGCGCAGTCGTCCGGCACGGACCACACCGTCGTGATGCTGTTCCTGCGCGGTGGCATGGACGGCATGAACTTCGTCGTGCCGATCTCCGGGATCGACCGCACCCAGTACGAGACGCTGCGCCCGAACCTGCAGATCGCGGCGAGCGGCACCTACGGTGCGCTGCCGCTCACGCTCGCCGGCGACACCGCGACCGGCTTCGGGCTGCACCCGTCGGCGACGGGGCTGCGCGACCTCTGGCAGGCCGGGCGCCTCGCCATCGTGCACGCCTGCGGCATCCTCGGCTCGGCCTCGCGCAGCCACTTCGACGCGCAGATGGCGATCGAGCGCGGGCTCGCCGTCGGCACGACGTCGGGCTGGCTGGCGCGCGCGATCGACCTCGACCGCGCCGCCAACGGCGTGGTCCCCGCGCTGTCGGCGGGCTACAACCCCCCGACCTCGCTGGCGGGCTCGTCCACGCCGATCGCGATGGACAGCCCCGCCGATTTCAAGCTCAACCACGGCGCCTGGGCGTGGCAGACCACCAAGGCCGATTCCCCGGCCGGGCATGTCGGCCTCAACGAGACGCTGGTGAAGCTCTGGGCGGGCCAGACGGGCGTGGAAGCCGCCGGCGCACGCGCCGATCGCGCCCTGCGCGTGATCGCGCAGCAGGCCTACTCGCCGGTGCCGGCCGGATGGCCGACGACCACCGTCGCCCGCCAGCTGTGGACCATCGCGCAGTCGATCAAGTTCGGAATCGGGCTGCGCTATGCGACCGTCGACCTCGGCGGTTGGGATACGCACGACGGCCAGGGGACGGCGGGCGCGGGATACAACTACTACCAGAACAAGATCGCGGAGCTCTCGCAGGCGCTCGCGGCATTCCAGGCGGAACTGGAAGCCAGTGGCCTCGCCTCCCGTGTCACCACCGTCGTGCAGTCCGAGTTCGGCCGCCGCATCAAGCAGAACAACTCGGGCGGCACCGACCACGGCTACGGCAATCCGGTGCTGGTGATGGGCGGCAGCGTGGTCGGACGTCGTTTCTACGGCACGTTCCCGGGCCTGGCGCCGTCGATCCTCGCGGCGGCGAATGGCGATCTGCCCGTCACCACGGACTACCGCCGGGTGCTGTCGGAGATCCTCGTCTCCCGCATGGGGCTCGCCAATCCGGCGTCCGTCTTCCCGCAGCTCGCCTACACCCCGCTGGGCATCATGCAGAGCACGGGCGCGGCGGCCGCGGTCGCCATGGCGGCGGCCGGCGATATCGGCGAGACGACCGACTGGACGCAGACGCCCGAGGACCTCGCAATGGAACGGCAGCTGCGCTCGCGTGGCTCGTTCCGCGACACCGTCCTGCGACGCCACTTCTGACGCGGCGCCTCGCGACCCCATCCGGCGCGACATCCTCTCGCGGTTCCATAACAAAGAAGCGGGCCTTTCGGCCCGCTTCTTCGTTGCGTCACGTGTGGGCGGGGATCACTCCGCCGACGCGCCCTCGCCTTCCTCGACGGCCTTCATCGACAGGCGGATGCGACCCTGCTTGTCGACCTCGAGCACCTTGACCTTCACCACGTCGCCTTCCTTGAGCTTGTCGGAGACCTTCTCGACGCGCTCGTTGGAGATCTGCGAGACGTGCACCAGACCGTCCTTGCCCGGCAGGATCGTCACGAACGCGCCGAAGTCCATGATCTTGGCGACCTTGCCCTCGTAGATGCGGCCCGGCTCGACGTCCGAAACGATCTGGTCGATGCGCGCCTTCGCGGCCTGCGCGGCGGCGGCGTTGACCGAGGCGATGACGATGGTGCCGTCGTCCTGGATGTCGATCTGCGTGCCGGTCTCCTTGGTGATCGCCTGGATGGTCGCGCCGCCCTTGCCGATCACTTCGCGGATCTTGTCCGGGTGGATCTTCATCGTGAGCAGGCGCGGGGCGAACTCGGAGAGCTCGGCACGCGGCGCGGTGAGCGCGTTCGCCATCTCGCCGAGGATATGCAGGCGGCCTTCCTTCGCCTGCGCGAGCGCGATGCGCATGATCTCCTCGGTGATGCCCTGGATCTTGATGTCCATCTGCAGGGCGGTGATGCCCTCGGCGGTACCGGCCACCTTGAAATCCATGTCGCCGAGGTGGTCCTCGTCACCCAGGATGTCCGAAAGCACGGCGAAGTTGTCGCCTTCCTTGATCAGGCCCATCGCGATGCCCGCGACCGGCGCCTTGATCGGCACGCCCGCGTCCATCAGAGCCAGCGACGATCCGCAGACCGAGGCCATCGACGACGAGCCGTTCGACTCGGTGATCTCGGACACGACGCGGATCGTGTACGGGAACTCCTCCATCGTCGGCATGACGGCGAGGATGCCGCGCTTGGCGAGGCGGCCGTGCCCGATCTCGCGGCGCTTGGGGCCCATCATGCGGCCCGTCTCGCCGACGGAGTACGGCGGGAAGTTGTAGTGGAACAGGAAGTGTTCCTTGTACTCGCCCGAGACGGCGTCGATGATCTGGCCGTCGCGCGCGGTGCCCAGCGTGGCCACGACGAGCGCCTGCGTCTCGCCGCGGGTGAACAGCGCCGAGCCGTGCGTACGCGGCAGCACGCCCACCTTCGAGGTGATCGAGCGGACCGTGGTCAGGTCACGCCCGTCGATGCGCTTGCGGGTGCGGAGCACCGACTCGCGCATCGTCTGGTATTCCTGCTCGCCGAATTCCTTCGACATCTCGGCCGGGTTCCAGCCGTTCGTCTCGGTGTGCGGCTGCAGCATCTCCATCGCGGCCTTCTTGAGCGTCTGGATCGACGCGCGGCGCTCGGCCTTGTTGACGATCTGGTAGGCGGCGCCGAGGCGGTCGCCGATGGCTTCGCGCAGCGCGCCGATCATCGACTCGTTCTTCGCCGGCGCCTGCCAGTCCCACGGCTGCGTGCCGGCTTCGGCGACGAGCTCGTTGATCGCGGCGATGGCGACCTGCTGCTCGCGGTGGCCGAACATCACCGCGCCGAGCATCACGTCCTCGGACAGCACGTTCGCCTCGGACTCCACCATTAGCACCGCGTCGCGCGTACCGGCGACGACGAGCTCGAGGTCGGACTCCTTCAGCTGCGACGCCGTCGGGTTCAGCACGTACTGGCCGTTGATGTAGCCGACCTTGGCCGCGCCGATCGGACCCTGGAACGGGGCACCCGTGAGCGCGAGCGCGGCGGACGCGCCAATCAGCGCCGGGATGTCGCCGTCGATTTCAGGGTTGAGCGAGACCACCGTGGCGATGATCTGCACTTCGTTCTTGAACTCTTCCGGGAAGAGCGGGCGGATCGGGCGATCGATGAGGCGGGAGATCAGCGTCTCCTTCTCGGTCGCGCGGCCTTCGCGCTTGAAGAACCCGCCCGGAATGCGGCCACCGGCGTAGAAACGCTCCTGGTAGTCGACGGTGAGCGGGAAGAAGTCCTGGCCTTCACGCGCCGTCTTGGCCGCCACGGCCGAGACGAGCACCACGGTGTCTTCGATCCGCACGAGGACGGCGCCGCCCGCCTGGCGGGCAATTTCGCCAGTCTCGAGCGTGACCTGATGGGCGCCGTACTGGAAGGTCTTGGTGATTTTCGCCACGTTGTCTGATCCCTTGTATCGCTTTGGTTACGTCCGGGGCCCCTGCCCCGGCCGGTACTGCTTTGGTTCCCAAAAACGAACCGCGGCGCATCACTGCGCCGCGGTCGGTTGTCGTCTTATCGACGCAGGCCCAGCTTCTCGATCAGGGCCTTGTAGCGCTCGACGTCCTTGCGCTTGAGGTAGTCCAGCAGGCTGCGACGGCGGTTCACCATCTGCAGCAGGCCACGACGCGAGTGGTGGTCGTGCTTGTGCAGCTTGAAGTGCTCGGTGAGCTGCTCGATGCGGGCCGTCAGCAGGGCCACCTGGACTTCGGGCGAGCCCGTGTCGTTGGTGCCACGGCCGTGCTCGCCGATGATCTTCGCGGTATCGATGGACATCAGGTTTCCTTGAGTCGCGGGACCCGCAGGAACGTCCGGCGCGGAAATCGCCGCGCCGACGCACCGCATGGTCCGCCGGTTTCAGTAGAGGTGTGCCCGAAAGGGCGCGCGTATTGTAGCCGCGGGCTCCGCGGCCCAACAAGGCGAGGCTGAACCGGGCCGCTAGACGGTCGGAGCGTCCGTCCGGAACAGCCGCTGCGGCACGAGGCGCCCCGCTTCGCGGCGGGCGAGGCCGAGCAGCGGGCCGCCTTCACACCTCGCCGCGACCAGCCCGTCGCCGGTGGCGGTCGCGTGCGGGTCCAGGTCGACCGCCTGCCCGTGCAGGAGCCGGCGTGCGGCGTCCGCCCCGATCTCGACCGTCGGAAAGTCCACCAGTCCGTCCTCCACCGGCAGGAGGTGGGCGAGCATGCGGGCCTCGTCGTCGGCGATCGCCTGCAGTGTGTCCAGGTCGACCATGCTCGGCGCGCGGAACGGCTCGACCCACAGCCGGCGCAGCTCCGTGACGTGCGCGCCGCAGCCGAGCGCTTCGCCGAGGTCGCGGACCAGGCTGCGTACGTACGTCCCCGAGCCGCATTCGACGTGGAGGCGCAGGGCCCCGGGCAGGCGTTCGATCACCCTCAGGTCGTGCACGACGACGTCGCGCTCCGGCGCCTCCACCGGCAGGCCCTTCCTCGCCAACGAATAGAGGCGCTCGCCGCCCTGCTTCAGGGCCGAGTAGATGGGCGCCCGCTGCCGGATCGGACCCCGCAGGGGTGCGAGGGCCGCCTCGATGCGGGAATCGTCGATATCGGGCACCGGTCGCTCGACCAGTACGATGCCATCCGCGTCATCGGTGTCTGTCGTCGTGCCGAGCCGCGCGACGGTCTCGTACGCCTTGCGGGAACCCAGCAGCAGGCCCGCGATCTTCGTGGCCTCGCCGAAGCACACCGGCAGCAGGCCGGTGGCGAGCGGATCGAGGCTGCCGGTGTGCCCCGCCTTGTCCGCGCGGAACAGATGCCGCACGCGCTGGAGCGCCTGGTTCGAGCTCATGCCCGATGGCTTGTCCAGCAGCAGGATGCCGTCGAGGCGACGGAAGCGGGTCTTGCGGCTCATGCGGGCGACGCCTCAGGCGTCGTCGTGGTCACCATCCGCGGCATCGTCCGCCGGGCGGACGTCCTGCAGCAGGCGGTCGATCCTCTCGCCGCGATCGAGCGATTCGTCGTAGACGAAGTGCAACTCGGGCACGTGACGCAGCTTGACCGCACGCGCGAGCTCGTAACGGATCTCCTTCGCGGCCTCGCGGAGGCCCTTGACCGCCTCGCCGGAGCGCTCCGGCTGAAGCGCGGTGACCCACACCTTCGCGTGGGCCATGTCGCGCGTCACCTCGACGTCGGAGACGCTCACCGAGGGCAGCCCGAGCTCGCGCACGGCCTCGTGCACGAGGGTGCCCAGCTCGCGGCGGAGCTGGGCGGAGACGCGGTCGGTGCGATGGAAGCTCTTGGAGGGCATCGTCGGTTACAGCGTCCGCTGGACCTCGATGCGCTCGAAGCACTCGATCTGGTCGCCCGGCTTGATGTCGTTGTAGGCCTTCACGCCGATGCCGCACTCGGTGCCGTTGCGCACCTCGTCGACGTTCTCCTTGAAGCGGCGCAGCGATTCCAGCTCGCCTTCGAAGATCACCGTCTGCTGGCGCAGGACGCGGATCGGCTTGCTGCGCTTGACCACGCCCTCGACGACCATGCAGCCCGCGACCGCGCCGAACTTCGACGAGCGGAACACATCGCGAACCTCGGCGGTGCCGATGATCTCCTCGCGGATCTCCTTGCCGAGCACGCCCGAGGCGATCTGCTTCACCTGGTCGATGACGTCGTAGATGATCGAGAAGTAGCGCAGGTCCACGCCCTGGTTCTCGATGACCTTGCGCGCCGTTGCGTCGGCACGGACGTTGAAGCCGATGATCGTGGCCTTCGACGTCGCGGCGAGCTGCGCGTCGGACTCGGTGATGCCACCCACGCCGCCGCCGATCACGTTGATGCGGATCTGCTCGTTCGACAGACCGGTCAGCGCATCGCGCAGGGCCTGCACGGAGCCCTGCACGTCGGCCTTGACCACGAGATTGAGCGTCTGCTGGCTGGCTCCCTCGCCCATCTGCGCGAGGATGTCCTCCATGCGGTTGCCGGTCTGCGCGACGAGGCGATGCTCGCGGCGCTTCGCGTCGCGCTGCTGCGCGACGTCCTTGGCGAGGCGCTCGTCCTCGACCACGACCAGGTCGTCGCCCGCATCCGGCACGCCGGACAGGCCGAGGACCTGCACGGGAATCGACGGCCCGGCCGACTGCACCTGGCCGCCCGTCTCGTCGAACAGCGCGCGCACGCGGCCGTACTGCACGCCGCAGACCACGTAGTCGCCCTTCTCGAGCTGGCCCGACTGCACCAGCACGGTCGCCACCGGGCCGCGGCCCTTGTCGAGCGAGGATTCGATCACCACGCCCGTCGCGCGACCGGTCGGCACCGCGCGCAGCTCGAGCACTTCGGCCTGCAGCGAGATCGCATCCAGCAGGTCGTCGACGCCCTGGCCGGTCTTGGCCGACAGCTCGACCATCTGCACGTCGCCGCCGAACTCCTCGGCGACGAGGTCGTGCGCGAGCAGCTCGTTCTTGACGCGGCTCGGGTCCGCGTCCGACTTGTCGATCTTGTTGACCGCGACCACGACCGGGACGCCCGCCGCCTTCGCGTGCTGGATGGCCTCGATCGTCTGCGGCATGACGCCGTCGTCGGCGGCCACCACGAGAACCACGATGTCCGTCAGCTTGGCGCCGCGCGCGCGCATCGCCGAGAAGGCGGCATGGCCCGGGGTATCGAGGAAGCTGATGACGCCCTTCGCGGTCTCGACGTGGTAGGCGCCGATGTGCTGCGTGATGCCGCCCGCCTCGCCCGAGGCGACCTTCGTGCGGCGGATGTAGTCGAGCAGCGAGGTCTTGCCGTGGTCGACGTGGCCCATGATCGTGACGACCGGCGGACGCGGGGCCTTTTCGCCCTGCGCACCTTCCACGTGCGCGATCAGCAGGTCCTCAGCCGTCGTGTCGTCGGCGCGGACCGCGGTGTGGCCCAGCTCCTCGGTCACGAGCACGGCGGTGTCGTGGTCGATCGTCTGGTTGATCGTCGCCATCACGCCCATCTTGAAGAGCGCCTTGACGACGTCGCCGCCCTTGAGCGCGAGCTTCTGAGCGAGCTCGGCGACCGTCACGGTCTCGCCGATCGCGACCTCGCGCCGGACCGGGGCGGTCGGGCGCTGGAAACCGGTACCGGTGCGCGACTGGTCCGCCTGTCGACGGGCGGCCGGCTTGGGCTTGCCGCGCCCACCGGCGCCGCGGCGCGCGCGGTCGGCGGCGCTGAGGTGCATCTGGCCGGCGAAGCGGCTGGCGCGGTCGTCGTCCTCGACCGTCGTCTGCATCGCATGCGAGCCGCGCGTCTTGTGCGCGGGCGCATGGGACGGTGCACGCACCGGCTCCGCTCCACGCGGCGCCGGGCGGGCGTGGCCATGGGCGGGCCTGCGGGCCTCGCCTTCCGGCTCCGCCGACGCCTTCGCGGCCGCTTCGGCCGCGAGGCGCGCGCGCTCCGCTTCGGCCGCTTCCTGGCGCGCACGCTCGATTTCCTCGGCGCGACGACGGTCGGATTCGGCGAGGCGCTGCTGCTCCTCGAGGTTCCGCTGACGCGACTCCTCGAGCTTGCGCAGGATCTCGGCACGCTCGTCCGTGACCGCGCCCCCGGCGCCTCCGGCCTCGGAACGCACGAGCGTGACCTTCTTGCGGACGACGACGTCGACGGTCGCCTTCGCCTTGCCGCCGCCGACGGTGATCTCCTGCTTCCGCGTGCGGTTGAGCGTGATCTTCTTCGGCGCCTCGACGTCCGTCGCCGCCGCGTCGCTCTTGCCGTGCGCGCGCTTCAGGAAGCCCAGCAGCTTCACTTTCTCGATGCTGGTCACCACCTGGTCGGGGCCGCTGAACTTCATGCCGGCCTCGGCCAGCTGTTCCAGCAGCTTCTCGACCGGCGTGTTGACCAGCTCGGCAAGCTTGCGGATGGTGGTTTGCTGCGACATTCGGTTTCCGTTTCCCGTGGCGCGGCCGGAGCCGTGCGTGATTGCGTGATTCTATCCCGGTGACCCCGGGCGGCCGACCGGCCGTCAGGTCGTCCCGACGGCCGTGGACGCGCTGCAGCCGCTTACTCGCCGCGCTCCAAGCGGGCGATCTCCTCGGCGCGGGCCGCGAGGATCAGCGCCGCGGCGCGCTCCTCATCCAGCCCCTCGATGCCGAATTCGACCACCTCGTCGGCGCCGAGCTCGGAGAGATCCTCGCTCGTGCGGATGCCGTGCAGCGCGAGGGCGCGCGCCGTGTCCGAGTCCATGCCCTCGAGCGCGAGCAGGTCCTCGGACGGCTGCTGGCTTTCCAGCTGCTCCTCCTCGGCGAGCGCGTCATTGAGCAGCGAGTCGCGTGCGCGCGAGCGCAGTTCCTCGACGATGTCCTCGTCGAAGCCCTCGATCGCGAGCAGTTCGCCGACCGGTACGTAGGCGATCTCCTCGACCGTGTTGAAGCCTTCCGAGACGAGGATGCCGGCGATCTCCTCGTCGACCTCGAGCTTGTCCTGGAACAGCTGGCGCGACGCGGCCTGCTCGGCCTCGCTCTTGGCCTGCACCTGGTCGGCTGTCATGACGTTGAGCTGCCAGCCGGTCAGCCGGCTCGCCAGGCGGACGTTCTGGCCACCCTTGCCGATCGCCTGCGCGAGGCGCTCCTCGGCGACCGCGAGGTCCATCGAGTGCTTGTCCTCGTCCACGACGATCGATTGCACCTCGGCCGGCGCCATCGCATTGATGACGAACTGCGCCGGGTTGTCCGACCACAGGATGATGTCGACGCGCTCGCCGTTGAGCTCGTTGCTCACAGCCTGCACGCGCGAGCCGCGCATGCCGATGCAGGCGCCGATCGGATCGGTGCGGTTGTCGTGCGCGAGCACCGCGATCTTCGCGCGGTCGCCCGGATCGCGCGCGCAGGCGCGGATCGACACGAGGCCCTGACTCACTTCCGGCACCTCGAGCTTGAACAGCTCCATCATGAACTCGGGCGCGCCGCGGCTGATGAAGATCTGCGGGCCGCGCGGCTCCGGGCGCACGTCGTACAGGTAGCCGCGGACGCGGTCGCCGGTGCGGAGCACGTCGCGCGGGATGCCCTTGTCCTTCGGAATGATCGCCTCGGCATTGCCGCCCAAGTCGACATAGATGTTTCCGCGCTCCACGCGCTTGACCACGCCCGTCACCAGCTCGCCGACACGATCCTTCCACGCATCGATGACCTGCTGGCGCTCGGCCTCGCGCACCTTCTGCACGATGACCTGCTTGGCGGCCTGCGCGGCGATGCGACCGAACTCGGGATTCTCGATCTGCTCCTCGATGAAGTCGCCGACCTCGACCCCCTCGACCTCGTCGACCGCGTCCATCAGGCGGATCTGGCGATCAGGCGACTCCATGACCACGTCGTCGGCCACGACCTCCATGCGGCGGAAGGTCTCGTAGCTGCCGTCCTTGCGGTCGATCGACACGCGCACCAGCACGTCCTCGTCGTGGTAGCGCTTCTTCGCGGCCGATGCCAGAGCGGCCTCGATCGCCTCGAAGATGACCTCGCGCGGCACGCCCTTCTCGTTGGCGACCGCATCGACGACCAGCAACAGTTCCTTGCTCATCTCGCTTTACTCCGCACGGGACGGCCCATCGGCCGCCGGCTTGTTGGGGATGTTCTTCTTGGGCGCCTTGCCGCGCCCCTTGGTGTCCTTCGAAGGCGCATAGCCGAGCGCGGCCCAGTCGGGAACGAGGCGCGCTTTCTCGACGTTGCCCATGCCGAACGCGACCTCCTGGGCCAGACCGCCCTGCCCTTCGACCTCGACGTGCACGGTCTCTTCCTCGACCTTGAGGATGCGGCCCTGCAGGCGGCGACGGCCGTCCTGCGGCAGCTTGAGCGTGACCTTCGCCTGCTCACCCACGAAGCGCGCGAACTGCTGCGCCGTGAACAGCGGACGGTCGACGCCAGGCGAGGACACCTCGAGCGTGTAGTTGCCACTGATCGGGTCCTCGACGTCGAGCTGCGCGGAGACCTCACGACTGACGGCTTCGCAATCCTCGATCCCCACGTGGCGCTCGCCGTCTCCGCCCGGGAGGTCGATGTACAGGCGCAGGGTCGCGCCGCCCGGGGCGGGCAGGTATTCGATGCCGAGCAGCTCGAGCCCGAGGGACTGCACCGTCGGCTCGAGGAGCTTCGCGATTTGGGTGGCCTTGTCCGCCATATCCGCCTCCGTGGGCGCGTTGACGACGCCCGAAAACAACAAGGGGCCCGATGGGCCCCTTGTCCGGTACTGCTGGATGTCGGTCGATCGCGTGGAGCCGCGACCGTCGAGCCCAAGCATCGGTTCGAGATGCTGCATTCGAACCTGAAGCTGGTAGCGGGGGCAGGATTTGAACCTGCGACCTTCGGGTTATGAGCCCGACGAGCTGCCAGACTGCTCCACCCCGCATCAGGCCGACAATTGTACGGCCGGCACGTTTTTCGCGCAAGCCCGGATGTCGAATCCGGACCAAACGGGTGTCAGCCCGCGAACGCCCGCTGGCACAACGCCATGAGCGGATCCCACGCGAGCCCCAGCGCGAGGAGCGACAGCGCATTGACGCCGAAGACCATCCGCAGCGGACGGCTCGGCGTGCCGATCGCAGTGTCGGCATCCGGGGCGTCGAAATACATGGCCTTGACCACCCGCAGGTAGTAGAAGGCGCCGACGACCGCGAAGACCACGCCCACCAGCGCGAGCCACAGCATCCCGCCGTCGAGGGCGGCACGCAGGACTGCGAGCTTGGCCCAGAAGCCCAGGAACGGCGGAAGGCCGGCCAGAGAGGCCATCACGCACAGCACCAGGCCCGCCATCCACGGGTCGCGCGCGTTGAGCCCGCGGTAATCGTCGATCCGGTCGGCCTCGAAGCCGCGCGATGCGAGCACGACGATCGTGCCAAACGCCGCCACCGCCATGAGCGCGTAGCTGATCGCATAGAACATGGCGGCCGCAAAGCCCGCCTCCCCGCCTCCCGCAATGCCGATGAACAGGAAGCCGACGTGCGACACCGTCGAATAGGCGAGCATGCGCTTGAAGTTCGACTGCACCATCGCGGCGAGGTTGCCGATCGCCAGCGAGGCTACCGCCACCACCGCGAACATCATGCGCCAGCGGTCGTCGAGCCCGCCCGCACCGACCTCGAACAGCCGATAGGCCATGGCGAACGACGCGAGCTTCGGTGCCGAACCCACGAACATCGTGACCGGGGTGGGGGCGCCGGTGTAAACGTCCGGCAGCCACATGTGGAACGGCGCACCACCGAACTTGAAGGCGACGCCGGCGAGCATGAAGACCACGCCCGTGAGAAGCAGCATCCCCTGCCCCGTCCCCTCGCTCGCCGCGCGGGCGATGACCTGGAGGTCGAGCGACCCCGTCGCGCCGTAGACCAGCGACATGCCGTAGAGCAGCAGGCCCGACGCGAGCGACCCGAGGATGAAGTACTTGATGCCCGACTCGGAAGCCAGCGGGCTGTCGCGATCGATCGCGACCAGCGCGTACGAGCACAGTGCCAGCAGCTCGAGGCCCAGGTAGACCATCACGAGGCTGCCCGCCGACACCAGCAGCATCATGCCGGCGGTGGCGAACAGCACGAGCACCGCGACCTCGCCCTTGTAGAGGTCGCGCTGGCGCAGGAACGGCCACATGTAGAGCATCGACAGCGCGGACGTGACCAGAATCGCGACCTTGAGCACGTCCGCGGCGACGTCCCGGACGAACATGCCCCCGAGCACCGTGCCCTGCCCGCCGACGCCCGACGCGACGAGTGCGGCGACGAGCGCCAGCGCGGCGACGGCGCCGACATGGGTGACGATCCGGCGTCCCTCGTCGACGAACAGGTCGACCATCAGGAGGAGGAACGCCGCGCCCACGAGCACCAGCTCGGGAACGAGCGGCGCGAGGTCGGCGACGGTGGGCATCGTGGCGATCATGGGTGGCGGCTTTCCGTCAGCGGGTTCACAGCTTCGACGACGCGATCTGCGCCGCGAGCTGGGCGATCGAAGGTTCCATCAGGTCGGTGAGCGGCTTCGGCCAGACGCCGAGCAGCAGGACGCCGAGCGCGAACGCACCGAGCACGAACGCCTCCCGGCGGTTGATGTCGGTGAGCTCGGCCACGTGCGGGTTGGCGACCTCGCCCCAGATCACGCGCTTCACGAGCCAGAGCGTGTACGCCGCGCCGATGATCAGGGTGAATGCAGCGGCGAATGCCAGCAGCGGATGGCGCTGGAAACTCGCCAGGATCACCATGAACTCGCCGACGAAGCCCGACGTGCCCGGAAGGCCGGAGTTGGCCATCGCGAACAGCACGACGAAGCCCGCGAACCACGGCATCACGTTCGCGACGCCACCGTAGTCCCGGATCATGCGGCTGTGCATGCGGTCGTACAGCACGCCGACGCAGCTGAACATCGCACCCGACACGAAGCCGTGGCTGATCATCTGCACCATGGCGCCCTGCAGGCCGAGCTGCGCTCCGGCCGCGTTGCCCTGCTCGCGCACCAGCGCCATAGCGATGAACGTGCCGAGGGTCACGAACCCCATGTGCGAGATCGACGAGTACGCGATCAGCTTCTTCATGTCGTCCTGCACGAGGGCGACGAGGCCGACGTAGATCACCGCGACCAGGCTCAGCGCGATGGGCAGCCAGGCCCACTCGGCGCTCGCATCCGGGACGATCGGCAGGTTGAAGCGCAGGAAACCGTAGCCGCCGATCTTCAGCATGATCGCCGCCAGCACCACCGAGCCGGCGGTGGGCGCCTCGACGTGCGCATCCGGAAGCCACGTGTGCACCGGGAACATCGGCACCTTGACCGCGAACGCGACGAAGAACGCGAAGAACAGCCAGGTCTGCTCCGTCATCGACAGCGGCAGCGCGTACATGTCCTGCAGCTGCCAGCTGCCGCCCTTGAGGTACAGGTAGATCAGCCCGACCAGCATGAAAAGCGAGCCGAGGAAGGTGTACAGGAAGAACTTGATCGACGCGTAGACGCGACGCGGCCCACCCCAGACGCCGATGATGATGAACATCGGGATCAGCATGCCTTCGAAGAAGACATAGAACAGGATGGAGTCGAGCGCGGCGAAGACGCCGACCATCAGGCCTTCGAGGATCAGGAACGCGGCGTAGTACTGGCTCACGCGCTCGTCCACCGAGCCCCACGCGCCGATCAACACGAGCACCGAGGTGAACGTCGTCAGGCCCACCAGCGCCGCTGCGATGCCATCGACGCCCAGGTGGTACCGGATGTCGTAGGCGGCGATCCAGCTGCGGTCCTCGAGGAACTGCATGCCCGGGTTCGCATGGTCGAAGCCCGTGAACAGCGGAATGCTCAGCGCAAGGGTCGCGACGGCGACGAGGACGGCGAACCAGCGCGCGGCGTTCGGGCGGTTGTTGCCGAAGGCGAGCGTGGCGAGACCGCCGAGAATCGGCAGCCAGATCAGGAGGCTCAGCAAGGGAAAGGTCCCAGTGAGGGGCGCGGGGGTCACGTGGTCGTCCCTCTCGTCTCAGTTCCAGCCGCGGATGAGGAAGGCCAGCAGCACGATCAGGCCGACGATCATCGCGAATGCGTAGTGGTACAGGTAGCCGGACTGCACGCGGCGCGTCATACGGGCGATGACGTCGACGACCCGCGCGCTGCCGTTGACGGCGACGCCATCGATCAGGCCGCTATCCACCGCGCGCGATGCACGGCCGAGCCCGATGCCGCCGCCTGCGAACCCGTCGATCCACAGGTGGTCGAATCCGTACTTGTTCTCGAGCACGCGGACGGGCAGCGAGAAGGTACGGCGCAGGGACGCCGCCCATTCCGGCTTGAACAGGTACAGCACCGTTGCGAGAGCGAAGCCGGCGAACGCGAGCCAGAACGCCGGGGTCATGAAGCCGTGGAGGCCGAGTGCCCAAGGGCCGTGCCACAGATCCTTCTTCAGCGCCAGCATCGTGTCCCGCGCGGGGGCCAGGTCGATCGCGCCTAGGAAGAAGGGCCACTGTTCGTGGTGCCCCGTCCAGTCCGTGCCGAACAGCATCGGTCCCGCGGTGAGCAGGCCGATGAGGACCGACGGGATCGCGAGGAGGATCAGGGGAACCGTCACCACCCACGGCGACTCGTGGGGCTCGACCGGGCCGTGGTGGTCGTCGTGGCCGTGCCCGTCGTCGTGCAGGGGCTCATGGAGCGTCTGGCTGCCGTCATGGCGAGCATCGACGTTCGCATGCTCGTCCGAGGGCGCCGCGTGCCGGAAGCGCTCCTCGCCGTGGAATGTCAGGTAGAGCAGACGGAAGCTGTAGAACGCCGTCACGAAGGCGCCGAGCAGCACCGCCCAGTAAGCGTAATCGGCGATCCACGAGGAGTCCTCGAGGTTCGCGGCATGATGCGCGGCCTCGATGATCATGTCCTTCGAGTAGAAGCCGCTGAAGAACGGCGTCGCCACCAGCGCCAGCGTACCGACCAGGCTCGTCCAGTACGTGATCGGCATGTACTTCCGCAGGCCACCCATCTTCCGCATGTCCTGCTCATGGTGCATGCCGATGATCACGCTGCCCGCCGCGAGGAACAGCAGCGCCTTGAAGAAGGCATGCGTCATCAGGTGGAAGACCGCTGCCGAGTACGCCGAGACGCCGAGCGCGACCGTCATGTAGCCGAGCTGCGACAGCGTCGAGTACGCCACGACGCGCTTGATGTCGTTCTGCACGATGCCGATCAGGCCGGTCCAGAAGGCCGTGGTCGCACCGACGAACAGGACCACGTTGAGGGCCGTCTGGCTCAGCTCGAAGAGCGGCGACATGCGCGCGACCATGAAAATGCCCGCCGTGACCATCGTGGCCGCGTGGATCAGCGCGGAAATCGGCGTGGGGCCCTCCATCGAATCGGGCAGCCACACGTGCAGCGGCACCTGCGCCGACTTGCCCATCGCGCCGATGAACAGGCAGATGCACATCGCGGTCGCCACCGACCAGGTCCATGGCGCCGACACGGTGAAGATTCGGCCGAACGCCTCGAACGTGCCATCCCACAACGTCACCTGGCTCCCCACGATCGTGGGCGCGTTGGCGAACGCGGTCGCATAGTCGAGCGTACCGAACATCGTCAGGACGAAGCCGATGCCGAGGAGGAAGCCGAAGTCGCCGACGCGGTTCACGAGGAAGGCCTTCAGGTTCGCGAACACGGCCGTCGGCTTCTTGAACCAGAAGCCGATCAGCAGGTACGACACCAGGCCGACCGCTTCCCAGCCGAAGAACAGCTGGAGGAAGTTGTTGCTCATGACCAGCATGAGCATCGAGAACGTGAACAGCGAGATGTAGCTGAAGAACCGGTGGTAGCCCGGGTCCTCGTCCATGTAGCCGATCGTGTAGATGTGCACGAGCAGCGAGACGAAGGTGACCACCACCATCATCATCGCGGTGAGCTTGTCGACCATGAAGCCGACATTGGCCTGGAGGCCGCCGACGTCGAACCACGTGTAGAGGTTCTCGTTGAAGGGCGGCGCGCCGTGACCGACGAGCTGCCAGAGCACCTGCATCGACAGCACGCAGCTGACCGCGACGCCGAGGATCGTCACCCAATGCGCACCGGCGCGGCCGATCTTCCGCCCGAACAGACCGGCGACGATCGAGCCGATCAGCGGCGCGAGCACGATCGCGACGAGGATGGACTTGGAGATGGCGTGTTCCACACCGGGCATCGGATCAACCCTTCATCGAATCGATTTCGGCGACGTTGATCGTGCGCCGGTTGCGGAAGAGCGTGACGAGGATCGCCAGCCCGATCGCGGCCTCCGCGGCCGCGACCGTGAGGATGAAGAAGACGAAGACCTGCCCCGCCGCGTCGCCGAGGTGCCGCGAGAAGCCCACGAAATTGATGTTGACCGAGAGCAGCATCAGCTCGATCGACATGAGGAGCACGATCACGTTGCGGCGGTTGAGGAAGATGCCCGCGACGGCGATGCAGAACATCACGGCGCCGAGCGCGAGGTAGTGGCCCAGGGTGATGCCGCCTTCGAGCATGCTCATGCCTGGCCTCCGTCGTTGACTTCGGTCGCGGCCGGCCGCGCCGGGGCCATCTTCACCATGCGCAGGCGGTCGGACGCACGGACGCGCGCCTGCCACGAGGGATCCTGCGAGCGCACGCCTTCGCGCCGGCGCAGCGTCAGCATCACGGCCGCGACGACCGCGACGGTGAGGATGACTGCAGCGACCTCGAACGGAAGCATGAAGTCGGTGAACAGCGTGCGCGCCAGCCAGACGGTGTTGGGCACCTCGCCCGCGGCCGCCGCATTGGCCGCGAACGGCTGCTCGGCCGCGGCGCGGACACCGATGAGCGTCACGATCTCCACCAGCATGACCACGGCGACGAGCAGGCCCACCGGAAGATAGCGACCGAAACCCTTCCGCAGGGGACCGACGTCGATGTCGAGCATCATCACGACGAAGAGGAAAAGCACCATCACCGCGCCGACGTAGACGAGGATCAGCGCGATACCGAGGAACTCGGCGCCGGCGATGATCCACGTGCAGGCGATGGAGAAGAACGTCAGGACGAGCGACAACGCGGCGTGGACCGGATTGCGCAGGCTGATGACCGCGACCGCCGAAACCGTGGCGATGGCGGCGAACGCGTAGAAGGCGATGAGCGCGAAGTCCATGGCGGCCTCAGCGGAACTGGGAGTCGAGCTGGCGGCGCTCGGCGAGCTCGGCCTCGAGGCGGTCACCGATCGCCAGCAGCTGCGGCTTGGTCACGATGTTCTGGCCACGCTGGTCGAAGTGGTACTCGAGGATGTGCGTCTCGACGATGGAATCCACCGGGCACGATTCCTCGCAGAACCCGCAGTAGATGCACTTGAACAGGTCGATGTCGTAGCGCGTGGTGCGGCGCGTACCATCGGAGCGCTTCTCGGAGTCGATGGTGATCGCGAGAGCCGGGCACACGGCCTCGCACAGCTTGCACGCGATGCAGCGCTCCTCGCCGTTGGGATAGCGGCGAAGCGCGTGGATCCCGCGGAAGCGGTGTGACTGCGGGATCTTCTCCATCGGATACATGACCGTGTACTTCGGCTTGAAGAGGTACTTCAGCGTCAGTCCGAGGCCCTGCAGCAGCTCGAGGAGCAGCAGGCTCTTGAAATAGGAGGTGATGCGGTTCATGGATGCCTGCGTCCCTTACCGGCCCGGCTCGAAGACGCCGAAATAGGCCATCAGCGCGGTGGCGAAGATCCACGCGATGGTCAGCGGAATGAAGACCTTCCAGCCCAGGCGCATGATCTGGTCGTAGCGATAGCGCGGGAACGACGCGCGGAACCAGATGAAGGCGCTGGCGAAGAACGCCGCCTTCAGCAGCAGCCACCACCACCCGTCCGCCGACAGCAGCGGGATTCCGAGGCCGTGGAAGGGGCTGAGCCAGCCGCCCAGGAAGAACAGCGACGTCAGCATGCTGACGAGGATCATGTTCGCGTATTCGGCGAGGAAGAACAGCGCGAACTGGGACCCGGAATACTCGACCATGTGGCCGGCGACGATTTCCGATTCGCCCTCGACCACGTCGAACGGCGCGCGATTCGTTTCAGCCACGCCGGAGATGAAGTAGACGACGAAGAGCGGCAGCAGCGGCCACATGAACCACTCGAACAGGGCCGCATCGCCGGCCTGCGCCATGACGATCGCGGAGAGGTTCAGGCTTCCGGCGGCGATCAGCACGCCGACCATCGCGAAACCCATCGCGATCTCGTACGACACCACCTGCGCCGCGGCGCGCATCGCTCCGAGGAAGGCGTACTTCGAGTTGGACGCCCAGCCGGCGAGGATGATGCCGTAGACGCCGAGCGAGGTCATCGCCAACAGGTAGAGCAGGCCCGCGTTGACGTCGGCCAGCACGAGGCGCGTATCGAACGGGACGACCGCCCAGGCCGCGAACGCCGGTACGAGCGCGAGCAGCGGCGCGAGCACGAACAGCCCCTTGGCCGCGCGCGCCGGCTGCAGGACTTCCTTGAACAGCAGCTTGAAGACGTCCGCAAACGCCTGCAGCACGCCCATGCCCACGTACATGGGCCCGTGGCGCACGTGCATCCAGCCGATGAGCTTCCGCTCCCAGACGACGTAGAACGCCACCGAGACGATCACGGGGACGGCGATCGCGAGGATCTTCAGGACGATCCAGGCGATGCTGCCGGCGACCCCGAGGTCGAGCAGCCAGTCGCGAAGCGGGTCGATGACTTGGTTCTCGAGCATGGACGTCAGGCTCTCCCGATTTCGGCGCGACCTGCGCCGAGCGGCGCCGTGGCGACATGGCCGCCCTCGACGTAGACGGTGCCCGGAGCGACCTTCGCGCTGAGGGCGACCGGGAGCGTCGCCTTCCCGCTCTCGACGGCCAGGCGAACGACCGTTCCGCTCTCGAGGCCGAGCGTCGCCGCGTCCTGCGGATTCAGAAGCGCCCGCGGAGCGTGGTTGAGCGGATGCGACTGCAGGCCGGGCGCACGGCGCACGACCGCGTCGCTGCGGTAGATCGCCGGCGCGGTCGCGATCTCGTAGCCGCCGCCCTGCCCCGGAGCCGGAACCGGGCGACCCGCCACGACGGAGACCGTGCGCGCCCCGATGGTCGCGCGCGCACCCGCCAGGTCGACGAATTCGAAGCCCGGAACGCCGAGCTCGCCCGCCAGCGCACGGATCAGACGCCAGCCCGGACGGGCCTCGCCCGGCAGCTTTCCGCCGGCGTAGGCGATCTGATCGCGGCCCTCGAGGTTGGTCAGTGTGCCGTCGATCTCGGGCAGGAGCCCGATCGGCAGGATCACGTCGGCGACGGCGCGCGTGGATTCGCAGGCGAAGTGGCTGAACGCCACGACCTGCGCGCCGTTGAAGGCGGCCAGCGCGTGCGCCGTCGATGCGAAGTCGAGCCCCGGCTCGACGCCGTAGAGCACGTACGCCGACCGGCGATCCGCCAGCATGGAGCCGGCGTCGCGCGACGTCGGCAGCACGCCGTGACGCGCCAGGCCGAGCGCGTTGGCACCCTGCGGAATGCGGCAGAGCTTCGCGCCCGTCACGCGGCAGAGGTCGCGCGCCGCGGCGCGGATGGCGGCGGCATGCGGCCCGTTCTCGGCGATCGCGCCGACGACCACCGCGACCGACTCGACCCCGTGCAGCGCCTCGCGCAGCCCCGGGTCAGCGAGGGTCGCCGCGATCGCGGACGGCGCGACGATGCGTCGGCTGGCCACTTCGAACGTGAAGTCGAAGTCGACCGGATTGACGACATGGACCTTCGCACCGCGCATCCACGCCTTGCGGATGCGCGCGTGCAGCAGCGGGAGCTCGTGGCGCAGGTTCGTGCCGACGATGACGATCGCGTTGGCGCGCTCGATGTCGACGACCGGCATCTCGAATGCTTCCGCGACAGCCGCGTCCGACAAGTCGAGCTGCGACAGGCGGTGATCGATGTTGCCCGTGCCGAGCGCTTCGGCCAGGCGCGCCAGCAGTGCACCTTCCTCGTTCGAGGTCGACGGGTGGACGAGGATGCCGAGCTGGTCGGCGCCGTTCTCGCGCAGGATCTGGGCCGCGCGTGCGAGCGCCTGATCCCACGAGACTTCGCGCCAATCGCCGCCGTCCTTGACCATCGGTGCGACGGCGCGATCGGCCGCGTACAGGCCCTCGTGCGAGTAGCGATCACGATCGGACAGCCAGCACTCGTTGACCGCATCGTTGTCGCGCGGAACGGTGCGGAGCACCTCGCCCCGGCGCACGTGCAGGAACAGGTTGCTGCCGAGCGGATCGTGGTAGCCGAGCGACTCGCGCGCCATCAGCTCCCACGGCCGGGCACGGAACTGGTACACCTTGTTCGTCAATGCGCCGACGGGGCAGACATCGATGACGTTGCCCGAGAGCTCGGTCGTCAGCGGCTTGCCGTCGTAGGTCCCGATCTGCAGGTTCTCGCCGCGGTACATCCCGCCGAGCTCGTAGGTGCCGGCGACTTCCGCGGTGAATCGCACGCAGCGCGTGCACTGGATGCAGCGCGTCATCTCGGTGGCGACCAGCGGGCCGATGTCCTCGTCGGGCACCGTGCGCTTACGCTCGGAGAAGCGCGAGATCGACCGGCCGTAGCCCATCGAGAGGTCCTGCAGCTCGCACTCGCCGCCCTGGTCGCAGATCGGGCAGTCGAGCGGATGGTTGATCAGCAGGAACTCCATCACGTTGCGCTGGCTCTTCAGAGCCTTCTCGCTGCGCGTGACCACCTTCATGCCGTCCATCACCGGCGTGGCGCAGGCCGGCGCCGGCTTCGGCATCTTCTCCACCTCGACGAGGCACATGCGGCAGTTCGCCGCGACGCTGAGCTTGTCGTGGTAGCAGAAGCGCGGGATCGGGATTCCGGCCTTGTCGGCGGCCTGGATGATCATCGAACCCTTCGGCGCGGCCATCTCGACGCCGTCGATGGTGACGGTGACGTGGTCCGGCGGCAGGTTCGGGTTCACAGGCTGTGCGCTCATGCGGCCACCTGCTGCGTCACGACCGTGCCGGCGGCCTCGTCGTCGACGAGGAAGCGCCTGTTGACGATCGCGTATTCGAACTCATGCCAGTAGTGGCGCAGGAAGCCCTGCACCGGCCACGCGGCGGCCTCGCCGAACGCGCAGATGGTGTGGCCCTCGATCTGGCCCGCGGCAGCGCGCAGCATGTGCAGGTCGTCGAGCGTCGCCTCGCGGTTCACGATGCGCGTGAGCATGCGGTACATCCAGCCGGTGCCCTCGCGGCACGGCGTGCACTGGCCGCAGGACTCCTTGAAGTAGAAGCGCGCGATGCGCTGGCAGGCGCGGACCATGCAGGTGGTCTCGTCCATCACGATGACGGCACCCGAGCCGAGGCCGGAGCCGGCCTTCTGGATCGAGTCGTAGTCCATCGTCAGGGACATCATCGTGTCGCCCGGAAGGATCGGCATCGAGGAGCCACCCGGGATGACGCCCTTGAGCTTCCGGCCGCCGCGGACGCCACCGGCCATCTGCAGCAGCTCGGAGAACGGCGTGCCCAGGCGGATCTCGAAGTTGCCCGGATTCGCCACGTGCCCCGACACCGAGAACACCTTCGGGCCGCCGTTGTTCGGCTTGCCCAGCCCCGCGAACCACTCTGCGCCATTGCGGATGATCGCGGGGACCGAAGCATAGGTCTCGGTGTTGTTGATCGTCGTCGGCTTTCCGTAGAGGCCGAAATTCGCCGGGAACGGCGGCTTGTAGCGCGGCTGGCCCTTCTTGCCTTCCAGAGACTCCATCAGCGCGGTCTCTTCGCCGCAGATGTAGGCGCCGGCGCCGAGCGCACCGTAGATGTCGACATCGACGCCACTGCCGAGGATGTCCTTGCCCAGCCAGCCGTTCTCGTAGGCCTCCTTCAGCGCCTGCTCGAAGTGCTCGAAGGGCTCGTGGTGGAACTCGCCGCGCAGGTAGTTGTAGGCCACCGTCGACCCGGTCGCGTAGCAGGCGATCGCCATGCCTTCGACGACCGCGTGCGGGTTGTAACGGAGGATGTCCCGGTCCTTGGCCGTGCCCGGCTCGGACTCGTCGGAGTTGCAGAGGATGTACTTTTGCCCCGGCCCCTTGGGCATGAAGGACCACTTGAGCCCCGTCGGGAAGCCTGCGCCGCCACGGCCGCGCAGGCCGGAGGCCTTGACCATCTCGACCACCGCCGCCGGTTCGATCTTCTCCGTGAGGATCTTGCGCCAGGCCGCGTAGCCGCCGGTCTTGAGGTAGTTGTCGTACGACCACGGCGTATCGAAGTGCAGCGTCGTGTAGACGACGTTGTGCTCCTGCGGCGCCGGGCCGACGGGGCCGTAGCCCTTGGAATAGTCTTGGTGGGAATGCGCCATGGCGCGATTACTCCAGACCGTCGAGGAGCGCGTCGACCTTCGCGGCGTCGAGCTTCTCGTGGTAATGGCCGTTGATGACGACGACCGGCGCCCCGCAGCAGGCGGCGAGGCACTCCTCTTCGCGCTTCAGGTAGACGCGGCCGTCGGCGGTGGACTGGCCGAGCCTGCAGCCGAGCTTCTTCTCGGCGTGCTCGACGAGTTGCTCCGCGCCGTTGAGCCAGCAGCTGATGTTGGTGCAGAACGCCACGTTGTGGCGGCCGACCTTCTCGGTCTCGAACATCGAGTAGAAACTCGCCACCTCGTAGGCCCACACCGGCGGGATGCCGATGTACCTGGCGACCGCGGCGATGATCTCGTCCGACAGCCAGCCGCCGTTCTGCTCCTGCGCCGCATGCAGGCCCTGCAGGACGGCCGAGCGCCGGCGATCCGCCGGGAACTTGGCGAGCCAGTGATCGATGTGCGCGCGCGTGGCATCCGTCAACGCGACCATCGGGTCGACGTTCTGGCAGGCCTCGAAGTTGCCGGTCGCTTTCATTTCAGTCCGGATGTCCGCCGCGTCAGCGGTCGATTTCGCCGAATACGATGTCGTAGGTGCCGATCATCGCGACCACGTCGGCCAGCATGTGGCCCTTCACGACCGCGTCCATCGACGAGAGGTGCGCGAAGCCCGGCGCGCGGATCTTGAGGCGGAACGGCTTGTTCGCGCCGTCCGACACGAGGTACACGCCGAACTCCCCCTTGGGCGCTTCGACCGCGGCATAGGTCTCGCCGGGCGGTACGCAGAAGCCCTCGGTGAACAGCTTGAAGTGGTGGATGAGGGCTTCCATGTCGTCCTTCATCTCCTCGCGCTTGGGCGGGGCGACCTTGAAGTTGTCGACGATCACGGGGCCCGGATTCGCCCGGAGCCACTTCACGCACTGCTGGATGATTCGGTTCGACTCGCGCATCTCGGCCACGCGGACGAGGTAGCGGTCGTAGCAGTCGCCACCCGTGCCGATCGGCACGTCGAAGTCGACCTGGTCGTAGCGCGCATAGGGCTGCGTCTTGCGCAGGTCCCAGGCGACGCCCGAGCCGCGCAGCACGGGACCGCTCATGCCCCAGGCATGCGCCTGCTCCGGCGTGATCACGCCGATGCCGACGGTGCGCTGCTTCCAGATGCGGTTCTCGGTCAGCAGGGTCTCGTACTCGTCCACGCGTGCCGGGAACGTCTGCGTGAACCAGTCGATGAAGTCGAGGACGGAGCCCTCGCGCGCCTCGTTCGAGCGCTTCAGGTCCTTGCCCTTGCGCCATGGCGACTCGCGATACTTCGACATGCGGTCGGGCAGGTCGCGGTACACGCCGCCGGGGCGGTAGTAGGCCGCGTGCAGGCGCGCGCCGGACACCGCCTCGTACACGTCCATGAGCTCCTCGCGCTCGCGGAAGGCGTAGAGGAACACCGCCATGGCGCCGAGGTCGAGCGCGTTCGAACCGATCCACATCAGGTGGTTCTTGATGCGCGTGATCTCGTCGAACATAGTACGGATCCACTGCGCGCGCTCCGGAGCCTCGATGCCCAGCAGCGTTTCGACGGCGCGCACGTAGGCGTGCTCGTTGCACATCATCGACACGTAGTCGAGGCGGTCCATGTACGGGACCGACTGGATGAACGGCTTGGTCTCGGCGAACTTCTCGGTGCCGCGGTGAAGCAGCCCGATGTGCGGGTCCGCGCGATGGACGATCTCGCCGTCCATCTCGAGGATCAGGCGCAGGACGCCATGCGCCGCCGGGTGCTGCGGCCCGAAGTTGAGCGAATAATTGCGGATCTCGGGGCTGCTGCTGCCCGCGGGAGCCCCCATGTCGGCCGCGAGGCTCGGGTAGACGACGCTCATTTCCTGGCCTCCGCGCGCTGCGCGGCTTCGCCCTGCGAGGTCTCGTAGCGTGCGTCGTGGCGGACGACGCGCGGGACCAGCACGCGCGGCTCGATGGTGACGGGCTGGTACACGACGCGGCGGCGCTCGGCGTCGTATCGCACCTCGACGTTGCCGATCATCGGGAAATCCTTGCGGAACGGATGACCCACGAAGCCGTAGTCGGTGAGGATGCGCCGCAGGTCGGGATGACCGTCGAAGACGATGCCGAACAGGTCGAACGCCTCGCGCTCGAACCAGTTCACGCCCGGCCAGACGTCGACAAGCGACGCCACGCTGGGCACGTCATCGTTCGGGGCGAACGTGCGTACGCGCAGCCGCAGGTTGTGCTGCACCGACAGCAGGTGGGCCACCACCGCGAATCGGCGCTCGGTCTCGAGGTCCGCGCCGTTGGGTTTCTCGCCCCAGACGATGCGTCCGGTCGTCTTGCCTTCCACACCGCGCGAATAGCCTTCCGACGAGACGGACGTGTCCCACTCGTCGATCCCGTAGCCGAGATAGTCCACGCCACACAGGTCCACCAGTTGCTCGAAGCCGAACTCGTCGCGCAGCGCGCGCGCGGCATCGAGCCAGGCATCGTGCGGGACCTCGAGCGTGACTTCGCCGCGCGGCTCGGCAACGAGCACCGAACCTCCCGGAAAACGGCCTTGCAGGCGGATGGCGAGGGCCGCGGTCGCGTCGCGGTTCATGCGCGCACGCCCTGGCGCTGATCGCCGAAGTTGGTGCCGCGACGGATCTTCTTCTGCAGCTGCAGGATGCCGTACGTCAGCGCCTCCGCGGTCGGCGGGCAGCCCGGCACGTAGATGTCGACCGGCACGATGCGGTCACAGCCGCGCACCACCGAGTACGAGTAGTGGTAGTAGCCGCCGCCATTGGCGCAGCTGCCCATGGAGATGACCCACTTCGGGTCCGGCATCTGGTCGTACACGCGACGCAGCGCCGGCGCCATCTTGTTGACCAGCGTGCCGGCCACGATCATCACGTCGGACTGGCGCGGCGACGGGCGGAACACGACGCCGTAGCGGTCAAGATCGAGGCGCGAGGCACCGGCATGCATCATCTCGACGGCGCAGCAGGCGAGCCCGAAGGTCATCGGCCACATCGAGCCCGTGCGCGCCCAGTTCCAGAGCGCGTCGAGGTTGGTCGTGACGAAGCCCTGCTGCATGACCGGGTTCTGGTCCTCGGGCAGCAGGATGTCGTCCAGCCGCCCCTCGGGCAGCGGGTTGTGCATCAGGTTGGAGAACTTGTCGAGGGCGCCCATGGCGTCACTCCCACTCGAGGGCACCCTTCTTCCAGACGTAGGCGAAGCCGATCACCAGAAGCGTCAGGAAGATGCCCATTTCGATGAGCCCGAAGACCCCGAGCTCGCGGAACACGAGCGCCCAGGGGAAGACGAACGCGATCTCGAGGTCGAAGACGATGAAGACGATCGCGATCAGGTAATAGCGCACGTTGAACTGCATGCGCGCGTCCTCGAAAGCGTTGAAGCCACTCTCGTAGGGCATCAGTTTCTCGACGGAGGGCGTCTTCGGACCGAGAAGGCGGCCGATGATGATGAGTGCGACGCCGATGCCGCCGGCGACGATCAGGAACAGCAGGGTCGGCAGGTATTCGGCCAGCACTCGTGTTCTCTCGGTCTCGCGGCTGCAGACCTCGTGGGAGCCCGCGGCGGCGCCTGCGCCGCCCCGCGCCCGTTCCACGGGGTCGGGGATGTTCCAGTGTGGTGCCCAAGGGGGGACTCGAACCCCCACGACCTAAGTCGCTACCACCTCAAGGTAGTGCGTCTACCAATTCCGCCACCTGGGCAAAAAACGCGTGTCGTCCTAGACGATCGAAGGCCTTTGCCGCCTCCACTCCAGCCATCCGTGCCGGAGCTTCACATTGTAACGCAATTGCGCGAATCAACCACCCGTCGGCGCGGCCGGCTGCGGCGCAGTCGTGGTCTGCGGAGCCGGTTGCGTGGTCGTCGGCTGGACGGCCGGAGCCGTCGCCGGTGCAGGCACCGCGCCACCGGTCGGCGCCGGAGCCGCCGGCACCGCACCACCCGTCACCGGCGCAGCCGGGACGGCGCCACCGGCCGGAGCCGCCGGCAGTTCGGACATCAGCCCACCGGTCTCGGCGGCAGGCGTCCGCGTCGCACGCGTGGCCTGCCAGGCCATGAAGAGGCTCAGCCCGAAAAACGCCACGGCGAGCCACTTGGTGCTCTTGGAAAGGAAGTTGGCCGACCCGCGCGCGCCGAACACCGTCCCGGACGCGCCGCCGCCGAAGCCGGAACCGGCCTGGGCGCCTGCGCCGCGCTGCATCAGGATCAGCGCGACCATGGCGATCGCCAGCAGCACGTAGAGGATGTTGAGCACCAGCATCGGATCGAACCCGTCGAAGGCTTAACGCGCCGCCGCCAGGGCGATCGCGAGGAAGTCGTCGGCCACCAGCGAGGCGCCGCCGACCAGTCCACCGTCCACGTCCGGCTGCGCGAAGAGCGCCGCCGCGTTGTCCGGCTTCACGCTGCCGCCGTACAGGATCGGCAGCGAGCCAGCAATTCTAGCATCGTACTCGGCGATCTCGCCACGGATGAACGCGTGGACGTCCTGGGCCTGCTCGGGGCTCGCGGTGTGGCCGGTGCCGATCGCCCAGATCGGCTCGTAGGCGATGACGGCGCCCTCGAGCGCCGCCGCGCCATGCTCCTCGAGCAGCGGCCCGAGCTGCTGCTCGATGCGCCACCACGTCTTGTCGTCCTTGCGGTCCTCGAGCGTCTCGCCCACGCAGAGGATCGGCGTGAGCCCGGCCCTCTTCGCCGCCATGAACTTGCGCGCGACGAGCTCGCTGCTCTCGTGGTGGTACATGCGCCGCTCCGAGTGGCCCACCAGCCCGAAGCGCGCGCCCACGTCGGCGAGCATCGCTGCCGACACCTCGCCGGTGAAGGCGCCCTTCTCGTTCGCGCTCACGTCCTGCGCACCGAAGGCGAGATCCCGGCCCTCGCAGTGCTCGACCAGCTCGCCCAGGTAGGGCAGCGGCGGGAGGATCACGCGTTCGACGCCACCGGGGGCCGGCTGGCCAGCGATGGCGTCCACGAGGTCGAAGGCGAACCGGCGGTCGCCATGCAGCTTCCAGTTTCCGGCGACGATGCGACGGCGCATGCGGATCTCCTGTCGAACGGGGCGGCGATGTTACTTGAGCTTGATCTCGCGCAGCCGCTCCTCGAGGTAGCCCTGCGCGGTGATCGGCTCCGGATAGCGGCTCGGATTGTCGGCGTCGACGCAGGACGGCAGCACGTCGATGACGAAATCCGGATTGGGATGCAGGAAGAACGGGGTCGAATACCGCGGCTGGCGCGCCTTGTCGCCCGGCGGGTTCACCACGCGGTGCGTCGTCGACGGATACACGTGGTTGGTCAGGCGCTGCAGCATATCGCCGATATTGACGACGATCGTGTCCGCCTGCGCCGTGAAGGGCACCCACTCGCCCTTGCGCGAGAGCACTTCCAGGCCTTCCGCGCTCGCGCCGACCAGCAGCGTGATCAGGTTGATGTCCTCGTGGGCGCCCGCGCGCACGTTCGGGACGTCCGGCGTCGTGATGGGTGGATAGTGGATTGGACGCAGGATCGAATTGCCCTGGTCGGTCACGGTCACGAAGAAGTCCGCCGGCAGCCCGATGTGGAGCGCGAGCGCCGACAGCATGCGCGAGCCGAGCGCGTCCAGCTCGGAGTACAGGCGATAGCCGACCGCGCGGAACTCCGCGACTTCGTCCGGCCAGACGTTGGGCGGCATCACGTCGGCGTACTTCGAATCGCGCGCGATCTCGCGCCCGATGTGGAAGAACTCCTTGAGGTCGAAGTGCTGGGCGCCCTTGGCGGTCTCGATTCCGAAGGGGGTGTAGCCTCGCGCGCCGCCGCCGCCGGGTACGTGGTACCTGCGCTTGACGTCCTCGGGCAGCGCGAAGAACTCGGCGAACACGCGGTAGGCGTCCTCGATCAGCTGCTGCGGGATGCCGTGATTGCGGATGCCGGCGAAACCCCACTCGCGGTAGGTGGCTCCGAGTTCGGCGACGAAGGCCTCGCGCTGTGCCGGGTCATCGAAGCGCTGGATGTCGAGGGTCGGGATCTGGCTCATAGGTCTCAGAAGATCGGAGGGCAGCTCGCAGCATCGCCGCCTGCGGGCGGCTGCGGCTTGACCGGAGTCAAAGCGGCGGCGCGCACGGCCTCCGCGAGGGTGTCGAGGGTGGACTGGACGAGCGCCGCGTCGTCGGCTTCAACCGTCACGCGCACGACCGGCTCGGTCCCGGACGGGCGCAGGAATGCGCGCCCCCTGCCCTCCACGGCCGTCTGTGCCCGCGCGAGCGCCGCCTTGACGGACTCGGCTTCCGCGGGCTTCGCAGCTCCCGAGTAGCGCACATTGACGGTCTTCTGGGGCACCTTGCGCAGCCCGGCCAGCGCCTCCGCGAGGCCGATGCCGCGGCGCCGCAGCACCTCGAGCACCTGCAGGGCGCTGACGATGCCGTCGCCCGTGCTGACGCGGTCCAGGCATAGCAGGTGGCCCGAGGCCTCGCCTCCCAGCACGCCGCCATGGGCGATCAACTGCTGGTGGACGTAGCGATCGCCGACCTTGGCGCGGATGAAATCGATGCCGAACCCCGCCATCGCCTGTTCGAGGCCGTAGTTGGTCATCAGCGTGCCGACGACCGGGCCCTGGAGCCGGCCCGTCTCGCGCCAGTCGCTGGCCAGCACGTAGATCAGATCGTCGCCGTCACGCACGACGCCCTCGGCATCCACGAACAGCACGCGATCGCCGTCGCCATCGAACGCGATGCCGAGGTCGGCGCCCGACTCCACGACGAGTTTCGCGAGCGCTTCCGGATGCGTCGAGCCGACGCCGTCGTTGATGTTCACGCCGTTGGGCTCGACGCCGAGCGTCGTCACGCGGGCGCCGAGCTCGCGGAAGACGACCGGGGCGATCTGGTAGGTGGCGCCGTTCGCGCAGTCCATCGCGATGCGCATACCGCCGAGGTCGAAGCCCTTGGGCACCGAGTTCTTGCAGGCCTCGACGTAGCGGCCCAGCGCGTCGCGCGTGCGCACCGCCTTGCCCAGCTCCTCGGAGGGCACGGTGCGGAACGGCTCGTCGAGCGCCGCCTCGATCGCCAGCTCGGTCTCGTCGTCGAGCTTCTCGCCTTCGGCGGAAAAGAACTTGATGCCGTTGTCGTGGTGCGGGTTGTGCGAGGCGGAGATCACGATGCCGCCGTCCATGCGCAGCGAGCGCGTGAGGTGCGCGACGGCAGGCGTCGGCATCGGGCCCATCAGCTGCACGTCCACGCCCGCCGCGACCAGGCCGGCCTCCAGCGCCGCCTCGAACATGTAGTTCGAGATGCGGGTGTCCTTGCCGATGATGACCACCGGCTTGCGCCAGCTCGGCGCGCGCGAGCGCAGCGCATGGCCGTAGGCATTGCCGAGGCGCAGGACGAAGTCCGCCGAGATGGCGCCCTCGCCCACCCGGCCGCGGATGCCGTCGGTGCCGAAATAGCGGCGGCTCACGCGGATTCCTCGAGCGCGGGCGCCGGCTGCTTCATCATCACGGCCAGCAGCTGCGCGAGCTTGGCGCGCATCTCGCGGCGGTCGCAGATCAGGTCGACCGCACCGTGCTCCACCAGGAACTCCGAGCGCTGGAACCCCTCGGGCAGCTTCTCGCGCACGGTCTGCTCGATCACGCGCGGCCCCGCGAAGCCGATCAGCGCTTCGGGCTCCGCGATGTTGATGTCGCCGAGCATGGCGAAGGAGGCCGACACCCCGCCCGTCGTCGGGTGCGTGAGCACCGAGACGTACGGGAGGCCCGCGGCGCGCAGGCGTCCAAGCGCCGCCGACGTCTTGGCCATCTGCATGAGCGAGAACAGGCTCTCCTGCATGCGTGCGCCGCCCGAGGCCGAGAAGTTCACGAACGGGCAGCCGACTTCGAGCGCGCGCTCGGCCGCACGGGTGAACCGCTCGCCCACCACGGAGCCCATCGAGCCGCCCATGAAGGCGAAGTCGAACGAGGACGCCACGAGGTCGCGCCCGGCGAGCGTGCCCTGCATCGCCACCAGCGCGTCGCGCTCGCCCGTCGACTTCTGCGCGGCCTTGATGCGGTCGGCGTACTTCTTCTGGTCGCGGAACCGCAGCACGTCGGTCGGGCCGAGCTCCGCGGCGATCTCGCGCATGCTGCCGGGATCGAACAGCGAGGCCAGGCGCGCGCGGGCGCGGATCGGCATGTGGTGGCTGCACTTCGGGCAGACCTCGAGGTTCTCCTCGAGCTCGGGCCGGTACAGCGCCGCGGAGCAGCGGTCGCACTTTTCCCACAGGCCTTCGGGCACGCTGCGGCGGCGCGCGGCGCCGGCGTCGGTGCGGATGCCGGAGGGCATCAGTTTCTTGAGCCAGGACATTCGGAGGCTCTCTCCTGTTCAGCTGGGGGCCGCCTCGCGGCCAGCAGGTCAGTGTAGCTCAGCGGCCGTGCCGCCCTTCCGGCTCAGGCGTCGAGTGCGGCGCGCAACGGAGCCAGGAAATCACGCGCGGCGGCGGCCGGATCCGTCGCCTCCGCCAGCGCCGCCACGAGGGCGCTGCCGACGACCACGCCGTCCGCATCGACCGCCATCGCGGCTGCGCTGCGCGCGTCGCGGATGCCGAACCCGGCCACCACGGGCACATCGGTGGACGCACGGATCGCGCGCAGCCGTTCGCCGGCCGCGGTCGCGTCGAGCCGGTCCGCCGCGCCCGTCACGCCGGCGAAGCTGACGTAGTACAGGTAGCCACGGGCGAGCGAGCGCAGCATCGCGAGGCGCGCCTCGGACGACGTCGGCGATGCGAGCAGGATCAACGCGACCCCGGCGGCCTCGAACGCATCGCGGAACTCCGCCGCCTCCTCGGGCGGCAGGTCGACCAGCAGGATGCCGTCGACGCCGGCCTCGGCGGCCTGCACCGCGAAGCGCTGCGGGCCGCGGATCTCGACCGGGTTGAGGTAGCCCATGAGCACCACGGGCGTCGTGGCGTCGCGCTCGCGAAAGGAGCGCACGCAGCCGAACACGTAGTCGATGCCGACGCCGCGCGCGAGGGCGCGCTCCGAGCTGCGCTGGATCGTCGGGCCGTCGGCCATCGGGTCGGAGAACGGCACGCCCAGTTCGATGACATCCGCGCCGGCGTCGACCAGCGCGTGCATGACGGGGACCGTGGCGTCACGCGCGGGATCGCCCGCCGTGACGAACGGGACGAGCGCCTTGCGGCCGGCGGACTGGAGCTGCGCGAAGCGCGCGTCGATACGGTTCACGGTGAAGGAGCCTGCATGGGGTCCGCCGCGCGGGGCGGCGGGCGTCGGTCGATGGGGAGAGCCGTGCGAGGCGCCGGGCAGCGGCATGCCGCCTCGCGCGCCGACGCAGGCGGACGGCCCGCCGTGCGCCGCACCGGTCGTCGCGTCAGAACGTGATGCCTTCGCGCGACGCGATGGTGTGCACGTCCTTGTCGCCGCGGCCCGAGAGGTTGCACAGCACGATCGCGTCCTTCGGAAGGTCGCGCGCGAGCTTGATCGCCTGCGCGATGGCATGGCTCGACTCGAGCGCAGGCAGGATGCCTTCGGTCCGCGCGAGCTGGTGGAAGGCGGCGAGCGCCTCGTCGTCGGTAACGCCGACGTAGTCCGCGCGGCCCGAGTCCTTGAGGAAGGCATGCTCGGGACCGACGCCCGGGTAGTCGAGGCCCGCGGAGACCGAATGCGTCTCGATGATCTGCCCGTCGTCGTCGCAGATGACATACGTGCGGTTGCCGTGCAGGACGCCGGGGCGCCCGGCGGCGAGCGACGCCGCATGCCGCCCCGTGTCGATGCCGTCTCCCGCGGCCTCGGCGCCGACCAGCCGCACGGAGGCGTCGTTGAGGAAGGCGTGGAAGATGCCGATCGCATTGCTGCCGCCGCCGACGCACGCGGTGACGGCATCGGGCAGCCGGCCGTACTCGGCGAGCATCTGCGCGCGGGCCTCGCGCCCGACCACCGCGTTGAAGTCGCGCACCATCCGCGGATACGGATCGGGGCCGGCCACCGTGCCGATGATGTAGAACGTGTCCTGCACGTTCGTCACCCAGTCGCGCATGGCTTCGTTGAGCGCGTCCTTGAGGGTGGCCGAGCCGCTGCTCACCGGCACCACCGTGGCGCCCAGCAGCTTCATCCGGTAGACATTGATCTTCTGGCGCTCGATGTCGGTGGCGCCCATGTACACGACGCATTCGAGGCCGAGCCGCGCAGCGACCGTCGCGCTGGCCACGCCGTGCTGGCCCGCGCCGGTCTCCGCGATGATCCGGCGCTTGCCCATGCGGCTGGCGAGCAGCGCCTGGCCGATCGTGTTGTTGATCTTGTGCGCGCCGGTGTGGTTCAGGTCCTCCCGCTTGAGCAGGATGCGCGCGCCGCCGGCCTCGCGCGTAAGGCGCTCGGCGAAGTAGATCGGGCTCGGACGGCCGACGTAGTGCGCGAGATCGCGGTCGAAGGCCTCGACGAAGGCGGGATCGACGCGCGCGGCGTCGTAGGCCGCGGCGAGCTCCTGCAGCGGACCCATCAGCGTTTCGGCGACGAAGCGACCGCCGAACCGGCCGAAGTGGCCCTCGGCGTCGGGATAGGAATGGAAGTCGAGGGGGCGTGCGGCGGACATGCGGGAGACCACAGGGGGAGCCGCCGGATGGCGGCCCCCAAGTCTAGGCGATCGCCCGCGCGGCTTCCTCTCAGCAGGCCGGTACTGAGGCGTCGGTGTGGCAGTCGGCGCGGCGCACCTCCTCGACGAACCGCCGCATGCGGTCGCCGTCCTTGATGCCCGGCTCGGTCTCGATGCCGCTGGATACGTCGACGGCCCATGGCGTGGCGGTCACCACGGCATTGAAGACGTTGTCGGGCTTCAGGCCGCCCGCAAGCGCAAACGGCTTCTGGAGGTCCTTGGGAATGCGCGACCAGTCGAAGGTCTTGCCGGTGCCGCCGGGCCCGCCGGGGACGTGGCTGTCCAGAAGGAAGCCGGCAGCCCCGGGCCAGCGCAGCTGGAGGTAGTGCGGGGCCTGGATGTCATCGCCCATCGGCACGGCCTTGAGGTACGGGAGGCCGAACGAACGGCAGAACGCATCGTCCTCGCTGCCGTGGAACTGCAACAGGCTCGGGCGGACCTGCCGCACGACGTCGCGCACCTCGTCGAGCGAGTTGTCCTGGAACAGGGCCACCGCGTCGACCAGCGGCGCGAGCGCCTGCCGCATCGCGCGGGCTTCCTCGGCGGCGATGCGCCGGGGGCTCTTCGGCGAGAACACGAAGCCGATGCCGTCGACGCCGAGCTCGCAGGCCAGGCGGACGTCCCCGGGACGGGTGAAACCGCAGAACTTGATGCGGGTGCGGAACAGGGTTCGATTCACAGACTGACCTCGTGGGGAAGGTTCCAGCTGGAGGGATAGCGCGGGCCGACGAAGACGAGTCCGGTCGGGGGTGCGGTCGGACCGGCGAGCGTGCGATCACGGCCTTCGAGGATCTCGGCGATCCAGTCTTCAGGCCGTTCTCCACGCCCGACGAGCAGCAGGCTGCCGACGATATTGCGGACCATGTGATGCAGGAATGCGTTGGCCTGCACGTCCACCTCCACGACGTCGTCGACGCGGCGCACCTCGATCCTCTGCAGCTCCCGCCGCGCATGCGCCGCCTGGCAGTGCACGGTGCGGAAGGCGGAGAAATCGCGTTCGCCGAGGAGCGACTGTGCCGACCGGTGCATCGCGGCCGCGTCAAGCGGCCGTCGTTCCCACGACAGGTACTGGCGGTGGAGGGCCGGGCGTACGGTGCGGTTGAGGATCCGGTAGACGTAGCGACGCGCGCGCGCCGAGAACCGTGCATGGAAGTCCGGGTCGACGGGCACGCACCAGCGGACGCAGACCTCAGGCGGCAGGCGCGAGGTGGTGCCCAGCACCCATCCGCGCGGCTCGCGCCGGACTGGTGAATCGAAGTGGACCACCTGCCCCGTCGCGTGGACGCCGGCATCCGTACGTCCGGCGCAGACCGATGCGATCGGTGTCCCGGCGACGAACGACAGCGCGTCCTCCAGCGTCGCCTGCACCGTCGGCAACGGCGTGCGCTCCGGCTCGCCGTGCGGGCTGAGCCGCTGCCATCCGCTGAAGACGCTGCCGTCGTATTCGACCGCGAGGGCGTACCGCTGCAGGCCCTCCCCGGCCGGCGCCGGGGTGTCCAGCTCGGTCATCCGATGCCCTGGCGCATGCGCGCGGCGATGCCGCGAGCCACCGCGTCGTCGCTCGACTCGACCTCCGACAGCAGCTGGCGCGCGCGATCGGCATCGCCGGAGTCGAGGCAGGACTGCGCGAGCTCCAGGCGCTCCGCATTGTCCGGCCGCACCTGCGGCGCCAGCGCGTCGGCCTCGGCCCAGGCCGGCGACGGCGCCTGGGCCGGCGCGGACTTGCCGCGACGACGGCCTCCGGACGAGCCGCGTTCCCAGCTGGGGACCGCGCCGGCCACGGCGGCCTCCTCGACGACCGGGCTGCCCCCCGAGTCGCCAACGGCGGTGGCGGGCGACGCGGAGCGGACGTGTGTCGGCACGGCGGTCGCGACGGCGTCGGGCGCCTCCGGCGCGAAGGCATCGGCCACCGAGGCACGCGTCGTCGCAGGCGCCCGGAATGGCGAGTTCCGCCGCCGCCGCGCCCAGGTCGCGGCCAGGAGGCCCAGGAAGACGAGGCCGCCTCCGATAAGCCATGGCGTCATGGACGGAGCCGCAGCCGTGCCGGCGGCATCGGCGGAAGCGACCTGTGCGGGCCGATTCTGCGCCGCCGCGAGTTCCGCATCCTTCAGCGCGATGAGCTTCTGCTGATCGCTCTGCAGGCGCTCGAGCTCGGCCACCCGGCTCTTGAGCTCCTGCAGCTCGGCATCGCGCGCGGCGAGCGTTTCCTTCGTCGTCTGGAGTTCCTGTCGCAGCATCTCGCCCTCACCTCCGGCCGCGATGCCGGACTGCGTTCCTGCCTGTGCCGCGCGGCCGGTGCCGGGCGGGACGATCTCGAGTCGACCGCTCGACGCCGGCGCCGGCGTGCGCACCGGGGCCGCGGCGACGGCGGGCGCCGCGACCGGCGCCTGCGGTTGCGTGCGTGCCTGCCGCCACTGCCGCGCGTAGTTGCGGACCAGTTGCGCGGCCTCGCGCGCTTCCACCGATTCCAGATCCGACGCCGCCGGCACGCGCAGCACGCTGCCGCTGCGCAGGCGGTTCATGTCGCCGCCCACGAAGGCCTGCGGGTTCGCCCGCAGCAGGCCGACCATCGTCTGCTCGGCAGTCACGTCCGCGGGTGCGACGCGCGATGCGATGCGCGACAGCGTGTCCCCGGCGCGGACCCGCACCGCATCCGTTGGAACGCCCGCGGAAGCCGCCGATGCGGCCTGTGAGGCAGCCGGCGCGCCCGATGGGGATGGCTGCGCACGGGGCGCGGCCGCGCCCGGCTGGGGCGACGCCGCCACCGGCTCCGGCGCGCGCGCACGCTCGACGATCGCCGGTGCCTGCACCTGCGGCGCCTGCACCGGGACGGCCGGCTGCGACGCGACGGAATTCGGCGTGGCGACGAGCGCCGAGTACTCGCGGACGAGCCGCCCCTGCCCCCAGTCGACCTCGACCAGGAACGTCAGCATCGGCTCGGTGACGGGCCGCGTGGTGGTGACGCGGATGACCGGCCGGCCGGCCGCATCCGCCGACGTGGCGAAGCGCAGGTCCGCCACCGCGCCGATCGGCGGCTCGAGGCCGATGCGGGTGAAGGTCTCGGGGGACGCGAGCGACGCCCGCAGCGCCTGCAGTTCCGCGGGGTCGCTGCTGACCACCGGGATCTCCGCCACGAGCGGCTCGCCGGGCGCGGACAGCACGCGGATCTGGCCGAGCCCCAGCGCATGGGCGCCTGCGCTCGCGAGCAGCAGCCCGAGCGCGCAGGCGGATCGCATCAATGGCCGTGCAGGCATGTCCCGTCCCCTCGTTCCCGCGTGACTCTAGCCGCCGCGCGCCGGCGGCGGCAATGCATCACTCCGCGATGACCAGTTCGGCGAGCTGCACCGCATTGAGCGCGGCGCCCTTGCGGATGTTGTCGGCGACGACCCACAACGACAGCCCCCGCGGGTGCGAGATGTCCTCGCGGATGCGGCCCACATAGACCGGATCGTTGCCCGAGGCGTGCGTCACCGGCGTCGGGTAGCCGCCGCCCGCGCGCTCGTCGACGACCTCCACGCCCGGCGCCGAAGCGAGCAGTTCGCGCGCGCGCGCGGCGCTGATCTTCTCGCGCGTCTCGATATGCACGGCCTCGGAGTGCCCGTAGAACACCGGCACGCGCACGACGGTGGCGTTCACCTGGATGGCGTCGTCCCCGAGGATCTTCCGAGTCTCCCAGACCAGCTTCATCTCCTCGGTGGTGTAGCCGTTCTCGAGGAAGTCGCCGCCGTGCGGGATCACGTTGAACGCGATCTGCACCGGGTAGACCTCCGGCTGCGGGTCCTGGAAATTGAGCAGGCGGGTGGTCTGCTTCGCGAGTTCCTCCAGCGCGCGGCGCCCTGTGCCCGAGACGGACTGGTAGGTCGCGACGTTGATGCGCTCGATGCCAGCTTCGCGGTGGATCGGCGCGAGCGCGGCCAGCATCTGCATCGTCGAACAGTTGGGGTTGGCGATGATCCCGCGCGGGCGGTTCCGCGCCGCCTCCGGGTTCACCTCCGACACGACGAGCGGCACGTCATCGTCGTAACGGAAGGCCGAGGAATTGTCGATCACCACCGCGCCCGCGGCGGCGAACTTCGGCGCGTATTCCTTCGAGACGGCGCCGCCTGCCGAGAACAGGGCGATGTCCACGCCCGCGGGATCGAACGTGGCGAGGTCCTTGACGGTGATCTGGCGTGCGCCGAACTCGACCTTGCCACCGGCGGAGCGCTCACTGGCGAGCACATGGAGCTCCCCGATGGGGAACCCGCGCTCGGCGAGGATCCTGAGCATCACCTCGCCGACCGCACCGGTGGCGCCGACGACCGCGACATTGACGTTCTTCTTCACTGCTTTTCTCCCTGGGCCGCGCCGGGCGGCGGCGGCGATGGATGACGACACTATGGAGGCGCGCCGGCGCGACATGAAGCGGCCGGGCACGGAGGGCTCGCGGGCGGCTCAGCCGGGCGTGCCTCGTGCACGCGGGAGCGGCTGGCCGCTACCGTTTCTCGACGTCGCCGCACTGGGCGCGGTGGCGCAGCGCCTGGTCCATCAGCACGAGTGCGACCATCGCCTCGCAGATCGGCGTGGCGCGGATGCCCACGCACGGGTCATGGCGGCCGGTGGTGACGACTTCCACGACGCTGCCGTCGACGCCGAGCGATTCCACCGGCAGGCGCAGGCTCGAGGTCGGCTTGAACGCGACGGAGACGCGCAGCGGCTGACCCGTGCTGATGCCGCCGAGGATCCCGCCGGCATGGTTCGAAGCGAACGCCGGGCGCCCGTCCGGGCCCGGCGACATGGCATCGCGATGCAGGCTGCCGCGCTGGGCGACGCTCGCGAAGCCATCGCCGACCTCCACGCCCTTGACCGCATTGATCGACATCAGTGCCGCTGCGAGGTCGGCGTCGAGCTTGCCGTAGACCGGCTCGCCCCAGCCGGCGGGGACACCGTCCGCGACGACGTCCACCCGGGCACCGACCGAATCGCCCGACTTGCGCAGCGCGTCCATCGCCGCTTCCAGTTCGCCGACCTGCGCCGCGTCGGGCCAGAAGAACGGGTTGGATTCCACGACGCCCCAGTCCGGCGCGTCGGTGCCACCGGCCGGGCGGAGGTCGCCGATCTGGGACAGGAAGCCACGCACGTGCACCCCGTGGCGCCCGGCCAGCCACTTCTTGGCGACTACCCCGGCGGCGACGCGCATCGTCGTCTCGCGCGCGCTGGAACGGCCGCCGCCGCGCGGATCGCGGTGGCCGTACTTCGCCCAGTAGGTGTAGTCGGCGTGCCCTGGACGGAACTGCGCGGCGATCGGGGCGTAGTCCTTGCTGCGGGCGTCGGTGTTGCGGATCAGCAGCGCGATCGGCGCGCCGGTGGTCAGTCCCTCGTAGACGCCGCTGAGGATCTCGACGTCGTCGGCCTCCCGGCGCTGCGACGTATGGCGCGTGCGACCGGTCGCACGACGTTCCAGGTCATGCCGGAAGTCCTCGGCGGCGAGCGGCAGGCCCGGGGGGCAGCCGTCGACCACGCAACCGATCGCCGGACCGTGGCTCTCGCCGAAGGTCGTGACGCGCAGCAGGTGGCCGAAGGAATTCATGCGCTCAGCGCGCCGGCTCGCGCGCGTCGGCGAGCTCCCGGATGCGGGCGTGGTGCGCGACGAGGTCCGCGCGCTCGACCACGAAGATGCCCATCTGGCCGACCTTGAACTCGACCCACGCCAGGTGCAGCTCGGGCAGCAGCGCCGCCAGCGCGCGCTCGGCCTCGCCCACCTCGCAGATCAGCAGGCCGTCCTCGGTCAGGTGGTCGGGAGCGTCGCGCAGGATGCGCAGCGCGAGGTCCAGCCCGTCGTCCCCCGCCCGCAGGCCGAGCTCGGGCTCGTGCGCGTATTCGGGCGGCAGCGCGTCGGTCTCCTCATGGGTCACGTACGGCGGATTGGTGACGATCAGGTCGAACACCTGGCCGTCGAGTGCGGAGAACAGATCGGACTTCACGAATTCGACGTTGTGCGCCTGCAGGCGCTCGCGGTTCTCGTGCGCCAGGCTCAGCGCGTCGTCGGAGATGTCGACGCCGACCACTTCCCAGTTCGGCTGGTAGTGACCCATCGCGATCGCGATGCAGCCCGAGCCCGTGCACAGGTCCGCGGCGCGCTGCACGTAGCGGTCGCCGAGCCACGGCTGGAACCCGGCGGTGATCAGTTCGGCGATCGGCGAGCGCGGTACGAGCGCGCGGGGGTCGCTCTTGAACGACAGGCCGGCGAACCAGGCCTCGCCGGTGAGGTAGGCGGCCGGCACGCGCTCGTCGATGCGGCGGCGGAACAGCGCCATCACGCGGTCGATCTCGTGCTCGGTCAGGCGCGAGGCGCCGTAGACCGGGCTGAGGTCGTGCGGCATGTGCAAGGCATGCAGGACGAGCTGCGTGGCCTCGTCGAGGGCGTTGTCGTAGCTGTGCCCGAACGTCAGCCCGGCCTCGTTGAACAGGCTGCCGCCGTAGCGGATCAGGTCGATGATCGAGACCTGCTGGAAGGTCGGGAGGCCTGCGCTCATGACGGGATCGGGGTGAAGGGAGCCACACGGGCGGCCGGCGATTATAGCGACGCGGCCCGTATCATCCGCGGCCATCCGCGGCCACCGCGCGCAACGCCGGAGTTCCACGCATGTTCAATCGCACCACCCTGCTCGTGCTCGCCGCCGCGCTCGCCGCGGGGCTCGGCCTCGTGGCGGCACGGTTCGCCTTCGGCCCCGTGGCCGTGGAACCGGCCACCCCGGCCACGACCGCGGTCCGGCTGTTCTCGCCGGCGCGCGAGCTGCCGGCCTTCTCGCTGCGGCAGTCCGACGGCACGCCCCTCGTCCCCGGCGAGCTCAAGGGCCACTGGACGCTGGTCTTCCTCGGCTTCACGCACTGCCCCGACGTCTGCCCCACCACGCTCGCCGAGCTGTCGCGCGCGCAGAAGCAGTGGGAGGCCCTGCCCGAGCCCGTGCGCCCGCGCGTCCTGTTCGTCTCCGTCGACCCGGAACGCGACTCGCCGGACCGCATCGGGGAGTACGCGCATGCCTTCCACCGCGACACGCTGGCGGCGACGGCGGACATCCCCGCGCTGGAGAAATTCACCAGCTCGCTGAGCCTCGTCTTCGCCAAGGTGGTCCCCGAGGACGCGCCGGCGGGCCAGTACACCATCGACCACAGCGCGACGCTCGCCGTGCTCGACCCGCAGGGGCGCATGGCCGGCATCGTGCGCACGCCGCTGGACGTGCCGGGCATCGCCGCCGACCTCAACGCGCTCACGGAGACCGCGCGATGAGCCTCGTCACCCGCCTCACCTACGCGCTACCGCATCGGTGGCTGTCCTCGCTCGCCCGCTCGCTCGCCTATTCCAGCCACCCGCGCGTGAGCCGCTGGCTGATCGACACGGTGACGCGGAAGTTCGGCGTGGACCTTGAGGAGGCCGCCGAGGCGGACCCTCGCTCCTACGCCACCTTCAATGCGTTCTTCACCCGCGCCCTGAAGCCGGGCGCACGCCAGCCCGATCCCGATCCGCGCGCGCTCCTGATGCCGGCGGACGGGCGCATCAGCCAGTGTGGCCCGATCCGCGCCGGCGAGATCTTCCAGGCGAAGGGACGCTCGTTCACCGCGGCGGAGCTGCTGGCGAGCGAGGAGGATGCGCGGCCGTACACCGACGGCGTCTTCGCCACCGTCTACCTCTCGCCCAAGGACTACCACCGCGTCCACATGCCCTGGGCTGGTCGCCTGCTGCGCACCGTGCACGTGCCGGGGCGGCTCTTCAGCGTCGGACCGAATGCCGTGCGCTTGGTCCCGCGCCTGTTCGCGCGCAACGAGCGCCTGGTCTGCCATTTCGAGACCGATTTCGGGCCGATGGCGGTGGTGATGGTCGGCGCGCTGCTCGTGTCCGGCGTGGAGACGGTCTGGAGCGGCGTCGAGATCCCGCAGTACGGCCACCGCGTCAACGAGAAGCGCTACGACGGCGCGGGCATCGAGTTGCGCCGCTTCGACGAGATGGCGCGCTTCAATTACGGCTCGACGGTGATCGTGCTGCTGCCCGCGGGCGTCGCCGAACTGGCGCCCGGCCTGCGCGAGGAAGTCGCCGTGCGCCTGGGCGAGCGCCTCGCGACGCTGCGCGGCTGAACCTCAGCCGCGGCAGCCCTCGAGCCGCAGCGTCTGCCCGGGGCGGATCGACTGCGGGGCCTCGAGCTTGTTGACGCGGGCGAGGTCGTCGACCCGGCAGTCGAACTTGCGTGCGATCGAGGTCAGTGTCTCGCCCGCCTGCACGCGGTAGTCGCGACGTGCCGGCGACTCCACGGGGCGCACCGCCGCTGGAGGCGCCCCTGCGCCCGCGCCTGCGGGGGCGCTGTCATCCTCCGCGCCCGCTTCTGCCGGTGTCGAGGGAGCCGCGGTCGGCACGGGAAGGAGCCCGCTCGCCCGCACGATCGCGCGCGACGGATCGCTCGTGACGAGCGTGCGCGCGAGGTCCGCCCGCGCGCCGCTGGTGCACCAGCGGTTGTAGAGGCCGACGATGCGGTTCGTCGCCTGCAGCGTGGTCCCGGCGGGCAGGAACTGATCGGCCTCGTAGCGGGGATTGAGGTTGCGCAGCGCGCGCATGTAGCCGTCCCGCGTGCCGCTGTTGCCGAGGCAGATGGTCAGCTGGTAGATCGAGCTCGGCTGCGCCAGGCGCAACGACGCCGGCTTCGCATCCACCTTCGGCCACGTGATGCCGTACTCCTTCGGATGCAGGAACAGCCACGCCGCGGCGATCACCATGGGCACGTAGTCGCGTGTCTCGGCCGGGAACTGGTTGTAGACCGACTCGTCCCAGAACGTGCGGCCGCCGCTCTCGCGGAAGACGCGCCCGGCGCGGCCCTCCCCACCGTTGTAGCCGGCGAGCGCGAGCTCGATGTTGCGGTTGAGCTCGCGCATGCGCTCGTTGAGGTATTCCGCACTCGCCATGGCCGAGGCGCGCGGGTCGTAGCGCGTATCGAAGCCCGAGCCGTCGTTGCCGAGGCCGAACCGACGACCGGTCGCCGGCATGAACTGCAACGGCCCCGCGGCCCCCGCGCGCGAGGTCGCGTGCACGCGGCCATTCGACTCCTTCGCGAGGATGCCGAACAGCAGCGCCTCCGGGAGGCCCGCGCGCTCGAACTGCGGCCACATCAGGTGGCGCATGTTCTGGTAGTTCTCGTAGCTGTTCATCAGCGGTCCGCGCATGTCGGTGAGCCAGCGGCGGATGCCGGCCTGCACCGCCGGGTTGAACTCCACCATGCGGCTGAAGCGCTCCTGCTCCGACAGCAGCGCCGCGGCGCGCGCCGCTTCGGGCACGTCCGCGGCGATCCCGGCGTGCGACGCCGACGCCTCGAGTACGTCCTCGTTGCCGACCGCCTCCGCGTCCGCACCCTGCTTCAACAGGCGCTTGAACGTGGTGACCATCCCCGTGATCTGGCAGCCGCGCTGCTTGGCGCAGGCGGCCACTACGTCCTCCATGTCCTCCAGCGCCTGGTCGGCCTCGCGCTGGGCCGTGGGCTCGGCATTGCGCACGCCGACGATGGCGCGCGCATACCGCTGCTCCGCGGCCGCCATGCGCGCGTTGAGAGCATCGACCGCGGCCTGCTCGCGCTTCGAGAGCGCGGCCACCGGCAGCGCCGCGAACAGCAGCATGCCCGAGACGGCGACGGCGAGCGGCCGTGCGCGGAGGGAGACGTGGGTCATCGGCGTCAACGACATGCGAAGGAGGCGCGAGCGTAAGCCGCGTCGCGAGCACGCGGCAAGGAACCGCGCACCCATTTCGGGGCCTCGCGCGGCGCGTGGTTAGAATCCGGTCACCTTCCGGACGACGCGCGATGACCCCATCGATCCTGCTCGGCAAGACCGCTTCGGCCGACCGCCGCCCCGTCGAGCTCGCGGCGCGCATCGGCAACCGCCACGGCCTGGTCGCGGGCGCCACCGGCACCGGCAAGACCGTCACCCTGATGACGCTCGCGGAAGGTTTTTCCCGCATCGGCGTGCCGGTCTTCATGGCCGACGTGAAGGGCGACGTCGCCGGCCTGGCGGCCGCCGGGATCACCAGCGAGAAGCTGCAGGCGAGGCTCGCCGCGCTCGGCATCGCGGACTACGCGGCGGCCGCCAATCCGGTGGTCTTCTGGGACCTGTTCGGCACGTCCGGCCACCCGGTGCGGGCCACGGTCTCGGAGATCGGGCCGCTGCTGCTGGGCCGCATGCTCGAGCTCAACGAGACGCAGGCGGGCGTGCTGGAGATCGCCTTCCGACTCGCGGACGACGAGGGCCTGCTGCTGCTCGACCTCGAGGACCTGCGCGCGGTGCTGGCGCACGTCGCGGACCAGCGCAAGCAGGTGTCGACGCGCTACGGACTCGTCAGCGCGCCGTCGATCGCGGCGATCCAGCGCGCGCTGCTCCGGCTCGAATCCGATGGCGGCCATCACTTCTTCGGCGAGCCCGCACTGGAAATCGCCGACCTGATGCGCACCACCCCCGACGGGCGGGGCGTGATCGGCATCCTCGCGGCGGAGAACCTCGTGCTCAAGCCGCGCCTGTACTCGACGTTCCTGCTGTGGCTGCTGTCCGAGCTGTTCGAGCAGTTGCCCGAAGTCGGCGATGCCGACCGTCCACGCCTCGTCTTCGTGTTCGACGAGGCGCACCTGCTGTTCGACGACTCGCCGCCGGCCCTTCGCCAGCGCGTCGAGCAGGTCGTCCGGCTGATCCGCTCCAAGGGCGTCGGCGTCTATTTCTGCTCGCAGTTCCCGGACGACGTGCCGGGGGAGGTCCTCGGCCAGCTCGGCAATCGCGTGCAGCACGCCCTCCGTGCCTTCACGCCGCGCGACCAGAAGGCAGTGCGCGTCGCGGCCGAGACGTTCGTACCGAATCCGGCGCTGGACGTCGAATCCCTGCTGCCGCGCCTCGCGATCGGCGAAGCGCTCGTCTCCACGCTGTCGGCCGAGGGCGTGCCCGCGCCGGTGGACCATGTCGTCATCGCGCCACCGCGCTGCCGCATGGGACCGATCACGCCGGCCGAGCGGCATGAGGTCATCGCCGCGAGCCCGGTGCGCGGGCGGTACGACCAGCCGCTCGATCGCGACTCGGCCGCCGAGGCGCTCGCGCGCCGCCCGTCCGACATCGCGGCCGCCCAGGCACCGGCGCCGGCCGGGCAGACCCCGCGCCCCCCGGCCCGCGGTCGCGAGCGCCAGGGCCTGATGGAGACCATGGCCAAGCAGGCCGCGCGCACGGTCGGCAGCCAGATCGGTCGACAGATCGTTCGCGGGCTGCTCGGCAGCCTGCTCGGCGGCCGACGCCGCTGACCTCCCGGAGAAGACCATGAACCGCCTCGCCCTGCTCGCCCTCCCGCTGACCCTCTGCCTCGCCTGCTCCCGCGAAGAGCCCGCGCCGGATCCGGCACCCGCCCCCGCCGCGCCGGCCGCGGATTCCGCGGCGGCCCCGGCGCCGGCACCGGCTCCCGCGACGCGGGCCGCCGCCGCAGCGCCCTCCGATCCCGCCTCCGGGTTCGACGCGGGTGCCTTCTCGGGCACGTTCGCCGGCGGCGGGCTGCGGCTGGAGCTGCATGCGGACGGCACCTACGGACTCGAGGCTTCCGACGGCGCGACCCAGGGCACGTGGACGCACGAGGCCGCGACCGGTGCGATCCGCCTCGACCCGGGCAGCAAGACCGCGCAGGACCGCGTCTTCCGCATGCAGGGCCGCGACGCGCTGGTCGACGGCGCCACCACCCTCACCCGCCAGGCGGCGTCCTGAGCCCATGGGCCGTTGGCGACCGCCGGCGGAGCGCAGCACCGCGCTCATCACCCGCGAGGGTTTCGAGCGGCTCAAGGCCGAGCTCGACGATCTCTGGCGCGTGAAGCGGCCGGAGATCGTGCGCGCCCTCGCCGCGGCCGCCGCCGAGGGCGATCGTTCGGAGAACGCGGAGTACACCTACCGCAAGAAGCAGCTCGGGGAGCTCGACCGCCGCGTGCGCTACCTCAGCAAGCGGGTGCCATCACTGCGCGTGGTGGAGGAGACCCCGGCCGATCGGGAAGCGGTGTTCTTCGGCGCGCGCGTCGAGCTGGAGGACGTCGCGAGCGGAGAGACCCAGGCTTACCGCCTCGTCGGCCCCGACGAGGCCGAGCCGGGCCGCGGCGACATCTCGATCGACTCGCCGCTCGCCCGTGCGCTGCTCAAGAAGCGCATCGACGACGAGGTCGACGTGGAGCTGCCGGCCGGGCCGAGGCGGATGGCGATCGTCGACGTCGCCTACGCCTGATCGAGCACCGGGAGGACGCCGCGCGCCGCACCGGCCGCCTGCGGCGCCAGGGCCTCGCCGAACAGGTCGTGCTCGTCGCTGCCCATGATCTCGACCTCGACGAACTGACCCGGCACCAGGCCCGTCTCCGCGCCGTTCTGGATCTGCACGAGGCCATCGATCTCGGGCGCATCGGCCTTCGAGCGCGCGATGGCGAGTTCCCCGTCGATCGCATCGACGAGGCACGTCTGCACGCTGCCGACCTTGGCTTCGAGGCGCGCGGCGGAGATCTCCGCCTGCCGCTCCATGAAGCGCGCGAGGCGCTCCTGCTTGACCTCCTCGGGCACCGGATCGGGCAGGCCGTTCGCGGCCGCTCCTTCCACCGGCGAATACGCGAACGCGCCCACGCGATCGAGCTGCGCCTCGTCGAGGAAGTCGAGCAGCTCCTCGAACTCCGCCTCCGTCTCCCCCGGGAAGCCAACGATGAACGTGCTGCGCAGCGTCAGGTCGGGGCAGATGCGCCGCCAGTTCTGCACGCGCTCGAGCGTCTTCTCGACCGCGCCGGGCCGCTTCATCAGCCGCAGCACGCGCGGGCTGGCGTGCTGGAACGGGATGTCGAGGTAGGGCAGCACCTTCCCCTCGGCCATCAGCGGGATCACGTCGTCGACGTGCGGGTACGGATACACGTAGTGCATGCGCGACCAGACTCCCAGCTGCGACAGCCCCTCGCAGAGCGCCTTCATCCGCGTCTCGTAGCTCCGCCCGCGCCATTCGCGCTCGGCATAGCGCAGGTCGACGCCATACGCGCTCGTGTCCTGCGAGACGACGAGCAGCTCGCGCACGCCGCCCATCACGAGTTTCTCGGCCTCGCGCAGCACCTGGTCGACGGGGCGCGACACGAGGTCGCCACGCATCGACGGGATGATGCAGAAGCTGCAGCGATGGTTGCAGCCCTCGGAAATCTTGAGGTACGCGTAGTGCTTGGGCGTGAGCTTGATGCCCACATCGTCCTGCGGGGCGGGAAGCAGGTCGAGGAAGGCATGACGCGACGGCGGCACCGCGGTGTGCACCGCGGACATGACGCTGGCGTAGTCGGCCGGGCCGCTGATCGCCAGCACGTCCGGATGCGCCTCGCGGATCACGTCGGCGCGCTTACCGAGGCAGCCGGTGACGATCACCCGGCCGTTCTCGGCCATCGCCTCGCCGATCGCGTCGAGCGATTCCTCCACCGCCGAATCGATGAAGCCACAGGTATTGACCACCACGACGTCGGCATCGTCATACGTCTGCACGAGGTCGTAGCCCTCGACGCGCAGTTGCGTGAGGATGCGTTCCGAGTCGACGAGGGCCTTCGGGCAGCCGAGGCTGACGAAGCCGACGCGGGGATTGCGCGGCGCGGGGATCTTGGGCATGGCGGGATCGCGGGAGGGCCGGAAGCGGCCGGTCGGCTGCGGCGGGGCCTGCAGCGAGGCGGGCAGTATAGCGGCGCCTCGCGGCGCCTCCCGCAAGCGGCCGCGGCGCGTTCAGCGCCAGGGCTACACTTCGGCAAGGAGACCCGCATGCCCGACTGGATCCGCCTGTCCACGCCCCATGGGGACGTCCGCGCCTGGCATCACCCGGCTGAGCCGGCCGGCAGACCGCGCTGCGCGGTCGTGCTGGTGCAGGAGATCTTCGGCGTGAACGCCCACATCCGGGACGTCGCGGCGCGCCTGGCCGCCGCCGGCCACGCGGTGCTGGCCCCGTCGCTCTGCGACCCGGTCGAGGCGGGCATCGAGCTCGACTACGACGAGGCGGGCATCGCCCGGGGTCGCCAGCTGGTCGCGGAGCTGGGCTTCGACCGTGCCGTCGACATCGTCGAGGCATCGGCCACGCACCTGGGGCCCACGGAGCGCCCGGTGGCCGTGATGGGGTTCTGCTGGGGTGGCACCGTGGCGCTGCTCGCCAACACGCGTGGCGCCCGGCCGGCGGTGAGCTACTACGGCGGGCGCAGCGTGCCGTTCCTCGACGAGCCGCTCCGGGCCCCGATGCTTCTGCACTTCGGTGATCGCGATCCGATCATCCCGCCCGACCATGTCGAGCTGCACCGCTCCAGCCTGCCCGCGGCCCGCCTGCACGTCTATCCGGCCGGCCACGGCTTCAACTGCGACCGCCGTGCCGACTTCGACCCGCATTCGGCGATGCTCGCCTGGTCGCGCAGCCTCGCCTTTCTCGCGGACCTGACCGCATGACGTGGGCCCTCCACCCGCAGCTCGCCGCGGACACGCATCACGTCGCCTCGCTCGCCCTGTCCGACGTGCTGCTCATGGACAACCGTCTCCATCCCTGGCTGATCCTCGTGCCACGGGTGGCGGGCGCGGTGGAATGGCTCGACCTCGACGGGGATGACCGGCACCGGCTGCTCGACGAGGTGGCGGCGGCCGGGCGCGCGCTGCGTGCGCTGCACGCACCCGACAAGCTCAACGTCGCGGCGCTGGGCAACGTGGTCACGCAGCTGCACGTGCACGTGATCGCACGCTTCCGGAGCGACGCCGCATGGCCCCGTCCCGTCTGGGGCGCGGTCTCCGCCGAACCCTACCCGCCCGATGCGCTGGCGTCGGAACTCGCGGCGCTGCGCGGCGCGTTCACCTGATCGGACGGCGCGTCCATCGCATTCGCTGCACGCGTGCCCGCCTTGACGACCCGTGTTCCCGCGATCAGGTCGTGGGCGCATCGCCTGTCGCGTCGAAAGATCATCAGCGAGTCGACGAGCGCCACGACGTTCCCCACGAACGGCACGAGCGCGACGACGTTCATCGGCAGGTAGCGCCTCAGCAGGAGGCGCGACAGGCTGGGCTGCCGCCCGTCGAGCAGCACGATGCGGATGCCGAGGGCGCGCTTTCCCCAGGTCTGCGCCCAGCGGGCGAGCGGGTATCCCTGCAGGAGCACGAAGAGCACCAGCCCGACGATGCCCCACCCCACCTGCATCGCGAAGCCGACCTGGCGGCCGGCCTGCGCGGCGTCCCAGATCGCCTGGAGGTAGCCGCCGAGCATCATGATCGGCACGGCGACCACGGCGCCGATCAGCGCGTCGACCAGCACCGCGGCGAGGCGCTCGGAGCGGTCGGCAAGGGCATCTCCGCCGTGCACGGGCACGCCGTGCGCGACCGGCGCCGACGGCGGGCCGTACGGATTGGCGCCCTGCGTCCCGGTCGCGCGCACGGGGTCCATCAGGTGCGCGGCAGGGTGACCCCGCGCTGCCCCTGGTACTTGCCGCCGCGATCGCGGTACGAGGTCTCGCAGACCTCGTCGGACTGGAAGAACAGCATCTGCGCCACGCCTTCCCCGGCGTAGATCTTCGCGGGCAGCGGCGTGGTGTTGCTGAACTCGAGCGTCACGTGGCCTTCCCACTCCGGCTCCAGCGGCGTCACGTTGACGATGATCCCGCACCGCGCATAGGTGCTCTTGCCGAGGCAGACCACGAGCGTGTCGCGCGGGATGCGGAAGTATTCGACCGTTCGCGCCAGCGCGAACGAGTTCGGCGGGATGATGCAGACGTCCGACTCGATGTCGACGAAGCTGCCGGCGTCGAAGGCCTTGGGGTCGACGATCGTGGAATTGATGTTGGTGAAGACCTTGAATTCGCGCGAGCAGCGCACGTCGTAGCCGTAGCTGGAGGTGCCGTAGCTCACGAGGCGCTCGCCCGTCGGCGACAGCTTGACCTGGCCCGGCTCGAACGGCTCGATCATGCCGTGCTGCTCGGACATGCGACGGATCCAGCGGTCGGACTTGATGCTCATGCGTGGGCTCTGGCGGTGGACGCGCCATTCTAGCCGCGCGCCGGGCGCATCGACCCGGAACGAGAAAGCCCGGCCGGAGCCGGGCTTTCCGTATCACGCTGCGCTCGCGATCAGAAGCCGCTGGCGTTCAGGCGGCCACCGGTCACCGTCTTGCCCTGCAGCGACGACGTCGGCACCGTCGCGTTGAGGATCGCCGCCTTCACCTGGGCCGCCGTCGCCGACGGGTTGGCCGACTTGTACAGCGCCGCGGCGCCGGTCACGTGCGGCGTGGCCATCGAGGTGCCGTTGTAGCTGGCGTAACCCGAGACGAGCTTGCCCTTCGAGCTCTTCGGCACCGTCGACCAGATGCCCGAGCCCGGCGCGCCGAGGTCGACCGACTTCAGGCCCCACTGCGAGAAGCTCGACAGCGCACCCGTGTTGGTGGTCGACGCCACCGCGATGATGTTCGCATTCGGGTAGCTCGACGGATAGCTCGGCGTCGCGTCGTTGTCGTAGGCGCTGTTGCCGGCCGCGGCGATGAACAGGATGTCCGCGGCGTTGGCGCGCTCGATCGCGTCCTGCAGCGCCTGCGAGAAGCCGCCGCCGCCCCACGAGTTGTTCGTCGCGACGATATTGAGACCGTGGCGCTTCTTCAGGTCGGTGAAGTAGTCGATCGCCTTGATCGCGTTCGCCGTCGTGCCACCGCGGCCGCCGAGGAACTTGCCGCTGATCATCTTGATGCCGCTCCAGCAGACGCCGGCAACGCCCTTCGAGTTCCCGCCTACGCCGCCGATCGTCCCGGCCACGTGCGTGCCGTGGTCGTCATTCGCGCCACCCGAATTGATGTTGTTGCTGCCGCCGTCGAAGTCCCAGCCGCGGACGTCGTCGATGTAACCATTGCCGTCGTTGTCGACTCCATCGGCCGCGTCGTAGGGATTGACCCAGATGTTCGCGGTCAGGTCTTCGTGGTTGAAGTAGATGCCCTCGTCGATCACGCCGACGATCACGTTGCCGCAGTCGGTGTGGCCGCGACCCCAGGCCTCGGCGGCCTGCGAACCGTACTGGTTGGCCGGCGACGAGGTGTCGCCGTACATGCCCCACAGCGAGCCGTTGGTGAAGTACGTGTCGTTCGACGTCGCCGCGTGCGTGTAGGTCCAGTTCGGCTCGACGTACTCGACGGCCGGATCGGCGCGCAGGGCTTCGACCGCCGACGCCACCGACACGCCGGCCGGGAGCTTCAGCAGCGCGGTCTCGGACCGCCCACCGCGCGCGGCGCGCAGCGTCTCCGCCTTGCGCGCGCCGAGGCCGCGGGTGACGGCCGTCTGCTGCGCGGCCGAGGCACCGTCGCGGTACTTCACGATCAGCTCGTCGGCCTGGTGACCGCGTCCGGCCTTCAGCCCGGCCAAGACCAGATCGGGACGGCCGCCGGCCACCGCCGTCGACGCGAAGCCCAAGGAGATGAGGACAGCGCCCGTGAGGGCCCCCGTGCGCAGCGAATGCTTCATCGAACTCTCCGAGATGGTGGTGACGACCCGCGGTCGTCCAGCATCTATGTCACAGAGATGAAACCTGCGCTGTTGCAGTGCAGCAGCGGCGCGCCCGACCGAACGCTACAAAAGCGAGACGGAGAGCGGCCTTCCGATGGAAGGCCTCTGCGCCAACGCGATCGACGCCCGACGAGCGGTCGATATGAACGCACGAGCGGTGGCCGATTCAGGATCGGAGACTACGACAGGTGCGCCGGCATCGCCCGCTTCCCGAACGCGCCGCTCCAGCGGCAGACTGCCGAGCAGCGGCAGCCCGTAGTCGGCCGCCATGCGCTCGCCGCCACCCTCGCCGAAGACGTGGTCCTCGTGCCCGCAACGCGAACAGGTGTGGAGAGCCATGTTTTCCACCAGGCCGAGCAGCGGTACGCCGACCTTCTCGAACATGCGGACCGCCTTGCGCGCGTCCAGCGTGGCCACGTCCTGCGGAGTCGTGACGACGATCGCCCCCGCGACCGGAATCTTCTGCGCGAGGGTGAGCTGGATGTCGCCCGTGCCCGGCGGCAGATCCAGCAGCAGGTAGTCCAGGTCGTCCCAGCGCGTGTCGCCGAGCAGCTGGGTGAGCGCCGAGGTCGCCATCGGTCCCCGCCAGATCATCGGGGTGTCCTGCTCGACGAGCAGACCGATCGACATCGCCTGGACGCCGTGAGCGCGCAGCGGCTCGATCGACTTGCCGTCCGGGCTGTCGGGGCGCGCCGACAGCCCCAGCATGGTGGGGATGCTCGGGCCGTAGATGTCGGCATCGAGGATGCCGACCCGCGCCCCGTCGCGGGCGAGCGCCAGGGCGAGGTTGACCGCGACGGTCGACTTGCCGACGCCCCCCTTGCCCGACCCGACGGCGATCACGTTGCGGACGGAGGCGAGTGGTCTGAGCTCACCCTGGACCGCGTGCACGGCGATCTTCTGGCGGACGTTCACGTCCGGGGCATCCAGACCGAATCGCGAGGCGACTCCCCGGACCTGTTCAGCCAGTTCCTGCTGCGCTGCAGCACAGGGGAACCCGGCGGTCAGCTGGATGCGGCCGCCCGAATCGGCGGTCGCCACCTGGAGGGCGATGCCGAGCTGCTCGTAAGTCATTGAGCCGAAAGGGCTGACGATAGGGCCGAGCGCATCGGTCAGTGAACGGTTCAAAGGTCATGCTCCGAATTCATCACGGCGTCATTTTGCCCCTTGGCGCAAGGCGTTAAACCCATGTTAACGTCCGGGGGTCAGGACTCGACGGACGTTCACGGCCTTGGAAGGCCACATTTCGAGTTGTTTCGACTTTAGGGGACCTTCAATGTCATTCAAGCAAGTGCGGCTGCAGCGCAGCCGTCTCACCACCGCGCTGTTCGCGGCGCTCGTCCTGCCGGCGACCGCCTTCGCGCAGGACAGCGGCACCCAGCAGACTTCGCAGCAGCAGAACCAGAACCAGAGCGAAGACTCGCAGGAACTCGATCGCGTCTCCGTCGTCGGCTCGCGCATCAAGCGCGCGAACATCGAAGGCCCGGCGCCGATCACCGTCATCAGCCGTGAGGACTTCCAGCGCGAAGGCCTCGAGACGGTGTCCGACGTCCTCGATACGCTGACCCAGAACACCACCGTGTCGTTCACGGGCGACCTCGCCGTGACCGGCTTCACGCCGAATGCCCAGGTCGTCAACCTGCGTTCGCTCGGCCCGGGCTACACGCTGACCCTCATCAACGGCCGCCGCCCGGCGCAGTACCCGCAGCCGTACAACCGCGACAACAACGTCGTGAACGTCGGCGCCATCCCGACCGCGATGGTCGAGCGCATCGAAGTGCTCACGGGCGGCGCGTCGGCGATCTACGGCTCCGACGCCGTGGCCGGCGTGGTCAACGTCGTGCTCCGCGAGAACTTCGAGGGCAACCTCGCCCGCCTGCAGGTCGGCACGACCGCGGAAGGCGGTGGCGACAGCGTCACCCTCGAGTACACCGGCGGCCGCACGACCGATCGCTTCAGCACGGTGTTCGGCTTCCAGTACCGCAACAACGAGCCGATCTTCGCCAGCCAGCGCGACTTCCTGGCGGACACGCGCAACGGCCCGCTCGGCCCGAACTTCACCAACCCGGCCCTGTCGCTGGCGGCCCTGCGCTTCAATCCGCGCACGGGCGGCATCACGACCAGCGTGTACTACCCGGGCCAGAGCACCTGCGACCAGTTCGGCTACACCACCCGCACGACGGCCGCCCGCGGCACGTACTGCGGCAGCTTTACGCAGCCGGCCTCGCGCTCGATCTCGAACAAGACCGAGAGCTATGCCGGTCGCGTGTACACCACGTTCGACCTGACCGACACGACGCAGCTGTTCGGCGGCGTGAATGTCTACCAGCTCGACGCCAAGGCCAGCTCCGGCACGGAGTTCTGGTCGACCTCCAATGACGTCTTCAACCGCACGGCGGCCGACACGCAGATCAACGGTTACTTCGATCCGCAGTTCGGTACCGCGGGCGAGTTCACGTTCCTGCAGCGCGTGTTCAATCCGTTCGAGCTCGGCGGTCCCGAGGCCGCGAGCACGGTGTTCGAAGAGCTGACGTACGACTTCATCGTCGGTGCGCGCGGTACCTTCTTCGACCGCTTCGACTGGGAAGCCGCGGCCTCGTATGGCCGTTACGAGTACACCCAGGATCGTCCGCGACTGCTCGCGCAGGCGGTGGACAACTACTTCCTCGGCCCGGTCGAGGGGTATCGCGCGGCGCCGGGCACCGGCCCGACGATCCTCGTCCCGATCCGTCGCCTGAACCTCGCCCGCTGGAACGCCCCGATCACGCCGGAGATCTACCGCTCGTTCTCGACGCGCGTGATCAACGAAGGCGAGACCACGGCGGCGCAGGGCAACTTCACGGTGACCGGCGACCTGTTCGACCTGCCGGCCGGCAGCGTCGGCTTCGCCGGCATCCTCGAGTACGCGCGCCAGACCGTCGACCTGCGCAGCGACCCGCGCACCAACCCGCTGCGCCCGCGCGACTCGCAGACCGTCTACAACCTGGTCAGCTCGGGCCGCACCGTCGGCGACCGTGACCGCATGGCGGTCGGTGCGGAGTTCCGCATTCCGATCCTCGAGTCGCTGTCGATGAACGCCGCGGCGCGCTACGACAAGTACGACGACATCACGGCGGTGGACGACGCGGCCACCTACCAGCTCGGCCTCGAGTACCGTCCGTTCGACTCGCTGCTGCTCCGCAGCTCGTGGGCGACCAGCTTCCGCGCTCCGGACATGCAGCTCGTCTACGCGGAAGGCGCGGCGTCGTTCTCGTCGATCCTCGACCGTTACGCCTGCCGCTCCGGCACGGGTGCGGCCGACGGCCGCGGTCCGCGCACGATCCCGGCGTGTAACGTCTCCGGCGACCCGACGATCTACACCACGCAGACCACGATCGCGGGCAACCCGCTGCTCGAGGAAGAGACCGGCGAGTCGTTCACGGCCGGCTTCGTGTGGGACGTCATGGACAACCTGAGCTTCAGTGCGGACTACTACCGCATCAAGCTCGAGGACCAGGCGCTCCAGCTGTCGTCGACGTTCCTGCTCCAGAACGAGGCCAACTGCCGCCTCGGCACGCGCGAGGACGGCAGCGCGTTCCCGAACAGCCCGGACTCGGCGTTCTGCCAGAACATCTTCGGACTCGTGACGCGCCAGAACGGCCAGCCCACCGCGCCGATCCAGCGCATCAACTCGGCGTACATCAACGCCGCGCTGACCGACACGAGCGGCATCGACGCCACGCTGAAGTACCAGCTCGACACGGACCGCCTGGGTCGCTTCAACCTCGACCTCGGCTATTCGCTGATGCTCACGAACAAGTTCAAGCAGTTCGAGAGCGACGTGCTGGTGGACTTCCGCGACATCCTCGGCAACGACACGCGCAGCCGCGTCCGCGGCACGCTGGGCTGGAACCGCGACGACTGGAGCGTGACCCTCTTCGGCACGCGCTACGGCTCGGTCTTCAGCGCAGCCGGCACGTCGGGCGTCAACACGGCGGGTGGCTACTACCCGCGTCGCCTCAAGCCGTACATGCTGTACAACCTGACCGTCGGCAAGCGCTTCAGCGAGAACCTGAGCGCGAGCTTCTCGGTCATCAACCTGACCAACAACCAGTACCGCTACGACAACAGCAACACGGGCTACCCGTTCTTCGAGTACTACCTCGGCGCGGATCCGGTGGGTCGTCGCTACTCGCTGTCGCTCAGCTACAAGTTCTAAGCATCGACCGCGTCACCTTCGAAGCCCGGCGAAAGCCGGGCTTCTTTTTTTGCGGCGCCAACCCTGAACAAGCGGCTGCGGCGCCCTTCCATGCGCTACCGGATCGCTGTAAGAATGCCGCAACTGCGCACGGGCGCAGGGGAATCACACGTCCTGAGGGGGACCCATGCGCACCAAGATGCTCGCCCTGCTGATGCTGGCCGTTCCGGCCATCGCCTCGGCGCAGAACTCGCCGGTCGGCCGCTGGAAGACGATCGACGACGAGACCGGCAAGGTCATGACCGTCACCGAGGTCTACCAGGCCAAGAACGGCACGTACGCCGCCAAGATCGTGGAGGCCGTGAACCCGGCCGCCGCGAAGTGCGACAAGTGCAGCGGCGCCAAGAAGGGCCAGTCGACCATCGGCATGAACGTGCTCTGGAACCTCAAGCCGATGGATGGCGGCTGGGGCGGCGGCGAAGGCTTCAAGCCGTCGACCGGCGACAGCTTCAAGGTCAAGAGCGTGAAGATGGTCGGCAACACGCTCGAGATCACCGGCTGCAAGTTCATGTTCTGCCGCACCGCCAAGTGGCAGCGCGCGAACTGAGCCGCACGCCGGCCACGTGATCGGAACGGCCCGGGCGACCGGGCCGTTTCCGTTTTGCACCCCGGACCCGCCGGGGCCGCATGCGATACTCGCCGACCCCCAACCGCGCCGCATGCCGATGCCACGCGACATCCTCGTCACCTGCGCCCTGCCCTATGCCAACGGGCCGCTGCACCTCGGCCACCTCGTCGGTTATATCCAGGGCGACATCTGGACGCGCGCGCGCCGGATGGATGGGCACGAGGTCCATTTCGTCTGCGCCGACGACACGCACGGCACGCCGATCATGCTCGCCGCCGAGAAGGCGGGTACGACGCCCGAAGCCTTCATCGCCGGCATCCAGGCCAGCCACGAGCGCGACTTCGCCGATTTCGGCGTGGCCTTCGACCATTACGACTCGACGAACTCGGCGACCAACCGCGAGCTGACCCAGTCGATCTACCTCGCGCTCGAGCAGGCCGGCTACATCGGTCGACGTTCCGTCGCGCAGCTCTACGACGCCAGCAAGGGCATGTTCCTGCCCGACCGCTACGTCAAGGGCACGTGCCCCAACTGCGGCACCGCCGACCAGTACGGCGACAACTGCGAGAACTGCGGCGCGACCTACGCGCCGACCGAACTGCGCGATGCGCGCTCGGTCCTCAGCGGCACGCCGCCGGAGATCCGCGAATCGGAGCACTTCTTCTTCGAGGTGGGCAAGCTCGAGGGCTTCCTGCGCGAATGGCTCGCCGGTGACGTCGCGATCCCGGGCGTCAAGGCCAAGCTGCAGGAATGGCTCGATGCCGAGGGCGGCCTGCGCGCCTGGGACATCTCCCGGGACGCGCCGTATTTCGGCTTCGAGATCCCGGGCCAGCCCGGCAAGTACCTGTACGTCTGGCTCGACGCGCCGATCGGCTACCTGTCGAGCTTCAAGGCGCTGTGCGAGGACCGCGGCATCGAATTCGACCGCTTCGTCCACGATGCCGACGCCACGGAGATGCACCACTTCATCGGCAAGGACATCGTCAACTTCCACGGGCTGTTCTGGCCCGCGGTGCTGCACGCCGCCGGCCTGCGCGCGCCGACGCGCCTGCACGTCAACGGCTACCTGATGGTGGACGGCGCGAAGATGTCGAAGTCGCGCGGCACGTTCGTGATGGCGCGCACCTACCTCGACGTCGGCCTCGATCCCGAGGCGCTGCGCTATTACTTCGCCGCCAAGACGAGCGGCGGCGTGGACGACGTCGATCTCAATCTCGCCGATTTCGTCGCGCGCGTGAACGCCGACCTCGTCGGCAAGTTCGTGAACCTCGCGAGCCGCTGCGCGGGTTTCATCGAGAAGCGATTCGGCGGACGCCTCGCGGAGACCCTGCCGGATGCCACTCAGTACGCGCGCTTCGTCGCGCAGCTCGAACCGATCCGCGAGGCGTACGCACGGAACGAGGCGGCGACGTCGCTGCGCCTGGCGATGGCGCTCGCCGACGAGGCCAACCGCTACATCGACGAGACCAAGCCCTGGGTGATCGCCAAGCAGGAAGGCCGCGAGGCCGAGCTGCAGTCCGTCTGCACGCAGGGCCTGAACCTCTTCCGCGTGATCGCCGCGGCGCTCAAGCCCGTGCTTCCGCGCGTCGCGGCGCAGGCGGAGGCCTTCCTGCACGCCCCCGTCGCGGTATGGGACGACGTCGCGTCCCCGCTCGTCGCGCACGATATCGCGCCCTATGCACCCCTCTTCACCCGAATCGACCCCGCACGCATCGAAGCCATGACCGAAGCCAGCAAGGACACCCTGCAGCCTACTTCTGCGAACGCGCCGGCCGCCGCGAGTTCGTCGCCCGCGGCACCTGCCGCGAATGAGGCACCCGCGACGATCGGCATCGACGACTTCGCCAAGCTGGACCTGCGCATCGGCCGCGTGCTCGAGTGCGGCCCCGTGGAGGGGTCGGACAAGCTGCTGCGCTTCCTGCTCGATGCCGGCGAGCTCGGCCAGCGCCAGATCTTCTCGGGCATCCGTGCGTCCTACGGCGAGCCGGAGCGGCTCGTGGGTCGCAGCGTGGTGTTCATCGCGAACCTCGCGCCGCGCAAGATGCGCTTCGGCGTCAGCGAGGGAATGATCCTGTCGGCGGGCTTCGACGGCGGTGGCCTGTTCCTGCTCGACGCCGATGATGGCGCCGAGCCCGGCATGCCCGTCCGTTGAACCTACGCACGGGCCGTCGATGGACCTGACCGACCGCCTCGACCGCCTGCTGCCGCAGACGCAGTGCGGGCAATGCGGTTTTGCCGGCTGCCGCCCGTACGCCGAAGCGATGGCCAACGGCGAGGCGGACGTCGACCGGTGTCCGCCCGGCGGCGATGCCGGCGCCCGACACCTCGCCAGGCTGCTCGATCGGCGCCCCCTGCCCTACGACCGCGCGCGTGGCATCCAGAAGCCGCCGCAGGTCGCGCTGATCGTCGAGGCCGACTGCATCGGCTGCACGAAGTGCATCCAGGCATGCCCGGTCGACGCCATCGTCGGCGGCTCCAAGCACATGCACACGGTGGTGGATCCGCTCTGCACCGGCTGCGAGCTGTGCGTTCCCGCCTGCCCGGTGGACTGCATCGTCCTCGCGCCGGCCGCCTGAGGCCGGCGCCGCGGATCAACGCGCCTTCGCCGGCGTGCAGCCGGTGCAGATGCGCTCCACGCGCTTCCCGCGCGACTGCATCTGGGCGACGAGGCCGTCACGGCCGAGCAGGTGCACCGCGCCGACCACCACGAGCGCGTCGTCCTTCCCGGCCAGCAGCGCGTCGATCTTCGGCATCCACGCGCGATTGCGTTCGACGTTGAGGCGGCGGTACGTGTCCGGCGTCTTCGTGCGCATCTCGTCGACGGCGAGCCGCTCGAGTGCCGCGGCGTCGCCGCCGCGCCACGCCGCGTGCAGCTCGTCAAGGCGCGCGCCCATGTCCTGGCCCTCCCCGACGCTCTCCTCGAGCGATGCGAGCTGCTCGGCGACGGGGGTGGCGTCCATTGCGTCGAGCTGGGAATCGAGCGTCTCGAGCCCGGACGCCGGCTTGCCGGCCTGCTGCGCGCGCTGCATGAGATGGCGGTCGAGGCCGTCCTCGCCCGCGTAGCCCAGCTTCTGCGCCAGGACGGTGACCATCGTGATGCTGACCATCCACGGCTCGAACTGGTCGAACTGCGCGGCGGGCAGGCCCAGCTTCGCGAGCTCGGCCCGGACCTTCGAGGCCACGGCGGGCGGTGCGACCTTGCCGAACGCGGCGTCGCCGGGCTGGAGCGCGCGCTGCACCATCTTCATCGGCACGGACGGATCGGCGAGATCCTCGGGCGCGACCTCGAAGACCAGGCGCTCGGCATCGCCGAAGGCGCGCTCCACATCGGCCGGGAGCGGGTAGTCGCTCTTCTTGAGCAGGTGGAACGAGCCGAGCAGGTACACGGTGCTGTCGGCATCGCTGACCTTCCACAGCAAGGGACGCGGCGCATCCTTCGGCGGCGGGGCGGAGCCCGCCATGGGCACGGCGAGGACGAGGCTGGCGAGCGCGAGGGCGATGCGGCGCATGGGGTTCTCAGTGGTTTCCCGCATAGGCCTTCTCGCCCGCGGTGATCGCGAGGTCGAGCCGGTTCTCCGGCGGCGGTAGCGGGCAGGTGGCGAAGGACGTGAACGCGCAGGGCGGATTGTAGGCGCGGTTGAAGTCGATGCGGACGCGGCCGTTCGCATCCGGCGCCGCGGTGTCGAGGTAGCGCCCGGCGCCGTAGCTGCCATGGCCGCTGGTGCGATCGGCAAAGATCAGGAACAGCCCGCCGTCTTTCCCCTCGAGCGCCTCGAGCCGGTAGGTGACGCCACCGCGCTCGAAACGTACCGCTCCCGGATTCGCCGTGGGCTCGATCGTGCCGACGATGTTGGCGATGGGAAGGGTGCGTCCGGGCGGATGGCGCTCGAAACGCGCCGGCACGGCCCAGTCGGGGCCACCGGGCCAGTACTGCAGCCCCGCGAACCGCGTGCGCGAGGCTGCGCCCGCATGGCGCACCCGCAGTGCGTACCGGTCCCCGCGACGGATGACCGTGGCCACGCCGTCGCCCGCGTCGAACGTCAGCCGGCTCGCGCCCTCGACTGCGTCGTCCGCCCGCAGCACGACCGCTCCGCGAAGCGGGCGCCCGTCGAGTTGCAGATCGGCAGCCGCGTGCGGAACGAAGCGCACGCGCCCTGCTCGCAGGTCGAGCATGCCGAACTGCCCGGGCCCCACGGACAGCCGGATGCCGTTGTCGCGATCGCGACCGACGTAGTGCGCACCGGGCGTGATCCAGTGCAGCCCCACGAGCGAGGTCCAGCCGTCGGGCGCGAGCAGTTCCTCGCGCCGCTGCGCACGCCAGTCGGCCTCGCCGCGCTCGAAGGCCGCGCGTGCGGCGCGCTCGGCCGCGCTCGGGGCCCGCTGCAGCTGTGGCGGCTCGCGCGAGCAGGCGGACGCGACCGCCAGCGCGGCGACGCCTGCGATCAGCGCCCGCGAAGGAACCATCGGTCGATCTCGGCGAGGTCGAAGCGGGCCCACGTCGGCCGGCCGTGGTTGCACTGGCCCGAGCGCTCGGTCGCCTCCATTTCGCGCAGCAGGGCGTTCATCTCCGCGATCGACAGGCGCCGGTTCGCGCGCACCGAGCCGTGGCATGCCATCGTCGCGAGCAGCTCGTCGCGCGCGGCGGCGATGCGGCGGGTCTCGCCGTGCTCCCGGAGGTCGGCGAGGACGTCGCGCAGCAGGCGCTCGGCATCGCCGTGCGCGAGCAGTGCCGGCACGCTGCGCAGCATCAGCGACTGCGGCCCGGTGCGGCCCACGTCGAAGCCCAGTGCGGCCAGGGTGGCCGCCTCGCGCTCGGCGATTTCCGCCTCGCGCTCCGCCACCGCGAGCATCGCCGGCACGAGCAGCGGTTGCGCACGCAAGCCCTCCCCGTCGTGCGCGTGCTTGAGCTTCTCGTAGACGATCCGCTCGTGCGCGGCGTGCATGTCGACCACGATCAGCCCGTCCGCACATTCGGCCAGCACGTAGATACCGTGCAGCTGGGCGATGGCGAAGCCGAGTGGTGGCATGTCGGGACGCGCCGGATCCACGGCGGGCATGGCCGGACGGGGTGCATCGCGCTCCGCGACGGCGGTGTCGCCATGCGCGTAAAGCGCCGCATACGCCGCGCGTGTCTCGGCGATTTGCAGGCCGAGCGGCGCCTGCGGCATCGGCGCGTTCCACCCGCCCGCGGGCGACGGCGGAGGCGCGACGCCCGCGGCCGACGCCCAAGCGGAGGCCGCCGCGCCCGCGCGGGTCCCGGCGAGCGCCTCGTGCAGGCATCGGTAGACGAAGTCGTGCATCAGGCGGCCATCGCGGAAGCGCACCTCGTGCTTGGCCGGATGCACGTTGACGTCCACGCGTCGCGGATCGAGCGAGACGAACAGCACGTAAGCCGGATGCCGCCCGTGGAAGAGCACGTCGGAATACGCCTGGCGCACGGCGTGCGCGATGCCGCGGTCGCGCACGGCCCGGCCGTTGACGAACAGGAACTGCTGGTCGGTGCTCGCGCGGTTGTACGACGGCTCCGCGATCCAGCCCTGCAGGTGCAACCCGCGCCCCTCGGCATCCAGGCTGCCATGCTCGACCCGGAGCGCGTGACGGACGAACTCCTCGCCGAGCGCCTCGTGCAGCCGCCCGCCTTCGAGCAGGTCGCGCTCCCCCTTCCAGCGCCGCGACGGCTTGCCGTTGTGCGTGACGCGCAGCTCCACGTCCGGGCGCGCCAGTGCGAGCTGCCGCAGCCAGTCCTCGATGTGCGAGAGCTCGGTGCGCTCCGCACGCAGGAACTTCCGTCGTGCGGGGACATTGAAGAACAGGTCGCGCACCTCGACGGTGGTGCCGACGGGATGAGGCCGCGGCGCCGGTGGACCCACGTGTCCACCGTCCACCTCGATGGCGAGCCCGTGCGCGGCGTCGCGCGGCCGGGAAACGAGCGCGAAGCGGCTCACCGAAGCGATCGATGGCAGCGCCTCGCCGCGGAACCCGAGCGTCGCGACACCCTCGAGGTCGTCGAGCGTCGCGATCTTGCTGGTGGCATGGCGTCGCACGGCGAGCGGCACGTCCTCCGGCGCGATGCCGAGGCCGTCGTCGCGGATGCGGATCAGCCGGATGCCGCCGTCCTCGAGGTCGATGTCGACACGCCCGGCGCCTGCGTCGAGCGCGTTCTCGACCAGCTCCTTGACCACCGACGCCGGCCGCTCGACCACCTCGCCCGCGGCGATCTGGTTGATGAGGACGTCGGGAAGCTGTCGGATCGCCACGGCGGCTCGTTCGCGCGCGGGCGCGTAATGATTGCGTCGGGAACGATGATAGCCGCCGCGCGCACGCGGCGCGGACGATCAGCGGCTGCCGGCCTGCGCGCCGCCGGCGGACGCGACGGTCGACGCCTCGGCTTCGAGCCGCGCGGCGAGCAGCGTCCCCGGAGGCGGCTGACGGGTGAAGTAGCCGTTGACCCCGTCGAGCACCGCGCGCGCGATGCGCTGCTGGTGGACCGGATCGATCAGCCGCTGCTCCTCATCCGGATTCGAGATGAAGGCTGTTTCGACCAGCATCGCCGGGATGTCGGAGGTGCGGAGCACCGCGAAGTTGGCGCGCTCCACGCTCGACTTGTGGTGCGGGCCGATGCGACCGAGCCCGGTGAGGACCTGCGAAGCAGCGTCCTCGGACGCGCGCAGGTTGCCGCTCTGGGTGAGATCGAGGAGAACGGACGCGAGCGTGTTGCCCGGTTCGACCTTGACGCCGCCGATCAGGTCCGCCGCGTTCTCCTTGTCGGCGAGCCAGCGGGCACGCTGCGAGGACGCGCCCTTCGTCGACAGCACGTAGACGGACGAGCCGCGCGCCGCACGGTTCTCGGCCGCGTCGGCGTGGATCGACACGAACATGTCGGCCTTCGCCTGCTTGGCGAGACGCGTGCGCTGGTGCAACGGCAGGAAGACGTCGGTGTCGCGCGTGAGGAAGGCCTTGTAGCCCGGCGTCGCGTTGATCTGGCGCGCGAGCTCGCGGGCGATCGCGAGCGTGACGATCTTCTCGCGATTCCCGTTGAGTCCGATCGCGCCGGGATCCTGCCCGCCATGCCCCGGGTCGATCGCGATCACGAGCGGGCGCAGTGGCCGCCCACTGGCATCGCGCAGCGACTTCACCGGCGCCGGCAGCGCCGCCGGGGGCGGCGTCGCAGTCGTCACGGAGGGTGGAGTCGACGCCACCGGAGGCAGCAGCTTCGCAGGATCATTCGACGCGACCGTCGCCGGCGGGCGATTCGCCTGCCCTTGGCTCATCGCTGCCACGGCGCCGGTCGCGGCCGGCGCCGGTTCGATGGCGACGGAGACGGCGGACGCGCGAGGTCCGGAACCTGTCGGCGGTACCGTCTCGAAGCTCGACGACGGCGCCGCGGTGGACGCCATGGCCGAAATCGGCGACGGCGGTGCGGTAATCGACTGCGCCTGGGCGGCGGCGACCGGCGACGGGCTGAAGTCGCCGGGCCACTCGATGACGAGGCGGGCACCCGCGGGGCCGGGCTGCACATGCGGCCGCAGCGCCGTCACCGGCTGCGTGAGGTCGAAGACGATGCGGGCGATTCCGGGCTCAGGCTGCCCGTACCGCACGCCGCGGACGATGCCGGCCGGGGCCGGCAGTGCGGCACCGCGGCGCAGGCTCGAGGCAGGGAGGTCGACGACCAGCCGGTCCGGTCCAGCGAGGGAGATCAGGCGGTAGTCGGTGACGGCGGCATCGAGGACGATCTCCGCCCGCGTGCCGGTGGCGCCTTGGGCGAGCTGCACGCCGCGCACCTCGGCCGCTTGCGCGAGGTTCCACCCCAGGGCGGCGATCAGGCCCGCCCCGAGAAGGATCTTCTGCACCGTGTCAGCCTTCACGCGCATGGCCGTAGTCAATCACCGGGACCACGCCATTGCAAGCGAAATTTCCCTTGTTAATCCGTGACCTGCCGCAATCTCTTCAGCCGGCGGTGAAGTTCGCCTCTGTGAAGGCGGCCGTAGCACTCGTTAACCACGCGTCGCCGGCAGATGAAAGCCCGGTCAGGCGGCCTTCGCGGCCATCGGGCGAATGGTCGAGCTCGACCAGCAGGTCGGCCGGGGGAAGGCTGCCGGTGCCCCGCTCGGGCCACTCCACGAGCCACAGGGTCGCCTCGGCCGGGTCGAGCCCGAGGAACTCCAGTTCGCCGGGGTCGGCGATGCGGTACAGGTCGAGATGCCAGGCCTCGCCCCCCGGCACGGCATAGCGTTCGACGAGGGTGTACGTCGGGCTGCGGATCGGGCCCTCCACGCCGAGGCTTCGGAGCAGGGCCCGGGCCAGGGTGGACTTGCCGGCGCCCAGGTCGCCGGCGAGGTGCAGCACGGCGGACGCGGGTCGCGTCCGGCCCAGGGCATGGCCGAGCGCCACCGTGGCTTCGGGATCGGGAAGTCGGATCGTCGTCATGGATTCGCGAGGCGCCGCAGGTGCGGCATGAGGTCGGACGCGCGCAGGCCACGCACGCCGTCGGTCGCGGCCGCATCCCCGGCTGCCGCATGGAGCAAGGCGCTTGCGCAGGCCGCCTCGAAGGGGGCAAGGCCCTGCGCGCGGAGCGCCGCGACGACGCCGGTGAGGACGTCGCCGGTCCCGCCGCTCGCGAGGGCCGGCCCGCCCGCATCGATCAGCGCCGGCGTCCGGCCCGGCGCGCCGACCAGGGTCCCCGCACCCTTCAGGATGACCGCACACCGCAGGCGGTCGACGAGCGCATGCAGCGCGCCGGGTCGGTCGCGCTGGACCTCGCCGATCGAGGCCCCCAGCAGGCGCGCGGCCTCGCCCGGATGCGGCGTGGCGACGCAGTCCCCGGAGAGCGCCGTGGGCTCGGCGGCGAGCAGGTTGAGGGCGTCGGCGTCCACGACGAGGGGACGACGCGACGCGAGCATGTCGCCCAGCAGCCGTCGCCCCCAATCGCCCTGCCCCAGTCCGGGCCCGACAGCCACGACGTCCGCCCACGCGGCATCCGGCGCGGTCGACGCGGCCATCGCCTCGGGAACGCGGGCGAGCAGCGCGCCGACGTGCTCGGTGCGCGTATGCACGCGCACGAGGCCGGCGCCGGCGCGAAGGGCGGCCTCGGCCGTCAGGAGGATCGCGCCGCCGCTACCGGTGTCGCCGCCGACGCACAGCACGCGCCCGTGCTGGCCCTTGTGGCTGTCGCGCTGACGCGGCGGCAGATAGCGTTCCAGTGCCGTGGCGTCCAGCGCTATGGCGGCGCCGTCGATGCCCGCAGTGGCGTCCGCCGGTACGTCGAGCCGTGCGAGGCTGCGGCGTCCGCAGGCATCGAGTGCCGCCCCGGTGCGCAACATCAGCTTCGGCAGGAGGAATTCGATCGTGCGGCTCGCGGCGACCACGGGGGTGGCACCCATCGACTCGGCCACGCCACTGGGGACGTCGAGCGCCAGCACGGGCGCCCCGTGCGCGTTGATCGCCTCGATGAGCGCGGCCGCGGCCGGCGACGGCGCGCCGACGAGGCCGATTCCCAGCACCGCGTCGACCAGCGCATCGGCCTCGGGGAGATGGCCATCGAACGCCTCGACGCGCCCCCCTGCCCCGAGCAGCCGCTCCCGCGCGGCCCGTGCCTCGTCGTGGGCCGGCTCGCCGGCGTCCCGCGCAACCACGCGCACCGCGCGGCCGGATTCGATGGCGTGCCGTGCGAGCACGTACCCGTCCCCGCCGTTTCCGCCGGGGCCGCAGGCCACCACGATGCGGTGCGCATCCGGCCACGTGTCGAGCAGCGTCCGCCACGCGGCCTGCCCCGCCCGCTCCATCAGCACGCCCGCGCCCAGCGTGGCACGCGCTGCGGACTCGAGCCGCCGTACTGAATCGACATCGAACAGGGCGGCATCGTCGTTCATCGCGCGATTTTATACTTGCGACACGTGAGTACTGCCGCGCTACCGGACGCTGTCGACTTCGCTGCCCTCGGCGCCCGGGTGCGCGAGCTCGCGCGCGGGATGGGCTTCCAGCGGTGCGGCATCAGCGGCGTCGACCTCCCCGAGGACGAGGCGCACCTGGCGGACTGGCTCGCGCAGGGCCTGTACGGGTCGATGGACTGGATGGCGCGCCACGGCCTGATGCGCGCACGCCCGTCCGAACTGCTGCCCGGGACCGTCCGCGTCATCAGCGTCGGCCTCGACTACGGGCGCCGCGACGACGCCGAGGCCTGGGAGACGCTGGCCGACGGCTCGCGGGCCTACGTCGCGCGCTACGCCCTGGGCCGCGACTACCACAAGCTCATGCGTTCGCGGCTGCAGAAGCTCGCCGACCACATCGCCGCGGAGATCGGCCCGTTCGGCTTCCGGGTCTTCGTCGATTCCGCGCCGGTGCTCGAGCGCGCGCTCGCCCGCAACGCGGGGCTCGGCTGGATCGGCAAGCACACGTGCCTGATCGACCGGGACGGCGGCTCCTGGTTTTTCCTCGGCGAGATCTACGTCGACGTGCCGTTGCCCGTGGATCCTCCTGCCACCGCGCATTGCGGCACGTGCGTGCGCTGCATCGACATATGCCCGACCGGCGCGATCACCGCACCGCACCGGCTCGATGCACGCCGCTGCATCTCCTACCTGACCATCGAGCACGAGGGGCCGATCGACCCGGCGCTGCGCCCCCTCATCGGCAACCGGATATTCGGCTGCGACGACTGCCAGCTCGCCTGCCCGTGGAACAAGTTCGCGCGGCGCACGGACGAGCCGGACTTCCGCGCACGGAACGGGCTCGACACGGCGACCCTGCCGGAACTCTTCGCCTGGGAGGAGGACGAGTTCCTGCATCGCACCGAAGGCAGCGCCATCCGCCGCAGCGGGCATGCGCGCTGGCTGCGCAACATCGCGGTCGCGCTGGGCAATGCGCCGACCTCGCGTGAGGTGGTCGCGGCCCTCGAGTCGCGCCGCGATGCGGACGATCCGGTCGTGCGCGAAGCCGTGGAGTGGGCACTCGCCCGGCATTCGGCACCGGCCGACCGCATCGACATCGACCTCGTCGGCGAGACGGCATAGCGCAAGCACGCGCGATACTGCAGGCTGGCCTCCCGACCGGACGCGACCCATGGCCACCGATCCCGGCACCATCGACCTGCTCTTCGACCAGCTCGGCCCGCGTGCGCGTCGCTACGCGACCAAGCGCATGTTCGGCGAGTACTGCCTGTATTTCGACGGCGCGCCGATCGCTCTGGTCTGCGACGACGTGCTGTACGTCAAGGACACGCCAGACGGCCGCGCGGCCATCGGGCAGGCGACCGAGCCCGTGTTCGGCCCGCCCTACCCCGGCGCGAAGCCGCACCTGCGCCTGCCCGCGGACCTCTGGGACGATGGCGACTGGCTGCACGGAGTACTCGAGCACACCGCCGGGGCGCTGCCGCCGCCGAAGCCACGCAAACCGCGCGCATCGGCGAAGGCATCGGTGACGCCGGGGACGCCCGCCGCGAAGAAGAAACCGTCGCAGGGCCGATCGAGGCCCTGACGCCTCAGACGCCGCGCAGCTCCGCGACGAGCGCGCGCGTCACCGGATCGTCCGCCTCCGCCTCGCCGCGCACGACCGGCAGCAGGCGATTGGCGATCTGCTTGCCGAGCTCGACGCCGAACTGGTCGAAGGCATTGATGTCCCAGACGACCGACTGCAGGTAGACGCTGTGCTCGTACATCGCCACGAGCGCGCCGAGCGAGGCGGGCGTGAGCGCATCGAGGAGGAACATCGTGCTGGGACGCCCCCCCGCGTACCGGCGGTGCGGATCCTCGCTGTCCTGACCGTTGGCGAAGGCTTCGGCCTGCGCGAGCAGGTTCGAGAGCAGGGCGTCGTGGTTCTCGCGATGCGGCGCATCCGGCCGCACGATGCCGATGAAATCGCACGGAACGACCGTGCTGCCCTGATGCAGAGCCTGGAAGAACGAATGCTGCGTGTCGGTGCCCGGGCCGCCCCACCACACCGGCACCGTTTCCACGCCGACCGGTGATCCGTCGATCCGCACGGACTTGCCCAGGCTCTCCATCACGAGCTGCTGGAGGTAATTGGGAAGCAGGCGGAGGCGCTCGTCGTAAGGCAACACGGCATGGCTCGCGAGGCCGAGCGCATTGCGGTTCCAGACCGCCGTGAGCGCATGCCATGCCGCCAGGTTGCGCTCCACCGGCTCGCGCAGCACGTGCTCATCCATCAGCGCCGCGCCGTCGAGCAGGGCTTGGAAGCCATCCATGCCGATCGCGAGCGCAATCGGCAGCCCTACCGCGGACCACAGCGAGTAGCGGCCGCCGACCCAGTCCCACATGGGGAGGATGCGCTCGGCGGCAATTCCGTATTCCGCCGCGCGATCCGGCTTGGCGGTGATGCCGTAGAGGCGCGCGTCGTCGCCCAGCCAATCGCGGAGCACGCGACCGTTGAGCAGCGTCTCCTGCGTTCCGAAGCTCTTGGAGATCAGCAGCGCCGCGGTTCGCGCCGGGTCGAGGCCTGCGAGCACGCGCTGCGCGGCGTGCCCGTCTACGTTGGAGAGGAAGTGCACGCGCACCCGAGGCCCATCGGAGGGCGTGAGCGCATCGACGACCAGCCGCGGACCGAGGTCGGAGCCGCCGATGCCGACGCTGACGACGTCGGTCACGCCGGAGGCGACGATCGCATCCACCACTTCGCGCATCGCCTCGCGGCCCATGCGTGCGAGCGCGTGGGACTCCGCGGCGGTCACGCCATCCACGAGCGCACTGCGCAGCGCGGTATGCAGGGCCGCCCGGCCTTCGGTCACGTTCACCGGCTCGCCGGTGAACAGTGCCGCCACGCGTTCGTGGAAACCCGTCGACTCGCCCAGGGCGAACAGGGCCTTCAGCACATCTCGGTCGAGATGCTGGCGGGCGAAATTCGCGTGGATCGGCCCGACGCGCAATGCGAAGTCGCGCGGGCGGCCCGGGTCGGCCGTGATCAGGTCTCGCAACGAGGTGTCCAGTACGCGCGCCGCCTCGGCGCGCAGGGGGCTGAGGCGGGCGACTGGATCCATGCGCTTATGCGGCCTGTGCGGGAATCGACTGGTTGGTGTGGGTGAGGCGGTTGTCGCGGTCGACGTAGACCAGCGTCGGCTTGAACTTCGCCGCTTCCGCCTCGTCGTAGTGTCCATAGGCCGCGATGATGACGAGGTCACCGGGTGCCGCGAGGTGCGCGGCGGCGCCGTTGACCGAGATGATCCCGCTGCCTTCGTCCGCGCGGATCGCATACGTGACGAAGCGCGTGCCCTGGTTGACGTTCCAGACGTGGATCTGCTCGTACTCGCGGATGCCGGAGATGTCCAGCAGGCGCCCGTCGATCGCGCACGAGCCTTCGTAATGCAGCTCGGCGTGGGTGACCGTGGCGCGGTGGATCTTGGCCTTGAGCAGGTTGAGGAGCATGGCGGCGGGCTCGGTCCGCGGGAGTCGCGGGCGTTGACGCGCGAAGTCTAGCAGCGCATGGCGCGCTGCAACATGCGGCCGTTCAGGCGCCCGCGGGCGCCCAGAGCGAGCGCTCGAATTCCAGATTGTCGATCAGGCGCGTACGCCCGAGCCGCGCGGCGACGAGGGCGACGAGCGCCCGGTCGCCGGCGCCGGCTTCCCCCAGGTCCCGGCGCCGGACGGCCGCGTAGTCCACGTCGAATCCCGCGGCCTCGAGTCGCGCGCGACCCGCCGCCTCGACCGCGTCCACGGGCTCCCCGGCCTGCGCTCGTCGCTCCATGTCCCGCAGCGTGCGATGGATCTCAGGGGCGATGCGGCGCTCGGTCGCGGACAGGTACTGGTTGCGCGAGCTCAGGGCGAGGCCGTCGTCGTCGCGGCGCGTGGAGCCCGCGACGATCTCGATCGGGAACGAGAGCTCGGTCGCGAGATACCGGATCACCGCCAGCTGCTGGTAGTCCTTCAGGCCGAAGACCGCGACGTCCGGCTGTACCTGCAGGAACAGCCGCGCGACCACCGTCGCCACGCCGTCGAAATGGCCGGGCCGGTGCGCGCCCTCGAGCACGTCGGTCACGCCCGGAACCCGGACCTGCACCGCGCGTTGCGGGCCGTAGGGATACATGGTGTCCACGTCCGGCATCCAGAGCAGGTCGCAGCCCGCATCAGCGAGCCCCGCGGCATCCGCGTCGGGCGTGCGCGGATACCGGGCGAAGTCCTCGCTCGGGCCGAACTGCGTGGGATTGACGAACACGCTCGCGACGACGCGGTCCGCCCGCTCGCGCGCGAGCTGCACGAGCGAGAAGTGGCCGGCATGCAGATTGCCCATCGTCGGGACGAAGGCCACGCGCTGCCCACCGCGCTTCCACGCGGCGACGCGCTCGCGGAGGGCATCGAGCCGGTCGACGACGTCGATCATGGCTCAGGCGTAACCGTGCTCGGGGGCGGGAAACGTGCCGTCACGCACTTCGCGGACGAACGCCTCGAACGCACCCTGCACGCTGCCGCCCTGCGCGAGGAAGTCGCGCACGAAACGGGGCCGCCGGCCATGGCGAAGGCCGAGCATGTCGTGGAGAACCAGTACCTGCCCGTCGCAGTGCGGACCCGCACCGATGCCGATGGTCGGAATGTCGATGGACCCCGTGATGCGCCGCGCGAGGTCCACTGGGACGCATTCGAGCACCAGCAGCGACGCACCCGCGTCGGCGACGGCACGCGCGTCGGCGAGGAGCCGCTCGGCGGCCGCCTCCGTTCGCCCCTGGACCTTGTACCCACCCAGGCGCAGCACGGACTGCGGCGTCAGCCCGAGATGCGCGCAGACCGGCACTTCGCGCTCGACCAGATGCCGGATCACGTCGAGCTTGAAGCCTGCGCCCTCGAGCTTGACCATGCCCGCGCCAGCGCGCAGGAACGCGGTCGATGCACGCAGAGCGTCCGCCGGCGTCGCGTCCGCCTGGAACGGCAGGTCCGCCACGAGCAGCGCGCGCCGCAGGCCGCGCGCGACGCAGGCGGTGTGGTAGGCGACATCCTCGACGGTCACCGGCAGCGTACTGCCGTGGCCCTGCACGACCATGCCGAGCGAATCGCCGACCAGCACCATGTCGACGCCCGCAGCGTCGACGGCGCGGGCGAAGCCGGCGTCGTAGCACGTCAGCATCGTCAGTCGGCGGCCATCGCGCTTGGCATCGAAGAGCGCCGGCACGGTGACGGGCACGGCCGGGGCATCGGGGCGATCGGAATACATGGCGCTAGCCTAGCGCCTCGATGTCGGCCGTTTCCATCGATGCGCGCAACGCGGCGATGTCGCCCTGCCCCGGGATGCGCAGGCCCGGCGCGATCTCGGCCAGCGGCACGATCACGAACGCGCGCTCGTGCAGGCGCGGGTGCGGGACGTGCAGCCCGGGCAGGTCGATCACGGCGTCGCCGTAGAGCAGCAGGTCCAGGTCGAGCGTGCGCGGCCCCCACCGGGGCGCGGCCGTGCGGTCCCGGCCCGCGGCGCGCTCGATGCGCAGGAGCGCTTCGAGGAGGTCCATCGCGGGCAGCGCGGTGTCGAGCGCGCACACTGCATTGACGAACGGCGGCTGCGACACCGGCCCCCACGGAGGCGTGCGGTAGAGCCCGGACCGCGCGGCGACCCGCGTGGTCGGCAGCGCGTCGAGCGCGTCGAATGCCCGACTCACGGCGGCCCGCGCATCCCCGACGTTGGCCCCGAGCCCGACATAGGCGCGGACGGGCGCGCTCACTCCGGGGCGCCGGCCCGGCGGCGGCGGCGACGGCGGCGCGGCTTGCCGCCCTCCTCGCCCTCGCTTTCGCCGGCGTCCGCCGACGAGATGGCCGCGTCGGGATGCTGCTGCGCTTCCCGCCAGAACTCGACGTCCGCGGCGTGCTCGTCGGATGCGGCCAGGCGCAGCACGAGGAAGTCGAACGCGGCGCGGAAGCGCGGATGCGACAGCAGGCGGAACACGCGACGGCGCTGGCGTTGCGAGAAGCGCGCCTGCAGCAGCCAGATCTCCTGCATCGGCAGCGAGAAGCGGCGGGGCAGCGCGATCGTGTCCATCTGGTGCAGCGTCACCCGGTCCGCCGCGCGCTGCTGCGCTTCGGGCAGGTGGACCCCGTCGGCCTGCAGGCGCGCGAGCGCCCGGCAGTAGGCCGGCCACAACAGGAGCGCGAAGAGGAAAGCGGGCGATGCCGGCTCGTCCGCTGCGATCCGCGCGTCCGTGTCCGCGAGCCCCTTGAGCACCATCCGCCGAAGCGCGCCGCTGCGGTTGGAGCGCAGCGCGGCGCCGGCTTCGGGAAGGAGCACGTCCAGCAGGCCGTGGCGCTCCAGGCCCAGGAAACTCTGCACCGCGTGCCCCGCGAGGAAGAGCTTGAGGCATTCCTCGAACAGGCGCGCCGGCGCCGCCTCGCGCAGCAACGCGGCGAGCCGCGGAATCGGCTCCGCGGTCGCCGGCTCGATGTCGAAGCCGAGCTTCGCCGCCAGGCGCACCGCGCGCAGCATGCGCACGGGATCCTCGCGATAGCGGCGCTCCGGATCGCCGATCAGCCGCAGCACGCGCGCCTGCACGTCGGCGAAGCCGCCGACGTAGTCGCGGATCGAGAAGTCCTCGATCGAGTAGTACAACGCGTTCGCGGTGAAGTCGCGGCGCACCGCGTCCTCGTCGATCGTGCCGTAGACGTTGTCGCGCACGATCGCCTCGACCTCGTGCGCCTCGACGTCGCCTTCCGGCTGGTTCGCGCGGAACGTGGCGACCTCGATGATCTCGCGCCCGAACACGACGTGGGCGAGGCGGAAGCGGCGGCCGATGAGGCGGCAGTTACGGAACAGGCCGCGGATCTGCTCGGGCGTCGCGTCGGTGGCGACGTCGAAGTCCTTGGGATGCCCGCCGATCAGCAGGTCGCGCACGGCGCCGCCGACGAGGTAGGCGCCGAAGCCCGCCTCGCGCAAGCGGTACAGCACGCGCAGGGCATTGGGGCTGATGTCCCGGCGCGAGACGACGTGGGAATCGCGCGGGATGACGGTCGGGGCGACGTGATTTTCGGCTGGCATCGGCGGGCTTTGCGCCGCTCTGTATTGGAGTTCGGGGAGACGCCCGTTGCCGTGGGCGTCGAGCCTGCCTATACTAGCAGGCGCACCGGACGGAGCTTCCGGCGCATCCCCTGCTCCCTTCGTCTAGAGGCCTAGGACGTGGCCCTCTCAAGGCTAAAACACGGGTTCGAATCCCGTAGGGAGCGCCATACACCTGGGTCCGGCGCACTGTGAAGTCGCGACAGGCCACACCGGCAACCCGTGCAGCGATGCGCGGGTTGTTTCGTTTAGGCAGCGGCGAACGCCGCACAACCGGAAGCTCGACATGCCCTTCGTCGTCACCGAGAACTGCATCAAGTGCAAGTACACGGACTGCGTCGAGGTCTGCCCGGTCGACTGTTTCCGCGAGGGCCCGAACTTCCTGGTGATCGATCCGGACGAGTGCATCGACTGCACGCTGTGCGAGCCGGAATGCCCGATCAACGCGATCTACCCGGAGGACGACGTCCCGGCCGGGCAGGAGCAGTTCATCGCGCTCAATGCCGAGCTCGCGAAGGCGTGGCCCGCGATCACCTCCCGCAAGGACGGCCTCCCCGATGCGAAGGACTGGGAAGGCGTGCCCGACAAGCTGCCGATGCTCGAGCGCTGAATCGTCGAGCGGAAACGAAAACGGGCGCCGAGGCGCCCGTTTTCGTTCGGCCCGCGCCGCGATCAGCGCGCGATCGCGGTGCGCAGCGTCTCGATCAGCCGACGCGCGGCGTCGCCGGTCGCCGGCAGGCCCCGCGGATCGACGGCGGACACGGACACGCCGTTCGCGGCGGGCGTCACGCGGACCAGGAAGCTCGCGCCGCCGTAGGTGACGTCGTACGCGCCGAGCAATTGCGCGCGGCTGGTGATCGTGGCGCCCTCGACGCCCGCGATGGCCTGCCCGACGCGCTCGTAGACCTCGTCGCGGCTGCCGGCCACCTCGAAGCCCACGGCGCCCTGCGCCGTCGCGGCCGCGCGCTGCGTGCCCGACGCGGTCACGCTCGCGCCGCCGGCGGGGGCATTGGCGGCGCTGGGCGCCTCGAGATCCGGCGGCACTTCCAGCGGACGGTTCTCCGCGGCACCCGCGTACAGCCCGTCGCCGCGGCGGAACCACGAGCAGCCGGACGTCGCGGCGGTGGCGAGGACGAGCGCGACGAGGACGGCACGCGAGGGGAACGGCGATCGGGACATGGACACTCCGGAGGTCACGCCGCGAGCGCTTCGCGGCAGGCGATTTCGATCTGCTGGACGACGCCCGCGAAACGGATGGCGTCGGCCTCGTGGGCGGGCGACAGCGGCAGCAACGGCAGCCGCAGGCCCGTTCCGATCCCGAGCCGCGCGAGCAGCGCCTTGACCGGGATCGGGTTCGGTTCGACCCCGAGGAAGTCGTAGAGTTCATGGAGCCGGGCGTCGAGCTCGCTGGCTGCGGCATCGCGCGATCGCGCCAGGTCCGCGAGCCTGCGGAAGGCGGCCGGCACGACATTGGAGGCGACCGAGATCACGCCGTCCGCGCCCTGCAGCATCGCTCGGCAGGCCGTCGGATCATCGCCGCTGAGCACCGTGAAGTCGTCGGCGCGGAGCGCGAGCAGCGCCGTCATGCGCTCGGGATCGGCGACCGCTTCCTTGATCGCGATGATGCGCGGATGTCCCGCCAGCTCGGCGACGGTCTCGGGCTTCATGTCGCAGCCGGTGCGGCCCGGCACGTTGTAGAGCACCACCGGCAGCGCCGCATCGTTCGCGACGGCCCGGTAATGCGCCACCAGGCCGGCCTGCGTCGGACGGACGTACGGCGGCGTCACGACCAGTGCCGCATCCGCGCCGAGCTTTTCCGCCCGCCGGGTCAGCTCGATGGTCTTGAGCGTGTTGGACGTACCGGTCCCGGCGAGCACGGGGATACGCCCGCCCACCGCCTCGACCGCCAGGCGCACCAGCAGGTCGTACTCGGGATCGAGCAGCGCCGCGGCCTCGCCGGTAGAGCCGGCGACGACGACGGCCTGGGTACCCGCCTCGAGCTGCTGGGCGAGCAGCCGCTGCCAGGCGTCGAGGTCCAGTTCGCCGGACGCGTCGAAGGGCGTCGCCAGCGCGGTGATGCTGCCGCTCAGTCGCAAGGAGGCCTCCGCGAACGCGGGGAAAGACGGGGGGCGCGCAGTATGCGCCCTCGGATCGTACTTGCGTCGTAAAATCGCGGGCAAGTCCGGGCCGCCACGCGGCCCGCGCGGGCGCCCGCCCGGCTCTCCCCACTTCCCACGAAGGCGCCACCTTGACCGACACCGCTCCCCGCCCGTCGCTGAACGAGAACTACCTGCTGATCAATGCGTACACGACGCACCCGGAGTCGCCGCTGCTCATGGTGACCCGCCGGATCGCGGACAGCGGCTGCAACATGGTCGACGCACGGCTGGCCACCGTCGGGCGCGACGTCTCGGTGAGCGCGCTCGCCGTCGGCTCGTGGGACGCGGTCGCCAAGCTCGAGGCGATGCTGACGCGTCTGGAACGCGAGGAAGGCCTCAAGCTCGTGTGGTACAGGACCGGTCCCAAGCCGGTGCAGTCGAACCTGCTGCCCTACGTGGTCGAGGTCGTCGCGGCCGACAAGCCGGGCATCCTGTTCCAGCTGGCGGACTTCTTCGACCGCCAGGGCATCACGATCGAGACCCTGCATTGCTCGCGCTACCGCGCGATGCAGACCGGCGCCGACATGTTCAGCGCGCAGCTCACCATCGGCGTGCCCTCGAGCATGCATATCGCCGCGCTGCGCGACGACTTCCTCGAGTTCTGCGACCACCTGAACCTCGACGCGATCATGGACCCGATGAAGTTCTGACGATGGCGATCGGCATCGGCGACCCCGTCCCAGACCTTCCGCTGGCGCTGTCGAGCGGCGGGACGCGACCGCTCTCGGCCTTTCGCGGCCGCTGGCTGGTGCTGTACTTCTATCCCAAGGACAGCACGCCCGGCTGCACGACCGAAGGGCTCGACTTCAATGCCCTCCTGCCGGAGTTCGACGCGCTGGGCGCGACGGTGCTGGGCGTGTCGAAGGATTCCGTTCGCTCCCACCAGAATTTCTGCGCGAAGCAGGGCTTCCGGTTCGAGCTCGTCAGTGACGCGGACGGTGCGCTCTGCGACGCCTTCGACGTCGTGAAGCCCAAGAAGCTCTACGGCCGCGAATACGTCGGCATCGAGCGCAGCACGTTCCTGATCGATCCGGCGGGCCGGATGGCGGCCGACTGGCGAGGGGTGAAGGTCCCCGGCCACGCGCAGGCGGTGCTCGACGCCCTGCGCGCGAAAGCCGCCTGACGAGCGCCCTTCACCGCCCGACCACCCGGCGCTATGGTGCGCTAGTCCGCGCGCGAACCGCGCGCCTGCCGGAGTGGCTTTGATGACGGGAACCAAGCGGATCTACGTGCTGGACACCAACGTCCTGATGCACGACCCGACCGCGCTCTTCCGCTTCGAGGAACACGACATCTACCTGCCGATGCAGGTGATCGAGGAACTCGACCGGGGCAAGAAGGGCACGTCGGAAGCCAGCCGCAACGCCCGCCAGACCAGCCGCTACCTCAACGAGCTCATCCAGGCCGCCGGCGTCGAGGCGCTGGCGACCGGCGTGCCGCTGCTCCAGCCGCAGGGCGTGAACCTGCGCGGCCGGCAGATGGTGGGGCGCCTGCGCTTCCAGACGGTCGCGGCGTCGACCGAGGGCCTGTCGCTCATCTCCACCGGCCCGGACGACGCCATCCTCGCGTCGGTCCTCGCGCTGCAGAAGCGCGAGCCGGAGGTGCCGGTCGTGCTGGTGTCCAAGGACATCAACATGCGCATCAAGGCCGCGATCGCCGGCCTGGTGAGCGAGGACTACGAGAACGACCGTGCCCTCACCGACCTCGACCTGCTGTACACCGGCGTGGTCGAGTTGCCGGAGGACTTCTGGAGCCGCCACGGCAAGGGCCTGCGCTCCTGGACCGAGCGCGGCCGCACGTACTACGAGATCGCGCGGCAGACGGGCGACGACTGGTATCCGAACCAGTTCCTGCACCTGCCCGGCGACGAGGAAGCCGAGCTGCGCGTCGTCGAAGTGGACGACGAGAAGGTACGACTCCAGATCGTCGACGACTTCCGCACGCAGCAGCATTCGGTCTGGGGCATCACCGCGCGCAACCGCGAGCAGAACTTCGCGCTCAACGCGCTGATGAACCCGGAGATCGACTTCGTCACCCTGCTCGGCACGGCCGGTACCGGCAAGACCCTCCTCGCGCTCGCGGCGGGCCTGACGCAGACGATGGACCAGCAGATCTACCGCGAGATCATCATGACCCGCGCGACGGTGAGCGTCGGCGAGGACATCGGGTTCCTGCCGGGCACGGAAGAGGAAAAGATGACGCCCTGGATGGGCGCGTTGACCGATAACCTCGAGGTGCTCACGAGCAACCAGGAAGGCGGCAGCTGGGGCCGCGCGGCGACCAACGACCTGCTCGCCTCGCGGATCAAGATCCGCTCGATGAACTTCATGCGCGGACGCACGTTCCTCTCGCGCTGGCTGATCCTCGACGAGGCGCAGAACCTCACGCCCAAGCAGATGAAGACGCTGATCACGCGCGCCGGCCCGGGCACGAAGATCGTCTGCCTTGGAAACCTCGAGCAGATCGATACGCCCTACCTCACCGAGACCACGTCGGGCCTCACCTACGTCGTCGACCGGTTCAAGGACTGGCCGCACAGTGCGCACATCACCCTGCGCCGCGGCGAGCGTTCGCGCCTGGCCGACTTCGCCTCCGACGTACTCTGACGCGATGGTTCCCAGCGTCCTCACGATCGCCGGCTCGGACTCCGGCGGTGGGGCCGGCATCCAGGCCGACCTCAAGACCTTCGCCGCGCACGGCGTGCACGGGCTGAGCGCGATCGCGGCGCTCACGGCCCAGCACACGCGCGGCGTCACCGCCGTGCACGTGCCGCCCGTCGACTTCCTGCTGGCGCAGATCGATGCCTGTTTCGACGACTTCGACGTGCGCGTCGTGAAGCTCGGCATGCTGGCCGAGGCCGGGGTGATCGGCGCCGTGGCGGATGCGCTCGAACGCCATACGCCACGGGCCGTGGTGCTCGACCCGGTGATGGTCGCGACGTCCGGCGCGCGCCTCCTCGACCCAGCCGCGCTCGACACGCTGCGCGGCCGCCTGCTGCCGCTCGCCACCGTGGTGACGCCCAACATCCCGGAGGCCGAGCTCCTGGTCGGGCATGCGATACGCACGGGCGACGATGCCGCGGCCGCCGCGGACGCGCTGGTCGCACGCGGCGCGGCCGCGGCGCTGGTCAAGGGCGGGCATCTCGCGGTTCCCGGCCCCGTCGTCGACCGGCTCCACCTAGCCGGAGCGCGCCACGACTTCGAGCATGCGCGCCTGGACATCGATGCGCACGGCACCGGGTGCACGCTCGCGTCGGCCATCGCCGCCCGGCTCGCGCACGATGACGACATTGCCGCGGCCTGCCGCGCCGCCGGCGACTACGTCCATCGCGCCCTCGTGGGCGCGTACCGGCCGGGCCGCGGCGACGTGGTCGTGCTCGACCATTTCGGCGCCGCTGCGTGACGGAGGTGCGTTGGCTCCCGCTGGAGCGAGATGGCCACGCGTGGCAGGCCATGTGCGTCGCCCCGGAGGCGCCGCGACGCGTACTCGTCTGGTTGCCGGCGCTGGGCGTGCCCGCCCGCCACTACGAGCCGTTCGCGCGTGCGCTCGCGGCGCTCGGCGTGGCGGTCGTCGTGCACGAGTGGCGGGGCTTCGGCAGCAGTTCGATGCGGGCCTCGCGCCAGCGCGACTGGGGCTACGCGGCGCTGCTCGGTACCGACATACCCGCCACCCGCGAAGTCGCGGCGCGCGAATTTCCGGGGCTGCCGATGGCGATGGGCGGACACAGCCTCGGCGGTCAGCTGGCCTGCTGCAGCCTCGCGCTCGCGCCGGCATGCGCTGACGAACTGTGGCTCGTCGCGAGCGGCGCCCCGTATTTCCGGGCCTTTCCGTGGGCATACCGGCTCTGGCTGCCGATCGCATATCACCTGTTGGCGACGCTTGCCCGGGCGTTCGGTGCCCTGCCCGGCCGCCGCATCGGCTTCGGCGGTCAGGAAGCACTCGGTGTCATTCTCGACTGGAGCCGCACGGCGCTGACGGGCCGTTACGGCGCGCGCGACGTAGGGGACATGGAATCGCGCCTCGCCGACGTGTGCATCCCGGTGCACGCGGTGCTGTTCGAACGCGATTGGCTCGCACCTCGTGGCTCGCTCGACTTCCTGCTCGGCAAGCTCGGCCCGGGCGAGCGCAGCGTCACGTCGCTCGATGCTGCGGCGCTGGGTACGCGCGCGGACCATTTCCAGTGGATGCGCGCCCCGGACGCCGTAGCGCGCGCGCTCGCCGGCTAGGCGGGCACGGCGGCACCGGCCGCCATGCAGACGCGGTTGCGGCCTTCGGCCTTGGCACGCATCAACGCGCGGTCGGCATCGGCCATCAGTGACATGGCACGCGTGCGGTCGTCCGCGGTGGCTACGCCCGCGCTGACCCGCACGTGCAGGCCCGGTGCGAATCCGCTGCAGTCCAACGCCTGTACGGCGGCGCGGATCCGCTCTGCGACGGCGAGGGCCTGCTCGCGACCGCAGTCGCGCAGCAGCAATGCGAATTCCTCGCCGCCCCAGCGCGCGGCGACGTCGCGCTGACGCGACTGCGCCTGCAGGGCATCGGCGACGGCGCGGAGCGCCAGGTCACCGACGATGTGCGTGTAACGATCATTGACCTGCTTGAAGTGGTCGATGTCGACCAGCACGAGCGACACGGCATCGCCATCACGAAGCTCGGTGGCGATCGACTGCAGCGCCTCGTCCAGGCCCCGGCGATTGGCGAGCTTGGTCAGTGGATCCGTGCGCGCGAGGCGCTCCGCGATTTCCGTCTGCACCTGCAGGGCCGCCGTTTTCTGGTCGACGAGACGCTGCAGGCGACGCTCCGACGCGCGCAGTCGTCCCACGCGCCAGGCATACACCAGCCCAAGCCCCGCCAGAAGCGACAACCCGAGGGCGATCCACACGCCGGGGCGCTGCCACCAGGTCCGCTCGACGACGAAGGCCAGGGTCGCGGCGCGCACGCGTCGCGCGTCTCCCGGCAGGTGCGCCGCGACATGCAGCCGGTACTGGCCGGGGTCGAGGTTGGTGAACTGCAGGTCGCGGCGCGGGCCTACGTCGACCCATTCGTCGCCGAAGCCCTCCAAGCGGTAGCGATAGTGGACATGACGCGCGCTGAGTAGGCTGGGCGAGGCGTAGCCGATCTCGATGCGACCGCTGCCGGGCGGGAGCGTCACCGCGCGGGAGGTGTCCACGGCGCGACCGTCGACGTCGAAACGCTCGAAGACGACCGGCGCGAGCGCCGGCGGCGGCCGGACCGACGCCGCCGGATCCACGCGCGCGACGCCCAGTGCGGTCGCGACCCACAGGTGGCGTCCGTCGAACGTCGCGGGGGGATTCGATCCTCCGTTCGCCTGCGACGTCGCCATCCCGTCGCTGTGCCCGAACAGGCGTGCGTGCACGCGGGGCAGGCGGCCGTCGAAGGCGGCATCCAGGTCAGTCGCATCCAGGCGAGCGATGCCCTGGTTGCCGGTGATCCAGATCCCGCCCATCCCATCGTCGACCGCCGCGAAGACCTTGCGGAACGGCAGGCCCTGCGCCGGTCCGACGACCCGGACGCGGCCGGTACGACGCTCGATGCGCAGCAGCCCGCGGTCGGTCGCAGCGATCACGTGCGGCGTCTTCGGGCGCTCGAGAAAACCGAACACGTACTGCGCCTGCGCGGCGGTGGCGATGTCGACCGCTCCGACCCGGTCGCCCCGCACCAGGCCGAGGCCCGTGCCGGTCCCCACCCATATCGCGCCCTCGGCGTCCTCGTGCAATGCCTGCACGTAGTCGCCCGGCAGCCCGTCATCGGTGTCGTAGACGCGCACCGCACCCGATGGCGCGGCGACGGCGAGGCCCTGCTTGGTCCCCACCCACACGCGCCCATCGCGTGCAGGCACGACCACGCGCACCTCGTTCGACGGCAGGCCGCTGGCGGCGTCGACGCGCCGCGCGATGCGTCCGCGCTCCCACAGCAGCGCACCGTCGTAGAACGTGCCCACCCAGGTGCCACCCCGCGGATCGGCCGCGAGCGACAGCACCGACGCCGACCCCAGCAGCGTGCCATCGCCACGGGTGCTCGCCTCGCCCGTCTCGCGATCGAGATGGCTGAGTCCCCGGCTCGTGCCGAGCCATACGTCGCGCCCCTGCACCACGACGGCGCGGACGAAATCGTCGCGCAGCCCGTCGCGCCGTGTGAACGTGCGGATCGGCGCCTCGCGCAGTCGTACGAGTCCGCCGTTCGTGCCGATCCACAGGCTCTTCTCGCGATCCCGAAGCAGTGTCAGGACGCGGCTGTTCGGCAGCCCATCCTCGACGCCCATGCGCTCGAGCACCCCGCGGTGCAGGCGGACCAGCCCCGCGCTCAGCGTGCCCAGCCACAGCGCACCGTCGGGATCGTGCGCGATACGGATCACCGCATCGCCTGCCAGGTCGGGGTGCAGAGGGACGAATGCCGCGCCGTCTCCGACGTAGGCGCCGCGTTCGGTCCCGACCACGAGCCGGCCGTCGGGCAACGCGTGCAGCGCGAGTACCGGCCCCGCCGGCAGCCCCGATCGCAGCATCCGTGCGCGGTCCCCTTCGATGCGCGCGAGCCCCTGCGCGGTGCCGGCCCACGCGCGACCCGCACGATCGATCGCGACGGCATTCACGACGTCCGTCGCGAGGCCCTCCGCCGTGGTGTATGCATGCCGTCGCGGCCCGTCGATGCGGACCAGTCCGCTACGCAGCGTCGCCACCCACAGGCGGCCGCTCCGCTCCTCGTGCAGATCGGTGACCATGCCGAAGACAGGCGGCAACGACGTCCATCGACCGGCGCGCAGCCGCACGATGCCACCGCGGCCACTTCCGGCCCACAGGTCGCCGTGCGGCCCCAGGTGGATCGCGCGTACGGAGTCGTCCAGCAACCCGGGGATGTCGTCGCTGCGGAACAGCCGGAACTCGCCGCCCCCGTAGCGCGCGATGCCTTCCCACGTCGCGAGCCAGAGGTAGCTGTCCGCCGTCTGCGCCACCGCGTTGACCGTGCTGTGCGGCAGGCCGTCGCGCGTCGTCCACGTCTCGGCGAATGCTTCGGAGAGCGGAGACTGGCGCGCGCTGGCGGTCGCCGACATCGCCAGCGCGATGAAAACGAGCAGCGCCGTACGGAGCGCGCGCCCGACGCGCGCGCACGCGCTGATCACCCCTGTCCCGGGCGCGGCGGACGTTCGCGGCACCGCGTCGACGGCTCGCGACGATCGTGCAGCCGGCCACGCGCCCGCCTCGGGGCGCGCGTCATCGCTACGGCGGGGTGGTGCCAACGGTCGCAAGGCCGCTCCCGGCTTCGTCCGGAGTCCAGCCCAGGTATCGGCTGCCGCGTCGAAAGCCTCACGCCGCTCGTCGGCGGGTGCACGGTCCGACTGCTTCGTCGCTCGGCGGACCCAGTCGTCGACGGGTTCGAGTTCGTGCGCGTCGACACGTGCGCGCGGGGCGATTTCGACCACCGCGAAAACAAAAAAGGCCGACGGCATGTGCACGTCGACCTTCTTCGTAATGGCGCGCCCGGAAGGATTCGAACCTCCGACCCCCAAGTTCGTAGCCTGGTGCTCTATCCAGCTGAGCTACGGGCGCGTAGTCGGAAAATTATGACGTCGATAGCGCGTAGCGTCAACGTCTTTTCCGTGTGGACTCGACATGCTTCGTCGCATCCGACCGCCTCGCGGCGGGTGTCACTGGCGGAGACGGAGGGATTCGAACCCTCGATGGAGCTTTTGACCCCATACTCCCTTAGCAGGGGAGCCCCTTCGGCCTCTCGGGCACGTCTCCGGGTAGAACTCGCGTACCGCGCGCGAGCCGGAAATGGTACCGGCTCGACCGATCCGCGGCAACGCGTCAGCCTTCGGTGCCGTCAGCCGCTTCCTCGCGACCATCGCCCCCGCGCTGGATGCGGTGGTAGATCTCCTCGCGATGCACCGCGACGTCCTTAGGCGCGGTGATGCCGATCCGCACCTGGTTGCCTTTGACGCCGAGCACCGTGACCGACACCGAATCACCGATCATCAGGGTCTCGCCCACACGGCGCGTCAGGATAAGCATTACAACCTCCTCGATCCGGCAGCCCGCCGGTTTGACGCGATCGACCCAGCATCGCGCCTGAACATAGACATAAACGCCCGCCATGATAGCGAGCGGCCATAAAGCACGCCCGGGAAGAAAGTCACACTCCCGCGGCGTTGATGCGTTCCTTCACCAGTTCGACGACGCTCGCCAGGGCGCCGGGAAGTGCGGGACTGTCGTCGCCGCCACCCTGCGCCATGTCGGGCCGGCCGCCGCCCTTTCCATTGATCTGTCGGGCGACATGGCCGAGCAGGTCGCCCGCCTTGACCCGACCGAGCGCACTGCCGCCGACGCCGGCGACCAGTGCGGCCTTGCCGTCCTGGACGCCTGCAAGGACAACAACGGCATCGACCAGCTGTTGCTTGAGCCGGTCGACCGCTTCGCGCAGTGCCTTGGCATCGAATCCTTCCAGACGCGCCGTGACGACCCTGATGCCGTCCACCTCCGACGCCCCCGATACGAGATCGGCGGTCGCGCCGGATGCAGCCTTGGCCTTGATCGACTCCAGCTCGCGCTCCAGGCGCCGCTGGCGGTCCATGAGGGCACGGAGCTTGTCCGCCACTTCCGAGCGCGGCGCCCCCACCAGCCTCGCCGCCTCGTCCAAGCGCTGGAGTTCGCCGGACACGAAGTCGAGCGCCGCCTGGCCCGTCACCGCCTCGATGCGCCGAACGCCGGCCGATACGCCGCCTTCCGACAGGATCTTGAACAGGCCGATGTCGCCGGTGCGCTGCACATGGGTGCCGCCGCAAAGCTCCGTCGACGCCCCGCCCATGCGGAGCACGCGCACGCGGTCGCCGTACTTCTCACCGAACAGCGCGAGCGCGCCGAAATCGAGCGCCTCCTGCATGTCCATGTGGTGGATGTCGACCCCATGGTTGCTGCGGATCTCCGCGTTGACCTGGCGCTCGATCTCGGCGAGTTCGGCCGGAGTGACCGGCTGGAAATGCGAGAAGTCGAAGCGCAGGCGGTCCGGAGCCACGAGCGAGCCCTTCTGCACGACGTGCTCGCCGAGCACGCGGCGCAGGGCGGCATGCAGCAGGTGCGTCGCGGAATGGTTGAGCACGGTGGCGCCGCGGCGCTGCGCGTCGACCGAGCCGAGCACGTTGTCGCCGCGCGCGATGCGTCCGGTCTCCATGCGCCCGACATGGCCGTGGAACTGGCCGGCGAACTTCAGCGTGTCGCGCACGACGAAGCGTGCGCCCTGGAGGTCCAACTCGCCGGCATCGCCGACCTGGCCGCCGCTCTCGGCGTAGAACGGCGTGCGATCGAGGATCACCACGCCCTCCTCGCCCGCTTCGAGCGCATCGACCGGACGGCCGTCCTTCAGGAGCGCGAGCACGTGGAGGCCGCCGTCGACGAGCTTGTCGTAGCCGAGGAACTCGGTGGCCGATAGCTGCGCGGCGAGCTCGGCAGGCATGCTCGTGGCGTTGCCGAACTTGCCCGCAGCACGTGCGCGGTCGCGCTGCTCGGCCATCAGGCGCTCGTAGTCCTCCATGGCCGACGGCTCGAGCTCGGCGCCCTCGCGCTCGCGCACGATGTCGGCGATGAGGTCCGGCGGGCAGCCGTAGGTATCGTGGAGCTGGAACAGCTGCTCGCCATCGATGCGGCCCGAGTTGCGCGACAGATAGCCTTCCAGGCGCTGCATGCCGGCGTCGAGCGTCTGCGCGAACGCGGCCTCCTCGGCCTTGAGCGCGCGCTCGACGAACTCGCGCTTGCCGGTCAGCTCGGGGTACGCATCGCCCATCACGTCGACCAGCGGCGCGACCATCTGCCAGAACGTGCCGTCCGGTGACAGCCCGTTGAGCTTCCAGATGTGGCGGATCGCGCGACGGATGATGCGGCGCAGGACGTAGCCGCGCCCCTCGTTCGACGGCAGCACGCCGTCGACGATCAGGAACGAGCAGGCGCGGATGTGGTCGGCGATCACGCGCAGCGACTTGTTGTCGATGTCCTCGCGCTCCGTCAGGCGCGCGGCGGCGCGGATCAGGTGCGCGAAGATGTCGATCTCGTAGTTGCTGTGCACGTGCTGCAGCACGGCCGCCATGCGCTCGAGGCCCATGCCGGTGTCGACGCACGGTGCGGGCAGCGGCACGAGCGTGCCGTCCGGCTGGCGGTCGAACTGCATGAAGACGTTGTTCCAGATCTCGATGTAGCGGTCGCCGTCCTCGTCCGGCGAGCCCGGCGGGCCACCGGCGACGTCCGGGCCGTGGTCGTAGAAGATCTCGGTGCACGGGCCGCAGGGGCCCGTGTCGGCCATCTGCCAGAAGTTGTCGGAGGCGAACGGCGCGCCCTTGTTGTCGCCGATGCGCACGATGCGCTCCGGCGGCAGGCCGATGTCGTTATGCCAGATCGAATAGGCCTCGTCGTCCGTGTGATAGACGGTGACCAGCAGGCGCTCGGGCGGCAGGCCCCAGGTCTTCGTCAGCAGCTCCCAGGCCCAGGCGATCGCGTCCTTCTTGAAGTAATCGCCGAAGGACCAGTTGCCGAGCATCTCGAAGAACGTGTGGTGGCGCGCCGTGTAGCCGACCTGGTCGAGGTCGTTGTGCTTGCCGCCCGCGCGCAGGCAGCGCTGGACGTCGGCCGCGCGCACGTAGCCGGGCTTCTCGCTCCCGAGGAAGACGTTCTTGAACTGCACCATGCCCGAGTTCGTGAACAGCAGCGTGGGATCGTTGTTCGGCACGAGCGGCGCCGAGGGCACGATCGTGTGGCCCTTGCTGCGGAAGAACTCGATGAAATCGCTCCGGATTTCGGACGTGGTTTTCATGCGGGAGGCGGGATCGAATTGGGGAGGCGGGCAGCGCGACGGCCGCCACGTGGCGGCCCGGCGGTGCAGGTCGGACCGTGAAGAGTAGCAGGCGCGTGCCGTTTACGGCCGCGGGCGTATGGGACGGTCAGTCCCCGTCGGGGATCGCGCGACCGGCGGCACGCGCGACGTCCGTGGGGAATCCCCGGCGGATCAGGAAGTCGACCGCCTTGCGCTCGCGCAGGCGGGCATCGACTAGGCGGCCGAATCGGCGACGGACGAGGTCCGCGGCGATCTCCGACCAGTCCCCGTCGAATCCGTCCAGCGCCTCCTGGCGCAGGTCGGCAGGGAGGTCGTGGGTGGAAAGCTCTGCACGGATATGGAGCGGTCCGTAGCCCGTCGACGCACGCGCACGTACGAGGTTCTCGGCGAAGCGCCGCTCGTCCTGCCAGCCGGCACCGGCGAGCTTCTCGACCGCGGCTTCGACCTCCGCCGCATCGACGCCCCGCGAGACGAGCTTGCGGGTCAGCTCCTTGCGCGAATGCTCGCGGCGGGTCAGGAGGCCGAGCGCGCGCTGCATCGCCGTGGCGGGCGCGCGCTCGCGTCGACGCGAGCGTCGGGTGTCGCCTTCGCCACCGAACAGGCTCTCGTAAAGCGGCGGCTCCGAGCCGTCCTCGACCGAGTCGCGCTCGGGCGCGGGCGGTCCGTCGCCGGCCGGCATCCCGGGCGCGTTCCCGCGATCCCGCCGCGTGTGGATGGGATCGTCGCGACCCGCTTCGTGATCGCGAGCTGCCCGACGTGCGCGCCTCGGCTCGGCGGGATCCGGATATCGCGTGCGTCCATGCGTGGACCCATACGGCGTACTCCCCTGCCCGGCCCGTGGCGCGTCATCCACGGGGCGCCGGTCCACCGGAGTGGAAGACGGGGACGACACCAGGTCCGACAACCGCACGATCCCCGTCGGCTCCGTGCCGCGTCGACCGCCGCCGGTCGACGCAAAGGACTCGGCCCCGGGCTCGTCACCCGGGGCCGAATCGCCTTCATGCATGGAGCGCCGTCGCGCCATCTTCCGAACCGGATCAGGCGTCCGCGTCGGCTTCCGCCGGGTTGATCTCCTGCGGCACGAACTTCTCGCGCAGGGCCGCCTCGAGCTTGGCCGCCATCGCCGGGTTCTCCTTGAGGAACTGGCGGGCATTCTCCTTACCCTGCCCGATGCGCTCGCCATCGCAGCTGTACCAGGCACCCGACTTCTCGACGAGCTTGGCGTCCACGCCCATGTCGATCAGCTCGCCCTCGCGGGAGATGCCCTCGCCGTACAGGATCTCGGTGACGACCTGCTTGAACGGGGGCGCCAGCTTGTTCTTGACGACCTTGATGCGGGTCTGGTTGCCGATGATCTCGTCGCCCTTCTTGATCGAGCCGATGCGACGGATGTCGAGGCGGACCGACGCATAGAACTTGAGCGCATTGCCGCCGGTGGTAGTCTCGGGGCTCTGGCCCGGCATCATGATGCCGATCTTCATGCGCAGCTGGTTGATGAAGATCACCAGCGTGTTGGAGCGCTTGATGTTGCCGGTGAGCTTGCGCAGCGCCTGCGACATCAGGCGGGCCTGCAGACCCGGGAGCTGGTCGCCCATCTCGCCCTCGATCTCGGCCTTCGGCGTGAGCGCGGCGACGGAGTCGACCACGACCATGTCGACGGCGTTCGAGCGCACGAGCATGTCGGCGATCTCGAGCGCCTGCTCGCCGGTATCCGGCTGCGAGAGCAGCAGGTCGTCGACGTTGACGCCGAGCTTGGCGGCGTAGATCGGATCGAGGGCGTGCTCGGCGTCGATGAAGGCCGCGGTGCCGCCCTTCTTCTGGCACTCGGCGATCGCCTGCAGCGTGAGCGTGGTCTTGCCCGAGGATTCCGGACCGTAGATCTCCACCACGCGCCCGCGTGGCAGGCCGCCGATGCCGAGCGCGATGTCGAGCATCAGGGAACCCGTGCCGACGACCTCGACGGCCTCGACGCTGCGGTCGCCCATGCGCATGACCGACCCCTTGCCGAACTGCTTCTCGATCTGCCCGAGGGCCGCCGAGAGAGCGCGCTTCTTGTTCTCGTCCATTGATGGGTTCCTGGTGTTCATTGGTGAGATGGGACTCTAGTGGCCGGACATCGCATGGCCTGAGACGATGGCATCGGCAGATGAACTGTGCGATGAGCGGCTGCGCCAGGGCATCGGAACAGGCGGCTCGAGCGCGTCGGAAAACGCCTCGCCGTGCGTCAGCGGCCGGGACGGATCAGGCCGCAGTACAGGCCCTCGATCGCGAAGTCCTGGTCGGGCATGACGTCGATCGGCTCGAAGTCCGGATTGCGCGGCAGCAGGCGGATGCGGTCCTTCGCGATCTTCAGCAGCTTGACGGTGATCGCGTCGTCCACGCGGGCGACGACGATCTGCCCGGAGCGCGCCTCGTTCGTGCGATGCACGCCGATCAGGTCGCCGTCGAAGATGCCCTCGTCCCGCATCGAATCGCCCTTGACGCGCAGCAGGTAGTCCGGCGCCGGCGCGAAGAGATTCTTGTCCAGCAGGATCATGTCGTCGGAGCCGATGTCGGCCCCGATCGGAAGGCCCGCGGCGACCTGGCCGAGCACCGGGAGATGCAGCATGTCGGGCGCGTTGGCGGCCGGTCGGCCCGGCATGGCGACCAGGCGGATGCCCCGCGCCTGCCCCGGCACACGGCGGATCGCCCCGGCCTGTTCCAACGCCTGTAGGTGGTACTGGGCGGCCCGGACGCTGCTGAAGCCGAAGACCTGGGCGATCTCCGTCTGCGACGGCGGAACGCCGTCTGCCTCGATGCGCTCGGCGATCATTTCGAGGATCGCCTGCTGGGTGTCGGTGAGGTTCATTAGTAGCAATACTACTAACCCGGCCGCGGACCGCAAGACCGCCCGTCAGGCCGTGTGCTCGATGAGTCCCTTGAGCGCAGCCTCCACCGTCTGCCGGCGGATCGCCTCCCGGTCGCCGTCGAACTGGTGGACGCTCGCGTGCGGATAGCCGCCGCGGCGCTTCCACGCGATCCAGACGGTGCCGACCGGCTTGTCCGCCGTTCCCCCGCCCGGCCCGGCAATTCCGGTCACGGCCACCGCGAGGCTCGCCGCAGAGTGCACGAGGGCGCCGGAGACCATCTCGACCACGGTCTCCCGGCTGACCGCGCCGTGGAGCTCGAGCGTGTGCGGATTGACACCGAGCAACGCCTGCTTGGCCTCGTAGCTGTAGACGACCATCCCGCAGTCGAACCAGGCCGAGGAGCCGGCGATGTCGGTGAGCATCTTCGCGATCCAGCCGCCGGTGCAGCTCTCGGCCGTGACCACGCTGAGGTGATGGGCCTGCGCCGCCCGGCCGAGGGTCTCGGCGAGGCGGCGCAGGGTGTCGTCGTCGGGCAGGCTCATGCGGCCATTATGGCCGCCCCGGTCAGTAGCGCAGGCGAAGGGTCACGCCATAGGTGCGCGGCGCGCCCAGGAACGCGTTGAACGAGTTGAACGCATTGCCCGGCTGCGGCGAGACGTTCTGCAGCGGGGCGTCGAAGCCGACCTGCACGTATTCCTCGTCGAACAGGTTCTGCGCCCAGAACTCGACCGCCCAGGTGCGGTCGCGCGCGCCGAGTGCGTAGCGGGCGTTCACCACCGTGTAGGCGTCCTGCATCTTCTCCGGGTCGAGGTCCGAGCCCGTATTGAAGTCGGACATGTACTTCGCGCCGATGTTGAAGCGGCCGGTGAGGTCGCGCAGCAGGTCGTGTTCCCAGGTGATCGAGGCCGAGCCCGACCAGTACGGCGCGAAACTGATGCGATTGCCCGGCAGCTTGTAGAGGCTGCCGGCGGGTGCCATGAAGTCCGCACCCGGCACCTCGTCGCCATAGCGGGTATCCGCGTAGGTCAGGCCGCCCTGGAACAGCAGCCCCCGGACCGGCTGCCACAGCAGGTCCGCGTCGACGCCCTTCGACACCACTTCCGGGATCGAGCGCACCACGAAGCTGGTGCCGAGGAAGCTGTTGAGCTGGAAGCCGGAGTAGGTCTGGTGGAAGGCGGTGGCGTTGAGCAGCAGGTCGCCGCCGGCCCACGTCGTCTTCGCGCCGATCTCGTAGCTGTCCACGAACTCGCCAGGGAACGACGTGTCGTTCACCGGAAGAACGCCCTGCGTGCCGCTCGACAGGCCCGTGTTCGACTGCACGCGATCGAGGTTGAAGCCGCCGCCCTTGTAGCCGCGCGCGGCCGACACGAACGTCATGACGTTCTCGTTCCAGCGGTAGGCCGCCTTGAGCGTCCCCGACCACTCCTTCTCCTGCCGCTCCTGCAGCGTGTTGCGGCCGTTGTGGAGCGGATTCGTCCACGGCAGGCAACTGAAGCCCACGATGTTGGAGATGATCGCCTGCTGCTGCGCCGGCGGCAGCGCGGCGAACGGCAGGCCGCGCGTGGTCAGCGCCGTGGCGATGCGGCCGATCGCAGCGGGGCTCACCTGCCCGTTCGGGCCGAAATAGGACGCGCAGCCCAGGCCGCCGTTCGGATTGGAATAGCGGGATTCAAGGCGCTTGTCCTCGATCGTGTAACGCGCGCCGACGGTGATGTCGAGCGCGTCGGTGGCATGCCACGTGTTGTTGGTGAAGAGCGCCGTCGACCGGGCGTTCTGCTCGTACCGGTCCTGTGCGCCGGTGCCGGCGAAGACCGTACCGAACGTCCGACCGGTGGCCTGCGAGAGGAACAGCGGCGCGTCCGGGCGCGTGCCCAACGCCGGGTTGATGAGCGAAAGCAGCGCGATGGACAGGTACGGCTCGTAGGCACTGCCGATCTGGTAGGCCTCGTTGCGCCGCAGGTCCTCGTTCGAATAGAAGGCGCCGACCATCCAGTCGACGCGATCCGTGGCGCCGGTCAGGCGGAACTCCTGGCTCAGCGTCTTGAACGCGGTGAATGCATCGTTCTCGTCGGGGTTGCGGTAGAGGATGTCGGCGCTGGAGAAGTCGAAGTCCAGACCGTTGAGCGACTCCCACTCGCGGTGCGCGGTGATCGAGGTGAAGGTCGCACCGCCCAGCCAGGGCGTCGTCCAGTTCACTTCGGCCGAGACGCCGCTGTCCTTGATGTCCTGCGCGGTGCCGCGGTTGCTGTAGGCCACGCGCGCGAACGGGTTGGCGACCGGCACCACGCCGCTGTCGGGCGACAGTGCGTCGATGATGTTGGCGGTGGCGCCGCGCACGGTCGTCACGCCTACGCAGCAGTTCTCCTCGCGGCTGGTGAAGTCCGCGATGACGTTGATGCGCAGGTCGTACGTGGGCTCGAGCTGGAGCTGCGCGCGCACCGTGTGCATGTTCTGGTCGCCGTCCTCCGTCTCGGTGCGCGGACCTGCGCCGGTGCGCACGTCGATGAAGCCATCGCGCTCGCGCTTGGCGGCGTAGATGCGCATCGCCGCGGTCTCGCCGAGCCCCGTGTTGAACGAGCCGGCCACGCCCAACGCGCCGTAGTTGCCGACGGTGAGCTCGCCCTCGACGCGCGTGTCATAGCTCGGGCGCCGCGTGATCACGTTGATCACGCCGGCCGACGTGTTCTTGCCGAAGACCGTGCCCTGCGGGCCCTTGAGGACCTCGATGCGCTCGATCTCGCCGAGGTCGCCGAAGCCGACGCCGTTGCGCGGGCGGTAGACGCCGTCGATCACCACGCCCACGGAGGATTCCAGGCCGGCGTTGTCGCCCACCGTGCCGATGCCGCGGATACGCGCCGTCGTCTGCGTCTCGCTCTGCGTGCTGGTAACGGTGAGGCCGGGCACGAGCACCTGCATGTCCTTGATGTCGCGGACGCCGGTGTCGCGGAGCAGGCGTTCCGGCAGCGCCGTCAGGGAGATCGGCACGTCCTGCAGGGCTTCCTCGCGCTTCTGCGCGGTCACCTTGATCGAGTCGAGAGTGGTCGGTTCCTCTTCGTCCCCGGTCGCGGGCGCGGGCGTCGCGTCCTGGGACCAGGCCGGCCCCGCGATCAGCGCGGCGGTCACCGCGAGCGTCAGCACACTGCGGTACGGCAGTTTCGGCGTCATCGGCAATATCCCCTTGATGCGGCCGGGGCCCCATCCCCGTCCGTACGGGCGAAGCTACCACCGTGTTGCACTGCGACATGGCGCCGGGCTGATCGGCGGCGCGCTGGCATACTTGCGCGTCCGCCGCCGGCCGTGGGCCGCGAGCCCCGCCCAGCCGACCGCCGTGACCGATTCCCGCGCGCAGCCCGCCGCCGACGCCCATACCCCGCTCATGCGCCAGTTCTTCGCCTGCAAGGCGGAGCATCCGGACGTGCTGCTGTTCTTCCGCATGGGCGACTTCTACGAGCTGTTCTACGACGACGCCCGCAAGGCGGCGCGCCTGCTCGACATCACCCTGACCCAGCGCGGCGTGTCGGCGGGCCAGCCCATCCCGATGGCGGGTGTCCCGCACCACTCGGCCGAGAGCTACCTCGCCCGCCTGGTCGCCCTCGGCGAGTCCGTCGCGATCTGCGAACAGATCGGCGATCCGGCGACAAGCAAGGGCATCGTCGAGCGCAAGGTCGTCCGCATCGTCACGCCGGGGACCGTGACGGACGAGGCGCTGCTGGACCAGCGGCGGGACACCCTGCTGCTGGCGGTCGCGCGCGGCCGCAACGGTTGGGGCCTGGCGTGGGCCGATCTCGCCGCCGGCCGCTTCCTGTGCAACGAGGTCGAGAACGAGGACCAGCTCGAGGCCGAGGTCTCGCGCCTGGAGCCGGCCGAGGTGCTCCATCCCGACGAGGACCCGCTGCCGGCCTGCGTCGCGAGTCGCACCGGCCTTCGCCGCCGGGCGCCGTGGCTGTTCGACCCCGAGGCCGGGCGGCGCCAGCTGCTGCGCTTCTTCGGGGTGCACGATCTCGCCGGCTTCGGCATCGACGGCCGCCCGCTTGCGGTCGCCGCGGCTGCCGCGCTGCTCGGCTACGTCGAGGAGACCCAGAAGCAGCGCCTGCCGCACCTCACGTCGATCGCGCTGGAATCCGGCGACGGGGCCATCGCGATGAACGCCGCGACGCGCCGCCACCTCGAGATCGACTCGCGTGTCGACGGCGATGCGCGCCACACGCTGCTCGGCGTGGTCGATTCGACCGTGACGCCGATGGGCGGACGCCTGCTGCGTCGGTGGCTGCACCGCCCCCTGCGCGACCGCCCCACCCTGCGCCTGCGCCACCAGGCCGTCGCGACCCTCATCGACGCAGGCGCCGATGAAGCGCTGCGCGACGCGCTCCGGGCCGTGGGCGACGTCGAGCGCATCCTCGCGCGCGTGGCGCTGCGCAGCGCGCGGCCGCGCGACCTGTCGACGCTGCGCGACGCCCTCGCCCGCCTTCCTGCGATGCGCGGGCTGCTGGCGCCGCTCGACGCGCCCCGCCTTCAGGCACTCGGCGATGCGCTCGGGGACCATGGCGACACCGCGACGCTGCTCGCCGACGCCCTCGTGGCCCACCCACCGGTGCTCGCACGCGACGGCGGCGTCTTCGCCGACGCCTACGACGCCGAGCTCGCCGAGCTGAGGCGCCTGTCGACCCATGCCGACCAGTTCCTCGTGGACCTCGAAGCGCGCGAGCGCGAGGCGACCGGCATCCCCACGCTCAAGGTCGGCTACAACCGGGTCCACGGCTACTACATCGAGATTTCCAAGGCGCAGGCCGCGCGCGCGCCGACACATTACTCGCGCCGGCAGACGCTGACGGGCGCGGAGCGCTACATCACCGAGGAGCTCAAGCAGTTCGAGGACAAGGTGCTGAGCGCGCGCGAGCGCGCCCTGGCGCGCGAAAGGCTGCTGTACGAGCACCTGCTCGACACGCTCAACGCGGTGCTGGAACCGCTCAAGGGCTGCGCGTCGGCGCTGGCCGAGCTGGACGTGCTCACCGCCTTCGCCGAGCGCGCGCAGGTCCTCGACTGGACGCGGCCCGAGCTCGCGGAGCATCCGGGCATCCGCATCGAGCGCGGCCGTCACCCGGTGGTCGAAGCGGTGCGCGACGCGCCCTTCGAGCCCAACGATCTGGTCCTCGACTGCGCGCCCGAGTTCGCCGGACGCCGCATGCTCGTCATCACCGGCCCGAACATGGGCGGCAAGAGCACGTACATGCGGCAGAACGCGCTGATCGTGCTGCTCGCGCACGTGGGGAGCTTCGTGCCGGCCTCGAAGGCGGTGATCGGGCCGATCGACCGCATCCTCACCCGCATCGGCGCCGGTGACGACCTCGCGCGGGGACACTCCACCTTCATGGTCGAGATGGCGGAGACGAGCTACATCCTCCACCACGCCACCGACCGCTCGCTGGTGCTGATGGACGAGATCGGCCGGGGCACGTCGACCTACGACGGCCTCGCGCTCGCCGAGGCCTGTGCCCGTCACCTCGCCCAGGTCAACCGCGCCTACACGCTCTTCGCGACGCACTACTTCGAGCTCACCCGCCTGGCCGAGCCGGGCAGCGGTATCGCCAACGTCCACCTCGACGCGGTCGAGCACGGCGACCGGCTCGTCTTCATGCATGCCGTCAAGGACGGCCCGGCCGATCGCTCGTTCGGCCTGCAGGTCGCGGCGCTGGCGGGCCTGCCGCGATCCGTCGTGGAGCAGGCACGCGCGCGCCTCTCGGAGCTCGAGCGGCAGCGGCCGTCGGATGCGGCGCCTCCGCTGACGGCCGCGGTGCTCGACGCGCCGCAGCAGATCGCGCTGTTCCCGCCCTCGTCCGCGGCGCTGGATGCGCTCGCCGGGATCGAGCCGGACGAACTCACGCCGCGGCAGGCGCTCGAAGCCCTGTATCGGCTCAAGCAGCTGGTCTGAGCCGCTCGATAGCGGCGGGCTATCGGGCCGATCCAAAACTTCGACTTCCCGAACCGGCGGCAGGCGCCTAGCGTTAAACGGTCGATGACGCGGCGCGCGTGAGAATGCGCACGGCATCCGGCGCGGCGCGCGGCGTCCGTCTCGGATGGTCGACGCCATGCATCGCGCCTTCCCACGTCCGTCCGGATCGCCCCAGGAGAGCCACCGAATGAATGCCGAATCGAAGTGCCCGGTCGCGCACCACCGTCCCAAGCAGACGCGCTCGAACGCGCACTGGTGGCCCGACCAGCTCAATCTCGGGATGCTGCACCAGCACGCCGGGCTGGGCGATCCGATGGTCGAGGACTTCGATTACCGGGCCGAGTTCCGGAAGCTCGACCTCGATGCCGTCATCGCCGACCTGCATGCGCTGATGACCGACTCGCAGGCGTGGTGGCCGGCGGACTGGGGCCACTACGGGCCGTTCTTCATCCGCATGGCCTGGCACTCGGCGGGCACCTACCGGATCTTCGACGGCCGCGGCGGCGCGCGCTCCGGCGAGCAGCGCTTCGCTCCGCTCAACAGCTGGCCCGACAACGGCAACCTCGACAAGGCGCGCCGCCTGCTGTGGCCGATCAAGCAGAAGTACGGCAAGAAGCTGTCCTGGGCGGACCTGATGATCCTCGCAGGCAACGTCGCGCTCGAATCGATGGGCTTCAGGACGTTCGGCTTCGGTGGAGGCCGCGAGGACATCTGGGAACCCCTGCCGATCGACTGGGGCCCGGAGTCCACCTGGCTGGGCGACGAGCGCTACAGCGGCGAGCGCGAACTCGCCAAGCCGCTCGCGGCCGTGCAGATGGGCCTGATCTACGTCAATCCCGAAGGCCCGAACGGCAAGCCCGACCCGCTCGGCTCCGCGCGTGACATCCGCGACACCTTCGGCCGCATGGCCATGAACGACGAGGAGACCGTCGCGCTGGTGGCGGGCGGCCACACGTTCGGCAAGGCCCATGGCGCCGGCCCCGCGCACCACGTCACGCACGAGCCGGAAGGCGCGAACATCGAGGAGCTGGGCTTCGGCTGGAAGAACAGCTACGAGAGCGGCATCGGCGCGCACACCATCACCAGCGGCATCGAGGGCGCGTGGACGCCCACGCCGATCCAGTGGGACATGAGCTACTTCGAGACGCTGTTCGGCTTCGAATGGGAGCTCACCACGAGCCCGGCGGGCGCGCACCAGTGGAAGCCCGTGGGCGACACCGGCCGCATCGTTCCCGATGCGCACATCCCCGGCAAGATGAACCAGCCGATGATGACGACCGCGGACATGGCGCTGCGCGTCGATCCTGCCTACGAGAAGATCTCGCGGGATTTCATGGCGAATCCGGACAGGTTCGCCGATGCCTTCGCCCGTGCCTGGTTCAAGCTCACGCATCGCGACATGGGCCCGAAGGTGCGCTACCTCGGACCGCTCGTGCCGCAGGAGGACCTGATCTGGCAGGACCCGATCCCGGCGGTCGACCACCCGCTGGTCGACGAGGCCGACATCCAGGCCCTCAAGGCGAAGCTGCTCGACGCCGGCCTGTCGATCCAGCAGCTGGTGAAGACGGCCTGGGCGTCGGCCTCGACGTTCCGCGGCAGCGACCTGCGTGGCGGCGCCAACGGCGCGCGCATCCGCCTCGCCCCGCAGAAGGACTTCGAGGCGAACGAGCCGGAGGAGCTGGCGAAGGCCCTCGCCGTGTTCGAGCGCGTGCAGCAGGAGTTCAATGCTGCGCAGACGGGCGGCAAGAAGGTCTCTCTCGCGGACCTCATCGTCCTCGGCGGCAGCGCCGCGATCGAGGAGGCCGCGCGCAAGTCCGGTCACGAGGTCTCCGTGCCGTTCGCTCCGGGCCGCATGGATGCGTCGATCGAGCAGACCGACATCGACTCGTTCCTCGTCCTCGAGCCCGCGGCCGATGGCTTCCGCAACTACGTGCGGGCCGGAGGCGAGGACCACGTGGCCGATGCCCTCATCGACAAGGCGAACCTGCTCATGCTCACCGCGCCGGAGATGACGGTGCTGGTCGGTGGCATGCGGGCGCTCGGCGCGACCTACGGCAGTGCGTTGCATGGCGTCTTCACCGACCGCCCCGGCACCCTGACCACCGACTTCTTCCGCAACCTGCTCGACATGCGCACCGCGTGGTCGCGCAAGGAAGGCACCCCGGGCGTGTTCGAGGGACGGGACCGGACGACCGACGAGGTGCGCTGGACCGCCACGATCGCGGACCTGGTGTTCGGCTCGAACGCGCAGCTGCGCGCGCTGTCGGAGGTCTACGCCGCCGACGACGGCGAGCAGGACTTCATCCGCGACTTCGTCGAAGCCTGGGTCAAGGTGATGAACCTCGACCGCTTCGACCTGCGGTACGGCGCGGCCGTCTGATCCGTGGAGGTACCTGTAGCGGCCAACGGCATCGCAGGTACCTCGGTCCACGGCGGCACTTCGGCCTCGTCATAGCCGAGCACTATCAGAACGGTTGGATCAATCGATTTCCATCCGCGCGACCGCTCACCTACCGTAGTCGCCGCTGGGTCGCGACGAACGCCGGGGACATGACGCGGACGACGACCCGCCGTGAGCCACGCGCAGCGGCACGCTTTTTTCCTGTGGGGGAAGCCCGGCTCCGGCCGGGTTTTTTTTCGCTTCACCCCGGATGCGGTGGACTGCGCCCATGACCACACATCGAATCCCCAACGACGCCACGCGCGTCGACACCGCTCACGACGACGAGGTGCGCTACTGGTGCGAGCAGTTCGACTGCACCGCCGAGCAGTTGCGCGAGGCCGTGAGCGCGGTCGGCCAGGACGTCGAATCCGTTCGGCAGCATCTCTCGCAGCCGTCGATCTGAACCGCGCGTGCGGGTCCTCACGGGCCATCGATCCGGCCGATCGGAGCATCCGTGCAGCCCCCCGGAGACCGCCATGAACGCACCGCTGACCGACGACCTCCTCCAGCAACTGCGCGCCGACGGCCTGCCGCGCATCGCCTCGCAGCTCGGCGTCGCGCCCGCGCAGGTCGACGAGGCGGCCGCGGCCGCCCTGCCCCTCCTTCTCGGCGCCATGGGCCGCAATGCGCGCGATCCGCGGGGCGCCGACGCGCTCTACGGCGCGCTCGCGCATGACCACCGGGGACTGGACCCGGGCAACGTCCTGGGCACGGTGCTCGGCGGCGGGATGGACGGCACCGGGATCCTCCGCCACGTGCTGGGCCGCCGCGAGCCGCTCGCGGCGCAGACGCTCGGCGCGATCGGGGGACTCGGGCAGGACCGTGCGTCGATGCTGTTGCGGATGCTCGCGCCGGTCGTGATGGCCTATCTCGCCCGCCGTGTCTTCACCCCGGCCGACGCGGCTGGTCGCGAGACACCGGCGCCGACACCGCAGGGGCTCGCGGGCGCGCTCGACCGGGAGGAGCGCGAGATGCGCTCGCGCGAAGGCTTCGGCGGCGGGCTGCTGTCGATGCTCGATCGCGACGACGACGGCGACGTCGACCTGCAGGACTTCGTGCGTGGAGGCGGGGCTGCGCCGCTGGACGTTCAGACCGCCGAAATGCGCAGCCCGCGCCCGCTGCTCTGATCGCGTCAGAGCGCGTCGAGGTCGCCCAGCGCCCGGATCAGACGCCGGGCGCGCTTGTCCGGTCGCTGCTCGGGGGCGCGGTAGCCGTCGCGCATCGCCGCACGCTCCGCGCGCGCCTGCGCGCGCCGTTCCTTCGAGGCCTCGGTCTCCGCGTACAGCGTCTGGGCAACGGGTGCAGAGCCACGAACCGTACTGAGGCCGAGCACGTCGAGCTCGAAACGTTCCTCGCCGCGGACGACGTCCAAACGATCGCCGACGCGCACGGCACGCGAGGCCTTCGCCCGCTGGCCGCCGATCTCGACCTTCCCGGTCTCGACGGCCTGCTTGGCGAGCGAACGCGTCTTGAAGAAGCGCGCGGCCCACAGCCACTGGTCCAGTCGCACGCTCTCGGTGGTCTCGGTCATCGGTCGGTTCTTGCGAGGTCAGGTGGCGAGGTGGGGGCGCATGCCCGCGGTGCAACCCGCGCCTCGGCGGCTCCCAGCCGCTTGCGCAGGCCCGCTTCATGGGTGCCGCGCCAGTACACCCGGCGGCATCCCGTGCATTCGAGGAAATCGCGCGTCGTCGCGCGCACGCGGGGCGGGATCCGGCCGGCGACCGCATCGGCCGCGACGAGCACGAGGCCGGCGTTGCAGCGGGTGCAACGCGACCATGGGCGCGCGTGGGGCGCGAGGCCGAAGCGCGCCACGGTCTCGGCGAGCTGTTCCGCGGGCGCCGTGGCGTAGACGAATGCGCCCGCCGGGACGTCCGTGCGCTTGAGCAGCCCGGTATCGCGGGTCAGGAGGACGCGCCCCTCTGACACGGCGATCGCCTGCAGCGCATCGTCGTCCAGGGAATTTCCATACGCCGCGTCGATGCCCAACAGGCGCAGGTCGGCGGCGAGGCGACCGAGATGCACGTCCAGCACGAAGCGCGGTGGCAGGCCCGCCTCCCGCGTCTCGACCGGATGCACCTCGACGCGTTCGCCGCCGCGGAGCCGAGCGGCGAGGTTCGCCTGCAGACCATCCACGGTGACGCGGCCCACCTCCGTGTGGGGTATCCCGGCGGCCTCGACAGGATCCTTGACGGCCGGTGATCCTTGGAAGCGGATAGCGAAACTGCCTGCCCGTCGGCGTGGCGCGAGGAATCGACACAGACGGCCGTGCACCTGCAGGTGCGCGACCGCGGTCGGTGGCGGATCGCACGGCATCGGCACAGGCTGGGAGGTTCACGGTGGACGCCCGGTGCAGCCCCCCAACGCGAACGGCCGCCCGGAGGCGGCCGTTCTGCACGCACGATGCGCGTCCGATTACTCGGCGGCGGCAGCGGCCGCTGCGGCGGCCTTCGCCTTCGCGTAGGCGGCCAGGTCTTCCTTGATGCGCGCCTTCTTGCCCTCGAGGCCGCGCAGGTAGTACAGCTTGCCCGCGCGCACCTTGCCGCGGCGCTTCACGTCGACGGAGTCGATCGTCGCGGAGTGCGTCTGGAACACGCGCTCGACGCCGAAGCCGTGCGAGATCTTGCGCACGGTGAACGACGAATTCAGGCCGGCGTTCTTGATGCCGATGACCACGCCCTCGTAGGCCTGGACGCGCTCGCGGTTGCCTTCCTTGACCTTCACGTTCACGACGACGGTGTCGCCCTGGCTGAAGTCCGGGAGCTTGCGGGTGATCTGCTCGGCCTCGAAGGTCTGGAGCAGCGTGTTGAGGGACGGCTTGTTCATGGCTAGTGGCCTGTTGGTGTCGTTGTAGAGCCGCGAGTGCGCGTGGACCCGCGTGCCGGCATCGGTGAAACGAAGCCGCGCATTCTAACGGGTTTTTTCCTTGCGTGGCTAGGACTTGGCCCTGGCGAGGCCGCCCGGCCCGGGCAGGCTCAGTCCGCTTGTCCCGGCGCTCCGGCGGGCGCCGGGACGGAGGCCTCGGCCCGGTAGGCTTCCAGCAGCGCCCGGTCCGCCTTCGAGAGCTCTCGCTGGTCCAGCAGGTCCGGACGCCGCTCGGCGGTGCGGCCGAGGGCCTGCATCCGCCGCCAGCGGGCGATCCGCGCGTGGTCGCCCGACAGCAGGACGTCCGGGACCGTCCCCAGAGCGTGCTCCACCGGCCGGGTGTAGTGCGGGCAGTCCAGCAGGCCGTCCTCGAAGGAGTCCTGCTGCGCCGATTCGGCATCGTTGAGCGCCCCGTCCTGCAGGCGGGCGATCGCGTCGACGACCACGGCCGCGGCCAGCTCGCCGCCCGACAGCACGTAGTCCCCGATCGAGACCTCCTCGTCGACCTCGGCGCGTATCAGGCGCTCATCGACCCCCTCGTAGCGGCCGCAGAGCAGGATCAGCCGCGGCTCGGCGGCGAGCCGCCGCACCATCGCCTGGTCGAGGCGCGCGCCCTGCGGGCTCATGTAGACCACCCGGGCCGGTCCCTCTCCGGCCTCGCGCGCCGCGCCCAGCGCGCGTCGCAGGGGGTCGATCAGCATCACCATGCCGGGGCCGCCGCCGAACGGGCGGTCGTCGACGCGGCGGTAGTTGCCCTCCGCGAAGTCCCGCGGGTTGGTGCCGTGGATCGACAGCAGGCCGCGCTCCACGGCGCGGCCGACCACGCCGAAGGCCGCGCACTGCGCGACGAACTCGGGGAACAGGCTGACGATGTCGATCCGCATGCGCCGGCTCAGAAATCCGGGTCCCAGTCGACCGTGACGCGCCCGGCGACGAGGTCGATATCGGTGACGAACTGGGGCCGCACGAAGGGGATCATCCACTCGCGGTCCGCGTCCCGGGCGACGAGCACGTCGTTCGCGCCGGTGGCGAACAGGTGCGAGACGCGCCCCATCGCGACGCCCTCGGTATTCACCACCTCCAGCCCCTCGAGGTCGACCCAGTAGAACTCGCCCTCCGCGGGTTTCGGCAGGGCCGAGCGCGGCACCCAGACTTCCGTCCCGCGCATCGCCTCGGCGGCATCGCGGTCCTCGACCCCGGGAATCTCGGCCGAGAGCCCCTTGCCGACCTGCCGGCCGCGCACGGCCATCAGCTCGCGCTCGACGCCACGCGCATCGCGAAGGATCCAGGGCCGGTAGCCGAAGATGGCCGAGCGCGGCTCGGTCCAGCTCTCGAGTTTCACTTCCCCACGAACGCCGAAAGCGCCGACCACCCTGCCAACGAGGATGCGGCGCTTCGGGGTGTCGCTCGGATCGCTACCGCCCGCGCCGTGCACGGGCGCGGTCATCAGGCGGCGGCCTGCGCCTTCTGCGCCTGCTTGTACAGGTCGGCGACCTTGTCGGTCATCTGGGCGCCGTGGCCGATCCAGTGCTGGACGCGCTCGACGTTAAGCTCGACGCGCTTCTCGTTGCCCGAGGCGACCGGGTTGTAGTAACCGACGCGCTCGATGTTGCGGCCGTCCCGGGCGCTGCGGCTGTCGGTGACGATGATGTGGTAGAAGGGGCGCTTCTTGGCGCCGCCACGCGTCAGGCGGATCTTGACCATTGGTTTCTCGGTGGTGCCCAGCTGCCGGAATGGCAGGGTAAGCCGACGATTTTAACGGGAAATCCACCCGCGTGGAACCCGAGGGCCAAGCGGCCGTGGCACGCCGCGGCGCCGGCCGTCAGCGGAACGGCATCCCGCCGCGCCCGCCCATCATCCCCTTCATGCCGCGCATGAGCCCCTTCATGCCGCCGCCGGCCAGCTTGGACATCATCTTTTCCATCTGCTGGTACTGCTTCATCAGCTTGTTGACGTCCGAAGGCTGAAGGCCGGCACCCTTCGCGATGCGCGCGCGGCGCGAGCCGTTGAGCAGCGCCGGGTTGCGGCGCTCCTTCCGCGTCATCGAATTGATGATCGCGATCATGCGCGGCACTTCCTTGCCGGTGACCTGGTTCTTCACCTCGTCCGGCAGCTTGCCGATGCCCGGCAGCTTGTCCATGAGCCCGTGCAGGCCGCCCATGTTCTGCATCTGCTCGAGCTGGTCCTTCATGTCGTTGAGGTCGAACTTCTTTCCCTTGACGACCTTCTCGGCGAGCTTCTGCGCCTTGTCCTTGTCGACCTGCTGCTCGACCTGCTCCACCAGCGTCAGGACGTCGCCCATGTCGAGGATGCGGCTGGCGATGCGGTCCGGGTGGAAGACGTCCAGGCCCTCGGGCTTCTCGCCGGTGCCGATGAACTTGATCGGCTTGCCGGTGATGTAGCGCACGGACAGCGCGGCGCCGCCGCGGGCGTCGCCGTCGGTCTTGGTGAGCACGACGCCGGTGAGCGGCAGCGCCTCGGAGAAGTGCTTGGCGGTGACCGCGGCGTCCTGGCCGGTCATCGAGTCGACCACGAACAGCGTCTCGACGGGGCTGACCGCGGCATGCAGCGCCTTGATCTCCGCCATCATCGCTTCGTCGATACTCGTGCGGCCCGCGGTGTCGACGATCAGCACGTCGACGTAGGAGCGGCGCGCATCGTCGATCGCGGCGCGCACGATCGCCTCGGGCTTCTGGTCGGCGCTCGACGGGAAGAACGGCACGTCGATCTGCTGCGAGAGCTGGCGCAGCTGCTCGATCGCGGCGGGCCGGTAGACGTCGGCCGAGACGACCATGACCTTCTTCTTGCGGCGCTCCTTGAGGTGCTTGGCGAGCTTGCCGACGGTGGTGGTCTTGCCCGCGCCCTGCAGGCCGGCCATGAGGATGACGGCGGGAGCCGGCACGTTGAGCGCCAGGTCGGTGGCCTGCGAGCCCATCACCGCCGTGAGCTCGTCGCGCACCACCTTGATGAGCGACTGGCCCGGGGTCAGCGACTTGAGCACTTCCTGGCCGACCGCGCGCACCTTGATGCGCTCGATCAGCGCCTGCACCACCGGCAGCGCGACGTCCGCCTCGAGCAGCGCGATGCGCACCTCGCGCAGGGACTCGCGGATGTTCTCCTCGGTCAGGCGGCCACGGCCACGCAGGCGCTCGATGGTGCCGGAGAGGCGCTGGGAGAGGGACTCGAACATGGACGCGAAGACCGCAGAAAACCGGGCCGCGAAGTATACCGACCGCTCAGCAGGCGCCGGCCGGCGGCCGACTGTGCGACACTCGCCAAATGACAACGGTTCTCATCTCGGCCGCGCTCTACGTGATCGCGGCGGGCCTGCTCGCGGCGTCGCTGCGTGTCGACCCCGCTGCGCCTACCGGAGGCTGGCGCCTTCCGGCGATCGCGGCGATGGCGCTGCACGGGGCGTTCCACGTGGCGGGCTGGCACCGGCTCGAGGGTCCCGAGTTGAGCTTCTTCGCCGCGCTGTCCCTCGTGGGACTGGGCATGGCCGCGCTGACGACGAGCGTCTCGGCCCGCGAGCGCATCGCGCCGCTGGGCCTGTTCGCACTGCCCGTGGCCGCGGGCACGTTGCTGACGCATGCGCTGCAGGCTCCGCTCGCACCGAAACCGCTGGACTGGCAGCAGCAGTTGCACGCCGCGCTCGCACTGCTCGCCTACGCGACACTGGCGGTCGCCGCCGTCGTGGCGGTGACGGTGTGGCTACAGGAACGCGCGTTGCGGCGACGCGAGTTCGGCCGCTGGCTGCGCGCCCTGCCCCCGCTGGTCCAGTTCGAGACCCTCCTGTTCCGCACGATCGCCGTCGGGTTCGCGCTGCTGTCCGCCGCGCTGCTGACCGGCCTGCTGTTCGTGGAGGACCTGTTCGCGCAGCACCTCGTGCACAAGACGGTGCTCAGCATCCTGTCCTGGGTCGCCTTCGGCACGCTGCTGGTCGGGCGTCGCCGCTACGGCTGGCGCGGCGCCAAGGCGGTGCGCTGGACGCTCACCGCCATGGCGTTGCTCGTGCTCGCCTACTTCGGGACCAAGTTCGTGCTGGAGATCGTGCGCCCGGCCGATTGAGGCTCAGGCGTGCTCCAGCGCCTCCGCCAGGCGTTCCACCGCGATGACTTCCATCCCCGAGATGCGGCCGGACTTCGGCGCGTTGCCCTTGGGCACGATCGCGCGCTTGAAGCCGTGGTGGGCGGCCTCCTTGAGGCGTTCCTCGCCGTTGGGCACCGGCCGGATCTCCCCGGACAGGCCGACCTCGCCGAAGGCCACCGTCATGTCGGCGAGCGGGCGGTCGCGGAGCGACGAGAGCACCGCGAGCAGCAGCGGCAGGTCGACCGCGGTCTCCTGCACCCGGATGCCGCCGACGACGTTGACGAACACGTCCTGGTCGCCCACCGCGACGCCGCCGTGGCGATGCAGCACCGCCAGCAGCATGGCGAGGCGGTTGCCTTCCATGCCCACCGCGACGCGGCGGGGATTCGACAGCGGCGAATGGTCCACCAGCGCCTGCACTTCGACCATCAGCGGCCGCGTGCCCTCGCGCGTGACCATCACGCAGCTGCCGGGCTGCGGCTCGCGACTGCCCGACAGGAAGATCGCCGATGGATTCGGCACCTCGCGCAGGCCCTTGTCGCCCATCGCGAAGACGCCGAGCTCGTTGACGGCACCGAAGCGGTTCTTGAACGCCCGGAGCACGCGGAAGCGGCTGCCCGATTCGCCTTCGAAGTAGAGCACCGCATCCACCATGTGCTCGAGCACGCGCGGGCCCGCGATGCCCCCTTCCTTCGTGACGTGGCCCACCAGGAACACGGCCGTGCCGGTCTCCTTGGCGTAGCGCACGAGCCGGGCGGCGCTCTCGCGCACCTGGCTCACCGAGCCTGGCGCGGCGGTCAGCGTCTCCGTCCAGAGCGTCTGGATCGAATCGGCGACGATCAGGCGCGGACCCATCGGCGCGGCCTGCTCCAGGATGCGCTCGATGCACGTCTCGGCCAGCGCGTGCACGCCCTCCAGGGGCAGGCCCAGGCGCGAGGCGCGGCCCGCCACCTGCGAGAGCGATTCCTCGCCCGTCACGTACAGCCCCGGCATGCGCGCCGCCATCAGCGCGGTCGCCTGCAGCAACAGTGTCGACTTGCCGATACCGGGATCGCCACCGACCAGCACCACCGAGCCATGCACGAGGCCGCCGCCGAGCACGCGGTCGAGCTCGCCGATCGAGGTCGTTTCGCGCGATTCCTCCGAATGGGTGACGTCCTTGAGCGCGGTGATCGACGGCACGTCGACCTTGCCGGCCCAGCCGGCGCGCCGGGAGGCCGCGACCGTGTTCACCGGCCGCTCCGGCGTCGAATCGATGGCGATCTCGCTGAGCGTGTTCCACTGCCCGCAGTCGACGCACTGGCCCTGCCACTTCGAGTGCTCCGAACCGCATTCGCCGCAGACGTAGGCGGTGGCGCGGCGCGCGGTGGACTTGCTGCTCTTCCCGATCATCGACTCTCTCCCCGGATCGCGACAGCGTACCGGCGCGGGGTCGCAGCCGCTAAGACCTGCGCCTCACGGCAGCGGCGCTACGGTCCTGCACTCCCAGCAGGAGGACATGCAATGACCACTCAGGGCAGCGACAAGGGCAAGAACATGGGCCAGGGCCTGGCGGGCGTGAACGACGACCAGCGCCGCGACCTGATGAACCGTGGCGGCGACCAGCGTACGCAGGACCAGCAGGGCGTGCGGTCGTCCGACGCGAAGGGTGAGGTGCGCCAGGGCAATGACGATCCGTCCAGCGCCCCGGAATCCGGCTCGCCGTAGCGAGGTCCGGTCGCCGCGGCTCAGTGCACGCGGCGACCGTCCCCTTCCGGCCCGACCGCGACCCGGAACACGGCGCGGTAGGTGCCGCCCGCGCGCGCGACGGGCAGATCCTCGCCCGTGACCAGCGCATTGGCGGGCGCCGTCATCGGTTCCAGCGCGATGTAGTCATGCGCGGGCGGCGCGAAGATCTGCGCGTATGGGAAGCCTTCCACGAACTCGACCGTGATCCGGCGCCCTGCGCCCGCGATCGACATGCGCCGCTCGCCGCCGGCGAAGGCGAACCCGTGGTCGAAATCGAGATCGGCGAGTCGATGGTCGTAGGCGGGAAAGTCCTCGCGCTCGCCGATGGGGATGAGCAGTTCGTCGAGCACCATCGCCTGCATGTGCGGCAGCGTGAGGCGCCATCGATCGCGCGGCAGGCCCGGCAGGGCGAAGTACGGGTGGAAGCCGAAGCTGACGGGCACGTCCTCGCCGGCGTTGGCGTGCACCGTCGTCTCCACCGTCAACCCGTCCTCGTCGAGCGTGGCGCGCATCTCGACCTCGTGCCGGAACGGGAAGACCGCGAGCAGCTCCGGCCGGTCCCACGCCATCCGCGACACCACGTACGTCTCGCCCGCCTCCTGCTGCCGCCAGTCCAGCAGCGCCCAGCGCACGCCGTGGAGGATCGTGCCGTTCCAGTCGGTGATCAGCCAGGGCGAAGCGGGATCGAGCTCGACCCGACGGCCGAGCGCCGTATACGACGTGCCCTGCAGCCGGTTCGCGTACGGATAGTTGAGCGGGATGCCGAGCCACGTGCCATCGCGCACGGCGGTCGCCATGTCGACCGGGAAGCGGAGGAGTTCCTCGCCGCGGTGCCGGAGCGACGTGCCGATCATTCCGAACTCCGGCAGGAACGTCGCGGCGAGATCACCCGCGCGCATCACGTGCTCGCGCGGCCCGGTGGACGTGGCCTGTCCGGCGCTGCTCATGCTTCCTCCCTCGGGGCCGGCACCAGCTGCCGGCCGGAATGGCCCTCGGCGCCATAGTCCGCCAGCACGCGTCGGGCCACGGTGGACGCCGCGCCCTCGCGGCACAGCGCGACGCAGGCCCCGCCGAAGCCCGCGCCGGTCAGCCGCGCACCGTGCACGTCGGGATGCGCCTGCAGCAGCGCGACGAGGCGGTCGAGCGGCGCGACCGAGACCTCGTAGTCGTCGCGCAGGCTCGCGTGGGAATCGTTCATCAATCGGCCGAAGGTGGGCGCATCCACCCCGGCCACGGCCTGCAGCACGCGTGCGTTCTCGGTGACCACGTGGCGCGCGCGCCGGCGCAGCGGCTCGGGGAGCGAGTCCACCGCGGCGAGGTCGTCGACATCGCGCAGGGCGGCCACGCCGAGCCGGGCCGCGGCCTGCTCGCATTGCGCGCGCCGCTCGTTGTAACCACTCGCGGCGAGCGAACGGCTCAGGCCGGAGTCGAGCACCAGCAGTTCCGTGCCCGCCGGCATCGGCACCAGGCGGCGTTCGAGCGTGCGCGTGTCGAGGAAGAGCATGCTGCGCTCGTCCGCGAGGCTCGAGGCCATCTGGTCCATGATCCCGCAGTTCACCCCGGCGAAGTCGATCTCCGCGCGCTGCGCCATCTGCGCGACGCGGACGTCGTCGATATCGAGCCGGAGCAGCTCGCGCAGCGCACGCAGGGTGGCGACCTCGAGCGCGGCGCTCGACGACAGGCCGACCCCCATGGGAACGTCGGACTGGACATGGATGTCGAGCACCGGCACGTCGGCGCCGAGCGACGCCACGCCGCGGATGCAGCCGTAGACGTACTGGGCGAAATGGTCGCCGGGTGCGTCGTCGCGATGGAAGCGCGACTCGGTCGCCAGGTCCGCGGCGTAGACGATGAACTCGGCCAGCGAATTCGGGCGCAGCGACACCGTCGTGCGCTGCGGGATGGCCGTCGGCAGCACGTACCCGTCGTTGTAGTCGGTGTGCTCGCCGAGCAGGTTCACCCGCCCGGGGGCGGACGCCGTGACGGCGGGCTCGCCGCCGAAGATGTCGCGGAAGCTCATGGGGCCTCGATGTCCACGTCGATCGCCTGCAATTCGCGCGCCTTGTCCTCGGGCAGCGCGTCCATCGCGAACCAGCCGGCCGCCAGCTCGGTGCCGGCGAGATACTTGAGCCGCTCGCGGGTGCGGTACGGCGGATAGAACTCGGCGTGCAGGTGGGATTCCGGATGCGCCTCGCCGTCCACCGGCGCCTGGTACCAGGCCATCAGGTACGGGAACGGCCGGTCCCACAAGGCGTCGTACTTCATCAGCACGGTCTTGAGTGCGCGCGCCAGGTCGGCCCGCGTGTCCGCGTCGAGGTCGCAGAACGTCGCCACCGGCTCGATCGGCGCCACCCACACCTCGTAGGGATAGCGCGCGCACGCCGGTACGAAGGCGACCGCATGCGGCCCGCGGTAGAGGAGGCGCTCGCCTTCCTCGATCTCCCGCGCGATATGGTCCTGCAGCACCCCGCGTCCGTTCGCCACGTAGTACGCGCTCGCCACCTCGTGCATCCGCGCCGGCACCGGTGGCACGTCCGGGTAGGCGTAGATCTGCCCGTGCGGGTGATGCAGTGTCACTCCGACCTCCGCGCCGCGGTTCTCGAACGGCAGCACGTAGGCGATGCGGGGGTCCTGCGCCAGCCGCGCCGTGCGGTCGGCCCAGACTTCCAGAAGCAGCTCCACGTGCCCGAGCGACAAGCGGCCGAGTGCGGACGTGCGGTCCTGGGTGAAGACGACCACTTCGCAGGCACCGAGGCCCGGCGCGGTGTCGACGATCGACGCCGGGACGTCGGTCGCCCCGAGGCTCAGGGAAGGAAAGCGGTTCTCGAACACCGCGACGTCCCACTGCCCCGCGGGCAGCTCCGTCGGCGCGGCCGGATCCGTGGTGACGGCCAGCGGGTTGTACTCCGGCGGCGGGAGGAACGTCCGGTCCTGCCGGTGGGCCGCGTAGGTGATCCATTCGCCGCGCAACGGATGGCGACGCATGTGCGGGAAGCGGCCGAGCGGTTCGAGGAACGGGCTCGGCGCTTCGCCGACCTCGCCCATCGGCTCGCGCGCGTACAGCGTCAGCGAGCGCCCATCGGGCTTGGTGAGCTCGAGACGGTGCATCAGGCCGCCCCGGGAATGTGGGTGCGGGAGATGCCGACCGCGGCGGCGATCTGCTCGAGGGGAATCTTCGGTACGCGATCCTCGGTCAACAGCCCGTTCGCCTCCTGGAAGGTGTCGGCGAACTGCGTGTAGCAGTAGCCGCTGAACAGCGCGGTATGTGTCACCGCCTCGATGAGCCGGGTGAACTGCTGCGCGAACTCGTCCGCCTTGTCGGCGACGGAATAGCCCCAGACGTCGCCCTCCTCCACGTCCTGCGGCGGGCGCGTATCGAAGGCGATGCCGCCGAACTCGGTGAGGACGATGGGTTGCCCGCGGTGCGGAAAGCCGTCGAGGGTGAGGATGCGTCCACCGGGGCGGCGGCGGTCGAAGAGCTGCTCCGTGCTCACTTCCGGCCCGTAGCGCTGGCGCAGGTGGTCGACGTTCGCGTCGTAGTCGTGGATGCCGATGATGTCGGTGTCGCGGCTCTCCCAGCCGTCGTTGCCGATCACGGGCCGCGTGGGATCCAGCGTCTTCGTCAGGTAGTAGAGCGCGGCGACCGCATGCTGCTGCGCGCCCACCGACGTGAGTTCCGGCACGCCCCAGGACTCGTTGAAGGGCACCCAGGTAATGATGCACGGGTGGCTGTAGTCGCGCTCGATCGCCTCACCCCATTCCTTGACGAGGCGCTTGATCGCAGTGCGCGTGAACCGATACGCCGACGGCATCTCCTCCCAGACCAGCAGCCCGAGCCGATCGGCCCAGTACAGGTACCGCGGCGACTCGATCTTCTGGTGCTTGCGCACCCCGTTGAAACCCATCGCCTTGGCGAGTTCCACGTCGCGCCGGAGCGCACCGTCGTCCGGCGCGGCGAGCAGCGTGTCGGGCCAGTACCCCTGGTCGAGGACCAGCTTGAGCAGATAAGGCCGCCCATTGAGCATGAAGCGGTCGCGCAGCACGCCGACCGATCGCAGCGCCGTGTACGAGCGCAGGTCGTCGAGCACCTCGCCGCCGCGCACCAGGCGGATGCGCGCCTCGAGCAACGTCGGCCGTTCGGGGCTCCAGAGCAGTTCGTTCCGGTAGTCGTCGATGCCCGGGTCCGACAGGATGATCCGCCGGTCGACTTCGCCGTCGATCACCATGTACCGGTCGTTGGCGAGCACCTTCTCGCCGTGCAGGAGCTCGACCTCGATGGCGAGGCCAGGCTCCATGTCGCCCACCACGCGGGCCTCGAAGGTGAAGGCGAAGCCCTCCACGTGCGGCGTCCAGCGGATCTTCTGCACGTAGGTGCGCGGCACCCGCTCGATCCATACCGTCTGCCAGATGCCGGTCGTGCGGGGATACCAGATCGAATGCGGCTCGAGCTGCCAGTCCTGTTTGCCACGCGGCTTGTTCAACTCGTGCGGATCATCCTCGACGTAGACCGTGACGATCTGCGGGCCTGAAGCGTTCAGAACACCGGTGATATCCGCCGAGAACGGCGTGTGGCCACCCTCGTGGCTCATGACGTAGTGCCCGTTCACCCACACTTTGGCGCGGTAATCGACCGCGCCGAAGTGCAGGATCACGCGATCGTCGCCGGCCTCCACGTCGAACTCACGTTCATACCAGCAGGCTTGGTGGAAGCCGCGATCGCCGATTCCGCTGGCCTGCGATTCGATCGGATACGGCACCACGATCTCGAGTGGCCACCCCTCGACCTCGCGTGGATGCGAGAAGCGTTTCTCGTCGTCGAAGACGAACCGCCACGGTCCGTCGAGCGAGAACCAATGCGCGCGTTGCAACTGCGGACGGGGATAGACCTCGTCTGCGAAGAAGGGTTGCGACGCAGGCTTACGGGTTTTCGTCATCGAGGGTCCTTGGGCTTCACTTCACGCCGATGTCGTTCAGCAGAAACTCATTTCTACCCAATTCATTGAGAGCGCCATGTCAAAGGAAATCGACGCGTCGCGTCCCGGGGAAACCGGCAACGCATCCCTTCACGAACCGGCCTCCGATGCGGCCAGCAGGAACGACGGGCGCGGGTCGCCCGTGACCATCGGCACCGCCAACGGCGCGCGCGAGAACTTCCCGATCATCGTCCACTGCCACCTGCGCTGGGACTTCGTCTGGCAGCGCCCGCAGCAGATCTTCTCGCGCCTCGCGCAGCAGCACCGGATCCTCTTCATCGAGGACCCGGTCATCGCCGAGGGCGAGCCACGCCTGGACATCAGCGAGCCCTACCCGAACATCGTTCGCATCATTCCGCAGATCCCGCAGCACCTCGCCGTCAATGCCGACCGTGATGCCGAGATCTTCTTCCCGCAGATCGAGCGCGCGCTGCAGGAGCACCCGCTCCTCGCCGGGCGCTTCGAGAACCCGGTGCAGTGGTTCTACTCGCCGATGACCGGGCCCGGCTACATGGGCAAGTTCGGCGGCCCCGGCGTCGTCTACGACTGCATGGACGAGCTCGCCAACTTCCGCTTCGCCCCCCCGGACATCGCCGACCGCGAGCGCTTCGTGATGTCGAAGGCGGACGTCGTCTTCACCGGTGGCTACCAGCTGTTCGAGTCGAAGTCGCGCCACCACGACAACGTGCACTTCTACGGCTGCGGCGTGGACGTCGAGCACTACTCGAAGGCGCGTGCGGAGGAGACCCGCGTCCCGGACGCCGTCGCCTGCCTGCCCCGCCCGGTCTTCGGCTACTTCGGCGTGATCGACGAGCGCCTCGACTACGAGCTGGTGGCGGCACTGGCGGAGCGCTTCCCGGAGGCCTCCGTGGTGATGGCCGGCCCGTTCGCGAAGATCGATCCGAACGACCTGCCGAAGCATCCGAACATCCACTGGCTCGGCCAGCAGAAGTACGAGGACCTGCCGTCGCTGGTAAAGGGCTTCGACGTCTGCCTGATGCCGTTCGCGCTGAACGAGGCGACGAAGTACATCAACCCGACGAAGACGCTGGAGTACATGGCGGGCGGCAAGCCCGTGGTCTCCACTGCGATCGCCGACGTGGTCCGCAACTTCACCCCGATCGTCCAGGTGGCGCACTCCCCGCAGGAGTTCGTCGATGCCGTCGAGCGCGCATGGCGCACGCCGGATACCGCGCTCATCGCCGAGGGCATCCAGCGTGCCTCCGGTTCCTCGTGGGATGCGACGGTCGCCTCCATGCGCCGGAACATCCAGGAAGCCATCTGGGCCGATGTCCCGGTCCGCGCCGCCGCCAACGCCTGAACAAGGAAGAACCTATGAAGACTGATGTCCTGATCGTCGGCGCCGGGTTCTCCGGTTCGGTCGTCGCCCGCGAACTCGCGGAGCGCGGCTACGAGGTGCTCGTCATCGACAAGCGCGACCACATCGGCGGCAACGCCTACGACCGCACCGACGCGCACGGCGTGCTGATCCATCCGTACGGCCCGCACATCTTCCACACCAACAGCGACCGCATCGCCGACTACCTCTCGCAGTTCACCGAGTGGCGCCCGTACGAGCACCGCGTGCTCGCCAAGGTCGGCGAGAAGCTGGTGCCGATCCCGATCAACATCGACACGGTGAACGAGCTGTACGGGCTCGACCTCAACGAGGAGACGATCCAGGCGTTCTACGATTCGGTCCGCGAGCCGCGCGAGAAGATCCGCACCAGCGAGGACGTGGTCGTCAACGCCGTCGGCCAGGACCTCTACGAGAAGTTCTTCCGCGGCTACACCCGCAAGCAGTGGGGGCTGGACCCGTCCGAACTCAATGCCTCGGTCGCCGCCCGCGTCCCGACGCGCACGAACCGCGACGATCGCTACTTCACCGACAAGTTCCAGAAGATGCCGCTCGAGGGCTACACCCGGATGTTCGAGCGCATGCTCGACCACCCGAACATCAAGGTGGATCTCGGCGTCGACTTCTTCGAGATGCGCGACAAGGTCGAGTCGAAGCACATCGTGTACACGGGCCCGGTCGACGCGTTCTACGCCCACTGCTTCGGCAAGCTGCCCTACCGGTCGCTGCGCTTCGAGCACGAGCACCTGGCCGAGACCGAGCAGTACCAGTCCGTCGGCACGGTGAACTTCCCGAACGACTACGACTACACGCGCACCACCGAGTTCAAGCACCTGACGGGCCAGACGCACCGCGGCACGTCGCTCGTGCGCGAGTACCCCACGGCCGACGGCGACCCGTACTACCCCGTTCCGCGTCCCGAGAATGAAGCGTTGTTCAAGCGCTACGAACGTCTCGCGGAGCAGGAAGCCGGTGTCACGTTCGTCGGACGCCTCGCGCAGTACCGTTACTACAACATGGACCAGTGCGTGGGCGCGGCGCTGAAGTCGGTGGAGTACATCCTCGAGAAGATGGGTGCGTCGGAGGAACAGCTCCCGGCGGCACTGGCGTCCCGGGGCGCACGGCTCGAGTCCACCCCGCTGATCGCCTCACGCCACTAAAGGCGAATCCATCGGCATGACGTTGGACGACACGAAGCTGCAGCTCTGGGGCGGGATCGAATGCACCATCTGCCGGGTGCGCGACACCTACACCCGGCAGCTCGATCGCAGCGCCCACGCGACGCGCGATGGCGACATCGCGCGATTCGCGGAACTCGGGATGCAGGCGATCCGGTATCCGGTGCTCTGGGAACAGATCGCACCCGAGGGGCTGGAGACGGCCGACTGGTCATGGCCGGACGCGCGACTTGCGCAGCTGCGTGAGGCCGGCATCGAGCCCATCGTGGGGCTCGTGCACCACGGCAGCGGCCCGCTGCACACGAGCCTGGTGGACCCCGAGTTCCCCGCCAAGCTGGGCGCCTATGCCGGTGCGGTGGCGAAACGGTACCCATGGGTCGAGTACTACACGCCGGTCAACGAGCCACTCACGACCGCACGGTTCAGCGGCCTGTATGGCGTCTGGTACCCGCACGGTCGTGACGAGCGCACATTCAAGGAGGCGCTCTTCAACGAGTGCCGTGGCGTCGTGCTGTCGATGCGGGCGATCCGCGAGGTCAATCCGGCGGCCAAGCTCGTCCAGACCGACGATCTCGGCAAGATCTACAGCACGCCACTGCTGGAGTACCAGGCGCGCCTGAGCAACGAGATGCGCTGGCTCGGCTGGGACCTGCTGTGCGGCATGGTCGACGAGAGCCACGCGCTGTGGGATTGGCTGGTCCGCGATGCGGGCGCCACGCCGGAGGAGATCCTCTGGTTCAAGGAGAATCCCTGCCCGCCCGACATCATCGGCGTCAACCACTACATCACGAGCGAGCGCTTCCTCGACGAGGACTACGAGAAGTATCCCGAGCACTACTGGGGCGGCAACCGCCAGCACCGCTACGCGGACATCGAGGTCGCGCGCGCGCTGGAGCGGCCGACGGGCGGCATCGCCCCGCTGCTGCGCGAGGCCTGGCAGCGCTACCGCATCCCGCTCGCCGTCACCGAAGTCCACATCGATGCCACGCGCGAGGACCAGCTGCGCTGGCTCGCGGAGACCTGGGTGGCGTGCGAACAGGTGCGACGCGACGGCGTCGACATGCGCGCGGTCACCGTCTGGGGGCTGCTCGGCCTCTACGACTGGAACTGCCTGCTCACCGAGTGCCGCAACTACTACGAAGCCGGCGCGTTCGACGTCCGGAGCGGCGAGCCGCGCCCGACGGCGATCGCCTGGCTGATGAAGGATCTCGCCCGCGGCAACGTGCCTGACCACCCGGTGCTCTCGGGCGTCGGCTGGTGGCGCCGCCCCGGGCGCCAGTACCGGACGGAACCCATGAGCCTGACGGGCGTCGACTTTCCCCTCCGTCCCCGGACCGGCACGAACGACGCGCCGATCCTCGTCACCGGTGCGACGGGCACGCTCGGACGCGCGTTCGCCCGCATCTGCGCCGACCGCGACCTCCCGTGCCGCGTGCTCACCCGCGCCGAGATGGACATCACCGATCCCGACTCGATCGAGCGTGCGATCGATCGTTACCGTCCGTGGGCGATCATCAACACCGCCGGCTACGTGCGCGTCGACGATGCCGAGCGCGAGGCCGAGCGCTGCTTCCGCGAGAACACGCAGGGGCCCGCGAACCTCGCCGGCGCCTGCGCGCGCCATGGCCTGCCCCTGGTGACGTTCTCCTCGGACCTCGTCTTCGACGGCGAGCGCGACGCGCCCTACGTGGAGACGGACTCGATCCGGCCGCTGAACGTCTACGGCGAGAGCAAGGCGCGCGCGGAGAAGCTCGTGCTGGACCGCCACCCCGAATCGCTCGTCGTCCGGACGAGTTCGTTCTTCGGCCCGTGGGACGAGCACAACTTCATCACCCTGGCCCTGCGGACGCTCGGTCGCGGCGAGAGCTTCCTCGCCGCCGAGGACATGACGGTGTCCCCGACCTACGTCCCCGACCTCGTGAACGCCTGTCTCGACCTGTTGATCGACCGCGAGGCCGGCATCTGGCACCTCACCAACGACGGCGAGGTCACGTGGGCCGCGCTCGCGCGGCAGGCCGCGGAGCTCGCCCGTGTCGATGCGAGCCGCCTCGAGGTCTGCAGCGACCACCGCAGCCGTCTGGCCGCGCGGCGGCCGCGCTACAGCGCCCTCACGAGTGGCCGATCCTTCCCGATGCCCACGCTGTCGGATGCGCTCGGCCGCTACATGCGGCAGGCGTCGCTGCACTGAGGCACAGCATCGCCCGGGCTATGACCCGGGCGATGCTCAGGACACACGAGGACCCTGCACGCGCGTGGGCTATGCCGCGCTTCAAGAGCGAGATGCCACGACAACGTGCGTGATTCGGCGACACGGCGCGCGGCGGGCGCAAAAAGGCCTGCAGAGCCCGAGGTAGAGCTCCTGGAACGCGTCCCTGCCTCGCCAAAGTGAAGCACCCCGGAAGCCAGTCCATAGAGGCAGCCACGCCGGTCTGCTTGACCTATGCGGTCCTGGTAGGAGCCCGCGATACTGACCTGCCCGACGGCGTCTCATCGCACCCGTCGTCGTCGACCCGACAATAGGCAAGCCGGGCGCTCGACCCGCCTGCTAGGATCGCGCCCGACGCCGGCGGGGAGCCGGCGTACCCACACAAGTCGTCACGCCCCTACGCATGGACGCGTGGCAATGCCGCGAGCGCTTCGCCCGGCTTGAGAATGGAACAGAGGGGATGGTGATGAGTACTCGCAGCCTGCTTGCCACGGTCGTTCTGCTCGTCGCCGGATCGCCTGTCGAAGCTATAGCAAGTTACGCAGAGCCAGCAGATTACTGCTTCCAATCGACCTGCTACTCAAGCCTCGCCGATGCTGAGGCCGCATTGCGACAGGTCGAGCCTTCTGCCGTTCGTTCGAAAGAAGAAGTGTCATCGAGCGGGCACATGACACTCACCTACAGCCTGCCCGATGTCGTGCCGGAGTCAGTACAGGCTCCAGTTTATACGTTCAGCAACGAGGATCAGGTCGCCTGTACGGGCTCGCACCCATATCTTTCAAACAAATGCGACTCCGAGCGACAGGCAGTTGACCTCTGGTACTCGACGGACCCATGGAAGCTGACGGGCTGCCAGCTTGATCCGAATTATTGGTTCTCCGGCACTTATCCGACGCAGGCCATCTACTTCCGATTCTATAGCCGCCAAGCCGACGGTTCCGATGTGGGTCGCACCTACTTTACGAACCGAACCGGAGGAGCGAGCTCGAGCGATCCCCACCCGAACGTGGGAACTCGCGTGGTTGTGTTCCGAGAAATATGTAATGGCGTATTCAACCGCTACATGTACTTCTCCCTGTTTAAACACATCACGTTTAAATGCCCCGCCCGCTACTACGTCCGGGATAACGTGCCCTACGCGCAGTATCCGTCCGACCCGGGCATAGCCGGCTCAAAGATCTGTTACTCGAATCAAACGCTCGCCATCTACACGAAGCTTCGTCAGTGCAGCAGCGAGTGCCCGACGCCCAATCCAATTCACCCAACGACGGGGGACAAGACTCGCTCTGAACGCGACTTGTCCTATCCAGAATTTGAGCTGGTGCGGTACTACCACTCGCTTCGCCAGTTCTCGGTTCCCGGCCAAGCCCCCGGTTGGTCGCACTCATACTCCGAACGTCTGCTGTTGTCCGGCCATATGGCTGCCGTTTCGGATGCCGGCAACTATTACGGCACCACGTACCTAGGGAACAACCTTTATCGAATCGATAATGCGAACGGCGAGTTCATCGAGTACGTCGGCACCACGGATGCCGCATACAAGCTCAAGCGGCAGCACGAGACTCGCAGCTTCGACAACTTTGGCCGCCTGGTTCGTGTCGAACGGTATGACCAAGGGTTGACCCTGAGCCTCACGTACCTAAACGACCGGCTCGCGTTCGTTACATCCAACAGCGGGCGAAAGCTCGAGTTTTCGTACACCGACGGCCGCCTTACGAAGGTAATTGGCCCTGATGGGAGCGATGTTGTCTATGAGTACGACATCAAGGGCAACCTCTCGGTAGCTCGGACTAGCGACGGGAGGCAAAAGGAGTACCTCTACGGGGAGGCAGGACGTGTGCCTCCCCAAGGAGCGCATCTGCTTACCGGAATCATTGGTGACGATGGGCGGCGCTATGCGACCTTTGGCTACGATGCATATGGGCGCGCGGTTTTCAGCGCCTTACATGGACAGGGTGGCTACGTTGACTCCGTGTCAGTCACATACGATGCGGCCGGCGCGAGCTCGGTAACGGGTCCCCTCGGCGAAGTGACCGCTTATAACTTTGGATCGGACAAGTACCGCAGGCTTTCTAGCCTGTCGTCGCCGCGTGGCACCGCGTCTTTTTCGTATCACCCTGACGGCCGATTGGCATCACGAGTTTCACCTGGTGGGTCCACAACAAGCTTCACGTACCCCGGCACGTACGATTCGGCGAAGACATCCGCGTTTGGCACATCTGCGGCGCAGACGGTGGAGTACACGCGTGATCCGAGCACCAATCTTGTGGTTGAGTCGCGTAACAGGGACGCAAATGGCGTTCTGCTTCGAAGCACGCGGTATACGCGGAACGTTCGTGGTCAAGTGAGCGCGCTTGCCCTTACGGATCACGCATCGGGCGCTACCAGGACGACGGCAAACACCTATTGCGAGCAAGCCGACGTAGATGCCGGCACCTGCCCCCGCGTGGGCCTGCTGCTATCAGTAGATGGTCCTCGCACTGACATCGCGGACATCACCCGCTACACCTACTACCCGTCTGACGCCCCGGGTTGCGATACGGCACCTGCCACCTGTGCCTTCCGCAAGGGCGACCTGTGGGCTGTCGAGAACGCGATGGGCCACATCACGGAAACCCTGCGATATGACGGTGCAGGTCGTCCGCTGCAGACCAAGGATACCAATGGCGTCATCACCGACCTCGAGTACCACCCGCGTGGCTGGCTGACCGCCCGTAAGGTGCGGGGCGACGCCGGCTCGGGCGACGCCATCATGCGCATCGACTACTGGCCCACGGGCCTGGTCAAGCAGGTCACCCAGCCGGACGGTACGTACACGACCTATACCTACGACGATGCCCACCGGTTGACGGCGATCGCTGACAACGCGGGCAACAAGATCGAGTACACCCTCGACAACGCTGGCAACCGCACCAAGGAAGACACCAAGGACGCCCAGGGCGCGCTGAAGCGCACCCTGTCCCATGTATTTAACCAGCTGGGCCAGCTGCAGACGGCCAAGGACGCCTACTCGGCCCCGACCGGCTTCGCGTATGACGCTGCCGGCAATACCGACACCGTCACCGACGCCAAGAGCCGGGTGACGGACAACGACTACGACCCGCTCAACCGGCTGGTACGTACCCTCCAGGACGCGACGGGTCTGGTCAAGGCTGAGACCAAGTTCGAATACGACGCCCTGGACAACCTGACCAAGGTGGTCGATCCGAAGGGCCTGTCGACGACCTACACCTACAACGGTCTGGGTGACCTGACCCAGCTCACCAGCCCGGATACGGGCACCACGACCTATACCTACGACAGCGCGGGCAACCGGGCCAGCCAGACTGACGCGCGTGGGGTGACCACGCAGTACCTGTACGACGCGCTCAACCGCTTGACCCAAATCCTGTACCCGACGGTCAGCCTCAACGTCACGTACACCTACGACGCGGTGAACGCCGTCTGCGGTGCTGGAGAGAACTACAGCCTGGGCCGCCTAACTCGCATGGCGGATGGATCGGGCAACACCCAGTACTGCTACGACCGCTGGGGCAATCTGGTCCGCAAGGTCCAGACCACCAACGGCAAGGTCTTTACCACCCGCTACGCCTACAACCTGGCGGGCCGGCTGACCCGCATGGTCTACCCCAGCGGCATGGTGGTGGACTACGGGCTCAATGCCTTGGGCCAACCGTCCAGCATCACCGTGACCCGCCCCGGCCAGACGGCCGAGACGCTGGTCCGCTCCGTGACCTACTACCCGTTCGGGCCGGTGGCGCAGATCGCATACGGCACCAACGGCCGTACCCAGGTTCGTCAGCTCGATGCCAACTACCGGCCCAACGTGGTCGAAGACAACGTCAGCCTGAACCTGGGGCTGGGATGGGATGACGTCGGCAACCTCGTCACCCTGTCGGATACCGGCCCGGCTCACGCCTTCGACAAACCGCTCCGTGGCTATACCTACGACGCCCTCGACCGGCTGACGAAGGTCAACAACCTCGAGAGCAATAACGCTCTACTCCATACCTATGCGTATGACGCGACTGGGAACCGCCTGAGCCTGCGGAATGGCACGTCGACGCCGATCACGTACGCGTATGGCACCAGCAGCCATCGCCTGAGTCAGGTGGGCACCACGGCCCGGACCTACGACGCAGTAGGTAACACCACGTCGATCAATGGCACCGCCCGCGAGTTCATCTTCGACGCGACCAATCGCATGTCGCAGCTGAAAAAGAACGGCGCTGTGGCAATGAACTATGCCTACAACGGCAAGGGTGAACGCGTCCGGCGTTTTGCGACCGCGACGTCCACGTCCCAGACCTACAGCGTGTATGACGAGGCCGGGCATTGGATTGGTGAGTACAACAGCAGCGGTGCGCGTCTGCAGGAGTACATCTGGCTGGATGACCTGCCGGTGGGCCTGCATGCCCCTACCCCAGCGTCGACCACCACGTTCCAGCTTTATCATGTGCAGGCCGATCACCTGGGCACGCCGCGTACGGTGATCGATCCGATCCGTAACGTCGCGGTGTGGAACTGGGCACTGACGGGCGAGGTATTCGGTAACTCGACGCCGGTGCAGGACCCGGACGCGGACGGCAAGACGCTTGTGTTCGACATGCGGTTCCCGGGACAGCGGTATGACAGTGCGACCCTGCTGAATTACAACTATTTCCGGGACTACGACGCTACGACTGGGCGATATGCCGAGAGTGATCCGATTGGGCTGGACGGGGGCATCAATACATTTGGTTATGGCCGAGCCTCACCGCTTGGCTACGCTGACCCACTCGGCCTGTTCAATGTGACGGCAACTGAGGTCTACGATGGTCAGGGCTACGTTTGGAAGTACGAATTTAGCTTTATGGACTGTAAGAGCGCCCTGCTTGTTCAACTCGCCCAACGCGGGGTGAGGGGGTCGGCAGGAGTGCTACGACGGGTCACTGAAGCCCCTATGCCGGAGCCTGCAGGAGACGTAGATATTGTTGGCAACCCTCGAAAGCGCTGCAAGTGCATGACCTATGATCCCGCACTAGAGGAAATGTATCGACAGCGCTTTGGTAAGCCCGGTGACCTAGTGAGCGCGCAGCAAGCTGACCGGATTATTTCGGCTCTTCGCCAGAAATTCTTCCAGTTGCGGAAAGAAGAATGTGGACAATGCGCTCGGGAGACGTTTTATAACTGGGACCTACTAATGGGCGACGCCCGCCGTCGGGGTACTCGCAGCATCCATGCGCGCGCGAGGGGTTTGTAGGGTGCCCGCGCCAAGTTCGAGACTACACCTCGTGAGTGCCGTTCTATTCGCTTCGGCAGGGCACGCAACTTGGGCATGGCGTGAGCGGTGGTCGGACCTCTCCGCTACAGAACTCCTATTCGTGATGACGTTCGGGCTCTTGCCTGCAACCGTCGGCGCCTATCCATGGGCGTCGGCTGCTCGCGATCCGCTCGCGGGTGCAACACGCCTTGGTTGCTGGTTGAGTGCTGTCGCGTTCTTGCCCATCTACAGTCTGGTGTATTTCGCATCGCTGACCGCAGTTGCGAAGCTTGCCGTCCTAGCTGGCAAAGAGCACCTGTTCAACAACGCCGTCGGGTTTCTCGCGACGGGATTAGAGTCGTCACTATGGGCAAGTCTTCTTTTTCTTCTTGGAGGGCCCATCGTTCGCCGGCTTTATGTCTATAGGCGCTCATGAACGTTAGCCGCGTAACCCGCGTAGGGTCTTGACCCGCCATCGGTGGGCCGCGCCGCGTAGCAGCGCCGGCTGGTCGACTCGCTAGGCACGTGCTGCGATGCCGCACAAAGCCATAGCTCTTCGCGCCTTCGCATAGAATCGTCCCACCCGCCTGGCAGCGTCAGTCCGAAGATGACGCGCCGGCGGGTGAGATTTTTCCGAACTGCACGGGAGGGGGCCCATGCACATCAGAACGGTCGAACGGCTTGTGCTTTTCGCGGTCTATCGCGTCGTCCCGTGGGGATGCACCGCCGTCGCGGCGCTGACGATCGCCTACTACTAGGGGTCCTTGGCCGGGCGCTTGTTCACGTTCGGCCGATACGTCCAAGCCCACTCGCGACACCAAGGCTCTAAGCGCTTGAGCGCAGCCGTGCGGCTTTCCACAATCGCCGCGCGCTCGGGCCCCTTTTGCAGCGGTCGCACCGCGGCGACCCAAGTCCCGTCGTGGAGCTTCTGCGCCCTAGCTATCGGCTGCGCGAAACCGTCGACCCGAGCCTCGAAGCGATCCGGGAACGAGGCTACGGATAGGTCGGGATGCGGCGGGTGCATGCCGACATGTTTTGTCGGTGCCGTCGCACCGCCTGCGTCTCGGCCGGCTTAGAGTGACGCACCTCGCACCCCTGACGGCCGCTTGTCGGGAACCTAGACCGACGGTTCCACGGACACGAGCGCTTAATGGTTTCACGAGTACAATTCGTACTGCAGGCATGCGCGGGAACATCCTCTGGCTACTCGTAGGAGTGGCAGCGTCTAAGACGCGGGATCCTGAGGCCCGGGGTCTGCGCTTTTACCAGCGCCCGTCAAAGAGCCACTCGGCACCTTTGATGGGCGTTTTCTTTTGCGCCGCTTCTGGCGGGAAAAGCTTGACCCCATAGCCTAGTCGGCGCCCGTCACGTTCGTAGACGGTGCGGTGCATCTCGTTCACGTACCGAGGTTCGGTGAACCCGTGGGCGTCTTGGCGCACGCCGTACAGCATCGCCGATGCAACCGCGTCAGCAATTTGCAAGCCCATGAGCTTGTTGTGCGCCTCGATCCGCACGTCGTCGCAGTCGATAGCGGTCCAGTCAATGCGCACATCCCACGCATCTGAATTCGCACGAAGCTTCTTCAGGTAGGCCAAAAGGTCTGCATAGGACATGTTGCTACGGTTCGAGAATATGAGCTGCGCACGGTGAGAAGGATCGCGCCGGCTGTCGCGACAAAGCCAGGAAACTCTCTCTAGAAGGAGACGCGTGGCGTAGTTGTAGAGCAAGCCCTTAGCCGAGTACGTGTCAGCAGCCAACGCGGGCTTGTAGCAAAGGACCGACACAGATCGGAGACGCGCCGCGCCGATAGCATTTACATACGGCAGGCGCTGTTGATGCTTGAGGTTACGGAAATGCAGATCGGTCTTTGGTTTACGCCCGAGCATTTCGCGCACTCGATCGACCAGTTTCACAGTCTCCAAGTCGAGCTCCGCTCGGGTTACAACTGCGGAGAGCACGAACCATTCCGAGCTCCCACACCGATCCTCTCGGAACTTGAAGCCCTCGTCGCCTGACTCGTCGATGTAGACCTTGAAGCCCATTTCTATGCTCTGCGTCGAAGTGCAGCCACGCTAGCACCCAGTAGTCGCAGCATCGGGAGACAGTCCGGGCGATATATCGCCTATCGATCGCAAGGGCCGTTACCCATCTGTTACCCATCCCCGAAAAGAACAAGGGCCTGCAGGCCTTAAAGCACTGCAAGCCCTTGTTTTTATTGGTGCCGGAAATAGGAATCGAACCTACGACCTACGCATTACGAATGCGCCGCTCTACCAACTGAGCTATTCCGGCGAAAACCGTGCCGCCGCGGCGGCAAGGCGGAGAATTCTAGGCAGCGGCGCGGGCCCGGTCAATCCACCAGCTGCAGGCGCAGCTCCTTGGGGAGCGCGAACACCATGCTCTCCGGCTCGCCCTCGAGCTCGCTGACCGATCGGCCGCCCAGCTCGCGCAGCCGGTCGATCACGCCGCGCACCAGGACGTCCGGTGCGGAAGCCCCTGCCGTGACGCCCACCGCCCGGCGCCCGGCCACCCAGGCCGGATCGATCTCGGCGGCGCCGTCGATCAGGTACGACTCCACCCCCTCGCGCTCGGCCAGCTCACGCAGGCGATTCGAATTCGAGCTGTTGACCGAGCCGACGACGAGGACGAGGTCGCACTTGGCGGCGAGCTCGCGCACCGCGTCCTGGCGGTTCTGTGTCGCGTAGCAGATGTCGTCGTTGCGCGGCCCCTGGATCGCCGGGAACTTCGACCGGAGCGCTTCGATCACCACGCGCGTGTCGTCCACCGAGAGCGTGGTCTGCGTGGTGTAGGCCAGGTTCTCCGGCTGCGACACGGTGAGTGCCTCCACGTCCGCCACGTCCTCCACGAGGTAGATCGAGCCGGTCGCGCCCTCGCGCAGCCACTGCCCCATCGTCCCTTCGACCTCGGGATGGCCCTCGTGGCCGATCAGGACGACGTCGCGCCCCGCGCGGCAGTGCCGCGAGACCTCCAGGTGCACCTTCGTCACCAGCGGGCATGTCGCATCGAACACGCGCAGCCCGCGGCGCGCGGCTTCGGTGCGCACGGCCTGCGAGACGCCGTGGGCGCTGAAGATCACCGTCTGCCCGTCCGGCACCTCGTCCAGCTCCTCGACGAACACCGCGCCACGCTGCTTCAGGTCGTCGACCACGAAACGGTTGTGCACGACCTCGTGCCGCACGTAGATCGGCGCGCCGAGCAGCTCGATGGCACGCTTGACGATCTCGATGGCACGGTCGACGCCCGCGCAGAAGCCGCGGGGATTAGCGAGGAGGATCTCCATGGCGGCCATCCTACCCGCGGGCCGGAGCCGCAGGCTTACGCCCGGCCAACAGCCCGGCGAGGGCGATGCCGGCGGTACCGGTGACGATGGCGACGTCCGCGATGTTGAACGCCGGCCAGTAGTAGTCGCCGGCGTACCACTGGATGAAGTCCACCACGTGGCCGTGCGCCAGCCGGTCGATCACGTTGCCGAAGGCGCCGCCGATCACCAGCGCGTACGGCGCGGCCGTCTTCCAGTCCGCGCGCGGGGTCTGCCGCAGCCACCACGTCAGGAGCCCGCTGATGGCGACGGCGAGCAGCAGGAAGAAATACTTCTGCCAGCCGCCGGCGTCGGCGAGGAAGCTGAACGCGGCCCCCGTGTTGTAGGTCCGGTACCAGTTCCAGAAGCCGTCGATCACCGGGACCGGCGTGTACTCGGGCAGCGACTGCAGCACCCAGGCCTTGGTGATCTGGTCGAGCACGATCACCACGACCGAGAGCAGCAGCCATGGAAGCGCATTGGGTTTCACTGGGGTCATGGGGTCACTCGGTGGGCGCGATCAGAACCACAGGCGGGCCTCGCCGGGTCCGTCGACATTGCCGGCGCAGCGGGCGCAGATCAGCGGGTGCGCGGCGACGCTGCCGACGTCGGCGCGGTAGTGCCAGCAGCGCGCGCACTTGGGCTTGTCGCTCCGCCGCGCGGTGATCCCGTCGCCCTCGCCCACCGTCACGTCGCCGCTGATGAACAGGAAGCGCAGCTCGTCCTGCAGCTCGCGGAGCCAGGCAGCCTCATCGGCCGCGGCACCGATCGCGATTTCCGCCTCGAGCGCCGCGCCGATGTCGCCGGCCGCGCGCATCGGCTCAAGCACGCGGCTCACGCGCTCGCGGAGCGCGAGCAGGCGGTCGAAGCGCTCGGCGTTCACCGGAGCGTCGTCGGGGAGCGGGGCGAGCCCCTCGTACCAGGTCTCGAACAGCACGTTGTCCGCGCGGGCGCCGCCGGCGGTCGCGGCCGGCAGGAAGCGCCACATCTCGTCGGCCGTGAACGTCAGGATCGGTGCGATCCAGCGCACGAAGGCCTCGGCCACGTGGTACATCGCGGTCTGCGCCGAGCGTCGCCCCTGCGAATCCTCGGGCATCGTGTAGAGCCGGTCCTTGGTCACGTCGAGGTACAGCGAACCGAGGTCGACGCTGCAGAAATTCGCCAGCGACTGCACGATCTCGGCGAAGTCGTAGCGCTCGTACGCCGCCGCGAGCTTCTGCTGCAGCTCGTGAGCGCGGTGCACGATCCAGCGATCGAGCGCGACCATCGACTCCAGCGGCTGGAGGTGCGCGACCGGGTCGAAGCCGTCGAGGTTGGCGAGCAGGAAGCGCGCGGTATTGCGCAGGCGCCGGTAGACATCGCCGCTGCGCTTGAGGATCTCGTCGGAGACGGACATCTCCCCGCGGTAGTCGGTGGACGCGATCCACAGGCGCAGCACGTCCGCGCCCATCTGGTCGATCACCTTCTGCGGCTCGACGACGTTGCCGATCGACTTCGACATCTTCCGGCCCGATGCGTCCACGGTGAAGCCGTGCGTGAGCACCTGGCGGTACGGCGCTACGCCGTCCATCGCCACGCCCGTCAGCAGCGACGACTGGAACCAGCCGCGGTGCTGGTCGGAACCTTCGAGGTAGAGGTCGGCCGGCTTGCGCAGCCCGTCCTGCGGACGCGCGCCGAGCACGCATTCGTGGGTGACGCCGGAGTCGAACCAGACGTCGAGGATGTCGGTGACCTTGTCGTAGTCCGCTGCCTCGGCGCCGAGCAGCTCGGTCGCATCGAGCGCGTACCAGACGTCGACGCCGCCCTGCTCCACGCGCTTGGCGACCTCACGCATGAGCTCCGCCGAGCGCGGGTGCGGCTCGTGCGTCTGGCGGTTGACGAACAGCGCGATCGGCACGCCCCACGTGCGCTGGCGGCTGATGCACCAGTCCGGGCGGCCCTCGACCATGCCGGCGATGCGGGCCTCGCCCCACTCCGGGAACCAGCCGACCTGCTTGATCGCGGCCAGCGCATCGCGACGCAGCCCCGCCTGCTCCATCGAGATGAACCACTGGGGCGTGGCACGGAAGACGACGGGCGTCTTGTGGCGCCAGCAGTGCGGATAGCTGTGCTCCAGCGTGAACATGGCCAGCAGGAGCCCGCGCGCGCGCACGGCCTCCACCAGCAGGTCGTTCGCCTTCCAGAGGTGGACGCCGGCGATCTCCGCACCATTGGCCGCCGGAGTACCCGGCAGGTAGCGACCGCGCGCGTCGACGGGGTTCATCACGCCCGCGGCGTACTTCTCGACCAGCCCGTATTTCTGGCTGACGGCGAAGTCCTCCTGGCCGTGGCCCGGCGCGGTGTGTACGGCGCCGGTACCCTCCTCGGCCGAGACGTGCTCGCCGAGCAGCAGCGGGATGTCGCGCTCGTAGAACGGATGCGCGAGGACGACGCCCTCCATCGCAGCGCCGGGCGATGTCCCGAGAATACGGACGTCGTCGACACCGTAGCGCTTGAGCGCACGTTCGACGAGGCCGCTGGCGAGCACGAGAAGGCGCCGGCCGTTGCCGCCGGCCGGGCCCTCGACGAGCGAATACTCGAGGTCAGGGCCGATCGAGACCGCGAGGCTCGCCGGCAGCGTCCATGGCGTCGTCGTCCAGATCGGCACCGCGACCTCTACGCCCGGCGCGATATCGACGCCGAACGCGCGCGCCAGCGCCTGCGGATCGCGCGCGAGGTAGGCGACATCGATCGCAGGCGATTTCTTGTCCGCGTACTCGATCTCGGCCTCGGCGAGCGCGGAACCGCAGTCGAAACACCAGTGCACCGGCTTGGCGCCGCGCACGAGGTGCCCGCGCTCGACGATCTTGGCGAGCGAGCGGAGCATGTCCGCCTCGAAGCGGAAGTCCATCGTCCGGTACGGATTCTCCCAGTCGCCGAGGATGCCGAGGCGCTTGAAGTCGCGGCGCTGCAGGTCGATCTGCTCGGCCGCGTACTCGCGGCACTTCTGGCGGAAGGCGGCGGCGTCGAGCTTCTCGCCGACCTTGCCGTGCTTCTTCTCGACCGCGACCTCGATCGGCAGGCCGTGGCAGTCCCAGCCCGGGACATACGGCGCGTCGTAGCCTGCGAGAAGGCGCGACTTGACCACGATGTCCTTCAGCACCTTGTTGACCGCATGGCCGATGTGGATCGTGCCGTTGGCATACGGCGGACCGTCGTGCAGCACGAACGACCGGTCGCGGCCACCGACTTGTTCGCGGATGCGCGCGTAGAGGCCCTCGCCCTCCCACCGCGCGAGCGTCTGCGGCTCGCGCTTGGGCAGGTCGCCGCGCATCGGGAAGTCAGTGGCGGGGAGGTGCAGTGTCGCCTTGTACGGGTTGGCGTCTTTGGTCTCGGTCACGGCTTCAGGCGGTCTTGCGAGCAGGCGGGAGGTCGAGGATGTCGCGCGCCTGCCCGGCATCGCGGTCCATCTGGGCGACGAGCGCGTCGAGCCCGTCGAACTTGAGCTCGTCGCGCAGCTTGGCGACGAACTCGATGCCGATGCGGCGGGTGTAGATGTCCGCGTCGAAATCGAAGATATGCGTCTCGAGCAGCGGCTCGACGCCGCCGACGGTAGGCCGCGTGCCGAGGCTCGAGACGGACGGCAGCGCATCCGGCCCGAGGCCGCGCACGCGGGTGGCGAAGATGCCGGAGAGCGGCACGGTGGCACGCGGCAGCCGGAGGTTCGCGGTCGGATACCCCAGTGTGCGCCCCAGCTGACGGCCACGCACGACGCGCCCCTCGATGGCGTAGCGCCGCCCGAGCAGCCGTTCGGCCTCGTCGAATCGGCCCGCCGCCAGCGCGGCCCGCACGCGCGTGCTTGAGACGCGCTGCCCGTCGACCGCGACCGGCGCGATGGAACCGGCGACGAATCCGAGGCGCTCGCCCATGGCACGCAGGAGCTCGACGTCGCCGGTGCGTGCGCGGCCGAACCGGAACTCGGGCCCCACCCAGACCTCGCGTGCGTGAAGCAGCCGATGGAGCACGTCCTCGACGAACTGCTCCGCGGACATCGAGCTCAGGCGCGCGCCGAAGCGCAGCACGCCGACCTGGGCGATACCGAGCGACCAGAGGCCCTCGATGCGCGCCCGCGTCGACTGCAGGCGCGCCGGGGGCGATGTACGACCGAAGAACTCGCGCGGGAGCGGCTCGAAGGTCAACGCGATGGCCGGGACGCCGAGCTCGCGCGCACGCGCGACGGCGTGGCGCACCAGCGCCTGATGCCCCAGGTGCAGGCCGTCGAATGCGCCGATGCAGACCACGCTCCCCTGCGGCGCGCGGACGGCGCCGTGGACATCGCGAAACAGCCTGCTCATCCGGTCGAGTATAGCGGGCGGGTCCCGCTCAATGCCTGAGGTGGCGGGGCCTCAGGCCCAGCGCAAGGAGCATCGCGCCATACGCGCCCGCGCCCGCGGCGATGGCGGCCAGCAGCCAGGCCCAGCGGCGTGCGTCGCCCATCACGGTGAAGTCCCCCGCCGCATCGGTGACCGCCCATACCGCCACCACCATCGCGATGAGCCCCGCGGCGATCCGCAGCAGCCAGCGCGTCCAGCCCGGCTGGCGGGCGTAGATGCCGGCGCGGCGCAGCCAGATCCACAGGAGCAGCGCATTGATCGTCCCGGCGAGCGCGGTCGCGAGGGCGATGCCGGCATGCGGGGCGATCGCGCCGGCGCGCTGCCACGGCAGCACGATCGCGACGGTGAGCAGGACGTTGACGATCACCGTGATCACCGCCGCGCGCATCGGGGTCCTGGTGTCCTGTCGTGCATAGAACGCCGGCAACAGCACCTTGCTCAGCATGAAGGCCGGGATCCCGACGCACATCGCGACGAGCGCGTAGCTGGTCATGCGCGTGTCGCGCGCGGTGAATTCGCCGGTCAGGAACAGGGCCGCCGTCAGCTCCTCCGCGAGCAGGCCGATGCCCACCGCGGCCGGCAGGCCGATCAGCAACACCGTCCGAAGGCCCCAGTCGAGCGCCTGCGAGTAGCCCGCGGCATCGCGGTCGGCGTGGTGGCGCGAGAGCTGCGGCAGGATCACGGTGCCGATGGCGACGCCGAACAGCCCGAGCGGCAACTCAGTGAGGCGGTCGGAGTAGTACAGCCACGACTGCGATCCCGCCACCAGTCCCGACGCGAACATCGTGCCCACCAGCAGGTTCACCTGGGCGACGGACGAGGAGAAGATCGTGGGCAGCATGAGCCGGCCGACCCGGCGCACGCCCTCGTGCCGGGCGCTGAAGCGCAGCCGCGGGCGCAGGCCCCAGCGGGCCATCGCCGGCCACAGCACCGCGAGCTGCAGCACGCCGGCCCCGACGACGCCCCATGCGAGCGCCTCGGGCCCCATCCCTGCCCAGCGCCCGAGCACCAGCATCGCGGCGATGACGCCGAGGTTGTGAAGCACCGGCGTCAGGGCCGGCAGGCCGAAGTGCCTGAAGGTATTGAGCACCGCGCCGGCGAGCGCGGTCATCGAAATGAACGCGAGGTACGGGAACGTGATCCGCAGCATCTCGGCGGTCATCGCGACCTTGTCGCCGCCTTCGTCGAACAGCAGGAACAGGCGCGCGATCCAGGGCGCGCCGAGCATGCCCAGCGCGGTCACGACGAGGACGATGGCCAGGAGGGCACCGGCCACGTGGTCGAGGAAGTCCTGCAGGGCGTCCTGGTCGCCCTTCTGCCTGAGCTCCGACAACACCGGCACGAACGCGGAGGCGAACGACCCCTCGGCGAAGATCCGGCGGAGGTAGTTGGGGATGCGATAGGCCACGACGAAGGCATCCACCCCGGCGTCGGCCCCGAAGAACGCGGCCTGCAGGCGATCGCGCACGTAGCCGGCGATGCGCGACAGGAACGTCATCGCCGTGAAGACGGCCGACGAGCGCAGCATGCCGCCGCCCCCGCCGCGACGAGCGGGCGCAGGCGACGGGGTCGCGACCGGCGGGTCGGCGTCGGGCGCCGCCGACTCCGGCGCATCGGGCATCCGGCGGGTCACGCCGTCCGCCCCGTACACACGCCGTTGACGCAACCCATTGAAACCGCCATACTTTCGGGTCTGTTTTCGCGATCCATCCCTATCCTTTCCGTGCTGTCTCCCGGACAGCCGCTTACATAGACTTCCAGGAAACCGCCGTGGCCAACATCAAGTCCGCCAAGAAGCGCGCCAAGCAGACGGTCGTGCGCAACCTGCGCAACGCCAGCCAGCGCTCGATGCTCCGCACCGCCGTCAAGAAGGTCCTCAAGGCCCTCAACAGCAACGACGCCGCCGGCGCCGAGGCCGCTTTCGCGTCCGCGCAGCCGCTGCTCGACCGCTTCAGCTCGCGTGGCCTCATCCACAAGAACAAGGCTGCCCGTCACAAGAGCCGTCTGAACGCCCGCATCAAGGCGCTCAAGACCGCCGCCTGAGCCTAGCCGCTCGGCCTGAAAAAACCCGGCTCCGGCCGGGTTTTTTTCTGCGCGCGTACTCCACGCACCGGACCGAACCGGGCGAGGTGCCACGTGGGTAGCGAGGCAGGCGACAACGCCCCGCGACGGGTTCCACCCGCGACGACCCCGGCTGGCCGGGCTCGACACCGGGCGCGCGTACGCGGCGTCCGTCGCCACGTGGGAGCCGTCAGGCTGCGCCCGCACCATCGCCGGACGACGCCTGGGCGGCGTCGCGCGCTTCGAGCTCGTCCTCGCGCTGCCGATCGAAGAACGCCATCACATCCTTCATGATCGGCCACGTGCCCTCGCGACCGATCGCGGAGACCACGTACCAGGGCCCCTGCCAGTCCAGTTCGTCGATGACGGCGCGGACGGTCTCGTCGCGCTCCTCGTCGAGCATCAGGTCCGCCTTGTTGAGGATCAGCCAGCGCGGCTTCTCCAGCAGCTCCGGATCGTGCTTGCCGAGCTCGCGCTCGATCGCGCGCACCTGCTCGGCCGGGCTGACACCCTCGACACCGCCCTCCATCGGCGCGATGTCGACCAGATGCAGCAGCAGCCGCGTGCGCTGCAGGTGGCGCAGGAACTGCGCGCCGAGCCCGGCACCTTCGGCGGCACCCTCGATCAGGCCCGGGATATCGGCGATCACGAAACTGCGGTGCGGCTCGACGCTGACCACGCCGAGGTTCGGATAGAGCGTCGTGAACGGGTAGTCCGCGACCTTCGGCGTCGCAGCCGAGACGGCACGGATGAAGGTGCTCTTGCCGGCGTTCGGGAAGCCCAGAAGCCCCACGTCCGCAAGGAGCTTGAGCTCGAGCTTCAGGACGCGCTGCTCCCCCGGCAGACCAGGCAGCGCTTTGCGCGGCGCCCGGTTGACCGAGCTCTTGAAATGCATGTTGCCCAGTCCGCCCTTGCCGCCTTGGGCGACCAGCAGGCGGTCCCCGTGGCGCGTCAGGTCGCCGATGACCTCGTCCGTCTCCACGTTGGTGATCACGGTCCCGACGGGGACCGTCACGACCAGATCGTCGCCCCCTTTGCCGTAGCGCTGGCTGCCCATGCCGTTCTCGCCGCGCTGCGCCTTGAACAGGCGCTGGTGGCGGAAGTCCACGAGCGTGTTGAGGTTCTCGTCGGCCACCAGCCAGACGCTGCCGCCATCGCCGCCATCGCCGCCGTCGGGGCCGCCGAGCGGAATGAACTTCTCGCGGCGGAAACCGACGCAGCCGTTTCCGCCGTTGCCTGCGATGACCTGGATTTCGGCTTCGTCGACGAGTTTCATGGACCGTTCTTCTCGGGGACGCCGGCGCATGCCGGCGGGGCTTCGCATCGCGAAGCGGGATGGGACTTTAGCGGCTTCGGCGCCACTGCGCCGTCGGCGGACGCGATCGCGCCCGGCACAAACGAAAAGCCCCGCCGAAGCGGGGCTCCTCGCTGCGACGCGCGCCCGATTACTCGGCGGCGACGACGCTGACGGTGCGGCGCTTGGCGGCGCCCTTCACCGAGAAGTCGACCTTGCCGTCGACGAGCGCGAACAGCGTGTGGTCACGGCCGAGGCCGACGCCCGGACCCGGATGGAACTGGGTGCCGCGCTGACGCACGATGATGTTGCCGGCCTCGATGGCCTGGCCGCCGTAGACCTTCACGCCGAGGTACTTCGGGTTGGAGTCGCGGCCGTTGCGGGTGGAACCTACGCCCTTTTTGTGTGCCATGGCGGCTTCTCCTTACTTGCTGCCACCGGCGATGCCGGTAATCTGGATTTCGGTGTAGTGCTGACGGTGGCCCATCTGCTTGCGGTGGTGCTTGCGGCGACGGAACTTCACGATCTTGACCTTGTCGTGGCGGCCGTGGCCGACGACGGTGGCCTTCACGGTCGCGCCCTTGAGCGCGTCGCCGACCTTCACGCCGTCGCTGCCGCCGAGCATCAGGACGTTGTCGAAGGTGATCTCGCTGCCGGCATCGGCCTCGAGCAGCTCGACGCGGAGCGTCTCGCCTTCCATCACGCGGTATTGCTTACCGCCGGTGACCAGTACTGCGTACATGACCAGACTTCCTCTGTAGTTATTGTGGTCCTGCCGGCGGGTCGCGCACGGACAGAAGCGGAATTCTAGGCGACTCAACGGCTTATCGCAACATCGCCTTCACGGCGCGCCTGATCCGCCCGGTCTCAACAGCTGCGACCGCCCCGCCCGACCCTATGGCCTGTTCAGGAAGCGGCCGCTGGCGGCCGTCCACGCCTGAACCTGCCCCTCGATCCGAAATTGTCCGGGCTTCCCGCTCCCGATACGCTTGCCTGTTCGCCGCCCGCCGGCGACCCCTCCCCCAGGATTTCCCGATGGCGATGGAATTCATCCGCATCCGTGGCGCGCGGACGCACAACCTGAAGAACGTCGACCTCGACCTGCCCCGCGAGAAGCTGATCGTCATCACCGGCCTCTCGGGTTCGGGCAAGTCCTCCCTGGCGTTCGACACGATCTACGCCGAGGGCCAGCGCCGGTACGTCGAGTCGCTGTCGGCCTATGCCCGCCAGTTCCTATCGGTGATGGAGAAGCCGGACGTCGACCATATCGAGGGCCTCTCCCCGGCCATCTCGATCGAGCAGAAGTCGACCTCGCACAACCCGCGCTCCACGGTCGGCACGATCACCGAGATCTACGACTACCTGCGCCTGCTGTTCGCTCGAGTGGGCACGCCGCGCTGCCCGCAGCACCATTTCCCGCTCGAGGCGCAGACCATCAGCCAGATGGTCGACCAGGCCCTGGCGCTCGATCCCGAGCAGCGCTGGATGCTCCTGGCGCCCGTCGTGCGCGAGCGCAAGGGTGAGCACACGCAGATCTTCGACCAGTTGCGGGCACAGGGCTTCGTGCGGGTGCGCGTCGACGGCGCGCTGTACGAGATCGACGAGGTGCCCAAGCTCGCACTACGTACCAAGCACACGATCGAGGCCGTGGTCGACCGGTTCCGACCGCGCGAGGACATGAAGCAGCGCCTCGCCGAATCGTTCGAGACCGCGATCAAGCTCGGCGACGGCATGGCGATCGTGCAGTCGCTCGACGACGAGAAGGCCGCGCCGCAGTTGTTCTCGGCCAAGTACAGCTGTCCGGTCTGCGACTACTCGCTGCCCGAGCTCGAGCCGCGCCTGTTCTCGTTCAACTCGCCGGTCGGCGCCTGCACCACCTGCGACGGCCTCGGCGTGAGCCAGTTCTTCGACCCGGCGCGCGTCGTCGTGCATCCCGACCTCTCGCTGTCCGCCGGCGCCGTGCGCGGTTGGGATCGCCGCAACACCTACTACTTCCAGCTCGTGCAGTCGCTCGCGCGCCACTTCGGCTTCAATGTCGACACGCCGTGGAACGCGCTCGACGAGAAGTCGCGGCAGGCCGTGCTCTACGGCAGCGGCAAGGACGCGATCACCTTCACCTACGTCAACGATTCGGGCGGCCGCTACCAGCGCCGGCACCGGTTCGAGGGCGTGGTGCCCAACCTCGAGCGCCGCTACCGCGAGACCGAGTCCGACGCGGTGCGCGAGGAGCTTTCGAAGTACATCAGCGACCGGCCCTGTACCGAATGCGGCGGCGCGCGGCTCAACGCCTCGGCGCGCAACGTCTTCGTAGCGGACCGCTCCGTCGCCGACATCGTGATCCTGCCGATCGACGCCGCACTGCGCTTCTTCGAGGAGCTCGCCCTGCCCGGCTGGCGCGGCGAGATCGCGGCGAAGATCGTCAAGGAGATCACCGACCGCCTGCGGTTCCTCGTCGACGTCGGCCTGGACTACCTGACGCTCGAGCGCAAGGCCGACACGCTCTCCGGCGGCGAGGCGCAGCGCATCCGCCTCGCCTCCCAGATCGGCGCCGGCCTGGTCGGCGTGATGTACGTGCTCGACGAGCCGTCCATCGGCCTTCACCAGCGCGACAACGAGCGCCTGCTGGGCACGCTGACGCGCCTGCGCGACCTCGGCAATACCGTGATCGTGGTCGAGCACGACGAGGACGCGATCCGTCTGGCCGACTATGTCGTCGACATCGGCCCGGCCGCTGGCGTGCATGGCGGCCGTATCGTGGCGCAGGGCACGCCGGCGGACGTGATGGGCAATCCGGCATCCGTCACCGGGCAGTACCTCAGCGGTGCGCGCGGAATCGAGGTGCCGGCCAAGCGCCGCAAGCCCGACAGGGACATGACCTTCCGGCTCAAGGGCGCGAAGGGGAACAACCTGCGCAATGTCGACCTGGAGATCCCCGCGGGCCTGCTGACATGCGTCACGGGCGTTTCCGGCTCGGGCAAGTCGACGCTGATCAACGACACGCTGTACGCGATCACCGCGAACGAGCTCAACGGCGCCTCGATGTCGCCAGCGCCGCACGACGCGTACGAGAACATCGAGCTATGGGACAAGGTCGTGGACATCGACCAGTCGCCGATCGGCCGCACCCCGCGCTCGAACCCGGCGACCTACACGGGCCTGTTCACCCCGCTGCGCGAACTGTTCGCGCAGGTGCCCGAGGCGCGCTCGCGTGGCTACGCGCCCGGCCGTTTCAGCTTCAACGTGCGCGGCGGCCGCTGTGAGGCCTGCCAGGGCGATGGCCTGATCAAGGTCGAGATGCACTTCCTGCCCGACGTCTACGTCCCCTGTGACGTCTGCCACGGCAAGCGCTACAACCGCGAGACACTGGAGATCCTCTACAAGGGCTACAACATCAGCGACGTGCTCGAGATGACCGTCGAGGATGCCCTTCAGCTGTTCGACGCGATCCCGTCGATCGCGCGCAAGCTGGAGACCCTGATGGACGTGGGCCTGAGCTACATCAAGCTCGGTCAGAGCGCCACAACGCTCTCGGGCGGCGAGGCGCAGCGCGTCAAGCTGTCGAAGGAGCTCTCGCGCCGCGATACGGGCCGTACGCTCTACATCCTCGACGAGCCCACCACCGGCCTGCACTTCGCGGACATCGAGCAGCTGCTCGGGGTGCTGCATCGCCTGCGCGACGAGGGCAATACGGTCGTGGTGATCGAGCACAACCTCGATGTGATCAAGACCGCGGACTGGGTGATCGACCTCGGCCCCGAGGGCGGACATCGCGGTGGCACGATCCTGGGCTGCGGCACCCCCGAGGAGATCGCGGCGATGCCGCAGTCGCACACCGGCCGTTTCCTTGCGCCGTTGCTGCAACGCGATCAAGCTGTCGCGCCCGCGCCGAAGCCCGGCCGCAAGCGCAAGACCGCGACCCGATGAACGACACGCCTCCGACCGACAAGAAGCCGCGCCGCCGAAGCGCACCGCGCAAGCGCAGCGCGAGCAAGCGGACGGCGAAGCCGCCGGCGGAGGCGACACCCGTGCGCGAGGATGACGTGGCTGCAGCGGTTTCGCCCGCGTCGGACGCCTCCGTCCTCGACGCGACGCCGTCGGATCCGGACACCGTCGCCGCCGCGCTCGACCCTGCGCCGCTCGGCCCGGGGTCCGATGCGCCGAACCCGGCCGCGCGGGCGTCGGCACACCCGGACATTGCGGGCACGCCGGGCACCTCGCGGGGCGGTGAGGCGACGGCTGCGGCCCTCGTGCCCGATGCGGAGCCTACGCCGCCTTCGACGGACGTGGTCCACGGTTCGAGGGCGCGTCCGGACGGCCGATCCGTAGCGAGCGTTTCCAGCACGGAGACGACCGGATCGCAGCCGGCGCCCGTGGCGAAGGAACCTCGCCATCCGGAGGCGCGCACGCGGAGGCAGGAACACCCGGCTGCGGCCGGACAACCCGCGAAGGCCACGGCCGATCAGCAGGCCGCGTCGCTGCGGCAGGCGTCGCTGCGCCCCGGGGAGCTCATCCGTGTTCCGCTCTCGGTGCGCTGGCGCGACCTCGACGCCTTCAACCACGTCAACAACTCGAAGTACCTCAGCTACCTCGAGGAAGCGCGGCTGCGCTGGATGCTCACGATTCCGGGCATGGGGCTCGATGACGACGTCGCGCCCGTGGTGGCGGCCTCGAACCTCAACTACCGGCGCCCGATCGGATGGCCCGGCGACGTCGTGATCGAACTGTTCGTCGAACGCCTGGGCAACACGAGCGTGACGATCGGCCACCGCATCGTCGACGCGAGCGAAGGAGGCGTCACCTACTGCGACGGCAACGTCGTGATGGTCTGGATCGACCGCACGAGCGGGCGCGCCGCGCCGTTGCCCGAGGCCGTGCGCGCGTCCTGCGCGCGCCGCTGATCAGGGCGCGGTAGCGCGCACCGGGAGGTCGGCGGCCACGCGCCGGCCATCAGCCAGTACGAATTCGATGCGGACGCTCTTCGGCGTCGCATCGGCGCGCGGCGCCATCAGCATCGCGTGCAGGCCCCCGGGCCTGAGCTCCACCGTACCGCCCGCGGGCAGCGCGATCCGCGGCACCGCGCGCATGCGGCTCACCCCGCCTTCGACGCGCGTCTCGTGCAGGCTCACGTCCGCGAACGCGGGGCTCGACGCGCCGACGATGGCGGCCTCGGCGCGGCACGGGTTGCGCAGCACGGCGAATCCCGCGGCCATCGGCATGCCGGGCGCCATCCGCACCCAGCCGCGCTCGACGACCGGCTGGCAGGCAGGACCGGCGCCCTTGCCAGCGATCGCGGCAGCGGGCAACGAGAGGGCGACGGCGAGCAGGATGCGCATGGGACGCGATTCTACGTCCTGTTCCGACCACGCGCCGCGCGCGGTAGGCTGGCCGCCGACCACGGAGACGCCCGATGAGCCTCGTCGAGATCCACCCGCACGGCGACATCGCCGAACTGCGCCTGGCGCGCCCGCCCGTGAACGCGCTCGATCCGGTGCTCTGCACGGCGATCCGCGACTCGCTGGCGGCGACCGTGGGCTCGGGTGCGCGCGGAATCGCGCTCATCGGCGGTCCGTCGGTGTTCTCGGCCGGCCTCGACGTGCCCTACCTGATGTCGCTGGGCACCGATCGGGGCGCGCTCATGCATGCCTGGGAAGCATTCTTCGGCGCGGCGCGCGCGCTCGCCGCCTCGCCCGTGCCCGTGGTGGCCGCGATCGCGGGCCATGCGCCGGCGGGAGGCTGCGTCCTCGCACTCTGCTGCGACTACCGCGTCATGGCGCGTTCGCCCGATCCGGCCAAGCCATTCCGCATCGGCCTCAACGAGACCCAGGTCGGCCTGGTGGCGCCGGAAGGCATCCAGGCGCTCCTGCGGCGCGTGGTGGGCGCCCATCGCGCGGAGCGCCTGCTCGTCGGCGGGCTGATGCCGACGACCGACGAAGCGCTCGGCCTCGGACTCATCGATCATGCGGCCGACATCGACGCCGTCGGCAGCCATGCGATCGGATGGCTGCGGAGCCTCGCCGCCCTGCCCCGCGAGCCGATGCAGGAGACCCGGGCGATCGCGCGCGCCGACGTGATCGATGCACTGCACCCGCGCCACATCGACCTGGAGCGCTTCATCGAGAGCTGGCACCGGCCCGACACGCAGGCCGCCCTGCGCGCCGTGCTGGCGCGCCTCGGGAAGTAGGTCAGCCGCGCGCGACGGGGCGCGACGGATCCTCGATCCAGCCGCTCCACGACCCCGTCGAGAGCCGCGCGCCGCGCAGCCCCGCGTGCTCCATCGCGAGGAGATGGTGGCAGGCGGTCACGCCCGAGCCGCACATCACCGCGACCGCCTCCGGCGGGGCGTCGCCCAGGAGCGCGGCGAACTCCCGCGCGAGCACGTCGCGCGGCCTGAAGATGCCGCCCTCGACGTTGAGCGCGAACGGCCGGTTCACCGCGCCGGGCACGTGGCCGGCCACGCGATCGAGCGGCTCCACGTCGCCGCGGAAGCGTTCCGGGGCGCGGGCGTCCACGAGCACGCCGCCCGCGTCGAGATGACGCTGCACCGCATCGCTGTCGAGCAGGCGGCTGCGATCGAACCGGCCCGCGTAGTGCGAGGGAACCGGCGCCACGATGGCGTCGTCGACCGGAAAGCCGAGCGCGTTCCAGCGGCCCCATCCGCCATCGAGCACGGCCACGCGCTCATGGCCCCAGGCCTTGAGCATGAACCAGACCCGCGCGGCGGCCAGTGCGCCGTCGGCGGCGTCGTAGACGACGACCTGGTCCATGGGCCGGACGCCCCAGCGCGCCAGGACCGCCGCGAACGCCGCATCGTCCGGCCACGGGTGGCGCCCGCCGCTGCGACCCGGCGCCGAAAGGTCGCGCTCGAGGTCCGCATACCGCGCGCCCGGAATGTGCGACGCGCGGTACTGCGCCTCGCTCTGACTGCGGTCGGCGAGGTACGCGCGTGCGTCCACCACGACGAGATCGTCGCGCCCGAGCGCCTCGCGCAGCGATTCGGCCGACACCAGCGTGGTCCAGTCGCTCATGCGCTCCGCTCCAGTCGATCGGCGAGGTTGACGAGCATCGCGGCGGTGGCGCCCCAGATGCGCTGCGGTTCGTAACGGTACTCCCAGACCTCGCGGGCGCGTCCGGCGTGGTCGAGACGACGCACGGTCCGGTTCTCGGCCGCGAGCAGGTAGTCGAGGTCGACCTCGAACGCTTCGGCCACCTCGCGCGGATCCGGCACGGCGACGTACGACGGGTCGATCGCGGCGACGACCGGCATGACGCGGAAGCCGGTGATCGTGGCGAGCGGATCGAGATAGCCCCACGGTTCGACGAGGGCGCGCGGGATGCCGACTTCCTCCTCGGTCTCGCGCAACGCCGCATCGACCGCGTCGCGATCGTTCGGATCGATACGCCCGCCCGGGAAGCTCACCTGCCCACCGTGGTGGCGAAGGGCGTCGATCCGACGCGTGAGCAGCACGCCGACGCCGTCCCCGCGCGGGACGAGCCCCACGAGCACGGCGGCGGGCATGAGCGCATCGGCATCGACCAGATCGTCGAACCCCCCGATGTTCCACCCCGGCCCGCCCGGCGGCGATGCCAGGGGATGCAGCGCGAGCCGCAGGCGGTCGAGCCGGCCGGACACAGGCCTCATGCGGCTCCGTCGCGCGCGGCTTCGCGCTGCGGCAGTACCACGTCCATGACGTGGAGGCGTTCGCGATCGCCCATGGTCGACCAGCGCGCGATCTCGTCGACCGTGCGCAGGCAGCCTTCGCACACGCCCTGCGGGTCGAGCGTACAGATGCCGACACAGGGGCTGAGGACGGCGCGGGCGGCGTTGAGGTTCATCCGGCGATTCTCGCAGGCGCGGCGCGGGCCGCAAAACGACGAACGCCGGCGCGGGGCCGGCGTTCGCTCCAAACAGTGCAGCAGGAATTACTTGACGCTGACGAGCTTGATCTCGAACTGCACGGCCACGTTCGGCGGGAACGGGGTCCGCGGGTCGGCGCCATAGGCCTTGTCGGCCGGGAGCGTGACCTCCCACTTGGAACCTGCCGGCATCTGCAGCAGCACCTCGCGCATCGCGGGCATCTCGATCTCGCTGACCTTGATCCCGGGGATCGACTGCGCCGCGCGCGCCTGCGCCGGACGCTCACCCCACGCGAACGGACCGTTGACCTCGAGCTGGACCGTGCTGGCCTGCGTCGGCTTCGCACCGGTGCCGTTCTCGACCACGCGGTACTGCACGCCGCTCGGCAGCACCTTCACGCCGGCCTTGGCCTTGTTGGCATTGATGAAGGCGTCGCTCTTGGTCTTGTTCTGCGCCGCGGCCTGGTCCCACTCGGCCTTGGCCTTCGCTTCCTGGCGCTTCTGCATGTTCTGCACGGTGGTGCGCAGTGCGTCGACCGGCACCGCGGGCTGCTTCTTCGCGTACGCGTCCTGCAGCGCCTTGATGACGGTGTTGATGTCGATCTGCTCGCCACGCGCCGCGAGGCTGGCGATGTTGGCGCCGGCGTCGTAGCCGAGCGCATAGCTGAGCTTGCCCTTCTCGGACGTGGTGTCCTGCGCGTTCGCGAGACCCGCGGACAGGACCAGAGCCGCCGTCGCGACGGCCATCAGACGAAACTTCATTAAACAATCTCCGGAAAGGATGCTCGGTGCGCCACATGCGCCGGGACGTCCCGCGTCCCGCGATGCACCCCGGTCGACAGCCCCGAGTGGCGCGCTAGGATACTGGCGGCAGCGCTTAACCGCCACTGACGCCGACCCGTAGGACAGCGGCCCCGCCCGCGAGTTCCGCGGGGTTTCCAGCGGCCGTGGGCGTCCGTTTTCCTCCCGTTGGGATCCTCCATGTCCGACTCCGCCGCATCCCCGCCGGTCACCGTCGCCGACCGCGACGCCGTCCGCATCATCACCGTCAACCGCCCCGACAAGCTCAACGCGCTCAATGCCGCGACGCTCGACGCGCTCGATGCGGCCTTCGCCGCCGCGATCGCCGACCCGGCCATCCGCGCCATCGTCCTGACCGGCGCGGGGCCCAAGGCGTTCGTCGCCGGCGCGGACATCGCCGAGATGAACGGTCTCTCGCCGGTCCAGGGCCGCGACTTCTCCCTGCGCGGCCAGCGCATGATGCGCCGCGTGGAGCGCAGCCCGAAGCCGGTCGTCGCCATGGTGAACGGCTTCGCGCTCGGCGGCGGGCTCGAGCTCGCGATGTGCTGCCACCTGCGCATCGCGGCGGACACCGCACGCGTCGGTCAGCCCGAGATCAACCTCGGCCTGATCCCGGGCTTCGGCGGCACGCAGCGCCTGCTGCGTCTCGCGGGTCGCGCCGCCACCCTCGAACTCTGCCTGCTCGGCACGCCGATCGATGCGGCGCGTGCCCGCGAGCTGGGCATCGTCAACCGCGTCGTGCCCGCGGCAGAACTCGAGGCGCAGACGATGGCGATCGCGCAGCAGCTCGCCGCGGCGGCCCCGCTCGCCGTGCGCGGCACGCTCGACTGCGTGAACTACGGCGGCGAATGCGGCATCGAGGAAGGCCTGGAGTACGAGGCGGCGCAATTCGGCCTGATGTTCTCGACGCAGGACATGCGCGAAGGCACCTCGGCCTTCCTCGAACGCCGCAAGCCGACGTTCACCGGAACGTGAGCCCGACGGGATGCCCCGGCTGCGCCTGCGTCGGCAACGCGCCGGCGCATGCGCTGGTCGCGGCACTCGCCCGGGACGACCTCGACCGCGCACTGGACCTCGGGCTGCTCGACACGACGGGCTGCCCGACCTGCAGTGCCGCGTGCACGGCCACGCTGGTCGGATACCGCGATGAGCGCCGGGCCGCACTGGCCGCACGGGAGCGCTTTCGCGCGCGCCAGGCACGCCTCGCGCGACGGGCCGCCGAGAAGGCGGCGCGCATGCCTTCGTCGGCGACGGAGCGGTCGATCGCAGCGGCGCGCCCCGCGCTGCCCGCAGCGGCGGCCGACGTGCTCGCCCGCGCGCTGGCTCGCGCCAAGGCACCGAGGCCATGAGCCCGCCGCGCCCCCCGCGTGACGGGACCGGCGAACGTACGCCGTCCCGCGGGCGGGACGCGGGCCTACGCGCTACCGCCCGGCGCCCGAAGGAGGCACCGCCGAAGCGCTCCGGCGCCGGCGTGGCGAGCGGCGACGCCGCGAAACGACCTGCGCATCCCGAACCGGCCCGGCGCTCCACGCGGGCCACACGCGCGACGCAGCCCGCACCGCCGACCGGGCGCGCCAGCCGGACATCGTCCGGACACGGGGCAGCACCGGCCCCGCCAGCGGGCGTGAAGCCCGCCCGCCGACGCAGCGGCGGAAGCCGCGAGGGGACACCGCCCCCGTCCTCCGGAGACTCCGCTCCACCGCCGACGCGCGCTGCCCGCTCGAAGGCAGCGGCACAGCCCGGCCCTGCACGGCGTATGCGGCCACGCGAGATCGGGGAGATGTTCGTCCGCCTGCGCGACGCGAATCCCGCGCCGACGACGGAACTCGAATACTCGACCCCGTACGAGCTGCTCGTGGCGGTGACGCTCTCCGCACAGATGACCGACGTGGGTGTGAACAAGGCGACCCGTCGACTGTTCCCGGCAGCCAACACGCCGGCGGCGATGGCCGCTCTCGGCGTCGACGGTCTCATCCCCTACATCGCGAGCGTCAACTTCCACCGGACGAAGGCGGCGAACGTGGTCGCGGCCGCGCATCGGCTGCTCGAACTGCATGGCGGGGAGGTGCCGCGCGAGCGCGAGGCGCTCGAGGCGCTGCCCGGCGTGGGGCGGAAGACGGCGAACGTGGTGCTCAACACGGCTTTCGGCGAGTCGACGATGGCGGTCGACACGCACATCTTCCGCGTCTCCAACCGCACGGGCCTCGCACCCGGGCGGGACGTGCGCGAGGTCGAGGACGGGCTGCTGCGCGCCATCCCCGACGAGTTCCTGCGTGATGCGCACCACTGGCTGATCCTGCACGGGCGCTACACGTGCAAGGCACGGCTGCCGGAATGCCCGCGCTGCATCGTGCGCGATCTCTGCCAGTACACGGCGAAGACCCCGGGCACCCCGCCGCCGCTGGAGGTATCGCCCGGCCGCGTGGCGAAAAAAAGCCCCCGGAAGGCCGGGGGCTGAGGAGAGAGATGTCGCGATGATGCGGTGAATCAGAACGCGAACTGCGTGCGCACCGCGTACTGGCCGGTGTCGTCGCCGTTGACCTCGTTCTCGCCGCGCGTGTAGTTGAACATGATGCGCATGGCGGGGTTGAGGTAGTAGTTGACGCCGAAGATCATCGACGTGGCCTCGCGGCGGAAGATGTCCTTGTTCTCGATCACGTCGTAGCGGGCGGTGATCTCCCAGATGCCCTTGTCGACGTACTTCGGCGCGCCGAAGACGCCCGTCGCCGCCTTGTAGGCGCGGTGGCCGCCGATGATGTAGGCGCCCTGCACGTACCAGGTCTCGACCTCGTGGTCGCCGCCGACCGGGCGACCGAAGTCGGCCATCGCGTACTCGCCCTGCAGGAACAGCGGGCCGAACGAGGCGGCGGCCTCGACGCCCACGGCGGTCATGCTGTCGCCGCTCGCACCGGTGACGGTCGCGATCGTCTGCGCCGGGCCACGGCGGCCGGCGTAGTTGGCGACGGCGGTCAGGTCGGGCGAGCCGAGGTTGAGGTTCTCGGTGCTGGCCCAGCCGCCGAAATGGAGCGTGCTCTGCTCGGTGTTGATCGGCGCGAACGTGACGCGGCCCGAGGCGCCCACGCCCTCGTTGCGCGCGCCAGCGGCGCTGCGCAGGTTGAACCCGCTGAAGCCGGCGGTGAAGTTGTCGCCCGAGTACAGGTAGCCGAGGCCCTGCTGGAACTGGCGACCGTTGAAGAGGCCGGTCGCCGACGCGAACGGACGCTCCATCATCAGGATCTCGTTGGAGCTGGTGAGCTCCTCCATGGCGCGGTACGGCTTGAAGTGACCGATGGTCACGCGGTTCTTGCCGAAGGCCTTGCTGATGAAGGCATCGCGCAGGCCGTCGAGGTTCGTGCCGGCGGCGAAGTCCTGCTCGAGCTTGTAGTCCCAGCCGTAGGCCTTGCCCGACAGCGTGAGGCGGGCACGACGGAACTCCGTGGTGCCGGTGGTCGCGGCGACGTCGCGATCGAACGCGTAGGCGTCGAAGTGGATGCGGCCGCCGAGCGAACCCTCGAACTTGCCGTCGGCCGAGGTGATCTTGAGGCCACCCTTGGTGTCGACCTTCGGCGCACCGGTGGTGACCTGCTTGATGGCCGCGGCGGTGTCGACGTTGACATCCGACTGCGCGTCGCTGCGCTCCTCGAGCTCGGCGACCTTCGCCTGCAGGAGCTCGAGCTGCGCCTTCAGCGCGGCGAGCTCCTCGTCGCGCGAGTTCTGCGCGGACGCGTCGAAGCTGGTGATGGCGAGGGCGACCGCGACGGCGGACGCGAGGACCGAATGACGCATGGCAATGGCTCCTGGATGGGATGTTCGACCGGGTTCGCCGGGGCGTTAAGGCCCGGTGAAGCGGCGCCAGACTGAACGGAGATTCTGACAGGGCGGTTACAGCGCACGCCTGCCCGGACCACCGGCGCGCTGGAGCCTGCCGAGCGACGATGACGAAGGCGCGACAGCGGCTGTCATGCGGATGTCATGCGATGCACATGGCGCTGTCACACACGGGCCGTCCAATGCCGCCCCGAAGTGCCGGCCGCGCCGGCATCGACTCGCCAGGAGCCGCACGTGTTCACCTCGTTCAAGTCCCGCCTCGTCGCACTCGCCCTTGCCGGCGTGATCGCGCTCCCCGCTTCCGCCGCCGAGATCACCGGCGCGGGCGCCACGTTCATCTACCCGCTGATCTCCAAATGGTCGGCCGACTACGCCAAGGCCACCGGCACGCGCGTCAACTACCAGTCGATCGGCTCGGGCGGCGGCATCGCGCAGATCAAGGCGCGCACCGTCGACTTCGGCTCGACCGACCGCCCGCTCTCGCCGCAGGAGCTCGCACAGGGCGGCCTGTTCCAGTTCCCGTCGGCCATCGGCGGCGTGGTGCCGGTGTACAACGTCGCCGGCCTGAAGGCCGGCCAGCTGCGCCTCGACGCGGCGGTTCTCGCCGACATCTTCCTCGGCGACATCAAGACCTGGAACGACCCGCGCATCACGGCGCTCAATCCGGGCGTGACGCTGCCGGCGCAGCGCATCACCGTCGTGCACCGCTCCGACGGCTCGGGCACCACGTTCAACTTCACCAACTACCTGTCGAAGGTCAGCCCGGAGTGGAAGACCAAGGTGGGCGAAGGCACCGCCGTGAACTGGCCGACCGGCGTGGGCGGCAAGGGCAACGAGGGCGTCGCCGCGTACGTCAAGCAGATCAAGGGCGGCGTGGGCTACGTCGAGCTGTCCTACGCGCTGCAGAACAAGATCGCCTATGCCCGCATGAAGAACGCGGCCGGCAACTGGGTGCTGCCGTCCGACGAGACCTTCCAGGCCGCGGCCGCGTCGGCCGACTGGGCCAAGGCGAAGGACTTCTTCCTCGTCATGACGAACGCGCCGGGCGCCAACGCGTGGCCGATCACCGCGACGAACTTCATCCTGATGCAGAAGAAGCCGAAGGACCGCGCCCGTGCCAAGGCGGCGATGGAGTTCTTCCGCTGGGCCTACACCAACGGCGATGCCCAGGCCCGCTCGCTCGACTACGTGCCGCTGCCGGACTCGCTGGTCAGGCAGGTCGAGGCGACGATGGCCGCCAACAGTCGCTGAGCGGCGCCCCCCGCTGGTACGAACGGGCCCTCGGGCCCGTTCGTCGTCGCGTCGGCACGGGGCAGGCAGCGGGCGACGGGCCGTCATCGGGGTGTAACAAAAGCATCATTTAATGGGCGCTCCCGATGACCCTGGAGCCGCGCATGCGCCTCGCGACGCGTACCCTCGCCCTCTCCCTCGTCCTCGCCGTGTCCGTGACGGCCTGCGGCGGCGGCGACCGTGACACCGCCGCTTCCGCCCCGAATGCGGCCGGCGCCGCCGCGACCGGCGGCACTCAGGCGGCCACCGCGCAGATCACCGGCGCGGGCGCGACCTTCATCTATCCGCTGATCTCGAAGTGGGCCTCGGACTACCAGGCCGCGACCGGCGGGCGCATCAACTACCAGTCCATCGGCTCGGGCGGCGGCATCGCCCAGATCAAGGCCGGCACGGTCGACTTCGGCTCCACCGACAAGCCGCTGAGCAGCGAGGAACTCGCCGCCGCCGGCCTGGGCCAGTTCCCGTCCGCGATCGGCGGCGTGGTGCCGGTGGTCAACATCGACGGCATCGCGCCGGGCCAGCTCAAGCTCACCGGGCCCGTGCTCGCCTCGATCTTCATGGGCAAGGTGGCGACCTGGAACGACCCGGCCATCGCCGCGCTCAATGCAGGCGTGACGCTGCCCGCGACGAAGATCACCGTGGTGCGCCGCTCCGACGGCTCGGGCACGACGTTCAACTTCGCCAATTACCTCTCCAAGGTCAGCCCGGAGTGGAAGGCGAGCCTCGGCGAGGGCACCACGCTCAACTGGAAGACGGGCGTCGGCGGCAAGGGCAACGAGGGCGTGGCGTCCTACGTGAAGCAGATCAAGGGCGCGATCGGCTACGTCGAGCTGTCCTACGCGCTGCAGAACAAGATGGCGCACGCTCAGCTGCAGAACGCCGCCGGCGAGTGGGTGCAGCCGGGCGCCGCCTCGTTCCAGGCTGCCGCGGCCTCGGCCGACTGGAAGAACGCGCGCGACTTCTCGCTCGTGATCACCAATGCCCCGGGCCAGGGCGCGTGGCCGATCACCGCGACGAACTTCATCCTCATGCACAAGCAGCCGAAGGACGCCGAGCGCAGCAAGCAGGCACTGGCGTTCTTCCGCTGGGCGCTCGAGAACGGCCAGCAGCAGGCCCAGTCGCTCGACTACGTGCCGCTGCCCGCCGAGCTCGTCGAGCAGGTGAAGGGCTACTGGGCCTCGGAATTCAAGTGATCGACGGGCGTCCGCACCTGCGGACGCCGATGTGAGCAGGACATCCGACGCGGTGGCGTGAGCCACCGCGCGGATCGAGACGACGACACAGCGCCCGGGCGGCCGCGTGAGCGGGCCCGGGCGATCCGATGCGCGGCCTTCCGGAAACGCAGGCACCGATGAATTCCACCCTCCTCCCCGCCGCCCCCCGCCGCGACGTCGACGCGCGCAACGATCGCGCCTTCCGCTACGTGCTGGGCGCCACCGTTGCACTGGTCCTGGTCGCGCTCGCCGCGGCGGCGCTGTCGATGCTCTGGGGCGGCCGCGACGTGCTGTCGAAGGAAGGGCTCGACTTCTTCACCACCACGGACTGGAATCCGGTGGAGGACAAGTACGGCGCGCTCGTCCCGATCTACGGCACCGTGGTGACCGCGCTGATCGCGATGCTGATCGCCGTCCCGGTCAGCTTCGGCATCGCCTTCTTCCTCACGGAGGTCGCGCCGCGCTGGGCGCGCGGGCCCATCGGCTCGGCGATCGAGCTGCTGGCCGGCATCCCGTCGATCATCTACGGCATGTGGGGCCTGTTCGTGCTCGTGCCGGTGATGACCGAGCACGTCACGCCGTGGCTCAACGACAACCTCGGCACGTGGCCGGTCATCGGCCGCCTCTTCCAGGGCCCGCCGCTGGGCATCGGCATGCTCACCGCCGGCATCGTGCTGTCGATCATGGTGATCCCGTTCGTGAGCTCCGTCATGCGCGAGGTCTTCCTCACGGTGCCGACGCGCCTGAAGGAATCGGCCTATGCGCTGGGCTCCACCCGCTGGGAGGTGACCTGGGACATCGTGCTGCCCTATACACGCTCGGCGGTCATCGGCGGCGTCTTCCTCGGGCTGGGTCGTGCGCTGGGCGAGACGATGGCGGTGGCCTTCGTCGTCGGCAACAGCGTGAACTTCTCGCCGTCGCTGCTCGAGCCCGGCACCACGATCGCGGCGCTGATCGCCAACGACTTCGGCGAGGCGACCGAGACCTACCGCTCCGCACTGCTCCTGCTGGGCTTCGTGCTGTTCATCGTCACCTTCGTCGTGCTCGCCCTCGCCCGCCTCATGCTCATGCAGCTCTCGCGCCGGGAGGGCCGCTGATGGCCGCCGCAGACGCGCTGTACCGCCGCCGCCGCGTCAAGAACGTCGTCGCGGTCGTCCTGGCCTGCGCCGCCGCGCTCTTCGGCCTGTTCTTCCTCGGCTGGATCCTCTGGACGCTCGCCGCCAAGGGCATCGCCGGCATCGACTGGGCGCTGTTCTCGCAGGACACGCCGCCGCCGATGCAGGAAGGCGGGCTGCGCAACGCCTTCTTCGGCAGTGCCGTCATGTGCCTGATGGCGATCCTGATCGGCACGCCGATCGGCATCGCGGCCGGCACGTGGCTCGCGGAGTTCGGCCATGCGCGCCGCATCGGCACGGTGGTTCGCTTCGTCAACGACATCCTGCTCTCCGCGCCCTCCATCGTGCTGGGCCTGTTCGTCTACACGCTGATCGTGGCGCGCGAGGAGCCGGTCGGCGGCTTCTCGGCCGTCGCAGGCGCCGTCGCGCTCGCCTTCATCGTGCTGCCGGTCGTGGTCCGCACGACGGACGAGATGCTCCGCCTCGTGCCTTCCCAGATGCGCGAGGCGGCGCTGAGCCTCGGCGTGCCGCAGTGGAAGGTGATCGTGCAGGTGCTCTACCGCAGCGCGTCCGCGGGCATCGTCACCGGCGTGCTGCTCGCGCTGGCGCGCATCTCGGGCGAGACCGCGCCGCTGCTGTTCACGGCCTTCGGCAACCAGTTCTGGAACTCGGACATCAGCGAGCCGACCGCCAGCGTGCCGGTGGTGATGAACCAGTTCGCCGGCAGCCCGTTCGATACCTGGCAGGTGCTGGCCTGGGCCGGCGCGCTCGTCCTCACCCTGTTCGTCCTCATCGTGGCGCTGCTCGCACGCGCGATCGTGCTCCGCAACCGCATCACCCATGACTAACCCGGCCGCCGCTCACGCCATGAACGACACCCGCCTCGATATCGCCATGCCGCATCGCGACGCCGCCGCTGCGGCACCGGTCAAGCTCGCCGCGCGCGGCCTCGACTTCTACTACGGCGAGGCTCGCGCCCTGCGCGGAATCGACCTCGAGATCCCGGAGAAGCGCGTGACCGCGCTGATCGGGCCGTCCGGCTGCGGCAAGTCGACGCTCCTGCGCATCTTCAACCGCATCTACTCGCTCTATCCCAAGCAGGTCGCCAAGGGCGAGGTCCTGCTCGACGGGCAGAACATCCTCGATCCCAAGTACCCGCTCAACCGCCTGCGCACCAAGGTCGGCATGGTGTTCCAGAAGCCGGTCCCGTTCCCGATGACGATCTACGAGAACGTCGCGTACGGCATCCGGCACCACGAGCGGCTCTCCAAGGCCGACATGAACGACCGCGTGGAGCAGGCGCTGCGCCAGGCGGCGATCTGGGACGAGGCCAAGGACAAGCTCAATTCCAGCGCGCTCGGGCTGTCGGGCGGCCAGCAGCAGCGCCTGTGCATCGCGCGTGCGATTGCGCTGCGCCCGGACGTCCTGCTGCTCGACGAGCCGACCTCGGCGCTGGATCCCATCTCCACCAGCCGCATCGAGCAGCTGATCGAGGAGCTCAAGCGCGACTTCACGATCACGATCGTGACCCACAACATGCAGCAGGCGGCGCGCATCTCCGACTTCACCGCCTTCATGTACCTCGGCGAGCTCATCGAGCACGGCACGACCGAAATGATCTTCTCCAACCCCTCGAAGCAGCAGACCGAGGACTACATCACGGGCCGCTTCGGCTGATCCTCGCGACCGCGCCCACCGACGCCCGGCCGCACCCATCGCAGGACGAGACGCCATGCACGAACACATCCTCAAGAGCTTCGACGCCGAGCAGCAGCGCCTGCTGGACGAGACCCTGCGCATGGGCGAGATGGCGGCGAGCCAGCTCGAGGCTGCGCTCGACGTCGTGCAGCGCCGTGACGACAAGGCCGCCGCGCGCGTGATCGCCAACGACGAGGCCATCGATGCGCTCGAGCACGAGGTCAGCCACGACGTCATGAAGCTCGCCCTGCGCGGCCCCATGGCCCGCGACCTGCGGGAGATCCTCGCGGCGATCCGCATCGCCTCGGACATCGAGCGCATCGGCGACTACGCGGCGAACGTCGCCAAGCGCTCGATGGCGCTCAACACCGCGCCGCCGCTGCCGCAGATCGCCGGCCTGCAGATGATCGGCCGCCTCGCCGTGCGCCAGGTGCGCGATGTGATCGCGGCCTACCGCGACAACGACGTCGAGGCCGCGCAGCGCGTGCGGGCGGCCGATGCCGAGCTCGACGCCGCCTACACCGGCCTGTTCCGTGAACTGCTGACCTACATGATGGAGGACGCGCGCGCGATCACGCCGTGCACCCACCTGCTGTTCATGGCCAAGAACATCGAGCGCATCGGCGACCACGCGACCAACATCGCGGAGAACGTCTGGTTCCTCGTCAAGGGCGAGGAGGCGCTGCCGCCGCGCGAGAAGGCCGACGAGAGCAACACGGCCACGCTCTGAGCGCCGCCGGGCGTGCGACACGGGCGGCGGCTGCCGCCCGTCGTCGTTTAAGGAGTTGGGAACTGCATCCCGGTCCGCGCGGTCCACGTAGGGATAGAAGACGGCCGGCGCCCACAGCCGGCCGTTGGCGGTCCCCGGCCGTCCTGCCACCGCGCTAGCATCGCGGCATTCGCGGCCCTGCCGCCCACATGGAGAAGAGCATGTCCCGTTCGATCAAGACCCCGGCCCTCGCGGCCGCCATCACCGGCTCGCTGATGCTCGCCGGCTCGGCGTTCGCCGCCACCCCGCTGGCCCAGGGCTACATGCTCGGCGCCGACGCCCAGTCGGCGACCCAGAAGGACGCCAAGGCCGCCGAGGCCAAGTGCGGTGCCGACAAGGCCAAGACCGCCGAAGGCAAGTGCGGCGAAGGCAAGTGCGGCGAGGGCAAGTGCGGTGCCGCCAAGAAGACCGACGGCAAGGCCGCCGAGGGCAAGTGCGGCGAAGGCAAGTGCGGCGCCGCGAAGAAGGACGCCAAGGCCGGTGAAGGCAAGTGCGGCGAGGGCAAGTGCGGCGGCGCCGCCTGACCCTCCACCGCGGGTGCCCACGGTGACCGGCCTCGCCTGCGACGCCGTGGGCCTGGGCCTGCGGCGGGCCCTCCTGGGCCCGCTGCGGGCAGCCTCCCCTGGCCGCTTCGACTTCCTCGAAGCGGCCCCGGAAAACTGGATCGGTATCGGCGGCGCCCTGGGCGAGGCGTTCGAGGAGCTCGCCGCGCGCCATCCGATCGCCTGCCATGGCCTCTCGCTCTCGCTCGGTGGGCCCACGCCGCTGGACGAGACGTTCCTGCTGAAGCTGCGGCGCTTCCTCGACCGCTATCGCTGCCCCCTCTACAGCGAGCATCTGTCCGCCTGCAGCGACGCGCAAGGCCAGCTCTACGACCTGATGCCGGTGCCGTTCACGCCGGCCTCCGTACGGCACGTGGTCGAGCGAATCCGCCGCACGCAGGACATCCTCGGGCGACGGATCGCGGTGGAGAACATCTCCTACTACGCCACGCTCGACCGCGACGCGCCGGATGCGATGCCGGAAATCGACTTCATCAACACGGTGCTCGAGCGCGCGGACTGCGACCTGCTCCTGGACGTCAACAACATCGTCGTCAACGCGACCAATCACCGCTACGACGCCGATGCCTTCCTCGCCGCGCTTCCAGGCGAGCGCATCGCCTGCATCCATGTCGCCGGCCATTTCGACGAGGCGCCCGACCTCAAGATCGACACGCACGGCGCCCCCGTGAGCGACCCGGTCTGGGCACTGCTCGACCGCGCCTACGCCCGGTTCGGGCCGCGCCCCACGCTTCTCGAGCGCGACTTCGACATGCCCCCGTTCGACGAGTTGCTCGCCGAACTCGACGAGGTGCGCTCGCGCCTCGCGCGGGCGCCGCGCGCCACGCGTGCCGCCGCCTGAGAACGCCGGATGGCCGACGCGCCGCAGCACCACGTCCTGGGAGCCTACATCCGTGACCCGGCAGCCAATCCCGCGCCGCCGGGCATCGAGGCGCGACGCCTGAAGGTCTACGCGGACCTGTTCTACCGGAATGTCGAAGGCCTCCTCGCCACCGCATTCCCGGTGATCCGCCGAACGCTGGCCGACGACGGCTGGCATGCGCTGGTCCGCGACTTCCTGCGCGAGCACCCCGCGCGCACCCCGCTGTTCGCCGAAGTCTCGCGCGAGATGCTGCGCTACCTGGAGACGCGCGAGGCGTCGGGCCGCGGCGACCCGCCCTGGCTGCGCGAGCTCGCGCATTACGAATGGGTGGAACTCGCGCTGCAGGTGAGCGAAGCCCGGCCGCAGGACGTGCCGCACGATCCGGACGGCGACCTGCTCGCGGGTGAGCCCGTCCTGTCGCCATTGGCCTGGCCGCTCGCCTACGTCTGGCCCGTGCACCGGATCGGCCCCGGTCACCTGCCCTCGGATGCGCCGACGCAGCCGACCCTCCTGCTCGTGCGCCGAGGCGCCGAAGGCGACGTGGTGTTCGTCGAGCTCAGCCCGCTGGCCTTCCGGCTCCTCCAGCGCATCGAGGACGAGCCCGAGCGCACCGGCATGGCACACCTGCAGGCGCTGGCGCTCGAAGCGGGAGCCGCCGACATGGAAGCCTTCGTGAGCCAGGGCGCGGCGATGCTCGGCTCGTTGCGCGCGGACGGCACGCTGCTCGGCACGCGCGTCGGCTGACCCCTCGCACGGGCCGCGGGGGAGGCGTCTGCTAGGCTTTGCGCCGTCCCTCCGGCGTCACGTCTCCCCCACCGTGCCCGAGTCCCCCCGCCTCGCCACCCGTTTCCGCGGGTTCCTGCCCGTGGTCGTCGACGTCGAGACCGGCGGTTTCGACTGGAACCGCCATGCCCTGCTGGAAATCGCCGTGGTCCCGCTGGACCTCGATGCCGGCGGCCGCCTCGTGCCGTGCCCGGCGACCAGCTCCCACGTGATCCCGGCACCGGGGACCGAGATCGATCCGAAGTCGCTCGAGGTGACCGGCATCGACATCGGGCACCCCTTCCTCGACGCGAAGAGCGAGCGCCAGGCGCTGGACGTCGTGTTTGCGCCCGTGCGCGCGGCGATGCGCAGGCACGGCTGCCAGCGCGCGATCCTGGTCGGCCACAACGCGCACTTCGACCTCAATTTCCTCAATGCCGCGGTGGCGCGCTCGCAGCATCCGCGCAATCCGTTCCACCCCTTCAGCGTCTTCGACACGGTGACGCTCGCGGGCGTCGCCTACGGGCAGACCGTGCTGGGACGCGCGCTCGTCGCCGCGGGCATCCCATGGGATGCGAGCGAGGCGCATTCGGCGGTCTACGACGCCGAGCGCACCGCGGAGCTGTTCTGCGGCATCGTCAATGCATGGCCGATGCTGACCCGCGCGCCGGCCGACGCCAGCGATTCCCACACCCGGACCGACGGATCCGACATCGCCTGACGCGTCGGCCCTGCGCCGGCCTCGAACCCGCGTTCAGGCGCTGCCCTACGACGCGACGACTTGCGGGGGATACGACCGCCGCGCCGCGTCCGTCCGTACCAGCGCGGCCGGACGGCGCGGGCTCGGCGCCTCAGAGCGTGATCCCGCCCGCCGCGACCGGCGTGGACGACGGCGCGCTCGGCGGCTCCTTCGAGGCCGGCTCGAGCGTGATCGCGAGCGTGGACCCGCCGGCGAGCTCGCCGCGCAGGTCCTTCGGCACGTCGACCCAGTGCGAGTGCTTGACATTGACGAAGCCGAGCACGCGCGGACGGCCGCCCTCCGGGATCAGCCACAGCACGGGCAGTCGATCCCCGGTCTTGGTGACGCCGGGCATCGGCACGAGCCACATGCCGCCGGTGTCGCGGTCGATGCTCGCGAGGAAGGCCGGCGAACCGTCGTCCTGCACCAGCTTGGTGACCGGCAGGAGCGGGAGATCCTGAAGGCCGTCGCGCGCGACGTCGGTCGGCACCGGCGCCGGCGCGGGTGTCGTCGCGATCGGGGCGGGCGTCGCCTGCGGCTGCAGGCCCGGCCTCATCACCGCGACGACGGCGAGCGCCGCCGCCATGGCGAAGCCGGCGGCGGCGGCACCGCGCCAGAAGGCGAGCTTCGGGCCCGCCGCGTCGCGACCCTCGCCGACCGGCGACCAGCCCAGGCGGGTGCGGACCTTCGGCCAGACGTGCGCGGGCACGTCCTCGTCGCCCAGTTCGTCGTTGAGCGGCGCGAGACGCGTACTCCACTCCTCGACCAGCCGCGCGAACGCGGGATCGCGGCTCGCACGGCGGCGCGCCTCGAGCATGGCCGCCGCGTCGAGCACGCCGAGGACGTATTCGCCGGCCTGCACGTCGGCGGAAGGGGGATCACGTTCGATGTCGTGTTCGCGCATGTTCACTGCTCCAGGCAGGCGCGGAGCTGGATCAGGCCGCGGCGGATCCAGCTCTTCACCGAGCCCAGCGGCGCGCCGCTCCGGCGCGCCAGCTCTTCATAGGTCGCACCGTCGAAGAACGCGGTGCGGATCAGCCCGCGGCGGCGCTCGTCGAGGCGCTGCATGCATCGCTGCAGGCGCTCGCGATCGGTATGCGCCTCGGCCTCGTCGATGGGCGTGGCGCCGCCGTCCGGCAGCTCGTCGCCGAGTTCGATGGCGGTGGTGCGGACGGTGTGCCCCGGCGACCGGAGGCGATCGATCGCGCGATTGCGCGCGATCATCCCCATCCACGCCATCGGGCTCGCGCGCGACGGGTCGAACTGGTCCGCCTTGTGCCAGATCGCCGTGAACACTTCCTGCAGCACGTCCTCGGCCTCCGCGCGGTCGGGCAGCAGGCGCAGGCAGATCGAGAACAGGCGGGGCGAGGTCGCGCGATACAGGCGCTCGAACGCGGCACGATCGCCGCGTGCCACGTCGGCGAGCAGCTCGGCCTGGGCGTCGCTTTCGAGCGCGCCGGGCGCGGGCGAGGTAGTGAGCATGGAAGCTCCGGGAAAGCGATGGCGGGCGTCGATCAACATCCGGTCCCCGTGTGCGGCGCCGGAAGCTGAACGGTTATGCCACGCGCCGTCCGCCCCCCGCAACCCTACGATGCGGTCTTGGGACGGATTACGGAGCGACGCGCGACGCGGATGCAGCCGGGTTCGGTCAGGCGCGCTCCTCGCGCGCGCGACGCCGCGCGCGTACCGAACGCGCGATGCCGTACAGACTCACCGCGACCCACGCCAGCTCGAGCAGGAACACCGAGAGGTTGAACGCGTCCCAGAGCGAAATGAGCACGCCGGTCGCGCCGAACAGGTTGAGCAGCTGATAGCGCAGGCTCGTGCCGAGGATGCGCCCCGCCTGGAGCAGGAAGAACCCGAGCAGGATCGCGAGCGTGCCGGCGAGGCCGACGAGGTCGTACCACTGCAGGTTCATGCCGCCCCCCGCTGCCGGACCGCCTCGAACAGCGTGATGCCCGTCGCGACGGAGACGTTGAGGCTCTCCACGCCGGTCGACGCGGCGCCGGGCATCGGGATCGAGACCAGGCCATCGCAGGTCTCGCGCGTGAGCCTGCGCAGCCCGTCGCCCTCGCCGCCCAGCACCAGGCCCACGTTGCCGCGCAGGTCCACGTCGTACAGCGAGGCCGTCGCCTCGCCCGCCAGGCCGTAGAGCCAGACGCCCATCTGCTGCAGGTCGCGCATCGCGCGCGAGAGGTTCGTGACCGGCACGACCGGCACCGCATCGGCCGCGCCCGCGGACGTCTTGCGCACGGTCGCGTTGACCTGCACCGACTTGTCCTTCGGGATCACCACCGCGGTGACGCCCGCGGCAGCCGCGCTGCGCAGGCAGGCGCCAAGGTTGTGCGGATCCTGCACGCCGTCGAGGATGAGCACGAGCGCGCGGCCCTCGGCCGCCTCCACGAGCCCCTGCAGCTCGTTCTCGCTCCACGTCCGGGCCGCGACGTAGCGCGCGATCGCGCCCTGGTGGCGCAGGCCGCCGGCGGCCCCGTCCAGCGCCTGCTGCGCGACCCGGCGCACCGGGATGTCCAGCCGCCTTGCCTGCGACTCGATCTCGAGGATGCGCGGATTCTTCGCCCCGGCCTCCAGAAGCACTTCGCGCACATGTTCCGCGTCGTTCTGCAACGCGGCCGAGACGGCATTGATGCCGGCGATCCACTGGTTCTGCTTGCTCATGCGGGCATTGTGACGCGGAGGGGGCCGACGCGCAGCGTCCGGTGCGTGGCGTACCGGCCACCCGGCGCCTTGCCGCCCGTCCAGCGGTCGTCCCGCGCGGGGCGCCGTGCGGGGCAGTCCACGCCCGCACGGCCGCGGCGGGACTCAGTAGGGCTTCTTCACCCGCTTGGCCGGCTTCCCGCGCGGCGGCAGGGGCTTCAGGCCACCCCCGTCCTCCACCAGGCGGAAGTCGATGCGCCGGTCCTCCACGCTGGCCTTGAGCACCACGATGCCGACGCGGTCGCCCAGCCGGTATTCCTTGCCGCGCCGATCGCCGGTGAGCGTCTTGCGGATCGGGTCGAAGTGGTAGAAGTCGTTCGGCAGCTGCGTGACGTGCACGAGGCCGTTGACCTTCGAGCCGTCCAGCTCGACGAACAGGCCGAAGCTCGTCACGCCACTGATCACGCCGTCGAACTCGCCGCCGACGTGCTGCTCCATCCAGGCGGCGCGGTAGCGCTCGTCGACCTCGCGCTGTGCCTCGTCCGCCCGCCGCGAACGCTCGGAGCACTCCAGCGAGAGCTGCGCCATCGCGCTCGGCGAATAGCGGAACTTCTCCGGCTTCGCGCCGCTGAGCGCGTGCTTGATCGCGCGATGCACCAGCAGGTCCGGATACCGCCGGATCGGCGACGTGAAGTGGGCATACGCGTCCAGGGCGAGGCCGAAGTGGCCGACGTTCGTCGGCGCGTAGACGGCGAGCGACTGGCTGCGCAGCAGCACCGATTCCAGCAGGGCCGCGTCCGGGCGGTCGCGGATCTTGCGAAGCAGGCCGGTGAAGTCCTTCGGGCGGACCTTCGCCCACGCGGGCATCGACAGGCCGAATTCCTTGAGGAACTCCAGCAGGTCCTCGTACTTCTGCTCCGGCGGCCGCTCGTGGATGCGGTAGGGCGCGGGGATCTCCTTCTCCATCAGGAACTTCGCCGCTTCCACGTTCGCGGCGATCATGCATTCCTCGATCAGCTTGTGCGCATCGTTCCGCTGCAGCATGCCGGCCTGGACGACCTCGCCCTGCGGACCGAGCACGAAGCGCACCTCGCCCGATTCGAACTCGATCGCGCCGCGCCGCTCGCGCGCCTTCACGAGGCAGCGGAACAGGTCGTGGAGGCTCTCGATATGCGGCATCAGCGAGCCGATGTACGCGCGGGCCTCGGCCTGGGCTTCGGCCGGCACGTCGTCGCCGATCGCATTCCAGACCTGGGTATAGGTCAGCCGGGCATGCGAGTGCATGACCGCCTCGTAGAAGCGCGAGCCGGTCACAAGGCCCTTGCGGTCGACCTGCATGTCGCAGACGAAGCACAGGCGGTCGACCTTGGGCTTGAGCGAGCAGATGCCGTTCGAGAGCGTCTCCGGCAGCATCGGCACGACGAAGCCGGGGAAGTAGACGGACGTCGCGCGCTTCTGCGCCTCGTCGTCGAGCGGCGTGCCGATGCGCACGTAGTGCGAGACATCGGCGATCGCGACGATCAGGCGGTAGCCGTCGCGGTTGGGCTCGGCGTAGACGGCGTCGTCGAAGTCCTTGGCGTCTTCGCCGTCGATGGTGACGAGCGGGACCTGGCGCAGGTCCACCCGGCCCATCGCGGTCTCGGCGTCGACGTCGACCGGGATCGATGCGGCCTGCTCCAGCACCGGCTGCGGGAACTCGTGCGGGATGTCGTGGCCGTGGATCGCGGCCTGCACCGCGAGCGACGCGGTCAGGCGGTCGCCGAGCACGGTGAGGATGCGGCCGATCGGCGAATGCTTGCCGTCCGGCATCTCGGTGATCTCGGCCACCACGACCTGGCCGTCCCGCGCCTCGCCGCGCGCATCGGGCGGGATCAGGATGTCCTGCTGGATGCGGCGGTCGTCGGGAATGACGAAGCCGATGCCGGCGCGCATGTCGAAGCGGCCGATGAGGCGGGTGAGGCGGCGCTCGAGGATCTCCACGATGCCGCCCTCGCGGCGCCCGCGGCGGTCGACGCCGGTGACGTTGGCGAGCACGCGGTCGCCATGCATCACCTTGCGCATCTCGGCGGGCGGCAGGAACAGGTCGTCGCCGTTGCCGGGGTCGGGCTTGAGGAAGCCGTAGCCGTCAGGATTGGCGATGACGACGCCGGGCACCAGGTCCACCGCCTGAGCGGGCACGAAGCCGCCCTTGCGGTTCTGCAACACCTGCCCGTCGCGGATCATCGCGCGCAGGCGGAAGTTCAGGGCTTCCTGCCGCTCGGGATCGTCGATGCCGAGCTGCTCGGCGATCACCTCGATCGGTAGCGGGCCGTCGGCGCTCGCGAGCAGCGCGAGGATCATCTCGCGCGAGGCGATGGGCTTCTCGTAGCGCTCGGCTTCCCGGCCGGCAAAGGGATCGGCGTCCGGCCGACCCGACTTGCCGCCGCGCGCGCGCATCGGCTGCGGCGGCTCCGGCATCCACGGCGGCCGCTTCGGGCCGGGCGACTTGCCGCGCGCCGCCGACGCCTCGCCACGCGTGGTTTTCGGGGCGCCACGCTTGGAGGTGGCGGAAGAAGAGGTGCCGCGCGCGCCGCGGCCGCTGCCGGCGGCGGAACCGCCGCGCGAGGGTGTCTTTCGTTTCATGAACAGGATCGTCTCACACGTTCATGAAGGCGGCGTGGCCTAGGGATCGCGGGACATGAGCCGGTACACCGCCCACGCGACGGTGGCCACCACCAGCAGCGTGATGGCGCCCGCGCTCCAGAGGAAGAAGCGTTCGCCGCTGCCGAGGAAGTCGATGCTCACGCCGGCGCCCATCAGGCCCGAGAGCGTCGCGGTGATGCACGTCACCACGATCACCACGGTGAGCGTATGCATCTCGCGGCTGGTGTTCTCCGCCGTCCGCGAGGTGTAGAGCTCGAAGCCGCCGTTGACCATCTCGCGCGTGGACTCCACCGCAAGCATCACCTTGGAATACCGCACGGCGAGATTGCGACAGTGCATCGCCACCTCGTCCGAGAGCGTGGGATCAAAATCGGGACGGCCCAGCGCGTCGAACAGGTCGCGCTGCGCGGCGAGCACCCGCCGCAGCCGGGAGGCCGATCGCCGCAGCTTCTGCATGTCCCGCAGGTGCCGGTGGCTGGGGCAGCGCAGGACGAGAAGCTCGAGGCGATCGAGCGCGGTCTCGAAACCGTCGCGCACGTCGAGGTAGGCGGTGAGGAGGCGGTCCATCAAGGCCACCGCGAAGCTCATCGCATCGAGCTGCCCGGCACGCAGGTACCGGCCCTCGTCGGCGTGGATCGACGTGATGAACTCGACGGGCTCCGGATGCAGCGTCACCACCACGTTGCGCGCGACGCCGACGGTGAGCGGAACATCTTCCAGGCGTTCCACGGCCGCCCAATCGAGCGCACGCGGGTAGAGGTACGTCCAGCCGGCGCTGCGCTGGATCTCGACGTGCGCGGCCCCTGCCCCCGCCAGCAGGCGTGGATCCGCGCCGACTTCCCGCAGGAGGCCGAGCGGCAGGTCGGTTCCGAGGATGTCGATCCAGAGCAGCTGCGAATCGGGCAGCGCATCGAGCCGGGCCAGCTCGCCAGGCGCCAGCTCGCGGCTGCTGCGCGAATCGTCGAACAGCAGCACCCGCACGGCGTCCGCGCGCCCACCCGTTCCTTCCTGCACAGGCGGCTCCGGCCCGGTACGTCGCGACATGCGTGCTCCTACGGCTGCTTTTCTCAATGTCTTTGCACGGGCGCTGCTAAGACTGGCGCAGCGGCATCCGCCACTCCCGTCCACACCGCGAGCCCGTCCATGCAGAACCCCTCATCGCCCGACACCGCGTCCGAGAAGGACGTCGACGAAGCCATCAAGGAGACGTTCCCGGCCAGTGACCCGCCGAGCTTCATGTCGGGCTCCACGGCGGCGCCCACCCGCGAAACGCTGGAATCGGCGGCGCGCGAGGCGCAGCACGACTCCACCGTGACCATCTACCGCGTCGTGGGCGAAGGACAGGTCGCCAAGCCCTTCGGCTCCAGCACCACCACCGGGGGCCGCTGGACGTCCGACGGCACGCCGGCGGTCTATGCCTCGCACTCGCCCGCTACGGCCCTGCTGGAATTCCTGGTGCACTGCGAAGGCACCCCGGCCGAGACGGCCTTCCTCGCGTCCGCGCGCATCCCGCGCGACCGCATCACGCCCCTGACGTCCTACCCGTCGGGCTGGGACGAGCGCCCCTATCGCGACGAGGTACGCCGCGTAGGCGACGAGTGGGCCCGCTCGCACCAGTCGCTTGCCCTGCAGGTGCCGAGCGCGCTCTGCGACGACGCCTGCAACGTGATCCTCAATCCCGAGCACGTGGACGCACCCCTGCTGCAGAGCATCGAGGTGCGCCCGATCCGGATCGACGAGCGACTCAGGCGCGTCGCCGCGGGCTGAGCCCCGGTGGGAAACGAAAAACCCGCGGCGAGCCGCGGGTTTTTCGTTCGGGCGTGGATGTCCGCTCAGTGCTTGCGATCGCCGCGGTCGCCCTGGCCGGGGCCGGCGTCGTTCTTCGCCTGGCGCTTGCGGTCCTGCGACAGCGAGCGGCCGACATCGTCCACTTCCTTGAACCGCCCCTTCTCGTCGCGGCGCACGAAGCGCTTGTCGCCGGGGGTGGGCTCGATGAGTTCGCGTTTGCTCATGGCGCTGGGTCCTCTCGGGGGTGGGCCGAGCGTCGCGCACCGGCGGTGAAAGGCTCGCCAACGCGGCCCCGACGCGAGTCCGGCCGTGCGTCCGATCGTCCGACGAAGCGCGACGGCCGGACTTCCGCCCGCGGACCCATGAACCGGACAGCTTCGCCCGCCGCTCGGGGATCGCGTACCGGCGATAATCGCGGCCTTGGGGAATCACCACGGGCTCGGGGGGGGGGCGGTGGCGAACGTGTGGAAGACGCGGGGCCTCATCGCCCTCGCGGCGCTTTGCCTCGTCGCGACGCAGGCCGCTGCATCGACGGTGTCCGACCTGCTGGCCGAGGCCGACAGGATCAGGAGCTCCGACCCGACCCGATTCGGATCGCTGCTTCGCCGCGCCCGACAGATGGCGCCGCAGGCGACGCCGGCCGAGTCCGACCGGCTGCTGCTCCTCGAGGCCTACCGCGATGCCATCGCCGGTCGGTACGACGCCTCGATCGACGCGGCGCGCGTGCTCGCGGAGCGCGCGGTCGATGCGGGCGTCCGATATCGGGCGGCGTTGCTGGTCGCGAACACCGCGGCCATCACGCGCGATTATCCCCTCGCCTTCCGATACCTCGCGGATGCCACGCTCCTCGAGGCGGCAGTCGGCGACCCGGACGTGCGCGCCACGGGGCTCGGTACCGCCGCGGCGCTGTACATCGAGTTCGGGCGGCATCGGGAAGCGCTCGCCTATGCCGACCGCCTGATCGCGACGGCTCGCACGCCCCGTGCGCTGTGCTTCGGGCATGGCAACCGCACGCGTGCACTGAGCCACCTCGTCACCCAGGCACGCGAGGACGATTTCCGGGTCGCGTCCGCCGTGTGTGCCCGGGCGGCCGAGTCGCTCGCAGGCGCCTTCGTCGACAGCGGGCATGCCCGTTACCTCGTGGCGAAGGGACGCCGTACCGAGGCCCTGCGCATGCTCGAGTCGGCGCTCCCCCGCGCGCGCCGCACCGGCTACACGCGCCTGATCGGCGAGATCCTCGCCGGCATCGCCGAACTACGGCTGCACCATGATGACCACGTGCTCGCGGCGGCACGGGCCACGGAGGTGCTCGATCTCGACAGCCAGCATCCCCACTGGCAACCCCGCATCGACGCGCATCGCGTCCTCTATCGCGTCGCGGAGGCCCGGGGGGACTACCGGGCCGCCTATTCGCATTACCGGCAGTTCCACGCTGCCGAATCGGCGAGCCTGGACGAAGTGCGCACCCGCGAATTCGCGTTCCAGCTGAGCCGCCAGCAGGCCGTCGTGCGCGAGCAGCATGCGCGTGCGCTCGCACATGAGAACCGCGCGCTCCTGCTGGAACGCCGAGCCACGCGCGAGCGCAGCCGGGCCATGCGGCTCGCGATCGTCGCGATGGGCCTGGCCATCGTGGGCGTCGCCTACTGGGCGTGGCTGTCGCGCCGCACCCATCGGCTGCTGCGGCATCTGAGCGAGACGGACGCGCTCACCGGCGTCGCTACGCGCCGGCACTTCGCCCAATGCGCCGAGCGGTCACTCGAGGCCTGCGGGCGACACGCGCGCCCGGTCAGCGTCCTCGTGCTGGATCTCGACCATTTCAAGCGCATCAACGACGAGTGCGGGCACGCCGTCGGCGACTGGGTGCTGCGCGAAGTGGCGCGCGCCTGCGCGTCCCGGGCGCGGGAGGAGGACGTCGTCGGGCGCCTCGGCGGCGAGGAATTCGCCGTCCTGCTGCCGGGGGTGGACGCCGCGGATGCGCTGCTGGCCGCCGAGGCCCTGCGAGGCGCGATCGCCCGGATCGACGGGCCGGCCGGCGGGTGCCATCTGCCCATCAGCGCCAGCATCGGCGTCGCTTCGAGCAAGGACGGCAGCGACGCCTACCGGCAACTCCTGGCGGATGCCGATGCGGCGATGTACGCGGCCAAGCAGGCCGGCCGCAATCGCATCGGCACGGGTGCCGGCGAACCGAGAGCCTATGCCTGAGGCGCCCGAGAAGAATTCCGAGGCGCGGGACGGGACGCCGAGCCATCATCCGACGCCGCGTCCCGGAGCTGCCGCTCCCCGCGTGGAGCCGCCCGTACTTCGATGACCCTAGGCCGCGATCAGTCCCCGTCGCATCGCCAACTGGCGCAACTCGTGGTCGCTGGCGACGTCGAGCTTGGCGTAGATGCTGCTGCGATGCGCGTAGATCGTCTTCGGGCTCACGCCCATCGTCCGCGCCACGCGGGCGACGGAATGCCCGCGAGCCAGAAGGAGCCACGCCTGGGCTTCGCGCGCCGTCAGTTCCGGCGCGGACGCGTCGTTTCCGTCGGCAACGGCGAAGCGTTGGACGTCGCGACTCAGGTAGGTCTCCCCTCGGACGACGCCGGCGACGGCGTCGACGATCTCGTCGGGAGCCGAGCGCTTGGTGACGTAGCCGCGGGCGCCTGCCGCGATCGCATCCTGCACGTACAGAGCACCGTCGTGCATGGATAGGACGATGATCGGGAGCGCGGGCCGCGCTTCCTTGACGTGTCGCATCAGCACCAGGCCGTCGGCGTCCGCGAGCGAGAGGTCGAGCACGAGGAGGTCCACCGCCTCGTCGCGCAGGTGCGAAGCGAGTTCGGCGGCCGATCCCAGCTCCACCACGTCCCAGCCCGCTTGCATGCCCAGGAGCTGCCGGAACCCCGCACGCACGATCGGGTGGTCGTCGACCAGGACGATCTTCAAGGTGGACCCGCCATGACACACGCGACACCGCGCAGCCGTATTGGAACGCTAGTCGCCCGGATACGTCGAGACCCTCGGCTCGCCATCGCGGTCTATCCATTCGCCTGGGTCGCGCTGTTCACCGCGTCCTCGTCGTCGTGGTTCTTCCCGGCAGGGCTGCGCGTGGCGGCCCTCTGGCTCGTGCCGGCGCGCCTGTGGCCGGTGCTCGCGGCCGCGGAGTGGAGCGCGATCGCAGCGATCACGCCTGTCGCGGCAGTCCATTCGACGCCCGTACCGATCGTCGCGGGCATCGTTCTCCCGTGGCTCATCTACGCGGCCGCGGTGCGCGAGGTGAAACGCATCGCGATGAGCCAGGCGGGCGGGCCCGAGGCCTACTGGATGCCGTTCGCGTTGATCGCCGGGCTCGTGGGGGCCGCGTGCAACGGCCTGCTCCTCACCGGGCTGCGCTGGCTCGACGACGAGACGGTGGTCGCACCGGTCGACATGCTCCTGACGTTCGCACTCGGCGACTACGCAGGGGTGATCGCCCTCGCCCCCTTGCTCGTCTTTGCGGCCCACGGTGTGCGAGGCGGCGTGCCGCCCGCGAGGCGGCATGCCCAGGCCTGGGCGATCGCACCGGTCGTGGGATTGATGCTCCCGGCGATACCGGCGTCGGGCGTGTCGCCCGCCTATGCATGGTTTCCGGTCGCGACCCCGCTCGTCCTCATCGGCGCCCTCTGCAGCGCGCGGACGACAGTGCTCGCACTGTCGGCGGTCGCGGCCGCCATGGTCGTCGTCCACGACGCGCTCCCCGGATGGGACCGGACCGACGTCCAGCGGATCCTGGCGGTATCCGGAACGGCCGCGCTGCTGCTCGCGGCCCGTCGCGACGCCATGCACCTGCAGCGCCACAGGCTGTCGTCCAGCATTGAGGAGCTGCAACTCAAGACGCAGGCATTGCGGGACGTCGCCACGCGCATCTCCTCGCAGCGCGAATCGGAGAGCCGCGCGCTCGGGCTCGAGCTTCACGACGAGGTCGGACAGGACATGACGGCGCTCGCCACGCGGCTGCGCATCGCGGAGCGCACGACCGCCGACGAGAACGCACGCGACGAGCTTCGCGCGCTGCAGGCGATGGTCGCTGCCGCGCATGACCACCTCCGCAGCGTCATCCGGCACCTCCACCCCATCGCCCTGGAGCGGTTCGGCCTGCGACGCGCGCTGTGCGATGGCCCGCTGTCCGAGATCGCCGAGGATGCCGGTATTGCCTACCGTTGCGACGTCGAGGGCCCGGTCGAGGACCTGCCGCTCGATGTGGCCACGGCGATCTACCGCATCTGCCAGGAAGCGGTCACCAACGGCATCCGCCACGGCTGCGGTGAAGAGATCGTGGTGTCCCTCACGCTGGCCCTGGCGGCGCCGGCCCCCCGTCTGGCCCTGACGATCAGCGACCGGGCGGGAGCGATCGACGCGACGCCGTCCCGCACGGGTGGGTTGGGCCTCCAGGGCATCCGGGACCGGGCGCATGCACTCGGCGCACGGTACCGGTTCGACCCGTCCGCCGGCGCGCCGCGGCACCGTCTGGAACTCGGGCTGCGCATGCCCGACGGACCGCGGCCTCCAGGGGGCGCGACTGCGGCATAGCCTCCCTCCGCGGCGGGACCGGGCGACGCGCATGCCCATCCCACGCCCGGACGCGAGTCGCTACCAACCGCCCCCCGGGCCCGTGCCCGGTGCCCACGCATCCGACGACCGGATCAGGCGACCCCGTCGCGAGGAGGCCAGGGATCCGTTGGCGCACCGACGCATTGCGCGTCGGCTCGTGCCCGCGCGAGTTCGCGCAGACCGGCCTGCGCGAGTGCGATGGCGGCGATCCAGGCGACAGCGCCCAGTACCAGGTACTTGGCGTGCATCGGCGGCTCGAACGGGACGTTCCAGAGGAAATGAAGCGCGCAGACCAGCGCCAACGGTGCGTAGGCACGACGGTCGCGCAACATTTCGAAGCGGAAGCCATCGCCGCCCTTGACGCGCCACAGCGCACCGGCGGCGATCGCGGTCCACACCACGTGCCCGAGAGGCGAGAGCATGCCGCGCGCGATGATGTTGTCGATCATCGCGCCATCGCCCCCCGCGATACCGACACGGAGCGCGTACCCCGCGGACTCGAACGCGGCGAAGCCCGTTCCAACCGCGGCGCCGAAGAGCATGCCGTTCAGGATGTAGGGATATCGCGCGCAGGCCCCGCCACGGACGATCAGGAGCACGGCGGCCAGTTTCGCCGCTTCCTCCACCAGTCCAGCGGAGGAAGCGCCGAGCCACCAGATCAGGCCTGCCGTCGCCTCGAAGAGCACCAGCGCGACCGCGACCGAGACCACGCCCCCGAGGAAGATCAGCTTGCCGACGAGGCGCAGCGATACGTTGCGCGCTGCGTTGACCTCGAAGAAGAAGAGCACGGAGGCCAGGGGCACCGCGAACGCACCCACCATCACGAGCCCCGGGATCAAGTTGGGGTTGCGGAATGTCGACCAAGCGAACCAGAGCGTGGCGAAGATCGCGAGCGATGCGCCGAGCATGCGCGCGAACATCCAAGGGGTCGGCCATCCCGTCCTGACATCCCGAAGGGGTGGCGTGGTATGCACGCCGCCCACCGCAAGGAGTTCGTCGATCTCCGCCTCCTCGTGTCGACGGAAGGTCTCGGAGAACAGGTGCCCGAGGCTGAAGCCCTCGATCCGCTCAAGACCCAGGCGATCGGTGATGTGGTCGGCGACGCGGCGCGGGCCCGCAGACAACGGATCGCCGACTTCGGGGCGAGCTCCGGTCGCCGCGTCCTCGATTCCCGGGCGGAGCCGCGCGCCGTCCAGTGCGTCCGGCAGCGGAGGCGGCTCGACCCCGTCACTGCAGGCCGTGCATCGTGACCCGTCCGGGGAGTGCGTGCAGCCGGGCGTGACGCGGCCAGCATCCGTCGCTACAGCCATGGCAGGTCCGGCCTCCGACTCACCAGTTCTCGTCTTCGGCCGGCGCCGGCTCCGCGCGAGCGGCGCGGCGCGCGGGTCGGGCCGGTGCACGGGTCGCCGCCGCCCCTGCGTCGGCGACGACCGTCGCGTCCGCCGGCAGGCCCGTGGGCGGAGCCGCCAGCCCGCGGAGTTCGACCATGCCGGGCTTGAAGGCGCCCAGACCGCTGGGCGGGCCCCCTTCGATCGTGCCGTAGGAGGTCTGGTCGGCCACGCGGTCGATGCGGATCGTGCAGCAGGGCATCTCGTTGCGGCCGAGGGAACGGCCGGTCTGCGGATCGGTGAGCGCTTCGCCCAAGACCACGGCGTCGTAGCGTTCCCCCGTGGAGACCGACTTCCCGCCCTGGCTGAGCACCACCTGGTCGCCCGACAGCGCGATCACCGAGATCGGGAAGATCTCGTTGACCACGGATCGGATCATGCGGTCCGAGAGCGAGTCCATCATCGCCCCGGCCATCCCGGGCCCGTCGACCACCCGCGGCAGCGTGCTCGGCCCGGTCTTGGGCAATGCGTGCTCGAAGCTCTCCGAAAGCACCACCTCGCCGGTGGTGGCATTGATGAGCTTCAGCGAGACGCGACCGCCGCCCGAATAGGACGTGAGTTCCCGGCCCGACAGGCGGAGGGTCCGGCTGCTGCGCGGGTATGCGAATCGCTCGATCGTCGGCACGAGGATCAGGTCGGTGGCGAGGCGCTGGCCGAGCCTGGCGACTTCCTCCGTCCGCGCATTGCCCGAATTGATGAAGTCAACCTCGCTCTGCAGTTCGTCGCCGAACTCCCGATCCAGTACCTGGAACCGTTCCGTCTGGGTCAGGGCGTCAGACAGGCGCGCGCGGATCTCGGAGGCCACCGCGGAGGCGTCGACCTGCGAGTCGCCGACAGCGTAGGTGGCACCCGTGGTGCGCGGAGCGGCAACGACGAGCTTCGGTCGTCCGTCGTCCTTCGGACCGACGAACTTGGCCACGTCGGCGCTGACCTTGACCTTCCAGTAGCGGGAGAGGTGCTTTTCCGCCTCGCTCACGCGGATCGAGTCGCCGAGCCAGCCACCGAAGGTCGCCTCGCCGTTGAAGGCGTACTCGGCATCGACCCGCTCGACCTCTTCCTGCGACACCACCCGGAAGCTCTTGACCGCGCCGTCCGACCCGGACACGACCAGTTCGAGGAAGGCATCGCCCCCGACCTGCGTCGAGCCGAGGCCCTCGACGTCGATGCTCGCCCCCGCGGATGCCGTCCGGATGGACGAGGTGACACGGCGGCCGTTCACCTGGGCGATCGCCTGGTCCAGCGCACGAAGCGCGGCGACCGACGGCGTCGGACCGATGCCTTCCGCCTCCACGGTCACCGTCTTGACGCCACCGAAGTCGGGGTTTTCCCGGAATGCTTCGTTCTTCGGGGAGGAGGCCCCCGAGGCCGACGCGACCGGCGCGTCGTCCTTGCATCCCGCCAGGGTCGTGCAGCCGAAGGCGACGGCGAGAATCAGCCAGCCGATACGCATCAGAGGTCGTCCAGTGCCGCGGTGGCGTTCGCCGGCGGCTTGATGCCGCTGCTCTTCGCGAACGAGAAGAGCTGGCGGGTGGTCGTGCCGAGGCCCTTGACGTAGCCCGGCGTCTCCTTGCCGACCCAGAGCGCGGTACGCGCCTTGCCCATCAGCGCCATCGGGTTCGAGCCCACCGAGGACGTGAACTGCTGCGCCTGCAGCACGAGTTCGCGCGCACCGATGAGCGCCTTGCCGTAGTGCACGAGGCCCCCGGTGAACTGCTCGCGCTGTGCCGCAGTGAGCACGGGCTTCTCGGCGATCTTGGCATCGATGACCGCCTGCGCGGCAGCCGAGATCTCGCGTGACTTCTTCATCGCGTCGAGGTCGAGCTGGCCCGAGCCGTAGCGTTTGCTCTCGGCGTCGAGCTTGGCCACTTCCGCCTTCAGGTCGAGCGCGGTCGCGAGCGCGTGCTGCGCGGCGATGACCGAGCCCTGCGAGGCTTGGAATGCGACGATCAATGCGTCTCCCGAAGGCGCAGGCGTGGAGGACGCGGCGGCATCGGAGGACTTGGTGAGGGACGGGAGCTTGAGGCCGGCGTGCGCATTGCCGGCCACGGCCGCCAGCATGATGCCGGCGGCGAGGATCGAGGTCTTCATGGCTTCTCCTGGGTGGATATGGACGTCAGCGCACGGCGCGGACGTTCAGTTCGTCGACCATGACCGTCGCGGCTTTTTCGGCAGCGAGAATCAGGGCATTCGTACGTGCGATCGTCTCGGTCTCGCCCACGCCGGCGAACTGCACCGGGCCCACGGACGAGAGCGTTCGCGGGAAGCGTCCGGATACGTCGAGCACCTTGCCCTTGACCGTCACGGTCACGCGGACCAGGCCGGTCGCGGCGTCGCGCGTCTGGATGCCGACATCGAGCGTGCCGTAGGCGAACAGCGGGATGTCGGCGCGCATGACGCCGGTGGCGGCACCGCGGAGCACGTCGGGCGACAGGTCGTCGCCGTCGCTGAAATCCTTTCGGATCCGCGCGAGGCTCAGCTGCCCGCCGGTCTGCGGCTCGATGAAGGCCGCGTCCACCGCCTCGTAGCCCGCCGAGCTCAGGATGCCCGTCATCGCGGTGTTGATCTCGTCGGACGTGCTGACCTTCCACGTGATCTTGTCGGACTTGCGCGTGGTGCTTCCACCCGTTTCGGCGGTCGCCGAGAACGCTTCGCGACCGCTGCCCGTCCGGCTGACCGTGTCGGACGTGCCGATGTGGTCGGCGCCGATGCTCTCGCCCTCCCGCGTACGGACGACCGTCGAGCCGCTGCTCGAGCTCTTCGCCTTGACGTCGACGCGACGGTACTCGCGTGCTTCGAAGTTCTGCACCGATTCCTGCGCACGGGCGACGAAGACCAGGGCCATCGGCGACCTCGCACCGCGCGATGCGGTCGCGGTCGCGGATGCGCCGTCGAGCTCTGCCCGAAGCAGCGCCGAGTCGATGTCCGCGCGCACCACCACCGTGTAGGAGCGCATGTCCTTGTTGTCGTTCTCGTTGAGGACGGTCGAGCCCACCACCAGCTGGTCCAGCTTGGCGGTGAACTCGTCGCGCCGGCCGGCGAGCACCTTGGCGCGTGCCACCGATGACTCGGACACGTGCGCCTGCAGGGCGCTGAAGAGTGCCTTCTTCACCGCCGCCTGCCGGTCCGCGGGCTTCAGCTTGCCTTCGTAGTTGATGGTCGCCATGCCCTTGCTGCTGACGACCTGGGCGGCCGCCGGGAGCACGGTGAGCAGCACGAGCGCGACGACGAGGCCGCGGATGAACGTTTTCAACGACATTGCCCGATCAACTCCTTCAGGGATTTCAGTTCTTGGGTGAACGCCCGGCCGCCCGGCTGCTCGGATGCCCAGGGCTTGGCGCCGCCGTCGATGGACTGCGCCAGCGATGCGAACCCTGCGAGCAGCGTCTCGTAATAGGCCGCTTCCGAATCCACGAGGTCCTGTGAGTCCGGGATCGCCTTGGTGCTGCCCTGGCGCAACGACTGGTCGAAGTAGCCGCGCGCGGACATGGGCTCCTCGACCCGCACGTGGAAGAACGCGCCGTAGAGCTGCTGGCGGAAACCTCCCTGCTCGGCGAGCGACTTCTCGCGGAAGTCGTCGAGCCGGACCGAGATGCGGTAGTCGGCCTCGGGGATGCGGAGCCGGAACGCGGCCCCGTCGGCGAACCGTCCGCTCATGGCGCCGCCTACCGCCTGGCCGGTCGCGTGCGGAAGCATCGGCAGCCGCAGCGTCGAGGCGAAGACCTTACTGAACTCATGCGCCACCAGGTCCGCATCGCGATGACGCGCCGATAGCTTGGAGCGCGCGACGTCGGCGAGCGCGACCTCGGCGACCTGCAGGCGTCGCGACGACGCCTCCGGCAGCGCCAGGTGCTCGAGCTCGGTCGGAACCACGCTCAGCAGTCCCGACACGCCGCCGCCTTCGACCAGCCGCTTGGCCATCGCGCGCAGATCCGCATCGCGCGGCTCGGCGTCGAGCACGTCGACGTACTGCACGGTGATCGGATAGGAAAACAGGACCTGCTTCTCGCGGAAATCGAAGAACAGCGCCTGGGCCGCTACCTCGAAAAGCACCTTCCATCGGCCGTCGATGCGCTCGACGCTCGTGGTCTCGCGGTCGAGCGCGATCGCCATCACGGTGGACGAGCCCACTCCATCGAGTCTCTGCAGCTGGTCGTCGGGCAGCAGTTCGAAATGGCGTGGCGGGCGCGCGTGGAAGGCCTGCACCAGGCGGCTGCGGTATGCGACTGGGCCGACAGCGGCGATGGCCGCCGAAACATGCGGAAAACGCTGCTCGACCGCCGCCTCCGAGCCCGTGTACGCGATGCCGGCGAAGCCGATCGCGCGCTTCTCGCCCGCGTTCGCGGGCGATGCGAGCATCGCCATCGACAGCGCAGCCGCTCCCGCCACCGCGCGCCATCGGCGCGCGACCCAAGTCGTAAGCATCGATCCCCTTCCTGCCTGCGTCGGCGCGACGCGGCTCCCCACCGCATCGCGACGCGACCGGCGTGCTCATTCTCGGGAGCCCCCCCGGGCGCGCCATAGGAAATTTTCTACGTGACGCGATGCGCATTGACGCCGCCTGCGCGGATGTGACGCTCCGCGCCAGCGCATGCGCTCCGAAGCTGGACTTATGTCCAATGGCGGGTGTGGCGCGAAACGTATGCGCCTGGCTGGGTCGCCGATTCCGCGCTGGAAATGCGCTACGTGGAGTGTGGGCCGCTTCGGTTCGGCGAGCGGTCGGTTTCCTGGCAGGCGGCAGGGGGACGACGCGATATAGGCTCGTCGGCCGCGCGGCGACGCCGATCGACGTCGCGCCGCACCGACGGCCATCGCATCGGGACGCTCGTGGCCTTCGACCGAGGAGCCGGCCATGACGCGCGCGGAGCGATTCTCCAGCGGGGACGCATCCCCACAGCCCCGTCCGCGCCCGCAGTCAGGGCAGGCGTCCGGGACCGCAAACAAAAAACCCGCCTCTCGGCGGGTTGATGTCGGTCGTTTGCGATCGCAGGGACCGCTGTCGGCCGGAGTGTGGTGCCCAGGAGAGGACTCGAACCTCCACGGTTTTACCCGCTAGTACCTGAAACTAGTGCGTCTACCAATTCCGCCACCTGGGCCCGGCCGGCGAGGTCGTCACCGGCGAGGGCGCGTATGTTCGCCGCGGGTGGACGGGATGTCAACGGGACGTCCGCCAGCGGGTTCAGCCCGACGTGGTCGCGGCCGCTGAGACCCCCTGCCGCGATGCTGGCGGGCTCCAGAGCGCACGTAGAATCCCATGCGAAATCGCAGCCCCGCGGGCCGAGCCCGCGCCATCGCGAGCGCCGCTCGCGTCGCCTCCCGGACCTCCATGACCGATTCGCCCCGCTCCACCTTCCACGGCTACGAGCAGATCCCGCTGCGCGAGTACGCCGAGCGCGCCTACCTCGACTATTCGATGTACGTCGTGCTCGACCGCGCCCTGCCCTTCATCGGGGACGGCCTGAAGCCGGTCCAGCGGCGCATCGTCTACGCGATGAGCGAGCTCGGGCTCAACGCCGGCGCCAAGCCGAAGAAGTCGGCGCGCACCGTCGGCGACGTCATCGGCAAGTTCCACCCGCACGGCGACTCGGCCTGCTACGAGGCGCTGGTGCTGATGGCGCAGCCGTTCTCCTACCGCTATCCGCTGATCGAGGGCCAGGGCAACTTCGGCTCGCAGGACGATCCCAAGTCGTTCGCGGCGATGCGCTACACCGAGTCCAAGCTCACCCCGATCGCCGAGGTGCTGCTCGGCGAGCTGGCGCACGGCACGGTGGACTGGGACCCGAACTTCGACGGCACCCTCGAAGAGCCCAGCTGGCTGCCCGCCCGCCTGCCGCACCTGCTGCTCAACGGCACCACCGGCATCGCCGTCGGCATGGCGACCGACGTCCCGCCGCACAACCTGCGCGAGGTGGTGAGCGCCTGCGTGCGCCTGCTCGACGACCCGGACGCCACGACCCGCGACCTGTGCGAGCACGTGCAGGGCCCGGACTACCCGACCACGGCCGAGATCATCACCCCGCGCGCGGACATCCTGCAGATGTACGAGACCGGCTGCGGCGGCGTGCGTGCGCGCGCCACGTGGGTCAAGGACGGGCCGAACATCGTGATCACGGCCCTGCCCTACCAGGTGTCGCCGAGCAAGGTCATCGAGCAGATCGCGCAGCAGATGCGCGCGAAGAAGCTGCCGTGGCTGGAGGACATCCGCGACGAGTCGGACCACACCAATCCGACCCGCATCGTGCTGGTGCCGCGCAGCAACCGCGTGGATGCCGATCCGCTGATGGGGCACCTGTTCGCGACGACGGACCTGGAGCGCACGTACCGCGTCAACTTCAACATCATCGGCCTCGACGGCAAGCCGCAGGTCAAGGGCCTGAAGGCGCTGCTCGCCGAGTGGCTGCAGTTCCGCAGCGATACGGTCACTCGCCGCCTCACGCACCGCCTCGAGCGCGTCGAGCGCCGCCTGCACCTGCTGGAAGGCCTGCTGGTCGCCTTCCTCAACCTCGACGAGGTGATCCGCATCATCCGCACCGAGGACGAGCCCAGGCCCGTGCTGATCGCGCGATTCGGTCTCACCGAGGAGCAGGCCGACTACATCCTCGAGACGCGCCTGCGCCAGCTCGCGCGCCTGGAGGAGATGAAGATCCGCGGGGAGCAGCAGGACCTCGCCGCCGAGCGGGAGCGCATCCAGTCGATCCTCGGCAGCCGCGCGAAGCTGCGCAAGCTGATCAAGGACGAGCTGCTCGCCGATGCCAAGAAGTTCGGCGACGAGCGCCGCTCGCCGCTGGTCGCGCGCGGTGCGGCGCAGGCCATCAGCGAGAGCGAGCTCGTGCCGAGCGAGCCGATGACGGTGGTCGTCAGCCAGAAGGGCTGGGTGCGCGCGGCGAAGGGCCATGAGATCGACGCAGCCGGCCTGTCCTACCGCGAGGGCGATGAGCTGCTCGCCGCCGTGCGCACGCGCAGCACGGCGCAGGTGGCCTTCCTGGATTCGACCGGGCGCAGCTATTCGACCGTCGTGCATTCGCTGCCGTCCGCGCGCGGCAATGGCGATCCCCTCACCGGCCGCTTCTCGCCGCCGTCGGGCGCGTCGTTCCAGGCGATCGCCAGCGGCGACCCGGAGCAGACGTTCCTGCTCGCGACCAGCCACGGCTACGGGTTCGTCACGAAGTTCGAGAACCTGGTGAGCCGCAACAAGGCCGGCAAGGCGATGCTCTCGCTCACCCCGAATGCCGACGTCCTGCAGCCCGCGCTCGCGCCGACCACGAAGGGCCATCGCGTGGTCGCCGCCACCAGCGCCGGCCACATCCTCGCGTTTCCGATCGGCCAGCTGCCGGAGATGGACCGCGGCAAGGGCAACAAGATCATCGACATCCCGAAGGCCAAGCTCGGCACCGAGCGGGTGGTCGACGTGGTGGTCGTGGGTCCCGAGCAGTCGCTCGTGGTGTTCTGCGGCGCGCGCTCGATGACGCTGTCGTACAAGGATCTCGAGGCCTACATGGGGCAGCGCGCCGGCCGCGGCGGCCTGCTGCCGCGAGGCTGGCAGAAGGTGGAAGGCCTCCTGGTGGAGTGAGCCCCGCGATCCGGGCCGCGGCCGGAGACGGTGGTGGCCCAGTACGATCCCGCATCGACGACCGAACGCAGGCGAAGTCCATGCATCCGGAGTTCTGGCACCAGCGCTGGCAGGAAGGCCGCATCGGCTTCCACCAGGACCGCGCCACCCCGGCGCTCGTCGAGCACTGGCCGTCGCTCGGCGTCGCCGCTGGCGCGCGCGTGTTCGTTGCCCTGTGCGGGAAGTCGCTCGACATGGCCTGGCTGGCCGCATGCGGCATGCACGTGCTGGGCGTGGAGCTCTCGCGCATCGCGGTCGAACAGTTCTTCGCCGAGCACGGGCTCGATCCCGACGTGCATGACGCCGACGACGGCGTCCACTACCGGGCCGGCGGCATCGAGATCGTCTGCGGCGACGCCTTCGCCCTCGACGGCGCGCTGCTCGCCACCTGCGATGCGGTGTTCGACCGCGCGGCGCTGATCGCCCTGCCGCGCGACCTGCGGCATCGCTACGCCACCGAGCTGTACCGTCGCCTGCCTGCGGGCTGCCGCGGGCTGCTGGTGACGCTCGAGTATCCGCAGCACGAAAAGGTCGGCCCGCCGTTCGCGGTGCCGGAGGACGAGGTCCGCAGCTCGTTCTCGCATGACTGGTCGGTCGAGCTGCTCGACCGCCGCGACATCCTCGCCACCCAGCCCGGCTTCCGAGACGAGGGCGTCACCCGGCTGCAGTCCGTCGTCTACCGGCTCGATCGGCGCTGACGGCAGCCGCGCGGCGTACCATCGCGCCGGGACCGCCGCGCGGGGATCGCATGAAGAAGTGGCTCGGACGACTCGCGCTCGGCACGCTCGCCGTGCTGATCCTGCTCATCGGCGGCGCGTGGTGGGCGCTGCATGGCAGCCTGCCCCGGCTCGACGGCGACGCCGCGTTGCCGGGCCTCGCCGGAACGGCCCGCGTGGAGCGCGACGCGCTCGGGATCGCGACGATCGACGCGGGCACGCCGGACGACGCCGCGCGCGCGCTCGGCTACGTGCACGGGCAGGAGCGCTTCTTCGAGATGGACCTGATGCGCCGCATGGCGGCGGGCGAGCTGTCCGCGCTCTTCGGCACGCGCGCGCTCGAGGTCGATCGCCGCCAGCGGGTGGATCGCCTCCGTGCCCGCGCGGCCGCGCGCTTCGCCGAACTGCCGGCCGACGACCGTCGGCGGCTCCTCGCCTATGCCGGCGGCGTCGCGGCCGGGCTCGACGCCCTGCGCGTGCGCCCGTGGCCCTACATGCTGCTGCGCGCGGAGCCGGCCCCGTGGCGTCCCGAAGACTCGCTGCTGGTCGTCTATGCGATATACTACGACCTGCAGGACGCCTCGGCGAAACAGGAGCGGCTCCGTGCCGAAGCCGCACGCGTGCTGCCGCCCGCGCTCGTACCCCTGCTGATGCACGACGGCAGCACGTGGGACGCGCCGCTGCAGGGCACCGTGCGCGGCGATGCGCCGCTGCCGGGCCCCGAGGCCGTCGACCTGCGTTCGCTCGCCCGCGCGCCCGGCGGAGTGCGGCCACAGGGAGAACGCGCTGAAGTGGGCAGCAACAATTTCGCGGTCGCCGGCACGCTTACCGCCGATGGCCGTGCGATCGTCGCCGACGACATGCACCTCGGGCTGCGTGCGCCCAACATCTGGTTCCGCGCGCGACTGCGCTATCCGGATGCGGCCGCGCCTGACGGACGCGTGGACGTCACGGGCTTCAGCCTGCCGGGCGTGCCGGGCATCGTCGTGGGCAGCAATGGGCACGTCGCCTGGGGCTTCACCAACAGCTACGGGGACTGGGTCGACTGGATCCGCATCCCCGACTGCCGTCGCACGCGGTGCGCCGCGCGCCGCACGGTCGAGGAGCGAATCGAGGTCGCCGGCGGCGAGGCGCGGACGCTGCGCATCGACGAGACGCCCTGGGGCCCGATCGGCTTCTATGCGCGCGATGGCAGCGCGCTCGCGCGGCGCTGGGTGGCGCACCTGCCCGGTTCGGCGAACGTCGGCCTGCTCGGCATGGCTCGCGCGGCGTCGATCGAGGACGCGCTCGCCGTCGCCGATCGCAGCGGCATCCCGGCACAGAACCTGGTGGTCGGCGACCGCAGCGGACGCATCGCATGGCGGCTGGTGGGTGCGGTGCCCCAGCGCGCGCCGGGCTGCGTGGCCGGCGCGATCTCGGACGCCCGCACCTGCCCGCCGTGGTCGGCCACGTCCGCCGGCGCCCCCGCGATCGTCGATCCGCACACGGGGCGGCTCTGGACCGCCAATGCCCGGGTCGTCGACGGGGAGTTCCTCCGCCGCATCGGGGATGGCGGCTACGTCACCGGCGTGCGTGCACGCATGATCCGCGACGGCCTGTTCGCGCGATCGAAGTTCACCGAACGCGACCTGCTGGCGATCCAGCTCGACGATCGCAGCCTGTTCCTCCACCGCTGGCATGCACTGCTCGCACAGGAGGCTGCGCGCAAGACCGCGGGCGGGGCCCTGCGCGCCCTCGCCGGGGCAGCGCCGCGGCTGGAACCGCGTGCGACGCACGACGCGGTGGCCTACCGCATCGTGCGCGCCTGGCGTCAGGCCGTGCACGACCGCGTCGCCGACGGGCTGCTCGCGCCCGCGCGCGGGGCGCTGGGCGAGCAGACGGAGATGCCGGCGTTGCGGCAGCCGGAAGCGGTCGTGTGGCCGATCGCCTCGGCCCGTCCGGCGCACCTGCTGCCCGCGCGCTACGCCTCGTGGGACGCCCTCTTCGAGGATGCCGCGCGGGACGTGCGCGACGACCTGGCCGCGCAGGGCCCGCTGCGCGAGCGCACGTGGGGCGAGCGCAACCGTGCGTCGATCTGCCATCCGCTCGTGGGCGCCATCCCGTTCGCCCGCGGGCGCCTGTGCATGCCCGCCGAGCCGCTCGCGGGCGACACGCTGACGCCTCGGGCACAGGGCCCGGACATGGGCGCGTCGCAACGCATGGTGGTCTCCCCCGGTCGCGAACGCGAGGGCATCGCGCACATGCCGGGCGGACAGAGCGGCCATCCGCTCTCGCCCTTCTGGGGCGCCGGGCACGCCGACTGGGTGCAGGGGCGGCCGACCCCGTTCCTCCCCGGGGAATCGCTGCACACCATGACGTTGCGGCCACGCTGAAGCCGGCCACGCCACGCCGCGACCCCGGTGGCGGCGTGGTCCCGCGAGTTCAGGCGGTCTCGGGTTGCCGCGCGCGCTGGAGGAGCAGCGGCAGCAGCTCATCGAACGGCATCGGACGGCCCAGCAGGTAGCCCTGCACCTCGTCGATGCGCCGCATCCGCAGCCAGTCGAGCTGCAGTACGGTCTCCACGCCCTCGGCCACGGTGCGGATGTCGAGCGCGTGGGCCAGGCCGATGATCGAATTGCAGATCGCGGCATCGTCCTCGTCCACGCCGAGGTCGCGCACGAAGGAGCGGTCGATCTTGAGACGGTCGATCGGAAAGCGCTTGAGGTAGGCGAGCGAGGAGTAGCCGGTTCCGAAGTCGTCCACCGAGAACGTCACGCCGAGTGCGGTGATCTGCCGCATCAGCTCGATCGCACGCTCGGGATTGCTCATCAGCAGGCTCTCGGTGATCTCCAGCTCCAGGATCTCGGCCGGGATGCCGTGCAGCTCCATCGCGTCGCGCACGTGCCGCACGAGCTCGTCGTTGAACTGCGCGGGCGAGACATTGACCGCGATGCGCATGTGGCCCAGGCCCGCATCGGCGAGCAGGCGGTAGTGGCGCGCGGCCTGGTGGAGCACCCGGCGGCCCACGTCGACGATCAGGCCGCTCTCCTCGCAGACCGCGATGAACTCGCCCGGCAGCAGCAGGCCGCGCTCGGGGTGCCGCCAGCGCAGGAGCGTCTCCAGCGCGACCGGGCGCTCGTCCCGGTCGAACAGCGGCTGGAACACCGGGACGAACTCGTCGCGCTCGATCGCCTGCCGCAGCTGCCCGACGAGCTGGAGCCGCCGGGAGATGCCCTCGACGAAATCGCTCTGGAACGGGACCGCGCGGTTCCGGCCCTGCCGCTTGGCCTGGTACATCGCGAGGTCGCCATGCATCAGCAGCGTCTCGACATCGGCACCTGCCGCCGGGAACCGGCACCAGCCGATGCTCGCCGTCAGCGTGTGCTGTGCATTGCCCACGCTCAACGGCCGCGCGAGCTCCGCAGCGAGGCGCGCGAGCACGTCCTGCACGGTGTCGTCAGACGCGACCTCGCTGAGCACCACGACGAATTCGTCGCCGCCGAAGCGGGCCACCGTGTCGGTCTCCCGCGCCACGGCCGCGAGGCGCTGGCCGACCTCGCGGAGCACGCGGTCGCCCGCGCTGTGGCCCAGGGAGTCGTTGACCAGCTTGAAGTCGTCGAGGTCGATGAATACGAGCGCACCCTCGCGGCCGTACCGCTGCGCGTTGGCGAGCGCCTGCTGCAGCCGGTCCTGCAGCAGCTGGCGGTTCGGCAGGCCGGTGAGTTCGTCGTGCGTGGCGCGCCAGGCCAGCTGGTCCTCGTAGCTCTGGCGCTCGCTGACGTCGAGCATGCCGCCGACCATGCGCAGCGCGCGGCCCGTGCGGTCGCGCAGGATGTAGCCGCGGTCGAGCACCGACGCGTAGGTGCCGTCGCCGCGGCGGTAGCGGTACTGCTCCTGCCACTCGGGGTCGCTGGACTCGATCGCATGGTCGAACGTGGAGACCACGCGCGCGCGGTCCTCGGGATGGATTCGCTCCATCCACTGCTCGACGGGCTCGAGCGGCACCGGGTCGTAGCGGAACGAGGTGAAGTAGCTCTCGCTCCACCAGAGCTGGCCGCGGCCGATGTCGTAGTCGTACACCGCGTCGCTGGTGGCGCGCGCCACCAGCTGGAAACGCTGGTCCGCCTGCTCGCGCTCGGTCACGTCCTGCGCCGCCACGAGCCGCGCGCTGCGACCGTCGAAGTCGATGTCGTGGCTGAAGATCTGCATGCGCATGACCCGGCCGTCCTTGTGCAGGTGGGTCCACGTGCGCCCCTGCCGGGCCGCCGCCGTCGCGAGCTTCGCGGCTTCCCGGAGGGCCTCCCACTCCTCTTCGGGACGGATCGACAGCATGCTGCGCCCGACGAGCTCGTCGCGCGAATAGCCGTAGTGCGCCACCATCGCGTCGTTCACGGCGACGATGTCCAGCGAGTCGCGGTCGAAGACCCACATCGGCAGCGGGTTGTGGTCGAACAGGAAGCGGTACTCGGCCTCCATCCGCTCGGCGCGCTCGCGCGCCTCGGCGAGCTCGGTGATGTCCTGCAATACGCCTCGGGCGATCCGCCGGCCATCCGCCTCCGCGCGCAGGGCGCCGCGCGCGTACACGCGGACGACGGCCCCGTCGGCATGCAGGACGCGGTACTGCACCTCGATCGTGCCATCACCCGCGACCGCCTCCTCGATCGCGGCGACGACGCGCGGCCGGTCTTCCGGGTGGACGGCGTCGAGGATCGCCGACAGGGTCACGACGCCCGCCCGGTCAAAGCCGTAGATCCGCGCGCCCTGCTCCGACAACGCGACCTCGTCGCCGTCCACCGGCCATTCGTACTCGCCGAGGCGCGCGAGCGAATGCGCGCTGCGCAGGCGCTCCTCGGAATCGCGCAGCGCGTCGAGCGCGGCTTCGAGCTCCCGGATGAGCCCACCCTGTGCCGACTGCGCCCGCTGGAAGCGGCTGACCAGCCAACCCCAGGCGGCGGCGAGGGCCAGCGCGATGAGCAGTACGAGCGCGGCGGGCCGCGCCCACGTCGTCCAGGCCGAACGTTCCTCGACGCCGACCAGGATCGTGAGCGGCGCATCGCCGATGCGGCGGAAGGCGTATACGCGCTGCACGCCGTCGACGACGCTCTCGCCCGAGTAGGTGCCCTCGCGGGCCCCCCGGTTGCGCGCGGCGAACAGGCCCGATCCGGGGATGCGGCGGCCGACGAACCGCGCGTTGTCGACGGACCGCGTGACGAGCGTGCCGTCCGCATGCACGAGGCTCACGAAGCCGTTGCGCCCGAGCGGGTACCCGGCGACGACGCCTTCGAACAGTGCGACATCCACGTGGGCGCGGACGATGCGATCGCGATCGCGGCGTGCGACCGGCACCCGCCATGCCCCCCCGCGCCGCACGGGCGAGCCGATGAGCAGGCGTTCCGGCAGGCCGCGATCGGTACCGGCGGCGGGGCTCACGGCGAGGTCGTGCATCGCGATGATCCAGCCCGACTGGCGCGAGGCACGACGGGCGACGGTCACCAGCTGCAGGTCGAGCAGGTAGAGGCGGTCGTCGAGCTGGCGCTCGACCGCATCGGCCACCAGGCGGAGGCGCGCCTCGCGCTGGCGCGTGAACTGGGCGTACTCGGCGGCGATCAGGCCCAGCGCCGCGATCGGCAACAGCGCTGCGAGCGTCCAGCCGAGCGCGAGCAGCCAGCGCCGGGACAGGCCCGGCGCGAGGCGAGCGGCAGGCTCGCCGGCGGATCGCGTCTCACTCATCCGGGCTGGACTCCTGTCACGGGGCGACGCGCCGCCGGAATCGCGGCGACGGGTCTCCCGTCCTTAACGGTCGCCGCGCAGCGGGCTTGAGCCGGCGCGATCGGCCGGGGACGCTCAAGCGGGGGCGTCCGCCGCGGCGTTCAGCGCCGCCTGGTGCACCCCCGCGACGGCGCGGCCGGAGGGGTCGGCGACGGAGGCGAATGCCGCATCCCAGGCGATCGCGGCCGGCGACGAGCATGCGATCGACTTCCCGCCCGGCACCGCGCGCGCGCAGGCCTCGCCACGGAAATGGCGCTCGAACAAGCACCGGTAGAGGTAGGCCTCCTTGGTCTGCGGGGTATTCACCGGGAAGCGGTACGGCGCAGCGGCGAGCGCCGCGTCCGACACCTCCCGCTCGGCATGGGCCTTCAGCGCGTCGATCCAGCCGTAGCCGACGCCGTCGCTGAACTGCTCCTTCTGCCGCCACAGGATCGAATCTGGCAGCCACCCCTCGAAGGCCTCGCGCAGCACCGCCTTCTCGATGCGGCCGCCGCCGGCCATCTTCGCCTGCGCGTCCATGCGCATCGCGACGTCGAGGAACTCCGTATCGAGGAACGGCACCCGCGGCTCGACGCCCCAGGCCATCATCGACTTGTTCGCGCGGAGGCAGTCGAACTGGTGCAGCGCATCCAGCTTGCGCACCGTCTCGGCATGGAACTCCTCCGCGTTCGGCGCCTTGTGGAAGTAGAGGTAGCCGCCGAAGACCTCGTCGCTCCCCTCGCCCGACAGCACCATCTTCACGCCCATGGCGCGGATGCGGCGCGCGAGGAGGAACATCGGCGTCGACGCGCGGATAGTGGTCACGTCGTACGTCTCGATGTGGCGGATCACCTCGGGCAGCGCGTCCAGCCCCTCCTCGATGGTGTAGCGGAAGCCGTGGTGCACGGTGCCGATGGCCTCCGCGGCGACCTCGGCGGCGGCGAGGTCCGGCGAGCCCTCGAGACCGATGGCGAACGAATGCAGGCGCGGCCACCAGGCCTCGCTGCGCCCGCCGTCCTCCACGCGACGTCGTGCATGGCGCGCCGCGACGGCGGCCACCAGCGACGAGTCGAGCCCACCCGAGAGCAGCACGCCGTAGGGCACGTCCGACATCAGCTGGCGATGCACCGCGCGCTCGAAGGCATCGCGCAGTTCCTCGGGCGAAACGCGAACGCCGCGGGTCGCCTCGTACTCGCGCCAGGCGCGATGGTGGTAGCGCACCGCCTCGCCGCGTGCGCTGTCGAAGTAGTGGCCGGGCGGGAACGGCGCGACGTCCGGGCACATGCTGGCGATGGCCTTCATCTCCGACGCGACCCACGTGCGGCCATCGACGTCATGGCCCCAGTAGAGCGGGCAGACGCCGATGGGATCGCGCGCGATCAGGTACCGGCCGCGCTCGGCATCCCACAGCGCGAAGGCGAAGATGCCATTCACCCGGTCGAGCCATGCGCCGACGTCCGGCTCCTCGCGGTACAGCGCGTTGATCACCTCGCAGTCGGACTCGGACTGGAAGGCGTACGGCGCACGCAGCTCGGCACGCAACTCGCGGTGGTTGTAGATCTCGCCGTTGACCGCCAGCACCAGCCGGCCGTCGTCCGACCTGAGCGGCTGGGCGCCGCCCACCGGATCGACGATCGCGAGGCGCTCGTGCACGAGCAGTGCCGCGCGCTCGACGTGCACGCCGCTCCAGTCGGGACCGCGGTGGCGTTGACGGGCGGACATCGCGAGTGCGAGGGGACGCAGCGCGTGCAGGTCGGCGCCGTGGCGCAGGTCGAACGCGGTGAGGATCGAGCACATGGGACGGGTTCCTTCTTCGTGGGGTCTTTTCGGTGGGCGGAAACGAAGAAGCCCGCGCTTTCCGGCGCGGGCTTCGTGGTCGATGAGCGTCTGGACTGCGTGCGCTAATCGCCGGCCCGCGGGAGGCTGGCGTTATTGCGATTGTTATTGGCGCGCACGGCCGGCTGCCCGGTGCGGGCAGGCTGCAGGTCGAGGGTGCGGCGCGAGGTCATGGAGCCGATCCTGCACGTGGGCGCGTGCAGACGCAATTCACGCAGGCTGCCGTCCGTCGGCTCACTGCATGGAGTGCAGGCCGATCAGGTTCCCCTCGGTGTCCTTGGCCAGGACGATGTGGCCGTACTCGCCGATCGACATCTTCGGCCGCACCACCGTGCCGCCCGCCGCTTCGACGCGGCCGCCCTCGACCGCGCAGTCGTCGCAACTGAAATAGACCAGCGTGCCGCCCACCCCCGCCGGCATGCCGTCGAACTTCACGAGCGCGCCCGAGGAGCCCCAGGTCTCCTGGGACATCTCGAAGGCGTACATGTCGAGGCCGTCGGCGGTGAGCTTCTGCAGCTGCGTCTGGAACACCTGCTCGTAGAAGGCGCGGGCGCGGTCCATGTCGTCGACGTAGATCTCGAACCAACCGACGGGATTGGGCTTCATCGCATGTCTCCGGGAAAGGAGACCCGATGCTACGACCGCCGCTGCACCCGCAGGACGCCGTCAGTCCGCGACGGCCGTCGCGAGCCGCGTCGCGACCTGCGCGAGGTCCGCGACGAGCCCGTCGAAGGGCGCGGCGCCCGCCTCCGGTGGCTGGCGAAGCACCCACGAGGGATGGACAGTCGCCAGCAGCGGCACGCCCCCCGGCCCCGGATGCCACACGCCCCGTTCGCGCATGAGGCCGAAGCCGTTGCCCATCAGCGCGGTGGCGGCGGTCGCACCGAGGCAGACGATCGCCTGCGGACGCAGCAGGGACAGCTCGCGCTCGAGCCACGGCCGGCAGGCGCGTTGCTCGGCGGCGTTCGCGCGCACATGGATGCGTCGCTTGCCCTGCTGCTGGAACTTGAAGTGCTTCACCGCATTGGTCACGTAGCACTCGCCGCGCGCGATGCCCGCCTGCGCGAGGGCCCGGTCGAAGAGTCGACCGGCAGGCCCGGTGAAGGGGCGTCCGGTCAGGTCCTCCTCGTCGCCCGGCTGCTCGCCGACCACGACGATGCGCGCGTCCGGCGGTCCGTCGCCCGCGACCGCCCGGGTGGCGGGCTGCCAGAGCGGGCACGCGCGGCAGGCCCGGATGGCGGCGGCGAGCCCGTCGAGCCCCTCCGTGGGTGGCAGCGGGAATACCGGTGCGGGGATGCGGCTGCGCGACGGCTGCGGCGCGCGCGCGACCATCGCCTGCACGCGGCCGCCGGCCTCGCTCAGGAGTCGCGGCAGGTCCCTGGCCTCCGGCAGATCCTTCCAGAAGCGTTCGGGCATCTCCGCGCGCATGGCCTTGGGATTGACCCGCGCCGGATTGAAGACGCTCGCGTAGTACCGGCGCCACAGGACCTCGCCGGCATCCTCGGCCGGTACGTCGGCGCGCGAGCCACCGCCGCCCATCGCGAGCTCGGTGCCATCCCACGTGGCGCTGCGGTCCGGCGTGACGATGGCCCAGCGCATCCCGGCGAAGCGCCGCATGAAAAACGGCGCGACGAGGTCGAGGACGAAATGGTCCGGCTCGTACCAGGCGACGAACGAGTTCGCCTCGCCCGGCACCTCGCGGAAGCGCACGAACGCCTTGGCCTTGTGGGCATCGCGGGTCACCGCCTTCTCGAGCTGCTGCGCGCGGCGCACGTCCGGATCCGCCGCGAAGTCCAGAAGTTCGCGTTCGCCCTGGACGACGCGCCACAGCAACCGGTACATCAGTGCATGGCGCCCCGGGTCGCGATGTGCGAGCACGTGCCGCGCGAGGTCGAGGAAGGCGCGCCCCACGCGCGGCGCCTCGCGCATCGCCGGGGCGTCGCCGATGGGCCGTGCCGCGAGCAGCCCGTCGCCCCTGCCGCCCCAGTCGATCGATTCGGGCGGGACATCGGCGACCAGCGCGGCCCGCGCCTGCGCACGCCAGGCGTCGAGGTCCCATCCGGGCTCGACCGTCGCGCGCCACATGTCAGAACAGCGAAGCCTGCACGGGCTGCGGCGCGAGCCGCGCGCGCAACCGATCGGGGCGATCGAGTTCGCCGCGCGGGCGGTGGTCGAGCGTCTGCACCCACGGCAGCACCTTCTTCAGGCTCACGCCCAGGCGCGCCAGGTCGTCCAGGCGCAGGCGCGCGAAGCGGCGCGAGGCGAGCAGGCGCTTGACCGTCTTGGTGCCCAGTCCCGGCACGCGCAGCAACCGTTCCTTCGGCGCCGTGTTGATGTCGATGGGGAACGCCTCCGGATGGCGGATCGCCCACGCGGTCTTGGGGTCGATGTCGAGGTCGAGCATGCCGCCGGCTTCGCGCGGTGCGATCTCGACGACCTCGAAGCCGTAGAAGCGCATCAGCCAGTCGGCCTGGTAAAGGCGGTGCTCGCGCACCAGCGGCGGCGACTTCGACGGCAGCGCCACCGACGAGTCGGGGATCGGGCTGAAGGCCGAGTAGTAGACGCGCCGCAGGCGGTAGTTGCCGTAGAGGTTCGCGCTGGTGTCGAGGATGCTGCGGTCGTCGGCCGCGTCGGCGCCGACGATCATCTGCGTGCTCTGCCCCGCGGGCGCGAACAGCGGGGCACGCTGCGGGGCCTTCGCGCGCTCCTCCTTCGATTCGTCGATGCGCCAGCGCAGCTGGCCCATCGCGCCCTTGATGCTGCCGACGGATTTCTCCGGCGCGAGCGTGGTCAACGCGACCTCGGTCGGCAGCTCGATGTTGATCGAGAGCCGATCGGCGTACTTCCCGGCCTGCGCGAGCAGCTCGGGGGACGCCTCGGGAATCGTCTTGAGGTGGATGTATCCGCGGAAGCCGTGGTCCTCGCGCAATGAGCGCGCCACCTCGACCAGCTGTTCCATCGTGTGGTCGCCGTTCTTCACGATGCCGCTGGAGAGGAACAGCCCCTCGATGTAGTTGCGGCGGTAGAAGTCGAGCGTGAGCTGCACCACCTCCGCCGACGTGAACTTCGCGCGGCGTACGTCGCTGCTGCGCCGGTTGATGCAGTAGGCGCAGTCGTAGACGCAGAAGTTCGTCAGCAGGATCTTGAGCAGCGAGACGCAACGGCCGTCGGGCGTGTACGAGTGGCAGATGCCCATGCCGCCGGTGCTGCCGATCCCGCCAGTGCCGAGGGAATCGCGCTTGGTCGCGCCGCTGGACGCGCAGGACGCGTCGTACTTCGCCGCGTCCGCGAGGATCGACAGCTTCTCGATGACGTGCATGGCACCCTCGCAAGTCCCTGATGCGAAAGGCTATTGCGCCACCGTCTCAAGTGGTGCGACCCCGCTGAACGCGTTCAGCGGCGAAACGCCCGACGCACCTCAGTGCCGGCGCTGGTGCGCCAGCCGCTCCTGCGCGGTGTCCGAATCGATGCTCGTGACCCAGTAGTAGCCCGCGGTCGGCAGCAGGACGTTGGTGCCCTCGCCTTCCGCGAGCTCGACCACGACGTTCAGGTCGTCCCCGGGTTCGCGATCCACCCCGATGCTCGCGGGTTGCGGCCCGAGGTAGCGGATGTCCTCGGTGCCGAACATCGCGGCGGCTTCCTCGAAGCTCAGGGGCTCGCCGGCGTGGGCTTCGGTGTAGGCGGTGCGTCCGTCGTGGACCAGCCACATGGTGGGCATGTTCGTTCCTATGGAGGGGGGTCAGGAGTCGATTTCGGTGAGCAGCGCGAGGTCGGCGACGAAGCCGCGGAACGCCGCCTCGCGGCTCGCGCTGTCGCGCTGGCGCAGCACCCAGGACGGATGCACGGTCGCGAAGCCGCGGCGGCCGTCGGGCAGCGCCTGCCATTCGCCGCGCTGCTTCATCAGGCCGAATTTCGGGCCGAATACCGCCTTCGCGCCGATCGCCCCGAGCGCGACGACGACCTCGGGCTTCACCGTCGCGAGCTCGCGCTCGAGCCACAGGTGGCAGGCCTTCTGCTCGGCCGGCGTGGGCGACTTGTGGATGCGGGCCTTGCCGCGCGGCTCGAACTTGAAATGCTTCACCGCATTGGTCAGGTAGAGCGCTTCGCGCCCGATGCCGAGTTCCTCGAGCGCCTGGTCCAGCAGTCGGCCCGCCGGCCCCACGAACGGAACACCGGCGAGGTCCTCCTTGTCGCCCGGCTGTTCGCCGACCACCAGCACCCGTGCCCTGGCGGGCCCGTGGCCGAAGACGGTCTGCGTCGCAGGTCGCCACAGATCGCAGCGCTTGCACAGCGCAGCCGCTTCACGGATCGCCCGCAGGCTGGTGCCGACCGGTTCCGGCGCGGTGCCTTCCGCGACCCGCGCCGACCGGACCAGCGGGCGACCGCGCGCGCGAGACGCCGGCCGCGGTCGCTCGCCGCCGGCGTCGACGCGTGGCACGTCAGGCGGCCTCGAAGAGGCGGCGGTAGTCCGGGTTCACCAGGCCGACCAGCTGTGCGGCCGGCAGCTCGACGGTGTGCATGCCGTCGGCGTACGTCCCCACCTGGTAGGGCGGGAACACGAAACGGAGCGCACCGATCTTGCCGTCCGGGGTCATGACGGGCTCGAACACCGCGAAGTCCTCCGGCCGCGCCTCGGTGCCGCCATCGATCATCGCGCCGGCGGTGCGCACCACCGCCGCACGCTCGGCGGCGGGCACCCTGTCGGCCTCGAGGCGCTGGGCCACCGAGTTGCGCAGCTGCTCCCGCACGCTCGTGGAGATCGTGCGCCAGCTGCCGTCCTGCGGGAACAGTTCGGCGGCCGTCAGCAGGCGGTTCTGCGGCGGCAGCCAGACCCAGCGCTGGATCATCGGCGTCCCGTGCGCGCCGCCCGTGTAACTGCTGCCGTCGACGGCCAGCACCACCACCTCGGGCGACTCGTGCTTGAGCTTGAACTCCAGCGACAGCTCGAACGGCCCCGCGGCGGGATCGTTCGGGCGCTGGCGCACGGCGTCGACCACCTGCGCGCGCGCCTGCTCGGCGTAGCGCTGCGCCTGCGAGGCGAGGCCCGGATACTTCGCGAGCTCCTTCGGATAGCTGATGCCGATGATGTGCGTCGGCGTCGTCTCGAGCACGTCCTTCAGGGCGATGGCAGGCGCGGCAGGACGCGCGGGCGCCGTGGCCGGCGCCGCGCCCGCGCGCGAGGCGTCGCCGCGTTCGCCGCCGCAGCCGATCAGGACCAGTGAAATGAATGCGGCCGCCAGCGCCACGCGTGCGTACGCGGGCCGCGAGGACGGAATGGGATGCGACATCGGGAGCCCCGGGGGATACACGCTTCGACGCCACGCTAATGCGTCGCGCGTGATGCCCGCATCGAGACGCGTGCGTCGTCCGCGGCTACCAGTCGGCGCGGCCGGGGAGCAGCGCGCGCAGCTCCGCGTCGGTGAGGTTGCGCCAGCGGCCGGGCTTGAGGTGGCCGAGCTGCACGCTGCCGATGCGCACGCGCACCAGGGTCTTGACTCGGTAGCCGAAGTGCGCCGCCATCAGGCGGATCTGCCGGTTGAGCCCCTGCACCAGGATGATGCGGAAACCGTACGGGCCGAGCTTGCGCACCTTGCACGGGAGCGTCGTCTGCCCGTGCACCGGGACGCCACGCGCCATCGCGCGCACGAACTCCTCGGTGACCGGCTTGTTCACCGCGACGAGGTATTCCTTCTCGAGCTTGTTTTCCGCGCGAAGGATCTCGTTGACGATGTCGCCGTTGCTGGTCAGCAGGATCAGGCCTTCGGAGTCCTTGTCGAGCCGCCCGATCGGGAAGATGCGCTGCTCGTGTCCCACGAAGTCGACGACGTTGCCCTTGACGTCGCTCTCGGTGGTGGAGGTGACGCCCATCGGCTTGTGCAGGGCGATGTACACGTGGCGGCGCTTGCCCGGCGCGGCCTTGCGCGCGACGAGCTTCTGGCCGTCGACGAGCACCTCGTCGCCCTCGGCGAGTTCCGCGCCCACGCGGGCACGCGCTCCGTTCACCGTGACGCGGCCTTCCGCGATCAGGCGGTCGGCCTCGCGGCGCGAGCAGAAGCCTGTGTCGCTGATGTGCTTGTTGAGGCGCATGGCTGGGCTCGACCGCTCCGGGGCGCGCATGCTGTCACATGCGCGGGACCGGTGCAGCGACAGGCTCGCATGGCCTCAGTGGATGCCGCCCTGGTAGTTGGTGCCGTCGAGTGCGCCCGCACCGCCGAGGGGACGCTTCAGCGCATCGCCGTAGTCGTCTGCGTCCTGCGCGCGCTGCTCGCTGCGCTGCTCCAGGCTCGCGTCGTCGCCGCCCGCGCCCGGTGCGCCCCCGGCACCCGGGCCCGCCGAGGAGATCTGCTCGCGGTTGGCCTCGGCGGTACCGCGCCGGCGCGCGGGCGAATACGGCGACGCCGTGCCCGTTGAGACGCCCGCCTCGCTCGCGGCGACATCGCCCATCGCCTGCGGGGAGTCCGGCGTGAGATGTCCGGCCGGGTCGTGCATCGGCGTGTGAGCGCCAGGGCCGTCGCCCGCGCCCTGCTCCACCGTCCGGCCCCGCCGACCCGTCGCCGACACGGAGGACTCCGCGTTGCTCCGCGGCGAACCGGCGGCGCGGCCCGCGCCCCCGCCGCGCCCCGCCAACGCGGCGCGTTGGGCGACCCGCGTGGTCGTCGTGCGGGTCGGACCGCCCGGCATCTTCTTCGCCGTGCCACCTCCGCCCGCTCCGGCACGCGAGGTGCGGGTCGGACCGCTGGGCGTCTTGGCGACCGCGCGGGCGGTACGACCGGTCCCGGCCCCGGCGCCGCGGCCAGTGGTCGCGCCGGTCTTCGATGCCGTCGTACCCGCACGCGTGGACGACGTCCTCGTCGCCGCCTTCTTGGCGGCCTTCTTCGCCGCGCCGCGACCACCGGCGACGCTCGTGCGCGCAGTGGTGCCCGCCGCGCCGCTCCCGCGCGCAGCGGCGGCACCGCTGCGCGAGGTGCCGCTGCCCGCCTGCTTCGTTGCGGAGCCCTTCTTGGCCCCCTTGGCCGCACGTGTGCCGGTGGACGGGGTCGCCCCGCCTGCCAACGCGCCTCGCGATCCACGGGCGCTGGCGGTGCCCCTCGATTCGGTCGAGCGTGCGCCCGGGCCACCCGTCGCCTTGGATGCGCGGGTGGTGGCACCGGACCGTGCGCCACCGGTCCGCGCGGCCGTCGTCTTGGCCTCGGCACCCTTCGCGGCCGTGGTGCGCTGCGAGGTGCCGGAAGCGGCGGTGGCGCGGCGCGTCGGAGCACCGCTCCCGCGCGCGGAGGACGTGTCGGCCTCCGGCTGGCGCATGCCGCCGGTCGCGCCGACCCGCTTCGCCGACTTCTTGGCGCCGTGTCCCGGGAAGCTCCCGCGGGCCTTCGCCGCTCCTGCCTTCTTCGCCGCCATCGCCCGTCTCCGCCTGCATGCCGATGCACCGCGTGGTAGCACCGGATGCATTCACGACGGGTGAGGCTCAGCCCACGAGGTCGGCGTACTCCTCGTTGCGCTTCACCCAGGCCGCCGCATAGGCGCACAGCGGCCGCACCCGCAGGTGTTCGCGACGTGCATGCTCGAACGCCGCGCGGTTGAGCTCGCCGGCCACGCCGCGCCCACCGATCGCCTTCGGCACGCCCGTGTGGGTGACGAGCATCAGGCCGTCCTCGAGCTCGTAGCTCACCTCGGCCTCGTGCCCGTCGAGGGTGGTGAAGAAGCGCTGGCCCTCGGCGTCGTGTCGGATGTCCATGTCGATGTCCGGAAATGGAAAGCCGTCAGGAGACCTGCCCGGCCATCCACGCGGGGTGATCGCTCACAGGAACGAGGGCGAGGCCAGTTGCCGCAGGAAGTGCTGGGCCACGCGGGCGTCCATGAGCAGCATGAACAGCAGGCCGTAGATCGCGCCCGACAGGTGCGCGTTGTGGTTGGTGTTGTCGGAGCCGTTGCGGTCCATCCAGAACGAATAGGCCACGTAGCCGATGCCGTAGAGGATCGCGGGCACCGGGATCGGGATGAAGATCAGCATCCACGGGTCGAGCAGGATCGTCGCGAAGAGCACCGCCGACACCGCCCCCGAGGCCCCCAGCGAGCGGTAGCGCGCGTCGCGGCGGTGGCGCAGGTAGCTCGGCAGGATCGCGATGACGATCGCCGAGACGTAGAACAGCACGTAGCCGACCGGGCCGATGATGCCCGAGATGACGCGCTCCGCCGCGCGCCCGAAGAAGTAGAGCGTGATCATGTTGAACAGCAGGTGCGGCCAGTCCGCATGGATGAACCCGTGCGTGACCAGCCGGTCGACCTGCCCCCGGCCCACCGCCGGCGGCCACAGGATCAGGCGGTCCAGCAGCCGCGGCCGCTCGAAGGCCAGCCACGAGATCGCGATCGTCGCGACGATGAGGACGACGGTGAGCATGGGTCAGGCTGCGCGGTAGTGGTCCTGCACCGGGTACCTGCGCGCGTAGAGGGCGAAGAAGCCCGCTACCACGAGCGCGAACGCGGCGAAGAAGAACATCAGGAAGGCGTTCTCCGAGAGGCCTGTGGAGGCGATCTGGGCGGTCACCGCCTCGTTGCGGACCGCGGCGTTCGTCAGCAGCACCCACAGGTTGCCGAACGTCACCGAGAGGTACCAGAGCGCCATGATCACGCCCTTCATCGCGAGCGTGGCCTGGCTGTAGGCGAACTCCAGCGCCGTGGCCGACACCAGCACCTCGCCGAACGTCAGCAGCAGGTAGGGCAGCGACTGCCAGGCGAGCGACGTCTGCGCGCCGCCGTCGAGGTAGAGCTGCAGCACGCCCGCGATGACCCACGACAGCCCGGCGAACACGATGCCCCAGCCCATCCGCTGCAGCGCGGTGACGGCGAAGCCCATCCGGCGCAGCGCCGGATACAGCACGATGTTGTTGAACGGGATGATCAGCATCACGAGCAGCGGATTGAGCGCCTGCATCTGCGCGGCGTCCTTCACCAGCCAGCTCGGCCACCACCAGGCCTCATGCGGGACGCGCATCTCCTGGCCCTGCAGCACCCACGTCGACGCCTTCTGGTCGAACAGCGACCAGAACGGCGTCACCAGCCCGAAGATGATCAGCACGCGCAGCACGCCGCGCGCGCCGTCGACCGCTTCGGCGGAGTGGACGCCGCGGGCGCGGTCGAGCTGCATCGAGATACCCCAGCCGCCGAAGACGATCAACGCCAGCAGCGCCAGGCAGAACGTCTTGACGAAGTTGAACTCCTCCGGCCACCACGGTGCCGCCCCGACCAGCGAAAGGCCGAAGCCCAGCAGGATGAGTGCGGCGATCGCGGCGCCCACCAGGGCGAGCGCCAGGCCCGGGCGCCCCTGCCCCGGCGCGCGCGCCGTCAGCGCGGTGCGCGCGACGTTGCCGAACGTGTCCGGGTCGCGGCCGCGCGTGGGCGGGATGCGCACGTACTGGTTGCGCCCCATCCAGAAGATCAGCGTCGCCAGCGCCATGAGCACGCCGGGCACGCCGAAGGCGACCGCCGGGCCGTACTCGCGGAGCAGGATCGGCGCCAGCAGCGAGGCGAAGAAGCTGCCGAAGTTGATCGTCCAGTAAAAGGCGTCGAAGACGACCTTCGCCTTGTCCTTGTTCGAGGCGTCGAACTGGTCGCCGACGAACGCGACCACGAGCGGCTTGATGCCGCCGGAGCCGAAGGCGATCAGGAACAGGCCGGTGTAGAAGCCGGTGCGGTCGTTCTCGAACAGCGCGAGGCAGGCGTGGCCCGCCACGTACACCAGCGAGAACCACAGGACGGTGTTGTACTTGCCGAAAAAGCGGTCCGACAGCCAACCGCCGAGCAGCGGGAAGAAGTACACGCCGATCATGAAGCTGTGCAGCGCGTCCTTCGCCATGCCCTCGCGCTCGGACTCGGGCAGGTAGGACAGCAGCACCGAGCTGACGAGGAACGGCACCAGGATGTTGCGCATCCCGTAGAAGCTGAAGCGCTCGGCCGCCTCGTTGCCGATGATGTACGGGATCTGGCGGGGCATGCGCCCCTGCGAGGCCTGGGCCTCGATCGACTTCGCCATGGATCGGTCCTGCGGAAAACGAAGGCCCAAGCCTACCGCAGGCATGCCCGCTTCCGCCCACGGGCCCCACGGGCCCGGGCCGGGGCAGATTCAGCGTGTGGCCGGGCTCAGGCCCATTCGGTGAGGCCTTCGCGAGCGTAGAGTTCGAGGAACGACGGCCGGGCCTTCATCGCTTTCGCCAGCGCGCCGAGGTGCGGCCAGGCGTCGCCCGGGCGCGGCATGTTGCGCGACCACCGCAGCAGCATGGCGAGGTAGAAGTCGGCCGCCGACGGCTCGGCGCCCAGCAGGTACGGACCGTGGGTCGCCAGATGGTCGTCCAGGCGCTGCCAGGCGGCCTCGATGCGCGGCGCCACGCATTCGCGCGCGAGCTCCGCGTTTTCGGTGCCGGCGACCTCGTGCGGATACCACCAGATGCGGAACAGCGGTTGCACCGCATTGGCGAGGTGGAACATCCACTGGTGGTAGGCCGCGCGCGCCGGCGCGTCATGCGCGGGGGCGAGGACGCCGAGGCCATGGCGATCGGCCAGCGTCATCACGATCGCGGCCGCCTCGATCCGCACGGTGCCGTCGTCCTCGACAAAGGCGGGCACGACCCCGTTCGGATTGATCGCGAGGTACTCCGGACGCTTCTGCTCGCCCGCGGCGGTATCGACCTTGCACAGTGCGTGCGGCACGCCGAGCTCGATGAGCAGCCAGTGGACGACGAGGCTGGCGGCGCCGGGCGAGAAGTAGAGCGTCGACATGGAAGACTCCGTTGCGCGGGAATCGCGATGATCGCACGCCGCCGGCTACCATCCCGGCACCTCCGCATCGCAGCCCCATCATGCGCACCCCGCTCCTCGCCCTCCTCCTCGCGCTCGCGCCGACGGCGCCCGCACAGGCACCGCTCACCACCGTCGCCGAGCGCAGCGGCTTCGCGCGCACGGGCCGCTACGACGAGGTGGTCGCCCTCTGCGAAGCCTTCGCCGCGGCACATTCCGACCGCGTGCGCTGCGAGACCTTCGGCACCACGCCGGAGGGTCGCCCGATGAAGCTCCTCGTGGCCACGGCGACCGGTGCGTTCACGCCCGAGGCCGCGCGCGGACGCGGCATCCCCGTCACGCTGATGCAGGGCGGCATCCACGCCGGCGAGATCGACGGCAAGGACGCGGGCTTCCTCGCCCTTCGCGAACTCCTGGAAGGACGCGCCGCGAAGGGCGTGCTCGCGAAGCAGGTCTTCCTGTTCGTGCCGGTGTTCAACGTCGACGGCCACGAGCGTTTCCGCGCCTGGAACCGTCCGAACCAGCGCGGCCCGGAGGAGATGGGGTTCCGCACCACGGCGCAGAACCTCAACCTCAACCGCGACTACATGAAGGCCGACGCGCCGGAGATGCGCGCGATGCTCGCGCTCATGCAGGCCTGGGACCCGCTCGTCTACGTGGACCTGCACGTGACCGACGGCGCGAAGTTCGAGCATGACGTCTCGATCCAGGTCGAGCCCGTGAACGGCGGCGACGAGCCGCTGCGGGCGGCCGGCCTCGCGCTGCGCAGCGGCACGATCGCGCGCCTGGCGAAGCAGGGCTCGCTGCCGCTGCCGTTCTACCCGTCCTTCGTCGTCAACGACGACCCGGCCTCCGGCTTCGTCGACGGCGTGGCCACGCCCCGGTTCTCGCAGGGGTACGCGATGCTGCGCAACCGCCTCGGCATGCTCGTCGAGACGCATTCCTGGCGCCCCTATCCGCATCGCGTGCGCGTGACCCGCAACACGATCCTGGCCGTGCTGGAGCAGGTGGCGCGCGACGGCGCGCGCTGGCAGGCCGCCGCCCGCGACGCCGACGCGCGTGCGCGGGCCCTGGGCGGAAAGCCCGTCGTGCTGGACTACCGGGCGACCGACGACGCCCGCACGATCGATTTCCGCGGCTATGCCTACACGCGCACGCCCTCGACCGTGTCCGGCGCAGTGATGACGCGCTACGACGAGACCCGGCCGCAGGTCTGGAAGGTGCCGCTGCGCGACGTGATCGAGCCGCGCCTGCTCGCGACCGCACCGCGCGCCGGCTACGTCGTGCCCGCCGCCTGGGCCGAGCGCGTCGCCGCCAAGCTCGATGCGCACGGGGTGCGCTACGAACGCCTCGCCGCGCCGGTGGCGGATCTCGACGCCGAGGCCTGGCGCGCCGGGAAGATGCAGTTCACCGCCGACTCGTTCGAGGGCCGCCAGCGCCTGACGCTCGACGGCGGGTGGAAGCGCGAGCGCCACACCCTGGGCGCCGGCGCGCTGTTCGTGCCGATCGGCCAGGACCTCGCGCGCGTCGTGGTCGCCCTGCTGGAGCCCAACGCCCCGGACGCGCTCGCCGGCTGGGGCGCCTTCAATGCCGCGTTCGAGCGCAAGGAATACATGGAGGACTACGTCGCGGAGGAGGAGGCCGAGAAGATGCTCGCGGCCGATCCCGCGCTTCGGGCGGAATTCGAGCGGCGCCTGCGGGAGGACGCCGACTTCGCGAAGAGCGCGGCGGCGCGCCTGGAGTTCTTCTACCGGCGCCACGCGGCCTGGGACGACCGCTACGGCCTGTATCCCGTGCTGCGGGTGGACCGCGACCCGCGCTGACGCCCTCGTGGCGCCCGGGGCGTACTCTCGCGGCGACGCCGAGGAGGTCGCCATGCGCATGCCCCGCTCCGCCCCGCTCGCCCTCCTCCTGTGCCTCGCCGGCTGCCAACCGGCGAGCCGCGACGCCGCCCCCGCATCGCCGGCGACCGCCGAAGCACCCGGTGGCGGAGCCGGGGCGGCCGGCGCGCGCCCGCGCCCGGCCGACACCGTGGTCCTCGGCCAGGCGACCTACCGCGAGCGCATCAAGATGCCGCCCGGTGCGGCGCTGCTCGTCGAGCTCGTCGCCGTCGAGGGCGCCGCGCCGCGTGTCGTCGCGCGAGCGCGGAAGCCCGACGTCGCGGGTCCCCCGATCCCGTTCGCGCTGCCGTACGACGCCGCGCAGGTCCGCGCGAACGCCCGGTACGCGCTGCGCGCCGAGCTCGTCGGGCCCGATGGCGAGCGCTGGTTCGCTACGCCCTCGCCCGTCGCCGTCGTGCCGGGCGAAGGGACATCCGTCGAATTGATGCTGCATCGCACGTCGAAGGACACCACCACGCCTGCGGCGGCCGCGACCGGGTCGGGCCCGCGCCACTGGGAATGCGGCGACCTGGGCGTGATGACGCGTGCCGGCGCACAGGGGCTGCGCATCGATGCCAACGCGCGCACGTGGACGCTCTCCGGCACATCCAGCGCGGGGTATGCGGACACGTCGGGGAACGCGTTCCGGGACGCGGGCGCGACCGCACGCCTGACGGTCGACGGCGAGGCCGAACGCGACTGCGTGCCGGCGCGGCAGCCCGCCCCGTGGAACGAGGCGTTGCTGCGCGGCGTCGCGTTCCGCGCCGTCGGCAACGAGCCGGGCTGGTTCGTGGAGGTCGACTCCGGCGAGGCCCCGCGCCTTCGCGCGACCCTCGACTACGGCGAGCGGCGGGTGGAGGTCACGGCACGCCGATCCGCCTCGGGATTCACCGGGCAGGTCGACGGCGAGCCGCTTCGCCTCGACATCGCGCGGCGCGCGTGCACCGACGGCATGAGCGGGCAGCGGTTCGAGGCGACCGCGACGATGCAGATCGGCACGAAGCGCTACGCCGGATGCGGCGGCTGGCTCGCCGACTGATGCACGCGTCGGCGGACGGATGACCCCATCGCCCGGTCCGGCGGATCGTCGCCGCCGCGACATGCCGCGCGTCGCCCCGCATGCGCGGAGTCCCGGCAGGAGGCGGCGCGTCGCCTACGTCGCCAGGAAATCGAAGACCTTCGCCCCGCCCGTCAGGCCGGTGCGATAGAGCTCCGTATAGCCGCAGCGCATGCAGCTCACCGCGGTGAAGCGGTTCGTCGAGACATCGAAGGCGGCGGACCAGAAGCCGCCCTCCGCGCGCATCTCGTCGTTGCGATGCTCGGTGCCACCGCACTTCACGCAGACGTAGTCGCTCATGTCGTTCTCCCGTGGGTCGGCCGAGTATGGCGTTGCGCGCATGCCCATGGAGCCGCGTGGTACGCGCAGGCGACGCCGCCCAGGGGCGCGCGTCGAGCTCAGATCAGTCGGCGAGCATGCGCTCGAGCGCGAAGGCATCGTCGTAGGCATGGCCGAGCGCGGTGTTGTCGAGGATCGCCCAGACCTCGCGTCCGGCGCGCCGCGCCGCGTCCATGGCCCCGGCCCATGGCGTCAGGCGATCGGCCCCGTACGCGTCGTAATAGATCCGCGGTGACCCATGCAGCCGCCAGTAGGCCACCGGCCCGTGCCCGCCCGCCTCGGCCGCGGCCGGGAGCCGCGCGGGGTCGGCGGCGACGCGCCCGATGCGGTGGCGCGCCCACAGGCCGTCCACGGGATCGTCGAACCAGGTGGGATGCCTCGGCTCGCAGACGATCGCCCCGTGCAGCCGCTCGCGCAGCGTGGCGAAGAAGGCATCGGCGACGGCGGGCTCGAAGGCCAGGCTCGGCGGCAGCTGGACGAGCACGGGTCCGAGCTTCCCGCCGAGCCCGGCGACCTGTGCGGCGAAGGCGTCGGCATGGGGCGCGGCGTCGCGCAGGCGCGATTCGTGGGTGGCCTGCTTCGGGAACTTCACGGCGAACCGGAACTCCTCGGGCACCGAGGCGGCCCAGCGCTCGTAGGTGCGCGTCTGGTGCGGCCGATAGAACGACGAATTGATCTCGACGCACGCGAGTCGCCGGGCATAGCGCGCCAGGTGCGTCCCCTCGCCGGGAAACTCATCGGCCCGGGCGCCCGGCAGGCCCCAGCCCGCACAGCCCACCCGCGCCCGCGCCTTGTTCGAGGCATCGTCCATGCGTCGAGGCTCCGGCGCGGCGGGCATCCGCGCCGTGAAGCCGCTCAGGCCGGCATGGGCAGCGGCCAGTGCCCGACGATGTCGTAGCATCCGGCGTGGCTGTGCACGAGCACGAACGCATCCACCGGCCACGAGATCGGATCGACCGGAACGTCCCGCACGCGGGCGCGCAGGGCGCGTACCACGGTGACGTGCGGCGAGAAGGTCTCGGCCGCGCGCCGGCCGACGCCCGCTTCGTCGAGCGCGTGCGCCAGCGCGGACCACAGCGCGTCGAGCCCCGAGTTGCCCGCGGGCGCGAGCCAGCCGACCCGGGCGCCACCGAAGTGCCCGGCATGGTCGACCACGAGATGGAAGCCGCCGCATTCCACGCCCGAGGCGGCCGCGGCGGACCGCTCCACGACGTCCTGCGGCATCGACGCCCAGCCGCCGAGGTAATGCAGCGTCAGGTGGTATTTGGACGCCGGCGTGCGGCGCCCTTCGCGCCCGAACGCGTCGACGCCCTCGATCGCCGCCGCCAGGGCCGCGCGCACGGTGTCGTCGGGCCACAGGGCGAAGAAGAGGCGGTGCGCGTCGCCACCGCGTGCGGGTTCTGTTCGATCCATGCGCGCAGTCTAGGAGCGCGGGCACCGCCGCGGCTTCATGCGGCGGCCACGTCCCCGCATCGACCATCGCGGCATCCCAGGAGCGATGCCATGGCGACGAAGCGCACGACGAAATCCAAGGATGCCGCGCCCGACAAGACACTGACCCAGCCCGGGCGGCAACGCCCGATGCAGCCGCAACCCGAGACGATCCGCGAAAGCTATCGCGGCAGCGGCAAGCTCGAGGGCAAGGTCGCGCTCATCACCGGGGGCGACAGCGGCATCGGGCGTTCTGCCGCCGTGCACTTCGCTCGAGAGGGCGCCGACGTCGCGATCATGTACCTCGATGAGGACCAGGACGCGCGCGATACCGAGCGGATGATCGTGGCCGAGGGCCGCCGCTGCCTGCTGCTCAAGGGCGATGCGCGAAGCGAGGCGCGGTGCCGCTGGGCAGTCGAGCAGACCGTGGCCAAGCTCGGCGGCCTGAACGTGCTGGTCAACAACCTCGCCGACCACGTCTCCACCGATCGCCTCGAGGACATCAGCGCCAAGCAACTGCGCACGACGTTCGAGAACAACGTCTACCCCTACTTCTTCGTGACGCGCTTCGCGCTCGAACACATGAGCCGAGGGGACACGATCATCAACACTGGCTCGGTGACTTCGTTCCGCGGCAGCGGCCACCTGCTCGACTACGCGAGCACCAAGGGCGCGATCGAGACGTTCACCTATTCGCTCGCGCAGAACCTCGTCGAGCGCGGCATACGGGTCAACGGCGTCGCCCCCGGGCCCATCTGGACGCCGCTGATCAGCTCGACCTACGACCGGAAGAAGCAGAAGGAATTCGGCAAGGACACGCCGATGGGCCGCGCGGGGCAGCCGAGCGAGCTGGGCCCCGCCTACGTCTTCCTCGCCTGCGAGGACAGCAGCTACATCACCGGCCAATTCATCCACGTCAACGGCGGCGGCTTCATCGGCTGAGCACTCACGCGCCGCCGACGATACTGAACGCCCCGTCGTTGGCCGTCAGGCCTGCACCCGCCGCTCATGCGGATCGGCGGAGCATTGCCCACCAGGAGGTGACCGAATGGCGACGGCCCATGTGCTCGACGTCTCGCAAGGCACGCCGCGCGTCTCGGCCGCGGCCCTGACGCTCGCGACCGTGCAGGCCGCGCGGGGCTTCGGGCTGCGCGCGCATGACGTCGCCGCGCTGCTGGGGAGCGAAGCGGTCGTCGCCGACGAGTTGCTGGCGGGCGAGCGGATGATCGCCCCCGAGAGCGAGGTCGGTGCCCGCGCCGTCATGCTCGTCCGGTTGCACCGCGCGCTGGGCGACGTCTTCGGTTCGATCGAGCAGGTCCGCAGCTGGCTCGCGCGACGCGAGCCGGCGCTCGACGCCCGGCCGATCGAGCTGCTCCACAGCCCCGAGGGCCTCGACCGCCTGGTCGTCCATATGGAAGGGCGGTGCAAGGACTGCCTGTGGTGAGGCCTCAGGCGTCGAGCTCGGCCCAGCGCGCGTAGGCCGCGTCGAGCTCGGCCTGCGCTGCCGCGAGCTGGGCGTTGTGCGCAGTGATCGCCCCCGCATCCCGCGCGTAGAACGACGGATCGCCCAGGGCATCGGTCAGGGACGCGACCATCGCCTCCAGCGCCTCGATCCGCGCGGGCAGCTGCTCCAGCTCCTTCGACTCCTTGTAGCTGAGCTTGCGCTTCTGCGGCGCCGCCACGGATGACGTGCCGGGGGACGGGATGGACTTCGACGGGGTCGCGCGCGCCTCGGTCCGACCGGATGCGTCGCGCGGGGTCGGCCGCTGGCGAAGCCAGTCGGTGTAGCCGCCCACGTACTCGCCCACGCGGCCCTCCCCTTCCATGACGAGCGTCGAGGTGACCACCCCGTCGAGGAAGTCGCGATCGTGGCTCACCAGCAGCAGCGTGCCCGCGTAGTCACCCAGCAACTCCTCGAGAAGTTCGAGCGTCTCGACATCGAGGTCGTTGGTCGGCTCGTCCATCACCAGCAGGTTCGACGGCTGCGCGAACAGCCGCGCGAGCAGCAGGCGATTCCGCTCGCCGCCCGACAGCCGCGTGATCGGTGCGCGGGCGCGCTCCGGCGTGAACAGGAAGTCCTGAAGGTAGCCGATGACGTGCTTCCGACCCCCGTTGACTTCGACGAACTCGCGGCCCTCGGCCACGTTCTCGATCGCGTTCCAGTCTTCGCGGAGCGTGGCGCGGTACTGGTCGAAATAGGCGATCTGCAGCCCGCTGCCGAGCTTCACCGAGCCTGCGTCGGGCACGAGCTCACCGAGCAGCGTGCGCAGCAGCGTCGTCTTGCCGGAGCCATTGGGTCCGATGAGGCCGATGCGATCGCCGCGGAAGATCGTCGTCGAGAAGCCGTCCAGCAGCCTGCGGCCGCCGAGGGTCACCGAGACGTCCTTCGCCTCGATCACCTTGCGCCCGGAGCTCTCCGCCTGCGCGGCTTCCATCCGCACCTTGCCCGTGAGCTCGCGGCGCTGGGCGCGCTCCTCGCGCATGGCCTTGAGGCGTCGCACGCGCCCTTCGTCGCGCGTGCGGCGGGCCTTGATGCCCTGCCGGATCCACACTTCCTCCTGCGCGAGCAGCTTGTCGAAGCGCGCGTTCTCCTGCGCCTCCGCGTGCAGGCGCTCCTCGCGCCGGCGCAGGTAGTTGTCCCAGTCGCCCGGCCAGCTGGTGATCGCGCCGCGGTCGATCTCGACGATGCGGGTGGCCAGCGCGCGCATGAAGCGGCGATCGTGGGTGATGAAGACCAGCGTGCCGCGCCAGCCCTTGAGGAAGGTCTCGAGCCAGTCGATCGATTCGATGTCGAGGTGGTTGGTGGGCTCGTCGAGCAGCAACACGTCGGGCTGCGAGACCAACGCGCGCGCCAGCATCACGCGGCGACGCATGCCGCCCGAAAGCTTCGCGAACGGTGCCTCGCCGTCGAGCGACAGGCGGGTCAGCACTTCGGTCACGCGCTGGTCCAGCGACCAGGCGCCGGCCTGCTCGATGCGCGACTGCACCTCGGCGAGCGCGTCCGCGTCGACCTCGTCGGCGGCGCTGAGGTGGTGAAAGCGCGCGAGCAGGACGCCCTGCTCGCCGAGGCCGCCCGCGACCACGTCGAAGACCTGCCCCGCCGTATCGGCGGGCACCTCCTGCTCGAGGCGCGCCACGCGCACCCCGTCCTCGCGGCGGATCTCGCCGTCGTCGGGCTGGAGCTCGCCGGCGAGCAGCTTGAGCAGGGTGGACTTGCCGGCGCCGTTGCGGCCGATGACGGCGATGCGCTCGCCGGCCTCGATCGAGAGCTGCACGGCGTCGAGCAGGAGCGGGCCGCCGACGCTGAAGTCGACCGCCTGGAGGGTGATCAGGGGCATGCCGCCATTCTACGGGCGACGGGATGCGCCTCAGCGCGAACGTGCGTCGACGGTCACCGTCACGTACGTCGCCAGCCAGCCGTTGCCCGAGGGGCGGGCGTCGATGCGGACCAGGTCACCGGACTCGAGCTGGCTGGGGCTCACCGGCTGGCCGCGGTAGTCGAAGCGGGTGCGCTCGTCGTACCACACCTGTTCGACGCGACCGCTGTAGCCGCCGCGGGTGACCTCGATCAGGCGCCGGGAGGGGTCGACGTAGCGCACCGCCGCCTCGAAGGCTCCCCCACTGCCCCCGCCGTAGGTGCCGCCGCCATCGCGAACGTTCTGCGTGACCTCGATCGTGCGTGCCCACAGCCGGCGGCCGTCGTCCACGACCTCGACACGCACGCGGTCGCCGCGCTCGAGCCCGCGCACGTCGTGCTCGCGCCCCTGGTAGAAGAGCCGGGTATCCCGGTCGATCCAGACTTCGAGCGAAGCGCCGTAGCCGCCATAGGCGCTGCCCTCGGTCGCGAGCACGATGCGGCCGCTCGACGGATCGAACGCCTGCACCGTACCGCCCACGGCCTGCGCGCCGTAGCCGCGGTCCGGATATCCGTACGGGTCGCCCCCGTAGCCGCCGGGGTAGGCGCCCGGGAGACTCGCGCAACCGGCCAGCGCCACGGCGACGAGCAGCGCGAACACCATCCGGACGTGCCGCCAGGGGAGGATCGACATGGGCCTGCTCCGCATCGGGGAGCCCGACGATGCCGGCGCGCGGGTGAAGCGGCGGTCGTCAGGAGCTGCAGGACAGCATCGAGCAGCCGGCCTTGCGACGCGCCCAGTCAGGTCGCCGCGCGGCGAAGCGCTCGCGCCCGGGCTGGTCGTCGTACGGCCGCCGCATGACGTCCATCAGCATGTGCAGTTCGGACAGGTCCCCGGCCGTGGCCGCATCGATCGCCTGCTGCGCGAGGTAATTGCGCAGCACGTAGCGCGGGTTCGCACGGCGCATGCGCTCGCGCCGCGGCGCGGGGTCATCGCCGTCGAGGGCGAGCCGCGCCGCGTAGCGGTCGAGCCATGCGCGCAGCGCCGGTTCGCCGGCGGCCCGCTTCGCTTCGTCGTAGAACGCGTCCGCCAGCGGCGCGAGGTCGACCCGCGTGGGGTCGACATCGGCGAGCCCACGGAACAGCAGCGTCATGTCGACCTCGGTCTCGCGCATCCAGGCCTGGAGATCCTCCATCAGCGACAGGTCGCCCTCGCGGAACGTCGCCAGCCCGAGTTTGGCCACCGTATTGTCGCGCTCGGCCTGCTCGTAGGCCCCGACGTAGCGTGCCAGCCCCTCCTGCAGCGGCTCCACGTCGTCGGTGAGCGTCGCGAGCGCGCCCGCGAGGCGCCCGAGGTTCCAGTAGGCGACCGCCGCTTGCTGGCCGAAGCGGTAGCGCCGGCGCTCGCGGTCGGTGGTGTTGGGCGTCCAGTCGGGGTCGTAGTCGTCGATCCAGCCGTAGGGGCCGTAGTCGATCGTGAGCCCGAGGATCGACATGTTGTCGGTGTTCATCACGCCGTGGACGAAGCCCACGCGCATCCAGTGGCCGATCATCACCGCGGTACGCTCGCAGACCTCGGCGAACCACGTGCCCACGACGTCGGGCGCATCGGCATCGAGGTGCGGGAAATCGCGGCGGATGCAGAACCGGACCAGCCGCTCCAGCAGGTCGACGTCCATGCGCGACGCCGGCAGTTCGAAATGCCCGAAGCGGATGAACGAAGGCGCGACGCGGCAGACGACCGCCCCCGGCTCGGGCGCGGGATGCCCGTCGTAGAACATGTCGCGCATCACCTCCTCGCCGGTGGCCACGAGGCTGAGTGCGCGCGTGGTCGGCACGCCCAGGTGGTGCATCGCCTCGCTGCACAGGAATTCGCGGATGGACGAGCGCAGCACCGCGCGGCCGTCGGCGGTGCGCGAGTACGGCGTGGGGCCGGCGCCCTTGAGCTGCAGCTCCCAGCGCTCGCCGGCGGGCGTCACCGCCTCGCCGAGCGTGATCGCGCGCCCGTCGCCGAGCTGCCCCGCCCAGTGGCCGAACTGGTGCCCGCCGTAGTTGCCTCCGTACGGCCGCATGCCGTCGAGCAATGCGTTCCCGCCGAAGACCTGGGCGAATTCGGGGGTGCTGGCGTCGGCCTCGTCGAGGCCGAGCACCGCGAGCATTTCAGGCGAGACCGCCAGCACGCGCGGCGCGGCGACAGGCGTCGGCTCGACGGCCGACCACAGCGCGCCCTGCACCTGACGACGGGCGTTGCGCGATTCCGGGTCGCCCGGAAGCGCGCGCACGAAGGCATTGTCGAAACGCAGCGCGTCGAGGCTCATGCCCGCAGGTTCCGGCGGAGGAGGATGGGATCCGTGCAGGCCATGCGCAGGGCTCGGGTGGGCCCTCCAGCCTAGCCGCGAAGGCATGAACGCGGTGCGCGCCTTCGACGGGGCATGACGGCGCAGCGGGTAGACTGCCGCCCCCGACCGGCCCGACCGGCGCGCCCGACGAGCTCCCATGAGCGCCGAAACCGAATCGAACCCGCAGTCCTTCTCCGACCTCGCGCTGCCTGCACCGCTGCTGCGCGCGCTCGCCGATGTCGGCTACGAGACCCCCTCGCCCATCCAGGCCGCCACCATCCCGCCGCTCATGGCGGGGCGCGACGTGCTCGGCCAGGCCCAGACCGGCACCGGCAAGACGGCCGCCTTCGCGCTCCCGGTGCTGGCGCGCATCGATGCCGCGGTCAGCGGCAAGCCGCAGGCCCTCGTGCTGGCGCCGACCCGCGAGCTCGCCATCCAGGTGGCCGAGGCCTTCCAGAAGTACGCGCACTACCTGCCCGATTTCCACGTGCTGCCGATCTACGGCGGCCAGGGCTACGGCACGCAGCTGCATGCGCTGCGCCGCGGCGTGCACGTGGTGGTGGGCACGCCGGGCCGCGTGATCGACCACATGAAGCGGGGCACCCTCGACCTCTCCGAGCTGCGCTGCATCGTGCTCGACGAGGCCGACGAGATGCTGCGCATGGGCTTCATCGACGACGTGCAGGCGGTGCTGGATGCCACGCCGCCCACGCGCCAGGTCGCCCTGTTCTCCGCGACGATGCCGCCGCCCATCCGCCGCATCGCGCAGACGCACCTGCAGGACCCGGTGGAGATCGCCATCAAGGCGACGACCACGACCGCCGCGAACATCCGCCAGCGCTACGTCTCGGTGAGCGGACACCACAAGCTCGACGCGATCACGCGCGTGCTCGAGGCCGAGACGTTCGATGCGATGATCGTCTTCGCGCGCACCAAGATCGCCACCGAGGAGCTGGCCGAGAAGCTCGCCGCGCGCGGTATCGCGGCCGCGGCGCTCAACGGCGACGTCCAGCAGCAGCAGCGCGAGAAGATCGTGCAGCAGCTCAAAGACGGGCGCATCGACGTGCTCGTCGCCACCGACGTCGCGGCGCGCGGCCTCGACGTGGACCGGATCACGCACGTCCTCAACTACGACATCCCGTACGACACTGAGAGCTACGTGCACCGCATCGGCCGCACGGGCCGCGCGGGCCGCACGGGCGAGGCGATCCTGTTCGTCACCCCGCGCGAGCGCGGCATGCTGCGCGCGATCGAGCGCGCGACGCGCCAGCCGATCGAGCCGATGGAGGCGCCCAGCATCGAGGCAGTGAACGAACGGCGCGTCGACCGGTTCCTCTCGCGAATCTCCGAGGCGCTCGAGTCGCCGGACCTGGGCACCTACCGCGAGCTCATCGAGCGCTTCGAGCAGGAGCGCAACGTGCCGGCGGTCGAGATCGCCGCGGCACTGGCGCACCTCGTCCAGGGTGAATCGCCGCTGCTGATGGACACCGGCCACGATCCGCTTCGCCAGCCGCCCCGCCACGAGCGCGACGCGCGCGGTCCGCGTGATCGTCAGGGCCACGGCGAGCGCGAGCAGCGCGGCGACCGCTCCGCGCCCGGCCACCGGTACGAGCGCGACGCACGTGCACCGCGTGCCGAACGCACGTTCGACCGCCCGCCGCAGGGCGAGCGCGGTGAACGTCCCGTTCCCCGCTTCGACGGGGAGCGCGATGCGCGGCGGGCGCCGCACGCCGAGCGCTCCGACGCGGCGCCGCGCAGCGACTTCGAGCGCAGCGGCCCGCGCTTCGATCGCCCGTCCCGCGAGGATCGGGGGTTCGACGAGCGCCCGGCGCCGCCCGCGTTCCGCAACGACGCCGAGCGTACGTTCGACGACCGCCCCCGCGAGCGTGCGCCGCGGCAGGCGCCCGAGGTGGGCATGGAGACGTTCCGCATCGAGGTCGGCCACCAGCACGGGGTGAAGCCGGGCAACATCGTGGGCGCCATCGCGAACGAGGCCGACCTCGAGAGCCGCTACATCGGCCGCATCGACATCCGCGATTCCTTCACGCTGATCGACCTGCCCGAAGGCATGCCGAGCGAGCTGATGGATCACCTCCGCCGCGTGCGCGTCGCCGGGCAGCAGCTCAAGATCAGCCGCGATACCGGCGCCCCGCCGCGTCGTGAAGGCGCGGCCCCGCGTTTCGGCAGCGGCGGCGCTGGGGACCGCGGCGATCGCGGCGGTCCACGCCACGGCGGGCCGGGCGCTGACCGCGGCGGCCCGCGCCATGGCGGGCCGGGCAACGACCGCAGTGGCCCGCGCCGTGGCGGGCCGGGCGGTGGATTCGCCGGTCGCCCGCCCCGCCGCGACCGCTGAGGCGACGGCCCGGCACCGCGTGGTGCGGGCCGGCCGGCCGCGCTACTGCAGGTCGATGCGCGCGTTCTCGCTGAGGTTCCCGGGGTTCTTGTTGACCGCGGTCATCAGGAAATAGAGCGCCTTGCCCGCGGCCGAGCCCGGGCCGTCCCAGTACTCCGCGCTCTGCGCCTGGACGCGCAGCATGCACAGGTTCGGATCGTCCTTGCCCTGCGGGAAGAAGATCGACATCGCAGGCGTCCAGTGCGCCTCGATCGTCGCGCGGTCGCGCGTCACGCTCGCCATGCCGGAGATCGAGACGTACGTGTTGTCGTCCTTGGACGCGTAAGCCACGTTGACCTGCGGATTCGCCTCGATCTCGCGGACCTTCTCGCTGTCGAAGCCCGTCACGAACCAGAGGTCGCCGTCGCGCTCCACGCCCTGCGTTCCGAGCGGACGGCTGAAGAGGCGGCCGTCCTCGCCCTGGGTGGTCAGCATCGCGACGTGCATGCCCTTGATCAGCTCGCGGAGCTTCTCGAGGCCGGCGTCGCGGTCGGCGTGGTGGAGATGGTCGCTGCGGTCCATGGCGTGCTCCGGGAGAGGAATCGCGCCATGCAAACCCGGAGGCGGGCAACGCGGGGTGAAGCGTCAGCGACCCTCGTCCGCGGGCGGCATGTCCACCATGGGCGCCAGCGCGGGATCGAGCGCCACGCGCCCGTCGAAGACGAAGCAGCGCCCCGCGTAGCCGTAGCCGCCGACCTGCTCGAAGTACCCCAGGATCCCGCCGTCGAGCTGCAACACGTTGGGCATGCCATCGGCCTGCAGGTACATCGCGGCTTTTTCGCACCGGATGCCGCCCGTGCAGAAGCTCACGACGGTCGCGTCGCTCAGGGCTTCCCGGTGCGGCTCGAGCGCCGCTGGCAGTTCGGTGAAGTTGTCGATCGGCAGCGTGAGCGCTCCCTCGAAGGTGCCGTAGCCGAACTCCTCGCGATTGCGCGTATCGAGCAGTACGAGCCGCCGCCCCGCGTCGTCATGACCCTGCGCGATCCACGTCGCGAGCGTGCCCGGGTCCACCGCCGGGGCGCGCCCGTGGAGCGGCGCGGTGCCTTCGCGGCGGAACGTGATGATCTCGGGCTTGACCTTCACCTTCAGGCGCCCGAACGGCTGCGCGTGGCTCCAGCTGCGCTTGATGCCGATCGAGGCGAAGCCGGGTACGGCGCGCACGACCTCGAGCACCGATTCGACATCCGCCCCGTCGCCCGCGAGGAAGAGGTTCAGGCCCTCCGGCGCGACCAGCACCGTGCCGCGCACGTTCGCGGACTCGGCGCGCGCGCGCAGGCGCTCGGCGAGCGCTTCGGGGTCCGCGACGGGCGCGAAGTGGTAGGCGGCGACGTTGAGGAGCATGCCGCCATTCTAGGCGGGGCGGGTCAGCCCGCCGCGTGCTCGAGGTACGGCAACGGTCGCGGCGAGACCACGAACGTACGGCCGTTGTGGTCCTGCTTGAACACGAAGCCGTGCGCCATCTCCAGGGCATCCGGCAGCCAGAACACGCGCGGCTCCAGGCGGAAGTGCCCCTCCCAGCCGGCGGCGATCGCGGCGTCCTTCGCCGCTTCCCAGCCGCGCAGGAAGGCGAGCGCGGCGGAGGTGTCGACACCTTCGCGCGGGTCGCTGCCCTCGCACGGCACCGCGAGCGCGGTGAGGGTGTCGCGGACGGTGGGGAGATGGTGCCAGCCGTAGTCGATCGGGCCGGCCTCGTAGACGTGCCAGTTCATGCGGGCGTTCCGGAAAGTGGGGTCACCACGGCGTGGGCAGGCCCAGGTGGGGCGCGAGGAACCAGTAAGCGGCGCCGAGCACGACCGCCCACAGCAGCAGCCGCACCACGAAGCCCACCGCCTTGAGCGCGAGCCAGGCAGCGACGACGAGGACGAGGAGCGCGATCCAGCTCATTCAGGGGTTCCGCGTGGACGATGACGCCGACTATCCACGATCCTCCCCGACCGGCGCCAGCCGAAGGTCCTGGAAGTCGAAGCTGAAATCGGTGAGCGGCGAGACCGGTTCCATGCGCACGGCCCGGATCTTCCCGTCGTGGTCGAGGTCGAAGTCGACGAACGCGTCCGCGTTCAACCAGCGCTGGTCCCAGCGCACGATGAAGCTGTCGTGCTGCCAGTGCTCGAGCCGGCCGACGAGGTCCTTCGAGCGCGAGAAGCGCAGGCGCAGCCCGTCGCCGGCCCGCTCGACCACGACGTCGCCGTACCACGGGTCCCGATACGTCCCGGCGTAGCGCGCGAGCGGCAGCGACGGTGTCGAGCCGGCGTCGCGTGCGGCGAGGTGCGCCTTCCAGTCCGCGTCCGCGTCGCCATGCGACTTGTCGAAGGCCGCGCCGTAGGCGGCGACCCAGTCGGTGCGCGGCGCGTCGAGGAAGGCGTCTAGCGCGCTGTAGGTGATCGCGTTGAAGGCGTGGCCGACCTCCGCGTTGGTCAGCACGATCACGCCCAGCCCCGCGTCGGGCACGAGCGTGAGGCGCGACACCATGCCGGGCCAGCCGCCCGTATGCCAGACCAGGCGGCGGCCACGGTAGTCCGACAGCAGCCAGCCTTCGCCATAGCCCAGGAAGTTGGGGCGCATCGGCGCCAGCTCCGGCACCGCGGGCTTCGCGGGCACCATGGGCGTGACCACCTGCCACATCGCGCCATGGCGTGCCTCGCTGACGAGACGCCCGCCGCCCGGCAGCATGCCGCCCGCGAGCTGCACCTGCATCCAGCGGGCCATGTCGCGCACGTTCGAGTAGACGCCGCCGGCTCCGGCGACGTTCGACCACGTCATGCGCGGTGCGGGCTGCAGGTCCTTGAAGTCGGCCTTGGCATGCCCCGTCGCCACCTCGTCGCCGGGGCGCAACGTATCGGCGTTGTAGCGCGTGGCGCGCATGCCGACCGGGTCGAAGATGCGCGCCTGCAGGAAACGTTCGAAGCTCTGCCCGCTCGCCTTCTCGACCACGAGCTGCGCCACGCCGTAGAGGATGTTGTCGTAGGCGTAGCGCTCGCGGAAACCGCCGGTGAGCGGCACGTGGCGCAGCCGGCGCGCGACTTCCTCGGCCGTGTAGTCCGTTTCCGGCCAGTACAGCAGGTCGCCCGCGCCGAGCCCGAGCCCGCTGCGGTGCGCCAGCAGGTCGCGCAGTCGCATCTCGCGGGTGACGTACGGGTCCGACATCTGGAACCACGGCAGGTGGTCGACCACGCGGTCATCGAGGCTCAGCTTCTTCTCGTCGGCGAGGATCGAGAGCGCCGTCGCCGTGAACGCCTTGGTGTTGGAGGCGATCGCGAACAGCGTGTCCGGGGTGACCGCGCCGGGCTTGCCGCGCTCGCGCACGCCGAAGCCGCGCTCGTACACCACCTTTCCGTCCTGGACGATGGCGACGGCGACGCCCGGGACGTCGAAGCGCCCGCGGGCCGCTTCGATGGCGGCGTCGACCGACGCGAGGTCGCGCGACGGCGCGGCCGCCGCGGGCGCCTGCGCATCGGCGGAATGCGGATACGGGACGAGCGCGAGCGCGAGTGCGCCGGCGGCGACGAGGCTGCGGATCATGCGATACCGGATCGGGGGCGTGCGCCCGACGATACCCGAGCGGCGCCGCGACGGGCATGCTGTGCGCCCCGTCCCGCCGAGCACGCGATGCCGTCACCGCCTACCCCGCTCCCCGGCCTCGCGATCGTCGGCGGCGGCCCCGCCGGCCTGATGGCGGCCGAGGTGGCGCGCGCGGCGGGGCACGAGGTCGACCTGTTCGAGGCGAAAGGCTCGGTGGGCCGCAAATTCCTGATCGCCGGCAAGGGCGGGCTCAACCTCACCCATTCCGAGCCGCGCCCCGCGTTCGACGCGCGGTACCGCGAACGCCGCGATGCCGTCGCTGAATGGCTCGACGACTTCGACGCCGACGCGCTGCGTGCCTGGGCCCGCGGGCTCGGCGTCGAGACCTTCGTCGGCACCTCCGGCCGCGTCTTCCCGACCGACCTTAAGGCCGCGCCGCTGCTCCGCGGCTGGGTGCGGCGCCTGCGCGAGGACGGCGTGCGCTTCCATGTCCATCATCGCTGGACGGGCTGGGACGGGGATGCGCTGCGCTTCGAATCTCCCGATGGCGAGCGCGCGTACGCCGCCGACGCCACCGTGTTCGCGCTCGGCGGGGCGAGCTGGCCCGAGCTCGGCTCCGACGGCGCATGGGTGCCGCGCTTCGTCGCGCGCGGCATCGACGTCGCCCCGCTGCGCGCGTCCAATTGCGGTTTCGACGTCGGCTGGACGCCGCACTTCGCCTCGCGCTTCGCGGGTACGCCGCTGAAGCCCGTGGTCGCGTACTGGACCGATGCCGCGGGCCAGCCCCGATCGCTCCAGGGCGAATGCGTGGTCAGCGAGGCGGGCATCGAGGGCTCGCTCGTCTATGCGCTGTCCGCGGACCTGCGCGCGACGATCGACCGCGACGGCTCGGCCGTGCTCACCCTGGACCTCGCGCCGGGGCGCGACGCGGACGCCCTGCATCGGGCGCTCGCGCGACCGCGCGGGAGCCGCAGCCTCACCGAACACCTGCGTCGGCAGGCGGGGCTCGCGCCCGTGCAGGTGGGGCTGCTGGTCGAGGCACTCGGCCATCCCCTGCCCACGGACCCGGCCCGCCTCGCTGCCACGCTCAAGCGCCTGCCGGTGCGGCTCGCATCGCCGCGCCCGATCGCGGAGGCCATTTCGAGCGCCGGTGGGGTCCGGCTCGAGGCCCTCGACGACCGCCTGATGCTCAACGCGTGGCCCGGGGTGTTCGTCGCCGGCGAGATGCTCGACTGGGAGGCGCCCACCGGCGGCTACCTGCTCACGGCCTGCTTCGCCAGCGGCCTGCGTGCCGGACGCGCGGCCGCGGAGCGCCTCGCGGGCCGGGCCTCAAGCCTGCCGCCGCCGAGCCGATAAGCTCATCGATGGCCGCCAAGCCCGGCAGCCGCGGTGCGCGCGCCGGATGCCGCGCGAGGAACGAGACACACCCATGAGCGCACGTCCGACCGTCCTGCTCTGCGACGACTCCCGCGCCCTGCGCATGCTCACCGCCCAGCAGATCGACGCCTGCGGCTACGACCTCGCCGGCGAAGCCGAGAACGGCGCGCGCGCGGTCGAGCAGTACAAGGCGCTGAGCCCCGACGTCGTGCTGCTCGACCTCGTGATGCCGCAGGTCGACGGCAAGGAAGCGCTGCGCCAGATCCTCGATCACGACCCCGCCGCGCGCGTGATCGTGCTCAGCTCGCTCGGCGCGCAGAACGACATCGAGCAGTGCCTGCGCATCGGCGCGAAGAGCTACCTGCAGAAGCCCATCGACGGCGACACGCTGGCACGCGTGCTGGCCGAAGTCGTCGCGGCCTGAGGACTGACCACATGGCCGCCAAGTTCTTCGGACAGTTCCTGCTCGAAAAGGGCGTGATCAGCTCCGCGCAGCTCCTGCGCGCGCTCGACGTGCAGCGCACGTCCAACCCGGCGCTGGGCGAACTCGCGGTGGAGCACGGCATGCTCACCGAGGCCCAGGCCAAGGTGATCAACGAGCGCCAGCGTCGCGAGGACCGCCGCTTCGGCGACATCGCGCAGTCGATGGGCCTGCTGACCGCCGAGGAAGTGACCCGGCTGCTCGACGAGCAGAAGGCGCGCCGCAAGCTGTTCGGCGAGATCCTCGTCGAGGAAGGCTTCATCGCGCGCGAGCGCCTCGAGGCCGAACTGCGGGAGCATGCGGGCGAACGCGACGACGCCATGCGCACGCTCGACGGCGTCCTCGTCGGCCACCAGCACGGGCGCCGCGTGGCGAACGCCATCTCGACCTGCAACAAGCTGTTCCCGCGCCTGCTGCGCACGCAGTGCCAGTTCTCGGCGGTGGTGGACGCCGCCTCGGCGCCCGCGTGCGAGGCGGTCGCGGTGGTGCGCGTGCATGCCGACCGGCCGCTGGTGATCGGCCTCGCGGCGGATGCCGCCACGCTCGCCGCGATGGGCGCGGGCTTCATGTCGATGCCGACCGAGAAGGTCGACGACGAACTCGCGCGCGATGCCTTCGGCGAGCTGGTGAACGTGCTGATGGGCTACGTGGTCAAGGACTCGCTCCCCGAGGACGCGAGCTACCGCGCGGAGCCGCCGGATTTCTCCACCGACCTGGCCGCGCTCGCGGCCGAGGGCCAGGTGCTCGTCGCGATGGCCTCGCAGCTCGGCACGTTCGTGCTCGTGATCGGCTGAGCCCCTGCGCCCTCAGCGGCGCAGGTGGTAGAGCTCGTAACGACCGCCCTCCGCATCCAGCACCAGCAGCAGCTCGCGCGCGCCGATGCGGTAGAGCCGTCCGGCCGAGTCCGACGGGGCGGGCCCGGCAGCCCGTCCGCGCGAGTAGGCCGCCTGCGGCTCGTCATTGACCGTCGCGCCGCCCAGGAACGCGAGCGAGCGACCATCGCCGTGCGGAAGCAGGACGCCGCTGCGTCGCTGCGATCCCGTGGTCTTCTCGAACCACAGCTCGTCGGCCGTGCGACGGATCGACGCGCGGAACCAGGGATACGCGAACGTGCCGTGGGCGTTGACCTGGATGGAGCGGACCTGCCACGTCCCGACGACGTCGCCTAGCCGCTGCGGCGCATCTGCGCGCTCGAGCAGCGCCCGCGCCACCGCGAAGTCCGCGGCGTAGGCGAGGCGCGAGGCGTCGACCGCCCGCGCGTCGGCGAGCGCCGCGTCGACGCGCCGCACGTGCTCCGGCCACGCCCGGTCGCGCCATCCGGCGCCGCGCCCGGCGGCCACCGGCAGCGCGACCGCGACGAGCAGCGCGATCGCCATCCATCCGCTCGTCCACCGCATGGAACCGCTCGTCATCGTCGTCGTCCTCGCGCAGGGGCGCAGACGAGATGGTGCGCCCAGTTCGATGAACGGAGCGGCCGCTTTTCACCCGGTCTTGAAGGACGCCGACCAGACTGGAGGCCGAGCATTCCGAGGCACACCCCATGAGCACCAGCGAGCAGCCGTCCGTCCTCAGCGAGCGCGAACTCTCCGCCCTGCGCCTGCTCTCGCTCGACGCGCGGGCGCGGATCGACGAGGGCCTCGTGGACGATCTGCTGGCGAAGGGCATGCTGCAGTCGGCATCGGACCGCACCCTCTCTCCGGCGGGTCGACACGCGATCCACGTGGATCGGCCCGGCATGGTGATGGGCGTCGATAACTGACCCCCCGCGGCTATCGCGCGACCGGTCGATGCCGTCCGCGCGATAACTCGGCCGGGTCAGCCGCCCGCTTTCGCCGCGCCCGCGTGCTCGACCCGCGCGCCCTGCGGCGAGACCAGATACCACGTCCCATGTTCGTCCTTGAGCGCATGGCCGTTGGTCGAGCCGGCTCCGCCATCGCCCGCGTACCGGTACAGCGGCTGCCGGTTGTAGGTCACCTGGCGGCTGCCGTCGGGCCGGGCGATCGTCGCGACCATCGCGCCCTGCAGCCCGGCCTCGGCCGTCGGCTGCACCGCGCCGGCGAGAACGGGCGGCCAGGCGTTCAGGCACTCGCCGACGCATTTCTCGCCCATGCGGTCGCCCTCGAGCACGTACAACGCGATCCCGCCGGAATCGACGAGGTGGGCGCCATGGGGTCCCTGCGAGATCCGCAGCATCGGGCCCGAGCCCGCGGGCGAACCCGCGCCCGGCGGCGCCGCGGTCCCCGCGTTCGCCTGGTCAGCCCCCGTGCGCGCCGCCGCCGGGCCGGCGGCGGCCGAGGACGGGGACGGCGGGCCGACGTCCTCCGCGGCCGCACGCGAATTCCCGTCGCGGGTGCGGTCGACGGCGCCGTCGACCAGCGTATCGTCCTCGCCGCGGCCGCAGCCGCCGAGCAGCAGTGCGAGCGCGATCGCGCCCATCAGGGAGGTCCGGTTCGACATCGCCATCTCCATCGCATCGGGCCGCGCGGGGCGGCGTCGCGTCGATGGATACCGGGTGGTGCGTGATCGCGCGGTGGGCGATCAGCCGCGGCGCGAGCGCTTGTGCTCGTACATGGCGGCATCCGCAGAGCGGAGCATCTCGTCGGCGCCGGCCCGTCCGTCGTGCAGCACCCAGCCGACGCTGGTCTTGATGCGCAGGCGGACGCCGTTCACCACGCGTGGCCGCGCGAGCTCGTCCTCCACCGCATTGGCGACCGACCGCACATCCCGATCCGCATCGCGCAGCGAATTGAGCAGGACGACGAACTCGTCGCCGCCCAGCCGCGCCACCACGTCGGTGTCGCGCAGCGTCTCGCGGAGCGCCGCCCCGGTGGCGCGCAGCACCTCGTCGCCCATCGCATGCCCGTACGTGTCGTTGACGTCCTTGAAGTCGTCGAGGTCGAGGAACAGGAGCCCGAACCGGTGTGGCTGGCCGACGTGCGCCGCGCAGATGGCCTCGAGCTGCGTCTCGAAGGCGGATCGGTTCGGCAGGCCGGTGAGCGAGTCGAGCGATGCGGCGTCCTGGTACATGCGGGCCGTGGCCTGCGTGTCGAGGAGCGCGTCGTGCAGGCGATGCAGCAGGCGGGCGTTCTCCTCGAGCGCGAGCTGGCGCCCAAGCGCCGCACCCATCGCATTGCCGATGAGGGCGACCGCCTGGCCGTCGATGTCGTCGAAGGCCTGCTGCACGGACGAGCACACTTCGAGCACGCCGAGCACGTCATCACCGTAGCGCAGCGGGGTCGCGATCAGGGCGTGCAGGCCGTGCCGCCTGCGCGTGTCGCCGGTGATGCGATCGTCGCGCAGGGCCACGTCGCTGCGCTCGGTCGCCGGTCCCGCGAGGCTCGCGCGCGCGAGCGTCGCCCCGGCGTTGAAGGCCTCTTCGGCGATCTCGGACATCTGCCCGCGTGCGCAGGCGACCTGGAGTTCCGAGCCCGGTCCATCGAGCAGCACGACGCCGCCCGTGGCACGCGTGAGCGTCACCACGGTCTCCAGCGCGTCCTCAATGAAGCCCCGCGTCTCGCCGGGATGTTCGGCGATGCTCGCCAGCGCGGCGACGAGGCTGCGCAGGCGCAGGATCTCGCTGTCCTTCGCGGACGACGAGATCCAGGGCAGGCCCCGTTCGGGTCGGGGTCGACCGGCTGTAAGCACTGTTCGACTCGTTGCAACGACCCGGCGATGCTGGTGCACCGCGGGTCAAACGAGCGTGAGCCGATGGCGTGCACGCGTCACTGTTTCGCGACGCATCCGCAACGGGTGCTGAAGCGGCCGCTGCAGGGCGCCAGCGAGGGGATCGAATGCACCGCCGCCTCGTCATCGCGGCCCGCGCCGATGATCGTGCAGGCACAACGAAAAGCGGCGCGATCCGGAAGATCGCGCCGCTCATGACCACGTAGGTGGTGGGCGGTACAGGGTTCGAACCTGTGACCCCTACCATGTCAAGGTAGTGCTCTACCGCTGAGCTAACCGCCCATGCGCCACGGCGACCGTGGCGAGGCCGCGCAGTTTATCCGGCCGGCTCCCCCGAGGCAACCGCGGTCACGGCGCGCGGTCGGGGGGTAGCGGCCGGCTCATGACCGGATCCGTCTCCTGCAGCCAAAACGTGAGTTCGGTCGTCACCGGATTGGCCCCGACGATGTCCGAGAGGACGAGCCGGAAATGCTCCTCTCCTTCCTCGACGTCGTCGCCTGCCCAACGGATCATCACGCTGCGGCTCGTGTCGCCCGCGGGGAATTCGAGCATGCCACTGGTCGCGGTGTAATCGCTTCCCGCAGTGGCCGTACCGTCCATCGTCGCGTAGCGGATGCGGACCCCGCCTTCCGGCGCCGGGGCGGACAGCTCCACCAGCACCCACAGTGTGCTGCTCGTGCCCGCCCGCCCTTCGTCGAGTACCGGGCGCGCCCAGACCGACACCCCGGGCAGACGCGAGAGCGGGAGGTCCTGGGCCCAGTCCGACGGGACACGTGTGCGAATCGCCACGGCGTCCGCGTAGGGGGGCACCCTCGCCCTCATGCGCACCCAGGCATCCGGCACGACCCAGACGGCGTAGTTGAAATCGGGAGGGTCCGCGCGGATCGGGAGCAGCGGCTGCGGCGCTCCGGCCAGCGAGGACGAGACGTCGAGGTAGACGGGCGACTGCAGCGCCGGGTCGCCCTCCGGCACCCGTATGCGGCCCCCTACCCGGTGACCCTTTTCGACCGCGTGGTCGTAGGTACGCGGGGCGTGGATGCCGTCCAGACGTACCGGCATGTTGACGAAGGGAGCTGGCGCGAAAGCGAAGATCGAGAGGTTCGCGCGCGGAACCGCCGGAAGTCGATACGTGAAGTACGGCGGAGACACCGTCACGACGTGCTCGATCGCGTCGCCGTTGAGGCCCGCCACATGGAGCGGGAAGGCGGCGGTCGGCACGGTCATCCCCGGCGGAAACCGAATCTTTCCGGTCACGGGAATCCGGGGATCCTCGTTGCGGATGGTGAGCATCGCGATGCCGTCATCGACCGTCGCACCCACGACATCCATCAACTGGATCTCGATGCCTTCGTCGGGCTCCACGAGGGTGTCGCCGATCAGGCGGATCGGGATGCTGACCTCGGACTGCCCCGCGGGGATCACGTAGGTCGCCAGCGTCGGCATCGCGTAGTCGACGTCGGGAATCGCGGTTCCCCCGGAGAACGCGAGGGAGAAGCTGACGCCCTGCGGGGGCGCTGTCCCGGAAAGACGCACCCACACGCGGGGATCGGCTGAACCAAGCTGCGGATCGGGCTCGAAGGCGTCGCTGTCGATGATGGACAGCGTTCCGGGAGCGCCCCGGAAGGCCGCGACGCGCGAGCCCATGAGCTTCAGGCTGCGCACGTTGTCGGCCTTGTCGATGACCCCGCAGGGCGCCCCGCAGCGCGCCGAGCCGGGGTCGGAGAAATATCCCACGCGCGGCTGCCCCGCCTGGGTGTACGCCATGATCGTCGCGAAGCCCGGCGGCCCATTCTGGCGGTAGCCGAACGAGAACGGATACGCGCCATACGTGACTACCCCGCTCGACGTCGACGTCTCCAGGTCGTGCATCGACCCGGTGTTGTGGCCGAGTTCGTGGGCGAGTACGTATGGGCTGCACGGGGCGATGTTGTTGACGGAAAACCCGTACTGCGGCGTGGTCGCCTCGGGGGACAGCCCGCTCCCGGCGAGCCATGCGACGCCGCAGCTGCCGTTGCCTTCGTAATACGGCCGCACGAGCGCGACGAGATCGGCCGCGGACGCGTCGCGCAGCGCGACGAGGTCGGTCCCGGCGACACGGTTGTAGGTGATGTCGTCGAGGATCGTGCGATTGGTTTTCGAGGGGTCGGAGGCGACCTGCCTGAGCGCGACCAGCCGCACGGCGATTCCGGTGGCGCTGTCCACGTGCGCCTGATCCGCGATCGCGAACAGGTTGGTGACCTCGGTCTCGGCCGCGGCCACGCTGCCGCGCATCGCGACGAGGTCGTCCGTGTACAGGCCCAGCACATCGATGCGCGTCGGCCCTGCGGCGTCGGCCGCGTCCGCCTGGTACGCGATGAGCGGCGCACTCTCGTTCCCGGGCGTGCGCAGGCGCGCGCCGGGGGGCACCACGAAGTCATTGTCGCCGGACTCATGGCGGCCTGGCGGCGCCAGGCGCCCCACGAGCGCGATCGCCACCGTGCGATGACGGGTGGTCACGTGAAGCTGATGACCGTCGGGCCGGGGAACCACGCCGAAGATCGCGTCCGGTCCGATCGTCAGCACCATCGACTGTGGGCCGACCGCGGTCTCGACGCGCCCGCTCAGCGACCACAGCCCTGCACGTTCGGGACGCTCCCGTAGATCACGGACCTCAAACCGGGAGCCGCCCGGCGTGGTGACCGTCCATACGCCCCGACGCAAGGCGGCGCGCAGCTGGCTCGCGACGAGGTTCACGGGCCGCGGCGTCGTGTCGATCACCGCGGGGAGCACGAAGACGTCCCCTACTGCCGCGCGCGCGCCTTCCGTCACATCCTCGCCCGACGCGGCGGTGCCTGGCGTCGTCGACACATTTCGCCCGGGCAGGCTCCAGAGGACGAGCCCGGCCACCGCGGCGATCACCAGCCATCCGACCCTGGACCCCATGTGCCCCCGTGCGGCTCGTCAGCGACGTCGCCGCATCATAGGGGCTAGCCTGCGAATCCGGCTTCCTTCAGCTTCCGCAGCTGATCGCGCACGATCGCCGCGGCCTCGAACTCGAGGTCGCGCGCGTGCTGGTACATCTGCTGGTCGACGGCCTCGATCCGCGACGCGAGCTGGTCCGGGCTGAGCGCGGCGTAGTCGGTATCCGGCTCGGCCACGCGCCGCGCCTTCTTGCCCTTGCCCTTCGCCTCATCGGGTTCCGCGCGCGCGCCCTCCATGACGGGGAGGCAACCGCGCTTACGGCGCCCGGTCGGCAGGCAGTGGCGTGCCCATCACCGGGTCCTGCTCGTCGATCCACAGGGTCAGCTCGGTCGTCACGGGATTGGCTCCGCTGATTTCCCCGAGCAGGACGCGGAAGTGCTCATCGCCTTCCGGGATGTCGTCCCCATACCACTCGATGTCCAGATACTTCGACGTCTCGCCCGGAGCGAATTCGAGCACGCCGTTGACGGGGCGGAAGTCGCTGCCTCCGATCGCGCTGCCGTCGGCCGTGGCGTACCGCATGCGGACGCCACCGGCTGGCGCGGGCGACGTCAGCTGCACCACCGCGCCGGCGTTTCCGCGCGTGCCGCCGCCCCCTTCCGGGAGCATCGGCGATGCCCACAGCACGACCCCGGGCAATTGCGAGAGGAGGATGTCCTGCGCCCAGTCGGTCCGCACCCGCGTGCGGATGGCGAGGAACCGCTGGTACGGCGCCTGTGGCGTCGCCTCGATCCGCACCCAGGCGTCGGGCATCACCCACACCGCGTAGTCGAATCCGGGCGACCACGCCTCGGTATAGGGAAGCGGCTGGAACTGGCCGTTCACCGTCGCGGAGATCGACAGGTACAGCGGCGCGACCGGCATCGGGTCACCCTCAGGCACGCGAACGCGCCCCGACACGAGCACCCCCCTGACGACCTCATGGTGGTAGCTGCGCGACGTCCTCACATCCGGGAGGCTCACCGGCAGGTTGACCAGCGGTCCGCGCACGTCGGCGTACACGGACAGGTTGGCGCGCGGCACGGCCGGAAGCCGGTACTCGAAGTCCGGCGGCGACAGCCGGATCGCCTGATGGTAGGCATCGCCGTTGAGCCCCGACACCTGCAGATCGAACCCCGTCGTCGGTACCGTGCTCCCTGCGGGGAAGCGCACGCGGCCGCTCACCTGCACACGCGGATCATCATTCCTGAGCGTCACATGGGCGATGCCGTCGTCGACGGTCGCTCCGACGACATCCACCAGGCGGACCTCCACCGTCTCGTCCGCCTCCACCAGCGAGTCGGCCAGGAGCGGGACCTCGACGTCGACCTCCGATTGCCCCGCCGGGATGCTGAAGGTCGCCTGCGTGGGCGCTTGGTAGTCGACCCCCGCGATGGCACTGCCGCCCGCGAACTGAAGGGTGAAGCGGATGCCATCGGCCGGGGCGATGCCGGAGTAGCGCACGGTGAGCCGCGGCGACGACGACCAGAGCCCGGGTTCCGGCTCGTACGCGTCCGCATCGAGGATCGACACCGTCCCTGCCGGACCGCGGAAGGCCGCGATGCGCGACGCCATGAGCTTGAGGCTGCGGACGTTGTCGGCCTCGTCCGCCCGTCCGCACGGCGCGCCGCAGCGGCTCGATGCCGGACTCGAGAAGAAGCCCACCCGCGGCTGGCCGCTGGCCGGATAGGCCATGATGGTCGCGAACGCGGGCGGACCGCTCTGGCGGTAGCCGAACGAGAACGGATACGCGCCGTAGGTCACCGACCCATTCGACGTGGACGTGACCACGTCGTGCATCGAGCCCATGTTGTGCCCGATCTCATGGGCGAGCACGTAGGGGCTGCACGGCGCGATGTTGTTGACGGAGAACCCGTACGTCGGCGTGGCCGACGCCGGCGAGAGACCGGAGCCCGCGAGCCAGGCCACGCCGCAGCTGCCGTTGCCCTCGTTGTACGGACGCACGAGCGCGACCAGGTCCGCGGCGAGGCTGTTGCGAAGCGCGACGAGGTCGACGCCCTCGATGCGGTTGTAGGTGATGTCGTCCAGCACCGTGCGATTCGTTCGCGCCGGATCCGACACCACGCGTTGCATGCCGACCACGCGCACCACGACACCCGTCTCGCTGTCCACGTGCGCCTGATTGGTGATCGCGAACAGGTTCGCGACCTCGGTCTCCGCCGCGGAGACGCTGCCGCGGAGGATCACGAGGTTCTCCGTGTACACGCCGAGGACGTCGATGCGCGACGGCGCCGGGACATCCGCGGTCGCGTCCGAGGCCGCCAGGATCGGCGCGCTGCCGTGGCCCGGTGCGCGCGCCGCTGATGCGTTGGGCGGGATCGCGAAGTCCGGCTCCGACGCCGGACCGGAGCCGGGCGGCGCGAGGCCGCCGGCGAGCGCGACGGCGGTCGACCCGCGTGTCGTGGTCACATGGAGCTGTCGCCCGTCAGGTCGCGGAAGGACGCCGAAAATCGCATCCGGCCCGACGGTCAGCACCATGGACTGGCGACCCGTCTGCGTGTCGACGCGGCCGATCACCGACCATCGACCGCCCAGCTCGGACTGCTGGCGCACCTCGCGAACCTCGTAGGCCGCGCCCGTGGCCGTGGAGACGACCAGCCGGCCCGCGCGCACCGCATCGCGCAGCATCGCGGCGGTGAGCGCGATCGGGCGCGGCTCATCGTCGATGCGGATAGGGAGCGCCAACGCGACCGGCCGCGCCGTCGCCTCGGCGTCCGGCGCGTCGCGCGCCGGCTCGCCGGTCTCGCGCGCCCCGTTCAGAAGGCCCGACTGCAGTGCGATCACGCATGCACACAGGCCGGCCCCCGCCAGCCACCGGAATTTCGCGTCCATCCCCTTCCCCGCGCGAGGCGCGCTGCCCGCGTGGACGCATCATAGCCGGTGCCTATCCCGCGAACCCGGCTTCCTTGAGCTTGCGGAGCTGATCGCGGACGTTCGCCGCGGCCTCGAACTCGAGATCGCGCGCATGCTGGTACATCTGCTGTTCCAGCGCCTTGATGCGTGAAGCCAGCTGAACGGGACTGAGCGCGGCATAGTCCGTTTCCGGCTCGGCCACGCGGCGGGCCTTCTTGCCCTTGCCCTTGGCCTCGTCGGGTTCCGCGCGCGCGCCCTCCATGATGTCGTGGATAGGGCGAACGACGGACTGCGGCGTGATCCCGTGCTCGGCGTTGTACTCGACCTGCTTCTGGCGGCGCCGGTCCGTCTCGTCCATCGCCATCTTCATCGATCGCGTGACCACGTCGGCGTACAGGATGGCCTTGCCGCGCACGTTGCGGGCCGCGCGGCCGATGGTCTGGATCAGCGAGCCCGCCGACCGCAGGAAGCCCTCCTTGTCGGCGTCGAGGATCGCCACCAGCGAGACCTCGGGCATGTCCAAGCCCTCGCGCAGCAGGTTGATGCCCACCAGCACGTCGAACTTCCCCAGGCGCAGGTCGCGGATGATCTCCACGCGCTCCACGGTGTCGATGTCCGAGTGCAGGTAACGGACCTTGATCCCGTGCTCGGTGAGGTATTCGGTCAGGTTCTCGGCCATGCGCTTGGTGAGCGTGGTCACCAGCACGCGGTCACCCATGGCGACCCGCTCGTTGATCTCTCCCAGCAGATCGTCCACCTGGGTGGCGACCGGGCGGACCTCGACGACCGGGTCGATCAGGCCCGTCGGGCGCACGACCAGCTCGACGATCTCCCCTTCCGACTTCTGCAGCTCGTACTGGGAGGGCGTCGCCGAGACGTAGATCGCGCGCGGGGCCCGCGCCTCCCACTCCTCGAACCGGAGCGGCCGATTGTCGAGTGCGGAGGGGAGCCGGAAACCGAACTCCACGAGCGTCTCCTTGCGCGAGCGGTCGCCCTTGTACATTGCCCCCACCTGCGGGACCGTGACGTGCGATTCGTCGACCACGAGCAGCGCGTCCGGCGGAACGTAGTCGAACAGGCACGGCGGCGGCTCGCCCGGCTTCTGGCCCGTCATGTGCCGCGAGTAGTTCTCGATGCCGTTGCAGAAGCCGACTTCAGCGAGCATCTCGAGGTCGAACGTGGTGCGCTGCTGCAGTCGTTGCGCCTCGACCAGCTTGTTCTGCGCGTACAGCTCCTCGAGGCGCTCGCGCAGCTCGGCCTTGATCGTCTCCACGGCATCGAGCACCGTGCGGCGCGTCGTCACGTAGTGCGACTTGGGATAGATCGTGTAGCGCGGCAGCTTGCGCAGCACCTCGCCGGTAAGCGGGTCGAAGCCCGACAGCTGCTCGATCTCGCCGTCGAACAGCTCGATGCGCAGCGCCTCGGCGTCGCTCTCGGCGGGATGCACGTCGATCACCTCGCCGCGCACGCGGTAGGTGCCGCGCCGCAACTCGGTGTCGTTGCGGGTGTACTGCATCTCCGTCAGGCGGCGGATGAGCTCCCGCTGGTCGATGCGCTCGCCGCGCACCATGTGCAGCACCATCCGGTGGTACTCCGACGGGTTGCCGAGCCCGTAGATCGCCGAGACGGTGCAGACGATCAGCGTGTCGCGGCGCTCGAGCAGCGCCTTCGTCGCCGACAGGCGCATCTGCTCGATGTGTTCGTTGATCGAGCTGTCCTTCTCGATGAACGTGTCGCTCGACGGCACGTAGGCCTCGGGCTGGTAGTAGTCGTAGTAGCTGACGAAGTACTCGACGGCGTTGTGCGGGAAGAACGACTTGAACTCCCCATACAGCTGCGCCGCGAGCGTCTTGTTGGGCGCCATGACGATGGTCGGCTTCTGGATCCGCTGCACGACGTTCGCGATCGTGTACGTCTTGCCGGAACCGGTGACGCCGAGCAGCGTCTGGTGGGCCAGGCCCGCCTCGAACGAACCGGACAGGCGCTCGATGGCCTGCGGCTGGTCGCCGGCGGGCGAATACGGGGATACGAGTTGGAAGCGACCGGATTCGGGCGTCATGGGGGCTCCGGGAGGACGTCCGCGGCGGGCGTGCGGCGGCGTCGCGGCACAGTCTGACAGCCGTCCCGCGCAGGGAATGCGACGGCCGCATGCGGGATTTTCCCACGCGCCGACGTGCCGCACACCGATCGCAGGCGCCCCGGCGGTCCACGACCATGGCAGGGTCAGGAGGACGACATGCGCGAAGGATCGAGCGGGTTCACGCTGCTGGAAGTGATGGTCGCCACCGCGGTGCTGGCGCTGGTCGTGGCGCTCGGCGCGCCCGCGTTCGACGGGCTGATGACCCGCGCCCGCACGGCCAATGCGGCTCACCTGGTGACGGCGAGCTTCGCTCAGGCGCGCATGGAGGCGATCCGGCGCAACCGGACGGTCACGGTGTGCCCGACCCGAGACGGCCGCACGTGCAGGCGCGACCTGGACTGGAGCGAAGGCTGGCTGCTCTTCGTCGGCGCGTCGGCCGACGCGCACCCGATTGTCCCGATCGCCGTGGTGCAGGAACGGAAGTCCCTCATCCTCAAGGCGACGTCCGGGCGCCCCCTCATCCGGTTCCGGCCGGACGGTCAGGCCGAGGGCAGCAACGTGACGCTGCGGATCTGCGACCGCGACGGACGGCAGCTCCTGGCGGAGGTCGTCCTCAGCAACTCGGGACGCACGCGCACCGCGCGGCCGGATGGCCGCCGATGCCCGTCCTGATGCGGAAACGAAAAAGGCCCGCATCTCTGCGAGCCTTCTCGAATCTGGCGCCCGAAGTTGGACTCGAACCAACGACCCCCTGATTAACAGTCAAGTGCTCTAACCGGCTGAGCTATTCGGGCGGGGACCCGCATTTTAGTGCCTGCCCCCGCAGCGTCAAGACCCGGCCGGCCCTCCGCCCTCGATCAGGTGCGCCCGGATCACCAGCAGTCGTTCACGCTCGCCGCGGAGCCCGAGTGCGTTCGCGTGCCGACCTGGTTCAGGGTGAGCGTGCCGCACTTGGTATCGGTCTCCTGCGGCCCGATCGGCCGGGCAGCGAGGGAGAATTCGGTCGGGGAGGAATCCACCAGACCGATGTCGTAGAAATCCCGGAGATCCTCGCCACATTCGAAGTCCGCCTGCAGCGGATTCGTCCCCTCGTAGCTCATGTTGGTCGTGTAGCCCCGCTCCATCAGCTGCGCCATCTCCATCATGCACCCCGCCGCTACGGCACGGCGGGTCTTACGCACGTGCTCGGTATACGCGGGGTATGCGATCGCCGCCAGGATCGCCACCACGGCGACCACGATCATCAATTCGACCAGCGTGAAACCGCGGCTCGCCCGCTTCGAAGTCATCATCAGTTGTCCCTCAGGATTTCGCGCCAGCCGATGCGCCTCGGCGTGCCGCCAGTATTGGTCGTCGGCGGATCTTCGCACTTGCCGTCCGAGCCGCAAACGAGCACGACCTTGTCGACCTGGCCCGACTCGGTCGGCATGCCGATGCCCAGATCGATCGATCCAATCGGGAGGTTGCCACCGCCACCAGGCACCGTCTCGTCGTCGCCCGATCCGTCGGCGTCGAAGTCGAAGTAGGACGTGGAGTTGCCTTCGCCCGAGCCGGACGGGCTCGTGCCGGTAAACAGGTCCAGTACGTTCAGATAGCCCGTACCGCCGGGCTCGCACCCGCTACCCGCATCCGGAATGACGCTCGAGTACCACGCCGCACGCCCGCGGACGCGAGGGCCACTGATCACGCGCTCGCCGGGCGTGGGGACGCCGAGGTCGATGTACCAGCCACGTGAGCCCGCGGGCAGCGTCTGGTAGCGCTCGAACGCACGAACACTGCGCCCGGCGGCGTTGGTGCCCACGGCAGCGATGGTGCGAGTCGTAAGCGCGCCGCGGCCGGCGATCGCCGACCCCGAATCGATCAGGCCATAGAGGCTCTGCGTCGTCGTCGTGCCGAGGTCGCTCGTGGAGATGAGCCGGCCGGTACCGAACGTGATCCAGAGGCGACGCGTCGACGGCTCCTGCGCGATCGCGAGTCCGCCGGTGATGGGCTGGCCGGTGCCGGACTGGAAGAAGGGCGTGCCGCCGAATGCGACGTTCCACGACGCAGAACTCGACGCCGACAGGTCGAACTTCCACAGATTGCCCTTGAGGTCACCGGCGTAAACATGGTCCACGCGCCCGTCCCCGTTGGTGTCCGCACCGCGCGGCGCGGACATGCCATTGCCGCCCGACGTGTCGACCACGAACTTTGCGAGACGCGTACCGGTCGCGACGTTGTAGATGTACAGCGCCGCGCTGCCGCTCGTACTGTCGATGCCGTTCCCGACGATCGCCACGGTCGCACCCGTGTTCGACTTCGCCAGCAGCGGCATGCCGGTGACGTAGCCCATGTCGTTGTCGACCGCCGCCGTGTTGTCCCAGAGCGCTTCGGGGCGGCTGGTGTCTGACACGTCCAGGGCAAACACGCCCTTTCCGCCCCGGCCGAGCGTGCCCACCAGATAGTTGTCTCCGCTGGCGCTCTCGGTAGTCACCGAAACCGGGCCGTCGACGAAAAAGGCGTGCTGGTAGTTCGGGTCGCTGAGCGAAGCCAGCTTGGTGAAGTCGATGCCGGCAGGAACGTACGAGAACATCACCCGGCCGTTCAACGCATTGATCGCGTGCAGCATGCCGTCGTTCGCTCCGACGTACAGCATCTGCGTATCTTTCAGGTAGAACGGCGACGAATTCACGATGTCGCCGAGCGGAACGGCCCGATTGCGCAGCGTGCCACCGTTGCGCTTCTCCAGCGTGGGCGTACCACGGATGTAGTCGGCGTTCGCAGAGCCCGTCACGACCGCCGCACCGGTCGTGCGCGCGAGGAGCGCCTCCTGGGCAGCGGTCGGGAACGCCGCATCGCGATTCTGCGCGACGTTCCAGGTGAGCACCGTTCGGTCGTCGAAATCGTTTCCGTTGTTGCCGTCCGACATCGACGCCGCGATCTGCGTCGACACGCGCCAGGCCTCGGTGTTGGAGATGCCGCCAGCAGCCGTCACGTCGCGCGCGACGATGTCTCCACTCCACTGCCCCGACATGTAGGTCGCCTGATACATGCGGGTGTCGGACTGGAACGACGTGCTGTTCGTCGACACGTTCGAGCCCGAGGCGAGGCGCGACTGGATCTGGCCGAGCACGCCGTTGAGCGCATCGCCGAAGGCCTTCGCATTGCTCGCCGCGATGAACTCGCCACGACCGTTCACTGCCGCATGCAGCAGGTCGTCGATGTTCTCGACGGTCTTGCCGCTGCCCGGCGTCGGCCATGCGACGTTCACGCCGTTCTTGCGGGGCGAGCCGTCACGCACCACCTCGGCCACGCTGCGCTGGTCGAGCGAGCCCTTCAGGCCGATGGAGATGCCGAAGGTCACCATGTGCTGCCAGAACGCCGGGTTGGCGGCCGACGTCGGCACGATGTTGGACAGATCGGCACGCAGGTCGTTCTTCCAGTACTTCATCGCGATGTCGCCGAGCGTGTTGCTGGCGGTCGCGTTATACGGGGCTGCCGGCGTGTACCGGATCGTATTGGTGCCGTCGATGGGGTTCAGGATCGCGACGCCGGACGTGTTGTCCTGCTCGCCCATCGCGGCGGAATTGAAGTTTGAGGAATTGTTGTAGTAACCGTCCGTCGTCAGGATCGAGAAGTTCTGCCGACACTGGTACTGGTTGGAGCCTGTCTCGGGGCCGTACGGGCCTGAAGGGCTGGAATCCGTGAAGTAGTCACCGGTCTGCTGCAGGGCGCCCTGCAGGGGCGTGCCACCACTGGAGTCGGCGGCCATCACCCGCTGGAACCACGTGGTCCGCGAGGTGGTGGTCACCGTTCCCGTCTTATCCTCGAACAGGCCCGAATTGCCATCCTGTACCGGGATGTTGAAGTTGCTGCGATTCCAGATGGTGCGGTAGCCGACGCGCACATTGGTGCCGAGCAGGCCGAACGCCTCCAGCGCGCCGGCCTTGGCCATCTTCATGCGCGAGCGGTGGTAGGAGAACCACGTCGCGAAGTTCTCGATCTCCGCAGCCTCGCTCCGGCTGTGAGGACGTTCGAATTCGCATGAGCGCCAGTTCGTGCCGGTCACCGACGGATCCGTACAGCCACGGGACGTCTGCCGCGCGATCTCGGCCGCGTTCGCGTTGCCGTTCGGCTTCGGCAGCCATTCGCTCCGGACCACCCGGACCGTGCCGTCAACAGTCCGAATCTGGTAGCGCCAGTAATCGGTATTGTTGGTCGACGTGGCGGACCGCCCTGACTTGAGGACGTAGAAGGTCGCCTGCGCGGGGCCGCCGCAGACGGAGCGGTTGCTGCCGTTCTGGATGAAGTTACCGCAGCTCGCGGAATCACGCAGGTCGATCGTCGTCCCGCTGGCCATGTCGTAATCACCGTACACGGCGTCGAAGCTCGTGCCGCCGGACATCCGGCCGCCTGCCGCGGTCATCCACGGGTCGTACTCGACGGTGGGATCGTAGTAGACGGTGTTGAGGTTGCTGGCGCGGTGCGACACGCTCGAGTCGAGCTCGCCGTCCATGTCGGTGGGCATCCGCAGGAAGCCCATGGAGCCCGAATCGTCCAGGATGAAGACGATATTCGGCGCGACCTGAGTCGCGCCTGTCTGCAGCGGGTAGGACGGGAAGCTCGCCGCGCCCGACGCAAGCGGCAGGCCCAGCAGGGCGGTCATGATGGCGGCATCCAGCCGCAGCATGCGCGTCGACGGAATCGTCTTCTCGGCCATGTCTCACTCCACCTGATACATCGATTGCAGGATGACGTCGGTGCCGTTCTCTAGACGGCTGATTGCGGTGATGCGGTAATTCCGAACGGTCGACGCGCAGGATGAGCCTGCGGAGACATCGACTTCCGTCGTGCAGTCGAGCGGCTGACCCAGCCCCATGTACTCGACCATGTAACGTGCGGTCGATCCTTCCGGAGCGTCGGGCGCGTGATACGCGCGGTAGTTGCCCGTCGTGTCCCAGAAACCGTCGGATTCCCACCGGGGTGCGTCTGCCGGATTCGGGATCGGGCACAGCCCGCCACTGCATGCCGCGCCCGTGGCAGGCATCGCCGGACCGTCCTCGATGAACGCCTCGGCATCGCGCAACGCACCTTCCGCAATCTGGAAGGCCACGCCCCGGGCGGCTACGTTGCCTGCCATGCGCTCCTGCATCAGCGTCCCTCGCATCGCGGCGAGCCCGATCAACGTCACGATCAGGAGCAGCATGAGGACGACGACCAAAGCGATACCGCGCTCGCGCGCAGCTCCACGGCGGGTCGGGCGGCCACTCATCAGAGCATTTCCTCTCGATTGCGGAGGGTCACGACGTTAACCACAGTGCGCTCGAGCGCTTCGCCGTCCGTGCCCTCGATGTAGGTTCCGCGCAATGCGCCTTCGGTTCCCGTGAACGTGATCGACACACGCGCCGCCACGACGTTCGCCCAAGCGTCGGCAGCCGTGATCGTTGCAGCCGGCACGAACGCTGTCTGCCCCTGGCGGAGATAGGTGATCGTCATCGCGGTGGCGCCCTCCGCGATTTCGACCGGCGCTGCCGCGGTAGGCGCACCCGTAGCGTTGGTAACTTCCGTGCGATAAAGCGACGTACCGCCACGGGCATTGTTGCCGATGTACCAGCGCGCCGCGAAGACGCGGGAGATTTGTGCAGGCGACTGGCCAACCTCGTCGCAGTTGGGATTCGTGGACGCCGTGAAGCAGTAGCCGTCGCCCGATGCCCCGGGATTGCAATCGGCGACGTCGTCAAAGATCTGGAAAACTTGGCTGCAGTTGCCCGAAGAACCGCCGTTGTGCTGGACGCCGATACCGCCGCCGGCCGAGTTGAGCTGCGTGATCCGGAATACCATCTGGTAGTCCATATTGCAGATCATCACGACGTCACCGACATTGAGGCCGTCGGAATTGCTGACCTGCACGTTGGCGCTCGGGTTGTCGTGCTCGAGGACCCGGATGTTGCCATCGGCCGCGAGGTGGATGTCCACGACGTCGTTACCGGTAGCCCGCGTAATGCGTTGGCCGACGCCACTGCCCTTCGCCGTACCCGGCGTCGTCTCGCCTCCGCCATACCCGCGGATTCCGTCCGCGGACGAGTTCCACCAATCGTTTGTCGAAGTCGCGACCGTCAGATGGTTCACCCGCCTGGCGCGGACCGAGCAGGGGTTGCCACCGGCCTCACGGAGATCACGGGACATGAGTTCGAACGAGGTCCGCTCGTTCTCCTGGATCCGATTGATCGTCTCGCTTGTTCCGTAGGTCTGCTTGTTCGACATGAAAACGGCGCTTGCGCCGGCGACGACGAGCAGGCCCAACACAAGAGCGATCATCAGCTCGATCAGCGAGACGCCCGTCTGGCGCCGTGGACTACGAGCGTGTCGTTTGATTTGCATGTCAGAGCCTGGTTTTCGTCACGATGTCCTCACCCGGATCGCCGCCTGAGCCCCGGGAGTCATCCCAGCGCACCCCGACTTCGCACTCGTTAGCGCCACACGTGATACGGCCGCATGCCGTCTCACCCATGGCGGCCTGCAGCTGCCCGATCCACTGACTGATGTCGTTGTTAATGCGTGTCCCGCTGCCCGGCGCTTCGCACAGCCACCCCTGGTTGTACTGGCCGGCGCGGGCCGCATCCAAGTTCGCGCGCATCATGTCAAGCATCGCGTAGCTCTGGATAATCGCCGTCGAGCGCTGCGCGGCGCTGCCCGAGTTCTTGAGGGTCACTGCCTGCAGCGCAGCCATGCCGAGCATGCCGACCGCGAGCACGAGCACCGCGATCATCACCTCGATCAGCGAGGCGCCGCGCGCTCGCGCGCGCCGGATGGGTAGACGATTCATCGCTGACATGTCGTCGAAGTCCCCGCAGTCGTGCAAACGCTGATCCGACTCACCGCCGCCTCGACGAAGCGGCCGTTCTCCGTCGATGGCAGCTTCGAGGACACCACGGATATCGCCGCCGTGGCCGCCGCCCCTGTACTCACCCGCCCGTCCGAGCCGAACCAGATCCGGTTATTGGCGCTCGACGCGGTGATTCCGGTTCCGGCGCGCGAAAGCTGCGCGTCGCGGACGAGTTCACCGGCATCCACCGCCCCGTCGAGGTCGGCGTCGACGAAGACAATCAGCCGGGTCCAGTCATCCCCATTGCAGGCCAGTCCATCGGTCGACGGGCACAACACCGCTCGTCGATTGCGTCGGATAGCCTCCATGCGCGCACCCTGCAGCGCGCCCACCATCTCGTTGGCCGCGGTCGTCAGGCGATTGCGGTGCATGATCGTAGTAAACGAGGGCACCGCCAGCGCCGCTACGATCGCCAGCACCGCCACGGTGACCATGAGCTCCACCAAGGTGAACCCCGTGGACCGCTGCGGCGGCCCGGACCACATGCGACTCATGGGCAGCACTCGATTCATCGTCCTCGTCCGCGGAAAACCCCACGACACCTTAGGCGCGGCCGCCGGGTGCTTCCAGCCATGGCCGATGGGCGGGGCAGCCCGTGGAGCCGGCGGTTCCGATACGATCGGAAACTGCGACGACGCGCATGTTCGGCCATGGCCAGACCCCAATCCGGTACGCCCATCGGCCCGGCGCCCCTCGACGCGCTGTGGCAGCCCCGCGCCGTCCTGTGGGTCATGCTCGCCGGCGAGGGGGTGGCACTCGCGCTGGCGCTGGCCCCCGGGCGCCCCGGCGGGCTGTGGACCTACTTCGCCCTCGCGTCGCTTCTGGTCCAGTGGGTCAGCCTGCTCTCGCTCGCCACGCTGTACGTGATCCGGGGCCGCCTCGCGCTCCTGCGCCCAGGGACCGTCGCGTGGATCGCCCTCGCCGCGGTGCTCCTGCATACCCTCGTGGTCGCGGCGTGGGCGGGCGTGGTCGTGGACGACACCGCGCTCGCCGGCGGCGCATCGTGGGACGGCATCGTGTCGAGGCTCGCCGGGATCGCACTGGTGGTCGGGCTGCTGGCGCTCGCAGCGTTCCGCGTCCACTGGAACGCGCGCAAGGCCGCGGTGCGCGCGAAGCACGCCGAACTGCAGGCGCTGCAGGCCCGCATCCGTCCGCACTTCCTTTTCAACACCCTCAACACGGGCGCATCGCTCGTGCACCAGCAGCCTGAAGCCGCCGAGCGCCTGCTGCTGGACCTCGCCGACCTCTTCCGCGCAGCGCTGGCCGGGCCGCGCGACATCAGCCTCGAGGAAGAGCTGGCGCTCGTGCGGCGCTACCTGGAGATCGAATCGCTGCGCTTCGGCGACCGGCTCCGGGTGGACTGGCGGCTTCCAGCCGAGATCCCCGACGTCGCGGTACCCGCCCTGTCGATCCAGCCCCTCGTCGAGAACGCGATCCGCCACGGCGTGGAGCGCGTGCCGCATGGCGGTCGGGTGGAAATCTCGATCGCGACGACTCCCGAGCACATCGTGGTGCGCATCACCAATCCCCTCGTCCTCTCCGCCTCGGAGCGTCCCGTCAGCCACCACGTGGGGCTAAGTGCCACGCAGATGCGCATCGAGGCGCTGACGAACGGGCGTGGGAGCCTGCAGACCGGCCGCCAGGGCGAGCTCTACGTCGCGACGGTTCGACTGCCGCGCCCGTCGCGGGATCACACATCGGGGCGACCCCGCTGGCGGTAACGCGCGACCGTCCCCATGCGGGCGGTCGCGCGGGTCCGATGCGGCGCGCGGGTCAGTCGGTGACGACCCGGTAACACGGGCGGTAGTCCCCGGCGATCTTCATGCGGTGCTGCTGCACGAACGCCCGCAGCAGGGCGTCGAGCGCCTGCATGATGTCGGCGTCGCCATGGATCTGGAACGGGCCGAATTCCTCGACGCGACGGATGCCCTCCTCCTTCACGTTGCCGGCGACGATGCCCGAGAACGCACGGCGCAGGTCCGCGGCGAGCTCGTGCGGCTTGCGTCCGTGGTGCAGGTCGAGCGACGCCATGGCCTCGTGGGTCGGCACGAACGGTCGCTGGAAGGCCAGTGGGATGTCGATGGACCAGTTGAAGAAGAACGAGTCACGGTGCGCGATGCGATGCTCGCGCACCTTCTTCAGGCCACGCGCCATGCGCTTGCCGACCTCGGCCGGGTCCCCCACGATGATCTCGTAGCGCGACGTCGCGGCTTCGCCGAGGGTGAGCCGGAGGAACTGGTCGATCTGCTCGAAGTACGGCGCCGACGCCACCGGGCCGGTGAGGATCAGCGGGAACGGCAGGTCGCGGTTCTCCTCGCGCAGGAGGATGCCGAGCAGGTACAGGATCTCCTCCGCCGTGCCCACGCCGCCCGGGAAGACGATGATCCCGTGGCCCATGCGGACGAACGCCTCGAGGCGCTTCTCGATGTCCGGCATGATCACCAGGTGGTTGACGATCGGATTCGGCGACTCCGCCGCGATGATGCCGGGCTCGGTGATGCCGATGTAGCGCATGCGGCGGCGGCGCTGCTTCGCGTGCGCGATCGTGGCGCCCTTCATCGGCCCCTTCATCGCGCCCGGGCCGCAGCCGGTGCAGATGTCGATGCCGCGCAGGCCGAGCTCGTAGCCCACCTGCTTCGTGTAGAGGTATTCGTCGCGATTGATCGAGTGGCCGCCCCAGCACACCACCAGGTTGGGATCTCCGGGGTTGAGCACGCGCGCGTTGCGCAGCAGGCCGAAGACGGCATCGGTGATGCCCTCGCTGGAATGCAGGTCGCGGCCGCCCCCTTCCAGCTCGATCGCGGTGTAGGCGAGGTCCCGCACGACGGCGGCGAGCAGCTCGGCGACGCCCTGGATGAGCTCGCCTTCGACGAAGGCCATCGCGGGCGCGTTGACCAGGTCGATGCGCACGCCGCGGTCCTGCTGCTGCACCTGGATGTCGAAATGCGGATACAGCTCGCGCGCGGCGCGCGGATCGTCCGATGCGCTGCCACTGGTCAGGACGGCGAGCGCGCAGCGCCGCAGCAGCTCGTGCATGCCGCCGGCGGAGGCGTCCCGCAGCCGCGCCACTTCGGCGCGGGAGAGGATGTCGAGGCCGCCGCGCGGATAGATGCGCGCGTCGACGGTGGGGAGCGTGGCGTTGATCGGTTCTACGACAGCGGACATGAGGCTTCTTTTCTCGTGTTTTCAGCCGCCCGACTCTAGCGCGCGGGCCGCCCAAAAGAAAACGGCCGGGCAAGCCCGGCCGTTCTCGTCACGCGGTGGAGCTTAGAACTTGTACTGCAGGGTCAGCTGGGCGGCCCACTGCGACTCGGCGCGCTCCTGACGGGTCACGAAGTCCTCGACGTTGCCGACGTTGTAGACGTAGCGGCCCTGGGCGTCGATGCCGTTGGCGAACACGAAGCTGCGGTTCAGCGGGAAGCCGATCTCGTCGATCCGGCCCCACTTCTTGTTCAGCAGGTTGCCGACATTGAGGATGTCCAGCGTGATCACCGACTTGTGCTTCGCCATGAAGCCCGGGAGCTCCTGGCTGATGCGCACGTCGAACTGGTTGACCCACGGCGAGAACGCCTCGTTGCGCTCCACGACGCCACCGATATGGCGACGCAGCTCCGGGTTCTCGTTGACGATCTGCCAGAAGCGGGCTTCCTCGTCGGCCGAGCCATTGTTGTTGAGGTCACGGAAGACGACCGTATTGTCACCCGGGTTCGGGATGTACATCAGGTCGTTGCCGCCGACGCCGTCGCCGTTGAAGTCGTTGATGTACGTCCAGCTGTACGGCTTGCCCTTGCGGCCTTCGTAGAACAGGCCGACCTTGGTCTTGTAGTCGCCGAAGAACGCATGCTGCCAGTCGATCGAGCCGATGAAGCGGTCACGCACGACGTAGTTCGAACGCGACGAGACTTCCTCGTTCGGGTGGAACGTCGAACGGTTGAGCCAGTTCGAGTTCGAGGTCGACGAGGTCAGCGGGTTGACGTCCGTGGCCTCGGTGAACGAGTACGCCAGCGACCACGCCCAGTTGTTGATCATCGGACGCGACAGCGACAGCGTGAAGTTGTCGCCGCGGCCCTTGTTCGTGTTGCGGGCGAGGATCGCGTTGTTGTACGCGGCGTTGCTGCCGGCGCGCGTGCGGAAGCCCGCGCACGGACCCGTGGTCAGCGTACCGCCGGTGGCGGTGTAGCAGTTCGGGTCGTAGCCCTGCGCCGTGTAGAACAGCGCGCGGCCATCCGGACCGTAGCGCGTCGGCGCCCCGAGGTTCAGGAACTCGTAGTGGATGCCGGACTCGACCTGCGTCTGGATGTACTCCGCCGAGAAGACCGTGTTCCACCACGGCAGCTCGTGCTCGAACGCCAGGTTGAACTTCCACACCGACGGCTGCTCGAGATCGGCGGCGAGGAAGTCGACGTTCGCCGCCGGCTGGTTGGCGGTCGGCGTCGGCTGCGCATCCGGGTTCGGCGAGAACAGACCCGAGGTCGGGCACGTGGCGAACGAGCCGCCGCAGCCGTAGATGCGGGTCGCGAGGCCGGTGTTGGAGAACGGGTTCGACAGCCAGACATTGGCCGCAGCGCCCTGGAACAGGCCGAAGCCACCGCGGACCTGCGTCGGGCGCTCGGAATCGAACGTGTAGTTGAAGCCGAAGCGCGGCTGGATCAGCTCCTTGCCGTCGATCGTCGAGCGGTTGTCGTAGCCGAAGCCGCCGGTCTGGCGACCGTTGACCACCGGGCCGACCGGGCCCGACGCGGCCGCGTTGTACGTCGGCACGTCGTCGATCTGCGGGATGTCGATGCGCACGCCGAAGTTCAGCGTGAGGTTCAGGTTGACCGCCCAGGTGTCCTGGATGAAGAAGCCCAGGTTGTTGAGCCCCCAGATCGCCGCCGCATCGTTGAGCGTCGTGCCCGGCGCCGCCTGCTGCGACTGGTAGTTCGTCGCGCGGCCGTTCCGGAAGTTGTAGAGCACGGCCGCGTCGATGACCGCCTGCGACGACGTCGAGCAGTTCACGGTGCCGCCCGGGATCGACGGATCGCCGACGTAGGTGACGGTGGCCGAGCTGTTCAAGCAGCCGAAGGTATACTGGCCGTAGGTGTCCTGCAGGAACGCGTTGTAGACGTCGTTGCGCTCGAAGTCCGCACCGAACTTGACGGTGTGGTCACCGGCGAACCACGTGCCCGCGAAGAACGCGTTGAGCGTGTCCGTCTCCAGCACGTTGAAGTGGCGGCTGCGCTCGGTACCGGCGACGAGGTTGATGGTGCCCGAGAGCACGCCGGCCGGCACGTCCGTGGCGCGGCGCGGGAAGGCGAACGTGATCTGCGGCAGGCGGGAGGCGTTGTTGGGCTGGCTGTCGTACGTGCGGTACGAGACCTTGGCCTCGGTCGAGAACGACTCGCTCCAGTCGCCGAACCACTGCACCACCGCCGTCTCGAACTCCTTCGCCTGGTCGTACCAGTGCGAGGACAGCGACAGGCTGCGCGTGCCGAAGCTCGTCAGGAACGGCTCGTTCTGCTCGGTCTTGTTGTAGCGGAAGCTGGCGCGGTGGTTGTCGTTGATGTTCCAGTCGAACTTGACCATCGCGTCCTTGACGCGCGTCTCGAAGCCGGACGGGATCTCCGACGTGCCGAGGTCGATGCCGTAGCGCGTCTGCGCGGTCTGGCGGACCTGCTCGATCAGCGACGGGGTCAGGCCGACCTGGGTGCCCGCCGAGCTGCCGATCGGGCCGAAGTCCGGGATCGTCTTGGTCTGGGTGAAATCTTCGAACGCCGCGAAGAAGAACAGGCGGTCCTTGATGATCGGGCCGCCGAGCGTGATGCCGAAGGTCTCTTCCTCGAACGGGCCGAAGTCGGCGTACGAGTCGCTGGAGCGGATGTAGCGCTTGCCGACGGCGTTCTCGTTACGGAACACGTACGTCGCCGAACCGTGGAACTCGTTCGTGCCCGACTTGGTGACGGCGTTGATGTTCGCGCCGGTGTAGCCGCGCTGGATCACGTCGAAGTTGGCGATGTTGACGTTCACGGCCTCGATCGCGTCGATCGAGATCGGCTGCTTGGCCGTCGGCAGGTTGTTCGACTCGAGGCCGAACGTGTCCGACGTGGTCACGCCGTCGATGGTGACCGAGTTGAAGCGCGTGTTCTGGCCGCCGGCGGAGATCTCGCCGCGCTCCTTGTCCGTCTGCGAGATGCGCGGATCGATGCGCGCGTAGTCCTGCAGGTCGCGACGGATGGACGGACGACCCTCGATCGTCTCGCTCCAGATGTTGGTGCCCGCGCCCATCTTCTCGGAGCTGAAGACATCCGAGCCGACGACCTGGCCCGTCACCGTGACGGTGTCGAGCGTCGTCTCGTTCGCACCGAGCGCGGCGTTGACCTGCGCGACCGACTCGAGGCCGAGGTACACGTCCTCCTCGGTCTTGGTGCCCTCACCCGCCTTGGTGATGGTGATCTTGTACGGGCCGCCGACGCGCAGGCCGCGCGCGCTGTAGCGGCCGGACGCGTCCGTGACGGCGCGGCTGACCGTGCCCGACTCCGTGTGCACGATGGTGACTTCGGCGCCGGCGACCGGCTGGCCGCCTGCATTGGTCACGACGCCGCCGAGACCGGCGGAGGTGCTCTGCGAGAACGCAGGAGCGGCAGCGAGGGCGGCGAGCAGGCCGAGCGTGAGCTTCGACAGCCGGACGCGGTTGGGGTGGGTCATACGAAAGCCTCGAATGAGCGGACGGTGACAAACAGGCGGACACGACCGACGCTCCCCGCGTCGATCGTGGTTAACAACAGGTTAACATGCTGGGCCGTACGTGTGACAGCGTGATGACGGTGTCGCCGCGCTGAAACCGTGCCGCCCGTCTGAAAGCTTCAGCTGCCGGTACGGAGGAACGTCGCGATTCCGTCCATGAACATCTGGACCGAGATCGCGACCAGCAGCATGCCCATCAGCCGCTCGATCGCGGTCAGGACGCGCTGTCCCAGGAACCGGTAGAGCGCCGTCGCCGAGAACAGGATCGCGGCGGTCGCCGCCCAGGCGATGAGGAGCGCGTAGCTCCACTCGTCCAGGCGCCCGGGCTGGTTGCTGCCCATCAAGATCACGGCGGCCATGCCGGACGGCCCGGCGACCAGCGGGATCGCCATCGGCACGATGAAGGGCTCGCCGCCGGGGATCTCGCCCATCAGGCCCTCCGGCGGCGGGAAGATCATCCGGATGCCGATGAGGAACAGCACGATGCCGCCGGCGATGGACACCGACTCCTGCCGCAGGTGCATCAGTTCGAGCGCGTACTTGCCGCCCCACAGGAAGATCATCAGCACCGCGAGCGCGATCAGCAGCTCGCGCGCCAGCACGATGCGCTGGCGCGCCGGCGGCAGCGGCCGGAGCAGGCTGAGGAACACCGGCACGTTGCCCAGCGGGTCGAGGATCAGGAACAGCACCAGGGCTGCCGAGGCGATGGTCATCTCCATGGCGACCCGCCGTCAGACCGCCGGCGACCAGACGCGGCCACGGCGGGCGCCACCACGCGGGCCCAGCAGTTCGACGCACGCCCCGGCATAGCGCACGGGGTCCAGCGCCACGCGGTCGGTCTCCTCGACGAAGGCCCGCGCGCGCAAGGGCGTTCGCATCGGACCCGGCCGGAGGCCCGCGACGCGCACGGGCCCGCGCGCGAGCTCGGCGTGCAGGATCGCCACCATGCCCTCGATGCCGAACTGGCTGACGCCATAGCCGCCCCAGTACGCCTGGCCGACCCGCGCCGGATCGTCGGAGACGAACACGACGGCGGCGTCTCCGGCGCTCGACAGCAGCGGGAGGACGGCCTGTGTCAGCCACCACGGCGCCGTCAGGCCGACATGCAGCGACCGCGCGAACTCGGCGGGATCGAGATGCGGCAGCGGCGTGAGCCCCTTGAACTCCGCTGCCGCGTGCAGCACGCCGTCGAGCCGACCGAACTCGGAACCGATGCGCTCGGCGAGCTGCGCATGGTCGTCGGGGGTCGCGCCCTCCAGATCCATCGGATACAGCGCCGCCTGGCCGCCGCCCGCCGCGATGCGGTCGTACACGCGGCCCAGCTTGGGTACCCGCCGTCCCAGCAGCACGACCGTCGCACCGGCCTGCGCGCAGGCCACGGCGGCCTCGCTGCCGAGGCCGCCGTGGGCACCGGTCACGAGGACGACGCGGCCCTCGAGCTCGCGCTCGCTCACGCGCCCTGGGTCTCCGCGACGATGCGGGCAAGCTCGCCCGACTCGAACAGCTCGAGCGTGATGTCGCAGCCCCCGATCAGCTCGCCATTGATGAAGAGCTGGGGAAACGTCGGCCAGTTGGAGAAACGCGGCAAATTGGCGCGGACCTCCGGGTCCTCAAGCACGTTGATGGTGTGCAGCTGCCCGGCGCCGGCGGCCTTGAGCGCCTGCACGGTGCGGCTGGAGAAGCCGCACATCGGGAACTGCGGGGTGCCCTTCATGAAGAGCACGATGGGCTGGCGGTCGATCTCCGCCTGGATGCGCTCCATGACGTTCACGGCTCGGCTCCTGTGCGTTGCGCCGCCGCGGGGAATCGCGGCACGGCGTGGGGATAGAATGCGAAATTGTACGCCGCCGCGGCCCCGCCGCCCTCCCCACGCACAGGAGCTCCCCATGGCCCTCGAACTGCCGCCCCTGCCCTACGACCGCACCGCGCTCGAGCCGCACATCTCCGGCGAGACGCTCGACTACCACCACGGCAAGCACCACAAGGCCTACGTGGACAACGCGAACAAGATGATCGCGGGCACCGAGTTCGAGACCATGCCGCTGGTGGACATCATCCGCCGCTCGCAGGGCGCGCTCTTCAACAACGTCGCGCAGGTCTGGAACCACACGTTCTTCTGGAACTGCATGAGCCCCACCGGGGGCGGCGAGCCGACCGGCAAGCTGGCCGATGCCATCAACCTGGCCTTCGGCGACTTCGCGACCTTCAAGGACGAGTTCTCGAAGACGTGCATCGGCACGTTCGGCTCGGGCTGGGGCTGGCTGGTACAGCGCCCCGATGGCTCGCTCGCGCTCGTGAGCACGTCCAACGCGAACACGCCGCTCACGGGTGAGGACACGCCGCTCCTCACCTGCGACGTGTGGGAACACGCCTACTACATCGACTACCGCAACGCCCGCCCGAAGTTCGTCGAGGCCTTCTGGAACGTCGTGAACTGGGACTTCGTGGCATCGAACATGAAGTGAGCCGCGAGGCTCGACGTGAAAACGGCCGGGGCGACCCGGCCGTTTTCGTTTCGATGGTCGACTGCGCCGAGCGCTGTGGCGCTAGCTGCCGCCACGCAGGCGTGAGACGACCGGCGCCACCTGCGCGGCGCGGTCGAGGGCCGCACCGACGCGTTCCACGGCCGCGGCAAGCGCCGCACCGTCATCCGCCCGCAGCGTGGCATGGCCCACCTTGCGCCCCTCGCGCGGCTGCTTGCCGTAGTCGTGCCAATGCCCGCCGGGCTCGCGGAGTACGGGTGCGGCGTCGGGCATCGAGCCGACCCAGTTGAGCATGCAGGACGTACCCACCATCCGCGTATCGCCGAGCGGCAGGCCGAGCACCGCGCGCAGGTGGTTCTGGAACTGCGACGTCTCGCTGCCCTCGATCGTCCAGTGTCCCGAGTTGTGCACCCGCGGTGCGAGCTCGTTGGCCAGCAGCTCGTTCCCGCGGGCGAAGAGTTCCAGCGCGAACACGCCGACGTAGTCGAGTGAATCCGCGAGGCGACGCGCATGGTCGATCGCGAGCGCGTGCGTCGCCTCGTCCACCGCGGCCGGCGCGAGGCTCGCCGACAGCACGCCGTCGACGTGCCAGTTCTCGGTGAGGGGCCACGCGCGGAACTCGCCGTCGCGACCGCGCACGGCCACGACCGACAGCTCGCGATCGAACGCGACGAAGCCTTCCAGGATCAGCCCCACTTTCGCCGCCTGTGCGCCCAGCGCCTCCCACGCGGCGTCGACGTCTTCCGCCGAGCGCAGGCGGAACTGGCCTTTGCCGTCATAGCCCAGGCGTCGCGTCTTGAGGATGCACGGCGTACCGATCTCCCCGACTGCGGCCCGCAGGCCGTCGAGCGTGTCGACCGCCGCGAATGGCGGCACGGGAATGCCGAGCTCGCGGAAGAGGGTCTTCTCGGCGAGGCGGTCCTGCGCGACCGCGAGCGCCCGCGGGTTCGGGAAGACGCCGATGCGCTCGCTCAGCCAGCGCGCGGACTCGGCGGGCACGTTCTCGAAGTCGAACGTGGCCACGTCCACTCGCGAGGCGAACTCGGCGAGCGCCGACTCGTCGCGGTAGTCGCCGACGACCATGGGCGCGAACTGGCCCGCGCAGGCGTCGGCGACGTTGTCCATCACCAGGAAGCGCAGGCCGAGCGGCGCACCCGCCAGCGCGAGCATGCGCGCGAGTTGCCCACCCCCGAGGATGCCGACCGTGGTCATCGGCGCGGGTCGTCGTTCTGGACGACGTCGTCGGTCTGCTTCGCCCGGAAGGCGTCGAGCGCGGCGCCGACCTCGGGCAGCTCCCGCGCGAGCATCGCGGCGGCGAACAGGGCGGCGTTCGCGGCGCCGGCCTGCCCGATCGCGAACGTCGCCACCGGGATGCCTGCGGGCATCTGCACGATCGAGAGCAGCGAATCGAGGCCGTTCAACGCCCGGCTCTGCACCGGCACGCCCAGCACCGGCACCGCGGTCTTGGCGGCGAGCATCCCCGGCAGGTGCGCGGCACCGCCTGCACCCGCGACGATCGCGCGCAGGCCACGGCCGGCAGCGGTGGCCGCGTAGTCGAAGAGGACGTCCGGCGTCCGGTGCGCCGATACGACCCGCACCTCGTGCGGTACCCCGAGCTGTTCCAGGCGCGCGGCGGCGTGCTGCATCGTCTCCCAGTCCGAACGTGAACCCATCACGATGCCGACCAGCGGCGCAGCCTGTTGCGAAGCGGACATGAGTCGCGACCCGAGGGCAAAGACGTATTCTAAACGGCCCACCCGCCGCGACCGCGCCATGGACCGAAAACTCGTCGACCTGCTCGCCTGCCCCACGACCCGACAGCCGCTCCGGCTGCTCGATGCGGGCCGGCTGGAGGCGCTCAACCGCGCGATCGCCGAGGGCCGCGTCCGGCGCACCGACGGCAGTCCCCAGGCCGACCGGATCGACGCCGCGCTGTGCACCCACGACGGGCGCCTGGCCTACCGGGTCGACGATGGCATTCCAGTGCTGCTCGCCGGCGAATCGCTCGACCTCGACCCGCTCGCGGGACCGGCATGAGCCGCGCCATCGCGCCCCCGGCGGAGGGCGTCGTCGCCCGCGACGTCGACGCGGCGCTGGCCGAGGATGTCGGGAGCGGGGACGTTACCGCGGCGCTGCTGCCCGATGTCGCCGACACGGCCTACCTGCTGTGCAAGGAGCCCGCGATCGTCTGCGGGCGTCCGTGGTTCGACGCCTGCCATCGACGGCTCGACCCCGCCGTCGACATCGAGTGGCATCACGCCGAAGGTGATCGCGTCGCGGCCGGCACGCTCCTCGCCACGCTGCGCGGGCGCGCCCGCGCGCTGGTCACGGCCGAACGTGCATCGCTCAACTTCGTGCAGACGCTGTCCGCCACGGCGACCGTCACCGCGGCCTACGTCGAAGCCGTCGCCGGGACGCGCGCTCGCATCCTGGACACGCGCAAGACGCTGCCGGGCCTGCGCCAGGCGCAGAAGTACGCGGTGCGGTGCGGAGGGGGCGACAATCACCGCATCGGCCTGTTCGATGCGGTGATGCTCAAGGAGAACCACATTCGGGCGGCCGGCTCCATCGCAGGTGCCGTGCAGCGGGCACGGGAACTCAGTCCGGGCCTGCCGGTGATCGTGGAAGTCGAGACGATCGAGCAGCTGCGCGAAGCGCTCGAGACCGGCTGCGATCGCATCCTGATCGACGATTTCGACGCCGCGATGCGACGGGACGCGGTGCGCATCGCCGCCGGGCGCACTCCACTCGAGGTCTCCGGCGGAGTCGACCTCGCCACCGTGCGCGCGATCGCCGAGGACGGCGTCGATTGCATCTCGATCGGCGGCCTGACCAAGCACGTCCGCGCGATCGATCTCTCGCTCAAGCTGGGTCGCCGCCCGGCCTGAGCCGTCGCCGCTTCAGAGCGCGAGGATCACCGCGCCCGCCAGCAGCACCACGCCGACGACGGCACCCCACAGCAGCCTGCGATCGACCGGTGGGCGGGAGGCGTCATCCGCCGGCGCGTCCTCGGTGAGCGAGGTGGACGCCAAGCGGAATCGCAGGGTGTCGAAACCCAGCTCGTCGCCCACGCGTGCCACGCCGTGCAGGACGCGCTTGCCGTTGAGGAACGTCCCGTTGGTCGAGCCGAGGTCCTCGATCTGGACACCCTCCTCGCTCGGCAGGAGCCGCGCGTGCATGCGCGAGATGCCGGATTCGTCGAGCCGCAACGAACACTCGGGGGAACGCCCGACGTTGGTCACCGCGGCGAGGGCAAAGGTACGCCCGAACATCTTCCCCGAGACGCCACGCAGCACGTACCGCGGCAGCGCCTGGCGCACGGTGGTCGCGAACAGGTCGTCGTTCGACGCGGCGCCGCGCGCGCCGGGGCGGGCCATCGCGACGTTCTCCATGCCGGCGAGCCGGGCTTCGCACCGGTCGAACGCGACGCGATCGCCGTCGCGCAGCGCGATCAGCCCGCTGACCTCCTGCCCGTTGACGAGCACGCGCGCGTCGCCCGGCACGTCGAGCATCACGCCGTTCGGCGTGAGATGCAGTTGCGCATGCCGGGGCTGCACGCCCGGGCGATCGATCACGATATGCGACCCCGGTGCGGAGCCGACGCTGTTGACGCCCGGTCTCAGCACCACCTGCGGATGCTCGCCACCCGGAAATACCAGCTTCATCGATCAGCCCCCTGTCGGCTGGATCGCCCCTTGCCCGGGGCCGGTCGAACCACCACAGTAGCAAAATGCCTACGTTGATCGTATTGATGATCGTCGCAGCCGGCGTGGTCGCCTTCTGGAATGCAGGGCGCGCCGCGGCCGAGCGCGCCGGTCGCCTCGGACGCGACGCCTGTCGCAGCGCGGGCGTGCAGTGGCTCGATGATTCCGTGCACGCGACGGGCCTGCGCCCGTATCGCCGCGCCGATGGCTGGCTCGGCTGGGAGCGCACGTTCCGCTTCGACTATTCGCTCGACGGGAACGACCGCCACGCGGGGAGGATGGTCCTGCGCGGGGACCGGCTCGTCAGCTTCAGCGGGCCGGTGACGCCGGCGCCCGTGGCCCTCCGCTCGCGCGACGCCTGAGGCGTTCGGTTATTTGACGATCCGCAGGTGGCCGCCGCGCCGCGGCGGCGGGCGATCCGGATCGGGATCGTCGCCCGGCGGCGCGGCGCCCTCGTCCTGGACGACTTCGAGGAACGGGGACGCACGCGACTCGTCCTCGCCGCTCTCCGGCGATTCACCCTCGTCGATGTCGCCGTCCTCGGCGGGCAGCGCCATACCCTGCCCGTTCTCTCGGGCATAGATGGCGAGGACCGCACTGACCGGCACCGAGACCGCGTGGCTGACGCCACCGAAGCGCGCGGAGAAACGGATGACGTCATTGCCCATCTCGAGCCCGGCGACGGCGCGCTGGGCGACGTTGAGCACGATCCGTCCGTCCTTCACCGCATGAGTCGGCACCTGCACATGCGGGCGGGTGACATCGACGAGCAGGTGCGGCGTCAGGCCGTTGTCGGCGATCCACTCATACAGCGCCCGCAGCAGGTACGGGCGGTGGCTGGTCATGGGGAACTCGTCGCTCATGCGTGGCAGTGTAAGGCACCGGGCCGACACACCCCGCCCCGCCGGCCGAAAACGACGAGACCCGCCGATGGCGGGCCCCGATGCGGCACGCGTGACTGGGTCAAGCCGGCAGATCGCGCAGCTTGCGCTCCTGCTCGGTGAGGCTCCGCGCGAATCCGGGGTTGCGGAAGATGCGGTTGCCGTAGTCCTCGATCACCTTGCCGTCCTTCGGCAGCGGCACGCCGAGCGCCGGCAGGCGCCAGATGATCGGCGCCATCGCGCAGTCCGCGAGGCTCATTTCCGGGTTGAGGAAGAACTTGCTCGCCTTGAACAGCGGCACCGATGCCGTGAGCAGTTCCTTCAGGCGCTTGCGGCCGGCTTCCTGCTGGGCCTTGTTGCCCAGCTGAATGGCCTGCACCTGCGGCACCCAGTCGTGCTCGAGGCGCAGCATCGCCAGGCGCAGGCGCGCGCGGGAAAGCGGATCCACCGGCATCAGCGGCGGGTGCGGATAGCGCTCGTCGAGGTACTCGCTGACCACGCTCGCGGCGTAGAGGACGAGGTCGCGCTCCACCAGCGTCGGCACCGACTGGTACGGGTTGAGGTCGACCAGGTCTTCCGGCGGGTTCTGCGGATCGACGGGGACCAGGTCGTACGTCACGCCCTTGGCCGCGAGCACGAGGCGCACGCGATGGCACAGGACGCAGTCGGTGGAGGAAAACAGGGTCAGGGTATTTCGCATGCGTGGACTCGCCGCCATCGTCGACCTCGATCGACCGGAATCCGCCGGTCGCAAGGCGCCGCCCACCCCGTGCGGGCGGTCGCCACGGTCTCGAGCCACGGTGACCCGGGCCGGCGCTCACCCGCCGGCGTCGGGGACCCTGCTCAGTGCTCGACGTCGCGCCAGTACTCCTGCTTCAGGAGCCAGGCGAGGAACGTGAGCAGGGCCAGGAACAGGACGACCCAGACGCCGATGTCCTGGCGCTTGAGCGCGGCGGGTTCGCCGGCGTACTCGAGAAATGCAGTGATGTCGCGCGCCACCTGGTCGAAGCCCTGGGCGTCGAGCGTGCCCGGCTGGGTGACCTTGAGGCCCGTGACCGGACGCTCGCCGCCCTCGGCCGCCTTGCCGTATTCCGGGTGCTGCAGGCCCTGCAGCTGCCACAGCGGGTTCGGCATCGAGGCGTTCGGGAACAGCGTGTTGTTCCAGCCCACCGGGCGGGACTCGTCCAGGTAGAACGACTTGAGGTACGTGTAGATCCAGTCGCTGCCGCGCACGCGGGAGATCAGCGACAGATCGGGCGGCATCTTGCCGAACCACTCGGTGGCCGGAGCGGTCGGCATCGACACGCCCACGGTCTCGCCGAACTTCGCACCGGTGAAGACGAGGTTCTTCATGACCTCCTCTTCCGTCAGGCCGAGGTCCTCCGCCATGCGCGAGTACCGGAGGTACTTGAGCGAATGGCAGCCCGAGCAGTAGTTCATGTACAGCTTGGCACCGCGCTGCAGCGACGCGCGATCGTCGAGGTCGGTGCCCGCCGCGAGCTTTTCGGCGCCGCCCGAGGCGGCGGACGCCGCGGTCGCGACCATGAGGCCGAGCAGCAGGACGGCGAGCAGGTGGACGAGACGCGTCGTCATGGAACGGGTTGCCTTCGAGAAGGAATTCGCGCGGAGGGCCTGGTCAGTCATGCATCGTCACCCGTTCCGGCACCGGCTTGGTCCGGTCGATCTTCGTCCACAGCGGCATCGTGATGAAGAACGCGAAGTAGAGGAAGGTCAGCACGCGGCCGATGATCGTCTCGACCGGGTCGGTGCCCGGGCCGGCGCCGATCTTGCCGAGCCACAGGAAGCTGATCGCCAGGATGCCGAGCATCACCTTCGACAGGATGCCGCGGTAGCGGTACGAGCGCACCGGACTGCGGTCGAGCCACGGCACCAGGAACAGCAGGGCGATCGCGCCGAACATGACGAGCACGCCGCCGAGCTTGTCCGGGATCACGCGGAGCATCGCGTAGTACGGGGTGAAGTACCACGTCGGCTTGATGTGCTCCGGCGTCACCAGGCGGTTGGCCTCGGTGAAGTTGTCGTGCTCGAGGAACCAGCCGCCGAAGGTCGGCTCGAAGAAGATGATGAAGGCGGCCAGCATCAGGAAGAAGCCGACGCCCACCATGTCCTTGACCGTGTAGTACGGGTGGAACGGGATACCGTCCTTCGGCGCGGTCGGCGACCAGCGGTTGCCCTTGGGCCCGTACTTGATGTCGATGCCGTCCGGATTGTTCGAGCCGACCTCGTGCAGCGCGCCGAGGTGCAGCACGACGAGCAGCAGCAGGACGAGCGGCAGCGCGATGACGTGCAGCGCGAAGAAGCGGTTGAGCGTGGCGTCGGACGGCAGGTAGTCGCCCATGATCCATTCGGTCAGGCCGTTGCCGATGACCGGGATCGCGCCGAACAGCGAGATGATGACCTTCGCGCCCCAGAAGGACATCTGGCCCCACGGCAGCACGTAGCCCATGAAGGCTTCGGCCATGAGCGTGAGGTAGATCACCATGCCCAGCAGCCACACGAGCTCGCGAGGCTTCTTGTACGAGCCGTACATGAGGCCGCGGAACATGTGCAGGTAGACGACGATGAAGAACAGCGAGGCGCCGGTGGAGTGCATGTACCGGATCAGCCAGCCCCACTCCACGTCGCGCATGATCGTGAATTCGACCGACGTGAACGCCTCGGCGGCCGAGGTCTTGTAGTGCATCGTCAGGAAGATCCCGGTCAGGATCTGGTTGACGAGCACCAGCAGCGCCAGCGAACCGAAGTAGTACCAGACGTTGAAGTTCTTCGGAGCGAAGTACTCCGACATGTGCTTCTTGTACGCCACGCCCGCGTTCGGGGCGCGGTCGTTGAACCAGTTGATGGCGCCGGTGATCAGCGCCTTGCCGATGTTGTTCGGCGCCGACTTCTGGTCGTTGCTCATGGCCATGTCAGGCGGCTCCCTGCGGATCGACGCCGATCACGATGGTGGTGTCGTTCTCGAAATGGTGCGGCGGCACGACGAGGTTCGTCGGCGCCGGCACGCCCTGGTAGACGCGCCCGGCCATGTCGAAGCGCGACTTGTGGCAGGGGCAGAAATAGCCGCCCTTCCACTCGGGGTCGAACGGCTCGGGACGGATCTCCGCCTTCATCTCGGGAGCACAACCCAGGTGGGTGCACAGGCCGACGAGCACCGAGACCTCGGGCTTGAGCGAGCGGAAGGTCGGATCGCCCTTCAGGACGTAGGCCGGCTGCTGTTCCGGATTCTCAGATTTCGGATCACGCAGCTGGTCGTTGAGCGTCGGCAGCGCCTTGAGGATCGCCGGCGAGCGGCGGACGATCCAGATCGGCTGGCCACGCCATTCGACGACCAGGCGCTGGCCTTCGGCCAGTGCGCCGATGTCGGCCGTGATCGGGGCGCCCGCGAGCTTGGCGCGCGCGCTCGGGTTCCACGACTTGATGAAAGGCACCGCCGCGAAACCGGCGCCGACGGCGCCGACGACGGCCGTGGTGGCGGTCAGGAAACGACGCCGGCCCGTGTTGATGGGCTCGTAGACCCCTTCGTTGGCCATCCGGCACTCCGAAAAACTGTTCGACGTGGGCCGCGGCGACACGGATGCGCCGCGCGGCTGAAAAGACGCGGAAGTGTAACGGAATGGTGAAGCGGCCGACAATCGGCCGCGGCCGTCGGAACGCGCGTCAGCGGCGCACCGGGGCGCTGCGGTAGCGGTCGGCCAGCAGGGCCACGCGCTGGACGTAGCGCTGGGTCTCGCCGTAGGGCGGCACGCCCTTGTACCTGTCCACCGCGCCCTCGCCGGCGTTGTAGCCGGCGGCGGCGAGCGTCAGGTTGCCGTTGAAGCGCTTGAGCAGCCAGGCGAGGTACTGCACGCCGCCGCGAATGTTCTGCGCCGGGTCGAAGGCGTTCGAGACGCCGAACCGGCGCGCCGTGGCCGGCATGAGCTGCATCAGCCCTTGGGCGCCGACGCGCGAGAGCGCGTTCGGGTTGTAGGCCGATTCCGCGTGGATGATCGCGCGGACGATCGCCTCGTCGACCCCGAACTGCGCGGCGGCGGCCGAAATCTCGCTGGCGTACGCGTCGGTGCGCAGGCGGATCTTCCCGAAGTTCACCCCCGGCTTGGCCGCGCAGGCGAAGCACGTCTCCATGTAGCTGTAGCGGATCGTCCGTACCGCGCCGGCATGGGCCACGCCGCTCGGGCGCTTGCTCGAGTAGTGCCGCACGCCGTCCTTGACGTAGGAATAGATCTGCCCCTGCACGAGGCGCGGACCGCCCGCGGACGGCGCCGGCGCGGCGGGTGCGGCCGGCGCAGCGAAGGTCGCCGGCGGCACGGTGCCCGTGGCGGGCGAGCCGGAGACGAGGCTGGCCTGCACGACCGCGCCCACCGACGGGGCCGCGGGCTGCGCGCGACGCGCCCGCTTCGACGCGGTGTACTGGCTGACGATCTCGCAGGACGCGCCCTTGATCCGCTTGCTGACGTAGCTGCGGCCCTCGGGGGTGTCGCACCGGTAGACCGTGCCGGCGAACGAAGAGCCCGAGAGGACGAGGCCGGACAGCAGCAGGAGGCTGGAGATCGTCTTCATGGGAGCATCATTCCCCCTTCGCGGATTTTTCACAACCCCTTGATCCGCCTCGAATTGTTCATCTACGGACGCGGTCACACGCCCTGTTGCGGCGCGGTAGAATGAAGCGGCCGGCCCGGATTAACCGCCGCCTTCCCCGGAAACCCATGATCGACACGACGCTCCAGGACGCCCCGACGGCGACGTCCGACCTGCCCGCACGCCGCGGCAAGCTCTTCATCGAGACCCACGGTTGCCAGATGAACGAGTACGATTCGGCGAAGATGGCCGACGTTCTCGCTGCCTCCCAAGGGCTCGAGATCACGACGGACCCGGCCGAGGCCGACGTCATCCTGGTCAACACCTGCTCGATCCGCGAGAAGGCGCAGGAGAAGGTCTTCAGCCAGCTCGGCCGCTGGCGCCAGCACAAGCAGGGCGGCAAGCCCGTGCTGATCGGCGTCGGCGGCTGCGTGGCGAGCCAGGAGGGCGAGGCGATCGTCAAGCGCGCCCCGTTCGTCGATCTCGTCTTCGGGCCGCAGACGCTGCATCGCCTGCCCCAGCTGATCGAGGCCCGCCGCGAGTCGGGCAAGCCGCAGGTCGACATCTCCTTCCCGGAGATCGAGAAGTTCGACCGCCTGCCCGAGCCGCGGGCGGACGGGCCGAGCGCCTTCGTCTCGATCATGGAGGGCTGCTCGAAGTACTGCTCGTTCTGCGTGGTGCCCTACACCCGCGGCGAGGAGGTCAGCCGGCCCTTCGAGGACGTGCTGGTGGAGGTCGCGCAGCTCGCGGCGCAGGGCGTGCGCGAGATCAACCTGCTCGGGCAGAACGTCAATGCCTACCGCGGCCCGTACGCGGACGGCGAGATCGCCGACCTCGGCCTGCTGATCCGGACCATCGCGGAGATCGAGGGCGTCGACCGCATCCGCTTCACCACCTCGCACCCGCTGGAGTTCTCGGACTCGCTGGTCGAGGCCTACCGCGACGTGCCGCAGCTCGCCAACTACCTGCACCTGCCGGTGCAGTCCGGGTCCGACCGCATCCTCGCGGCGATGAAGCGCGGCTACACGGCGCTCGAGTTCAAGCAGAAAATCCGCAAGCTTCGCGCGGTGCGGCCGGACATCTCGATCTCGTCCGACTTCATCGTCGGCTTCCCCGGCGAGACCGACTCGGACTTCGAGAAGACGATGAAACTGATCGAGGACGTGGGCTTCGACCAGTCGTTCTCCTTCATCTATTCGCGCCGACCGGGCACGCCCGCTTCGAACCTCGAGGACGACGTCTCCGGCGAGGTCAAGCACGCGCGCCTCGCGCGCCTGCAGGCGACCATCAACGCCAACGCGGCCCGCATCTCGCAGGCGATGGTCGGCAGCGTGCAGCGCATCCTGGTCGAAGGCCCGTCGCGCAAGAACCCGAACGAACTGACCGGCAAGACCGAGAACATGCGCTCGGTGAATTTCCCCGCCCCACCCCGCCTGATCGGGCAGTTCGTGGACGTGGTGATCACCGAGGCGATGAGCAATTCGCTGCGCGGGCGCGTAGTCACCGCCGACGCGCCGCTGCCGGCGTGAGCGATCGGACGGGCGGGACGGTCCCCGGGACCCCGCCCTGACGTCACCGAGAACCTGGCAGCGGGCCGCGTGGGTGCTTCCCGGCCTCGGCGTCGCCAATACGCTGCGCTACCTGCGCGCCGCGACGGTGGACGGCGCCTTCCGCCCGGACGCGGCGAATCCGTGGGCTCTCATGACCGGCGGGGTCATGCTCGCGGGCGCGCTCGCGTTCGTGCTGCTCGCGCGCCGCGGCGCGACCCCTGGCTGAGCCCTATGGGGCCTGCCAGACCGGCCGGCCGTCGACGTACGTCGCGCGGATTGTGAGCTCGCGCAGTCGCGCCGGATCGATCGCGAGCGGATCCTCCGCCAGCACCACGAAGTCGGCACGCTTGCCCGGTTCGAGGCTCCCGACCTCGTCCTCCATGAAGGCGGCCCGGGCGGCGTCGAGCGTGAAGCCCCGCAGCGCCTCGAAGGCGGTCAGCTTCTCCTCCGGGCGCCAGCCGCCGATGGGCTGGCCCGCATCATCCGCGCGCATGGTCGCGGCGTAGAGCCCGAGCCGCGGATCCACCGACTCGACCGGGAAGTCCGAGCCCAGCGCGAGCCGCGCCCCGCTGTCGCGAAGCTGTCGCCAGGCGTAGGCACCCACGATGCGTTGCGGGCCTATGCGGGTCTCGGCCCAGGGCATGTCGGACGTCGCGTGCGTCGGCTGCATCGACGCGATCACGCCGAGCCCGGCGAGGCGCGGCAGGTCCTCGGGAGCCACCACCTGCGCATGCTCGATGCGCCAGCGCAGGTCCGCCCCTTCGGGCGCCTTCGCGAGCGCGCGCTGGTAGGCGTCGAGCACCTCGCGGTTGCCGCGGTCGCCGATCGCGTGGATCGCGAGCTGCACGCCGCAGTCCCGCACGCGCTCGACCAGCGCCTGCAGCGCGGGCGGCTCGATGATCAGCAGTCCGCGATTGTCGGGCGCGTCGCTGTAGGGCTCGATCAGCGCGGCGCCGCGGCTGCCGAGCGCGCCGTCCATGTAGAGCTTGACGCCGCGCATCCGCAGGCGGCCCTTGCCATGCGCGTAGAGGCCGGACCGGCACAGGTCGGCGAGCGCCTCGCGATCGCCGTCGGCGAGTGCGTAGACGCGCAGGGGCATGCGGTCGGCGTCGGCGAGGCGCCGGTACCGGCGCAGGTCGGCCTGCGAGACGCCCATGTCGTGCACGCCCGTCAGGCCGTGCTTCACCGCGGCGTCCATGCCGAGCACCAGCGCACGCTCGGCCGTGGCCTCGTCGACGGCCGGGACCACCGCACGCACGAGCTCCATCGCCGAATCGATGAAGACGCCGGTGGGTCGGCCCGCGGCGTCGCGCAGGATCTGACCGCCGTCGGGCTGCCAGGTGCCCGACAGGTCGCGCTTCACCGCGCGCAGCGCGGCGGTATTCGCCCAGCCGGCGTGCCCGTCGACGCGCGTCAGCCACACCGCGCGGTCGGGAAAAGCGACGTCGAGGTCGGCGACGGTTGGGAACTCCTTTTCCGGCCAATCGTTCTGATCCCAGCCGCGGCCGGTCAACCAGGCGTCCTTCGGCAGGTCGCGCGCGAACGCGCGCAGGCGCTCGAGGATCTCGGTCTTGCTGCGCGTACCCACGAGATCGACCCGCAGCTGCGTGTAGCCGAGATTGGCGACGTGGCCGTGGGCGTCGATCAGGCCGGGAATGACCGTCGCGCCGGGCAGGTCGATCCGGCGGGCTTGCGGGAACTGCGTGGCCAGCGCATCACGCGGGCCGACGGCCAGGATCCGGCCCGAGGCGTCGTAGGCGAAGGCCTCCGCCTTCGGCTGCCGCGCATCCATCGTGTGCACGCGCGCCGCCGTGACCAGGGTCGCCTGCTGCGCGGCGGCGGGCGTCGCCACGGCGGCCAGCACGACGGCGAGCGCCGTCCGGATCGTCATCGTCGTGCGCATCGCGGGCATCCGTATGGAGAGCGCCGGACTTTGCGAAAACCCGCGCGGGCGCGCAAGCTCACGCGCCTTCCCGGCCGGCGGGTGCATCGTCGGCCCCGTCCTCCGAGCGCCCTTTCCCGCATGGCCGATTCCACCACCCGCGACTTCGTCCTCGATCCCGCCGACCCCGAGCGGCTCGCCAACCTCGCCGGCCCGTTCGACGCGCATCTGCGCATGCTCGAGCTGCGCCTGGGCATCGAGATCGCCAACCGCGGCAACGTCTTCCGCCTGCAGGGCCCGGGCGACGCGGTCACACATGCCGAGCGCCTGATCCACGAGCTGTGGGACGACGCCGCGAGCGAGACGCTCAGCGAGCACGCCATCCACCTGCGCCTGTCGCAGTCCGGCGTGGAGCAGCGGATGGCGGAGGACGTCGAGCCGCAGGAAGTCGTGATCAAGGTCAAGCGCGGCAACCTGCGCGCGCGCGGCCAGAACCAGGCGAAGTACCTGCACGCGATCGCCACCCACGACATCAATTTCGGCATCGGCCCGGCCGGCACGGGCAAGACGTTCCTCGCGGTGGCGAGCGCCGTGGAGGCGCTGAACAGCTCGCGCGTGCAGCGCATCATCCTCGTGCGCCCAGCGGTGGAGGCCGGCGAGAAGCTCGGCTTCCTGCCCGGCGACCTCACCCAGAAGGTCGATCCCTACCTGCGCCCGCTCTACGACGCGCTCTACGAGATGCTGGGCGTCGAGAAGGTGGTGAAGCTGCTCGAGCGCAACGTCATCGAGATCGCGCCGCTGGCCTACATGCGCGGCCGCACGCTCAACGATGCCTACGTGATCCTCGACGAGGCCCAGAACACCACCGTCGAGCAGATGAAGATGTTCCTGACCCGCATCGGCTTCGGCAGCACGGCGGTCGTGACCGGTGACATGACCCAGATCGACCTGCCGAAGGCGCAGAAGTCGGGCCTGAAGGACGCGATCGAGGTGCTGCGCGGCGTCGAGGGCATCTCCTTCACCTTCTTCGAGGCGCGCGACGTCGTCCGCCATCCGCTGGTGGCCCGCATCGTGAATGCCTACGATGCGCGCGACGCGAACGACGCGGCTTCCGGCCGCAGCTGAGGACTCGATGACGGTCGGACCGGTGCGGCTGGACGTGGCCGTCTCGTATGCGACGGAGCGCAAGGGCGTGCCGTCGGCGGCCAGCTTCCGCAAGTGGGTCGCCGCGGCACTGGACCGGCGCATCCGCGAGGCCGACCTGTCCATCCGGATCGTCGGCGAGGACGAGGGCCGCGCGCTCAACCGCCACTACCGGGGCAAGGACTACGCCACCAACGTCCTCAGCTTTCCCGCCGAACTGCCCGAGGGGCTGCCCAAGGGCGTGAAGCTGCCGCTGCTGGGCGACCTCGTCATCTGTGCGCCCGTCGTGGCCCGCGAGGCCGCCGAGCAGGGCAAGCCGCTGAACGACCACTATGCCCACCTCACGGTCCACGGAGCCCTGCACCTGCTGGGCTGGGACCACGAGAACGAGGCCGACGCCGAGGCCATGGAGGCGCTCGAGCGGCAGATCCTCGCCGGCCTCGGCGTCGCCGATCCGTACTGACGGCCTCTTGCGGCCGCCAGCCGGCGCCCCCATCTCGACCGGCCGGGGATCCCCTCCGGGCTAGACTGTGACGCCGCCCTTCCGGCGGCCTTTTCCGACCGAGACATGGCCGAGGACGACAGTAGTACCCAGGCACACGAACGCGGTGCCGACCGCCGCTCCTGGTTCGACCGCATCAGCTCCGCGCTGTCGGGCGAGCCCTCCACCCGCGAGGACCTCGTCGAGCTCCTGCGCGATGCGCAGACCGACGGCCTGATCGAGGCCGACACGCTGCGGATGATGGAAGGGGCGATCGCGGTCTCCGACATGACCGTGGGCGACGTGATGATCCCGCGTTCGCAGATGGTGTCGCTGCCGGCCGAGGCGCGCTTCATCGACCTCATGAAGCTGGTGGTCGAGTCCGGCCACTCGCGCTTCCCGGTGCACGGCGAGGACAAGGACGAGGTGCTCGGCATCCTGCTCGCCAAGGACCTGCTGCGCGGCGTGGTCAGCGACCACGGCCCGGCGACGATCCACGCGCTGCTGCGCCCGGCGGTCCTGATCCCCGAGTCGAAGCGGCTCGACGTGCTGCTGCGCGAATTCCGCTCCTCGCGCAACCACATGGCCATCGTCATCGACGAGCATGGGGGCGTCGCCGGCCTGGTGACCATCGAGGACGTGCTCGAGCAGATCGTGGGCGACATCGACGACGAGCACGACGAGGCGGCCGACCCGAACGCGCTGATCGCCGCCCATGCCGACGGGCAGTTCGTCGTCGACGCACTCACGCCCATCGCCGACTTCAACGAGCGTTTCGGCGCGGACTTCGACGACGACGAGTACGACACCATCGGTGGCCTCGTCACGGCCGCGATCGGCCACCTGCCGGAGGCTGGCGAAGAGCTGAACCTCGGCCGCTTCGTCTTCCGCGTCGCCGGCGCCGACGCGCGCCGCGTGCACGCCTTCCACGTGGGCGTGCATGGCGACGACTGAGCCGCCCGCCGCGCGCGGCCACCACCTCCTGCTGCGCCTGTGGGCGCTGTGCGCGCTGTTCGCGCTGCTCGCGCTCACCGGGCTCGCGCAGGCCGCCGCGCCGCGCATCGGCGTGGCCACGATGCAGCCCGGCGAGATCTTCTGGGAGCGGTTCGGGCACGACGCGATCGTGGTCGTCGATCCCGACAGCGGACGGGCGACCTCCTACAACTTCGGCTACTTCGACCTCGCCGAGCCCGGCTTCGTCGGCAATTTCATCCGCGGCAAGATGCGCTACCGCCTCGTGGCGCTGCCGCTCGAGGAGGACCTCGTCCTCTACCGCGACGAAGGACGCGGCGTCTCGATCCAGTGGCTGGCCCTGACCGATGCGCAGGCGCTCGACCTCGCGCGCCGGCTGGAGGTGAATGCCCGGCCCGAGAACGCCGTCTACACCTACGACTATTTCCGGGACAACTGCTCCACGCGCGTGCGCGATGCGATCGACGCCACGCTCGGCGGCGCCCTGCGGCGACAACTCGAATCCCGCTCGCGAGGATCGACCTACCGGAGCGAGGCGGTGCGCCTGGCGTCGCCGGCGTGGTGGATGTGGCTGGGCTTCGACGTCGGGCTCGGCCCGCGCGCGGACGTGCCCCTCTCGCTGTGGGAGGAGGCCTTCGTGCCGATGCGCCTCGCGTCGGCGATGCGCGACGTGCGCATCGATGGGCGGCCGCTGGTGGCCTCGGAACAGCCCGTGCTCCCGCATCGCATCGCGCCGGAGCCCGCCGACGAGGCGCGCCCGCTGTGGCCGTGGCTGCTCGTCGGCGTCGCCCTGGCCTTCGCGATCGCGGCGCTGGTGCATCGCCACGCGCGCGTCGTCGCCGGGGCCGCCCTCGTGTTGTGGACCCTCGGCGGCCTCGTAGGCGCGTTGATGCTCTACCTGTGGCTCGGCACCGCGCACGTCTTCGGCTGGGCCAACCACAACCTCCTGCTCCTCAGCCCGCTCATGCTCGCCCTGCTGCCGGGCGGCTGGCGCGTGCTGCGCGGCCGGCGCGGCGGTCGCCTGTTCGAGGCGGTGCTCGCGGCCGTCGCGGTGATGGGGGCGCTCGCGATGTTCCTGTCGTGGCTCTCGATGTCGCCGCAGGACAACGGGCGGTGGATCGCACTGCTCCTGCCGATCCACCTCGCCCTGTGGGCCGGCCTTCGCGGAGGTGCGGAGCGGCCGCCGCTACGATAGGCCGATGAGCACACCCCTCCCCGCCGCCAGCATCATCAACTGCGCGGCCTATGCCGCCGACGGCACGCGCCGCGACATCCCGATCGAGGCGATCAGCGACGTCCTCGCCGTCGACGACGGCAGCTGGGTCTGGGTGGGCCTGTACGAGCCCGGCGCGCAGGTGCTCGACACGCTGCAGGAGGAGTTCGGCCTGCACGACCTCGCGGTGGAGGACGCGCAGAATGCGCACCAGCGTCCGAAGCTCGAGGTCTACGGCGACTCGCTGTTCCTGGCCGTGCACACCGCGCAGACCATCGACAGCCGCATCCGCTTCGGCGAGACGCACATCTTCGCCGGGCCCCGCTACATCGTGACGGTCCGCCACGGCGCCTCGGCCAGTTATGCGCCCGCCCGTGCCCGCCTGGAGCGCGAGCGCGACCTGCTGGTGCGCGGCCCGGCGGCCGCGCTGTACGCGGTGCTCGACCTCGTGGTCGACAACTACGCGCCGATCGTCGACGAGTTCAACCGCATGCTGGTCGACCTCGAGAAGCACATCTTCGCGGACGAGTTCAGCCGCGACACGGTCCGGCAGCTCTACGTGCTCAAGCGCGAGCTCACCCGCCTGCGCATGGCGGCGGCACCGATGCAGGACATCGTCGGCCACCTCGCCCGCACGCGCGGGCCGATGTACGACGAGGAGGTCCAGCTCTACATGCGCGACGTGCTCGACCATGCCGTCCGCATCGACGCGAGCACCGAGACCCTGCGCGAGATGCTGACCACCGCGGTCAGCGTGAACCTCTCGCTGGTGACGGTCCAGCAGGGCGAGGTCGTCAAGCGCTTCGGTGCCTGGGCGGGCCTGCTCGCCGTGCCGACACTGATCGCGAGCTGGTACGGCATGAACTTCGAGCACATGCCCGAGCTGCCGGGGCGCTGGAGCTACTTCCTGCTCATCGGCCTCGTGGTCCTCGTCTGCCTGGGGTTGTACTGGAAGTTCAAGAAGGCACGCTGGCTGTAGCGCCGGTGCGGTGGGGCGCCGCCCTTCGGGTCCTCGTCCAGACTGCGGGCCGCGCACGATGCCCCGCGGCGACGCCTGCCCTGCGATACACGGGGCCCGCCGCGGCCCGATGGCATCGACCATGCGGCGGGGCACGGCGCGAGCCTGCCGTGAATGGGGAGCGTTCGATCGTCGCCCGACCCACCGGCATCGATTGACCCGCCCTCCCCGCCTGCGCCACGCTCGCGACGATCACGGGGAGGTGACCATGCAGTGGATGACGCGTCTCGTCTGGGCCGGCCTCGGCCTGCTCGCGGTGGCCTCGCTCGCGGTCCTCGCGCTGCAGCGCGGCGAGACGGTGAGCGCGATGTGGTTGGTCGCGGCGTCGGCGAGCGTCTTCTTCATCGCCTACCGCTTCTATTCGCGCTTCATCGGGCGGGCGATCGGGCTCGACGGTGGACGGCAGACGCCCGCCTGGCGCCGCAACGACGGCCTCGACTACGTGCCCACCGAGAAGACCGTGCTGTTCGGCCACCACTTCGCGGCGATCGCGGGGGCCGGTCCGCTGGTCGGGCCGGTGCTCGCGGCGCAGATGGGCTACCTGCCCGGCACGCTCTGGATCCTGTTCGGCGTGGTCTTCGCCGGTGCCGTGCAGGACATGCTGGTGCTGTTCTTCTCCACGCGCCGGGACGGGCGCTCGCTCGGCGAGATGATCCGCAGCGAGATGGGCAATGCCGCCGGCGTGATCGCGATGCTCGGCATCGCGATGATCATGATCATCCTGCTCGCGGTGCTCGCGCTCGTGGTGGTGAAGGCGCTCGCCGAGAGCCCGTGGGGTACGTTCACGGTGGCGATGACCATCCCCATCGCGCTGTTCATGGGCGTCTACCTGCGCTGGCTCCGCCCCGGGCGCATCCTCGAGGTGTCGCTGATCGGGCTGGTGCTGCTGCTCGTCTCGATCTGGGCGGGCGGGCATGTCGCCGCCGACCCGGAATGGAGCGCGGTATTCCGCCTGCAGGGGACGACGCTCGCCTGGCTGCTCATCGGCTACGGCTTCGTCGCGGCGGTGCTCCCCGTCTGGCTGCTGCTCGCGCCGCGCGACTACCTCTCGACATTCCTCAAGATCGGCACGGTGCTGGTGCTCGCGCTCGCGATCCTCGTCGCACAGCCCGACCTGCGCATGCCGGCGGTCACGCGTTTCATCGACGGCACGGGCCCCGTGTTCTCCGGGCAGCTGTTCCCGTTCCTGTTCATCACCATCGCCTGCGGTGCGGTGTCGGGCTTCCACTCGCTGATCAGCTCGGGCACGACGCCGAAGATGCTCGAGAACGAGCGCCACATCCCGTTCATCGGCTATGGCGGGATGCTGATGGAGGCCTTCGTCGCCGTGATGGCGCTGATCGCCGCCTGCGTGCTGCAGCCGGGCCTGTACTTCGCCATGAACTCGCCGGCCGCGCTGCTCGGCCCGACCGTCGAGACGGCATCGGCCGCGATCTCGCAGTGGGGCTTCGCGATCACGCCGGAGATGCTGACCCAGGCCGCGAAGGACATCGGCGAGGAGACCGTGCTCTCCCGCACGGGCGGCGCGCCCACGCTCGCGGTCGGCATGGCGCAGCTGCTGACGGGCCTCGTCGGCGGCGGCGGGATGATGGCCTTCTGGTACCACTACGCGATCCTGTTCGAGGCGCTGTTCATCCTCACCACGATCGACGCCGGCACCCGCGTCGCGCGCTTCATGTTCCAGGAGCTGGCGGGCCTCGCCTGGGCGCCGCTGCGTGCCACCGAGAGCTGGATCGGCAACGTGCTCTGCACGGCGCTTGCCGTGGCCGGCTGGGGCTGGTTCCTCTACCAGGGCGTGGTCGATCCGCTCGGCGGCATCAACACGCTGTGGCCGCTGTTCGGCATCGCGAACCAGATGCTCGCGGGAATCGCGCTCACGTTCTGCTGCGTGGTGCTCGTGCGCATGAAGCGCGAGCGCTATGTCTGGATCCCGCTGCTGCCGACGCTGTGGCTGCTGGTCTGCACGATGACGGCCGGCTGGCAGAAGATCTTCCATGCCGACCCGAAGATCGGCTTCCTCGCCAATGCCCGGAAGTTCTCCGATGCCATCGCGCGGGGTGAGCTGGCGGCGCCGGCGAAGTCGCTGGCCGACATGGAGCGGCTGGTCTTCAACAACCACCTCAATGCGGCACTGTGTACGCTCTTCATGAGCGTGCTGCTGGCGACCGTCGCGTTCGGCCTGCGCGCCGCGTGGAAGGCCCGCGCCTCGGCGCAGCCGACGGCGCGCGAGGTCGGGGGACCGACCGGGGCGCTGGCGTGAGCAGCCGTTTCGCGAGCCTGCTCGCGACGACGGGTCGATGGGTCGCCCGGGCGGCGCGGCTCGCGGTCGGGGTCCCCGACTACGCCACCTATCTCGAGCACATGCGCCGCGCCCACCCCGACCGCGCGCCGATGTCGCCCGAGGCGTTCGTCCGCGAGCGGATCGAGGCGCGGTACGGCCGCGGAAGAAGCCGGTGCTGCTGAGCGGTGCCGCCACGGGGTACAGGTGACGTTGCCCGCTCCCGCCGCGCCGCCGCGAATGGGCTGGACGCGCTGCTGAGGGCCGCGGTGGGCGGTCGGCCCACCGACGGACGTCGTCAGGTCGCGAGCCCCTGGAGCACGAGCCCGGTGAGGTAGGCCCCGTAGGTGCCGAGCGCATAGCCGAGCACTGCGAGCAGCACGCCGACGGGCGCGAGCGCCGGGTGGAAAGCCGACGCCACGACAGGCGCCGATGCCGCGCCGCCGATGTTGGCCTGCGACCCGACCGCCACGAAGAAGAGCGGTGCGCGGATCAGCTTGGCGACGACGAGCATCAGCACACCGTGCGTGACGATCCAGATCAGCCCCATGAGGAACAGCAGCGGCCGATCGAGCAGCGCCGAGAGGTCCATCTGCATGCCGATGGTGGCGACGAGCACGTACAGGAAGAGCGAGCCCACGCGCGACGCGCCCACGCCTTCGGTGCGCCGGGCGCGCGTGAAGCTCAGCGCGAGCCCGAACGTGGTGGCGAGCACGGTGATCCAGAAGAACCGGGCCGTGAGGCTGTAGTCCTGCAGGCGCCACTCGGCTGGGAGCGTCCCGAGCCACGCGACGAGCGGGTCGGTGATCGCATGCGCGAGGCCCGTCGCACCCAGGCCGATCGCGACGATGACCACGAGGTCGGTGAGCGTCGGAATGCGCGTGTGCTCGGCCTGGTAGGCCTCGACGCGACGCTTGAGGTCGTCGATCGCCGTGAGGTCGGCCCCGGTCCAGCGATCGAAGGCGGCACTGCGGCCCGCGAGGAACAGCAGGACCGCCAGCCAGACGCTCGCCACCAGCACGTCCACCGCGACGAACTGGCCGAACAGCGTCGCGTCGACCGCGAACACCTCCTTCATCGCCGCCTGGTTGGCGCCGCCTCCGATCCAGGCGCCGGCCACGGTCGTCATGCCGCGCCACGTCTCGCCGCCGACGGTCTCGGGATGGATCGCACGCATGGCGACGAAGGCCACGACGGCGCCCAGCATCACCCCGAGGGTGCCGGTGAGGAACATGATCACCGCCTTCGGCCCGAGGCGGACGATCGCCTTGAAGTCGATGGCGACGCAAAGCAGCACGAGCGCCGCCGGCAACAGGAAGTCGCGGGCCATCGGATAGAGGCCGGACGCGGCCCCGTCGATCAGGCCCACGCTGTTGTAGATCGCCGGCAGCAGGTAGCACAGCAGAAGCGCTGGCACGACGCCGTAGAACCGCTTCCAGAACCCCGTTTCGCGCGCGGACGTCCAGAACACCGCGCCCAGCGTGACGGCCAGCAGGCCGAGCACGACCGCGTCGTTGGTGATGAGGGCGGTGGACTCGCCCGTGGTTTCGATCGCCATGCTTCGCTCCGGCCGGGCGCGTGCGCCCGGCGATCAACGTGTCGTGCGGCGGGTCACTGCCCGATGTGCTGGCGCAGCCAGCCGTTCACCGTCTCGTGCCACTGCACCGAGTTCTGCGGCTTCAGGATCCAGTGGTTCTCGTCCGGGAAGTACAGGAACCTCGACGGCACGTTCCGGCGCTGCAGCGCATGGAAGGCGGCGATGCCCTGCTCGACGGGGATCCGGTAGTCGAGCTGGCCGTGGATCACCAGCATCGGCACGCGCCACTTGTCGACGTGATTCACCGGATTGAAGCGCTCGTAGTTCTGCGGGACGTCGAACGGGGTGCCGCCCATCTCCCATTCGGTGAACCAGAGTTCCTCCGTCGAGTAGCCCATCATGCGCTGGTCGAACACGCCGGCATGGCTGACCAGGCACTTCCAGGGCTGGTTCCAGCGCCCGGCGATCCAGTTGACCATGTAGCCGCCGTAGCTCGCACCGAGCGCGCAGGCGCGGTTCCCGTCGAGGAAGCCGTACTTCTTCTGCGCGGCGGCCCAGCCCTTCTGCAGGTCTTCCAGCGGACGGTCGCCCCAGTGCTGGCTGATCGCGTCGGTGAAGGCCTGGCCGTAGCCGGTGGAGCCGTGGAAATCGATCATGACCACCGCGTAGCCCTGCCCCGCGTACGTCTGCGGATTCCAGCGGTAGCTCCAGCCGTTGCCGAAGCTGCCCTGCGGGCCACCGTGGATCAGGAAGGCGACGGGATACTTCTGCCCTTCGACGTAGTTCCACGGCTTGACCACGTAGCCGTGCACGGTGTCGCCGTTCCAGCCCTTGAACGAGAACTGCTCGAAGTCGCCGAATCGCACGTCCGGAAGCATCTGGGAGGCGCTGGGCGTCAACGCGCGCACCTGCGCCCCGCCGAGGCCGCCGACGAACAGCTGGTCGCCGGAGTGCAGCGTGTTGCGCGAGAACGCCAGCGTGCCGCCCTCGACGTCGAAGGCGGACACGCTGCCGTCGGCGACCACGCGCGTGACCGCGCCGGTCGCCACGTCGACGGCGAACAACGGGTGCTGGCCCATGTCCTGCGCCGTCGTGTAGAGCGTGCGGCCGTCCTCCGACAGGCGCACCCCGTCGGCGGAGCGGTCCCACTTCGGCGCGATCTCGCGGCGCGTGCCGGAAGCAATGTCGAGCTCGACGAGCGCGAAGCGATCCGCCTCGAACCCCGGGCGCTTCATGGCGCGGTAGTAGAGCTTGCGGCCGTCGGGGCTGAACTCGCCGACGGTGTCCCACGCCGGGTTGCCGTCCGTGAGGTTGCGGACGCCCCCGGTGCCGTCGGCCGAGGCGAGGTAGATGTCGAAGTCGGTCGACCACGGCTCCACGCGGTCGGCGTCGCGCGCGGTGAATGCCACGGAGTTACCGTCGGGCGACCAGGCGTACTCGGTCGCGTCGCCGAACGGGCGCGACGGAACGTCGGCGATGACGTCCGCACCGACCAGCGTCGCCGACGCGGCCGGCTTGTCGCCGAGCGGGGCGACGAACAGGCGGTTGAGGCGACCCTCGTTCCAGGCATCCCAGTGCCGCACGAACATCCGGTCGAACACCTGCCCCGTGCGCTTGTCCTTTGATCGCTCGTCATTGCGCTTGACGCTGCAGGCGATGTCCGCGCCGCAGTCGGGGAAGGTCTCCAGGCTCAGGGCGACGCGGCGGCCGTTCGGGGCGACCGAATAGCTGCCGACATCGAGCGGGAGCGCGGTCAGCTGGCGCGGCGCGCCGCCGGCGACCGGGACGGCGTAGAGCTGCATCGAGCCCGACTTCGCGCTGAGGAAATAGGCGGTCCTGCCGTCGGCCGACAGGTCCGGCGAGTTGATGTTCCAGCCCTCCGGGCTCAGGCGACGCGGCTTCGCGCCTTCGCGCGTGGCGTCCTGAGCCCACAACGCGGTCGCGGATTTGTTCGCATCGAAGTCGACACTGCGCTTCGTGAACACGACGGTGCGGCCGTCGGGCGTGATCGCGGGCGAGGCGTAGCGGTCGAGCGTGGCGAGGTCGCGCGGTTGCAGGCCGCGGGGCGCGGCGTCGGCGACGAGGGGCAGCGCCGCGGCGATCAGCAGCGGCAGGCAGGCGTGGCGCAGGGTCATCGGAGCTCCGCGGCGGGGGTCAGGCGGCCGATGGTAGGCCGGCGGCCGTGGCGGCGGGAATACGGCCGGTTCACACGGGGCCGCTGGCTATACTCGGCCCCCTTTCCACATCGCCGGAGCCGCGCGTGTCGCGACCGATCGCCGAGCACGCCCGCCACGAGTTCCTCGGGCATCCCAAGGGCCTGTACGTCTGCTTCTTCACCGAGATGTGGGAGCGCTTTTCGTTCTACGGGATGAAGGCGCTTCTGCTGCTGTACCTGCTGAAGTACCACCTGTTCGGCGACGACGCCGGCTACGACCTCCTCGGCGCCTACGGCGGTCTGGTCTATGCCGCCCCGGTGATCGGGGGCCTCCTGGCCGACCGCTACCTCGGCATGCGCAAGGCGGTGGTCTTCGGCGCCGTGCTGCTGGTGCTCGGGCACCTCGGCATGGCCTTCGAGGGCGAGCAGGCGCGCGTGATCGGCGGGACGGTGCGCCGCGACGAAGGCGCGCTGCAGGTGTTCTACCTCTCGCTCGCGCTGATCATCATGGGCGTGGGCTTCCTCAAGCCCAACATCTCGACGATCGTCGGCCAGCTGTATCCCGAGAACGATCCGCGTCGCGATTCGGGCTTCACCCTGTTCTACGCCGGCATCAACGTCGGCGCGCTGTTCGCGAGCCTCATCTGCGCTTTCCTTGGTGAGACCTACGGCTGGAAGTACGGCTTCGGTGCCGCGGGCATCGGCATGGTCGCCGGCCTCGTGATGTTCCTGTGGGGCCAGAAGTACCTGTACGGACTCGCCGAGCCGCGCGATCCGGCCGTGCTGCGCGAGCGAATCGCCGGCCTCAGCCGCGAGTGGTGGATCTACCTCGGCAGCTTTGCCGGCGTCGCCGTGGTCTGGCTCCTGCTGCAGAGCACGGGGGCGGTGCACTGGTCGATGCACGTCATCGCCGTGGCCTTCTTCGCGTGGTTCGCCTGGTTCCTCGCGCGGTGCAGCAGGGTCGAGCGCGAGCAGATGATCACGCTGGTGGTGCTGATCGTCGGCGTCCTGATCTTCTTCACCCTATACGAGCAGACCTACGGCAGCTGGGTCACGTTCACCGACCGCATGCTGACCAAAGACCTGTTCCCCGGCCTCGGCGGCGGAAGGGTGGTCCTGCCGTGGTCGCTTTTCCTGCTGGCGGCGAGCCCGTTCCTCATGATCCTCGCCCTCAAGGCGAGCGACTCCGGCAGCCCCGGGCTCGCGAAGCTGATCGTCGCGCTTCTCGCGGTCGGCCTGCTGGTCGTCGGCGCGCACGACATCGTCTTCGTCGAGCAGACCGCGGGCTCGCTGACCTTCCTCGGCGCCATGTTCATCGTGCTGCTCTCGCCGATCTTCGCCTGGCTCTGGCCATGGCTCGAGCGCCGCGGCATGAACCCGAGCAAGCCGGCGAAGATGGCCTTCGGCCTGCTCGTCGCGGGCCTCGCCTTCCTCCCCCTGATGGCGGCGGCGGACTCCGCCGCGAGCGGCTCGCTGGCCACGGTGTGGTGGCTGGTGTTGGCCTACTTCATCCTCGAGATCGGCGAGATGTGCCTGTCGCCGATCGGGCTGTCCGCGGTCACCCAACTGTCGGTGGCGCGTGTGGTGGGCCTGATGATGGGCGGCTTCTGGCTCGCGACGGCCTACTCGGAAGTGCTGGCGGCGCAGTTCGGCAAGCTCGCCTCGATCGACGTCCCGGAAGGCCAGGCGATCGACTTCGCCGTCGCCGCCGAGCGCTACGGCGGGCTGTTCCAGACGATGCTGTGGGTGGGCGTGGGCAGCGGCCTGCTGTACTTCGCGCTCACCCCGCTGCTGAGACGGTGGATGCACGGCGTGAAGTGACGCCGCGGCCAACGAAAAAGGGCGCCCGGGGGCGCCCTCTTCCGTCGATCGACATCCGTTACTTCGCAGCCGATCCGGGGGCCGGCTTGGCCGCGGATGCCGTCGCGCCGCCCAGGTGCCGCGAGAAGAACGCGAGCAGGCGCGTGTAGTACTCGCGCTGGTGCTCGGGGCGGTAGAAGCCGTGGCCTTCGGTGGCGTAGTACAGCGTTTCCACCGGCTTGCCGGCCTTGATGAGCGCCTGCTCCATCATCTTCGTGTGCTGGATCGGCGTGCGGCGGTCCTCACCGCCCGCGGCCATGAACACCGGCACCTTGATGCGGTCGGCCATGCGGGTCGGCGACACCGCCGCCACCTCCGCGCGTGGCCCGATCCACTCCTCGATGTACGTCTCGCCCGACGCCCGCTCCTGGATGTCGCCATCCGTGTGCATCGTGGGAAGGTCGTAGGCCCCGACGTAGCCGGCCGCGCACCGGTAGAGGTCCGGCTCCTTCGCGACGCCCATCAGCGAAGCGTAGGCGCCGTAGCTCGCACCGTAGAGGCAGATCTTCGAGCCGTCGGCGTGGCCCTCGGCGACCGCCCACCGCGTGGCGTCGGTGATGTCGTCCTGCATCGCCTTGCCCCACTGGCGGGCGCCGGCGTGCTCGAACGCGCGACCGTAGCCGCCGGAGCCGCGGAAGTTCACCTGCAGCACGGCATAGCCCGCGCTCGCGAGCAGCTGGGCGTCGTCGTCGAAGCGCCAGTAGTCACGGATCCCGAACGGTCCGCCGTGAGGCATCACGACCATCGGCAGGCGACCCGTGGCAGAACCCTTCGGACGCGTCAGGTAGCCGTGAATGACGAGGCCATCGCGCGCCTTGAACGACACCGGCGTGGCCGGGTGCATGGCCTCCGGGTCGAACCAGTCGCGGCTCGCCAGCAGGAAGTCGGCCTTCTTGGCCACCGTGTCGAACAGGTAGTAATCCCCCGGGTTGCGGTCGCCCGAGACGCGCACGAGCGCGAGCCGGCCATCCTGCGTCTGCGAGGTCACGGTGACGGTCGAGTCGGCAAAGGCCGCCTCGAGGCTCTTCTGCAGGCGCGCTTCGGGCGCGGACTTGTCGAAGAAGCGCGTCGTCCAGCGACCGTCGGCGAGGTCGACGCCCACGGGGATCCCGGTATAGGGCCGGTAGATGATGCCGCCCGGGTCGACGTTGGCGTCGCGGAAGACCTCGGTGCGCTTCCCCGAGGCGACGTCGAACGCGACGATCGAGTTCGGCCCCTGCGTGTTCTCGATCTCGAGGTAGGCCGTCTTGTCGTCCGCGGCGAATCCGATCGGGGATTCGATGCGCCCGCTGCTGGACTCGTCGTTCACGAGCTTCCATTCGGCGCCCTCGCCCTCGCGGTAGTAGAGCTTGCTCACGCGATCGGTCCCGGCGCCCTGCGCGAATCGCACGACGCCGCGGTTGTCGGTGATGAAGCTCGCATTGCGGACGGGTGCGCTGGCCACGCGCGTCCGGCGACCGGTGTAGACGTCCATCTTCTCGGCGCGCGAGAACGTGTCGGCGGCGAAGGGCGTCACCGAGATGATCACGTTCTCATCGTCGGCGGGCAGGTCGTCCACCATGAAGGCGGCGACCGCCTCGACCTTCTTCGGCTGGATCTTGGTCTGCAGCCCGGCCGACTGCACCCGATAGCCGACGAGGTTCTCGGGACGCGTCCCGTCGGCATTGATCGCATAGAGCTCGCCCGTCAGCTGCGGCTGGTCGAGCGAGCCGAGCTTCTCGGCCATGCTGATCACCACTCGCTCGGGGTTGACCCAGACGAAATCCGCGACGTGGTTGTGCTGCGGCATGGCGAAGTTCGCCGTCACCTTGCTGTCGCTGCGCCGGATGATCGCGAGGACGGTCCTGTCCTCCATCGGCACGGTGGCGGCCAGGTACTCGCCGGTCGGCGAGATCTTGATCGTGTTGAACTTGTCGCGCTTGATGAAACTCTCGACGTCGACGGCACCGGCCGGCGACCCCACGCCCACGACTGCGGCGATGGCCGCCGACAGGATCCACTTCTTCACTTCAACTCTCCGTCACTTTCCGGCACCGATGTGCCGCTCGAAAAACTTCAACATTTCGCCGTAGAGGCGCTTGTTGTTCTCTTCCTTGTAGAACCCGTGCATCTCGCCGGACTGGATGATCACGCCCTCCGGCGGGTTGCCCGCCTTGCGCAGCGCCTCGGCCATCACCTCGGTCTGCTCCGGCACGGCGCGTGCGTCGCGTGCGCCTGCCGCCAGGTACACCGGGATGCGGATGCGGTCGGCGAGGTGGGTGGGCGAGGTCGCGAGCCAGGTCGCGCGATCGGCGCCGAGCGTGCGCCGCAGGAACCGCTGGCCCGACTCGCGCTGCGGGATGTCGCCCTTCTCGAACATCATCGGCATGTCGTACACGCCGACGTAGCCGAACGCGCACTTGTAGAGATCCGGTTCGCGGGCGGGCGCCATCAGCGAGGAGTAGCCACCGAAGCTGCCGCCGTAGATGCAGATCCGGTCCTTGTCGGCATAGCCCTGCTCGATCGCCCAGCGGGTGGCGTCGATGATGTCGTTCTGGATGCCCTGCCCCCACTGGCCATGGCCCGCGTCGCGGAACGCGCGGCCATAGCCGCCGGACCCGCGGAAATTGACCTTCAGCACGGCATAGCCGTGGTGGGCGAGCATCTGCGCCTCGCTGTTGAAGCGCCAGTTGTCGCGCGGCCCGATCGGACCGCCGTGCGGATTGACGATCAGCGGCAGGTTCTTGCCCGAGCTGCCCTTCGGCACGACGAGGTATCCATGGATCGTCTTGCCGTCGCGCGCCCGGAACGAGAACGGCTTGACGGGCGACATCGCCTCCTTCGGCAGCCACTTCGCGCCCTGCATCAGGAAGCGCGCCTGCTTCGTGGACCGGTCGTACAGGTACAGCTCACCCGGGTTCACGTCGCTGTAGACCGAGACGACGATCTTGCTGCCGTCGCTGGTCGCGCTGGAGAAGTCGACCATCTCCCCCGGAAACGACGCGGCGAGGCTCTCGTAGAGCGCCGCGTCCTCGTGGCTGTCGTCGACCATCGTGACCTTCGGCGCGCCGGCCTCGGTCACCACCGCGACCACGCGCGACGCGTCCGCCGACCAGATCAGGTCCGAGATGTCGGCCACCGCATCCTGGTGCAGCTTCCGGAACGCCCCGGTCGCCGTGTCGAGCGTGCCGAACGCCGCCGGGGCCGCGCCGTCGCTCTCGCTCGCGTAGACCGTGCCGTCGCTCGACGTACCGATCACGGAGAGATGGCGCCCCCCGTTCTTCGAGGCGTTCACCAGCACCCAGCGCCCATCGTCGCCCCGGCGGTAAAGTTCCGTCAGCTCGTCGAACTCGCCGCGCTCGTTGCGGCTCGACGCGCAGACAGCGAAGCGCGGCGCCTTCGACGCGTCCAGCGCGATGTCGCAGTTTTCTTTCGGCGCGCGCGCGAGCGTCGTGCGTCGGCCGGTGATGGTGTCGAGGAGCACCACCTCGGTGCCCGGGCCCTCCGAGGAGCGCGCCGTGTAGACGCTCATCACCACGTTGCGGTCGTCGTCGCGCAGCGTGTCGAGCAACGAGAAGCTCTCGTTCATGACGGTCTTACTGCGCTGCGTGGCGTCACGGGTGCCGTAGAAGATCAGCGGGCGGGGCTGCGATCCGTCCGCGTTCACCGCGAACCACTCGCCCGTCCCGAACGGCGCCTCGTAGCGGCCGACCTTGCGCACCGCGGTGAACATCAGGCGTTCCGGGCTCGTCCAGTAGAAGGCGCCGACGCTCTTCTCGTCGGGCAACTGGTTCACCTTGAGGATCGAGAGATCCTTCGTCCGCATGATCACGAGCACGTCCTGCTCGCCGCGGTCCACGGTCATCGCGAGGTAATCGCCCTTCGGCGAGATCCGCGCGCTGCTGTAGGTCGGGTGCCGGACGAAATCGTCGATCGTCAGCGTCGCGGCCTGCGCAGCCCCCGCTGCGCACGCCATGGCGAGGGCGGCGAGCGCCCCGTTCATCGCATTCATGATGTCCCCTCGGAAAAATCCCCGCGGGAGACTAGCGCATCTCCTGCGCCCCAGCTTTAACCGCGCGCCTGAACGTCTCGGCCAGTGCCGCCCGCCAGTCGGGAAGCGGCCGGTCAAGCAGCCGTTCGAGCCCCGTGGGGTCGAGCACGGACCAGGCCGGGCGGCGGGCGGGCGTCGGGTAGTCGGCGGTGGTGATCGGGTCGACCCGGGGGCGCCGGTGGATCAGCTCGCGGCCGGAGGCCTCCTCGAAGATCGCCTCGGCGAATCCGTGCCAGGACGTCCGGCCGCGGGTCACGAGGTGCTCGATTCCCGAAGGCAACTCCGGCTTCCGCAGCAGCTCGGCCGTCGTCTCCGCGATCATCCAGCTCGGCGTCGGGCAGCCGACCTGGTCGGCGACCACGCGCAGCTCCGCGCGTTCGGCTCCGAGCCTGAGCATCGTGCGGAGGAAGTTCGCCCCATGGAACGAGTAGACCCACGCCGTCCGGAGGATGAGGGCGTCGGGATGGGCCGCGCGCACCGCGCGTTCGCCTGCCGCCTTGGTGCGTCCGTAGGCGCCCGACGGTGCGGTGGGATCGTCGGTCGAATAAGGATGCGACGCCGCGCCGTCGAACACGTAGTCCGTGGAGTAATGGACCAGTCGCGCCCCCGACGCCGCGCAGGCCCGGGCCATCGCGCGGGGCGCCAGATGGTTGACCCGGTCCGCCAGCTCCGGCTCCGACTCCGCCCGGTCGACCGCCGTGTATGCCGAAGCGTTGACGACGACGTCGGGGCGGACCCGCTCGACCGCCGCGTTCACCGCCGCCGCATCCGAGACGTCGAGGGGCATGCACGGGACGCCGGCGAGTTCGCCGGACCGCGTCGTCGGCACCACCTCGGCCTGCGCGCGCAGCACGGGCAGCAGGTCAGTCCCCACCTGCCCCGCCGCGCCGATCAGCAGGATCCTCATTCGCGGTAGACGGGCAGCCGCTCGGCCGGGATGTCGGCGAGCAGCGGAGCGGCCGCATCCTTCGCCGACAGGTCCGGCGCGCTCACCGGCCAGTCGATGGCCAGCGCCGGGTCGTCCCAGCGGACGGCGGCGTCGGCCTTCGGGTCGTACGTCGCCGTGCAGAGGTAGGTGAAGACGGCCTGCTCGCTGAGGGCGACGAATCCGTGCGCGAAGCCTTCGGGGATCCAGAAGTGGCGCTTGTTCTCGGCGCTCAGCACCACCGCGGTCCATCGACCGTACGTGGGCGAGCCCCGCCGGATGTCGACGGCCACGTCCCAGACCTCGCCTTCGATGACCGAGACGTACTTCCCCTGCGGCCCGGGCCACTGGTAATGCAGCCCGCGCAGCACGCCTCTCCGGGAGCGCGACACGTTGCCCTGCACGAAACGCGGCTCGATGCCGTGCGCGGCGAGTTTGTCGAGGTTGAACGATTCGAAGAAGTAGCCGCGCTCGTCGCCGAACACATGCGGCTCGAGCACGACGCAGCCCGGCAGGTCGGTCTCGATCAGTTTCACGGCACCAGCCCCCGTTCCGGCAGGCTCATCAGGTAGTGCCCGTAACCGTTCTTGGCGAGCGGCGCCGCGAGGCGGCGCAGGTCGTCGTCGGTGATCCAGCCGTTGTTCCAGGCGATCTCTTCCGGGCAGCAGACGCGAAGGCCCTGACGCGCCTCGATCGTCTCGATGTAGTTCGACGCCTCCAGAAGCGACTGGTGCGTGCCGGTATCCAGCCACGCGTACCCGCGTCCGAGGCGTTCGAGGTGGAGCGAGCCTTCGTCGAGGTACCTGCGGTTGAGGTCCGTGATCTCCAGCTCGCCGCGCTCGGACGGCGCGAGCGTGGACGCGAACTCGCTCGCGCGGCCGTCGTAGAAATACAGCCCCGTGACTGCATAGTTCGACCGCGGGTGCGCGGGCTTCTCCTCCAGTCCGACCACGCGGCCCGCCGCGTCGAACTCCGCGACGCCGTAGCGCTCTGGATCCCTCACCCAGTAGCCGAACACCGTCGCGCCGGCGGCGCGGGCATCGGCGCGCTGCAGCATCGCCGTGAGGCCGGGACCGTGGAAGATGTTGTCGCCCAGCACGAGGCAGCTCGGCGCCCCATCGAGGAACCGCTCGCCGATGAGGAATGCCTGCGCCAGCCCGTCCGGGCTCGGCTGCGCGGCGTATTCGATCCGCATGCCCCACTGCGAGCCGTCCCCGAGCAGGCCGCGGAACAGGGCCTGCTCGTGTGGCGTATTGATGACCAGCACGTCGCGGATCCCCGCGAGCATGAGCACGCTCAGCGGGTAGTAGATCATCGGCTTGTCATACACCGGCAGCAGCTGCTTGCTGATGCCCTGCGTGATCGGATACAGCCGCGTACCCGAACCGCCCGCGAGGATGATGCCCTTGCGCCCGGTCGTGCTCATGCCTGTCCGATCCGCTCGAGCCGGTAGCTGCCGTCGAGCACGCGGGACACCCAGTCCTGGTGCTCGAGGTACCAGTCCACGGTGCGCTCGATGCCCTGCTCGAAGGTGACGGTCGGGGCCCAGCCCAGCTCGCGCTCGATCTTCGACGCGTCGATGGCGTAGCGGCGGTCGTGCCCCGGACGGTCGGCGACGAAGGTGATCAGCGACTCGCGGTCACGCCCGTTTGGCAGCGGACGGCGTGCATCCAGCAGGCGGCAGATGGCCCGCACGACTTCGATGTTCTCGCGCTCGGCGTTGCCGCCCACGTTGTAGGTCTCCCCTACCCGCCCGGCCTCCAGAACCCGCCGGATCGCGCTGCAGTGATCGCCCACGAACAGCCAGTCCCGCACGTTGCGCCCGTCGCCGTACACCGGCAGGGGCTCGCCACGAAGCGCGCGCGCGATGATCAGCGGGATGAGCTTCTCGGGGAACTGGTACGGCCCGTAGTTGTTCGAGCAGTTGGTGGTGAGGACCGGCAGCCCGTACGTATGGTGGAACGCTCGGACGAGATGGTCCGAGGCGGCCTTCGACGCCGAGTAGGGCGAGTTCGGCGCGTAGGGGGTGGTCTCCGTGAACCGGCCCGTCTCGCCCAGCGAGCCGTAGACCTCGTCGGTCGACACGTGCAGGAAACGGAAGGCATCCCGGCGCGCCGCGTCCCGGGACTTCCAGTAGTCGCGCGACTTCTCGAGCAGTGCGAGGGTGCCGACCACGTTGGTCTGCACGAACGCGGCGGGTCCGTCGATGGAGCGGTCGACATGGCTTTCGGCGGCGAAATTGATCACCGCGTCCGGCTGGTACTCCGCGAGCAGGCGCTCGACGAGTGCGCCGTCGCCGATGTCGCCCTCGACGAAGACGTGCCCGTCATGGCCCTGCAGGCTCGACAGCGTGTCGAGATTGCCCGCATAGGTGAGCGCGTCGAGGTTCACGACGCGCACCCCACGGGCCACGGCGTCCAGCACGAAGTTGCCGCCGATGAAGCCGGCGCCACCGGTCACGAGCCACGTAGTCAAGAGATCGCGTCCTGCTTGAAGGGAGGCGGAGCGTATACGGGCGCTCAGAACGGGATGTCGTCGTCCGCGAAGTCGTTGCCGAAGTCGGCATTGCGCGCGGCCGGGGCCTCGCGACGCGGGGCGGAATCCTGGCGCGGGGCCGGTCGCGACGGGCGATCACCGCCGCCGCGGAACTCACGACCGCCACCGCCACCGCCGCCACCTTCACCGCCCCCGCCGAGCATCTGCATCTCGTCGGCGACGATGTCCGTGAAGTACTTCTCGACGCCGTCCTGGCCGGTGAACTTGTCGTAGCGGATCGAGCCTTCAATGTAGACCTGGCGGCCCTTCTTCAGGTACTCGCCGGCGATCTCGCCGAGCTTGCCGAACAGCTTCACGCGGTGCCACTCGGTGCGTTCCTGCTGGTTGCCATCCTTGTCCTTGCGGACGCTGGTGGTCGCCAGGCTGAGCGTCGTGACGGCCATGCCGCCCTGCGTGTACTTGACCTCGGGATCGTTGCCGAGGTTGCCGACCAGAATGACCTTGTTGACGCCGCGTGCCATGGAATTTTCCTGCTTGATCGTGGAATGCGACCGACATTGGAGTATACCCGCCGGCCGGTGTCGGTCGGACCGGGCCGCGGCGGCGGGTGGGACTTTTTCCCGGCCGCCCGCGCAGGCCACCTATAATCGCCGGCCGCTTTCCCAGCCCGCGAGACGCCGTGACGACGACCCCGTCCCTAGCCGAGATCCAGGCGCTGGCCCGGGAGCCGATGGCGGCTGTCGACGCGTTGATCCGGACCCGGCTGGCGTCCGACGTGGTGCTGATCAACCAGGTCGCCGAGTACATCGTGGGCGCGGGCGGCAAGCGCCTGCGGCCGATGCTGCTCCTGCTCGCGGCAGGCGCGGCGGGCGGGCCCGCAGCGATCGACGCGCGGGCCCACCAGCTCGCCGCGGTCGTCGAGTTCATCCACACCGCCACCCTGCTGCACGACGACGTGGTCGACGAGTCCGACCTCCGGCGCGGGCGCCGTACCGCCAACGCGGTGTGGGGAAACGCGGCGAGCGTGCTCGTCGGCGATTTCCTCTACTCGCGCAGCTTCCAGCTGATGGTGGAACTGCAGCGGATGGAGGTGATGCAGATCCTCGCCGACACCACCAACCGCATCGCCGAGGGCGAGGTGCTGCAGCTGCTGCACATCCGCAACCCGGACACCGACGAGACTGCGTACCTGCGCGTCGTGGAGCGCAAGACCGCGGTGCTCTTCGCCGCGGCGACGCGCCTCGGCGCATTGCTCGCCGGCGCACCGGCGGCCCAGTGCGATGCGATGGAGGCCTTCGGACTCGACCTCGGCTACGCCTTCCAGATCGCGGACGACGTGCTCGACTACTCCGCGGACGCGAGCGTGCTCGGCAAGAACCTCGGGGACGACCTCGCCGAGGGCAAGGCGACGCTGCCGCTGATCCGCGCCATCGCCCTGAGCGCGCCCGACGTCGCCGCCCGCCTGCGTGAGATCGTCGAGTCGGGCGATGCCGGCGCGCTGGACGAGGTGGTCCGCGCGATCGAGGCGACGGGTGGGCTCGAGTACAGCCGCGAGCGCGCGGCCGGGTTCGCGCGCCGCGCGGAGTCGGCGCTCGATGCGTTCGCGCCCGGACCGCACTTGGATGCGCTGCGCGGGCTCGCGCGTTACGCCGTCAGCCGCGACCACTGACGGCCGGCGGACCCCGCGTCACCCAGCTGTCGGGGATTTCGGGGTCCTGGCTCTCGTCGTGTCCCGCGCAGGGCCGGGATCCCGGCGACGCGTAGCCGCGCGACATTGACCGCGCCGATGCACGGGGCCGATCGGCGCTGGTCATCGCCAGCGCGTCCCAGGACGCGGGCCGCGAGCACGTGGTCGCGCCCGGAGCCGAACCGACCTCCCCGCCTGCCGCCTACGCGATGCCGAGCCCGGGGATGGCACTGATGAGCTCGGGGTCGAAGCCCGCGAGCTGCGCGAAGTGGCGACCGCGTGCCACGTAGTCGCGGTACGGCCCGAAGCTCGGCGCGCCCGGCGAGAGCAGCACGACCGGGGCCCGCCTTTCCGCCCCTCGCCCGAGGAGCACCGAGCGGGCACGGGCGACGGCGCTACCCAGATCCTCGGCAGCCGCCAGATGGAAACCGGCCCCGGCGGCCACGGGTTCGAGCAGGTCGTGGATCCGTGGGCCGTTCGCCCCCATCGTGACGATCGCGACGGGGGCATGCGTGCGCATCGACGCGGCGAAATCCGCCCAGTCGACGCCCCGGTCGTGCCCGCCCACGAGGACCGCGACGTCGCGGTCGGCGAAGCATTCGAGGGCGGCCAGCGTCGCGTGCGGCGTGGTGCTGATGGAATCGTTGACGTAACCGACGCCGTCGCGCTCGCCGAGCCACTGCAGGCGGTGCGGCAAGGGCCGGAACGTCGAGGCATGGGGCGCGCGCGCGACCGCGTCGTGCCCCATCGCCTCGATCGCGGTGAGCACGGCGGCGAGGTTGCCGCGGTTGTGGCGCCCCGGGAGGGGGAGCCCGCGCGTGTCCATCACTTCGACATCGCCGCGGAACAGCATGTCGTCCCGCAGGTGCCAGCCCCGTTCGTCCCCGAACCATCGCACTTCGACGTCCGCGGGAAGCACGAGGCCGCGCAGGATCGGATCGGCGGCGTTGAGCACCGCGACGCGCGGCCGTGCCCCGGTGACCAGCCTGAGCTTGTCCTCGACGTAGCGCGCGTGCGAGCCGTGCCAGTCCAGATGCTCCGGAAAGAGATTCAGGACGACCGCCACGTCGGGGCGCGCGCCGCTCGCGGCGACGTCGCCGGTCTGGTAGCTCGACAGCTCGATCGCCCAGGCGTCCGGCGCGGGGTCGGGCTCGAGCAGTTCCAGCAGCGGCAGGCCGATGTTGCCCGCGAGCGCGGTCCGCAGGCCGCCCGTGCGTAGCAGATGCGCGAGCAGCGAGGTGGTCGTGCTCTTGCCCTTGGTGCCGGTCACGCATGCGGTGCGGCGGACGACGCCGTCCCCGTCGGCGTGTTCCGCGAACCACAACGCCGTACCGCCGACGAAGCGCGTGCCGGCCTCGGCGGCATGCCGTGCCGCGTCGCCGTACGGGCTGATGCCCGGCGACTTCACCACGACGTCGAAGCGCGACAGCTCGGGCCCGGCCTCCCCGGTGCGCGCCTGCAGCAGGCCGTCGCGCAGCGACGCGGCGTCGGCCGCCTCCTGCTCGTCGCAGAACAGCGTGAGCGGCAGGCGCGGCAGGCGCGACCGGATCGCGCGATGCGCCGCGCGGCCCTCGCGCCCCCAGCCCCAGAGGGCGACCTTCAGGCCGTCAAGCTGCGAAATCCGCACGCAGGCGCGTCCAGAGGGCATCAGGGATGGCGTGCTCGTCGGACGGCACGAGCAACGGCTCGATCGAGGGGACCTCACCGAGCTGCGGCAGGATCTCGCGCGCAAAGCGCTCGACGATCGCGTCCTCGCGCCATTCCGGCCGCCGCGCGAGGGTGGCCATCGCCGCGCGCGACTCCTGTCCCTCCCCCACGCATTCGAACGGCTTATGGTCGCGGTACTCGAGCAGCGCGTCGAAACCGGGCGTCTGGTCCGCATCGTCGAGCAGGTTGCGGCCGAAGATGCAGACGAGGCGCGGCTTGCTCATGAACGGCGCGAGCGCCAAGAAGACGAAATGGCACTTCGGGCAGATGCCGCACCAGCGCTGCGCGGGGCGCTCGCCCAGCAGGTGGAAGTTCCGGTTGCAGCTCGAGAAGTGCTGGTCGTAGCGGTCGGACTTGGTGAACTGGCGCGCCACCGCGAGCTCGCTGAGCGGGCGCAGCACCGAGTAGTAGCGAAGATCCGCCGCGACCGCGCGGCGCAGGTGGGCGGCGAAGGCCTGCTCGAACGCCCAGCCCTTCGACCACTGGTGGTTGACCTCGCCGGTGCCCTCGATCATCGAGCCGTAGCTGGCGGAGCGCTCGTTCGAGAAGACGACCTGGTCGGCACCGTGCACGAGCGCGGCGAGTGCGAGGATCGCCGAGTTCACGGCGGTCACGGGGATGTGCCCGTTCCAGGCGCCCTGACGGTTGTACTCGAACAGCTGCGGCGCGAGCTGGCGGCCGATGGCGAGCGTGGGTAGCCCCGTGCGTTCGGCGCAGGCGCGGATCAGCTGCGAGCCGCCGATCCACGTCACCGTCTGCGCGACGCCGGCGCGGCGCAGCGCCTCGATGCTGACCAGCGAATCCTTGCCACCACCGATGGCGACCAGTGCGTGCGGCACGAGGCCGAGCGCCGGCGCCGGATCCGTAGCGGCCGCGTCCGCCGGGAACCGGATCCGACCGCGCAGCTGCAGCCCATTCCGGTAGGCGAACTCACCCAGCCCGTTCTCGTATACGTCGGCGAGGAAGCGTGCGGTCTCCGGATCGATGGCATAGCCCTCGATCGCGATCTGCTCCGGCACCGCCGCCTTGTAGTAGCTCACCCCCGCGGCCAGGTGCAGCAGGCGTGTCGCGTGCTCGACCGCGCGGACGCGCTGCGCATCCAGCTCGAACGGCGCGCCCGGCACCGCCACCGTCTCCACGAGCTCGGGGCCGTCGTCGAAGGCGTAGACCAGCTCGGCGACGCCCGTACCGGGGTCGAAGCCGCACCGCACGAAGCGGAAGCGGCGGATCGCGTCGCGCGAGAAGCGCCACTCAGTCATCGATCACGTCCTCGGCCGGGAGAGCCCGCAGGTTGTAGGTGTTGGCCATCGCCATGCCGTAGGCGCCCGCGTCCGCGACCAGCAGGACGTCGCCCTCGGCGGTGGCGGCCGGGAGACGGCGCCCGCGGCCCAGCACGTCGCTGCTCTCGCAGATCGGTCCCACGACCTCGAAGGTCGCCAGCGTTGTGTCTTCGAGACGGGACAGGTTGTGGATGCCGTGCCAGGCGTCGTACATGGCCGGGCGCATGAGTGCGTTCATGCCGCCATCGGCGCCGACACGTCGCACCCCGTCCTTCTCGATCACCTGCGTCGTGCGCAGCAGAAGCACTCCCGCCTCGGCGACGAGGTAACGGCCCGGCTCGATGGCGAGGCGGATGCCGGGGTACGCGGCCTTGATCGCCGCGACGCCGTCGCGCCAGGCGTCGACGTCGAAGGGACGCGCATCCGGCGTATACGGGATCGGGAAGCCGCCGCCGATGTCGATCGTGTCGACGCTTCCCGCGCTGTCCGCGAGCGCCGCGAGCGTTCCGTAGACACCGCTCCAGTGCGCCGGGTCGTCGATGCCGCTGCCCAGGTGCGCGTGCAGCCCGGTGATGCGAAGGCCGAGCGCGCGCGCCTTCGCCATGAAGGCATCGAAGCGCCCGATCGGCAGGCCGAACTTGGCCTCGGCTCCACCGGTGCGCACCTTCTCGTGGTGGCCGTCGCCATGGCCGAGGTCGAGCCGCAGCCAGGCGCGGCGGTGGCGCAGGACGTCCGGCCAGCGATCGAGCATCTCGATGTTGTCGAGCGTGACGTTGACGCCCAGCTCGAAGGCGCGCGCGTACTCCCCGCGCGGCGCGAAGCTCGGCGTGAACAGCACGCGCAACGGGTCGAGGCCGGGGACCGACGCGAGCACGTGCTCGACCTCGGCGAGCGAGACGCATTCGAAGCCGAAGCCCTCACCGTGGATCGCGCGGAGCAACGCGGGATGCGCGTTCGCCTTGATCGCGTAGAAGCCGCAGTCGACGGGCCCGCCCAGCAGCGACCTCGCGCGCGCGCGCGCCGTCGGCAGGTGGTAGACGTAGCACGGCGTGCCCTCGCCCGCCCGCGCGAGCAGCGCTTCGCGCCGTGCGGACCACCACGGGGCTTCGCGCTGCGGGCGGCCGTGGACGACGTCGCGCCACGCCGGCCCGAAGACGCTCTCGTCCAGCACCGGCATCGCGCCGCCGCGGACGAGCTCGGCATGCAGCGTCGGCAGCAGGCCTTCGGCATCCGCCTCGTCGACGACGAATGTCAGGTTGAGGTCGTTGGACGACTGCGAGATCAGGTGCACGCGCTCACGGCCGAACGTCGCCCAGACGTCCGACAGCTTGTGCAGCAGCGAGCGCATGCCGCGGCCCACCAGCGTGATCGCCGCGCAGGGCGCGATCACCTTCACGCGGCACACCCGGGCTAGGTCCTCGCTCAGCGCGCTCAGCACGTTGGTGGTGACGAGGTTCTCGCTCGGATCGAGCGAGACGGTGACGTTCGTCTCCGACGAGCCGATCAGGTCCACGGACAGGCCATGCTTCTTGAAGCGCTCGAACACGTCGGCGAGGAAGCCCACCTGCTGCCACATGCCGACCGACTCCATGGACACCAGCACGATGCCGTTGCGCCGGCTGATCGCCTTGACGCCGGGCACGGTCGCAGCGGTCGTGTCGATCCGTGTGCCGGGCAACTCGGGGCGCTCGGTGTCGAGGATCGCCATCGGCACGCCCGCATCGCGGCAGGGGCCGATCGAGCGCGGGTGCAGCACCTTCGCGCCCGTCGTCGCGATCTCCTGCGCCTCGGCGTAGTCCAGGCGGGCCAGCAGGCGCGCGTCCGGCACCTCGCGCGGGTTCGCGCTGAACATGCCCGGCACGTCGGTCCAGATCTCGACCCGCGAGGCACCCAACAGCGCACCGAAGTAGGCCGCCGACGTGTCGGAGCCGCCGCGGCCGAGGATCGCGGTGCCGCCATCGGCATGGCGCGAGATGAAACCCTGCGTGAGCACGATGCCCGTGGGCTGCGCCGCGAAGCGCGCCGCCACGTCGTGGTCGGTGGCGTGGTGGCAATTGACCGACAGGCGCCCCGCCCACTCGCTCTGGTTGGGCAGCTGCACCGCGCGCAGCCAGTCGCGCGCGTCGCACCAGCCGATGTCGAGCCCCTGCGATGCCAGGTACGCCTTGCCGAGCGTCGACGACAGCAGCTCGCCCTGCCCCAGCACCTCGGCCTGCCAGTCGAGGGCCTTCGTCCCCCCGCGCGGATCGGCGGCGAGCGTGCGCAGGGCGGCGAGCCGCTCGCCGAGCACGGCATCGGCGTCGAGACCGAGTTCGACGCAGAACTCGCGATGGCGTGCCACCAGCGCATCGACGCGCGCGTCGGTCGCCGGGCCGGCACCCTCGTTCGCGATCGCCTGCAGCTCGTTCGTCACGCCCGACAGGGCGGAGACGACGACCAGCACGCGGGCGCCGTCGTCGGCGCGGCGTTTGGCGGCGATGCGTCCGATGGTGTCCCAACGGGTCCGGCGCGACACCGAGGTGCCGCCGAACTTGAGGATGACCCAACGCGTCGCAACGTCCACGAACTCTCCCGGAGAACCGGCCCGGATCGGCCGGCGGGCGATGGAACCATGCGCCCGCCGCGCGGGCGAATGACGCATGGGCATGTGAACGCGCGATTTTATTCGATGACGCCGCCCGGCGCCGCGCGCGAAGATGTCGGCCTTGCCCCGATGCGATGCCCCCATGCCCGATCGCCGCTTCCTGCAGGTCGACGTCTTCGCCGAACGCCCGGGGGCCGGGAATCCGCTCGCGGTCGTCGTCGATGCGGAGGGGCTTGACGACAAGGCGATGCAGGCGTTCGCGAGCTGGACGAACCTGTCCGAGACGATCTTCCTGCTTCCGCCCTCGGCCGGCGCGGACTACCGCGTGCGCATCTTCACGCCGCGGCAGGAGCTGCCCTTCGCCGGGCACCCGAGCGTGGGCGCCGCCTGGGCGGCGATCGAGATCGGCCTCGTCGATGCCGCGAAGGCGACCCTCGTCCAGGACTGCGCTGCCGGGCACCTGCCCGTGCGGGTCGGAGACGGGCGCCGGGTGACCGTGCGCGCACCGACCGCCCGGCGGGTCGAATCACTGGGTGCACGGGACCGATTGCTCGATGCAGCGCTCGCGCGGGCGCCGCGCGGCCCGCTCGAACCGGCGCTCTGGCACAACGGTCCGAACTGGTGGGTGGTCGAGCTCGCCGACGAGGCCGCGGTGCGCGGCCTGCGGCCCGATTTCGAGGCGATCACCGCGCTCACCGGCGACCCCTCGTCCGGGGTCATCGTCTTCGCTACCGCGAGGGGTCCGGACTACGACGTGGTCGTGCGTGCCTTCTGCCCCGCCGATGGCGTGCCCGAGGACCCGGTGTGCGGGAGCGGCAACGCGGCGGTCGGCGCCGCGCTGCTCGCGGCAGGCCGCCTGACGCCGGGCGCGCGGCATCGTGCGAGCCAGGGCCGCGAGGTGGGTCGCGACGGGCGCGTGGACGTGCAGGTGGATGCCGAGGGCGAAGTCTGGATCGGCGGCCACGTGCAGCCGGTCATCCGCGGCACGGTGGCTTGGTAAGCTGCGCCGCCCCGTGGCTGCCCTCGCCCCCATGAAACGCCGCTACGTGCAGCTCGACGTCTTCGCTGACCGTCCGGGCGCCGGCAATCCGCTCGCGGTCGTGCTCGATGCCGAGGGGCTCGACGACGCGGCGATGCAGGCGATCGCGCGCTGGACGCGCCTGCCCGAGACCACCTTCGTCTTCCCGCCCAGCGACGACGGCGCGAGCTACCGGGTGCGCCTGTTCAGCCCGCGCCGCGAAGTGCCGTTCGCGGGGCACCCGAGCGTCGGCACCGCGCACGTGGTGCTCGACGAAGGGCTCGCCGTACCGCGTGACGGCGTGCTGGTGCAGGAGGGAGTCGCCGGCCGGCTGCCACTGCGCATCGAAGGCGACGGCGCATCGCGCACGATCGCCGTGCGCACCCCGCGGGCGACGCTGGTCGAGCGCGTGGCCGCCTGCGATCCACGCGTCGCACCCGCCCTCGCCGGCCTCAGGCTCGGTGCGCTGCCGCCGGCGCTGATGGACGGGGGGCGTCGCTGGTGGCTCGCGGAAGTCGCGACCGAAGCGGACCTGCGCGGCGCGCAGCCCGACTGGGATGCGATCAGCGGGCTCGCCGCGGCAACCGAAACGATGGGCCTGTGCGCCTTCGCCCGCGCGCACTCACCCGACGACTACCAGCTCGTCGTGCGCGCCTTCGTCGGCGCGCCGGCGCGCTTCGAGGATGCGGCCTCGGGTGCCGCGAACGCCACGCTGGCCGCCTGGCTCGCCCAGAACGGTGCGCTGCCGGGCACCGACGGCACCTATGTGGTCAGCCAGGGCCGCGAGGTCGGGTTCGATGCCCGCCTGCAGCTGCGCGTGGACGCGGCTGGCGACGTCTGGTCGGGTGGCCACGTGCGCACGGTGGTGCGCGGCGAGATCGACTGGTAGCCGATCCGCCGCTTCGCCTCAGCCGGCCTGGACGTCGAGCACGATCGGCACCGACGACAGCACCTTCGAGATCGGGCAGTTCGCCTTGGCCTTCTCGGCATGCTCGCGGAACTGCGCGGCGTCGAGACCCGGGACGTCGCCCCGGACGCTCAGGCGGATCTGCGTGATGTGCGGGCCGCCCTCCATCGACATCTGCACGTCGGCGCGCGTGTCGAGCGACGTCGGCGGGTGGCCGGCCTCGGTCAGCATGGCCGACAGGGCCATCGCGAAGCAGCCGGCATGCGCGGCGGCGATCAACTCTTCGGGATTGGTGCCCTTCTCGTCGCCGAAGCGCGAGTTGAAGCCGTAGCGGGTGCCCTGGAACAGGCCGCTCTGCGGGGTGTCAAGCCGGCCCGCGCCGGACTTGAGGTCGCCTTCCCAGCGTGCGGTGGCGTGGCGCGTGATGCCCATCGGTGTCTCTCGCTGAACGGGGGGAGCGTCGAAGCCTACCGTCGGCGCGCAAAGACTTCGTTACACGCGGCTTGTGCAATGCAACGCGACCCCGGGGCGACGCGGCGCTAAGGTGGGCCTGCCCCGCCATGACCGCCCGCCGAGCGCAATGCTCGGTCGCGCCTAGCGGACTGCCATGACGGTGGAGCGCCGGGCCCTTCGCGATGCAGACGCACCGCGCCCCGCGCTCGGCCGGGCACGGACCGCCGGGCCGCTCGCCAGCGGATGGCCACCCTCCCTTCCCCCACAGGAGTGCGTGGCATGCCCTACACGACAGACCAGATCCGCAACGTGGCCCTCGCAGGCCACCCCGGCGCCGGCAAGACCACCCTGTTCGAAGCCCTGCTGCATGCCGGCGGCGCGATCCAGGCGGCAGGCAGCATCGAGCGTGGGACCACCGTCTCGGACTTCGATCCGATCGAGAAGCAGCGCGGGCATTCGCTCGACGTCGGCATCGCGAGCACCGACCACGCCGGCATCCACGTCAACCTCATCGACACGCCGGGCTATCCCGACTTCCGCGGCCCCGCCCTCTCCGCGCTCGCCGCGGTGGAGACCGTCGCGGTGGTGGTGGCCTGCGATGCGGGCGTCGAGTACGGCGCGCGCCGCATGATGGAGTACGCGAAGTCGCGCGGCCTGTGCCGCGCGGTCATCGTCAACAAGATCGACCACGGCGACTGCGGCCGGGTGCTCGAGCAGCTTCGCGAGGCGTTCGGCCCGGAATGCCTGCCGCTCAACCTGCCCGCCGACGGCGGTGGGCGCGTGGTCGACTGCTTCGGCCAGAGCGCGGGCGAAAGCGACCTCGGCAGCGTGTCCGACTGGCACCAGAAGATCATCGACCAGGTGGTGGAGATCAACGAGACGGTGATGGAGCATTACCTCGACCTCGGCGAGGACGGGCTCTCGGGCCAGGAGCTGCACGATGCCTTCGAGCAATGCCTGCGGGAGGGCCACCTGGTGCCCGTGCTGTTCTGCTCGGCGCGCACCGGCGCCGGCGTGCGGGAGCTTCTCGACGTCGCCGAGCGCCTGTTCCCGCACCCGGGCGAGGCGAATCCGCCGCTGTTCGTGAAGGGCACCGGGCCGGAGGCGGAGCCGGTGGAGGCACGGCCGGATCCCAAGGCGCACGTGATCGCCGACGTCTTCAAGATCGTCAACGATCCCTTCGTCGGCAAGCTCGGCGTCTTCCGCGTCTACCAGGGCACCGTGAAACGCGACACGCAGCTCTTCGTCGACGACGGCCGCAAGCCCTTCCGCGTCGGGCACCTCTTCAAACTGCGCGGCAAGGAGCACGTCGAAGTCGACCAGGCGATCCCGGGCGACATCGCGGCGGTCGCGAAGGTCGAGGAGCTGCACTTCGACGCCGTGCTCCACGACAGCCACGACGAGGACCACATCCACCTCGCGCCGCTCGACTTCCCGAAGCCCATGTTCGGCCTCGCGATCGAGGCCACGAGCAAGGGCCAGGAGCAGAAGCTCGCCACGGCCCTGCACAAGCTCGCCGAGGAGGACCCCTGCTTCCACGTCGAGCATACGGTCGAGACCAACGAGACCATCGTCCGCGGCCTCTCGGACCTGCACCTGCGCATCGCGCTGGAGCGGCTCAAGGAGCGCTACGGCCTGGAGGTGAAGTCGCGGCCGCCGCGCATCGCCTACCGCGAGACCGTCGGCGCCGCGGCCGAAGGCCACCACCGCCACAAGAAGCAGACCGGCGGCGCGGGCCAGTTCGGCGAGGTGTTCCTGCGCGTGGAGCCGCTGCCGCGCGGCTCGGGCTTCGAGTTCGTCGACGAGGTCAAGGGCGGCACGATCCCCGGCCAGTTCCTGCCCGCCGTCGAGAAAGGCGTGCGGCAGGCGCTCGTGCATGGCGCGGTGGCGGGCTATCCGCTGCAGGACGTGCGGGTGGTCGTCTACGACGGGAAGCACCATCCGGTCGACAGCAAGGAGGTGGCCTTCGTCACCGCGGGCAAGCGCGCCTTCCTCGATGCCGTGCTCAAGGCGCGGCCGCAGGTGCTCGAACCGATCGTCGACCTCGAAGTGACCGCCCCCGAGGCCCACATGGGCGACATCTCCAGCAACCTCGCCGGCAAGCGTGCGCGCATCCAGGGCACCGACAGCGCGCGGGGCGACGTGCTGATCCATGCGCAGGTGCCGCTGTCGGAGCTGGAAGGCTTCGCGGCGGAGCTGAAGTCCGTCACCGCGGGACGCGGCCGCTACTCGCTCGACTTCAGCCATTACGAGCCGGTGCCGTCGAACGTGCAGCAGAAGCTCGTCGAGGCGTTCAAGCCCCAGCACGAGGAGGACTGAGCCCGCAGGCGCGAAAACGAAGGGCCGGCGAATGCCGGCCCTTCTTCATGGCATTACGGTGCCCCGCGACCCCTCACTCGGGGCGCACGTCCACGCGTACGCGGATGCGGTCGCCGGGGTGGTAGCTGGTGCGCGTCGTGTAGTTGCGGCCGCCGTACTCGTAGGTCACGTCGTAGGTGGACACGCCGCGGCCGCTCTCGTAGTCGCCGACCGGCACCGGATCGCAGGCGCGGGCCACGCCGACGCGCTGGTTCGCCGCGCGGTTGCGCTGGGTCTGCTCGTAGATCTGCCGGCCGGCCATGCCGCCGACCATCGAGCCGATCGCCGAGGTCGCATACCGCGCGCTGCCGCCGCCGACCTTGCTGCCCACCACGGCGCCGACGATGCCGCCGATCACCGTGGCGGCCGTCGCGCCCGTGCCACTGCCGTACCCGCCGCCGTAGCCGGAGCGGTCGCGGTAGCCGTCACGGTAGTAGTCGTCGCGGTAGTACCCGTCGCGCTGGTAGCGATCGTCGTACCGGTCGTTGTAGCCGCCGGCGTACGTCCGGTCCTCGACGCAGCGCGTCGTGCCGGTGCTGGCGGCATAGCGCCCGCCATAGCGCGAGTCGTAGACCGGATCGACGCGCAGGACGCGGGCGTAGTCGTAGTAGCCGTCGCCGTTCGAGTACGAAGGATAGGAAGAGACCTGCGCCGAGGCCGTGGCCGCGGTGGTGGTCATCGCGAGGGCCAGCATGCTGGCGGCAAGACGCTTCATGGACGGACTCCGTGCGCCGGGATGGCGCCGTCGAATCCTCCGGCTACGCCTCTTACCGCCGACTGAACTTTGTGAGGAATCCGTGAAGCGCTCAGACGCGGTTCACGCCTCGGGCTCAGTCCCCTGCGACGACGGCCTCGAAGGAGCGGGCCTGCGGGGCGAGCGGTGCCCGCAGCAGGCCGTCCGGGTGCTCGTTGGTGCGCAGCAGCACGTAGGCCTCGCCGCTGCGCACGCGCTCGGCCACCAGCGGACTCAGGCGCGCGGTCGCGCCGACCACGCGCGCGACCGGGCCGTCCGCGGCCACGTCCATCCGCGCGACCTGCTCGCCGCCCTCGCTGCCTCGGCCGAGGTGAAGGGTCGCGGCGGTCGCACGCTCGGTGAGGCCGGACACGACGAGGTCGACGCGGAGGTCACCATCGTCTTCCAGCCGCATGCGGACTTCGCCCGTGGCGGGGCGGGTATCGCCTTCGGGGGCGAGAAGCGGGGCGAACGCGCCGCGCAGCCGCGATTCCTGCGGTGCCGTCTGCGCCGGGGCGTCGAATGAGAGGCAGGCGAAAAGCAGGGCTGCCGGAATGAGCTTGCGCATGGGCACGTCTCCGATGACACGCATACCCTCCGACCGGCACCGCCGACCGTGCGTGAAGGCGGCCGTATGGCGCGATCGCGCATGACCCCGCATTCACCTTCGCCCCGTACTGTCGATCGGGTCCCTCTCGGAGGCCGCCATGCGCCGCGTTGTCCCCTACGTCGTCTTCGCCGCTTCGGCCGCGTTGTTCCTCACGACCGCCTGCTCCACCGTCGGTGCGCTGCTCACCGCGCGCTCGATGTCGTTTACGCAGGACGAGATCCAGCAGAAGCTCGTCACGCGCTTTCCACGCGACTACGAGCGCCTCGGCGGCCTGCTCACCGTGACGCTTATGAACCCGCGCCTCTCGATCCCGGTCGGCGAGCGTCGGCTTCGCGTCGACTTCGACGTGGCGGTGGGTGCGCTCGGCGCCCATCGACGTACGCCGGACGGGCGTTTCGCCCTGACCAGCTCGCTGCGCTACGATCCGGCATCGCGCGGGCTGCACCTGTTCGAGCCGCGCATCGAGGACATCGAAGTGGCGGCGCTCGGGGGGCAGATGAACGACAACTTCCGTGGCGCGCTCAACGAATGGCTCTCGGACTGGGCGAAGAGCGAGCCGATCTACCAGTTCGACAACACGCTGATCGGGCGCATGGGCTCGCGCCGGGTGGAAGGAACACGGATCGAGAATGGCCAGGTCGTGGTGGAACTCGGCGGCTGAGACGAGCGTACGCCTGGGCGCGATCGCCCTCGCGGTCGCGCTCGCGGCGGGCTGTGCGGATCGCGCGGAGGACGGCAGCCGGGACGGCGCGGGTGGCCGCCTCGCCGACGGTCCGTTGCCCACGCCGGCCGGCACCTCCGGCGGCAGCGTCACCGGCATGCCGACCTCGCCGCCGCCTGCGGCGGAGGTCGCCGCGACCGACACGCCTCCGCCCGCGACGGGCGAGGTCCCCGACGGCACGGCAGCGGCCGACCCGAACGCCATCCCGGTCGACCCGGCCACCGGCCTCGCGGCCGGCGCGACGCCGGTGGAAGGCGGCACCCCCTCCGCGCCCGTCCAACCGGTACTGCCGGGCGACGCGACGGCGGCGGGCGCGGTGGTGCGCGACTACGCTGCCGCGCTCAGCTCCGGGGCGTTCGCCGCGGCGCAACAGCTCTGGTCGGCCACGCCCACCGACAGCGTGATGCTGCAACTCGCACGCAGCCCGGCCTTCGCGGTCGACGTGCTGGCGCCCACGCGCAGCACGGACCCGGCGGCCGCCGGCGTGGTGAGCGTGCCCGTGCGCGCCCGCGGTACCGCCGAGGACGGCCGGGAGCGCATCGTCTCCGCGGTCTACACCGTGCGCCGCACGGCCGAAGGCGCGTGGCGCATCGCATCCGCGACCGTGCGCGAGGAGGCGCCGTAGCTCCGCGCCTGGTGCTGGACACGAACGTCTGGCTCGACCTGCTGGTCTTCCGCGATCGGGCCGTGACGCCCCTCCTCGATGCACTCGAGCGCGGGGCCGTGGAAGCCGTCATCGCTCCCCGCATGCGCGACGAGCTGCGCCGCGTGCTCGCCTATCCCGCCCTCGCACTCGGCGACGACACGCGATCGCGCGCCCTCGAGGCCTTGGCTTCGCTCGCCGTGCCCGTCGCCGAACCGTCGGCGCGGGCCGCGCCGCGATGCCGGGACCCGGACGACCAGATGTTCGTCGACCTCGCGCTCGACGCGCGCGCCCATGCACTGCTCAGCCGTGACGATGCGCTGCTCCGAATGGCCGCGCGGCTGCGGCGGGAGGGCATCGAGGTCATGACGCCCGCCGCCTGGTGCGCTGTCTACCGACCTCAAATCTCGAAGCGGTAGGACAGCTTGACCAGCAACTGCTCGCTGTCGCGGAGCTCGAAGGCATCGCGGAACTGGTCGTAGTAGCGGAAGTCGCCCGCCACGGCCTCGTCGAGGAAGCCGCCGCCGCGCACGTAGGCCACGTACAGGTAGGACAGTGGCGCGAGCTCGTAGCGGTAGCGCACCTGGAAGCCCAGGTTGCGCAGGGCGAAGTCGGCATGCTGGCGGCCGACGTCGATCGGCGTGCCGTCGGGCGCGAGGGCATACGAGCGTTCGGCCTTGGCATCGAGGCCGAGCGCCTCGAGCCTCACGCGGAGCTCCTGCCGCGAATCGATCAGCCACGTGGCACCCGCCTGCAGAAGGGCCATGTTCGAACGGTACGTGGCGAGGCTCGGGGTGAAGCCCGGGCGCGTGTCGTCGCGCCACAGCAGCCAGTCGGGATGGTGGCGCAGCTCGAGCCCGAAGCCGACGTTCGCGCTGTCGCTGATGTGGTACGTGGGCTCGAGGCTGACGGTGACCGCGCCTTCGTCCCAGCCGCCGAGGCCCTCGGCGTTGTAGCGGACATTCCCGTAGAACTGCCACGCGCCCCGGCGGGGGATGAAGCGTTCGGCGAACGCGAACAGCTTGGAGGGCATCCTCACCACGCCATTGCCGCGCGTGATCAGGTCGTCGTAGCCGGCGGTCCAGCCCGCCACCTCCATGAACTGGTTCCCGCCGTCGCGACGCTCGCTCAAGCGGTTGAACGCCCACGCATCGGCGATGTGCAGCCCGTCGTCGTTGACCCGGCGCGAGACGGCGCCCCGGATCTCGTGGCTCGCGAACGGCGAGTCCTCGGGAAGCGAGGTCAGGCGCTTGGCGAGTTCGTAGCGGGCATAGTTGAAGTTGTTGCGGTCGAGATAGCCGAAATCGTTGAGCTGGAGACTGTCGCCGAGATGGACGGCGTACAGCTGCTGGCGCCAGCCATCGCCGATCACGTGGTCGATACGCACCTGCCCGCCGCTGTCGCGCACGGTCCGGCCCTGCTGCTCGACCTGCGAGCCCACCACGGCGCTGCGGATCGTGAGGTTGGGCCTGGGGGTCCAGCGGTGGTCGATCGCCGCGACGTTGGCGATGCGGTCGAGGAACGGGCGCTCCACGCGCGTCACCAGCGCACCGATGCCCTGCCCGGCGAAATCGCGGGTCGCGCGCGCGGCGTAGAACTCGCGCCCGTCGTCGCCACCCTCGTCGGCGAGGAACAGGCCGTAGTTGAAGCCGCCCGCGCTGCCGTTGAGCTTGAGCGCGGCACTGACGTCGCCGGAACCGTCGCCATCGTCCTCGGGCCCGCCCACCCGGCGGGTATAGATCAGCCGGTTGGCATTGCCGAGGCCACCGAAGGGCACGTCGAAGAAACTCTGGTTCTCGGTGAAGAACGGGCGCTTGTCGCTGAAGAACGTCTCGACTGCGCCGAAGTTGACGACGATCTCGTCGCTCTCGACCTGGCCGAAGTCGGGATTGATGGTCGCCGACAGCTGGAACTGCCCGTTCGGCTTCCAGAAGATGTCCGCGCCGCCGTCGAAACTCGAGGAATGGCCCACGAAGTCCTGGATGCCGGCTACGTACGGCGTGATCGCCAGCAGCGACTGGCTGTACTTGGGCACGTCGATCTTCTCGAACGCCGACAGGTAGCGGGGTTCGGTGTAGCTGACCGCGGGCCACGACATCCGCTCGCCGGTCGCGCCGATCACCCGGTCGAGCTGGATCGAGATGGAGCGCGTGTCGCCGTCGGACTGCCGCATGGGCGCGACATGCCAGGGCACCAGCACCTCGACGGACCAGCCGGCCTCGTCCTCGGTGACCGCATGGCGCCACGGCGCGTCCCAGTCGTTGTTGAACTGGTTCTCGTTGGTGATCACGCCGTCCTCGATGCTGTCCGAGAGCGTGACCATGAAGTTGTAGCCGCTGCGCGCATCGCCGTCGAAGTCGACGTAGAGGTTCACGCGGTCGACCGGGCCGCCCTGGTCGCGCTGGGTGCGCTGGCGGCGCCGCTCGATGCCGGGCGCCTGCGTGTTGCGCCAGGCCACGGCCAGGCCCTCGGGCGTCGCCTTGATCCAGGCCTCGGTAGGATGCGGCGTGGGCTCGCGCGAGAGCGGCTGCGTCAGGCGGAAGTCGGTGACGTGCCGCGCGCCGTCCCATTCCGCAGGGTCGATGCGGCCGTCGATCTCGACGGCCGGGGCCATCGCGGGCAGGGCGGCGAGGATGGCGAGCGTGAGTGCACTGCGCATGGGGCGCTCCGCCGGCGCGACAGGCGCCGGGAGTGTGCGCAGGCTAGTGCCGGCGGCGCGGGGCGCCGACTGTCGTTAGTCATGGCAACCCGCAGGGAACTTCCCGCGTCCCCGCCCGGTCGCCGCGCCGTCAGGCCGCGGTGCGCGTGCGTCGCGCGCCCGTTTTCCCCGCCTTCCCGCCGGAGCTCTTCGACGCCTTCTTCGCAGCGGGCGCTTTCTTCGCTGCCGGCCGCTTGGGCTTGAGCATCGTGCCCGTGCAGTTGCGTGCCCCGCAGAGGCAGCGCCAGATCTTCTTCATCCGCGGCGTATGCGGCTCGCCGAGCGTGATGCCGTAGTCGTAGGTGAGCTCCTGGCCCGCCTTGATGGCCTTCTTGGCCTCGATGAAGATCCGGTCCTTGCGGCGGTCGTCGCCCGGGTGCTCGATCAGCACCGCTTCGCAATTGGGCGAGCAGCCGTGGTTGATCCACCGCGCCACGCCGCCATCGATGTCGCCGTCGATCACGTACTCGTCGTTGAGCGTGAACAGGAACGTGTGGCCGGACTCCGCCGCGCCCGCGTCGCTGTTATCCACATCCTCGTGCGTGCGGCGCTTGCCCTTGTACTCGATGATCCGCTCGCCCTTGGCGATGTCTGCGGTCGCGAACACGCCGGTGCCATGGATTTGGGAGCGGCGGGCGACGACTTTGCTGGGCATGCGGGCACTCGGGCACGTGGGGAGCGGCATTCTGACCTGCTTGCCGCTTCCGGTCACCCGGATGGCCGCGTGCTGAACCCGGCAGACCCTGGCGTAGCGGGTCAGGACCGTAAATCGTACAATTCCGGTCCGGATTCCCGGCCCGCTCGGGCCGGGCATGCCGGGACGGTTCGGACGAGGCCGACGCATGCTCCGGGTCACCAAGCTCACCGATTACGCCACCGTCGTGCTGACGGTCATGGCCGCGGCCGGCGACGCCGTGCTCAGCGCGACGGAGATCGCCGAGCGGGCTGGCCTGGAGCCGCCGACGGTGAGCAAGGTGCTCAAGCCCCTCTCGCAGGCGGACCTCGTGGAGGGATTCCGGGGCGCGCACGGCGGCTACCGCCTGGCACGCCCGGCCACGTCGATCCGCCTGATCCAGATCATCGAGGCGATGGAGGGCCCGCTCGCGGTCACCGAGTGCAGCGTGCACGAGGGCCACTGCGGACTCGAGTCGTCCTGCGGCATGCGCAGCAACTGGCGTCGCATCAACGACGTCATCGTGCAGGCCCTCGAAGGCGTGACGCTGCAGGAGCTCCTGCCCGCTCCCGCCGCCAGCGCGAAGAATTCCGCCCGCCGCATCGACCTGCGGCTGGCCAAGGTGTGAGGCCCCCATGTCCGACACGATCGCCAATGCCGAGATCCACCAGCAGCTCGGTCGCCGCTATGAAGCGGGCTTCGTCACCGCCATTGAATCCGAGACGCTGCCGCCGGGCCTGAGCGAGGACGTCATCCGCTCCATCTCGGCCAAGAAGGACGAGCCGGAGTGGATGACGGAATGGCGCCTCGCCGCCTACCGCCACTGGCTCACGATGACCGAGCCGAACTGGGCGAAGCTCGAGATCGCGCCGATCGACTTCCAGGCGCTGAGCTACTACTCCGCGCCCAAGGGGCCGAAGTACAAGTCGCTCGACGAGGTGCCGCAGGAGCTGCTCGACACGTACGACAAGCTCGGCGTGCCGCTGCACGAGCGCGCGCGCCTGGCCGGCGTGGCCGTGGACGCTGTCTTCGACTCGGTCTCCGTCGGCACCACGTTCCGCAAGGAACTCGCCGAGGCCGGCGTGATCTTCATGTCGATGTCCGAGGCCATCCGCGAGCACCCCGAGCTGGTGCGCCAGTACCTCGGCAGCGTCGTGCCTGTGGGCGACAACTACTTCGCCGCGCTCAACTCGGCCGTGTTCTCCGACGGCAGCTTCGTGTTCATCCCGAAGGGTGTCCGCTGCCCGATGGAGCTGTCGACCTACTTCCGTATCAACGCGAGCGATACCGGCCAGTTCGAGCGCACATTGATCGTCTGCGAGGACGGCGCGTACGTCTCCTACCTCGAAGGCTGCACGGCACCGATGCGCGACGAGAACCAGCTGCACGCGGCGGTCGTCGAGCTGGTCGCGCTGGAAGGCGCGGAGATCAAGTATTCGACGGTGCAGAACTGGTACCCCGGCGACGAGAACGGCGTCGGCGGCATCTACAACTTCGTGACCAAGCGCGGTGAGTGCCGCGGCGCGAAGAGCAAGATCAGCTGGACGCAGGTCGAGACCGGCTCGGCGATCACGTGGAAGTACCCGAGCTGCGTGCTGATCGGCGACGACTCGGTGGGCGAGTTCTATTCGGTCGCGCTCACGCACCACCGGCAGCAGGCCGACACCGGCACCAAGATGATCCACGTCGGCAAGCGCACCAAGAGCAAGATCGTCAGCAAGGGCATCAGTGCCGGGCGCGGGCAGAACACCTACCGCGGCCTCGTGCGCGTCGAGCGCTCGGCCGAGGACGCGCGGAACTACACGCAGTGCGACTCGCTGCTGATCGGCAAGAAATGCGGCGCCCACACGTTCCCGTACATCGAGGTGCGGCACCCGGGCGCGAAGGTCGAGCACGAGGCGACCACCTCGAAGATCAGCGAGGACCAGATGTTCTACTGCCGGTCCCGCGGCATCCCGCAGGAAGACGCGGTCTCGATGATCGTCGACGGCTTCTGCAAGTCGGTGTTCAAGGAGCTTCCCATGGAGTTCGCGGTGGAAGCCAAGAAGCTGCTGGAAGTGAGCCTGGAAGGCTCGGTGGGTTGATGCTGATCCGCGAAGCGACGTCCGACGACATCCCGCACATGCACCGCATCCGGCTCTCGGTCCGTGAGAACAGGCTCAACGACACGTCATGGCTCACGCCGGACGTGTATGCGGCCTGCCTCAAGCCGGCGGGCACGGCGAACACGTGGGTGGCCGAGATCGACGGCACGGTGGCGGGCTTCGCCACGGCACGCCTGGCCGAGGGCGACATCTGGGCGTTGTTCGTCGATTCGACGCACGAGGGCCACGGCATCGGCCGCGCCCTGCTCGACCGCGCCGTGGGCTGGCTGTTCGAGCGCGCCCTGGGCGAGGTGATGCTCGCCACGGGCCCGGGCACCCGCGCCGACGCCTTCTACCGCCGCGCGGGCTGGCGCCGGGGCGAAACGCTCGAAAACGGCGACGTCCGCTACCGCCTCCCGCGTCCCGCGGCGCACTGAAGAATCACTCGAGATCCGACCATGCTGAAGATCGACAACCTCCACGTCCGTGTCGCCGGAAAGGACATCCTCAAGGGCCTCAGCCTCGAGGTCGCGCCGGGCCGCGTGCACGCGATCATGGGTCCCAACGGGGCGGGCAAGTCCACGCTCGGCAACGTGCTCGCCGGACGCGAGGGCTACGAGGTCGTCGACGGCTCGGTCGAGTTCGACGGCCGCGACCTGCTCGCGCTGGAGCCCGAGGAACGCGCCGCCGCCGGCGTCTTCCTCGCCTTCCAGTACCCGGTCGAGATCCCCGGCGTGAACAACACCTACTTCCTGCGCGCCGCACTCAACGCCCAGCGCAAGGCGCGCGGCGAGGCCGAGCTCGACTCCATGCAGTTCCTCAAGCGCGTGCGCGAGAAGCTCGCGGTGCTGCACCTGAAGGACGAGCTGCTGCACCGCGCGGTCAACGAAGGCTTCTCCGGTGGCGAGAAGAAGCGCAACGAGATCTTCCAGCTCGCGCTGCTCGAGCCGAAGCTCGCGATCCTCGACGAGACCGACTCGGGCCTCGACATCGACGCGCTCAAGGCCGTGGCCGACGGCGTCAACGCGCTGCGCGCCGCCGACCGCGCCTTCCTCGTGATCACGCACTACCAGCGCCTGCTCGACTACATCCGCCCGGACGTGGTGCACGTGCTGGCCGAGGGCCGGATCGTCGAAACCGGCGGACCGGAGCTGGCGCTCGAGCTGGAGCAGCACGGCTATTCGTGGGTGCGCGACCGCATCGCCCCGGGCGCCGCGGCCTGACATGGCGAGCCTGCTCGACTCCCTCGCCGCGCCCTTCGAGACCCTCGCGCACCGCGAGTCGGCGGGCCTCGGCCCGGCGCGACGCGAAGCGCTCGATGCCGCGCTCCGCGACGGCCTGCCCGGCCCACGCACGGAAGCCTGGAAGTACACCAGCCTGCGCCCGATGGAGCGGCGGGCGTTCGCGGCCCCGACCGCGCCCGCGGCATTCGAGGCGGCCGCGGTCCTGGCGATTCCCGCGCCTCGCGTCGTCTTCGTCAACGGGCGCTTCGATGCCGCGCTGACCGACACTTCCGGACTGCCCGAGGGCCTGACGGTCGAGCCGCTGTCGCAGGTCCTCGCGCGCGGCGACGCGCGCGAATGCAACGTGCTCGCGCGGCGTTTCGATCGCGCGGACGAAGTGTTCGCGCGCCTCAATGCGGCGCTCGCCGCCGACGGCCTCGTGGTGCGTGCCGAGGCGCGCACGCGCACGTCGCGACCGCTGCACCTCGTCTCCATCGGCACGGCCGATGCCGGCGACGTCGCGTGGCACCTGCGCCACCTCATCGAGTTGCGCGAGGGCGCCTGCATCGAGCTGGTCGAGCATCTGGTCGGCGCCGGCGCGCACTCGAATCTCTCGAACCAGCTCGCCCACGTGCACCTCGCGCCCGAAGCCCGGCTCGTGCACGCGCGCCTGCAGGACGAGGCGGCCGGCGCGACGGTCATCGCCCGCACCGACGCCGTGCTCTCGCGCCGCGCCGAGTACCGCCGTCTCGACCTGGAGCTCGGCGGCGCGCTCTCCCGCCACGAGCTCAACATCACCCTCCATGGCGAGGACGCGGCCGCGCATGCCAATGGCGTGCTGCTGGCGTCGGGGCGGCGCCATGTGGATACGCGCCTCGGCCTCGACCATGCCGGCCTGTCGACGCGGTGCGAGCTCACCTGGCGCGGCCTCGGCGCCGGGCGCGGACGGGTCGCATTCCATGGCGGCATCCTGATCCGCGAAGGCGCCGACGGCACCGCGGCCGCGCTGTCGAACAAGAACCTGCTGCTCTCGCTCAATGCCGAGATCGACACCCAGCCGGTGCTGGTGATCCATGCCGACGAGGTGCAGGCCGCGCACGGCGCGACCGTCGGCCAGCTCGATCCGACCGCCCTCTTCTACCTGCGCTCGCGCGGTGTGCCGCAGGACGCGGCGCGCGCGCTGCTGACCGCCGCCTTCTGCCGCGAGACGCTCGCGGTCCTCGAGGACGGCCCGCTGCGCGAGCTGCTCGCGGCACGCCTGGACGCCGCGCTCGAGCGCGAGGCCCTCGCATGAGCGCGCCGGTCGACTGGGCGCGCGTGCGCGAGGACTTTCCGCTGCTGCGGCGCGAAGTCCATGGCAAGCCGCTGATCTACCTCGATTCCGCGAACACAGGGCAGAAGCCGGCGGCGGTGATCGAGGCGGTCGACGACTTCTACCGGCGCCACAACGCCAACGTCAGCCGCGCGGTGCACGCGCTGGGCGCCGAGGCGACCGAAGCCTACGAAGGCGCGCGGCGCAAGCTCGCCGCCTTCCTCAACGTGCACGTGGGCGAGCTGGTGCTCTGCAGCGGCACCACGTTCGCGATCAACCTCGTCGCCTACAGCTGGGCCCTGCCCCGGTTGAAGGCCGGCGACGCGATCCTGCTCACGCGCATGGAGCACCACGCCAACATCGTGCCCTGGCAGATCGTGGCGGAGCGTACCGGCGCGGTGATCAGGGTCGCCGAGATGGACGAGCGCGGCGAGCTCGACCTCGATCGCCTGCATGCGCAGATGACGCCGGACGTGAAGCTGCTCGCGTTCACCCATGTCTCCAACGTGCTCGGCACGGTGAACCCGGCGCGCGAGATCTGCCGCGAGGCACGGCGCCGCGGCATCGTGACGGTGGTCGACGGCTCGCAAGCCGCCCCGCATCGCGCGCTCGACGTCGCCGGCCTGGGCTGCGACTTCTATGCGATCACCGGCCACAAGATGGCCGGCCCGACCGGCACCGGCGCGTTGTGGGCGCGTCGCGAGCACCTGGAGGCGATGCCGCCCTTCCTCGGCGGCGGCGAGATGATCAAGGAAGTGCGCTTCGACGGCACGGTCTACAACGACCCGCCGCACCGCTTCGAGGCCGGCACGCCCAACATCGCCGGGTTCGTCGGGCTCGGCGCGGCCGTCGACTACTTGTCGGCCGTCGGCATGGCCGCGATCGAGGAGCGCGAGAAGGAACTGCTCGCGCACGCGACGGAGGCGCTGTCGGCGGTGGACGGCGTGCGCATCTTCGGGCAGGCACGCGAAAAGGCGGCGGTGATCAGCTTCCTGGTCGAGGGCGCGCACGCCCACGACCTCGCCACCTTGCTCGACCTCGAGGGCGTCGCCGTGCGCTCGGGCCAGCACTGCGCGCATCCGCTGATGCAGTTCTACGGCGTGGCCGCCACGTGCCGTGCCTCGTTCGCGTTCTACAACACGCACGACGAAGTCGATCGCTTCGTCGCCGCCTTGCAGAAGGTCCGCCGCCTGCTAGCCTGAGCCGATTCACGGAGGCGGTGCATGGACACATCCCAATCGACGGCGCTTCTGCGCGAGATCGTCGAGCAGCAGAAGCGCCAGATCGCGCTCCAGTCGCAGGCCTTGGACCTTCAGCGCGAACACCTCGAGCGCGTCGACGCGCATCTGGCGCGGGCCGAGCGGGTCAACGCCGGGGCCGAGGCACTGCAGCGTCGCGCCGCAGCCGCCGTGCGCCTGATCCTGTGGGTCGCGCTGCCGCTCGTGCTCATCGTTCTCGCCCTGATCCTGTGGCTGGAGACCGCTTCGGCATGAACATGACCCCGGGCACGCCCGAGACCGGCCGCCTCGCCTTCCGCAACGCGACGCCCGCGGACGTCGACGCGATCGTGGCCCTCGTCGAGTCCGCCTACCGGGGCGATGCGAGCCGTGCCGGGTGGACGACCGAAGCCGACCTGCTCGACGGCCGACGGACCGGGGCGGACGATGTCGTCGCCTGCATCGAGCGTCCGCGCAGCACGATCCTGCTCGCCGAACGCGATGCGGACGACCGCGAACTCCTCGCCTGCGCGCACGTCGCGGACGACGGGGGCGCGGGCTACTTCGGCATGTTCTCCGTGCGCCCGACCCTGCAGGGCGGCGGCATCGGCAAGCGCCTGCTGGAGCATGCCGAGCGATACGTGCGCGAGCATTGGAGCCTGCCGGTGATGCGCATGACGGTGATCGACGTCCGCGACGAGCTCATCGCCTTCTACGAGCGCCGCGGCTACCGGCGCACCGGCATCGTCAAGCCTTTCCCGTACGGCGACGAGCGCTTCGGCCTGCCTCGACGGGACGACCTGCGGTTCGAGGTCCTCGAGAAGCCTCTCGGCTGAGCGGCGATGATCGGGACCATCACTGATCGGAGCGCGAACTTGGACGGCTGGATCCGCGTCTGCACCACCGCCGAGCTGCTGCCGGGCGAGTCGACGGTCGCGTGGGACGGCGACACACCTATCCTGGTGGTGAATCTCGACGGCGAGTTCCATGCGCTCGAGGACCGCTGCACACACGAGGACTACGAGCTCTCCGCTGGGCCCGTCGACGCCGCCGAGGGCATCGTCGAGTGCCTCCTGCATGCCGCCCGCTTCGACCTCCGCAGCGGCCGTCCGCTCTGCGGTCCTGCATACGTGCCCGTTCCGAAGTTCCCCGTGATAGTGGAAGACGGGGTGGTCTGGACCCGCGACGACCGGGGTTGATCGTCCATAGGCTCGCGAGCTGGACGCGGCTCGGCCGATGCGGGCGGCCTCCGCCCGACTGAGCTGATGCGCGAAGCGCCGCTTGCGATTTCATTCGCCGGCTTCCCGCGCATCGTCGGCCGCCCGCGGATGGCTCGCGTCACGCACTCATGGGAGGTCGTGAGTTCGGCCTGCGGCTGGCGCACGGGTACGTGCACCTGTCTAAAGCGCTTTCGCTTCAGCGTCGGGACGAAGCCACTGGGCAAGGGATCTTTGCAAATGCGAATTCTTCTCATTAAGATCCGCATGCCGCAGCCGCTTGCTGCACTCCCTTGGAAGCCCCCACGTGAACACGATGTTCCGCCCTGCTCCGCTGGCCGCCGCCCTCCTGCTGGCCTGCTCGACGCTCGCCTACGCCGCACCTGCACCGGAACCCACCCCCGAACCCGCCGAGCTCGACCGCGTCGTCGTGAACGGCCAGCGCGAGGGCTACGGCGCCCAGGCCACGCGCACCGCGACGAAGACCGACACCGCGCTGCGCGACGTGCCGCAATCGATCACGGTCGTGACCGAGGAAGTGATCCGCGACCAGGCGATGACGAGCATGGTCGACGCGCTCCGCCTGGTGCCGGGCGTCGGCGTCGCCCAGGGCGAGGGCCATCGCGACGCGCCGATCTTCCGCGGCAACGCGTCCACGTCGGACATGTTCGTCGACGGTGTCCGCGACGACGTGCAGTACATCCGCGACCTCTACAACATCGAGCGCGTCGAGGTCCTCAAGGGCCCGAACGCCATGGTCTTCGGCCGCGGCGGCGTGGGTGGCGTGATCAACCGCGTAACCAAGATGGCCGACAGCGAAGCGCATCGCGCGCTCTCGGTCCAGGTCGGCGACTTCAACCGCAGCCGCGGCACGTTCGACATCGGCCAGCCGTTCGCCCGCGGCGACGCGAGCTTCCGCGTGACGGGCCTCTACGAGGACTCCGAGAGCTTCCGCGACTTCTTCGAGCTCGAGCGCTACGGAATCAACCCGACCCTGCGCTTCGGCGCCGGGGACTCGACGCGGGTCACGCTCGGGTACGAGCACTTCCGCGACGAGCGCGTCGCCGACCGGGGCGTGCCGTCGCAGCTGGCCCTCGGCATCGGACGGCCGGTCGACGTCGCACCGGAGACGTTCTTCGGCTCGCCGGGGCAGAGCCCGATCCGCGCGGCGGTCGATGCGTTCACCGCAGTCGTCGACCACCGCTTCGCGAGCGGCGCGCGCCTGACCAACCGCACGCGCTGGGCCGACTACGACCGCTTCTACCAGAACGTCTATCCCAACGGCATATCGCGCGACGGGACGCAGGCGCTGATCGCCGCGTACAACAATTCGATGAAGCGCGAGAACGTCTTCAACCAGACCGACCTCGTCTTCGACTTCACGACAGGCGGCCTTCGCCACACGGTGCTCGCGGGCGCCGAGTTCGGCCGACAGGTGACCGACAACCTCCGCCTCAGCGGCAGCTTCCCCGCGGCGAGCTGCGACGGCGCCGTGCGCACCACCATGGCCTGCGTGCCCCTGTCCAATCCGGTCTACACCGGCCCGATCACCTTCGCCGCCTCGTCGACGGACGCCGACAACCACAGCGTGGCGAAGGTGGGTGCACTGTACGTCCAGGACCAGGTCGAGCTCTCGCCGCAGTGGCAGGCGATCGTCGGCCTGCGCTACGACCGCTTCGAGGCCGAGGTCCGCCAGAACCGCACCGGCGCACGGGTCACGTCGACGGACGACCTCTGGTCGCCGCGCATGGGCGTGATCTGGAAGCCCGTGGAGCCGGTGTCGATCTACGCGAGCTACAGCACCGCGGCGCTGCCCCGCGCCGGCGAGCAGCTGTCGTCGCTCACCCCGGGCAATGCCACGCTCGAACCGGAGGAGTTCCGGAACTACGAAGTCGGGGCTAAGTGGGACATCAGCCCGGACCTCGCGCTCACCGCCGCGGTGTACCAGCTGGACCGCACCAACGTCGCGGTGACGGATCCGGCCGATCCGACCCGATCGATCCTCGTCGACGCGCAGCAGACCGAGGGGGTGGAGCTGAGCCTCGCCGGCGAACTGACGCGCTGGTGGAAGGTCATCGCCGCCTATGCCTACCAGGAAGGGGAAATCACCCGCCCCACGCCCGCGCAGCTCGCCCAGCTCCCACGACACAGCGCCTCGGTGTGGAATCGCTTCGACGTCACTTCGAACTGGGGCCTGGGCCTGGGCGCGACGTATCGGGGAGACGTCTTCGCGACCACGAGCAACCGCGTCGTGCTCGACGGCTTCACCCGCGTCGATGCCGCCGTCTACTACACGGTCAACCCGAACGTGCAGCTGCAGCTCAACGTCGAGAACCTGCTCGACGAGGAGTACTTCGCGAACGCGCACAGCGACAACAACCTGATGCCGGGCTCGCCGCGCACGGCTACCCTCACCGCCCACTTCAAGTTCTGAGCCTGTCGACCCCATGAACTCGATCGCCGCCACCGCCGCCCCGGCACCGGCCCGCCGAGCGGGCACGAACGCCTACCGCATCGTCCGCCAGATCCACCTGTGGGTCGGGGCGTGGGGAGCGCTGGCGGCGATCCTGTTCGGCTTCACCGGCCTGGTGATGAACCACCGCTTCGGCGACTCGGCCTGGCCGCAGGGCGAGTCCGAGGAGACGGGCCGCGTGCTGCTGCAGATCCCCCACGAGGCGCGCGAGTCCCCGGAGGCACTGAAGGCCTGGCTCGCGGGCGAGCACGCACTCGTCCCGCAGACGTTCAAAAAGGGTAAGCCCGATCGCGCGAAGCTGGGTGACCGTGAAGTCGCCCAGCCGCCGCGTTGGAACCTTTCGGGGGGACGCGCCGGGCAGTCGTGGTCGATGGAGTACGTGCCGGGCAATGCGACGGCCGAGGTGAAGCAGACGCGTCACAGCACGCTGTCGGCCCTCACGCGCCTGCACAAGGGGTACAACGGTGGCGGGCTGTGGAGCTGGCTCGTCGACAGCTTCGCGATCGGCATGCTGCTGCTCGGTCTCAGCGGCATCTGGATGTGGGCCCGCGGACGCTCCCCCAAGGACCTGCTGGTGAGCGTATTCGCCCTCTCCACCCTCGTGTTCCTGGCGGTGGTCGGGCTGGCGATCGCCTGACGCCTACTCGACCAGGCCCAGCGCGGGTCCGGAGTCGGTGACGTCGTCCACCGGGGCGAGGCGGATGAGCAGGGCTTCGCCGGCGCCGTCGAAGGCATGCCGCAGACGGGCCTCGCCCGCGCTCATGAGCGCGGTGTCGCCCATCCCGAGTGGCGGCAGCCCGCTGCCGTCGGCGAAGCGTGCGTGGCCGGCGATCACATGCAGGACCCACGTCTGCCCGGGCTCCACGAAGACGACCATCGCGCCGACCAGGGGGCGGTGCCATAGCGCCGCCGCGACGTGCTCACGGCGCCACATGAGGTTGAAGTCCTGCGTGGGGCCGCCGATGGGTGCGCCCCTGAGTGCACGCTCGCCGGCGAAGCGGTGGCGACCGTGGGGGGGCTGCAACTCGACCGCATCGCCGTCGTCGAACTCCAGGCGCAGGCCGCTCCCGGACAGCAGGACGAGTTCGCGATCGACACCCGGGAATACGGAGAACGGCGCGGTGTCGTTGACTTCGGCGATCGACAATCGCCAATCCCAACCGGCTCCGTCGCTCGCCGGTTCCGCATGGATCTCGCGAGTCCAGCCCGCGCCGTTCGCCCAGCGGGTACGGCGATAGTCGACGGCGGGAATCACGCGCGATCCGGCGGGCATGGCGCTCCTGGCGCTGGGACGGGAGGCCAGTCTAGCGGGCCGGAGCGAAGGTGCCGCCGACGCCCTCCATGGCGCCGGCGGCGGACATCCTGTCCTGCGGTACGACATCCCTGCCCCGCAGCCGCATCCCTGCGGCGGTCGGGAACGTCAGCGCTGCAGCGCGGCGCGGGACGGCACGCGACCGGCGGCGGCACGGGGCGCCGGGCGGGCGGCACCGAGGGCGATGCGGTCGCGGTTCTTCTCGATGGTCTTGAGGCCGACGCCCTTCACCAGCGCGAGCTGGTCGATCGAGCGGAACGGGCCGTGCGCCTTGCGGTAGTCGACGATCGCCTGGGCCTTCGACGGCCCGATGTTGAGCAGCACGCGGTCCAGGGTCGCGGCGTCGGCGGTGTTGATGTTCACGCGCTCGACAGGAGTCGCGGCGACGGCCGCGCCAGCCAGGGCGAGCGAGAGGACGAGGGTCTGCAGCAAGCGGGCGCTACGGATCATGACGGGCTCCTTGTCGGTGGACCGGGCCGCCATCCGGCCCGTTGGAGACAGTTTCCGCGTCGCAGGCCATGGCCCCCATCGCCGGCCCGGCCGCCGCCGTGCGGGATACTCCGTGCCGTCGCGTAGGAAAAGTCCTACACGCGGGCGGCGTTAGAATCACGTCCCTCCGCACTGCCCTCCCCCCGAGGCCCCGATGGACGCGAGCCGCGTCGAAGCCTTCGTCTCGCGCAAGTGGGACGACGAGATCGTCCCCCAGCTGGTCGACTACATCCGTATCCCCTGCAAGTCGCCGATGTTCGACGCCGACTGGGTCGCCAACGGCTACATGGACCAGGCCGTCGAGCTGATGACCCGGTGGGCCCAGGCGCAGGGCGTCGACGGCATGCACCTCGAAGTGGTGCGGCTCGAAGGCCGCACGCCGCTGATCTACCTCGACATCCCGGCCGCCAACGGCGGCAGCGACGAGGACTGCGTGCTGCTGTACGGCCACCTCGACAAGCAGCCGGAGATGACCGGCTGGGACGAGGACCTCGGCCCCTGGGAGCCGGTCATCAAGGGCGACCGCCTCTACGGCCGCGGCGGGGCGGACGACGGCTACGCGATCTTCGGCTCGCTCACCGCGATCATGGCGCTGCGCGAGCAGGGCCTCCCGCACGCCCGCTGCGTGGTGCTGATCGAGGCCTGCGAGGAATCCGGCAGCTACGACCTCCCGGCCTACGTCGACCACCTCGCCGCGCGCATCGGACGCCCGTCGCTCGTGGTGTGTCTGGACTCGGGCTGCGGCAACTACGACCAGCTCTGGTGCACCACGTCGCTGCGCGGGCTCACGGGCGGCAACCTGACCGTGCGCGTGCTGAGCGAGGGCGTCCACTCGGGCGATGCCTCGGGCATCGTGCCGTCGAGCTTCCGCATCCTGCGGCAGCTGCTGTCGCGCCTCGAGGACGAAGCGACGGGCCGCATCGTGGTCGAGGAGATGCACGTCGACATTCCCGCCGAGCGCCTCACCCAGGCATCGGAGGCCGCGCGCGTGCTCGATACGGCCGTGTTCGACAAATTCCCGTTCCTCGACGGCATGGTGCCGATGCACGAGGACCTCGCCGAGCTCGTCCTCAACCGCACGTGGCGCCCGGCGCTGTCGGTGACGGGCGTGGACGGCATGCCGCCGCTGTCGTCGGCCGGCAACGTGCTGCGCCCGCATACGGCGGTGAAGCTCTCGCTGCGCCTGCCGCCCACGCTCGACGGCAAGCGCGCCGGGCAGCTGCTGCAGGAGCTGCTGACGAAGGATCCGCCGTACGGCGCGCACGTGACGCTGGAGTTGGAGAAGGCCAGCACGGGCTGGAACGCGCCCGCGCTTTCCCCGTGGCTGGAGAAGGCGATCGACGCGTCGAGCCGCCAGTTCTTCGGGCGCCCTGCGATGTACATGGGCGAAGGCGGCACCATCCCGTTCATGGGCATGCTCGGCGAGAAGTTCCCGGGCGCGCAGTTCATGATCACCGGCGTGCTGGGCCCGCACAGCAATGCGCACGGGCCGAACGAGTTCCTGCACATCCCGATGGGCAAGCGCGTCACCGCCTGCGTCTCGCATGTGATCCACCAGCACCACCTCGCGGGCCAGCGCGGCGAGACACGCGGCGTGGCGGCCGTCGCCGGAGGCGAGCAGCACGGATCGCACGGCTGCTGCTGACCGCGCCTGTGACTCGATCGAAGGCCCGCTCCGGCGGGCCTTCGCCATTTCCGGCTCCACGCAGCCGCCACGCGCGCCGTCGGAGCATCGGTGCGACACCCGCGAGGCGACTCCCATGTTCGACGGCTTCTTCGGCTACCTCATCGGCGGCGCGATCATCGGCGTGCTCGCGCGGATCCTGAAACCCGGCCCGGAGAACGTCGGGCTGATCATGACGATCGTGATCGGCGCCGCGGGCGCGGCGATCGGCGGCTACTTCGTCGGCGAGGGCTGGCTGGCGTGGGTCGTCGCGATCGTCAGCGCCATCGTGCTGCTGTTCGTCTGGCAGCGGATATTCCACTCACGCAAGACACGGCCCGGCGCCCCGAGGGCACGCTAAGCGATGCTGCGCGCTCCGTCGCCCGACGCCGCGAGCGTGATCACTCACGTGCGCACAGGTCCGTCGCTGCATGCAGCGTCGACCACCCTCGCCCTCCCGTCAGGGGGCCAGCAGGTGGTCCACCACGCGCTGTGCGAGCGCTTCCGCCGACTGGTCGACCGTGTCGAGCACGAGCTCGGCGTGCTCCGGGGCCTCGTACGGCGAATCGATGCCGGTGAAGTTCGGGATCTGGCCCGCCCGCGCCTTCGCGTAGAGCCCCTTCGCGTCGCGTGATTCGGCGACTTCGAGCGGCGTGTCGACGAAGGCCTCGATGAACTCGCCCTCGCCGAACAGGCTGCGCGCGAGCTGGCGCTCGGCGCGATACGGCGAGATGAAGCTCACGAGCACGATCAGGCCGGCATCGGTCATCAACCTGGCGACCTCCGCCACGCGGCGGATGTTCTCGACGCGATCCTCCGGCGTGAACCCGAGGTCCTTGTTGAGGCCGTGGCGCACGTTGTCGCCGTCGAGGATGTAGGTGTGCAGGCCGAGCGCATGCAGGCGCTTCTCGACCAGGTTGGCGATCGTCGACTTGCCCGAGCCCGACAGGCCCGTAAACCAGACGCAGCGCGGCGTCTGGCCCTTGAGCCGCGCGCGTGCCGCCTTGTCGACGTCGACGTGTTGCCAGTGGATGTTGGCGGCACGACGCAGCGCGAAGGCGATCGTGCCGGCGCCGACGGTGGCGTTCGTCTCGCGGTCGATGAGGATGAAGGCGCCGAGCTCGCGGTTGTCGGCATAGGCCTCGAACGGCACCGGCTGGTCGAGGTAGAGGTTGCAGACGCCCACCTCGTTCATCTCCAGGTGCTTGGCGGCCAGCGGCTCCTGCGTGTTGACGTCGACCTTGTGCTTGATCTCGGTGACGCTCGCACCGACCTCGCGCGTGCCGATCTTCAGCCAGTACGGCCGGCCGGGCAGCAACGGCGCCTCGTCGAACCACAGCACGTGCGCGGCGAACTGGTCGCTCACCTCCGGGGCATCGTGCGCGGCGGCGATGACGTCGCCCCGGCTGATGTCGAGCTCGTGCTCGAGCGTGAGCGTGACGGCGCGGCCGGGGCCCGCCACGTCGAGGTCACCGTCCGCGGTGACGATGCGCGCGACCTTCGAGCGGCGTCCGGACGGCAGTGCGACGACCTCCTCGCCCGGACGCACCTCGCCCGCGGCGATCGTGCCGGCGAAGCCGCGGAAGTCCTGATTGGGGCGCGACACCCACTGCACCGGCAGGCGCAACCCGAGATCGCTGGACACGCGGCCGACCGGCACGGATTCGAGGAACTCGAGCAGCGTCGGCCCCGAATACCAGCCGGTATTCACCGAGCGCTCGATCAGGTTGTCGCCTTCGAGCGCCGACAGCGGTACCGCGGTGACGTGCTCGATGCCGAGCGATGCGGCGAGTGCGCGGTACTCGGCCTCGATCGCCTCGAACACGGCACGGTCGTAACCGACGAGGTCCATCTTGTTGACCGCGAGCACCACGTGGCGGATGCCCAGCAGCGAGACGATGAACGAGTGGCGGCGGGTCTGCGTGAGCAGGCCCTTGCGCGCATCCACCAGCACGACCGCGGCCTCGGCGGTGGAGGCGCCAGTCGCCATGTTGCGCGTGTACTGCTCGTGGCCCGGGCAGTCGGCGACGATGAACTTGCGCTTCGACGTGCCGAAGAAGCGGTAGGCCACGTCGATGGTGATGCCCTGCTCGCGCTCGGCGGCGAGGCCGTCGAGCAGCAGCGCATAGTCGATACGCTCGCCCTGCGTGCCGTGGCGGCGGCTGTCGGACTCGAGCGCGGCGAGCTGGTCCTCGAACAGGCCGCGCGTGTCGTGCAGCAGGCGGCCGATCAGCGTGCTCTTGCCGTCGTCGACGCTGCCGCACGTGATGAAGCGCAGCAGGTCGCGCGATTCGTGGTCGGCGAGGTAGGCCCCGACGGTCGCGGCGGCATCGTCCAGGCGCGTCATCAGAAGTAGCCCTCGCGCTTCTTCTTCTCCATCGAGGCCGACGGATCATGGTCGATCACCCGGCCCTGCCGTTCGGAGGTGGTGGCCACCAGCATCTCGGCGATGATCTTCTCCAGCGTGTCGGCGTCGGACTCGATCGCGCCCGTGAGCGGGTAGCAGCCGAGCGTGCGGAAGCGCACGCGCTTCGTCGAAGGCGTCTCGCCGTCACGCAGCGGCAGGCGGTCGTCGTCGACCATGATCAGCGCGCCGTCGCGCTCCACCACCGGGCGCTCGGCCGCGAAGTAGAGCGAGGGCACCTCGATGCCCTCGCGGTAGATGTAGAGCCAGATGTCGAGCTCGGTCCAGTTCGACAGCGGGAACACGCGCACCGATTCGCCCGGCTGGATGCGCGCGTTGTAGAGGTTCCAGAGCTCGGGACGCTGGTTCTTCGGGTCCCAGGCGTGCTGGCGGTTGCGGAACGAAAAGATGCGTTCCTTCGCGCGCGACTTCTCCTCGTCGCGCCGCGCGCCGCCGATCGCCGCGTCGAACCTGTAGTGATCGAGCGCCTGCTTGAGCGCCTGCGTCTTCATCACGTCGGTATGCACGGCGGCGCCGTGCGTGATCGGATTCACGCCACGCGCCAGCCCATCGGGATTCGTGTGCACGCGCAGCTCGGTGCCGGTCTCGGCGGCCCGGCGGTCGCGGAAGGCGATCATCTCGCGGAACTTCCACGTGGTGTCCACGTGCAGCAGCGGGATGGGCGGCTTGGCCGGATGGAAGGCCTTGACCAGCAGATGCAGCAGCACCGAGCTGTCCTTGCCCACCGAATACATCATCACCGGGTTGCGGAAGCTCGCCGCGACCTCGCGCAGGATGTGGAGGGCCTCGGCCTCCAGGCGATCGAGGTGACTGAGGAGCGGTGCGGGCATCGGCGGGGTCGTGCGGCGGTCGGCGACGCGATTATGACGGTCGCGCAGGACCGCGTCGGGCGGGGGCGTGAGGACGAGGGTCACGGCAGTCTCGAATCCGGGCGACGGGCACGGCGTCGCGGGCGGCAGGGTCGCCGCGGGGAGGCCAGTCTCCGAAGCCGGGCCCGCGTGCGGAAATGCATCGCCGGCATGAGGGCATGAGCGCACGTCCTTTCCGCGCGTCGCACGCGACTGCGAGCCTGTGCCGGCACCGTTGGAACGCCCCGCCATGCCCGCCGCCCTGCCCCTGCCCGCCGACCTCCTGCCCGAGGGCCGCGCCGAGATGCTCGACCGCCTCACGGACGGACTCGGCGGCGAGGCGCTGTGGTGGCTGTCGGGCTATGCCGCGGGGCTGGCCCGCTCGCGGGTGCTGCGGCCGGTGGAAGCAGCGCCGAGCGAGGCGCCACCGTCGCTGGCAGGCGCACCGCGCGCGACCGTTCTGTACGGCAGCCAGACCGGCAATGCACGCCGCACGGCCGAGCGCGTGGCCGCGCGCCTCGGTGAGAGCGGACTCGACGTCCGCCTGGTCGGCGCCGCCGACTACCCGGTGCGCGAACTCAAGGCCGAGACGCTGCTGGTGGTCGTCATCAGCACCCAGGGCGACGGCGACCCACCTGACGACGCGCGCGCCTTCGTCGAGCACGTGCTGGGCCCGCGCGCGCCGAAGCTCGACGGCCTGCGTTTCGGCGTGCTGGGGCTGGGCGATTCGAGCTATCCGAAGTTCTGCGAGGTGGGCCGCGTGCTCGACGCGCGCCTCGCCGAGCTGGGCGGCGAGCGCTGGCTCGTGCGCGGCGACGCGGACCTCGACATCGACGACGTTGCCACGCCGTGGACCGACGCCGCCCTCGAGGCCGCGCGGGCTCTGGCCCCGGCGCGGGCGCTCGCCACCGTGACCCCGCTGCGCCCGGCGACCCCGCGTCCCTTCGACCGCGACTCGCCGTTCCCGGCTCCGGTGCTCGCCGTGCAGAAGATCACCGCACGCGGCGCGGCGCGCGACGTGCGGCACGTCGAGCTCTCGCTGGAAGGCGCCGGGCTGACGTACGAGCCGGGCGATGCGTTGGGCCTCCGCGCGTGGAACGACGGCGCGCTCGTCGACGAGGTGCTCGAGGTGCTCGCACTCGACGGCGACGCCCCCGTGGCCCTCAAGGGCCGCGAACGGCCCCTTCGCGACTGGCTGACGCACGAGCGCGAACTCACGCGCCTGTCCCGTCCCTTCGTGGCGCGGCACGCCGAGCGCAGTGGCGACGAGACACTGGCCGCGCTGCTCGCCGAGGGCCGCGAGGCCGACCTCGCGCGGCTGCTGGAGGGCGTGCAGCCCATCGACCTGCTGCGCCGCCACCCCGGCCGCTGGACCGCCGACGACGTCGTCGCGGCGCTTCGCCCGCTGACGCCGCGCCTGTATTCCATTGCCTCCAGCCCGCTCGAGGTCGGCGAGGAAGCGCACCTCACCATCGCGCACGTGGCCTACGAGGCTGACGGCCGCGCGCGCCATGGCGTCGCATCCGGCCTGCTGGCCCGCTCCGGGCCGGGCACCACGCTGCCGGTCTTCATCGAGCGCAACGAGCGCTTCCGCCTGCCGAAAGACGGCAGCCGCGACGTGCTGATGATCGGCCCCGGCACCGGCGTCGCGCCGTTCCGCGGCTTCGTGCAGCACCGCGCCCACACCGGTGCTACGGGACGCAACTGGCTGCTGTTCGGCGCTCCGCATGCGCGCACCGACTTCCTCTACCAGCTCGAATGGCAGCAGGCGCTCAAGCGCGGGCAGCTGCATCGGCTGGATGTGGCGTTCTCCCGCGACCAGCGCGAGAAGGTCTACGTGCAGCACCGCCTGCGCGAGCACGGGCGCGAGGTGTATGCCTGGCTCGAAGGCGGGGCGCACCTGTACGTCTGCGGCGCAGTGGCGATGTCGAAGGACGTCCACTCCGCGCTGGTCGAGATCACCGTGGTCCACGGCGGCCGCTCGCCGGAGGACGCCACGGCCTGGCTCGACGGCCTGCTCTCCGAAGGCCGCTATGCACGGGACGTCTACTGATGCGCCCGGCCGCGCCTCCAACCCGAATGCGCTGTCGACGCTGACGCCCCGCCCGAGCGCCCCGCGCGCACGCCGACAGCCCGACGCACCCGGAAATCCCATGTCCAGCCATTCGGTCGAAGACATCAAGAAGAACAGCCGCGCCCTGCGCGGCACGCTGCTGGAGAGCCTCGCCGACCCGCTCACGGGCGCGATCGCCGAGGCCGACCAGACGCTCATCAAGTACCACGGCAGCTACCAGCAGGACGACCGCGACATCCGCGATGAGCGGCGCCTGCAGAAGCTGGAACCCGCGTACAGCTTCATGATCCGTACCCGGACCCCGGGCGGCGTCGTCACGCCCTCGCAATGGCTCAAGCTCGACGCCGTCGCCTCGACGTACGCCGAGCGCGGCCTGCGCATCACCACGCGGCAGGCGATCCAGTTCCATGGCGTGATCAAGCGGGACCTCAAGGCGACGATGCAGGGCATCAATGCAGCTCTCATCGACACCCTCGCCGCCTGCGGCGACGTCAACCGCAATGTCGCGATCGCCGCCAATCCGCTGCAGTCGGACGCGCACGCGGCCGTCTACGCCACCGCGGCGGCGTTGTCGGACCACCTGCTGCCGAACACCCGCGCCTACTACGAGATCTGGCTCGACGAGGAGCGGGTGGCCGGCACGCCCGAGCAGGATCCGATCTACGGCGAGGCCTACCTGCCGCGCAAGTTCAAGATCGGCTTCGCGATCCCGCCGGTGAACGACGTCGACGTCTTCGCGCAGGACCTCGGCTTCATCGCGATCCTCGAGAACGGCCGCGTCGCCGGCTACGACGTGACGGTCGGCGGCGGCATGGGCGCCACCCACGGCGACCCCGAGACGTACCCGCGCCTCGGCGACCTGATCGGCTTCGTCGAGCCGCAGGACGTCATCGCGGTCGCGGTCGCCGTCGTGACTACGCAGCGCGACTGGGGCGACCGCACGATCCGCAAGCGCGCGCGGCTGAAGTACACGATCGATGACCACGGACTGGAGGCCTTCAAGGGCGAAGTCGAGCGCCGTGCGGGCATCGCGCTCGCGCCGGCGCGCCGCTTCACCTTCGACCACAACGGCGACCGCTTCGGCTGGGTGGAGGGCCACGACGGACGCTGGCACCTCACGCTGCGCGCGCTGTCCGGTCGCCTGCAGGACGGCCCCGACGGCACACTGCAGACGGGCCTGCGCGAAATCGCCCGCGCGCTGCTCGACGTCGACGGCGCGCAGCTGAGGCTGACGCCCAACCAGAACCTCGTGGTGGCCAACGTCGATGCCGCCTCGCGTGCACGCATCGAGGCGATCGCCGCCGCGCACGGGCTCGACGTGCACCGCGCGGCCACGCCGTCGCGACTGGCCGCGCTGGCCTGCGTCGCGCTGCCGACGTGCGGGCTGGCGATGGCGGAGGCGGAGCGCTACCTGCAGTCGTTCCTCGACACCTTCGAGGCGCTGCTCGACCGCCATGGCCTGCGCGAGACGCCCATCCACGTGCGCCTGAGCGGCTGCCCGAACGGCTGCTCGCGGCCCTACCTCGGCGAGATCGCGCTGGTCGGCAAGGCGCCCGGCCGGTACGCGCTGCGCGTCGGCGCCGACCACCGCGGGCAGCGGCTCAACGCGCTGCTGCGCGAGAACGTGGACGAGGCGGGCATCGTCGAGGCGCTCGATCCACTGCTGGCGGACTACGCGGCCGGCCGGCTGCCCGGCGAGCGCTTCGGCGACTACCTCGTCCGCACGGGCGTGGTCGGTGTGCCGAAGCCGATCGCGGTCGATCTCGTGGAGGCGGTGGCATGAGCGCACCCGATCCGATCACCGCGGCCGAGTCGCCGCGCGCCCTCGCCGAACTCAACGGCTGGCTCGCCAAGCAGCCGGCGGAAGACCGCGTCGCCTGGGCCCTGGAGAACCTGTCCGGCGGCCACGCGCTCTCGTCGAGCTTCGGCGCGCAGGCCGCGGTGAGCCTGCACATGACGACGCGGCAGGCGCCCGACCTGCCCGTCATCCTCATCGACACGGGCTACCTGTTCCCCGAGACCTACCAGTTCGTCGACGAGCTCACCGAGCGCCTGTCGCTGAACCTCAAGGTGTACCGGCCGCAGATCGGCATCGCCTGGATGGAGGCGCGCTTCGGTCGCCTGTGGGAACAGGGGCTCGACGGGCTCGAACGCTACAACCGCCTGCGCAAGGTGGAACCGATGCAGCGCGCGCTCGACGAGCTCGGCGTGCGCTGCTGGATGGCCGGCCTGCGCCGTACCCAGTCGCGCAGCCGCGCGGACCTCGAGTTCCTCGAGCTGCGCGACGGCCGGTGGAAGCTGCATCCGATCGCGGACTGGACCGACCAGCACGTCTACCTCTATCTGCAGACGCACGGGCTGCCGTACCACCCGCTGTGGCACCAGGGCTATGTCTCGATCGGCGATGTGCACACCACGCGTCCGCTGGAGGCCGGCATGAGCGAGGAGGACACGCGCTTCTTCGGCCTCAAGCGCGAGTGCGGGCTGCACGAGCTGTGGGGCGATGCGCCCGGACAGGCAGCGTGACGCAGTACGAGGCGGGCGGGCCGCTGCGCGCGGTGCAATGCTCGTAGGCCGACAGCCGCGAAAAACTCGGAAGACCCAAAGGGCGGCGCGCAGGACGCGCGCTGTCGCGCTCGGCGATCCGGGGCACGCTTGCGAACGGAAGGTTCGCGCGCCGCTGAGCGCCCGCTGCTTCGGCGGGCCAAAGGATGCGAGTGTGCCGATCCGGCGCCGTGTGACACGGTCGCGAGCTGTAGATCCGTCGGGAAAAGCCGTTTCTCTTGGTTACTTGTCGTGGGTCAGCAAAGGAAAGCGACCGGGCGCGACAGCGCAGGGAACGCTCCGCCACAAGAGTGATCGATGACGGCGACTACCCGAGGTCCGGTCAGACGGTAATCGTCTGGCTCAACTCCGCCCACGTCGGCGGCGCCGGCCACGCCGGATCATCCGTTCCCGCCACCGCCCGCCGCAGATCGGTGCGATCGAGCTGCGGCGCCACGGCCGTCAGCAGCGACAGCGTGTAATCGCGCAGCACCCGCTCGCGCGGCAGAACCGCCCATGCCGTGCACTCCGGGATCACGTCCGGTGCCTGCAACGCGCGCAGCGTGTCCAGGTCGTCCGCCCCGACCGCCATCTCCGCCAGCAGCCCGACGCCGAGCCCCGCGCGCACGTACGTCTTGATGAGATCGGCATCGCGCGCCGTCATCGCGATGCGCGGCTCCAGCCCCTTCTGCGCGAAGGCCCGGCGCAGCGACGAGTCGGCGCGCACCGACGACTCGTAGCTCACCAGCGCCTCCCCCGAGAGCTGCTGCAGCGTCGGCGGCTTTTTCGACGACGCCAGCGGATGCTCGCGCTGCACCAGGACCACGCGGCGCCACCGGAACAGCGGCACGGCGATTCCGCCGGCCGGCGTCTCGCCCGACGTGCTGATCACGGCCACGTCCGCCTCGCCGCGCGCGAGCAGGTCCAGCACCTCGCCCTCCCCGCTCGGCTGCAGGTGCACCGACATCTGCGGATAGCCGCGCTTGACCTGTGCGATCGCGCCCGGCAGCACGTGACGGGCCTGGGTGTGCGTGGTCGCGATGACGAGGCGTCCCTGCGCGTCGCCGCGCACGTTCGCGGCATACGAGCGGATGTTGGCCGCCTCGGCCAGCAGGCGGCGGGCATGCACGAGAACCTGCTGCCCCGCGGGAGTGATCGAGTCGAGCGAACGGCCCTTGCGCGAGAACAGCAGGAAGCCGAGCTCGTCCTCGAGTTGCTTGAGCTGCTTGGACAGGCCGGGCTGCGTGGCGTGCACACGCTCCGCCGCGACCGTGATGTTGAGGCCGGAATCGGCGATGGCGACGAGGTAGCGAAGTTGGCTCAGGGTCATGGCGGGCCCGGGCAGGCAAGCAGGCGGATCGAGGCGGTCCGGGGCGGAACGAAGAACACCCGGTCGACATCATATATCGCTCGATGCGGATAAAAGGATTTAGCCAGGGCGCTCGCTTAGGCCGCATCGGGCGTGGTTCATGCCGCGCGGGAATGAGCCTGTTGCGAGGGGTCATTTCGCCCCGGCGTTCCACGCGACTAGCTTGAGGCCGTCCATCCACGGGATCGATGCCATGCCCGCAACGCCGGGTTCCGCCCCGCTCTTCCCCCTGTTCGTCGACCTCCGCGGCCGTCGCGTGGTCGTCGTGGGCGGGGGGCTCGTGGCGCGCCGCAAGGTGGCTGCACTGCGCGACGCGGGTGCCCGCGTCCGGCTGGTCGCACGCGAGGTCCTGCCCGACCTGCAGGCCGATGCCGACGCCGGCCGCCTCGACCTCGTCGTGCAGCCTTTCGACCCCGGGCATCTCGACGACGCCTGGCTCGTCGTCGCCGCCACCGACGATGGGGCCGTCAACGAGGCGGTCGCCGCCGCCGCCGCCCAGTGCCGCGTCTGGGCGAACGTCGTCGACGACGCCGAGCGCTCGAGCGTGCAGGTTCCCGCGCGCGTCGAGCGCGGCCCGTTGCAGGTGGCGATCTCGAGCGGCGGCGGGGCCCCGATGCTCGCCCGCCACCTGCGCGAGAAGCTCGAAGCCGAGCTCGACGAGTCCTGGGCGCACCTCGCGGTGCTGCTCACCCGCTACCGCCGCCTGATCCGGGCGCGCTTCCCGGACATCGGCACCCGGCGCGACTTCTTCGAGCGAGTGATTCGGGGCGACGTGCCTGCGCTGCTGCGGGCGGGCGATGCCGACGGCGCACGCGATGCCCTGCGCGCACTGCTCCGGGAAGGCGCTCCGAAGCGCCGCGGGCGGGTGATCCTCGTCGGCGCCGGTCCTGGCGACGCGGGCCTGCTGACGCTGCGCGCACTGCGCGTCCTGTCGCAGGCCGACATGGTCCTGCACGACCGCCTGGTCTCCGCCGACGTGCTCGCGCGTGTCCGCCGCGATGCCGAGCTGATCGACGTCGGCAAGCAGGCCGGCGGACCCGGCAGCGCCGACGGGCACGCCTCCACCCAGGAACGCATCCATGCGCTGATGCTCGAGCACGCGCGTGCGGGTCGTACCGTCGTACGCCTCAAGGGCGGTGACCCGTTCGTGTTCGGCCGGGGCGGCGAGGAACTCGAAGTGCTCGCGCACCACGGGATCCCGTTTGAGGTCGTCCCCGGCGTCACCGCCGCCCTCGCCTGCGCGGCGTACGCGGGCATCCCGCTCACCCATCGCGGGCATGCGCAGTCGCTGCGATTCGCCACCGCGCATGCGCGCGACGAGGTCGACACGCTCGACTGGGCGACGCTGGCCGCGCCCGGCCAGACCACCGTCTTCTACATGGGCGTCGCGGCCGCCGCGCGCGTCGCCTCGCGGCTGGTCGCGCACGGGCTGCCGGGGTCGACTCCAGTGGCGATCGTCGAGAACGGATCGCGGCCGGAGCAGCGCATCGTGCTGGGCGACCTGTCGACGCTCGCGGATGACGTGCGACGCCATGCCATCGCCTCCCCGGCGCTGCTGGTCGTCGGCGAGGTCGCCGCGCTCGCCGCACGCCTGCACTGGTTCGGTGCGGCGCCCCTGGGCGTGCCGGCCGTGCTGGAACGGGCGGCATGAGCCGCTTGACCGCCGGCCACACGGCTCCGCGCGGGCACGACGCCCGCGGAGGCGCAACCGTCCGCTGTCGCCGCCGCGTCTAGTTTCCGACGGCAGGTCACGCGCGCCGAACGCGCTGCCCGCATCCTGCCCCGCACGCCCTCCCCGCTTCCCGCAGAGATCTCCATGGCCCTGTACGACAGCATCCTCGACACCGTCGGCGGCACGCCGATCGTGCGTCTCCACCGTCTCGCGCCGAAGGGCGTCACGCTCTACGCCAAGGTCGAGTCCTTCAATCCCGGCGGCTCGGTCAAGGACCGCCTCGCCCTCGCGATCGTGCTCGACGCCGAGCAGCGCGGCCTGCTCAAGCCGGGCGACACCATCGTCGAGGCGACGTCCGGCAACACCGGCATCGCGCTCGCCATGGTCGCCGCCGCGCGCGGCTACCGGTTCGTGGCGGTGATGTCCGACTCGTTCTCCGTCGAGCGCCGCAAGCTGATGCGTGCCTACGGTGCGCGCGTGATCCTCACGCCCGCCGCCGAGCGCGGCAGCGGCATGGTGCGCAAGGCGAAGGAGCTGGCGGAGAAGCACGGCTGGTTCCTCGCGCGCCAGTTCGAGAACGAGGCCAATCCGGCGTACCACCGCAGCACCACCGGCCCCGAGATCCTGCGCGACTTCGCCGGCAAGCGGCTCGACTACTTCGTGACCGGCTGGGGCACCGGCGGCACCATGACGGGCGCCGGGCAGGTGCTGAAGACCGCACGGCCCGACCTCAAGGTGATCGCCTCCGAGCCCGCCGGCGCCGCGCTGCTGTCGGGCGACCCGTGGCAGCCGCACAAGATCCAGGGCTGGACGCCGGACTTCGTGCCCGCGGTGCTCGACCGCTCGATCGCCGACGACATCCTCAAGATCGACGACGTGCTCGCCCGCGACACCGCGCGCCGCCTCGCCGCGGAGGAAGGCCTGTTCGTCGGCATCTCCGCGGGCGCGACGGCCGCCGCGGCGCTGCGCGTGGCGGAGTCCGCGCCCGAAGGCAGCGTCATCCTGACCATGCTCCCCGACACCGGCGAGCGTTACCTGTCGACCATCCTGTTCGAAGGCGTCGACGAAGGCTCCGACGACGCTTGGCTCGAATCGCTCGGCGACACCTCGCTTCCCTGAGGCCCCACGCCTCTCTCCACGGCCGCTGCCGGCGCCCCATCGCCGCAGCGGCCGCTTCTTTTCTCCCCCGGCGATTCAATGCACCCGCGCCGCCCGCTACCCTGTCGGGCCGCGGCCGATCGCCGCACGGAGACCGCATGACCTCCAGCCCCACGCCCGATGCCCGTGAGCAGGCCCGCCTCGACTGGGCGCGCGCCGCCACCGGCAGTCCCGACATCGCCCTCGCGCCCGCCTCGGCGGATGCCGGCTTCCGCAGTTATTGGCGCACGTTCAACGAATCGCCGCAGCGCATCGTCATGGACTCCCCGCCTGACAAGGAGGACGTGCGTCCCTGGCTCGCGATGCGCGACGTGCTCGAGGCCGGCGGCGTGCGCGTGCCACGCGTGCTCGCGCGCGACGTCGAGAACGGCTTCCTGCTGCTCGAGGACCTCGGCGCGCAGACGCTCCTGCACGTCATCATCGACACCAACGCCGACGAGCTCTTCGAGGCCGCGGTCACGCAGCTGCTGAAGATCCAGGCGATCGCTCCGCCCGAGGGTCTCCCGGCCTACGACGAGGCGCTCCTCGCCCGGGAGCTGCGGCTGTTCGACGAATGGTTCCTCGCGAAGCACCTGGGCATCGAGCTCGACTGCGACGACCTCGAGAACCTCGACGCCGCCTACCGCGTGCTGATCGACGCCGCGCTCGCGCAGCCGAAGGTGCTGGTGCACCGCGACTTCATGCCGCGGAACCTGATGCCGACCGACGACGGCATTGGTCCCGCGGTGCTCGATTTCCAGGATGCGGTCATCGGCCCGATCGCCTACGACGCGCTGAGCCTGTTCAAGGATGCCTTCCTGAGCTGGCCCGAGGCGCGCGTGGACGCGTGGCTCGACGACTACCACCGCCGCGCGCTGGAGGCCGGCCTGCCGGTGCCCTCGCGCGAGCGCTTCCGTCGCGACGCCGACCTCATCGGCATCCAGCGGCACCTGAAGGTGCTCGGCATCTTCGCGCGCCTGAACCACCGCGACCACAAGCCGAAGTACGTTGCCGACGCGCCCCGCTTCGTGGCCTACCTCGACGCGGTGGTGCCGAAGTATCCCGAGCTCGCACCGCTGCTGCGCGTGCTCGAGCGCCGCGTGCGTCCCGCCTTCGCCGACGCCTCCGCATGAAGGCGCTGATCTTCGCCGCGGGGCTCGGCGAGCGCATGCGTCCGCTCACGCTCGCCACGCCCAAGCCGCTGCTCGTCGCGGGCGGAAAGACGCTGATCGGCTGGCACCTGGAGAAGCTCGCGGCGATCGGCGTGGACGAGGTGATCGTCAACACCTCCTGGCTCGCCGAATGCTTCCCGGAAGCGCTCGGCGACGGCTCGCGCTGGGGCCTGCGGATCACTGGCCTGTACGAAGGACCGGTGCCGCTCGAGACCGGCGGCGGCATGTGGAATGCGCTGTCGCGCCTCTCCCCGGACGGCTCGCCCTTCATCGCCGTCAACGGCGACATCTGGTGCGACTACGACTTCGCGCGCCTGCCGCGCGAGCCCGCGGGCCTCGCGCACCTCGTACTCGTCGACAACCCCGCGCACAACCCGCGTGGCGATTTCGCGCTGGTCGGCGAGCGCGTCGAGAGCGAAGGCGATCCGCGCCTCACCTTCAGCGGCATCGGCGTCTACCGCCCCGCGCTTTTCGACGGCTGGCGCGCCGTGGTCGGCGACGCGCCGGGCGCGGACGAGACGCCGCCGCGGTTCAAGCTGGCACCCGTGCTGCGCGCGGCGATGCGTCGCGGTGAGGTCTCGGGCGAGATGCATCGCGGCCGATGGACCGACGTGGGCACTCCGGAGCGGCTCGCCGCGCTGGACGCGGAGCTGCGCGCGACCGCGGGCTGAAGGCCCGCGTCAGCGCCGGTGCCCGATCGGCTTCTCGAGCTGCATGATCGCGTCCTGCACGTCGTCGATGCGCGCCGCAAGGATCGCCTGCGCATCGCGCAGCCCATGGTTGTAGAAGTGCGGACCGAGCGCCCCTGCGAGGAAGTCGAGCAGGAACTCGGCGTCGAATCGCCCGATGTCCTGTCCGAGCTCGTCGGCCATGTAGCGCTGGATCGTCTCGACGATGCGCTGCTTCTCTGCGGCCGGGAACGGCATTCCACTCATCGCGGTCTCCGAGGCGCGGGGCGAAAGCGCATCCCGCGAGGCCTCAACGCGGGTCCAGCGCGTCGCCGAGCGTCGCGCGCAGGAACGGCACGCTCAGCCGCCGCTGCGCGGCCAGCGCGGCACGGTCCAGCCGGTCGAAGAGCTGCGTCAGGCTCGCCAGGTCACGGCCCACGCGGCGCATGAGCCAGTCGAGCGCGGCTTCGTCCATCGCGAGCCCCCTGCGGCGCGCGCGCTGCCGAAGCACCTCGCGCCGACCATCGTCGTCGAGCGGCGCGAGCACAACGCCGCTGCACTGCCCGAGCCGCGAGCGAAGGTCCGGCAAGGCGAGGTCGAGCGCGTCGGGGCGCACCGTCGCGGCATAGACGACGGCCGTGCCCGCGGCCTGCGCGCGATTGTGGAAATCGAACAGCGCGAACTCGTCGTCGCGGCGCCCCGCCAGCGTTTCGAGGCCATCGAGCGCGACGAGGTCCATGCCTTCGAACGCCTGCAGCGCTTCGCCGGCTCGGCCGGCGACGCCTTCGAGCGCGAGGTAGGCCGGTCGCCGGCCGGCCTCCTGCGCCTGCGCGCAGGCTGCGATCAGCAGGTGCGTCTTGCCCGTGCCCGCCGGACCGCTGAGATAGAGCCAGTCCGGCGTCTCGCCGCGCGCGAGCGCTTCGACATGCGGCAGCGCGCCCTGGGGCGCACCGACGAAGGTCGCGATGCGCTGGTCGGGCGGATAGCGCAGCGCCAGCGGCAGCTGCGCCGGCGGCGCGGAACCGGGGCCGGGCATCAGGCCGGCTCGTGCCCCGGATGCGGCGGGGTCGAGGCATCGAGGACGATCGTCGGACCGTCGCCCGCATACAGCCGGCTGTGCGTGTAGCGCTCCTCCGCATACCGCAGCAGCACGTTCGCGACCGCGGCGACCGGAAGGGCCAGCAACATGCCCAGGAAGCCGAACAGCTGGCCGCCGGCGAGCACCGAGAAGATCACCGCCATCGGATGAAGGCCGATGCGGTCGCCGACGAGCTTGGGCGTGAGCCAGTAGCTCTCCACCACCTGCCCGATGCCGAACACCGCGAGCACGCCCGCGAGGTGCTGCCAGTCGCCGTACTGCACCAGGGCCGCCGCACCGCCGAGGACCAGCAGGCTCGCCGGACCGACGTAGGGCACGAACGTGAGCAGGCCCGCGATCATGCCGATCAGGATGCCGAGGTCGAGCCCGACGATCTGCAGGCCGATCGCGTAGCCGATGCCGAGGATCAGCATCACCATGAACTGCCCGCGAAGGAACCCGCCCAGCACCTCGTCCGACTCGCTCGCGAGGCGCGTGACGGTGGGCAGGTGGCGCGGAGGAATCAGCGCCGCGATGCGGGCGAGCAGCGCATCCCAGTCGCGCAGGAAGAAGAACGCGAGCACGGGCACGAGCACCGCATTGACGACCAGGCCGAGCAGCATGGAGCCCGACCGCGTGACGTAGCCGAGCACGTTCTTGGCGAATCCGCCCGCACTCTCCCAGTGCTGGCGCAGCATCCCGACGGCGTAGTCGACGTCGAGCCAGCGGCGCACGTCGAGCTGCGTGCGGCCCTCCAGCCATGGCAGCGCGGTCCCCACGAGCCAGTCCTGGTACTTCGGGACCGATTCGATCAGGGTGACGATCTGCCGCTGCACCATGGGCACCAGCAGCAGCACGAGCCCGACGAAGATCAGCGTCATCACGCTGAAAACGAGGGCGACGGCCATGCCGCGCGAGCGCCCCGATGCGACGAGGCGGTCGACGACCGGGTCGCCGAGCCAGCCCAGCATCGCCGCGATCACGAACGGCGTGAGCACCGGCGCGAGCAGCCAGATCAGCCAGAGCACGAACAGGCCGACGGCAGCCCACTGCACGCGGCGCAGGAAGCGCGCGATCTCCTCGAGCGGCGTGGCGGCGGTGTCCATCAGCGCAGCCGGTACGTGGTGGTGCCGTCGTCGCCGACGGGCTCGATCACCCCGTCCTTGGCCGCGGCCTTGGCGAAGCCCGCCAGTCCGGTCGACAGTTCGAGCTCGTATACGAGCGTGTCGGGCTCGGCGCGGATCGGCGTCGCGCGCTTCACCACCGCGAGGCGTTCGAGGTAGGCGGCGAGACGGATGAAGTCGTCGGTGCTGCCCACGCCCGCGAAGGCGATCGCGAACTCGCCGGGCGGCGAGAGCGGCTTGGCCGGCTTGGCGTACTTGCGGATCAGTGCGTCGGCGGCGATGTCGGCGCCCGCGGACATCGCGCGGCGGGCATCGGCGTCCGTGCTGGACGTGCGCGCGAGCACCTTGCCGGCGTCCTGGAAGATCCAGTCGGCCGTCCAGCCGCCCTTCGGATTGCGGTAGAGCTTGCCGATCAGCTGCATCGGCGGGCTGTACTTGGCCGAGGCGCGCGCGATCGCCGCGGTATCGCCACGCCAGATCGCGCCCACCAGCGCCTGCTCGGCGGCGTTGCCGGCCGGGAGGCCCAGCGAATAGCCGCGCGCCTTCGCCCGATCGAGCACCGCACGCGCCGCGTCGTTCTGGGCCAGGCCCACCAGCCGCGCGCCGCGGCCGTCGTTGATCGCCAGCCACAGCACCGGCTTGGGACGCGGCGTCGGCCACTGCTGCAGGCCGAGGGTCGAGATGATCTCCGCGACCTTGTCGGCGTCGTACTGGATGACCAGCGTCGTCTTGAAGCTCGGTGCGCCGCTCGCGCTGACGCCCTCGTCCTGGCGGTAGTCGTACTTGTCGACGTAGTCCTTGGCGCGGCGCAGCTCGTCGCCGACGCCGGGCTTGGCATTGACCCCGCGATCGCCCGTGATGCGCTGGAGCACCTGCAGCAGGCCGCGGGCGAAGGCGCCATTGCGCTCGCCGGGGCCCTGCCCGTTGACGGTGACTTCCGCGCCGTAGAGGCCGCTCGCGCGGGCGCGGTCGCCCTCCACGCGCTGCGCCGTCGCGGCGAACGCGGCGATCAGCAGGACGGTGACGAGGACGAGTCGGATCGCGTGTGCCATCGCGCGGGCCCGTTTCCAGTGGGGCCGGACATGGTGCCGCAGGGCCGCCGGGCCGTCCACGGCGGCCGGTCCGGCCGGTGGCCACTGGTAGAATCGCGGGCTTCCCCGCCGCCCGAGACCGCCGTGTCCCAGTCGAACGCCCCCGACCGCGCCCCGCTCACCTACCGCGAGGCGGGCGTCGACATCGACGCGGGCAACGAGGTGGTCGAGCGGATCAAGCCGTTGGTGAAGCGCTCCTTCCGGCCGGAGGTGATGGGCGGTCTCGGCGGCTTCGGCGCCCTGTTCGACCTGTCGGGCAAGTACCGCGAGCCGGTGCTCGTCTCCGGCACCGACGGCGTGGGCACCAAGCTCAAGCTCGCGCAGCAGCTGGGCCGCCACGACACGATCGGCATCGACCTCGTCGCGATGTGCGTGAACGACGTGCTCGTGCAGGGGGCCGAGCCCCTGTTCTTCCTGGACTACTTCGCCACCGGCAAGCTGGACGTGGAGACCACGGTGGCCGTGGTCGGCGGCATCGCGCGGGGCTGCGAGCTCTCCGGCTGCGCGCTCATCGGCGGCGAGACCGCGGAGATGCCCGACATGTACCCCCCGGGCGAGTACGACCTCGCCGGCTTCTGCGTGGCGGCGGTGGAGAAGTCGAAGCTGCTCGACGGCGGGAAGGTGCGCGAGGGCGACGTGCTGATCGGCATCGCCTCCAGCGGCCCGCATTCGAACGGCTACTCGCTGATCCGGCGCATCTTCGATCGCGCGGGTCGCCCGGCCGACCTCGACGTCGGCGGGGTGAGGCTGGTGGATGCGCTCATGGCCCCCACCGCGCTCTACGTGAAGCCGGTGCTGGAGCTGCTCGCGAAGCACGACCTGCATGCGATGGCGCACATCACCGGCGGCGGCCTGACCGAGAACATCATCCGCGTCATTCCCGAAGGCCTCGGCATCGACATCGAGGCGAGCGCGATCGTGCTGCCGCCGGTGTTCGACTGGCTCCAGCGCGAGGGCGCCGTGGCGAACGACGAGATGTGGCGCACGTTCAACTGCGGCGTCGGCTTCGTGCTGGTCGTCGATCCGTCCGACGTCGCCGCGGTCGCGGCGGACCTCGACCGCCTCGGCCTGGCGCATCGCCCGATCGGCCAGGTCGTGGGCGCGGGCGGTGGCGAGCGCGTCCGGATCGGCTGAGACCCATGGGCACGCCGCTCCGGCTCGCGGTCCTCGCCTCGGGCCGCGGCAGCAACCTGCAGGCGATCCTCGACGCCATCGACCACGGCCTGCTGGAGGCCGAGGTGGTCGGCGTGTTCTCGGACCGCGCGACGTCGGGTGCGCTGGACCGGGCGCGACGCGCCGGCATTCCCGCCGAGGCATCGAAACCCGCGGATTTCCCGTCCCGCGAGGCGTTCGATGAATCGCTGTTCAGCCGCATCGCGGCCGTTCACCCTGACCTAATCGTCTGCGCCGGATACATGCGGCTGCTGGGCGCGGCCCAGGTCGACGCGTGGTCGGGGCGCATGATCAACATCCATCCCTCGCTGCTGCCCGCCTTCAAGGGGCTGCGCACGCACGAGCAGGCACTTGCCGCCGGCGTCGACGAGCACGGCGCGAGCGTCCACTTCGTCACCTGCGAGCTCGACGGCGGGCCGGTGATCTCGCAGGCGCGCGTGCCGGTCGAGCCGGGCGACGACGCGACGTCCCTCGCCGCGCGCGTGCTCGACCGCGAGCATCCGCTGCTGGTCGCCACGCTCGGCCTGTTCGCCTCGCGGCGGATCGCCCTCCGGGACGACGGCGTGCACCTGGACGGGCGCTGCCTGGCCGCGCCGCTCCAGCTGGACCACGACTTTTTCGCGGAGGCCGCATGAGGGGCCTCGCCCGCATCGTGATCGCGGCGCTGCTGCTGCTCGCGGCAGGCGCGGCGACCGCCGTCGAGCCGTTCAGTGCCTCGTACGAGGTGTACCGCGGCGGCCGCGCGCTCGGGGTCGCGACCCTGCAGGTGGTGAGGAACGCGCAGGGACACTGGCGGGTCGACCTCGACATGGACGGCAAGGGCCTCGCCGGGCTTGCGGGGATCCACGCGCAGCAGAGCACGGTGTTCGTCGAGGACGGGCCGGTCTACCGGCCGCTCAGCCAGAGTACGGTCCGGCGGGTCCTGTTCACGCGGAAGCAGAGCACGGGCATCTACGATTGGCAGGCTCGCAAGGCACGCTGGACCGGGGACGTGAAGCAGACCCGTCGCGCGCCTGTCGACCTCCAGCCCGGTGACATGAGCGGCCTGCTCATCAACCTGGCCGTGGTGCGAGACGCCCAAGCCGGCCGCACGCTCGACTATCGCTACGTCGATACGGGACGCGCGCGGCCGCACCGCTACGTCGTCGGGACCGAACCCGAGGAGGTGGCGGTCGGCGAGCTGCGCTACAGCGCGCTGCGCGTCGACCGCGTGCAGGGTGGGAGCGAGCAGACGTCCATCTGGGTGGCGGAGGGCGTGCCCACGCCGATCCGCATGCTGCAACGAGAAAACGGCGAGGACACGTACGACCTCCGCCTCATCGAATACCGAGGAGCCTGAAGCCATGAGCAAGTCGACCATCCTGCGCGGTGCCCTGCTGGCCGCCACGCTCGCACTGGCGAGTGCCCCTGCCCTGGCCGTCAAGCCGTTCAGCGCCAACTACCAGGCGAACTACATGGGCATGGCGGCGAACGGCCGCATGTCGCTCGAGCCCGCGGGCGAGGGCCGCTGGAAGTACACCCTGCAGGTGACCAACAAGATGGGCAACCTGGTGCAGTCGACCGTCTTCGAGGAAGTCGACGGCCAGCTGCGCCCGTTGTCGGGCAGCGACACCAGCAGTGTGCTGATCAAGCGCAAGAAGAAGCAGGCGAACTACGACTGGGGCAAGGGCGTGGCCACGTGGAGCGGCGACGTCAAGGCCGACCGCGCCGGCCCGATCAAGCTGCAGGCCGGCGACCTCGATGCCCTCCTCGTGAACCTCGCCGTGGCGCGCGATGCCGCGGCAGGCAAGCCGCTGCGCTACCGCATGGTGGACGACGGCCGTGTGCGCCAGCTGACGTATACGGTCGCGGGCAAGGAAGCGGTGACCGTCGGCGGCAAGAGCCAGCAGGCCACGAAGGTGGTCGGCGCGTCGGGCGACAAGCAGACCACGCTGTGGGTCGTGCCCGGCATGCCCGTGCCGGTGCGGATCATGCAGAAGGACGGCGACGACGTGATCGAGCTGCGCATCGCGGGCTGATCACCGTTCCATGCCGCATACGAGAAGGCCCCGCTCCGGCGGGGCCTTCTTCGTTCCGCGATGCGGATCGTTCCTCAGCGGACGCGGCGGATCTTCGCGCCCAGCCCCGACAGCTTCTGCTCGATGTTCTCGTAGCCGCGGTCCAGGTGGTAGATGCGGTCGATCGTCGTCTCGCCGCTGGCCACGAGCCCGGCGAGGATCAGCGAGGCGGAGGCGCGCAGGTCGGTCGCCATCACCGGGGCGCCGGAGAGCTTCGGCACGCCGCGCACGACGGCGGTGTGGCCGTCGACCCGGATGTCGGCACCCAGGCGCATCAGTTCGTTGACGTGCATGAAACGGTTCTCGAAGATCGTTTCGTTGATCACCGAGACGCCGTCGGCGATGCAGTTCATCGCCATGAACTGAGCCTGCATGTCGGTCGGGAACCCCGGATGCGTGGCGGTCGTGATGTCGATCGCCCGCAGGCGGCGCCCCTGCATGTCGAGCATGATGCGGTCGCCGTCGCAGTCCAGCTCGGCGCCGGCCTCCTTGAGCTTGTCGAGCACGGCGTCCATCGTGTCGGGGCGCGCCTTGGTGAGCGTCACGCGCCCGCCGGTCATCGCGGCCGCGACCAGGAAGGTACCGGCCTCGATGCGGTCGGCGACGACGGTGTGCTCGGCCGCGCGCAGGGCGTCGACCCCGTGGACCACGATGCGGCCGGTGCCATGCCCCTCGATTCGCGCGCCCATGGCGATCAGGCACTCCGCGAGGTCGACGATCTCAGGCTCCATCGCCGCGTTCTCGAGCACGGTGCGGCCCTCCGCGAGCACCGCAGCCATCAGCACGTTCTCGGTGGCGCCCACGCTCGCGAAGTCGAAGACGTGCCGCGCACCGCGCAGCTTCTCCGCACGCGCCTTGATGTAGCCGTTCTCGACGACGATCTCCGCCCCGAGCGACTGCAGGCCCTTGATGTGCAGGTCCACCGGGCGCGAGCCGATCGCGCAGCCGCCCGGCAGCGAGACCTCGGCGTGGCCGTACCTCGCGAGCAGTGGCCCGAGGACGAGCACGGATGCGCGCATCGTCTTGACCAGCTCGTACGAGGCCACCTGGCTGTGCACGCTCGTCGGATCGACGGTCACCACGCCGGGACCGCCGTCGCCCACCCGCGCGCCGAGCTCGGCCAGCAGGCGCGCCGTGGTGTGCACGTCGTGCAGATGCGGCACGTTGCGCAGCGTCATCGGACCGTCGGCGAGCAGCGTCGCACAGAGGATCGGCAGCACCGCGTTCTTCGCGCCGGAGATGACGACCTCGCCCTCGAGCCGCGCTCCCCCTTCCACCACGATCTTGGCGGTCATCGTCAGGCGCCCGCCTCGGCCGGGGTCAGGGTCTTCAGCGCCAGGGCGTGGATCTCGCCGCCCATTCGCTCGCCGAGCGTCGCGTAGACCATGCGGTGGCGCGCGAGCGGGAGCTTGCCCGCGAACGCCTCGCTGATGACGGTGGCCTCGAAGTGGACGCCGTCGTCGCCGCGCACGTCGGCGCGGGCGCCGGGAAGGCCCTGTTCGATCAGCTGTCGGATGATGTCGGGATTCACGTCGGGACCTGGAATGCGCGGTGCAGGCCATCGCCCGGCGGGCATCGCCTGAACCGCTTAAGATGGGCGGCTTAGCCTAGCGGAAAGGACCCCTGCCCGAAATGGCGGACGCCCCTGCCAGCCCCGTGCCCGCGACCGACCTGCTCGCCAGCGGCCGCCGCGTCTTCGCCATCGAGCGCGAAGCCCTCGATGCCGTGGCGGCCCGCCTGGGGGACGCCTTTGTCGCCGCCTGCGGGCTGATTCTCGCGGCGCGGGGGCGCGTCGTCTGCATCGGCATGGGCAAGTCGGGCCATGTCGCCCGCAAGATCGCCGCGACGCTCGCCTCGACCGGCACCCCCGCCTTCTTCGTGCACCCGGGCGAGGCGGCGCATGGCGACCTCGGCATGATCACCGATGCGGACGTCGTGCTCGCCCTGTCGTACTCCGGCGAGAGCGACGAGATCCTCACCCTCATGCCGGTGCTCAGGCGCCAGGGCAATGCGGTGATCGCGATGACGGGCCGCGCGGCATCGACGATGGCGCGCGAGGCGGACGTGCACCTCGACGTCTCCGTTCCCGCGGAGGCCTGCCCGCTGCACCTCGCGCCCACGTCGAGCACCACCGCATCGCTCGCGATGGGCGACGCGCTCGCCGTCGCATTGCTCGAGGCCCGCGGCTTCACGGCCGACGACTTCGCACGCTCGCATCCTGCCGGCGCGCTGGGCCGCCGCCTGCTGCTGCACATCTCGGACGTGATGCACGCGGGCGACGACCTGCCCTGCGTGGCACCGGACGTGACGGTCAGCGAAGCGCTCGTCGAGATGAGCCGCAAGCGCCTGGGGCTGACGGCCGTGGCCGGTGCGGATGGCCGGCTGCTCGGCGTCTTCACGGACGGCGACCTGCGACGCGCGCTCGACGATGCGCATGTCGACCTGCGCACCACGCCCATCGCGCAGGTGATGACGCGCGAGCCGCGCACGCTCCCGAGCGACGTGCTCGCGGTCGAGGCCGCGCACGTGATGGAGCAGCACAAGGTCAATGGCCTGCTCGTGGTGGACGGTGAGGGCCGTGTCGTCGGCGCGCTCAACATTCACGACCTGTTGCGCGCGCGGGTGGTTTAACCGGCCTTCGCATGACGCCCCCGTCCGCTCCCGCCGGCTTTGACGAACGCGCCCGACGCGTACGGCTCGCGTGCTTCGACGTCGACGGTACGCTGACCGACGGGCGCCTGACGTACGACAGCGAAGGCCGCGAATCGAAATCCTTCCACGTTCACGACGGCCAGGGCCTCGTGCTGCTCCGGCGCGCGGGCGTGCGCGTCGCGCTCGTGACGGCGCGGCACAGCACGATCGTCGAGCGGCGAGCGGCGGAGCTGGGCGTCGACGCCTGCACGGGCATCGGCGACAAGCTGAGCTGCGTCGAGGGCATCGCGCGTGCGCACGGCATCGCGCTGGGGGAGGTCGCCTTCATGGGTGACGACCTGCCGGACCTGCGTGTCATGACGCACGTCGGCCTGTCGGGCTGCCCCTCGGACGCGCATCCGTGGATCCGTGAGCGCGCCGCATGGCGGTCGCGACGGGCGGGCGGGTCGGGCGCCGCGCGCGAATTCGTCGATGCGATCCTCCTCGCGCAGGGCCGTGTCGAGTCGATCATCGCGGCGCTGCTGGATCCGGCCCCGATCGCGCTGGGCACGCAGTCGTGAACTGGCGCCTCTGGCTCACCCTCGCACTCGCGGGCGTCGCCACCCTGATCGGCTGGTCGCTCTGGCGACAGGGCGAGGGACCGGCGGGGCCTGCGGATGGCGGGCGCGCGGACTATGTGCTCGAGGACTTCGAGCTCGTCTCGCTGGACCGCGAAGGCCGCGAGGCCTTTACCCTGCGCGCGCCGCGCCTCGAGCGCGACCCGGCGGTGCGCACCCTGGAGCTCGCGACCCCGGTCTTCCTGATTCCCGCGCGTGAGGGCAGCAACAGCACGCCGTGGGAAATCCGCTCCCGTACCGGCTGGGTGAGCGCCGAAGGCGACGAGATCCGCCTGCGGGGCGACGTCCAGGCGACCAGCACCGACTCGACCGGCCGTCCGATGCGCATGGACACCCAGCGCCTGAACGTCTTCCCCGATACGAAGCGTGCGACGTCGGACGTACAGGTCAGCCTCAAACAGCCCGGTTTTATACTGAACGGGCACAGCCTCGAAGCGAAACTGGACACCAAGCGCGTGTTCCTCAAGGACATCAAGGCCCGTTATGAACGCACTCCATAAGCTGGCGACGCTCGCCGTGGTCGCCCTGCTGCTGGCGCCCGGCGTGGCCGATTCGCGCTCGTCCGACCGCCGGCAGCCGATGGACATCGACGGCGGCAACGCCAATTACGCCCTCGGCGACAACGGCGTGATGGTGATCACCGGGGGCGTGCGGATCTCCCAGGGCACGCTGAAGATCGATGCCGCGCGTGCGGAGCTCACGATGCGTGGCGGCGATCCCTCGCGCGCGGTACTCACCGGCTCGCCCGTGCGGCTCAGCCAGCAGCTCGACAACGGCACGCCGATGAATGCCGTCGCGCAGCGCGTCGACTACGACCTCACCTCGGAGACCGTGGTGTTCACGGGCGGCGTGAGCATCACGCAGCCGCGCGGCTCCCTCACCGGTGGGCGCGTCGTCTACAACATGCGTACGGGCCAGGTGAACAGCGGCGGCGGCGCGGAAGGCGGCGGGCGCGTGAAAATGCGGATCCTGCCGCGCGGCACCACCGGCGGGTCGCCCTGATGCTGACCGCGCAGGGGCTGCGCAAGCGCTACCGCAACCGCGAGGTCGTACGCGACTTCGGGCTTTCGCTCGCCGCGGGCGAGGTGGTCGGCCTGCTCGGGCCGAACGGTGCGGGCAAGACCACGTGCTTCTACATGATCGTCGGGCTGGTGCCGGCCGATGCCGGCCAGATCGTGCTGGACGGCAAGGACATCACCGCCGCGCCCATGTACGCGCGCGCCAAGTTCGGCGTCGGCTACCTGCCGCAGGAACCGTCCGTGTTCCGCAAGCTCAGCGTCGCCGACAACATCCGGCTCGTGCTGGAGCTTCGCGAGGATCTCGACCGCAAGGGCCGCGAGCGCGAGCTCGCGAGCCTGATGGACGAGCTGCAGATCGGCCACGTCGCCGACCAGCTGGGCGCGAGCCTCTCCGGCGGCGAACGCCGCCGGGTGGAGATCGCCCGCGCGCTGGCCGCCAAGCCGCGCCTGATGCTGCTCGACGAGCCGTTCGCGGGCGTCGATCCCATCTCCGTCGGCGAGATCCAGCGCATCGTGCGCCACCTCACCGAGCGCGGGATCGGCGTGCTGATCACCGACCACAACGTGCGCGAGACGCTCGGAATCTGCGACCGCGCCTACATCCTCGCGGACGGGATGGTGCTCGCCCAGGGCACGCCGCAGGAGATCCTGGCCAATCCGGACGTGCGCCGCGTCTACCTCGGCGAAGCCTTCACCCTGTGACGCCCACGCCCCCGGCGCTCGCCGCCGCCGGCCGAGGGATGCCTTCGCGCTCGCACGCGGTCGCGCGACCCGTGTAACTTCGATGGCGATGAAGCCCCGCCTCCAGGCCGCCCTCGGCCAGCACCTCGTGATGACGCCGCAGCTGCAGCAGGCGATCCGCCTGCTGCAGCTCTCCGCCGTCGAGCTCGAGGCCGAGATGACCGAGGCGCTCGAGAGCAACCCGCTCCTCGAATGGGCGGAGGACGATGGCAGCGAGGCGGCCGCACCCGAGGCGGCTCCGGAGGCGCCGGACGCGACGAACGAGGAGCGCTGGGACGAGGCGGAACTCGACGGCTGGAACGAGCGGTCCGGGCCCGCGCCCGACGACGACGGCCATGCCGCCGAGCAGGTCGCCGACGAGGAGACACTGCACGACCACCTGCTCTGGCAGCTGCACCTGAGTCCTCTGTCGCCGCGCGACCGCACCATCGGCGCGGCGATCATCGAAGCGATCTCCGACGACGGCTATCTCCGCGAGCCGCTCGACGCCGTGGTCGCGTCGCTCGGCGCGCTCTCGCCGGACGAGGACGAGGTGCTCACCGTCCTCCACCAGATCCAGCACTTCGACCCGGTCGGCGTCGGCGCGCGCTCGGTGTCCGAATCCATGGCGATCCAGCTCGGCGCGCTCGATCCCGCGACCCCGGGCCGAGCGATCGCCTTGCGCATCGCGGATGGCTGGCTGGAGCGGCTCCCCCGCCTCGGTGCAGAGGGCTTGGCGGCCGAACTCGGCGAGCCCCTGCCGGAGGTCGAGGCCGCGGTCGGGCTGCTGCTCTCGCTCGATCCACGGCCCGGCGCGCAGCTCGGGACGGTGGCGGCGGACAGCTACGTCACCCCGGACGTCGTGATCTGGCGCCAGCGGGGCGAGTGGAAGGTCGCGCTCGCCGAGCACGGCCGTCCGCGCCTTCGCATCAACCGCAGCTACGAGTCCCTCGTCGGACGCGCGACCGGCACCGACGGCGCGTACCTGCGCAGCCAGCTGCAGGAAGCCCGCTGGCTGCTCAAGAACCTCGCAGCGCGCGGCGACACGCTCCTGCGCGTCACCCGCTGCCTGGTGCAGCGGCAGTGCGGCTTCCTCGAGTTCGGCGATGGAGCCCTGCGTCCGCTCACCCTGCGGGAGATCGCGGGCGAACTCGGGCTGCACGAGTCGACGATCTCGCGCGCGATCGCCCGCAAGTACGCGCGCACGCCGCGCGGCACGCTGCCGCTGCGCGCCTTCTTCGCGTCGGGCGTCGCCGACGGCAATGGCGAGGAGACCTCGAGTGCTGCGATCCAGGCCATGATCCGGCAGCTCATCGCCGCCGAGAATCCGCGCAAGCCGCTGTCGGACGCCCGCCTCGCGGAAACCTTGCGCACAGCCGGCGTGCCGGTCGCGCGGCGCACCGTGGCCAAGTACCGGGAAGCACTCGGAATCCCGTCCTCGCAGGACCGCGTCCGCATCGCCTGACGGGCCCGGACCGACCTTCGCGCCGTTCGCATCGGCGGCCGCGCCGTGCCATGCTGGTCGCGCCGAATCGGCGCCACGCGCTCACGACGGGAGGTGAACATGCGTATCGACATCCACGGCCAGCACATCGACGTCACTCCGGCACTCCGGGACTACGTCGCCACGCGTCTGGAACGGCTCGCGCGCCACTTCGACCAGCCGTTCGATGTCCGCGTGGTGCTGTCGGTGGACAAGCCGCGCCACCGCGCCGAAGCCACGCTCACGCCCGCGGGCCGCAGCCTGCATGCCGACGCCGACGGCGCCGACATGTACGCCGCGATCGACCTGCTCGCCGACAAGCTCGATCGCCTGATCCTGAAGCACAAGGAGAAGCTGGTCGACCACCACCGGGGCGAGAGCCTCGCGCGCAGCGGCGACCTCGCCTGATCCCCCCGTGCCCATCGCCCGCCTGCTCGACCGCGAGCGCGTCGCGCTCGTCGACGCGCCGCTCGACCACGCCGACGTGATCGCACGCGCGGCGGAGCTGCTCGCGCGGCCCGTCGGTGGCCACGGTCTCGCGGCCGGCGAACTCGCCGCGCGTCTCGCCGAACGCGAGCGCCTCGCGAGCACCGGCCTGGGGCATGGCGTCGCCATTCCCCATGGCCGGCTGGGTACGCTGGACCAGCCCCGCGCCGCGTTCTTGAGGCTCGCCACGCCCGTGGACTTCCAGGCCCCCGACGGCCGCCCCGTGGACCTCGTGTTCGCGATGGTCGTGCCCGAGCAGGCGGTGGCAGGGCACCTGGCCCACCTCGCCGAGATCGCGGAGCGCTTCTCCGACGCCGGCTTCCGGAACGCGCTGCGCGAGGCGGACGACGCGCGCGAACTCGCCACCCTGTTGCTGCGCGGGGAAGCGGCGTGAACGCACGGATCAGCGCGCAGGAGCTGTTCGACCAGCAGCTCGAGCGGCTCGGCCTGCGCTGGATCGCGGGGCGCCGGGGCTCGGGCCGCGTGCTGGAATCGGTGGAGACGGTCGCGCGCCGCCCGTCGCTCGCCGGCTACCTCAACATCATCTATCCCAACAAGGTGCAGATCCTCGGCACCGAGGAACTGGCCTGGCTCGATGCGCTCGACTCGCGCCTGCGCTGGGAGACGATCGAGAAGATCATCCAGTTCCGTCCGCTGGCGCTGGTCATCAGCAAGGGGCAGTCCTGCCCCGAGGACCTGCGCATCGCCGCCGAGGAGAGCGACACGGCGCTGTGGATCTCGCCGCGACGGGGCCACGAGCTGCTCAACCACCTGCAGTACCACCTCGCACGCAAGCTCGCGCCCCGCATCACGCTGCACGGCGTCTTCATGGAGATCTACTCGATCGGTGTGCTGATCACCGGCGAGAGCGGCGCGGGCAAGAGCGAGCTCGCGCTCGAGCTGGTGACGCGCGGCCATCGCCTGGTCGCCGACGACGCCCCCGAGTTCACGCAGATCGCGCCCGACGTGCTGGACGGCACCTGCCCCGACCTGCTGCAGGACCTGTTGGAAGTCCGCGGCCTCGGCGTGCTCAACGTGCGCCAGATGTTCGGCGACACCGCCGTCAAGCGGAACAAGTACCTGCGCCTGATCGTGCACCTCACCCAGCCGTCGCTGCACCCCGAGCCGGCCGGGCTCGAGCGCATCACCGGCGACCTCGGCGCACGGCGCGTCCTCGACCTCGACGTGCCGATGATCACCCTGCCCGTCATGCCGGGCCGCAACCTCGCCGTGCTCACCGAAGCCGCGACCCGCGCGCACATCCTGCGCGCCAAGGGCGTCGATCCGGCCGCGGCGTTCATGGCCCGTCACAGCCACTTCCTCGAGCGCGGCGACGCATGAACACCGTGGCACCCACGCTCGTCGTCGTCAGCGGCATGTCCGGCTCGGGCAAGTCCGTCGCGCTCAACACGCTCGAGGACCTGGGCTTCTACTGCGTCGACAACCTGCCCGCAGGCCTGCTTCCCGCGATCGTGCGCGACATCCGCGGCGCCGACGACGGCGGCCCGGCGAAGATCGCGGTGGGCATCGACGTGCGCAACCGCCACGAAGACCTGGACCGCGTGCCGGAATACCTCGCCGAGGTCGGCGCGATGGGCCTCGACCCGCACCTCGCCTTCTTCGACGCGAGCGACGCGGTGCTGCTGCGGCGCTATGCCGACACGCGCCGCCGCCATCCGCTGAGCCGTCTTGGCCTGTCGCTGCCGGACGCGATCTCGCTCGAGCGCCAGGTGGTGCGCCCGCTGCGACAACTCGCCGACTCGGTCGTCGACACCAGCGAGATGAACGTGCACCAGCTCCGGCGGCACGTCACCACCGCGCTGGGCCTGGGCAGCGAGGCCGGCATGTCGCTGCTGTTCGAGTCGTTCGCCTACCGCCACGGCGTGCCTGCCGACGCGGACTTCGTGTTCGACGGGCGCGCCCTGCCCAATCCGCACTGGATCCCGGCGCTGCGCCCCCTGTCCGGTCGGGATGCCGCCGTGCGCGAGTACCTCCTGGAGCAGCCCGACGTCGAGCAGTTCTACGGACAGGTCCGCGACTTCCTCGACACCTGGCTGCCACGCCTGCAGCGCGACAGCACGCGCAGCTACGCAACGGTGGCGATCGGCTGCTCCGGTGGCCGGCATCGATCGGTCTACCTCGCCGAGCGGCTCGCACAGCATGCGCGCGAGCAGGGCTGGCCCGAAGTCGCGGTGCACCACCGCGAACTGGACTGACGGCCGCTTCCGGGTAGTCACACCGCTCTGCTAACGTCGACGCATGGCCGTCGGCATCCTCCTCGTCACCCATGAAGGCATCGGCACCGCGTTGCTCGCGGTGGCGCGTCGCCTCATCGATCCGCTGCCGCTGCGCGTGGAGGTGCTCGAGGTGCCGTTCGATGCGGCGGCCGACGCCGTCCTGCCGCTCGCGAGCGCCGCCCTGCGACGCGCGGACGGCGGCGACGGCGTGCTGATGATGACCGACCTCTACGGCGCCAGCCCGAGCAACCTCGCCGCGCAGGCGGCCCGCCTCGGGACGCCGGTGCGGCGCATCTCGGCGGTGAACCTGCCGATGCTCCTGCGCGTCATGAACTACGCCGAGCTGGGCCTCGACGAACTCCCGGCCATCGCGGTCGCCGGGGGCCGCAACGGGGTCCTGCTCGACGATGCCTGATTCCGGACCGCCGCCATGATCGAACGCGAACTCGTCGTCTCCAACCGCCTGGGCCTGCATGCCCGCGCGACCGCCAAGCTCGTGCAGCTGCTCTCGCAGTTCCGCAGCGCCTGCACGCTCACGGCGAAAGGCCGCGAGGTCAACGCGAAGAGCATCATGGGCGTGATGCTGCTCGCCGCCGGACAGGGCACGCCGGTGAAGCTGCGCGTCGAGGGCGAGGACGAGCAGGCAGCGGCCGATGCCGTGGCCGCACTCTTCGAGCGCCGCTTCGACGAGGACAGCTGAGCGCATGCGGCAGACGCTCCATGGCCAGGCCGCGTCGCGCGGGATCGCGCTGGGCCGGGCACGCGTGCGGCTGCCGCATGCGCTCCAGATCGCCGAGCAGCGCATCCCCGAACCACAGGTGGAGACCGAGCTCGCGCAACTGCATGGCGCCATCGCGTCCGTGCGCGCCGAGCTCCACGGGCTGAGGGCGCAGCTGCACGGCGCACTGGCCGCCGAGGTCGGCGAGTTCCTCGACCTGCACAGCCTGCTCCTCGATGATCCGGAGCTGCTGCACGGGCTCGACGACCTCGTCCGGCGGCAGCAGTTCTCCGCCGACTACGCCCTGCGAGTGCAGCGGGATCGCCTGGCCGGCGTCTTCGAGGCGATGGACGATCCCTACTTCCGCAGCCGCGTGGAGGACATCGACCAGGTCATCGGCCGCATCCATGCCGCGCTGCACCGCCGCGACTGCGAGCTCCGCGGCTTCGCCGGCGAGGTGCTGGTCGCCGACAGCGTGGCACCCGCGGAGATGGCGCAGCTGCAGGCGCAGGGCGTCGTAGCGATCGTGACCACGGGCGGCAGCCCGCTCTCGCACAGCGCGATCCTCGCGCGCAGCCTGCACATCCCGCTGGTCGTGGACGCGCCCGACGCCCTCGAGCGCATCAACGACGGCGACGCGCTGATCGTCGACGGCGGCGACGGCCGCATCGTCGTCGAGCCCGGTGCCGAAGACCTGCGCCGCCACCGCGCCCGCGAGCGCGAGCATGCGCGTGAGCGCCGTGAACTCGCTCGCCTCCGCCGCGAGCCCACGCGCACGCGGGACGGCGTCGACATCCGCCTGTTCGCCAATGCCGAGTCGCGCGAGGACGTCGCGGAGGCGTATGCCCTCGGAGCCGCGGGCATCGGGCTGTACCGGACCGAGTTCCTGTTCCTGCAGCGCAAGGCGCTGCCCGACGAGGACGAGCAGTTCCGCACGTATCGCGACGTGGTGATGGGCATGAATGATCGCCCCGTCACCATCCGCACGCTGGACGTCGGCGCGGACAAGATGGACCGCACCGGCCTCGCCCTGCGCGACGAGCCCAATCCCGCGCTCGGCCTGCGGGGCGTACGGCTGTCGCTCGCGCGCCGGCCGCTGCTCGAGACGCAGCTGCGCGCGCTCCTGCGTGCGTCGGCCTACGGCCGCATCCGCCTGCTCGTACCGATGGTCACGTGCCGCGAGGAGATCATGCAGGTACGGGCGGAGGTGCGCCGGGTGACTGCGGAACTGCGCGCGCAGGGCCACGAGATCGCCGAGGACGTGCCCCTCGGGGTCATGATCGAGGTGCCCGCCGCGGCACTGGCCCTGCCCGCCTTCGTGCGCGACGTGGACTTCATCGCGCTCGGCACGAACGATCTCGTGCAGTACCTGCTGGCGACCGACCGCAACCACGAAGGCCTGGGCCGCCTGTACACGCCGATGCACCCGGCGGTCATCCGCGTGCTGCGCGACGTGATCCGCATCGCGCAGCGCGCGCGGCGCCCCGTGTCGGTCTGCGGCGAGATGGCCGCGGCTCCCGACTACGCGCCGCTCCTGCTCGCGCTCGGCCTGACCGACTTCTCCCTGCACCCCGGGACGATGCTCGAAGTGCGACGCCGCGTGCGCGCCTGCGACCTGTCCGCGCTGCAGGCCAAGGCCCCCGCCCTGCTGCGCGCCCGGGATCGCGAGGGGCTCGAGCGGTGGCTCGCGTCCGCCTGCTGATCCGGCGATCACGGACCCAGGCGCGGATCCGGATACCGCAGCGGGCTCGCGGCGGGGTGTGCAGCCGCCGCCGCTGCGGCGATAATGCGCGCATGAACCTCTGACGACGGTCGTGTATCGCGGCGCATGAGCCGGCGGATGCGACCCATCCATGCGGACCCCGGTCCGCCCACGCCGGAACGCGCGCATGGCCGAATCCGTCCGCCACGAGAAGACCGCGCGGCAGCTCAGGCTGCTGTCCGACGCGCTCGACAGCGGGCGCCTCGGGCCGGTGCGTCGCCTCGTCAACACGCTCTCGCCCGCCGAGATCGGCAACCTCCTCGAATCCCTCCCGCCGGCGAAGCGCACGGTGGTCTGGGGGCTGGTCGATGCCGAGGACGACGGCGAGGTGCTGGTGCACGTCGGCGACGAGGTGCGCGAGAGCCTGCTGGCGGAGATGGACCCGGACGAGATCGTCGCCGCGGTCGAGGACCTCGACATCGACGACCTGGCCGACCTCGTCGAGGACCTCCCCGACGCGGTGATCGAGCAGGTGCTGCTCTCGATGGACCGCGAGAACCGCGAGCGCCTCGAGCAGGTCCTGTCCTACCCGGAGGACACCGCGGGCCGCCTGATGAACCCCGACGTGGTGACGGTGCGCGCCGACACCTCGATCGAGGTCGTGCTGCGCTACCTGCGCCTGCGCGGCGAGCTGCCCGAGCACACCGACCACCTCTACGTGGTCAGCCGGCGCCACCAGTACCTCGGCCGCATCGCGCTGTCGGACCTGCTGACGCAGGAGCCGACGACGCCGATCAACCGCCTCATCGACGACGAGCAGCCGGCGATCTACGTCGGCGAGACCGCGGGCGAGGTCGCGCGGCAATTCTCCGACCGCGACTGGCTCAGCGCGCCCGTCGTCGACGAGAGCAACATCCTGCTGGGGCGCATCACCATCGACGACGTCGTCGACATCATCCGCGAGCAGGCCGAGCACCAGGCGCTCAGCGCCGCCGGCCTCGACGAGGACGAGGACCTCTTCAGCCCGGTCTGGCGCGCGATGCGGCGCCGGCTGATCTGGCTGTCGATCAATCTGGCCACCGCATTCCTCGCCGTCAGCGTGGTCAACCAGTTCGAGGACACGATCGAGAAGCTGGTCACGCTCGCCGTGCTCATGCCGATCGTCGCGGGCATGGGGGGCAATGCGGGAACGCAGGTGCTCGCCCTGATGGTGCGTGGCCTGGCGTTGGGACAGGTCAGTGCGTCGAACGTGCGCGTCCTGCTGTGGAAGGAGATGCGCGTGGCCCTGCTCAACGGGCTCGCGCTCGGCGGCGTGCTCGCGCTGATCGTGCTGCTGTGGTTCCGCGACGTCGGCCTGTCACTGGTCATCGCGGCCGCGCTCACGCTCAACCTCCTCTTCGCCGCGAGCGCGGGGGTGCTCGTGCCGATCACGATCCGGCGGATGGGCTTCGATCCTGCGCTCGCGAGCGGCATCTTCCTGACCACGGTCACCGACGTCATGGGCTTCTTCACTTTCCTCGGCCTCGCGACGCTCGTGCTGCTGCGCTGAGGCGAGGCGCCGAAAGGTGATGGCACGCACGCGGCGTGCTTGCCTCGGCGCGCGCGGCGGGCAATAGTCGTCACGGGGAGAATCGATGCTCAACGACCTGCTGCGCCGCCTGATGGGACGGCCGGAACGGCTCGCGCCTTCGCCCGACGCGGGCGGGCGTGAGCCGCGGCACGCCTCGCCATCCGTGAGCGATGTCGACTACACCCTCGACATCGCGTCCCTCGAACGCCTCTTCCTGACATGGGCGTTCGGCTTGTCCGACGATGATGCGGCCGCGGACGCCTCGGCGGCGGACGCCGCGTTCGCACACCTGCAGATGGTCGCCCAGCGCTTCGACGTGCGGCGCATGCCGCGGCTGCCCGCGCTGGTGCCGCAGCTGATGGCCGCGATGCGCCGCGACGACGCCGACGCCGGCGAGATCGCCGGCCTGCTCTCCCGCGACCCGACGCTCGCCGGCGACGTCATGCGCGTCGCATGCAGTGCGTACTACGCGCTGGCACAACCGCCGTCCGGCCTGCGCCAGGCGGTCCAGCGGATCGGGCACGACGGCCTGCGCCAGGTGGTGCTGGCCACGGTGATGCGCCCCATCCTGCGCGGCGACGCGGGCCTGCCCGGTCACGCGATGGCCAGCCGCCTCTGGTCGCAGGCCGAGGCGCGCGCGTGGCTCTGTGGCCGACTGGCGCCCGGCCTGGCCGATCCGGCCGAGGCCCAGCTCGCGGGCATCGTGGCCGGCACGGGCGTGGCGGCGCTCTCTCGGATGGTCCACCCCAGCATGCTCGCCGACGCCGCCGCGGACCCGTCATTCGCTGCTCGCTTCCTCGAGCTCGCCCGCCCCGTCTCGGTGCGCGCCGCCACGCACTGGCACATGCCCGCGACCGTGCTCGACGCTCTCGAGAATGCCGACTGCACGCCGCTGGGGCGCGTGCTCGCGGCCGGCGACCGGCTGGCGATGGGCTACCGGCTGATCGAGTCGGGCCGCCTCGCGGGCGACGCGTCATGGCCCACGGGCATCGCGAGCCACGATGCACCCGATCGACGCGCGGCGCTCTACGTCGCGATGAGTCATGAGGTCGAGCCCTTGGAACCGGAGCCCGCCGCGGCCTGAGGCCTTCTCAGCCGAGCAGCCGCTCCAGCACCGCCATCCGCACCGCGACGCCGTTGGCCACCTGGCGGAGGATGAGCGAGCGCGGGCCGTCCGCGACCTGGTCGGTGATCTCGACACCCCGGTTGATCGGGCCCGGGTGCAGCACCACCGCATCGGGCGCGGCCCGGTCGAGGCGCGCCGACGTGAGTCCGAAGTCGCGGTGGTAATCCTCGAGCGAGCCGATGACGCCCTCCTCCATCCGCTCGCGCTGCAGGCGGAGCATCATGACGGCATCCACGCCTTCGAGTGCGGCGTCGAGATCCTGCGTCACGCTGCAGCCATCGAGTGTCGCCGCGTCGGGCAGCAGCGCGGCGGGTCCGCACACGCGGATGTCGCCGGCGCCGAGGATGCGCAGCGCATGGAGATCGGAGCGCGCGACGCGCGAATGCTTCACGTCGCCGACGATCGCCACCTTGAGCCGGCCGAAGTCCTCGCCCTTCGCCTGTCGGAGTGTGAGCATGTCGAGCAGCCCCTGCGTCGGATGCGCGCTGCGGCCGTCGCCGGCGTTGAGCAATGCAGTGCCGGGTCGCGCGTCGGCTGCCAGAGCGGCGACCGCGCCGTCGTCGTGGTGGCGCACCACGAAGCCGCGCACGCCCATCGCCTCGAGGTTGCGCATCGTGTCGAGCGCGGTCTCGCCCTTGCGCGCGCTCGACGTCGAGACGTCGAAGTTCAGCACGTGCGCGCCGAGCCGCTGCGCGGCCAGTTGGAAGCTCATGCGCGTGCGCGTGGACGGCTCGAAGAACAACGTGCACACCGCGGTGCCCGCGAGCGTGCCCGCATCGCGCGGGGAATCGGCATGGGCCTGCGCGCGATCGAGCAGGTCGAGCAGTTGCCCGCGGGTCATGCCCTCGAGCGTGAGGAGGTGCTGCATGGACGGCTTATCCGGGAAGGGAGGTTTCGAGCGACGTCGCTTCCGCCGGCGCGGCGAGCCAGCGCTCGACGATGACGGCCGCGGCGAGCGCATCCAGGATCTGCGCGTCGCGCCGGCGGCGGGCGCCCTGCGCGCGCTCCGCGGCGAAACGCTGCGCGGCTTCGACCGAGCTCGAGCGCTCGTCGACGAACATCACGGGCAGCGCGAAGCGGCGCTGGAGCTCGACCGCGAACGCTCGCGCCCGGCGGCGGGCCGGCTGGTCGCCCCCGTCGAGCGTCAGCGGATCGCCGACCACGAAGGCATCGGGCCGCCACTCGCGACGCAGCCGATCGATCGCGGGCCAGTCCGGACCATTCGCATGCACGTCCACCACCGCGACCGGCCGCGCACCGCTGCCGAAGCAACTGCCGACGGCGACGCCGATCCTGCGCGCACCGACGTCGAAACCGAGGACGGTGGTCGCGCCGGGCATCTCAGGCGTGCCCCGCGTAGCCGGACAGCCGGGCGAAGTCGACGCCGATGCGGCCGGCGGCCGCCTCCCAGCGCCGTTCCAGCGGCGTGTCGAACAGCAGGTCGGGATCGGCCGGCGCGGTGAGCCAGCTGTTGTCGATGCTCAGCTCCTGCTCGAGCTGCCCCGCGCCCCAGCCGGCGCAGCCCAGTGCGACGACCGCATGCTCCGGGCCCTCGCCGTTGGCCATCGACTCGAGGATCTCGCGCGACGTGGTGAGCCACAGGTCGTCGCCGATGGCGAGCGTGGAATCCCATCGGGTCCCGCCGTCGTGGATGACGAATCCGCGCTCGCGATGCACCGGCCCGCCGTTGAGGACGATCTGCGAACGCAGGACGTCGCTGCCGCCCTTGAGCCCCATCTGCTCCAGAACCTCGCCCACCGTGTACTCGGAGGGCCGGTTCATCACGATGCCGAGCGCGCCGTCCTCGTCGTGCTGGCAGATCAGCGCGATGCTCTTCGCGAAGCTCGGCTCGTCCAGCGAGGGCAGCGCGATGAGCAGCTGGTTGGCGAGCGGCGTCGGGCTGTCGGGCAGTGACATGGGGGCATTCTAGCCCGGCCGGGAGCCCGGTCCGGAAGCCCCGTCACATGGGCGCCGAGACGACGAGGGCGCCCGTCGGGCGCCCTCGCGGACTGCGTCGGAAGACGGTCAGCGGATGTCGGCGACGCCGACGCCGTCCAGGCCCGCGGCGAGCGTGCGCGCGTCGCCGCCCTGGGCGAGCTTGATCCGCAGGCGCACCTCGTTCTGCGAGTCGGCGTAGCGCAGGGCGTCCTCGTAGGAGATCTCGCCCGCCTGATAGAGCTCGAACAGCGACTGGTCGAACGTTCGCATGCCCAGGTTGGTCGAGTCCTTCATGACCTCCTTGAGCTTGTGGATCTCGCCGTCGCGGATGTAGTCCTGCACGAGCGGCGTGCCAAGCAGGATCTCCATCGCGACGCGGCGACCCTTGCCGTCCGGCGTCGGGATCAGCTGCTGCGCGACCACGCCCTTGAGGTTGAGCGAGAGGTCCATCAGCAGCTGGCCGCGGCGGTCCTCCGGGAAGAAGTTGATGATGCGGTCCATCGCCTGGTTGGCGTTGTTCGCATGCAGCGTGCAGAGCACCAGGTGGCCGGTCTCGGCGAAGGCGATCGCGTGGTCCATGCCCTCGCGCGTGCGCACCTCGCCGATCATGATCACGTCCGGCGCCTGGCGCAGGGTGTTCTTGAGCGCGGCTTCCCAGCTGTCGCTGTCGATGCCGACCTCGCGCTGGGTGATGATGCAGCCCTCGTGCTTGTGCACGAACTCGATCGGGTCCTCGATCGTGATGATGTGGCCGCTGGAGTTCTTGTTGCGGTAGCCGATCATCGCCGCGAGCGACGTCGACTTGCCGGTGCCCGTAGCGCCCACGAACATGATGATGCCGCGCTTGGTCATCGCGAGCGTCTTGATGATCGCCGGCAACTGCAGCTCGTCGACCGTCGGGATGCGGCTCTCGATGCGGCGCAGGACCATGCCCACCTGGTTGCGCTGGTAGAAGCAGCTCACGCGGAAACGGCCGACGTTCGCCACGCCGATCGCGAAGTTGCACTCGTGCGTCTTCTCGAACTCCTCGCGCTGCTGCGGGTTCATGACCGAGAGCACGAGGTCGCGGCTCTGCTGCGGGGTCAGCGGGTTCTGCGTGATCGGCGCAATCTTGCCGTGGACCTTGATCGACGGCGCCATGCCGGCGGTGATGAAGAGATCCGACGCCTTCTGCTGGGCCATCAGCTTGAGGAACGACGTGAAGTCGATCGCGCCGATGCTCGACTGCGGAGCGGCGGTGGGATTGGTGGGCATGTTCATCGGCTGATCTCCGCGGTGCTGCATCGGGCGCATCCTGCGCCGGGGCGCCACCGCGTTGCGTGCCCGGGACGCGCGCGGTGGCCGGCGCGCCCCGTACCGCCCTCGCGGGCGGCCGCGCCGATCACTCGAACAGGCGCTTGTCCTTGGCGTATTCCCGTGCCTGCTGGCGCAGGATCAGGCCGCGCTTGACGAGATCCTGCAGGTGCTGGTCGAGGGTCATCATGCCCTGCTGCTGACCGGTCTGGATCGCCGAATACATCTGCGCGACCTTGTCCTCGCGGATCAGGTTACGGATCGCCGGCGTTCCGACCATGATCTCCCACGCCGCGGTACGACCGCCGCCGACCTTCTTCAGCAGCGCCTGCGAGATCACCGCGCGCAGCGATTCGGACAGCATCGAGCGCACCATCGGCTTCTCGCCGGCCGGGAACACGTCGATGATGCGGTCGATGGTCTTGGCGGCCGAGCTCGTGTGCAGCGTGCCGAACACGAGGTGGCCGGTCTCCGCGGCGGTGAGCGCCAGGCGGATCGTCTCGAGGTCGCGGAGCTCGCCGACGAGGATGTAGTCGGGGTCCTCGCGGAGCGCCGAGCGCAGGGCCTCGTTGAAGCCGTGCGTGTCGCGGTGCACCTCGCGCTGGTTGATCAGGCACTTCTGCGAGGTGTGCACGAACTCGATCGGGTCTTCCACCGAGAGGATGTGCGCGTACTCGTTCTTGTTGATGTGGTCGAGCATCGCGGCGAGCGTGGTCGACTTGCCCGAGCCCGTCGGGCCGGTCACCAGGATCAGGCCCTGCGGCTGGTTGATCAGCTCGCGGAAGATCGGCGGCGTGCCGAGGTCCTCGAGCGTGAGCACCTCCGACGGAATCGTACGGAACACCGCCGCGGCGCCGCGGTTCTGGTTGAAGGCGTTGACACGGAAGCGCGCGAGGCCGGGAATCTCGAACGAGAAGTCGACCTCGAGGAATTCCTCGTAGTCGCGGCGCTGCTTGTCCGACATGATGTCGTAGACCAGCGCGTGCACCTGCTTGTGCTCGAGCGCCGGGATGTTGATGCGGCGCACGTCGCCGTCCACCCGGATCATCGGCGGCAGGCCGGCCGAGAGATGGAGGTCGGACGCTTTGTTCTTGACCGAGAACGCCAACAGCTCGGCGATATCCATGCATGTCCCCTGCACCGCGCGCGGTGCGAATTTCCGCGTTCGATCCGCGGCGGCTGGCCGTCGCGGACCCCCTCGGGCGAGTATAGCCCCCGCTCCGGCCGGGTCGTCCCGGCCGGAAACCGCTCCGGACCGAGGCTCCCGCCGTGCTCGCCGACAACCTGCGTGAGGTTTCCGAAGGCCTTTATAGCGCGGCCGCCGCGGGCGGTCGTGCGTCGCCGGTGCTGGTGGCCGTTTCGAAATTCCAACCTGCGGGTGCGATCACGGAACTCGCGGCCGCCGGGCAGCGGCATTTCGGCGAGAACTACGTGCAGGAGGCGGCGCGCAAGCGGCCGGAAGTCGATGCCGCGGGCGGCGGCGGCGCCGTCTGGCACCTGATCGGGCACCTGCAGTCGAACAAGGCACGCGAGGCCGCCGCGCTGTTCGACTGGGTACAGACCGTCGACCGGCCGTCGCTCGCCACCGCGCTCGCGCGCCACCGCCCGCCCGAGCAGGGGCCGCTCGACGTGCTGGTCCAGGTGAACGTCGACGGCGAACCCGGCAAGCACGGGTGCCCGCCCGACGCGGTGCCCGCCCTCGCCGCGGCGATCGCCGCCGAGCCGATGCTGCGCCTGCGGGGCCTGATGATCATCCCGACGCCGCACCCCGATCCCGAGGACCGTCGCCCGGCGTTCCGGGCCGCCCGGACGCTGTTCGATGCGCTGCGTGGCGTACATGCCACCGTCGACACGCTGTCGATGGGCATGAGCGACGACTGGCGCGTGGCGCTCGGGGAAGGCGCGACGATGGTGCGCATCGGCACCGCGCTGTTCGGCGCCCGGCCGCCGCGCGCGTCGTGACGTCGCCGCACCACCCGTTGCGCGCGACGCTGCGCTGGTTCCGCGGGGCCGTCGTTCTCGGCGGCCTTGGGCTCGTGCTCCTGCTCGGCGCCATCGCACTCGCGGGGGCGCGCTACAGCGAATGCGGCCCGAGCCGGTTCGACGCGCTGGACGCGCACTGCCGGGCCGGTGTCTACGTGCTCGCCGCCGCGTACGGGCTGCTCGCCACCGCGCTGGTGCTCGGGGCAGTGAGCCTGAGCCTCCTGTGGCGCGTGCGGCGGCGCCTCCGCGAGGCGCGTCGATCCGGAACCCGAGACGCATCGTGACGGCTCTCGCTATGCTCGCCGCGTCGATCCAGGAGGCCCCATGACGCAGCCCGATGCCCGCACCGGCCCGATCGCCTTCATCGGCGGCGGCAACATGGCGCGCAGCCTGATCGGCGGGCTCATCGCGCGTGGCCACCGGCCGGATGCGATCCGCGTCGCCGAGCCTGTTCCCGCCCTGCGTGAGGCGCTTGCCGCCGATTTCGGTGTGTCCGTGTTCGAGGAAGCGACCGGCGCGGTCGACGGCGCATCGGTCTGGCTGCTCGCGGTCAAGCCGCAGGTGATGCGCGCGGTCTGCGACCAACTGCGCGAGGTCGCACTCGCGGGCGCACCCCTCGTGGTCTCGATCGCCGCCGGCATCACCAGCGCGCAGCTCGATCGCTGGCTCGGCGGTGGCCGGGCCGTCGTTCGCGCCATGCCCAATACGCCTTCGCTGCTGGGCCAGGGCGTCACCGGCCTGTACGCGCGCGAGGGCGTCAGCGGACCCCAGCGCGACCAGGCCGCGGCACTGCTCGAGGCCGGCGGTCCGACCGTATGGATCGCCGACGAGCGCCTGATGGACGCCGTCACGGCCGTGTCCGGCAGCGGACCGGCGTATGTCTTCCTGCTCGCCGAGGCGATGCAGGCCGCCGCGCGACGGCAGGGCCTGCCGGACGATGCCGCCTCGCTGCTCGTGCGCCAGACGATCGCCGGCGCGGCTGCGATGCTCGTCCAGGCCGGCGAGCCCGCCGACGTGCTGCGCGCCCGCGTGACCTCGCCCGGGGGCACCACGCAGGCGGCGATCGAGACGTTCCAGGCGGGCGGGTTCGAGGCGCTGGTCGACCGTGCGATCGACGCGGCGACCGAGCGCGGCCGCCAGCTCTCCGCCGCCAACGACTGAGGCCCGCATGCGCATTCCACGTCTCGCCCCGATCGTGCTCCTCGCCGCGTTGTCCGCGGGCTGCGGGGGTTCCGCGCCCCCTGCCGCGGCCGTGCCCGCGTCCTCGATGCAGGAGGCCGTCGCGCGCAGCGGCGACGTCACGGTCCGTGCGAGCGTCATGCCGACGGCGATGCTCGACGCGCAGATCGCCGCCCGCTACGGGATCACGCGGTCGGACACCACCGCGATGCTGCTCGTGAGCCTGCGCCGGGGCCCCGAAGGCCAGGAGGCGTCGTTGCCGGCGCAGGTGCTCGTGAAGGCGAGCGACCTGCGCGGCCGCGCGCAGCTGGTCGAGATGCGGGAGCTCCGCAGCGAGGGCGGCCTGCTCGACTACGTGGGCACGCTCGAGATCGACCCGCCCGACACGATCCGCTTCGACGTGCAGGCCACGCGCGAGAACGGCGCGGTGTCGACGATGCAGTTCACGCGGGAATTCCACCCGCGCTGAGCGCCTTCAGCGGCCCCGTGCCGCCCAGGCGTGCACGATGCGCGCGATCTCGCCCACACCGTCGGTGAGCGCGGCGGGGCCCGGCTGCAGGATCAGCGGCGACTTGATCTCGTGGAGCTCACCATCGCGCACGGCGGGCACCCCCTCCCAGCCGGGACGCGCGGCCACGCGCTCGGGACGGAATCGCTTTCCACACCACGAGCCGATGATGATGTCCGGCGCGGCCGCGGTGATTTCCCGGTCGTCGGCGATGATGCGGTTCTTCGCCAGCGGCTCGATCGCGCGCGCGGGCAGCAGGTCGATGCCGCCGGCGATCTCGATCAGTTCCGCCACCCAGCGGATGCCGGTGATGATCGGCTCGTCCCACTCCTCGAAATAGACCTTGGGCCGCGCGTCGAGCTCGGCGGCGCGTGCGCGGTGGGCGTCGAGCCCGCGGGCGAGCTCGTCGGCATAGGCACGTGCCCGTTCCGCGGCGCCGACGAGCGCACCGAGGCGGCGGACGTAGTCGAGGATCCCGTCCACGCTGCGGTGGTTGCTGATCCACACCTCGATGCCGCGCCGGATCAGCTCGGCGGCGATGTCGGCCTGGATGTCCGAGAAGCCGATGACCAGGTCCGGCCGGAGCGCGAGGATCTCGTCGGTCTTCGCGCTGGTGAAGGCGCTGACCTTCGGCTTCTCCTTGCGCGCGCGGGGCGGGCGCACCGTGAAGCCGCTGATGCCGACGATGCGGTGGTCCTCACCGAGGGCGTAGAGCGTCTCGGTGGGTTCCTCGGTCAGGCAGACGATGCGCCGAGGACCCGTCATGCGATCGCCTCGTCGATGCAGCCGACGCGCGCCATGCGCACCCCGGGGGTCACGGATAGAGCATCCGCTTGCTCCAGTCCCCGGCCGCGTCGATTTCGTAGATCCAGCGCTCGTGGAGGCGGAACTGCGCGCCGAACCAGTACTCGATGCGCGCCGGCACCACGCGCAGGCCGGTCCAACGCGGGGGGCGGGGAATCTCGCGGCCCGCGAACTCGCGCTCGACCTGCTGCAGGCGCGCCTCGAACGTCTCGACCGACTCCAGCGTCTCCGACTGCTTGGATGCCCATGCCCCCACCTGGCTCACCCGCGGGCGCGTGGCGAAATAGGCATCGGCCTCAGCATCGCCGACGATCTCGACGGCGCCCTCGATGCGCACCTGCACGCCGTGTCCGATGCGCGGCCAGTGGAACAGCAGCGAGGCATGCGGATTGGCCTGCAGCTCGCGGCCCTTCCGGCCGTCGAGGTGCGTGTAGAAGACGAAGCCGCGGGCGTCGTGCGCCTTGAGCAGCACCATGCGCACCGACGGGCGCGCGTCGAGGCCCGCGGTCGCCACGGCCATCGCGGTGGGGTCGGGCTCGCCCGCCTCGCCCGCCTGGGCGAAGAGGCGGTCGAACGTGGCGAGGGCTTCGTCGAGCAGGGGCGGCGTGTGCATCGCGGTATTGTGTCCATATGTCCATGCTCCTGCACGCGAATGCGGCGACCGCCCGGCCGCTGGTGATGGTGGGCCCGACCGGTGCGGGCAAGTCGACCGTCGCCGCGGAAGTCGCGCGCCGGCTGGGGCGCCGTTTCGTCGATCTCGACACCGTGATCGAAACCGCCGCGGGCCGAACGATCGCCGACGTCTTCGCGGCCGACGGCGAGGCGGCGTTCCGACGGCTCGAATCGGCCGCGCTGCACGAGGCGCTCGCGGCGCCCGGCGGGGTGGTCGCCACGGGGGCCGGTGCGATCCTCGACGCGGCCAACCGCGAAGCACTGCGCGCGCGGTCGAACGTAGTCCATCTGGACGCGTCCGTGGAGGTCCAGCTTTCGCGGCTCGCGTCGACCACCGATCGTCCGCTGCTGGCGGGTGATCGCGCATCGACGCTCGAGGCGATGGCGACACGACGCGGTCCGCTGTACGCCGAGGTGGCCGACGCGCGCATCGACGCAGGGCGCCGGGTGGACGAGGTCGTCGACATGGTGATGGGCACCCTGCCCCTTCTCGAAGCGGGCGCGGCGACCCCGGCGCCGCTGCGGCTGGACGTGGACAGTCCGCGCGGTCCATATCCGATCCACGTCGGGGCCGGGCTGCTGCGGGACGGCACGGCGCTCGCCACCGCGATCGGTGGTCGGCACGTGCTGGTCGTGAGCGATCGCAACGTCGCGGCACTGCACCTGCCGGTGGTCGAGGCCGCGCTGCGGCGCCGGTTGCCGGACGCGCGCATCGCGGTGCACGTGATTCCGCCCGGCGAGCACGAGAAGACGCTCGACCGCTGGCGCGAGGTCATCGACGCGCTCGCGACGCTCGGCGCCACGCGCGACGCCACCGTCGTGGCGCTGGGCGGAGGCGTGGTGGGCGATCTCGCGGGGTATGCCGCGGCGAGCTGGATGCGCGGCGTCGACGTCGTGCAGGTGCCGACGACGCTGCTCGCGATGGTGGATTCGTCCGTTGGCGGCAAGACGGCCGTCGACCTGCCGGCCGGCAAGAACCTCGTCGGCGCGTTCCATCCGCCGTCGGCGGTGATCGCCGACATGCATGCGCTGCGCACCCTGCCCGCGCGCGAACTCCGCGCCGGCCTGGCGGAAGTCGTGAAATACGGCGCGATCTTCGACGCCGACTTCCTCGGCTGGCTCGAGACGCAGGGCGATGCACTGCTCGCTGGCGAGGAAGGCGCGCTCGGCCAGGCCGTGCTGCGCTCCTGCCGCTACAAGGCGGACGTGGTCGCACGCGATCCGGTCGAGCGCGGGGAGCGCGCGCTGCTCAACTTCGGGCATACCTTCGGCCATGCGATCGAGACCGAGCAGGGCTATGCCGGTGCGGCCGACGGACTGGTGCACGGGGAGGCGGTCGCGGTCGGCATGGTGCTCGCGGCGCGCCTGTCGGCACATCTGGGCCGTGCCCCGGACGACGACGCGCGTCGCCTGGAGCGCCTGCTGGTGCGCCTGGGCCTGCCGGTGTCGGTGCCGGCCGGACTCGCGCCGGAGCGGCTGCTCGCACGGATGCGTCTCGACAAGAAGGCGGACGCTGCCGGGCTGCGTTTCATCCTCTGGGACGGCGCAGGCCGGGGTCGCATCGTGCGCGATGTGCCCGAGGACGCGGTGCTCGCTGTCCTGGCGGCCGGCTGACGTCGCGGGCACTCGGGCGACGGCGTCGACGGGCTCCTGCACGTACCGCGCGGCCTCGGATCGGCGAGCCGCCGGGTCGGCCAGCCGAATTCCGACGCGGCGCAGCTACAATTCCCGCGATGCGCCTGCTCCTGCAACAACGGCCCGAAGGCCGCGAGGCCCCGCGCTTCGTCCAGCTTATGCTCCAGCCCGACCTGCTAGGCGGCTGGACGCTCGTGCGCGAGACCGGCCAGATCGGCGGCAAGAGTACCGTGCGCCGTGAGCAGTACCTGGACCAGTCCGAAGCCTTCGCGGCGCTCGAGAGCGCGCGCGATGCGCAGCTCAAGCGCGGCTTCCAGTTGATGTTCGCCGAAGGCGCCTCGCCACGGTGACCCCCGGACACGCGCCGGCACGCCTGCGCCGTACGGCGGCGTGACGGCCCGTTCCGGGGCCGGCTGCGGGGCCGCCGCCCGGATGACGGACAATCGCACCCCGCCGTCCCTCACCGCGCCCGCTTGAAGGGCGCCCAGACCCGACCCATGACCCCGACCCTGCAGAACGACCGCTTCCTCCGCGCACTGCGCCGCCAGCCCGTGGACCGCACGCCCGTCTGGCTCATGCGCCAGGCCGGCCGGTACCTGCCGGAGTACCGGGCCACGCGGAAGCGTGCGGGCAGTTTCCTCGCGATGGCGAAGAACCCCGAGGTCGCCTGCGAGGTGACGCTGCAGCCGCTCGATCGCTACGCGCTCGACGCGGCGATCCTGTTCTCGGACATCCTCACCGTCCCCGACGCGATGGGGCTGGGGCTGTACTTCGTCGAGGGCGAAGGCCCGAAGTTCGAACGTCCGGTGCGCAGCGCGGCCGACATCGCGAAGCTCGCGGTGCCCGACGTGGCCACCGACCTCGGCTACGTGACCGACGCGGTCGCCCTGATCCGCCGCGAGCTCGGCGGCCGCGTGCCCCTGATCGGCTTCTCCGGCAGCCCGTGGACGCTCGCCTGCTACATGGTCGAGGGGGGCGGCAGCAAGGACTTCGCGCGCGTCAAGGCGCTCGCACTCAACGATCCGCAGGCGATGCACCGCCTGCTCGAGGTCACCACCGACGCCGTCATCGCCTACCTCGACGCGCAGCGCCGCGCCGGCGCGCAGGCGCTGCAGGTCTTCGACACGTGGGGCGGCGTGCTGTCGCCGGCCATGTACCGCGAATTCTCGCTCCGGTACATGGCGCGCGTCGCGGCCGAGCTGCCGCGGGGGGAAGGCGACGATGCCGCGCCGCTGATCCTGTTCGGCAAGGGCAACGGCGCGTATGTCGAGGAGCTGGCCGCGACCGGCGCCGAGGGTGTCGGCGTGGACTGGACGATCGACCTCGGCGACGCCGCGCGCCGGACGGGCGGTCGCGTCGCGCTGCAGGGCAACCTCGACCCGGTGACGCTCTACGCCGCACCCGAGGCCATCCGCCGCGAGGTCGGCCGCGCGCTCGACGCCTACCGCGACGGCAACGGCGGCTCACGCGAGGGCCACGTCTTCAACCTGGGCCATGGCATGTCGCCCGACATGAGCCCGGACCACGTCGCGGCGCTCGTCGCCGCGGTGCACGAGCTCAGCGCGCGCTGACGCCGCCTGCGGGGCGGATCGCGCGCGCGCCGCTCAGGCGCTGCCCCGCGCGCGCAGCACGGCCTCGATGGCCTCGGCCAGCATCGCGCCGGTGACGGGCTTGCGCACGAACCGGTCGAAGCCGGCCGCATAGGCGCGGGGCTCGGATTCGGCGTCGGCGCGGGCGGTGACGGCCACCAGCGGCGCCGCGCAGCCACGCAGGCGCAACTGGCGCGCCAGCGCGAAGCCGTCCATGCCGGGCAGGTCGAGGTCGAGCAGCCCGATGTCGAACGGCCGCAGCTGGGCCTCGGTGAGCGCGGCCAGCCCGTGCGCCGCATGGCGCACGTCGTGGCCCTGCGCGCGCAGCAGGCCGACGATCACTTCCGCGACCGTCGCATCGTCCTCGACGAGCAGGATCGAGCGCGTCCGCGCGGATCGCGCAGCGGGCGCGGGCGCTGACGTCGCCGATGCGGCCAGCGGGGCGGCCGGAAGCGGCACATCGACCTCGAAGCGCGTCCCGACCCCCGGCGTGCTGTCGACCGCGATGCGGCCGCCCATCGCCTCCACCAGCTCGTGGCTGATGGCCAGCCCGAGGCCGCTGCCTCCGTGACGCGCGGCGGTGCGCGCGCCCTCCCCCTGCTCGAAGCGCTGGAACAGCCGTGCGCGCTGCTCGGGCGAGAGCCCGGGCCCCGTGTCCTGGACGACGAATCGCACGTGTCCGTCGTTGCGCCGCACATGGAGCGAGACGTGGCCCTGTTCGGTGAACTTGAGCGCGTTGTTGAGCAGGTTGAGCAGCACCTGCTTCAGGCGGCTCGCGTCGCCGCGCACGCCGGCCGGGATGTCGGGGCCGAGGTCGAGCTCGAAGCGCAGCCCACGGCGCTCCGCCAGCGGGCCGGCCATCGCCGCGAGGTCGGCGAGCAGCGCGCGCAGGTCGAAGGGCTCGTCCACGAGCTCCATACGGCCGGACTCGATGCGTGACAGGTCGAGGGCGTCGTTGAGCAGGCGCAGCAGGTGTTCGCCGGCGCTGCGGATCGCCGCCACGTGGCCGCGTTGGCGCGCGTCCAGCGGCGTATCGAGCAGCAGCTCGCTCATGCCGAGCACGCCGGTCATCGGGGTGCGCACCTCGTGGCCGAAGGTGGCGAGGAAGCGCGTCTTCGCCTCGGACGCATCCTGCGCGAGACGACGTTCGCGCTCGGCCTGTTCCCAGGCATGGCGCCTGCGCAGGCGTTCGCGGTACGCCACCGCGGCCGCCGCCAGCGCCGCGAACGCGGCGAGCGCGAACCCGGCGATCGCCCACCACGTGCGCCACCAGGGCGGGCGGACGCGGAAGCGCAGCTCCTGCGGGGCCGCCCAGACATTGTCGGCGGTGCGCGCGGTGACCTGCAGGCGCCACTCGCCCGCCGGCAGCTGCGAGAAGATCCGTTCGCCCTGCGCGCCCACGTCGACCCATCCGCGGTCGTAGCCCAGCAGGCGCATGCGATACGCGTGCGCGGCGGGATCGCTGAAGGCGAGGATGCGGGCACGCACGCGCAGGTCGCGATCCTGCGGTCCGATCGCGAAGGCGCGGCGGGCGTCGATCGGCACCCGCACGCCGTCGCGCAGCACGTCGACGGTCTCGAGCACGACCTCCGGCGCTTCCTCGCGCGGACGGACCACGTTCGGATCGAACAGCACCAGCCCTTCCGGCGTGCCGGCGAGGATGCGGCCGTCGGAGGGTCGCGCGACCGGCGGGTCCGCGAACTCCTGGCTCGGCAGGCCGTCGCGCACGCCGTAGACACGGCTGCTGCGCAGGCGCGGGTCGACACGGACCAGGCCGCGCACACTGGTGATCCAGACGATGCCGCGATCGTCGACAGTCAGTCCGCTCGGCGCGAGCCTCGGGAAGCCGATGTCGGCACCGAGGCGCTCGCGCAGCACCGGACGGCCCAGGCGCAGGTCGTATTCCTCCACCGCGCCGAAGCGCGCGAGCCACAGCCCGCCCCGCGCCCCCGACGCGATGCCGTACGCCGGACCGGGCGCGATGCCGGCGACGGGCACGAGCGGCTCGCCGGGCGCGCGCGCCGACCGAAGGCCGTCGCTCGTCGCGATCCACATGCCGCCGTCGCGCGACGGCGCGATGTCGTGCACGGTGGTCGAACGCGCCAGCCCGCGCCCGTCGCCGCGGCCATACCGCGCGAGCACGCGGCCTTCCTCGTCGCGCACCTGGATGCCGTACTCGCCCGCGATCCAGATCGAACCGTCGGCCGACTGCGCGAGCCGCGAGGCATCGCCGGGCAAGGCGCCGTTGTGCTGGCCCGACCACCAGCGCCGCACCTCGCCCGTGCGCGGATCGATGCGCGCGAGCCCCTCGACGAAGGTGACCCAGACGATCCCGGCGCGATCCTCGAGCGCGGCATGCAGGATGAAGCCGTCGCCGACGTTCCGGACGACGTGCTCGACCGCGCCGGACTCGCTGTCCAGGCGATCCAGCACCCCGCCGCTGCCGGCGAGCCAGACCGTGCCGTCGCGCGAGGGCGCGATGCCGCGCACCTGCGCGTTCGCGAGGGAGGCCGGGTCGTCCAGCCGACGCGCCAGCACCGAGAACTGCCGCCAGCGTGGAGGCAGGTACCACAGGCCGCTCGAGTTGCTCGCGAACCAGATGCCGCCTTCACGATCCTCGTGCGCATCGACCCACGAGGGCCGCACCAGTCCCTGCGCGAGTTCGCTGTACAGCGGGACGGTGGCGACGCCATCCTCGCTGTCGATGCCGAGGCCTTCGGGGATGTCGAACCAGTAGCTGCCCGCCCGGTCGCGCAGCAGCACGTGCAGCACCGATCGCCCGGTATGCGCCCACGGCGCCGCGGAGATCTCGCCGCCCGGCCGGCGGGCCGCCACGCCGCGCGGCGTGCCGATCCACAGCGTGCCGTCGCGCTCGAAGCTCAGGCCATTGGTGAGGACCGACGGCACCGATGCTTCCGGCACGCGCTCGAAGCCACCGCCGGCGTGGCGCGCGACGCCACCGCCGGTTCCCACCCACAACGCCCCGTCGGGTCCCACTTCGAGCTGGCGTATTCCCGCGTCCGGCAGGCTGCGGACGTCGCCCGGCACCGGCATGTAGCGCTGCACCCGCCCGTCCGCGAGGCGGTGCAGGCCCGCGTCGGCGGTCCCGAACCACAGGGCGCCGTCGGGCGTGGACGCGATCGACCAGATCTCGTTGCTGCCGACGCCCGCGGTGCGCCGATCGCGCCAGGTGAGGCGCTGGCGGGCCTCGTCGAGCATGCCCAGCCCCGCCGTGCGGGTGCCGATCCACACCCGGTCCCGTGCATCGACGTGCACCGTCCAGACGAAGTTGTCGCGCAGCCCCTGCTCGGCGCGCCAGACGCGGAAGTCGACGCCGTCGAAGCGCGCCAGTCCGTCGCTCGTCGCGATCCACAGGTAGCCGCGGCGGTCCTGCGCGATGGCATTGATGCGGTTCGACGGCAGGCCGTCGGCCACGGTGAACTGCCGCGGCCGCGGGGTCTCCGGCAGGCCGGCGGACGCGACCTGCGCGAAGGCGAAGAGGGCGACGAGCGCCGTGGCGATGAGTAGACGCATCCAGCAAAGATCCCCGAGCGGCCACCGATGGCCCGCTCCCCCGCGCGTAGGCTCGGGCATCGCCCGGCGTCGGGCAATAGCGGCGACCGCCGCAACGACCCGTTGCGCCCCGTTACGCGGGCCCCTGCCCGGCCGTGCCTAGAATCGCCCCGATACCCGGAGGCCCCATGCCGCTGCGTCCGATCCCCATCGCCCTGTTCGCCGGTCTCCTGATGGGCGCCGTCGCCGCGCGCGCCGACGAGCCGGTCGATTTCGCCGTGGACCCGGTGCACACCCGAGTGCTGCTCGCGGTCGACCACGCCGGCTTCTCGCGCGCGCTCGGCACCGTCTCGGGCACCACGGGCCGCGTGCGCTTCGCCGAGGGCTGGGAGGGCGCGGAGGTCGACGTGGTGGTGCCGCTGCGCGCCCTCGACTTCGGCGACGCGACGTGGAACGACGCCGTGCGCGGCCTGCTCGCGACCGGACGCCATCCGCACGCGCGCTTCGTCTCGACGCGGGTCACGCCGCGCGATGCACGCTCCGCCGAAGTCTGCGGCGACCTCACCCTGGCCGGCACTACGCGTCCCCTGTGCATGGACGTCACCTTCAACGCGCTCAAGCGCCACCCGATGCCGCCATTCCGCCGCACGGTCGGCTTTTCGGCCACCGCGCGCCTGGACCGGACCGGGTTCGGCCTCGACCGCTGGGCGTCGATGGTCGGCCGCGACGTCGAGCTGCGCATCGAGCTCGAAGCCTCGCGCGGGATCGGCGCACCCTCACCCACGCCCGCGACGTCCGATACGGAGACGCCCCGCCCATGAACACGTCGATGCTGCCGCCCGAGCGCTGGGGCGCCGTCAGCCAGCTCTTCCACTGGATCAGCGTCGTGCTGCTCGTGGCGATCGCCGCGATCGGGCTGACGATGGAGGACCTGCCGAACTCGCCGGACAAGATCCGCGTGTACGCCCTGCACAAGTCGCTGGGCCTCACGCTGCTCGGGATCGTGGTGCTGCGGCTGCTGTGGCGCTGGACGCGCCTGGTGCCGGCCGACGTGCCGGGGCTGTCGATCTGGGTGCGCCGCGCGGCGGCCGCGGTGCACTGGGGCCTGTACGCGATGATGCTGGCGATGCCACTGACCGGCTGGATCCTCAATTCGGCCGAGGGCTTTCCGCTGCAGTGGTTCAAGCTCGTCAACCTGCCGGCGATCGCGCCGGAGAGCGCGGACCTCGCCGACCTCGCCGAGGACCTGCACGAGAACGGCTTCTGGCTGCTCGTCGCGCTCGCCGCCGGCCACGTGCTGGCCGCGCTCTATCACCATTTCTTCCTCGGCGACGGCACGCTCGGGCGCATGCTGCCGGGCCGCCGTCGCCACCCGGAGTCCACGCCATGATCCGCTTCGCCTGTGTCCTCCTCGCGGCCGCGTTCGCCGCGCCCGCGCTCGCCGCCGACTACGTCCAGGCGCCGGGCTCGACGCTCACCTTCGCGACCAAGTACCAGGGCGAAGTCTTCAGCGGGCGCTTCCCGTCGTTCGCCACGAAGCTGAGTTTCGACCCGGCGCGCCTCGCGGCATCGCGCCTGGACGTCACGATCGCGCTAGCCGGGACGTCGACGGGCGACGGCGAGCGGGACTCGACGCTGAAGGACGCGGACTTCTTCAACGTCGCCAGATTCCCGGAGGCCCGCTTCGTCGCGACGAAGTTTCGCGCCCTGGGCGGCAATCGCTACGCGGCCGACGGGCAGCTCACGCTGCGCGGGGTTTCGAAGCCGGTGACGCTCGCCTTCAGCTGGACGCCCGGCGCGGCCCCCGTGCTGGCGGGGCGTGCGACGGTGAAGCGACTGGACTTCGGCGTCGGCGGCGGCGACTGGGCCGACACGTCGATCATCCCGAACGACGTCGCGGTCAGCACGAAGGTCGTGCTGCGCCCGGCGAAGTAGGCTGTCAGCGCGCCGCGAGCGCGCGGGCCTGCGCCGCGTCGAAGGGCCAGTCGAGTTCCACGCCCGCCACCGCGTCGCGCAGCACGGGCACGCGGTGGCCGTAAGAGGCTTCGAGCGCGGGGTCGTCGTCGATGAACATGCTCTCGAACTCGGGGAAACCGGCGTCGGCGAGCACCCCCAGCGCGAGGTCGCAGAGATGGCAGTCGTCGCGCTGGAACAACATGAACCGGGTCATCGGGATGCGGGCCAGTACGGAAAAGCGGCGGTCGGTACGGTCGTAGAATAGCCGCCCTCCCCTTCTTTCCTCGCTGGAGCCGCGGTGGCCGTCAGCACGTTCGACCTGTTCAAGATCGGCATCGGCCCGAGCTCCTCGCATACGGTGGGCCCGATGCGCGCGGCCGCGCGCTTCGTCGAGCGCTGGCTGGTGGAGAACGGCGACCTGCCGCGCACGGCGCGCGTGCGCGCGGAAGTGTTCGGATCGCTCGCACTGACGGGCCGCGGCCACGGCACCGACAAGGCCGTGCTGATGGGGCTGGAGGGCCATTGGCCGAACCGGATCGACCCCGACATCATCCCGCCCGCGCTCGAGCGCATCCGCGCGACCAAGCGCATCCGCCTGCACGGGCAGCACGAGATCGGCTTCGACGAGAAGCACGACCTCATCATGAACAAGCGCCAGAAGTTGCCGTTCCATACCAATGGAATGCGCTTCACGGCCTACGACGCGGCGGGCGAGGTCATCGCCACGCGCGACTACTACTCGGTCGGTGGCGGCTTCGTGGTCAACCAGGACGAGGCGGCGGAAGACCGCATCGTCGCCGACGAGACCGAGCTGCCGTATCCGTTCCTGACCGGCGACGCGCTGCTCGCGCAGTGCGAGCGCACGGGGCTGTCGATCGCGCAGCTGATGTTCGCCAACGAGCAGGCCTGGCGGACGCCGACGCAGATCGAAGCCGGGCTCGACGAGATCTGGAACGCGATGCAGGCCTGCGTCGCGCGCGGCATCCGCGAGGCCGGCACGCTGCCGGGCGGGCTGCACGTGGCGCGTCGCGCGCCGGCGCTGCATGCGGAGCTCTCCTCGCGCCCCGAGGCCGCGATGCGCGACCCGCTGACCACGCTGGACTGGGTGAACCTCTACGCGCTCGCGGTGAACGAGGAGAACGCGGCCGGTGGCCGCGTCGTGACTGCCCCCACCAACGGGGCGGCCGGCATCATCCCCTCGGTGCTGCACTACTACGACCGCTTCATTCCGGGCGCGAACATCGAGGGCGTGCGCACGTTCCTGCTCACCGCCGCGGCCGTGGGCATCCTCTACAAGGAGAACGCCTCGATCTCGGGCGCCGAGGTCGGCTGCCAGGGCGAGGTCGGCGTGGCCTGCTCGATGGCCGCGGCGGGCCTGACCGCCGCGATCGGCGGCACCCCGGGCCAGGTCGAAAATGCCGCCGAGATCGGCATGGAGCACAACCTCGGCCTCACGTGCGACCCCATCGGCGGCCTCGTGCAGATCCCATGCATCGAGCGCAATGCGATGGGCGCGGTGAAGGCGATCAACGCCTCGCGCATGGCGATGCGCGGCGACGGCAAGCACAAGGTCTCGCTCGACAAGGTCATCAAGACCATGCGCGACACCGGCCGCGACATGCAGGACAAGTACAAGGAGACCAGCCGCGGCGGGCTGGCGGTGAACGTCATCGAGTGCTGAACACGGCGCGGCCGGCCTAGGCCGACCGTCAGGGTCGCGTGCGGCTCAAGTTTCCCTCGCGGGGCCGTTAAGTCCGTTACGTACCGTCTCCCGGTGTGCCGCCCGCCATGCGCTTCCTGCTCGCGCTGCTGGTCCTGATCGCCCTCCCCTTGGGCACCGCCCGGGCGCTCGATCCGGACAAGGCGCTGCATCACCACGTCCGCGGCAACTGGTCGATCCAGCAGGGCCTGCCGCAGATCAGCGTGCTCGCGATCACGCAGGACCGCACGGGCTACCTCTGGATCGGCACGCAGGCGGGCCTCGCGCGATTCGACGGTGCGCGCTTCACCGCCTACACGCCGGAGTCGGAACCGGGCCTGCCGGGCACGTGGATCCGCAGCCTGCTGACCGCACGGGACGGGCGCCTGTGGATCGGCACGTACAAGGGCGTCGCCGTCCACGACGGGCGGGGCTTCCGCCGCGTCGAACGCGCGGCCCCGGACGGCGCCCCGCCCCTCGACGTGACCGGCATGACCGAGGACGCGCGCGGCGACCTCTACGTCACCGCGACCAGCGGCGTCTTCGTGCTGCGCGACGGCGTGCTCGTGCCGGTGCCCGGCGGGGACATGCCGGTGCAGGCACCGTTCGCGCACGAGGACGGCCTGTGGATCGGCGGACGCGGCGTGGTGCACCGCCGGCGGGTGACGGGTCGCTGGGAGTCGCTGGCGCTTCCTCCGGAAGCCGCCGATGCGACCGTCACACGCCTGGTCTCGGCGCAGGGGCGGCTCTGGGCCGCCACGTCGATGGGCCTGTTCCGCCTCGGCCCCACGGGCTGGGAGCCGGCCGACGAGGTGCCTCAGCTGCGGCAGTCGCCGGTGGACCTGCTCTACGTCGATCGGGACGGCGACCTCTGGGCCGGGGGCGATGCAGGCCTCGCGCGCCTGCGTGGCGGACGCCTCGCGGCGTTCGTCGGCTATCGCGATCCCGGCGGCATCCCCGGCCTGCGCACGGCGTTCGAGGATCGCGAGGGCAACCTGTGGCTCGGCAGCCAGTGGGAAGGACTCACCCGGCTGTGGAATTCCTGGACGCGTCGCTACAGCCTGGCGGAGGGGCTGCACGACCGCATCGTCTGGTCGGTGGCGCCCGATCCCGACGGGCGCCGCATGTGGGTGGGCGGGAACGACGGGCTGAGCCTGCTCGAGAGCGGGCGCTTCCGGCTCGTCGTACCGGGCGCCGCGCTGCCGCATCCCCATGCCTACAACCTGCTCGCGGAGCCCGGCCGCGTGTGGATCGGCACCCGCGGCGGGCTGCGCGTGCTCGATGAGGGAACCGCGTTTCCGCGCGCGTTGCCCGAGCTCGCGGCGGTCGGGGGCGCGCAGGTCAACGCGCTGCGGCGTGCCCCGGACGGCGCGCTCTGGATCGGCACCGCGGAAGGGCTGTTCCGCCTGCGCGACGGCGCGCTGCGCCGCTTCGACGCGGACGACGGCCTCGCCGATCCGCGCGTGCGCTACCTGCTCGTCGAGCCGGACGGCGGGGTGCTCGCCGGCACCCAGAACGGCCTGTTCGCGATGCGTGGCGAGCGCTTCGTGCGCGTGGGCGGCGACGGCCTTCCGGCCACGCTCGACGTCACGTCGATCCTCCGGCTGCGCGACGGGCGGCTCGCCGTCGGCACGCTCGACGAGCGCACGTACGTGGGCGACGGTCGACGCTGGCGGGTCCTCGATGCGGCGCAGGGCGTGCCGGCGAACGCGCCGTTCTTCCTGAGCGAGCACGCGGGCTACCTGTGGATGGCGGGCATCCGGGGCATTTCGCGCGTCCCGCTCGCCGACCTCGACGGCCCCCCCGGCGACCGGCCCGGACAGCTGCGCGGCGAGATGCTGCTCAACGAGCGCGGCGATCCCATGAGCGGGCAGCAGGGCTACTGCTGCAACGGCGCGGGCACCTCGAAGGGCGTGCTCGTGGGTTCGACGATGTGGCTGCCCACGCGCGACGGCGTGGTCGCACTGGACACGAGCTCGATCCGAAAGAATGCGACCCCGCCCGGCGTGGCCGTCGAGCGCGTGCAGCTGGGACGCGAGTGGACGCCCGCCTGGGCGATCGACCGCACTCCTCTGCCGGACGGCGTCCGCGACCTCTCCATCGACTTCACCGCGATCAGCTTCCAGGATCCCAAGAGCGTGCGCCTGCAGTACCGCCTGCGCGGCTACGACGCCGACTGGGTCGAATCGGACGGCGCGCAGCGGACCGCGCGCTACACGAACCTGCCGCCGGGCGACTATGTCTTCGAGGTGCGCGGCTACAACAACGCGGGCGTTCCCGCGCGTGCGCCCGCGATGCTGCGCTTCAGCGTGCCGCCGCGCTTCCACGAGACGGCGTGGTTCGCCGCGCTGTGCGCGCTGGCGGTCGCTGCGGTGGTCTACGCCGGCTACCGCGTGCAGCGCGTGCGCTACCAGCGGCGGCAGGCCGAGCTCGAGGGCCTCGTCGAGCAACGCACCGAGGCACTCGCGCTGGCGAACCGCCAGCTCGAGGAAGCCAGCCACACCGACCCGCTCACCGGCCTGCGCAACCGCCGGTACATCGGCACGCAGCTGCCGGCGGACCTCTCCTTCTACGACCGTCAGGCCCGGGCGCGCCTCGGCGACGACAAGGCGATGCTGTTCGCCCTCGTCGATATCGACCACTTCAAGCACGTCAACGACCGCTACGGGCATCGCGCCGGCGATCTGGTGCTCCAGCAGTTCGCCCAGGTGCTGTCGAGGCTGGTGCGCACCGGCGACTACGTCGCGCGCTGGGGAGGCGAGGAGTTCCTGCTCGTCTTCCGCCCGATGCCGCAGCGCGACGTCGCGACGATCGGTGAGCGCATCCGCAGTGCGGTCGTGGGCCATGCCTTCGACCTCGGCAACGGCATGGTGCTGCCGCTCACCTGCTCCATCGGCCTCTCGCAGTACCCGATCGCACGCGAGGACGGCGCGCAGCTGGGCTGGGAATCGATGATCGAGCTCGCGGACGAGGCGCTCTACTTCGTCAAGACCCACGGGCGCGACGGCTGGGCAGCGTTCCACCCGACCGCCACCACGGCGCTCGATACCGTGGTGCGCGACGTGCACGCGGACGTCCACGCCATGCTCGAGGCGGGCACGCTCGACGTGACGGGCGAGATCGGCGGCGAGCCGATCGCACGGCGCCCGGCCGAGGCCTGATCAGCCCGCCGTGATCCGCAGCACGTCGTCGAGCAGTGCCGCGGCGGTGACTTCGGCGCCCGCCCCGGGCCCCTGGATGACGAGCGGCTGCGCGCGGTAGCGATCGCACCAGATGGCCACGCGGTTGTCGGTGCCCGCGTCGCCGCACAGCGGATCGTCCGGCGCCAGCGATTCCAGGCCGACTTTCGCCACCACCCGTCGGCCCTCCACGCGCAGCCGCGCGACGTGGCGCAACCGCTCGCCGCGCTTGTAGGCATCGGCATAGCGCTCGCGCAGCGGACGATCGAGCAGCTCCAGCGCGTGGTCGAGATCGTGCAAGGCGACCTGCGCGAGCTCCGGCGGGACGACCGATTCGACCTCGACGTCGGCGACCTCCAGCGGAAAGCCTGCCGCGCGCGCGAGGATCAGCAGCTTGCGGCGCACGTCCTCGCCCGACAGGTCCTCGCGCGGATCCGGCTCGGTGTACCCGGCCTCGCGTGCCTGGCGGACGAAGCCCGAGAACGGACGCAGCCCGTCGAAGGCACCGAACAGCCAGGCCATCGAGCCCGACAGCACGCCTGCGATCCCGTGGATCGCGTCGCCGCCGTCGAGCAGCGCGCGCAGGCTGCGCAGCAAGGGCAGGCCGGCGCCGACCGTGGCCGCGTCGCCATAGGCGGTGCCCCGGCTGCGGCACGCTGCATCGATGGCATGCCAGCGCGACAGTGCGGCGCCCCGCCCCAGCTTGCTCGCGGTCACCACATGCAGGCCGGCCTGCAGCCAGCGCGGATGCATCGCCGCCACGTCTTCGCTCCCCGTCGCGTCGACGACGACGCCGCCCTGCGCACCGCGCAAGGAGAGCGCCGGATCGAAGGAGGGCTCGATGCCCGCGTGCAGCCCGTGCGCCAGCGTGGGATCGACGCCCCGGGCACGCGCGATCGCATGCCGGGAGTTCGCGGCGTGCACGAGACGCACCCGCGCGCCGCGCTGCTGCAGTCGCGCGAGGCGGGCCAGGAAGGCGCTCCCGACCGTCCCGACGCCGAGCAGCGCGACGTCCACGGCGCCCGCTGCCGGAGGGGCGGAAGGCGGAGCCGTCGCAGCACCGGCCAGCGTCTCCATCACGCCACCGCTTCGAGCGCGTCGACCGGTCGGCCGCCCTTGACGCGGGCGACGCGCTCGAGCGCGTCCTCGAGGTCGCGCCGCAGGTCGTCGGCGTGCTCGATGCCCACCGACAGGCGCAGCAGCCCGTCGCCGATGCCTGCTGCGCGGCGTGCCTCGGGCGACATCGCGGCATGCGTCATCGTCGCCGGATGCGCGACGAGGCTCTCCACGCCACCGAGCGACTCGGCGAGCGTGAAGCAGCGGAGCCCGTCGAGGAACGCACGCACGCCCGCCTCGCCATGGGCCACCTCCAGGCTCAGCATCGCGCCGAACCCCGACTGCTGGCGCGACGCCAGGGCATGCCCCGCGTGGCGCTCGAGCCCCGGGTAATGCACCTCGCGCACCGACGGGTGCGCTGCCGCGAGCTCGACGAGTGCCCGCGTGTTCTCCTGGTGGATGCGCAGCCGGGCATCGAGCGTGCGAAGTCCCCGCAGCGTGAGGAAGCTGTCGAACGGCGAGCCGGTGAGGCCGAGCGCGTTCGCCCACCAGGTGAGGCGCTCGTGCATGGCGGCGTCGCGCGCGACGACCGCACCGCCGACCACGTCGCTGTGGCCGTTGATGTACTTGGTCGTCGAGTGCAGCACCACGTCCGCCCCGAGCGCGAGCGGTTGCTGCAGCGCGGGCGAAAGGAAGGTGTTGTCGACGACCACGAGCGCACCGGCGGCATGGGCGGCGCGAACCGTGGCCGCGATGTCGGTGATGCGCAGGAGCGGGTTCGACGGGGTCTCGATCCACACGATTCCGGCGCCTTGGGCGAGCGCGGTGTCGCGGGAAGGCGCGTCGGTGAGGTCGACTGTGACGAGCTCGAACGCGCCCTTCGCCGCGAGCGCGTTGAACAGACGCCAGCTGCCGCCATAGGCATCGTGCGGCACGACCACGCGCTGGCCCGGCCCGGCGAGCGCGTGCAGCACGAGCGTGATCGCGGCCATGCCCGTCGCGGTCACCACGCCGCCCGCGCCGCCTTCGAGCTCCGCCAATGCATCACCGAGGAGGTCCCGCGTGGGATTGCCGCTGCGGGTGTAGTCGTAGGCGCGCTTCTGGTTGAACCCGGCGAAGCTGAAGTTCGACGACAGCACCAGGGGCGGCGTCACCGCGCCGAACGCGGTGTCCCGATCGATGCCGGCGCGCACCGCGGAGGTCGCGCGCTCGAAACCCGTTCCGCTCATGCCGACACCTCCGCATCCAATGCTTCGGCCAGCACGCCGGCGATCGCGCCCGTCTCCTTGAGGAAGGCGTCGTGCCCGTAGGGCGATCGCAGCACCCGCAGGCGCGTTTCCCCCCGCAGGTGCTGCGCGAGCGCATAGACCTCGGTGAGTGGCACCAGGCGGTCCTGCTCGATCGCCACCAGCGTCACCGGCAGGTCGATCTGCGCCGGATCGACGTCCTGCAGGTCGATCGACTCGGACAGGCGGAGAAAGGCGGTCGGCGAGGTGCGCTGCGCATAGGCATGGCCGCAATGGTCGAGGTAGTCCTCGGCGGCGACCCGCACCCGGCCGTCCACGACCCGCGCGGGCCCGAAGCGCTCACCGAATTCCTCGGGCGTCCGGTAGCCCAGCAGCGCGAGCTGGCGCGCGAGCGCCAGCCCATCCACCGCGTCGCACTGCAACGCCCCGAGTGCGACGGCCCGCCGCTGCAGCGCGCGCCAGGCGCTGGCATACGGATGCGCGCGATGCGTGCCGCTGATCGCCACGAGGCGCGACAGCCGCGTCCCGTGGCGGGCAGCGAACTGCAGTCCCACCATCGCGCCGTAGGAGCTGCCGACGAATGCATGCAGCGTTCCGATCCCGAGCCGGCCGAGCAGCGCCGCGATGACGGCAGCCTGGTCGGCGGGATCGATCGGCGCGTCCAGCGCGCCGTCCGCGCCGAGCCAGTCGATGGAGAGCAGGCGCCAACGCGCCGGATCGAGCACGCGGCCGGCGCCGACCTGCGCTTCCCACCAGCCTGGCTCGGGGTCGAGCCCGTTCGCGGCGGCATGGCGATGCGCCGAGATCCCGCCGGCGACGAGGATCGCAGGTGCGCGGACGTCGCCGGCGTCCTCGTACCGGATGCGCACCCGGCGACGGCCGGCATGGCGGAGGTCGAGATCGAGGTCGAATTCGCCGCGGCGGGCGGCGGGGGGCGGCAGTTCGTCCACGACCGCGTCGACGGACGGCGGCTCGGGACAGCGGGCGGGGGCGAGGCTCATGGCGGGGGCTCCGGCAAAGGTGACGGGCCATCGAGCCTGCGACGCTCCCGCCTTGCGGCAGGAGGAGCACGACCATCTTCCGGCTGGACGCCGCAGGAGTTGGCACCTGGCACTCGCGTGCTGGTTGCCCCGGCGTCAAAGGGCCTGTCCCTCAGCCGGTCTCGATGGATGGCCGCAGTCTGTCCCCGGATGGGCGAGCTGTCAATCTCTTCATCCTTATGAAGCGATGGAATAACTCGGCGGGACGCTGAAGGTGTGCCCGGCAGGCGCTCACAGCCGCCGGCGTCGGCCTCGTACACTCGCGCCATGAGCCCCCGACTCCTCCCGATCGTGCTCGCGCTCCTGGCGACCGCCTGCGCGACCCGTCCCGCCGCACCGCCCGCTTCGCCCCCGATGCCGGCGGCCGTCCCGCCGCCGGCGGTCGACGTGCGCACCGTGCGCGAACGCTACGTCTCCGAGGAGAGCCCCGCCGACGAGCTCGACTCGCTCACGAGCTGGACCACCGAAGACGGGCGCACGTGGCTGATCGCGAGTGCGAAGTCGACGCACCGGCTCGTGCTGTTCGACGGCGACAGCGGTGCGCGCCTGCGCGAGTTCGGCAACGAAGGCACGGGACCGGGGCAGTTCAACCGCCCCAACGGCGTCGCGGTGCACGGCGACATGCTGTTCGTGGTCGAGCGCGACAACCGCCGTGTGCAGGTGCTCGCCCTGCCCTCCCTCGCCACGCTCGGCACGTTCGGCGAAGGCGAGCTGCGCAGTCCGTACGGCATCTGGCTCACGGAGTCCGAGCCCGGCGAGGTCGATGTCTACGTGACCGACAGCTTCATGTACGGCGCGCGGTTCGACCAGGTGCCGCCGCTCGCCGAGCTGTCGCAGCGCGTGCGGCGTTACCGCGTGCAGACCGGAGGCGGCGACGGGAAGCTGCGCGTCGCGCCGGGCGGCACCTTCGGCGACACCACGCCGGCCGCGGCGCTGCACGTCGTCGAGTCGATCGCGGGCGATCCCGAGAACGACCGCCTGCTCATCGCCGACGAGGACGAAAAGCGTCCGTCCACGCTGCGCGAATACACCTTCTCCGGGCGCTACACCGGGCGCAGCCTGCCGCAGGACGCTTTCGCGGCGCAGGCGGAGGGCGTCGCGCTCTGGAGCTGCGCCGGCGGCAAGGGCTACTGGATCGCCGTTGACCAGCTCGCACCGCTCACCGTCTTCCACCTGTTCGACCGCACCACCCTCGCCCCGCGCGGCAGCTTCCGCGGCGCCGTGACCGCACATACCGACGGCGTCGCGCTCCACGCCGCCTCGACGCCCAGCTTCCCGGGGGGCGTGCTGTACGCGGTCCACGACGACCGCGCCGTCGCCGCGTTCGACCTGCGTGACGTCGCCCGCACGCTCGGCCTGCCGGACGGCTGCACCGGCTGATCGTGCGTCGCGCCCTGCCCGTCATCGCCCTGCTCGCCGTGGCGGGCACCCTCGGTCCGCACTTCGCCGATGCCGCGAAGGTGCGGAGCTGGACGGACCGGAACGGCGTGCGCCATTACAGCGACCACGCGCCTGCCGACGTTCCCGCCGAGCGCCTTCGCACGACCGCAGTGCCGGCGCAGCCGGCATCCATCGCCGGGCTGCGCACGTTGCCGATGGACGGCGGCTACCGCGTACTCGCGGACAACCTGCTCGCCGGGCCCGTCGAGGTGAGCCTTCGATTCGCCAAGTCGCGCAACATCCAGTCCGAGCCTGCGCTGCCGACCCGCGTCGTCGTGCCCGCGCGGTCGAGCGCCCTCGTCGCGACGCTCGGCGTCGTCGATCCCACGCAGGGCGGCGATTACGACCTGCGCATGGACGCGGTGCCCGGCGACCCGCGGGCCCGCGCCCTCGACGTCGAATACGTGCTGCCGCTGCGCGCCCGCGATCCGCGCATCGAACAGAGCTTCGGCGGCAGCTTCAGTCATTCGGACGAGCAGAACCGCTACGCCCTCGACCTCGCCGCGCCGATCGGCACGCCGGTGCTCGCCGCGCGCGACGGCACGGTGATGGAGGTCGAATCGGACTTCGCGCGCGCGGGGCTGGACCGCGAGCGCTACGGCGGACGCGCGAACATGGTGCGCCTGCTGCACGACGACGGCGCCATGAGCGTCTACGCGCACCTGCATACCGACGGCGTGCTCGTGCGCGTCGGCCAGCGGGTACGCGCGGGTCAGCAGATCGGGCTGTCGGGCAACACCGGGTTCACCTCCGGCCCGCACCTGCACTTCGCCGTGCAGGTCAATCGCGGCATGCGGCTGGAGTCGATCCCGTTCCGCATGCGCGGGCCGGGCGGGCCGATGCGGCTTCGCGGGAACTGACGGCGGGGCCGCGCCGCGCGCGCATCCCGCATGCCTCGGCGCTCACGCCGCCTGCGCGGTCTCCTCCGCCATCTCCCGCCACTTCGGCAACTGCTCGATCTGGCAGACCGAGCGAAGATAGTCCTCGTCGACCGGCGTGCCGCAGACGAGCGCGGAGGCCACGTGCACCGCGCCGGGCACCCAGAAGCCCGACATCCGGACGCGCGCCGGCTGGTGATGGTTCGCGACCGCCTCGACGATCGGCATCGGCAGCCCCCACAGGCCCAGCAGGTAGGCGCCGGCCTCCGCGAAGTGCGGGCCGATGTCGTCGGGTCCGCCGCGATTGACCCCCGGCAACAGCTTGCCGACCTCGGCGAGCAGGCCGGCGGTCGCGGCGAGGTCGGCGCTCGGCCCCGTGAGCATCCTCGAGGCCAGCTTCGAAGTGCGGATCGCGCGATCCTGCATCGCTTCGCGGTCGATGCCCGGGACGGCGCCACCGGAGTACGCCTCGCTCGCCAGCACCATGCGCTGCAGCGTCTGCAGGCCGAGCCGGGTGATCGCCTGGTGGATGTCCGTGATCATCCGCCCGGACGAGAAGTAGGCGGAATTGCACAGGCGCAGCACTTTCGCGACGACCGCCGGGTCCTGCGACACCAGGGCGGCGATGCGCACCGTACTGATGTCCGGGTCCTGCATCATCCGCCCGAGTTCGATGAAGAGCTTCGGCGGCGGCGGCAGTTCGCCCACGCGCCCGATCGTCTGCACGAGCGTCGGATTGACCAGCAGGTCGCGCAGCTCCGCCACGCTCTCCACGGCGTCGACCAGCTCGCCCGCATCGAGCGGCTTGCGCAGCAGCCGATGGGCGACGTCCAGGGCCTGCAGCGCGTCCGTGCCGTGCCCGCGGTCGAGCAGGAGGATGCGCGCGGCCTCCGGATGGAGCGCGCGCACCTGCTCCAGCAGCGTCGTGCCGGGGAGCGCTCCGACGCTCAGCTCCGATACCACCACGTCGACCTGCTGCTCGCGCGGGATCGTGAGCGCGCCGCCGGCATCCGTGAGCCAGCGCACGGACCAGTCCAGTCCGAGATCCCGCAGCGCGAGCTGGAGCTCCCCCGCGCGACCGCCTTCTTCCCCGACGATGACGATGAACACCCGACCCCCATGGCGCGACAGGCGCCCGGGACGGTTAACGGCCGGTGGCGGGCGAACTTTCGCCGGCGGCCGCGGGGTGGGCCGCGGCTATAATCGCCGGCTCTCCCGAGCCCGACGACGCGCGCCTGCGCGCCGAACCCATGTCCGACGTCTCCCTGCAGGCGCTGCGCCGCCGCACCTTCGCCATCATCTCCCACCCCGACGCCGGCAAGACCACGCTGACGGAGAAGCTGCTGCTGTTCGGCGGCGCGATCCAGATGGCAGGCTCCGTCAAGGGCCGCAAGGCCGCCCGCCACGCCACGTCCGACTGGATGGCGCTCGAGAAGGAGCGCGGCATCTCTGTCACCAGCTCGGTGATGCAGTTCCCGTACGAGGACCGCATCGTCAACCTGCTGGACACCCCCGGCCACGCGGACTTCGGCGAGGACACCTACCGCGTGCTCACCGCGGTGGACAGCGCGCTGATGGTGATCGACGTCGCCAAGGGCGTCGAGGAGCGCACGATCAAGCTCATGGAGGTCTGCCGCCTGCGCGACACGCCGATCATGACCTTCATCAACAAGCTCGACCGCGAGGGCAAGAGCCCGATCGACCTGCTCGACGAGGTCGAGAGCGTGCTGAAGATCCAGTGCGCCCCGGTCACGTGGCCGATCGGCATGGGCCAGCGCCTCAAGGGGGTGGTGCACCTGCTCACCGGCGAAGTGCACCTCTACGAGCAGGGGCGCAACTTCACCCGCCAGGACTCGACCATCTTCCCGTCGATCGACGACCCGGGCCTCGAGGAACGCATCGGCACCCAGATGCTGCAGGAGCTGCGCGACGAGCTCGAACTGGTCGAAGGCGCGTCCAACCCGTTCGACGTGGACGCCTACCTGCGCGGCGAGCAGACCCCGGTGTTCTTCGGCTCGGCGGTCAACAACTTCGGCGTGCAGCTGCTGCTCGACTTCTTCGTCGAGCACGCACCCGCGCCGAAGCCGCGTGCGACCACCGGCCGACCGGTCGAGCCGGTCGAGGAGAAGCTCACCGGCTTCGTCTTCAAGATCCAGGCGAACATGGATCCACAGCACCGCGACCGCGTCGCCTTCATGCGCATCTGCTCCGGGGAGTTCAAGGCCGGCATGAAGGCCTTCCACGTGCGCAGCGGCAAGGAGGTCAAGCTCGCCAACGCGCTGACCTTCATGGCGTCCGATCGCGAGATCGCCGAGGCGGCCTACCCGGGCGACGTCATCGGCATCCACAACCACGGCACGATCTCGATCGGCGACAGCTTCACCGAAGGCGAGCCGCTCAGCTTCACCGGCATCCCCAACTTCGCACCCGAACTGTTCCGTCGCGCCCGCCTGCGCGATCCGCTCAAGCTCAAGCAGCTCCAGAAGGGGCTGGCGCAGCTCTCCGAGGAAGGCGCGACGCAGTTCTTCCGCCCGCTGATGAGCAACGACCTGATCCTGGGCGCCGTCGGCATGCTGCAGTTCGACGTGGTCGCCTATCGCCTCAAGGACGAATACGGCGTCGATGCGACGTTCGAGCCGGTGCAGGTCGCCACCGCGCGCTGGATCCGCTGCGACGATGCGAAGAAGCTCGAGGAGTTCCGCGAGAAGAACGCGATGAACCTCGCGATCGATGCCGCCGGCGAGCTGGTCTACCTCGCTCCCACCCGCGTGAACCTGCAGCTGGCGCAGGAACGCGCGCCGGCCGTGACGTTCATGGCCACCCGCGAGCACGCCCACGCGGTCGGGATCGACTGACGCCGGCGGTCACACACCCTACGGCGGCGTATCGTAGGATCGCCGCATGGACGCCACCCCCAGCCTCCGCCGGCCCACGGACGCCGCCCCGCCCCGCCCCCACGGCGCCTCGACGCACGAGCTCGCGAATGCGCTGACCCACGGGCTTGGCGCCATCGCCGCGCTGGCGGGCGGCTCCGTGCTCGTGACCCTCGCCGCAGTCCACGGGGACGGCTGGCAGCTGGGAGGCGCCATCGTGTTCGGCGTCTGCCTGCTCATGCTGTACCTGGCGTCGACGCTCTACCACGCGACCGCGCACCCGGTCGCCAAGGCCCGGCTCAAGGTCTTCGACCACTGCGCGATCTACCTGCTCATCGCAGGCACGTATACGCCGTTCACGCTGATCGGCTTGCGCGGCCCCTGGGGCTGGGGCCTGTTCGCCGCGATCTGGACGCTGGCGATCGCCGGCATCGTCTTCAAACTGTTCTTTACCGGGCGCTTCAAACGCACGTCCACCGCGCTGTACGTCGCGATGGGCTGGGTCGCCTTGGTCGCCATCGGCCCGCTGCTGCGCGCGCTCGATGGCGCCACGCTCGCATGGCTCCTCGCCGGCGGTGTCGCCTACACGCTGGGGACGGTGTTCTACCTGCGCGAATCGCGCTTCGCGCACGCGATCTGGCACCTGTTCTGCGTGGCGGGGAGCGTGTGCCACTACGTAGCGGTGATGCGGCAGGTCGTGACCGTCTAGCGCTCCGCGCCCGACGACGCGTCCGGGTGCCACTCGTCCACCAGGTAGAGCGGACGCTGCTTCGATTCCTCGTACAGCCGGCCGAGGTACTCGCCGATCAGGCCCAGCGCGATGAGCTGCACCCCGCCCAGGAACAGGATCACCGCCATCATCGACGGCCAGCCCGCCACCGGGTCGCCCCACAGCAACGCCTTGACGATGATCCAGACGCCGTAGACGAACGCCAGCAGCGCCGTCGCGAGGCCCAGATAGGTCGCCAGGCGCAGCGGCGCCGTCGAGAAGCTGGTGATGCCCTCGAGCGCGAAGTTCCACAGTTTCCACAGGTTGAACTTGCTGCCACCGGCGATGCGCGCATCGCGCTCGTACGGAATGGCGACCTGGCGGAAGCCGACCCAGCCGAACAGGCCCTTCATGAAGCGGTGGCGCTCGCGCAGCTGGCGCAGCGCGGCGATCGCACGCGGCGAGAGCAGGCGGAAATCACCGGTGTCGGCGGGGATCGGCGTGCGCGAGAGCCGGCCGATGACGCGGTAGAACGCGTGCGCGGTGGAGCGCTTGATCACGCCCTCGCCGGCGCGCGCCACCCGCGTGCCGTGCACGTCGTCGTAGCCCTCGCGCCACTTCGCGACGAACGCACCGATCAGTTCGGGCGGATCCTGCCCGTCGGCGTCCAGGATGATCGCCGCGCCTTCCCCGATGCGATCGAGCCCCGCGGTCAGCGCCGCCTCCTTGCCGAAATTCCTCGAAAGCCGCAGCAGCGCGACGCGCGGATCCTCCAGCGCGATCTTCCGCAGCGCGTCCCACGTGCCGTCGGTGCTGCCGTCGTCGACATACAGCATACGCCCGTCGAGATCGCCCACGGCATCGAGCGCGGCCACGATGCGCGGGTGCAGCAACGGCAGCGCGTCCGCCTCGTTGTAGGCGGCGATCAGCACGGTCAGGCGATCGGTGGGCATGGCGCGATCCTAGCGTGCCGGCGACCGCGCCGGCTCAGTCGAGCTGCCGCAGGTAGGCAGGCCCGCCGATGTAGCGCATCTGGCGCTGGATCGCGCGCGTACGGCGCTGCACGTAAGGCCCCGGGCGCGTGACGCTGTAGCGCTTGGGGCTGGGCAGCACCGCGGCCAGGCGCGCGCTCTCGGCGGCGGTCAGGCGCCGCGCGTCCTTGCGGTAGTACGAGCGGGCCGCAGCCTGCGCGCCGTACACGCCATCGCCGAACTCGACGACGTTCGCATACACCTCGAGGATCCGGCGCTTGGGCCACATCGTCTCGATCAGGAGCGTGTACCAGGCCTCGATGCCCTTGCGCACCCAGCTGCGCCCGCTCCACAGGAACAGATTCTTCGCGAGCTGCTGGCTGATGGTGCTGCCCCCGCGCACGCGGCGCCCGCGCGCATTGTTCTTCTGCGCCTTCTCGATGGCCTCGAGGTCGAAGCCGTAGTGTTCGTCGAAGCGCTGGTCCTCGGCAGCCACCAGCGCGACGGGCAGGCTAGGCGAGATCTCGTCGAGGTCCCGCCAGTCGTAGGCGATGCGGAACGACAGGTCGCCCTCGGCCAGCGCTTCCGCCTGCCGGATCGCCATGAAGCTGGTGAACCACGGATCGACGAACCGCAGCGCCGCCACCTGCACGACCGTGAATGCCGCGGCCAGCAGCGGGAGAACGACGAGCCAGCGCAGCCATCGGCGCGGGCGGCGCGCCCGCATCCCTTGTTTCGATCCCACGAAGCCCCCAGCTGTCGAGGTCCATCGCGCCGTGCAGGCGCGCTCGGCGGCATTATCCGCCAACCCAGCCTCCCGACCGCCATGACCGAGACCGCCTCCCCCGGCCGCGATCACCTCGCGCGCTTCCTCATCCGCGACGCCGGCGTGCGTGGCGTCCACGTGCGCCTCGACGAGACCTGGCGCCAGATCCGCGGGCGCGAGGACTACCCACCCGGCCCCGCCACGCTGCTCGGCCAGGCCGCCGCCGCGGCCGCGCTGTTCACGGGTCACACGAAGGTCGATGGCCGCCTCTCCGTGCAGATGCGCACGCAGGGCGCGATCCGCACGCTATTCGCCGAGTGCACCGCGGGCGGCACGCTGCGCGGCATCGCGCAGCTCGCCGAGGACGCGCCGCGCGACATCCCTGCGGGCCTGGCAGCACTGGGCGAAGGCGGCATTCTCGCGATCACCATCGAGAACCACGGCGGCGACGGCCAGGACCCGATCCGCTACCAGGGCCTCGTCCCGCTCGAGGCTGATCGCCTCGACCGGGCGTTCGAGGACTACTTCCGCCAATCGGAGCAGCTCCCGACCCGCCTGCTGCTGGTCGCCTCGGGCGAAGTCGCCGCCGGGCTGATGGTGCAGAAGCTCCCGGGCGACGAAGGCGACGCCGATGGGTGGAACCGCGTGGGCATGCTGTTCGACACACTGCGCGAGGACGAGCTGCTCACCCTCCCGGGATCGACCGTGCTGCAGCGCCTCTTCCACGAGGACGGGATCGAGGTGCTGGGCGGCAAATCCCTCTCCTTCGCCTGCTCGTGCTCCCGGGCGCGGGTCGAGTCGATGCTGGTCGCGCTCGGCCGGGAGGAGGCGCGCCTGGCGGTCCAGGGTGAAGAGGCGAGCATCCGCTGCGAGTTCTGCGGCCAGACCTACCGCTTCGACCGCGACCAGATCGAGCGGCTCTTCGAGGCGCCGGACGGGCTCGAAGCCCCGGACCGCTTGCAATGAGCCTACGGCCGTTTGTTAAATAAGGGTAAAAGCGCTATATTCGGACCGTAACCCCGCTGGAACTTTCCGGTCCCGCCCCTGTCGGATTTGCCGTGTCGACGATCCCCCGCCACCTTCGCATCGCACTGATCGCCAGCCTGCTGCTGGCGCCGGTCGCGCATGCACAGATGGCGCCCAAGCGGTCGGAAGCGCTGCCGGTGGTCGACAAGGCGAGCGGCCGCATCGAGGCGGTCCTGCTCCTGGAGCCCCTCTCCGGCAAGGCTTGGCAGTTCGGCAACACCCGCCTCGACGCCGCCTTCGGCGCCGGCTCGGGCGGCCAGCTGGGTCTGGTCTGCGACCGCACCTCGGGCCTGACCTCGGCCATCGGCAACCTCGTCGATAACTGCCTGGTCGCCAGCTTTTCCAACGCGCGGGATTCACGCCAGTCGAGCGCCGGGGCGAGCCTTGCCCGCCCGTCCGGCCGCGTCGGCATGAGCGTCGGCTCCAGCCGCGAAACCCTGCCGACCTGGCTGACCCCCGGCGGCCGCGGCGCGGCCCGGGTCGACGAGAACACCCTCACCCTGAAGGGCGAGCGCAACGTCGGGCGCGAGGCCACCGTCTCGATCGGCGGCACGCTGGCGCGGGCACGCCTCGTCAGTCCCGAATCGGTGCCCGCCCTGAGCGACCGCTGGGACGTGCGCACGGTGAGCGTGGGCGCGAACGTCGGCCGCTTCGGCGCCAACATCGTCGGGCGCGTCGTCGACTCGCCGGCCTCGTCGGACCGCTGGCGCGGGCTCGACCTCGGCCTGACGTGGCGCACTCCCTGGAGCGGCCAGCTGAGCGTGGGCGCCCAGAATGTCGTGACCCGTGGCCGCAATCCCTTCGCCCCGAATGCTTCGGGCAAGGACGACGAGGGCACCGTGCCCTACGTGCGGTACCAGCAGGATCTCTGACGCCTGCTGCCGGTCCCCGTACGGGACCGTGTCTTTAGTCACTTGTCCTCCGCCCGCTATCGGTGTAGCGCCGCTCGTCGGAAGACGGGGGGTGACGCGGGAACTTTACGAATTCCTCACATAACCTCCGCCCTGTCGCCCGACGTCCTGTCGCGACCACTTTCATTTTGGGGAATCGGAGGAACCATGGAGTTGAAGAAGCACCCGCTTCGCGATGCCATCTGCATCGCGATGACCGCCGCCACCTTCAGCGGCGGCGCACTTGCGCAGGACGCCGCCCCGGCGGAACAGGAAGGCGCCAGCGAGCTCGACCGCGTCACCGTCACCGGCTCGCGCATCCGCCGCGCCGAAGTCGAGACCTCGCAGCCGATCTTCCAGCTCAACCGTGAAGAGATCCAGGCCCAGGGCCTGACCTCCGTCGGCGACGTCATCCAGAACATCAGCGCCAACGGCTCCACGCTCAACTCCACGTACAACAACGGCGGCAACGGCGAGACCCGCGTCTCGCTGCGCAACCTCGGCTCCAACCGTACCCTCGTCCTCGTCAACGGCCGTCGCTGGGTGGCCGGCACGGGCCTGGGCGGCGCGGTCGACCTCAACACGATCCCGACCGCCGCGGTCGAGCGCATCGAGGTGCTGAAGGCCGGCGCCTCGTCGATCTACGGCTCCGACGCGATCGCGGGCGTGGTCAACGTCATCCTGCGCAACGACTACCAGGGGGCCGAAGGCAATGCCTACATGGGCGTCTTCGACAAGGGCGACGGCTTCCGCCAGTCCTACGACCTGACCATCGGCACCTCCGACGACCGCTTCAGCGCGATGTTCGGCGCGGGCTACGTCAAGGAAGAGCCGGTGCTCGCCGGTGATCGCGACATCTCGTCCGTGCCGGTCTACAACACCGGCGTGTCGTTCGGCAGCTCGACGACCCCAGGTGGCCGCTTCGCGCTCTGCACCGGCACCATCAACCCGGTGACCGGCGCATGTTCGGTGGCGCAGACGCGTCCGGATGGCACGTCGGGGTTCTTCACCTATGACGCGGGGCGCACGGGCAACCAGTGGCGCAACTTCGTCGCGGCCGACCAGTACAACTTCGCGCCCGAGAACTACCTGATCACGCCGCAGGAGCGCAAGTCGATCTTCGGCCGCGCCACGCTGAACCTGACGGACGACGTGCAGGCCTTCATCCAGGCCACGTACAACAACCGTCGTTCCGAGCAGCTGCTCGCCGCCATGCCGATCGTCCTGGGCTCGGGCCCCGGCGCCGGCACCCAGCCGCGCACCATCTCGATCAGCCAGTTCTCGATCTACAACCCGTTCGGTGCGCCGGTCTCGCGCATCCAGCGTCGTGCGGTCGAGACGGGCGGTCGCTCGTTCAACCAGAACGTCGACACGTTCGGCTTCTCGGGCGGCCTGGAAGGCTCGTTCGAGCGCTGGAACCGCTACTTCACCTGGGACGCGGGCATGGTGTATGGCCGCAACGACCAGAACGACACGACGTACGGCCTCTTCAACGTCCTCGCGCTGCGCAACGCGCTGGGCCCGTCGGAGATCCGCAACGGCGTGCCGGTCTGCGTCAACCAGCCGGGTGGCACGGTCATCACCGGCTGCGTCCCGCTGAACCTGCTGGGCGCGCCGGGCTCGATCACCCCCGAAATGCTGAACTACGTCTCGTTCGTCGCGCACGACGAGTTCGGCTACAAGATGAAGCAGTACTTCGCCAACCTGACCGGCGAGATCGCCGAGCTGCCGGGCGGCATGCTGGCCTTCGCGGCCGGCGTCGAGCGCCGCACGGAGTCGGGCTACGACCAGCCGGACGCGCTGATCAACTCGGGCAACACGACGGGTAATGCGCGCACCGCCACGGCCGGCCAGTACTCGCTGCAGGAAGCCTACGGCGAGCTCTCGATCCCGCTGCTCAAGGACGTGCCGTTCGCCAAGCAGCTCGAGTTCTCGCTGTCGAGCCGCTATTCGGACTACTCGAACTTCGGCGACACGGTCAACTCGGCGTTCGGCTTCAAGTGGCGCCCGATCGAGGACCTGATGGTCCGCGGCAACTGGGCCGAGGGCTTCCGCGCTCCGTCCATCGGCGAGCTCTACGCCGGCGTGGCCGACTCGTTCCCCACCCTGGCCGACCCCTGCTCCACCACGTTCGGCGGTGGCTACAACGGCCTGACCACCGAGCAGCGCAATCGCTGCCACGCCCAGGGCGTGCCGGTCGGCGGCTACGACCAGGGCAATGCGCAGATCCGCATCAGCGTCGGCGGCAACCCGAACCTCGGGCCGGAGACCTCGACCACCAAGACGCTCGGCGTCGTGTGGAGCCCGAGCTTCATCAGCGGCTTCGACGTCTCGCTGGACTGGTGGAAGATCGAACTCGAGAACACGATCACCGCGTTCTCGGGCCAGTTCATCGTCAACCAGTGCATCCGCCAGGGCATTCAGGCGTTCTGCAACCAGTACTCGCGTAACCCGGGCGGCCCGATCAACACCCTGCTGTCCTCGGGCGTGAACATCGGCGCGGCGAATGTCGAAGGCTTCGACATGACGCTCAACTACCGGATGCCGGAAACGTCATTCGGGCGGTTCTCGGTGACGTGGGACACCACGTACATGTCGGACTACTCGACCGACAACGATGCGGACGGCGATGTCGATGCGGCCGACGGCGGCAGCCGCGTCGGTGAGTACTTCGACCGCAACAACGGCTGGCGCATCCGCAGCAATGCCCTGCTCCGCTGGGAAATGGGTGACTTCGGCGCCACCTGGTTCTCGCGCTACTACTCGCGCCAGGAGGAGCCCTGCCGCTTCATCGGCCTGCCGAACGACCTCGGGTTCGGGCAGCTCTGCAACGCGGCGACCGTCAACTCGAGCGGCATCGTGCAGGCGGGCTCGCAGAACCGCATCGGCGCGACCACGTACCACGACGCCTCGATCTACTGGAAGGCCCCGTGGAACGCCCGGGTCACCCTGGGTGTGAACAACGTGTTCGACAAGGAGCCGCCGACCGCCTTCACGGCGTTCGCCAACAGCTTCGACCCGCAGTACGAAGTCCCGGGCCAGTTCTTCTACCTGCAGTACAACCAGAAGTTCTGATCTACGCGTTCGTCATCTCTCCTTCACCACGCCCCGGGCCACCGGGGCGTTTTTTTGGCGCAGGCGCCTCCCGCTTAACGACCCTTTAATTCCTCGCCCCACCGGGATACCATCGGGGCGACCTTCCCGGTTCAGGGGCGAGACATCCCCACCGCTGGGGCGGTTCCCATGGGAAATACCAAGCCTCACTTGGAGAGAGAGATGACCTTTAAGACCACCAAGCTCCGCGACGCGATCACGTTCGCGATCGCCGTGGGCGCGCTCGCCGGGACCGGCGCAGCGTTCGCGCAGGACGCCGCCCCGGCGGAACAGGAAGGCGCCAGCGAGCTCGACCGCGTCACCGTCACCGGCTCGCGCATCCGCCGCGCCGAAGTCGAGACCTCGCAGCCGATCTTCCAGCTCAACCGTGAAGAGATCCAGGCCCAGGGCCTGACCTCCGTCGGCGACGTCATCCAGAACATCAGCGCCAACGGCTCCACGCTCAACTCCACGTACAACAACGGCGGCAACGGCGAGACCCGCGTCTCGCTGCGCAACCTCGGCTCCAACCGTACCCTCGTCCTCGTCAACGGCCGTCGCTGGGTGGCCGGCACGGGCCTGGGCGGCGCGGTCGACCTCAACACGATCCCGACCGCCGCGGTCGAGCGCATCGAGGTGCTGAAGGCCGGCGCCTCGTCGATCTACGGCTCCGACGCGATCGCGGGCGTGGTCAACGTCATCCTGCGTACCGACTACCAGGGCGCCGAAGCCAATGCCTACATGGGCGTCTTCGACAAGGGCGACGGCTTCCGCCAGTCCTACGACCTGACCATCGGCACCTCCGACGACCGCTTCAGCGCGATGTTCGGCGCGGGCTACGTCAAGGAAGAGCCGGTCGGCGCGGGCGATCGTGAGATCTCCGAGTTCCCGATCTTCGGCACGGGCACCGCCTTCGGCAGCTCGACCACGCCGTTCGGCCGCTTCGCGCTGTGCCGTGCGCCGAACACGATCAACCCGGTGACGGGTGCGTGCTCGGGTGGCGAGACCCGCCCGAACGGCACCGCCGGCCAGTTCACGTACAACCCCGGCCAGAGCGGCGCCAACTGGCGCAACTTCTCGCTGGCGAGCGACCTCTACAACTTCGCGCCCGACAACTACCTGCTGACGCCGCAGGAGCGCAAGTCGATCTTCGGCCGCGCCACGCTGAACCTGACGGACGACGTGCAGGCCTTCATCCAGGCCACGTACAACAACCGTCGTTCCGAGCAGCTGCTCGCCGCCATGCCGATCGTCCTGGGCTCGGGCCCCGGCGCCGGCACCCAGCCGCGCACCATCTCGATCAGCCAGTTCTCGATCTACAACCCGTTCGGTGCGCCGGTCTCGCGCATCCAGCGTCGTGCGGTCGAGACGGGCGGTCGCTCGTTCAACCAGAACGTCGACACGTTCGGCTTCTCGGGCGGCCTGGAAGGCTCGTTCGAGCGCTGGAACCGCTACTTCACCTGGGACGCGGGCATGGTGTATGGCCGCAACGACCAGAACGACACGACGTACGGCCTCTTCAACGTCCTCGCGCTGCGCAACGCGCTGGGCCCGTCGGAGATCCGCAACGGCGTGCCGGTCTGCGTCAACCAGCCGGGTGGCACGGTCATCACCGGCTGCGTCCCGCTGAACCTGCTGGGCGCGCCGGGCTCGATCACCCCCGAAATGCTGAACTACGTCTCGTTCGTCGCGCACGACGAGTTCGGCTACAAGATGAAGCAGTACTTCGCCAACCTGACCGGCGAGATCGCCGAGCTGCCGGGCGGCATGCTGGCCTTCGCGGCCGGCGTCGAGCGCCGCACGGAGTCGGGCTACGACCAGCCGGACGCGCTGATCAACTCGGGCAACACGACGGGTAATGCGCGCACCGCCACGGCCGGCCAGTACTCGCTGCAGGAAGCCTACGGCGAGCTCTCGATCCCGCTGCTCAAGGACGTGCCGTTCGCCAAGCAGCTCGAGTTCTCGCTGTCGAGCCGCTATTCGGACTACTCGAACTTCGGCGACACGGTCAACTCGGCGTTCGGCTTCAAGTGGCGTCCGATCGAGGACCTGATGGTCCGCGGCAACTGGGCCGAGGGCTTCCGCGCTCCGTCCATCGGCGAGCTCTACGCCGGCGTGGCCGACTCGTTCCCGCAGATCTCCGACCCCTGCTCGACCACCTTCGGTGGCACGTACAACCAGCTGACCACCGAGCAGCGCAACCGCTGCCACGCCCAGGGCGTGCCGGTCGGCGGCTACGACCAGGGCAACTCGCAGATCCGCATCAGCGTCGGCGGCAACCCGAACCTCGGGCCGGAGACCTCGACCACCAAGACGCTCGGCGTCGTGTGGAGCCCGAGCTTCATCAGCGGCTTCGACGTCTCGCTGGACTGGTGGCGCATCGAGCTCGAGAACGTCATCACGACGTTCGGCGGCCAGTTCATCCTCGACCAGTGCATCCGCGAAGGCATCCAGGCGTTCTGCAACCAGTACTCGCGTAACCCGGGCGGCCCGATCAACGACCTGCTCTCGAGCGGCGTGAACATCGGCGCCGGCAACGTCGAGGGCTGGGACCTGACGCTGAACTACCGCCTGCCCGAGCAGAGCTGGGGCAAGCTTTCGTTCTCGTGGGATACGACGTACCAGTCGCTCGTCGAGTACGACAACGACGGCGATGGCGACATCGATGCGGACGACGGCGGCAGCATCGTCGGCGAGTACCAGAACCAGAACAACAACTGGCGCATCCGCAGCAACCTCCTCACGCGTTGGGAGAAGGGTGACTTCGGCGCGACCTGGTTCACGCGTTACTACTCGCGTCAGGAAGAAGCCTGCCCGTTCTACTACAACGACTACGGCTTCGGTGAGCTCTGCAACGATGCGACGGTCGACGCGAACGGCGTGGTCCAGCCGGGCTCGCAGAACCACATCGGTGCGACCACGTACCACGACGTCTCCGTGTACTGGAAGGCTCCGTGGAACGCCCGCGTCACGGTCGGCGTGAACAACGTGTTCGACAAGGAGCCGCCGGTGTCGTTCACCACGTTCGCCAACAGCTTCGACCCGCAGTACGAAGTCCCGGGCCAGTTCTTCTACCTGCAGTACAGCCAGAAGTTCTGATCCGACGCGTCACCGATGTACCGCTGCGGCCCCGAAAGGGGCCGCAGTTTTTTGTGCGTTGCCCGGCCACGATCCGCGGTGCACCATGCGGCCATGACCGCCAAGCCGACGCTCCCGCCCGTTGCCGAAATCGGTTCGATGTTCGCCGTGCCGCTCGCCCAGGCCCGGCATCCGCAGCACGCGGAGTTGAACCGGGAACTCAAGGCGCTCCTGCTCGCGCGCGAGGGCGACCCGCGCTACGCGAATCCGCATCCCTCGTTGAAGCAGCAACCCGGCGTCTTCGAGAGCGACTTCAACCTCTTCTCGTGGCCGGAGCCCTGCGTCCAGCACCTGCGTGCCTTCTGCTGGGCCGAACTCGGCCGCACGCTGCAGGCGCTCAACGGCTATGCCGCCGATGAGATGGCGCGGCTGCAGATCTTTTCGCACACGTGGTTCCACGTCACGCGTCGCGGCGGCTTCGTGATCGGACACACGCATCCGATGGCGTCGTGGTCCGGGGTGTACTGCGTGGATCCCGGCACGACGCCCGACGACTATCCCGAGTCCGGCGTCCTGCGTTTCCACAATCCGCACTTTTACAGCAACCTGTTCATGGACCCCGGCAATGCGCGACTGCTGCCCCCGTTCCACCACGGGACGTGGAGCGTCCGCTTCCAGCCGGGCCAACTCGTCCTGTTCCCGTCCTGGGTCTCGCACGAGGTCCTGCCGTTCCACGGCGACGACGAACGCATCACGATCGCCTTCAACTGCTGGTTCGGGATGCTGGACCCCTGATCAGACCGGAAGCGGCTCGGCGTAGGCGGCCTCGAGCAGCCGCTGCAGCGTCCCGAGCCGATCCGCGTAGCGACGCCAGACCTGGCCACGGTTGGTCTGGAAGCCCTGGTGCACCGCCGTCGCACTCGGGGTCGACACCGTGCCCCCTGCCCGCTCGATATCGACCATGCCGGGCTCGAAGTCCAGCCCGCAATGCGAGGCCACGGCGCGTGCGACCGCCTCGGGTTCCGCGACGAGGCGCTCGTAGGAGATGTCCATCACGCGGCCGGGCATGACGTCGCGCCAGTGCGCCATGGTGCGCCGGTAGAGCAGGTAGAAGCGCGCGAGCTCCTCCTGGTCGTACGAGTACAGCGCCGCACCGGAGAAGAGCTGGCGCAGGTTCGAGAAGCAGGTGTCCATCGGGTCGCGCACCAGGTGCAGGAAGCGCGCCTGCGGCATTGCCTTGGCGATGAAGCCCACGTTGAAGAAGTTCTGCGGAAGCTTTTCGGTGAATGCCGCGTGCCCGCGGCGCAGCCACTGCGCCCGCCGTGCATAGCCGCGCGCAATGGCGTCGAAGTCCGCGGCTCGCATGGCATCGACGAACGCGGCATCCGGCCCCTGCGGGGATGCCCGGTCGATGGCGAGTTCCATCTCGGCGTGGAAAGCGGACGTCTCCCCCGCATCGCCGACGGCGCTGTGGCCCGCGAGCATGCGTTCGAGCAATGTGGTTCCGGAGCGGTGCATGCCGACGATGAAGATCGGCACCGCCGGCTGGGCCACGTCGCTCGCCGTCCCCAGGAAGGCCGGCGTGCACACCGCCTGGAGGCGGGTCAGGAGCGCCTCGTCATCGGCGACCGAGTACTGCACCTGGCTCCGCTTGGCGCGGCATCCGCGCTCCAGCGCTTCCCACGACTCGGCATCCCGGCGCAGGTCGTGCAGCTGGCGATGCAGTGCGAACGACAGGTAGACCTCGCCGGTGCCGCCGGGACGGGCACGTGCCAGCTGCGCACGGAACCGCTCGACATGGTTCCGCTCGGCGGTCGCGGGGCGCACGCCGGCGAGCATCATCGAATTCTGGAAGAGCAGCGGATCGGCCCGCAGCGAGGCCTCGTAGCACGTCTCCGCCTGGTCGTTCTCGCCCCGGAAGGTATGGAAGTTGCCGCGCACGTACAGGCAGGCAGGATCGTTCGGCCTGCGTCGCAGTCCCTGCTCCACCAGCCAAGTCGCCTCGTCGTGGGCGCCGATGGAGCTGAGCATCACGGCGCCTTTCGCGATCACGTCGGCGGGCGCCTGCGCGCCGAATGCGGGCGTCATGAGCGTGTCGACCAGCGCGGCGAACTCGTGGAAGTAGCGCAGGCGCTGCGCGATGGCGAACAGCACCGGCGCGACGGGTGGGCGGTTCGCGAAGGCGCGCATCGCCGCCTCGTGGGCATCGCGGTGACGGCCACGCTGCGTCGCGACGGTCGACAGGCCCACCAGCGCCGGGGCATGGCGGGGCTCCGCCGCGAGCGCCCGCCGGAACTCGCGCTCCGCCGCCGCGGGGTTCTTGCGCGCGAGCGCCTGCTCGCCCGCGAGCCATGCCTGGTGTGCCTGCGACAAGGGAGCGCCCGCTGCGTGGATCAGGCGACCATTCTATGCCCGTGCTCGTGCTGCACCGACCAGGCGCGCGGAAAGTCGAGTGCGCCGGACGACATGAAAGGCAGCACCCATCGCTCGGCCCAGCGCAGTGATTCGTCGATCAGGTCCGCATTGAGCTCGCGCACCCGCGCGGCTTCCTCGGCGCGACGACCCGCGTCGTAGGGCATCGCGGTCGCCTTCGCGTTGGTCCCGGACACGCAACGCGCGCGGCGGCGGTTCGACTCGTCGTCGGCCGGCGAGCCGAACCAGCGCGCGACGCGGACCGTCGTCTCGGGGACGTCGTCGAGCAAGGTCTGCGCATCGAGCACACGCACGCGCTCGGTGCCGAAGCAGGCAACCAGCGACGCGCCCAGCTCGCGCTGACCGGCCCACTGCAGGCATGCCGCCGCGAGCAGCTGGGGCGGCGCCAGCGCCTGCGCGGGCAGCCGCGGGCCGAGCGACGTGGCCGACAGCGCGCGCTCCGCGAGCTCGGGGATCTTCCGCTGGGTGTCGGCCGTCTTCTTGAGGTTCGACACGAGGAAGTCCTCGAGCGAGGAGCTCAACAGCAGCGCGCGGCTGCCGGGAGTGGCATGCACGAGGTCCATCGCGACATTCAGCGCCGCGTGCGTCGGCTTGACGATCACGGAGCCCTGCGGCGCCCAAGGCCGCGCCAGGAGCGCGGCCACGGGCGCGAGCCACTCGTCCACAGGCCAGCCGGCGCGCCGCGCGTCGCCGAGCCTGCGCAGGACGAGGGGCTCCTTCAGGACCGTCTGGCGCGGCGCCACGTGGAGGGCGCGCGCGAGCAGCGTGGAGCAGCAGAACGACGTGTGGAACAGCCATCCCAGGCGCTGGGCGGCCGCTGCGCGCGGCGCGGCCCCGAGTGTGACGGGACGAGCCTCGGCGAGTGGCGCTTCGATCCGGTTGTCGAGGAACGCGGAGCGCTCGAGGACCTCGGGATCGATGTCGAGGAAGGAAATGGTGCGATCGGGGACGTGGAGGTCGACGGGAAAACACGCGGCGTCGGGTCGCGTAGGGGACGTGTGGGGCATGCGCGCCTTGTGTGGGCCGGGCGGACCGGGGGAAGACGGCGTCAGCGGCAGCGGGCACACCCGCGCAGCATCGGCCGCAAGAACTGCGAAGGCGTCCTGCCGATGGATTCCCTGGTGGCGAGGTTCTTCCAGAACTGCCGCACGAGGCGGCCACGATCCCGGTGTGCTGCGCGCGTCCTGAGGCTAGTGAATGCATGACGCGGCGCATGCGTCATTCGTCATGGAGAAGCGTCGGCATTCAGCGCAGGGAAGGCACTGTACGCATCGATCGGCGCGAACGACGCGGACGAGGCACGTAGCGCGCGCCGACAGCGCGAGGCGCAGGCCGAGACTTACGGGTCTCGCGTTAGCCTCAGGCGCGCCGCGGTTCGAGCTTGAGCGCCAGCGTGTAGCGCGGTACCGGGCAGATGCGCGACGGCGGGCGGCCGACGTGCCGGATCGCGCCATCGAACACGACGAGGCGCCCAGGGCGCGGCAGCACGGCGCAGGCGATCTCGCCGCGCTCGTCGAAGAAGGTCGTCTCGCCGCCCCACTCCACGTCCCAGTCGACGCACATGAACCAGAGCGCGGTCAGGTCGTGCTGGTCCGGCAGGCAGTCGGTGTGCGAGAACAGCATGTCGCCGAACGTGGCGTGATTCGTGTACGCGCGGTAGGCGCGATACGGGTGGTCCGGTCGTGCGACCGACACCGCGGCGAGCGTCACGGCCTGCAGCGGGTGCCGCTGCAGGATCTCCACCGGTATCTCGTTCACCCAGTGGCGGAAGGCGGCTGTGTCGGGACGCGCGACCTCGGTCCGGGTGAATGGCGCACGGTCGAGGGCGGCCACATGGGCCGCCACATCGGGCAGGAGGCCGTCGAAGACCCATACGCCGCGGCCGTCGACATCGAACTGCCGCGCGGGCGTCGGGCTGGCCGCCATGCTCAACCGGCCGAGAGGCTCGACGCGATCCGACGCTGCTCGTCGTGCAGCGCCTGCGGCATGCGCGGGCCGTACTCGCGCAGGTAGTCGGCGATGCTCGCGAATTCGCGGCTCCAGCCGTCGCGGTCGAAGCCGAAGAGCTTTTCGCGGGCCTCGTCCGACAGCCGGACACCCTCGAGATCGAGGTCGGACTCGCGCGGAAGTGCGCCGATCGGCGTTTCCACCGCGTCCGCCCTCCCCTCCACGCGCTTGATCATCCACTCGAGCACACGCAGGTTGTCGCCGAAGCCAGGCCACAGGAACTTGCCGCCGTCGCCCTTGCGGAACCAGTTGACGTGGAAGATCTTCGGCAGCCGGTTCTGGCCGTTGTCGAACGACAGCCAGTGGGCGAAGTAGTCGGCGAAGTTGTAGCCGCAGAAGGGCTTCATCGCCATCGGATCGCGGCGCATCACGCCGACCGCGCCGGTGGCGGCGGCGGTGGTTTCCGAGCCCATGGCGGCGCCGACGAGCACGCCGTGCGTCCAGTCGCGGGCCTCGAAGACCAGCGGAACGAGCGAGGCGCGGCGACCACCGAAGACGATCGCCGAGATCGGCACGCCCTGAGGGTCCTCGGCCTTCTCGCTGTAGCTGGGGCACTGCTTCGCCGACACGGTGAAGCGCGCATTGGGGTGCGCGGCCGGGCCCACGTTGCAATCGTAGTCATTTCCGCGCCAGTCAAAGGCGGGCTGGCCTTCGTCAAGACCCTCCCACCACGGCTGGCCGTCGGCGGTCATGCCGACGTTCGTGAAGATCGTGTTCCTGCGGATCGTCTCGAGCGCGTTCGGGTTGGAGTTCGCCGACGTGCCCGGCGCGACGCCAAAGAAGCCGGCTTCGGGATTGATCGCATACAGGCGGCCGTCCGGGCCCGGGCGCATCCAGCAGATGTCGTCGCCGATGGTCAAGACCTTCCAGCCCTTCTCGCGGTAGCCCTCGGGCGGGATCAGCATGGCGAGGTTGGTCTTGCCGCAGGCCGATGGGAACGCCGCGGCGATGTAGTGCGTCTCGCCCTGCGGATTCTCGATGCCGAGGATCAGCATGTGCTCGGCGAGCCAGCCTTCCTGGCGCGCCTGGTGGGAGGCGATGCGCAGCGCATGGCACTTCTTGCCGAGCAGCGCGTTGCCGCCGTAGCCCGAGCCGTAGGACTTGATCGTCAGCTCCTCGGGGAAATGCATGATGAAGCGGCGGTTCGGGTCGAGCTCGCCGGTGGAGTGCAGGCCGCGGACGAAGGTGCCCTCGCGCTCGATGCGCGCCAGCGCGGGCGCGCCCATGCGCGTCATCATGCGCATGTTGGCGACCACGTACGGGCTGTCGGTGATCTCGACGCCGCAACGCGAGATCGGCGAGTCGATCGGGCCCATGCAGTACGGGATGACGTACATCGTCCGCCCTTCCATGCAGCCGTCGAACAGCGCGTCCATCTGGGCATGGCCGTCGGCCGGCGACATCCAGTGGTTGTTCGGGCCGGCATCGTCCTGCTGGCTCGTGCAGACGAAGGTCAGGTGCTCGACGCGCGCGACATCGTCGGGATGCGAGCGGTGCAGCCAACTGCCCGGGTTCGTCCGCTCGTTGAGGCGGATCAGCGTGCCGTCGGCCTCCATCTTCGCGATGAGCGCGGCGTTCTCGGCGTCGGAACCGTCGCACCAGTGGATCGTGGCCGGGCGCGTCAGCGCGGCGACGCTCTCGACCCAGTCCGCGAGGCTGCGGAGGGAGGTCCCCGTCGTGCTTCCCCCGGTGACGGCGGGTTTGGCGACATCCTGTACGAGGGCATTCATGGAACCTCCGGGCGTGCTGCGAAAAAGAAAAGGTAAGCGGCCGATTCTCAGGGAATCAGCGTGGCCATCATGTGCTCGACAAAGGCCTCGAACTCCTCGCGCGCCAGGCGCGGCTGGTTGAGCTGGAGGTTGAGCTGCAGGAAGCCGACGTAGGCGGCGTAGGCCAGGCGCGCGCGGTGCTGCGCGGCGGTCGGGTCCAGGCCCGTCTGGCGGAACGAGGCGGCGAGCCACTCCAGACGGCGCTGCGAGACGCGGCCGATGACCGGGGCGACGATCGGATGGTCCAGCGCCTTGAGCAGCGCCGAATAGATGACGTGCGAGCTGACCTCGTGGGCGACGACGTCGAAGAGCTGGCGCAGGCGCTGGCGCGGGTCCGCGATCTGCTCCAGCTGGCCGAAGATCGCCTCCTGCTCGGTCTTCTCCCAGCGCTCGAGTGCGGCGACCAGCAGGGACTCGCGCGACGGGAAGTGCCAGTAGAACGAGCCCTTGGTCACCCCCAGGCGCCGGGCGAGCGGCTCGACCGCCACGGCGGCGACCCCCTGCTCGGCGATCAGGTCGAGGGCGGCCTGCGCCCAGTCGTCGGCGCTGAGGCGCCCCGTGCGGTCCGACTTGGCCGGCGTCTCGGTCGTCATCGAGGCAGTGTAACCGTACGGGTCCGGCCGGGACAGTATGCATTTCGATGACAGCGCTGCCAGCCGCTTCAGGTCGTTGACAGCGGCCGAGGAGCCTCACCATACTCGCCCGTATGTCGGCCGTTTCATGTGGGCGTTTGAAACTGGCGCTTGCCATGGGGACGGCGACCGACACCACCGAAGACCTGCACGGGCCCGAGCCCCGCTGGAGCGCTCCATGAGCATCGCCGCACCCTTCCTCGTCCTGCTGATCCTCGGCGGCGTGGCCGCCTACCATCGCTGGCGCCTCGCGCCGTGGGTGGCGCTCTCGGCGGCGGGCCTCGTCTCCTGCGCGCTGCTCGGTGCGAGCACGACGGCCACGACCGTGGCGGCCGTGCTGTTCGCACTGATCGCGGTGCCCCTGCTCGTCCCGCCGCTGCGGCAGGCGATCGTCACGAGGCCGCTGTTCGGCTTCTACAAGAAGATCCTGCCGCCGCTGTCGGAGACCGAGCGTGTCGCGCTCGAAGCCGGCACCGTGGGCTGGGAAGGCGAGCTGTTCTCGGGCAAGCCGGACTGGAACGTGCTGCTCTCGCAACCCAAGCCGACGCTCCGCCCCGACGAGCAGGCCTTCCTCGACGGCCCGGTCGAGGAGCTGTGCCGGATGGTCAACGACTGGGACATCACCCACGTCCACGCCGACCTGCAGCCCGAGCTGTGGGACTACATCAAGAAGAACAAGTTCTTCGGCATGATCGTACCGAAGGAGTACGGCGGCCTCGGCTTCACGGCGCTCGGCAACCACAAGGTGATCGAGAAGCTGGCATCGATTTCCTCGGTGGTGAGCTCGACGGTGGGCGTGCCGAACTCGCTCGGCCCGGCCGAGCTCCTGATGCACTACGGCACCCAGGAGCAGAAGGACTACTACCTGCCGCGCCTGGCCGACGGCCGCGAGGTGCCCTGCTTCGGCCTGACCGGCCCGTGGGCGGGCTCGGACGCCACGTCCATTCCCGACTTCGGCATCGTCACGATGGGCGAGTGGAACGGCGCGCGCGTGGTCGGCGTCAAGCTCACCTTCGACAAGCGCTACATCACGCTCGCGCCGGTCGCGACGCTGATCGGCCTCGCCTTCCGCATGTACGACCCCGACGGGCTGCTCGGTGAGAAGGAGGACATCGGCATCACGCTCGCGCTGCTGCCGCGCGACACGCCGGGCGTGGACATCGGCCGTCGCGCGATGCCGCTCAACTCGACCTTCCAGAACGGGCCGATCAAGGGCCGCGAGGTCTTCATCCCGCTCAGTCAGCTCATCGGCGGCGAGGCCTATGCGGGCAAGGGCTGGCAGATGCTGGTCGAGTGCCTGTCGATCGGCCGTTCGATCACCCTCCCCTCTACCGCGTCCGGCGGCTCGCGCATCGGCGCGCTCGTGACCGGCGCCTACTCGCGCATCCGCAAGCAGTTCGGCCTGTCGGTCGGCCGCTTCGAGGGCGTGGAGGAAGCGCTCGCGCGGATCGGCGGCAATGCCTACACGATCACCGCGCTCGCCGAGGCCTCGGCGGCGGCGGTGGCGCGCGGCGAGCTGCCGGCGGTGCCGTCGACGATCTCCAAGTACCACTGCACCGAGATGGGCCGCGAGCTCATCAAGGACGCGATGGACATCCACGGCGGCAAGGGCATCATCCTCGGCCCGCGCAACTACCTCGGCCGCGCGTGGCAGGCCTCGCCGATCTCCATCACGGTCGAGGGCGCGAACATCATGACGCGCTCGCTGATGATCTTCGGCCAGGGCGCGATCCTCTGCCATCCGTGGGTCCTCAAGGAGATGAAGGCTGCGAACAATCCCGACGCTGGCGCGGCGCTGCGCGAATTCGACAGCGCACTGTTCGGCCACATCGGCTTTGCGATCTCGAACGCGGTGCGCTCGCTGTGGTACGGCATCACCGGCGCGACCGTCGGCGCCGCGCCGGGGGATGCCTACACGAAGCGCTACTACCGCAAGCTCAACCGTTACTCGTCGGTGCTGGCGCTGCTCGCCGATACGTCGATGCTGCTGCTCGGCGGCAAGCTCAAGTTCAAGGAATCGCTGTCAGGCCGCCTGGGCGACGTGCTGAGCCAGCTCTACATCGCCTCCGCGATGCTCAAGCGCTACGAGGATCAGGGCCGCCCGGTGGCCGACCAGCCGCTGCTCGCGTGGTCCTTCCACAACGCGATGCACAAGCTGGAGCTGGCGCTGTCGGCGGCGCTGCGCAACTTCCCGGTGCGTCCGGTGGGCTGGCTGCTGTGGGCGCTGGTGTTCCCGCTCGGCCGCCGCGCGGTGGCCCCGAGCGATCGCCTGAGCCACAAGGTCGCCTCGATCCTGATGACCCCGAACGAGGCGCGCGACCGCCTCGGCCACGGCGCCTTCCTCGCGCCGACCGAGAACCACCCGGCCGGCCGCATCAACAGCTACCTCGCCGCCGTCATCGCCGCCGAGCCGGTGGAGCGCAAGTTCCAGAAGGCGATCAAGGCCGCGGAGTTCGGCACGCTCGACTACGCCGGCCAGCTGTCGCTCGCCGTCGAGCGCGGGCTGATCACCGCCGAGGAGCGTCGCCAGCTGGAGGAACTGCGCCGGATGACGATCGACACGATCGCCGTCGACGACTTCGACCCGGAGGAGCTGCGCTCGGCCGGCTACGCGAAGCTCGTCGAGGACCAGGCGCCGCGCGCGGCCGCCTGAGGCCGGCACACATCGCATCAGACCACGACGGCGGGCTTCGACCCGCCGTCGTCGTATCCGGAGACCGGCCCATGGACCTGCTCGCCCTGCACGCGCGCCTGACACGCCTTCCCGCCGGCCGCTGGCTGTTCTCGCGCGCCGTCTGCCTCAAGGCACCCTACTTCGCGAGCATCGCGCCGCGCATCGATGCGCTCGCGCCTTCGCGCTGCGTCGTCTCGTTCGCCCACCGCCGGCGCGTCACCAACCACATCGGCACCGTGCATGCCATCGCGCTGTGCAATGCGGCGGAGCTCGCCGCGGGGCTCGCGACCGAGGCGGGCCTGCCCTCGGCGATGCGCTGGATACCGAAGGGTATGCAGGTCGAGTACCTCGCGAAGGCCGTCGGGCGGATGACGACGACCGCGCAGGTCGCCGCTCCCCTCGACGTGGGCGATGCACGCGAGGTGCCGGTGCGGGTCGAGGTCGCCGACCCGCAGGGGACGCCCGTGTTCCGCGCGACCGTCGCGATGTGGGTGTCGCCGCGCCCGGCGCGTTGACCGTCAGCGCCGGGACCGCAGCGTGAGCTGCGAGATCTCGGGCGGCATGCCGATGCGCACCGGCAGGATGCTGGTGCCGATGCCCGGCGAGACGAACAGGTGTTCCCCGCCTTCCTCGTAATGCCCGACGACGTAGCGACTCTCCTCCTCGCCCCACATCGCCGGTTGCCCGATGCCCGGCAGCGAGATCTGCCCGCCGTGCGTGTGGCCGGCGAGCATGATCGATCCGCGCGCCGGCATCCGCGGGAACAGCGCCGGGTTGTGGGTGATGACGATGACCGGATCGCTGCCGCCGACCCAGGAGAACGCCTTCGCGATGTCGTGCGGGGCCTCCCAGAGGTCGCCCACGCCGACGATCCACAGCGGGCAGCGGCCGAGCACCGTATGCCGCGCCTCGTCCTCGAGCATCACCACGCCCGCGGACTCGAATACACGGCGGATGTGCTGGCCGTTCTTCCACCAGTCGTGGTTGCCGAGCACCGCGTACACCGGCTTGCGCGCGGACAGCCGGCGCAGGCGCTCGGCGATCGGCTCGGGGCCGACGTAGGTGCCGAGGAAGACGCTCAGGATCACGTAGTCGCCGGTCATGACCACCGCCCGGGCGTCGCTCGCGACCAGCCGGTCGATCACGCGGTCGAGGTTGTCGAGCCCGTTGTGCGGCGAGCCGGTGTGGACGTCGGTGATGTGGTCGATGCGCAGGCCGTCGCAGGCGGCGGGCCAGTCGCCGAGCACGAGGTCGTGCCGGCGCTCGACCAGCCGCGCCGGCTCGAACGCCATGCCGTACACGCCCACGGCGAAGCCGACGACGATCCACGCCACCAGCAGGCGGCGGACCCAGCGATGGCGGCGCAGGAAGGCGACCAGCGGCTTCATGCGCGACCGCGGTAGCGCGACAGGCGCCAGCCGAGCCCGGCCGCCACCGCCGCGGCGCCCGCGCCGAGCGCGGCGAAGCCCGCGATGCCGACGCCGGCGGCCCGCCCGGCGTTCATGAGCAGCGCGACGACGAGGTCCCCGAAGCGCCACACGGCGGTATCGACCGCGTTCTGGCCCTTGAAGCGCTCCTCGCGCGGCACCTGGGTGAACAGGCTGTGCCGCGCCGGCTCGGCCATGCCGTAGGCCAGGCCGCGGCTGATGAAGGCGGCCACCGCGACGATCGGCAACCCGGCGAGCACCGGCGCGTACGGATCGCGGGCGAGCATGACGGCACCCAGCGAGAGCATGCCGATCGCCGCCCAGATGAGGATCAACCGCCCGGGCCCCACGCGCGGCAGCAGCCACCACGTCACGCCGAGTTGCAGGACGATCGTGAGCACGTTGGCGAACAGGTCGACGCGCGCGGCGAACACGGTGCGGGCCTCGGCCGTGGTGAAGGTGGCATTGGAATAATCCGCGAGCAGCGCGTAGTTGACCGTGCCGATCCCGTCGGCCAGCAGCAGCAGGATCGCCATCGTCCGCATGAACGGCGACGCGAAGATCTGGCGGATGCCGTCGAGCATCCCGCCCCCGATCGGCGCATCGTTCGCCCGGTGCGGCGGCTGAGCGGGATCGCGCGCCCAGCGGCCGAGCACGATCGAGCAGACGGTGGCCAGGGCGAGCAGCACCGCGGACACCACGAGAAGTGGCGCGACGCCGATCACCTCGACGAGGCTCGTCGTCAGCAGCGGCCCGGCGAGCGCGCCCGCGGTGCCGGCGAACGCGATGAGCGGGAACAGCCGCCTCGCCTGCCCCGGGTCCCAGACGTCGGACATGAAGATCCAGAACACCGAGACCACGAACAGGTTGAACACGCTCACCCAGACGTAGAACGCGACGCCGAGCGCGCGCGGGCTGATCAGGCCGTCGCTGGCGAAGAACGGTACGAACGCGATCAGGCAGGCGATGAAGAAGCCGTAGACCACCGGCACCATGATGCGCCGCGGATAGCGTGCGACCAGGCCGGCGAACAGGGGCGTGAGCAGCAGGGTCGCGATGAAGGTGGCCCCGTAGAACCACGGCAGCTGCGTCGAGCCCACCGCGCCCGACAGCTGGTCGCGCACCGGGCGGATCACGTAGTACGCGGTGAGCACGCAGAAGAAGTAGGCGAACGAGACGAACAGCGCGGGCCATTCGCCCTGCTGCACGCGTCCGCCGTCGGGCCTCGAGTCCATCGCATCGCGCCGGGGTGGGGAGGCGCACGGTACCCCGCCGCCGCGCAGCCTGCCACCGCGGCGCTATGCTCCCGGGCGGGGAGGTCAGCATGTTCGACTACATCATCGTCGGCGGGGGCTCGGCCGGGTGCGTGCTGGCCAACCGGCTCTCGACGGACCCGTCGGTGCGCGTGCTGCTGCTCGAGGCCGGCCCGCGCGATCGCCATCCCTTCATCCACATGCCCGCCGGGCTGGCCAAGCTGGTCACCCGCCGCGAGATCAACTGGGACTATGCGACCGAGCCCGAGCCGCACCTGCTCGACCGCCGCCTGTGGTGGCCACGCGGGCGCGTGCTCGGGGGATCCAGCTCGATCAATGCGATGTGCTACGTGCGTGGCCACCCGCGCGACTACGACGATTGGGCATCGGCCGGCGCGCATGGCTGGAGCTGGACCGACGTGCTGCCCTACTTCCGCCGCGCGGAATGCAACACGCGCGGCGCCGACGAGCTCCATGGCGCCGACGGCCCGCTGCACGTCGCAGACCTGCGCCACGTCAATCCGCTGTCGAACGTCTTCCTGGAGGCGGCGGCCGAAGCCGGCATTCCACGCAACGACGACTTCAACGGCGCGCGCCAGGAGGGCGCGGGGCTCTACCAGGTCACGCAGAAGGACGGCGCGCGCTGCTCGAGCGCGGTCGCCTACCTGCGTCCGGCGATGCACCGCCCCAACCTCGTCGTGCGCACGGGCGCGCTGGCCAGCCGCGTCACCTTCGATCGCGGCCGCGCCACGGGCGTGTCCTACGTACAGGCCGGGCGCGCCTTCCACGAGCCCGCCGCGCGCGAGGTCCTGCTCGCGGGCGGCGCGATCAACTCGCCCCACCTGCTGATGCTCTCGGGCATCGGGCCGGCGGACATGCTGCGCCGCCACGGCATCGGCGTGCTGCACGACGCGCCGGGCGTCGGCGCGAACCTGCAGGACCACCTCGACATCTGCACCCTGCACGCCTGCCGCGAGCGCATCACCTACGACCGCGCGAGCGACCTGCGCATCGCCTTCGACTACTACCTCCGCGGCCGGCGTGGCGCGGGGACCAGCAACATCGCCGAGGCGGGGGCCTTCGTGCGTTCGCCGCTCGCCACCGACGGGCGTCCGGACATCCAGCTCCATTTCGTGCCCGCGCAACTCGACGACCACGGCCGCCGCCGCCTCCCGGGCGACGGCTACACGATCCACGCCTGCTGGCTGCGCCCTGCGAGCCGCGGGCGCGTCGAGCTGGCGAGCGCGAGCCCCGGCGATGCGCCGCGAATCCGCGCGAACTACCTCTCCGACCCCGACGGGGCCGACCTGCGCGGCATGCTCGAATGCGCCCGGGTCGCCCGCGACATCCTGCATCGTCCGGCGTTCGCACCCTTCCGGGCCGGGCCGGTGATCCCGGCGCGCGACGACCTCGACGACGCGGCGCTGGTCGCCTTCATCCGCGCCAAGGCCGAGTCGGTCTACCACCCGGTCGGCACGTGCCGGATGGGCGGCGACGGGGCGAGCGTGGTGGATCCGCAGCTGCGGGTGCGCGGCGTGGATGGGCTGCGGGTCGTCGACGCCTCGGTGATGCCACGGTTGATCGGCGGCAATACCAATGCACCGACGATCATGATCGCGGAGCGTGCCGCTGACCTCATCGCGCACGAGGGCGTGCGCGCACGGCCGGTCGAATCGGCCGTCGACTGACACGGGTGCACGCCCGCTTCACGCCGGCGAAACGGGCGTCGACGCTGAATCGCTCTTCAGGGATGTCGAAGCGGCGGCTCGATTCTGCGGGCGTGAGCGTGAAAGCGGCCAGTCCGTTGTCACCAATCCCAACGAAATCAGAAAGCTGAGCGCGTTTCCTCTTCCACACCGTCATCACGGCGCTATGATCGAGAAACACGTGAAGCCAATGTGGACGCCGCCGCCGATGAAGAACCTAGCCGCGAGCCCCTCCTTCCGCCGCACCTGGTCGATCGGTGCGCTGGCGTTCCTGCTTCCCGTCGCGCTCGGTTCGGGCGCGGGGGCACAGACGCAGGCCTGGAACTCACCGGCCGCGCCGCGCCTTTCGCAGGCACCGACCGTCGTGCGCAACCCGCTGCCGATCGCGGCGGACTTCGACGCGCGGGCGATCGAGGCGATGGCGCAGGCGCTGGTCGCCGACCAGAAGGTGCCGGGCCTCGCGATGGCGATCGTGCACAAGGGCCGCGTCGTCAGCGCGCGCGGGTATGGCATCACCGACGTCTCGGCCGCCGAGCCCGTGGACGCGCACACGGTCTTCCGCCTCGCCTCGCTGTCGAAGGGCTTCGCCGGCACCCTCGCGGGCATGCTGGTCAACGACGGCGTGATCCGCTGGGACAGCCGCGTCTCGCAGTACATGCCCGATTTCCGCCTCGCGGATGCCGCCGGCGGCCAGACGGTGACGGTCGCCGACGTGCTGAGCCATCGCGTGGGCCTGTCGAGCAATGCCTTCGACCGCGACCTCGAGGCCTACGTCGACTACTCGACGCTGACCCGGCGCCTCGCCAACGCGCCGCTCAAGTGCGCGCCGGGCAGCTGCTACGCCTATCAGAACGTCGCCTTCAGCCTCGTCGGCGACGTGGTGTTCGCCGCCACCGGCAACTTCTACGGCCAGGAAGTGCAGCGCCGCATCTTCAAGCCGCTGGGCATGAACGATGCGAGCGTCGGCCTCGAGGGCATCCAGGCCAGCGCGCGCTGGGCGCGTCCGCACGTGCATGCGCGCGGCGGCTGGGCCTCGGTCATGCCGAAGTCGACCTACTACCAGGTGCTGCCCGCCGCGGGCGTCAACGCCTCCGCCGCGGACATGGCGCAGTGGCTGATCGCGCAGACGGGCTACCGCCCGGACGTGCTGCCAGAGTCGCTGCTGGCCACGCTGCACCAGCCGCGCGTCGATACGCCGAGCGAGACCCGCGCTTCTGCATGGCGCCGCGAGCGCCTGAGTTCGGCGGGCTACGGCATCGGCTGGCGCGTCTACAACTATGCGGGCAACGACATGGTCTTCCATGGCGGCGCCGTGCAGGGCTACCGCGGCGCGATCGCGATGCTGCCCGACCGCGACTTCGGCGTGGCGCTCATGTGGAACAGCGAGAGCTCGCTGCCTTCGGCGCTGGTGCCCACCATCCTCGACCGCGCACTGGGCATCCAGGGCCAGCGCTGGATGCGCGAGGAGTTCACCGAGCCGACGCTGTACGTGCAGGGCGCGCAACAGCCCGACGGGACGCCGGGCACCGCGGCATCGAAGTCGACCGCCGCACCCTACTGACGCACCGCGGGACCTTCGAGAAAGGCCGGCTCGACGCCGGCCTTTTTCTTTGCCGGTTTCGGCCTGTGTGCATGCCTGGGCAAGCGCGATGAGCGTCGGCGCGCGCCCCACGCGCGTGGCGTCACGTCAGCGACCAGCGCTGCAGGGCCGCGACGTGCTCCATGGGACTCGCCGAGGGCCGCTGGCGGAAGACGGTCACCCGCGACACGAAACGGGGGCGGGGCACCCCCGAAAAAAAACTCTCCCCCGCTGGGCCGCGGGAGAGAGTCGGGTGTTGCGGTAATCGGGGTGTTGTTTTCTTAGATCATCGGCGCCGGGGTCGCCGGCATGGCCGTCGGGGCCGTGTCGCGACGCGTCGAACGACGGGCCGTCGACTTGCGGGCACCGCCCGACTTCTTGGCAGCGGACTTGCGGGCGCCGCCGGCCTTCTTGGCCGTCGACTTGCGCGCGCCGGTCGCCTTCTTGGCCGTCGACTTGCGCGCGCCGCCCTTCTTGGCAGCAGCCTTGCGGGCGCCGGTCGCCTTCTTGGCGGTCGACTTGCGCGCGCCGCCCTTCTTGGCAGCAGCCTTACGGGCGCCGGTCGCCTTCTTGGCGGTCGACTTGCGCGCGCCGCCCTTCTTGGCAGCAGCCTTGCGTGCGCCGGTCGCCTTCTTGGCGGTCGACTTGCGCGCGCCGCCGGTCTTCTTGGCGGTGGCCTTCTTGGCCGCGCCCTTCTTGGCGGTGGCCTTGCGAGCGCCGGTCGCCTTCTTGGCGGCGGACGCCTTGCGAGCGCCGGCCTTCTTGGTCGCCTTCTTGGCGGTGGACTTCTTGGTGGCTTTCTTCGTGGCCATGGGGTGGCTCCTCGTTTAGTGGTCTATCGGGTGTGGCCCAGTTCAAGACAACGTCGCGGGAACAGCCCGGCGACTGACCGCCCCTCGGCTCGCGCCTCGGGACGGAAGCGACGGCACGCCGCGGATGCGACGGCCGAAATCGACAGCACCTGTCTGGTATGCCGCACGTGCCCCGACATGAAAAAACCCGGCCCACCGGCGGTGGGTCGGGTCGTGTCGGAATGCCTCGTGCGTTTTCGCGAGGGAAACGGATCCTGCGTCCACCGTCTCGAGATGACGGGCGGAGGTCCGTTTTGTCGTGCGCGTTGTCGCGTCTACTTTGGTCACTCGCTTTCGCAGGTTTCGCTGCTGCGGCGAAACCTAATCACGGTTTTTTTGTGTGTCAACAACTTGGGCGATTTTTTTTTGGGCTCCGTCCCCCGCGCACGCCGCGCCGACCGCGCCGCGCATCGCCCCGCGGGAGCGCGATCGACCGGACGGTCGAACCGCATCGCGAAGGCGACTAAAAAAATGTGCCTTGTTTAAAGGCATTTTATGCGCACGGTTCGCGCAGGCCGGATCGACGTCATCGCTTGGCGAACACCGCACGCGATCCCGAACGAACGCCGAACGGCGTCGCATCACCGTGTATGCGCGGTGCGAAGAAAACGGCGTGCTTGCGCGTCGCACAAGCGCGATTGCGCGGATTTGCGCGAACCCGCGGCGGCGTTCCGGCAGCCGAGCGATCCATTCCACGACGCCGGCGACGACGCTGCTCGACGGCACGCGGACAACCGAAGAGCGCGTCCGCGACCCTGCTTCGCCCCCGCGTGGCGCACAACGCACACGGTGCGAATGGCGCCCGGGGGAATGGTCGCGACGGACGCACCGTATCCAGCAGCTGTTCGATGACCCAAAAAACGAAGAAGGCCGCGGAGTTCCGCGGCCTTCCGGAAGTACGACGTGAGCTGGGGGAGACTCAGTGGTCGTCCTCGAGCTGCTCGGCATAGTCGTCGGGCTCGAGCAGGTCGTTGAGCTGCTCGGCGTCCTCGATCTCGAGCTGGAACAGCCAGCCCTCGCCGTACGCGTCCTCGTTGATGGTCTCCGGCTTGTCCGACAGCGCGGCGTTCACCGCGACGATCTTGCCGGTCACCGGCGCATACACGTCCGAGGCGGCCTTGACGGACTCCACCACCGCGCACGCATTGCCCGCCTCGACCCGATCGCCCACGTTCGGCAACTCGACGTAGACCAGGTCGCCCAGCAGTCCCTGCGCGTGGTCGGAGATGCCGACGGTCACCTTGCCGTCGCCTTCGACGCGGGCCCATTCGTGGGTCTTGAGGAACTTCAGGTCGCCAGGGATCTCGCTCATGGGGGCTCCGGTGCGCGGTAGGTGTGCGTGGGCAGGTGGGGGTGTACGACGCGGCGCTAGTGTAGCCAAGCGATGCGGACGCGACAGCCGCTCGTCCGCATCGCGGCCCGCGTCAGGCGTCGGGTACGAGGCAGGCGCCCTCGCGCACGAACGGATACTTCACCACGCGCACCGGCACCTCGCGGCCGCGGATGTCGACGCGGACGCCGCCTAGCTCGCCGGCCGGCACGCGGGCCAGCGCGATCGCCTTGCCGATCGTCGGCGAGAACGTGCCGGAGAGGATCTCGCCTTCGCCCGCCGCGGTGAGCACGCGCTGCCCGTGGCGCAGCACGCCCTTTTCGTCCATGACCAGTCCGACCATCTGGCGCGCGGTACCGGATGCGAGTTGCTGCTCGAGCGCGGCGCGTCCGATAAAGTCGCGGCCCTCGTCCATCGACACTGTCCAGGCGAGGCCCGCCTCGTAGGGCGTGATCTCCTCGTCCATGTCCTGCCCGTAGAGGCACATGCCGGCCTCGAGGCGCAGCGTGTCACGTGCGCCGAGCCCCGCCGGCCTGACGCCTGCCTCGATCAGGCGATGCCAGATGTCGCTCGTGCGGTCTTCGGGGACGAGCACCTCGAATCCGTCCTCTCCGGTGTAGCCGGTCCGGGCGACGAAGACCTCGATGCCGTCGTCCGTCGACGCGCTGCCGGCGGAGAAGCGCGCGAGCTTCTCGATCGCGGCGCGGTCGGCCTCGCGCAGCAGGCCGATCACCCTGGCGCGTGCGGTCGGGCCCTGCACGGCGATCATCCCGTAGTCGGCGCGCTCGGTGACCTCGACGCCGAAGTCGAGCGCCTGCTGGCGGATCCAGGCGAGGTCCTTCTCGCGGGTGGCGGCGTTGACCACGAGGCGGAAGTAGGTCTCGCCCATGTAGTAGACGATGAGGTCGTCGATCACGCCGCCGCGCTCGTTGAGCATGCAGGTGTAGAGCGCCTTGCCCGGCTTCTTGAGCTTGTCGACCGAGTTGGCCACCAGCCGGCGCAGGAAATCGCGCACGCGCTCGCCGCGCAGGTCGACCACCGTCATGTGGGAGACGTCGAACATGCCCGCGTCTCGGCGCACCTGGTGGTGCTCCTCGATCTGCGAGCCGTAGCTGATCGGCATGTCCCAGCCGCCGAAGTCGACCATCTTGGCGCCGAGGGCGCGGTGGGCGTCGTTGAGGATGGTCCTGTTCGGCATGGCGGGCGATCACGGCGTGAGGGGCCGCGATTATCGCCGAGCAGGCCGATCCGGCGCGGCGCCGGCGTATGGGCCGATAGAGGCCGCGGCACGGCCACGTCCGCGTCACCATGTCGGTCATGGGCGGTGGGTCCCGGCCGTAGGCGGCCGGGTACCCTGCTCACGCCGTCACGGCTGCGCGCGTACCAGCAGCGTCATGCCCCGCGCGCCGACGACGCGCACGCGCGCCCCGGCCGGCAGGTCGGGGCCTTCGACGTCCCAGAAGGCGTCGGCGATCTGCACGCGACCATGGCCATCGACGATCGCGTCCACGAGCGGCACCACGCGACCCACCAGCTGCTCGGCGCGGCGGTTGAGCGTGGGCTGGTCGCTCTCGCGTTGCCGGCCGGCCCAGCGCAGGCGCAGGAAGCGGATCGCCAGGAAGCTCAGCACCGCGAAGGCGATGCCCTGCACGACGAACGGCGTGTCCGGCAGCAGGACCACGATCAGGCAGACCGCCGCCGCGGCGATCCCGAGCCAGAGCAGGAAGGCCCCGGGTGCCAGCGCTTCGGCGGCCACCAGCACCACCGCGATCACCGCCCAGACGGTGGCATCGAGGCCCCAGCGCATGTCAGGCGCGCTCGCGCGGCAGCGACGGCGGCGTCGCCTTTGAGGGCGAGCGGTCGAGCGCTTCCTTCGCCAGCTCGGCGATTCCGCCGAGCGAGCCGAGGATGCCGGTCGATTCCATCGGCATCAGCACGAACTTCTGGTTCGGGCCTTCGGCCAGCGCGCGGAAGGCCTCGATGTACTTCTGCGCGACGAAGTAGTTGATCGCCTGCACGTCGCCCTGTGCGATGGCGGTGGAGACCATCTGCGTGGCCTTGGCTTCCGCTTCGGCGAGGCGCTCGCGGGCCTCGGCCTCGCGGAAGGCGGCTTCGCGCTTGCCCTCGGCGGCGAGGATGGCTGCCTGCTTGTCGCCCTCGGCGCGCAGGATCTCGGATTGCCGGTGGCCCTCCGCTTCCAGGATGTTCGCGCGCTTCTCGCGCTCGGCCTTCATCTGGCGCGCCATCGAGTCGACGAGGTCACGCGGCGGCTGGATGTCCTTCAGCTCGATCCGGTTGACCTTGACGCCCCATGGATGCGTGGCCTGGTCGACCGACATCAGGACCTTGGCATTGATCTCGTCACGCTTGGAGAGCGACTCGTCCAGGTCCATCGAACCGATGGACGTGCGGATGTTGGTCATGACGAGGTTGAGGATCGCCACCTCGAGCTGAGCGACCTCGTAGGCGGCCTTGGCCGCGTCGAGCACCTGGAAGTAGACGACGCCGTCGACCTTCACCACGGCGTTGTCCTTAGTGATGACGTCCTGGCTGGGGACGTCCATCACCTGCTCCATCATGTTGATCTTGCGCCCGACGCCGTACATCACCGGGATCAGGAAGTGTAGCCCGGGGTCCAGCGTGTGGGTGTACTTGCCGAAGCGCTCGACGGTCCATTCGTAGCCCTGGGGCACCATCCGCACGGCCTTGAAGACCATGACGACGGCCGCGAAGACGAGCACGGCGCCCAGGATCGATCCGAATCCGAACATGTCCTCTCCCCTCCCCGGGTGGATGGGACGAGTATAGGCACCGAACCCGGCTGCGACGCTTTCGCGCCCTGCCGCATCCATGAGTCCGATGCCGCCCGAAACCGCCCTCGCCGCGATGCCCGTCCGCCCCGCTCCCGCGGCGCGGAGCAGCTTCGCGCTCGACGTGCCTGACGCCCTGCTGGCGCGGGCCCGGTCCGGGGAGCACGCAGCGTTCGAACAGATCTACCGCTGGTTCGAGCGCCCGGTCTACACGCTCGCGCTGCGCCTGTGCGGCCAGCCCGACGATGCCGCCGACGTGCTGCAGGACACCATGCTCAAAGTGTTCGGCGCCCTGCATACGTTCCGCGGCGGCAGCCCGTTCTGGGGCTGGCTGCGGCAGGTCGCGGTCAACGAGGCGCTGATGCGCCTGCGCAAGCGCCGCCAGCTCGACGACGAACTGCCGATGGGCGAGCACGAGTTCGAGGACCGCGCCCCGCCGCCCGCGGCCGCAGCGGACGCCGCCGTGCTGACCCGGGCGCTGTCGAAGCTGCCGCCCTCCACGCGCACCGTGCTCTGGCTCTACCACGCCGAGGGCTACACGCACGAGGAGATCGCCGACCTCATGCAGCGCAGCCCGAGCTTCTCCAAGTCGCAACTCGCGCGCGGCGGCCGCCGCCTGCGCGCGTTGCTCGAAACGCCCGAGGAGGCCTCCCATGGCTGACGCGAACATCCCGTCCCGCCCGTCGCCGGCCGACTGGAACGCAGCCTTCGCTGCCCTCCCGCTGGAACGCGCGCCGTCGGACGCCTGGGCGCGGCTGTCGGCGTCCCTGCCCGGGCGCGAGCCCGGGCACGCATCAGCCGCTGCCCCTCGTGCCGACGTGCAGCGGCGTTCGCGCGTCCGCGTCGGGCTCGCCGCCGCGGCATCGGTCGCGTTCGCGCTGCCCATGGCGTGGTGGCTGGGCACGTCGGCGGATGCGCCGACACGCTCTCCTGCGTCGGTAGTGGCGGGGACCGCTTCACCCGCGCGGACGTCACCGCCGGTCCGTCGCGACCCCGGGCCCGCCGCGGTACCGGTCGAGGCCGCATCGCGGCCCGCCACCAGCGCGGCTTCGGCGATATCGGCTGACGTCCATGTCGAACGGCCGAGGCCCGCCGCGACCGCCTCGCGCACCGTCCCCGGGATCGAGCCGGACGCAGCGGTCGCGCACGACGGCGCGCGGGATGCATCGCACGCCATGCCTGCGGCTATCGCGGCCACCGCGCGGGACGCGGATGCGGATGCGGATGGGGATGCGGATGCGGATGCGGGTGCAGGCCCGGGCGCCGGATCCGAACGGGACCTCGGCACGGCCTCCACCGCGTCTGACGAAGCGGCGCGCCTGGCCGAGCTGCGCCGCGAATCGGCCCGCCTCGAGGCGCTCGTCGCCTACGCCCGCAACGACAGCATGGCCAGCGCGCCGGTCGCGGTCATGTCCGCTTCGATCGACGACCGCATCCGCCTGATCGACTCCGCGCTGATGCAGCCGGGGATCGACGACGTGCAGCGCTCCTCCCTCTGGAGCGAGCGTGTCGGCGCGCTGCAGGAACTCGCATCGCTCGAGGGCACGCAGCGCTGGATGGCGGCCCACGGCACGTCGATGGGCGCTGTGGCGCGCGTCGACTGATTCTCCTTTTCCGCTCCATCTTCCACGAGGTCACCATGCGAAAGACGGTCCTGATCCGCACCCTGCTGGCGAGCGCACTCGTCGGCGCCCTCGCCTTCGGCGCGTCCGCGCAGTCCGGCGCGGACAGCGCCAAGGAGAAGGAGCTCGAAACGGCGCGTGCCGAACTCCAGCGCGCAGCCAAGCGCGTCGCAGAGCTTTCCCGCGAGCTCGGGCGGCCCGGCGAGGGCGCGTTCGTGTTCGAGCATCGCTTCCTGCGCAAGCCGGTGCTCGGCGTGCTGCTCGACGAGGATGCGACCCGCGGCGTCCTCGTCTCGGGCGTGACGCCCGACAGCGGCGCGGCGACGGCCGGGCTGCGCAGCGGCGACCGCATCGTCAGCATCGACGGCAAACCCGTCAGCGGTGCCACGCCGGACGAACGCGTGCGCGATCTGCGCGCGACGCTCGAGCGCCTGGAAGAGGGGAAAGCCGTCCGTGTCGGTTACGAGCGTGACGGGCAGACGTCGGTCGCATCGGTGACCCCGCGGCAGTCGGCTCCGATCACGCTCTTCTCGGAGGACGGCTCCGCCATCACACCCCGAGGCGATGTCCTGATGCGCCGTGGCGCGGACGGCGGCGTGGAACTCGAGGCACGCGAGTTCACCCATGTCCTTCCACCGGGCCAACCGATCCGCATCGAACGCGTTCGGACGCCCGACGCCGGCGGCAAGGTGGTCGAGCGGCGCGTGATCAGCCATGACATCCGTGCGGGCAAGGACGGCGACGTCCATGCGTTCGCTTTTGCGACCCCGGGCATCGCACCGGAGGTGCGCCGGGAAGTCATCCGCCTCGCCCGCGACGCGACCTGCAAGGACGGAAAGGACTGCCGCACCGTCGCGCTGTCGGAAGCGTTCCGCTGGAACGGGCTCAACCTGGCGTCGGTCGACGCGCAGCTCGGGCGCTACTTCGGCGCGGACTCGGGCGTGCTGGTGGTGAGCGCGAGCCCGGAGCTCGGTGGGCTGCAGTCGGGCGACGTGATCCGGCGCGTGGACGGCAAGGCCGTCGCCAATCCGCGCGAGGTGATGGACCAGCTGCGCGGGAAGCCGGAGGGCGCCAGCGTGGCGGTCGACGTGCTGCGCGACCGCAAGGCGGTGACCGCGCAGGTCAAGGCACCCAAGGCGCTGCGCATTCCGTTGCCGCCCCCGGCACCACCGGCGCCGCCCGCCCCCCCGGCACCCCCCG